>Ga0210377_10000033_pt1 | contig 125124 bp, 115 predicted proteins | sample PLM4_65_b1redo_FD_155480 | JGI IMG/M metagenome (GOLD analysis project Ga0210377, IMG submission 155480) | Groundwater sediment microbial communities from an aquifer in East River, Colorado, USA - PLM4_65_b1 redo | ecosystem: Environmental > Terrestrial > Soil > Riparian zone | place: USA... | reverse complement strand
GCTCATATGACGCACAGGATATTCTGACCCATGAACTCGGTCACTGGATGGGGCTTAACGATGAGTACACACCAGAGTATGCAGATAACACAATGTATGGTTATGGCTCCAAAGGCGAGACCAAAAAATCTACTCCGGCTACAGGTGACGTTTTTGGCATCCAGAATATTTATCATTCGTTCTAAATCTGCTAACATGAGACTATGAGTTTTGTCTCTTTCCTTGCCCATCTTTTTGTGCCCAGGGAGTCAAACAACCACAAGGCTAAGGTCCTGCATTCATCAGTAATTAGCCTCATAGTTTTTGCTTTAGTAGCCTTTCAGGCTTTGGTTCAGCTTGGAGGTCATTCGTATTCTAAGGTTTTAGGCTATGCTGCCAATATTTCACCCGATGAAGTTGTTAGACTGACTAATGAAAAAAGGGCAGAGGCTGGGCTTCCACCTGTTACTTATAATGCCACACTGGCACAAGGAGCTGTTGCCAAAGGTCAGGACATGTTTGCTAAGGGCTATTGGGCCCACGTGGCGCCAGATGGGACTCAACCTTGGGCATTCTTTGTAAATGCAGGCTACCACTATAAATATGCAGGTGAGAACTTAGCTAGGGATTTTTCTGATGCTTCCTCAGCCGTTAACGCTTGGATGGCTTCTCCCAGCCACCGTGAAAACATGCTCTCGCCTAAATACAAAGAAATTGGCATTGGAGTCGTCGACGGCAACTTATCTGGCGCTGATACAACTATAATAGTTCAATTCTTTGGAACTAAGATTACTGATACTTTGCCGGTTTCCCCAGTTGCTGCGGCTGAAACTACAAACGAAAAGCCGACTGTTCCGCTCACTCTTGTCTCTCCACAGCCTTCATCTACACCTCTAGCTACACCGGTAGTTGCTGCGAGTGTAGAGACAGGTCCTAAACAGACTCTTATTTCTCCGCTTGAGGCTACAAAGATAGTTTCACTTTCTGTTGTCCTCGTTCTATTAGTAGTATTAGTTGTTGATTATGTGATCATTGCTAGAAAGAATATAAAAAGAATTGGTGGCAGGCCATTTGCCCACATTGCCTTTTTGGGAATGGTTACAATAGTACTTTTGTTGGCTAAGGCGGGTAAAATAATATGAGAAAATTTGCAGCACATTTACCTCATTCGGTTACGCTTGTAGGAATTTTTGTAGCCTCGCTCTTGGGATTTTTTGCATTTTCATACGACAAGAATTTTCAGGCTGCAATTACAATTGCTGCTGCTAATGGCTATGTCTCTTGGGGGATAGTCCATCATGCAATTCATAAGGACCTATATTTTGAAACTGTTGTAGAATACCTTGTTTATGCGTCACTTGGAGTTGTAATCGTTCTCTCGATTATTTTTCGATCTTAGCTTCAAAGGTGGTATAATTAAGCCCGTGGCAGATTCAATATTAAATAAAAACGGTTTTATAAGCCCCAGTAGGGGTTCAGTTACTATTGGTCAAATAATAAATGAAGTTTCAGGATTTATTGATGAAGACCCCAAGAGCTTATATAGACTAGTAATAGGAACAGACTCCCAGATAAAGCGGATAAATGGGATAAGTGAGATTGATTATGTAACAGCCTTAATTATCCACAGGACGGGAAAAGGAGCAAGATATTTCTGGAAAAAGGAAAAACTCAATAAAGCACCTGTTCTTAGGGAAAAGATTTACTCTGAAACAGTGAGGTCCTTAGAGTTTGCCTCGGAGATAGTGCCCGAGATCAGAAAGGCAATTCCTGATGAAAAATATGGATTTGAGATTCATATTGACGTTGGGCCAAATGGTGCAACCCGCGACATGATAAAAGAAGTTGTAGGAATGGTAACCGGAAATGGGTTTACTGCAAGGACTAAGCCCGAGAGCTGGGGCGCCTCCTCAGTTGCAGATAAGCACACATAATAGTAGAATCATCCTCGTGAAGGCTATTATCTCTTCAGGTGGTCGTGGAACACGAATGTATCCCGTAACTTTTTCTGCAAATAAACACTTTATTCCAGTTGCCAATAAGCCTCTTATTTTTTACCCTCTTGAAACAGTTGCGAAAGCCGGAATAAAGGATGTTGCGATTGTTTACAATCCAGGTTGGCTTGACGCCGTCAAAAATCTTTTAGGGAACGGTAGTAAGTGGGGATTAAAGTTAACCTATGTCCTTCAAAAAGACCCCATTGGGCTGTCCAATATCTTTCAAGTCTGCGAAGATTTCTTAAAAGGAGATTCTTTTGTGCTCCACCTGGGCGACAACATTTTTATTGACGGTGTAAAAGATCAAGTTGAGTATTTTCAAAAAAACAAATTAAACGCAATGATCACTTTTGTTAAAACTGAAAAAGGAACTAATAAAAGGATGGGTGTTCCCTACTTAGATAAAAACGGCAATTTAAAAAAGTATGTGGAAAAGCCTAAAAATCCACCAAATAATTTCGGAATTCCTGGACTTTATTTTTTTGACAATAATGTATTTAAGTGTTTTAAAGGAGGAGATAAGATTACACCTTCGGCAAGGGGTGAGTTAGAAATAGGTGCTTCCTACAATTGGCTTGTTACCCATAAATACAAAGTTGGCGCAGTTGAATACAAAGGAAGATGGCTTGACCCTGGTAAGTTTGATGATTGGTTGGAAACAAATAGATATCTTTTGGATATAGGTATTACCAAAAATGGTTGGCCGCGCAGGGATGAAAAGAAAAATATCACCATTGAGGGAAGAGTTGAAATTGGAAAAAATTGCAAAATAAAAAACTGCAAGATTAGGGGACCAGTTAGTATAGGGAACGACGTTCAGATTGATGGAGCATACATTGGCCCTTACTGCTCGATATATGATAACTGCAAATTATCAAACTGCAGAATTTCAGATACAATTCTCATGGAAAATGTCACAATCTCAAATGTAAATAGACTTATCGACTCGAGCATTATTGGAGGAGGCTCAATTATTACAGATAACGATAAAACTGGAGAACAGATTGAACTTTTTATTGGAGCCCAGTCAGAAATAATTTTGTGACACTTGGATAATCTAAAAAGACAAACAGATTATCGGTGGGACTTTTCGTGTTGACGAGCCTTACTTTAACTCCCGCCACTTTTTTATTTCCTTATGGTTGCCTGACAAGAGAACTTTTGGAACCGGCCAGTCATTGTATACTTCGGGCCGCGTATATTGAGGATATTCTTTGTAGTTTGGGGAGCTATGAGATTCTATTTCTTTTGCACCTTCTTTTTTAAGTACTCCTGGAATGAGTCTCACAATAGCGTCGGTAATTACCATAGCTGGTATTTCTCCACCCGTTAGGACATAGTCTCCAATTGAAATTATTTCATCGACCAAATGTTCATGAACTCTGTGGTCAACTCCTTCATAGTGCCCGCAGATGAGTATAAGATGTTCGGCCTTGACCAAATCATTTGCTTTTTGCTGACTAAACTTTTCTCCACCCGCATCTAGTAAAATAACTTTTGAATTTTTTGTTTTTAAGGCTTTAAGAGCTTCGTCGATTATGTCTACCCTCAGAAGCATTCCCACGCCGCCGCCGTAAGGCCTCGCGTCAACTGTTTTTCTTTCACCTTCGCCCCAATCTCGTAAATTGTGGATTTTAATCTCCACGAGTCCATCTTTAGTTGCTTTCCAAAGCATTGACTCATCAAATGGTCCTTTAAACATATTGGGGAAAAGAGTCAGTATGTCAATTTTCATTTCTCTATTATACAATTTGGGCTGTGAAAGTAGTAATACTAATCCCCACTTATAAGGAACGTGAGAACATATCCAAGTTGCTGAACCAACTTTTGGCTCAAACAGCAAGGCTAAAGGGGTATGATTTCAAGATTTTGATAGTGGATGATAACTCGCCGGATGGCACGGCAGAAATAGTGCAAACTTTTAGAAAAAAGCATAAAAATATCTATCTTTTGTCACACAAAAAAGTTGGTTTGGGGAAGGCTATGATTAGGGGATATAAATATGCACTTAAAAATCTCAAGCCGGACGTAATTGTCACAAACGAGGCTGATTTTGGTTTTAGTTTTTCTCTGCTTCCCAAAATGTTAGATAGGATAAACCAAGGATTTGACGCAGTAATAGCATCCCGCCACGTTGGAGACGGCAGGAGTGATGGTTGGAGTTTTAATCGCAAGCTGAATCACTTTATTGCCAACACTGTTTTTGCAAAATACATTGCTGGAGTGTCGCAGGTTTATGATAAAAACGGGGCTTTTAGGGCGATAAGAGTCAAAGGGGTTTTGGATAAAATTAATTTCAATAAATTTCCAACCACCGGGTTTTCGTTTTTTTTCTATTTAATTTACAGACTTTCAAAAATTACAGATAAATTCTATGAGATCCCTGCTGTTTTTACATTTAGAACAAGAGGGGAGTCTAAAGTTTCATTTAACATTAAATATATTAAAACTTATCTAAAAGATATTTTAGAGTATATTTCTCTTGCTTTCAAAATTAGGCTAGAAAGGTTAAGATTAATCTAATATGGCAAAAGTTGTTATTGTAATTCCAACCTATAACGAAAAAGATAATACCGAGAAGATGATTGATGTTCTGGCTGAGGAGCTCCCAAAAATTAAAAGTCACAGTGTCGAAGTACTGTATGTCGATGATACATCTCCAGATAAAACATATGAGATCGTGAGAGATAAAGCCAAGAAATATAAATGGCTTCACCTTTTACTTAATGCTGAGAAAAAAGGGCTTGGGCCAGCCTATGTAAGTGGATTTAAATATGCAATGGAAAAGCTTGATGCTGATTATGTAATGGAATTCGATAGTGACTTTCAGCATCGACCGGATCAGATTAAGGACTTAGTGGCGGAGATTGATAATGGCTATGATTATATAATCGGATCCCGTTATATTCCTGGAGGATCAATTCCCGCGGAGTGGGGATTTAAAAGAAAACTATTGAGTGTAGTTGGAAATTTGGTTGCAAGGATTGGCCTCTTAATGCCTAAAATTCATGATCTGACTACAGGCTTTAAATTAGCGAGAGTAAAAGGAGTTTTAGATAAAGTTGATTTGGATCATCTATATTCGAGAAGTTTTGCATACAAACTCCATATTTTGGCAGCAATAGTTACAAACGGAGCCAAGGTCAAAGAAGTTCCAATTCAGTTTATGCCAAGGACTGCCGGGGATAGTAAACTCATTAAAAATGAAATGATTGAATCTCTAAAAGTTATTTTTCTTTTTCAAATTCATAATCCAAAAATAATTAGATTTATTAAGTTTGGCATAGTCGGTTTTGTTGGGTTTCTGGTTAACTACCTGGGGCTTGAAGCATTTAAGGTATTGGGTCTTTCTACATACTTTGCGACACTGATAGCAACAGAGTTTGCCATTATTTCAAATTTTATTTTTAATAATGTTTGGACATTTAAAGACAAGAAGATAACTAAAGTTTCTGAAATAATTCCTCAGTTTGTTAAATTTAATGTTTCTTCACTTTTTGCAGTTATAGTCCAACCCTTAATAGTTGCAGGTGCAGCGAAATTGTTTGGAGAGACCTCACTTATACGATTGGGAGCCTTGGTTTTTGCCTTAGTTGTAATAATAATTCCCTACAACTACGCTATTTATAACATTTTTATTTGGAAGACGTGGAAGGTTCCTATTTTTGAGAAACTTCTGAAGAAATAACAATAAGTGATGGCGGGACTTCGATTATAGAATTATCTTCAATGGGTGGTGTTCCCGGTCCGCCTCCGGCTAGATTATCTTCGGGCCATGGGTGTGGGGTGCCGAAATGAACTGTTCCATCTGAACCTGTATAGCCTCTCAAATTGTATCCTTGTCTGTTCAACCTCGAGTATCTGACGACTTCCATATGCAACCTATTAGTCGGGAGAATTAGCTTAAACCCACGAATAATTAATCTCTGGGATATACCTTTCGGATGGATCCTCTCGAAGTGGTTAAATGTCCGCTTAGGGGAATATATCCTTCTGGATTTGTATACTCATTTGCAGTCGCAATTGCATCGTCTAAGGGCATTCCCCAGGAGTTGCCGATGGTGGCAGTTGGTTGAGTTCGCAGAATACCACTTAAGGTACTTAGTATCTCTCTAATTTTCTTCGGCCCCTTGAAACTATCTTGGTGTCTTTGTGTATAAACCTCAACAACATAGCCATCTCTTTCGGTCATAGCATGTATTATATAAAATTACTTATTTTAATTCAAATTTATAAGAAGGGGCGCCAGTCAGAGATTGGCATTACGTTTTGGGAGATGAAGGCTAGAGAAAATAGATAAATTGGGATAATTAAAAAAGTAAGAACAATTTTAAATTCTTTGGTATCTAAGTATTTTGAAAATGCAACGTAAAAGAAAGGTAGGAGAGGGAGTGCGTAGCGCAGAAGGTCTCTATGGGACACAAAGATAATAGTTGCAAAAAATACCCCATATACGCAAGCTAATAAATTTTGCTTTTGTTTTATAAGGCTAACTAAGCCCAAAGCACTAAAAAGGTATATGAAAATTATTTCTTCAAGCCAAAATGTTCCTACCCAAGGGGCTGAATAGTTAAATACCTGGAAAGGAAGCAGCAGTAGGTGGATATTGTCCCCGGAGTGGAAGTAGGCCAGGAAGTCATTAAAAGTAAATTTATAAACCATAAAAACTGCTAGGAGCGAAAGCGGTATTAAAAGAATTGGAAAAGCCTTCCATTCAATTGATTTAAGAATAGCCGCAAACTTCTTTGTCGCCAAGTCTTTTATTTTTGGCGCGATTAGATATAGAAAGTAAGCCACAAAAAGCAAAATTCCAGGGGACTTGGTAGCTGCAGCTACCGCTCCAAAAACTCCTGAAAGAAGGTATTTCTTTTTTGAAAAATAAAATACTGAAGCTATTATGGCTGCTATAAAAAGAGGCTCCGGGGATCCTATTGATCTGACTACTAAAAACCTCGCAGGCAGAATTGAAAAAACAAAAGTAAGCCAGTAGGAGTTGGTTAGTTTATAGAAAAAATACATACAAAGAAGTGATGAGGCTACTGTTACAAAAAGCATTGCGTAGGGGAACCCTAGAACGAAAGAAAACAACTTGATAAGAAGGGGGAATAAGGGAAAATGAGCTGCGTAATATTCTGCTGGTAGCGGGAATTGATAGCTCGTTTTGATAGCCTCAATATTATAAAAAGTTTTAGCAACTACTAAATAAAGTGGCCCATCATAGTTTGCGACAATCGTTGCCATTCCCTGGGCTGGAAGAGGAATATTCCAAAACTCGCTAACTCTTAAAAAAAATGGAACCCAAACAAGAAAAGTAGGAACCAGTGTGATTGCTAGAAGAAGAAGTAAATTTTTAATTTTTGCCTGCACTCTAATTAGATGATATAACTTTTAAGGGGTAACTTCCATTAACAAATGGTAAGCATAGCTTGGCCAAGCATAGCATGATAAAATTCATTTGTGAGTAAATTAATAAAAGAACTTTCAGTCTTTTTCCCCACATTTAATGAAGAAGGCAATATTGAGTCCGTTGTTGCCAAAGCCAAAAAAGTCCTCGAAAAGGTAGCTGACAGGTGGGAGATAATAATTGTCGAAGATGGCTCGGCTGATCGGTCCCCAGAAGTATCAGACAGGATTGCCGCTGCCGACAAAAGAATTAAAGTAATTCACCATGTGCCAAATAGGGGATATGGAGGAGTATTAAAGACCGGGTTTGAAACTGCAAAATATGAATGGGTGGCATTTACCGACGCAGATGGGCAGTTTGATTTTTCTGAAATTACAAAGTTTATTGAAAAGAAAGATGAAGCGGATTTAGTCTTAGGCTACAGAATTAAAAGAGCTGACTCATTTACTAGAGTTTTATTTGCTTTTGGTTGGGCAACATTGGCCCGCCTAATTCTGGGACTTAAAGCAAGGGATTATTCTTGCGGCTTTAAAATGATTAAAAAGAAAGTCTACGGCGCAATTCAGCCCCTTGTGGGAGAAGAAAAAGTAACTCAAATTGAGATGCTAGTTAAAGCTCGTAAAATGGGTTTTAAATTTGCAGAAGTAGGAGTCCACCACTACCCAAGAGCATCGGGTAAACAGACGGGTGCGAATTTGAAGGTTGTTGTCAAAAGCTTTATTGATATGTTTAAGCTTTGGGGAAAGATGCATAACATCAAAAGAACAGAGCTTGTGATTATTTTGCTAATTCTTGCGATTGGTGCTTTTGTCCGGCTTTATAAAATTGACCAGTATATGACCTTCTTGGGGGATGAAGGACGCGACGTGATAATAGTTAGAAGATTCTTAACTGAGGCACATCCGCCACTCATTGGTCCTGGGACTTCGATTGGAAACATGTATTTGGGTCCGATTTACTACTATATGATGGTCCCATTTCTTTTTATTGCCAACTATTCACCGGTTGGCCCTGCAGTAATGGTTGCGCTTTTAGGAACTCTGACAATTCTTTTTGTTTGGTGGGCGGGAAGGGATTGGTTCTCAAAGCTTAGTGGCATACTTGCAGCTGCTTTGTATGCAGTTTCACCAACAGTAATCATTTATTCAAAATCTTCATGGAATCCGAATATAATGCCCTTCTTTGCACTCCTTTGTATTTATTCAATCTGGAAAGTATGGAAGAAACATGAGTATAAATGGTTTGTTGTTTGTGGAATTTCTTTTGCTTTTGTCATGCAGTCACATTATCTAGGGCTTCTCTTGGCGCCGACTCTGTTTATTTTTTGGCTACTTTCCAAAGTTCCTTTGAGATATACATTAATTTCGGGAACTCTTTTCCTTCTACTCATGTCCCCTTTGGCCATTTTTGACAGCCGTCATGGGTATATAAACTTCATGGCAATGAAGAAGTTTTTTACAGTTAGACAAGAAACTGTTTCAATTGTTCCTTGGAAAGCAATTCCAAATATTCCACCGATTTATGAGAATATTATTGAGAGGCTTCCTGCCGGAAGAAATCCAATTGCAGGAGTTGCGCTATCCATAGCTTTAGTTGCGGGAGTTTTGTGGGTAGTTGTTAAAAATAAAAAAGCTATTTTTAAAAGCTCATATTTTCTGGTAATAACATGGATTGCATTTGCGCTTATTGGTCTGGGACTTTATAAGCAGCATATTTATGACCACTACTATGGATTTTTATTTGCAGCACCTTTTATTTTGTTTGGAGCAATTTCAAAAGAACTGATAGAAAAAAGAAAAAAATTAGGAATAGCTATTGTTTTGATTGTTACAGGAGCACTGATAGTTGCGAGCTTAGTAAATTCTCCACTTAGAAACGCTCCCAATATGCAGCTGCAAAGAGCAATTACAGTCGCAGATGAAATAAAAAAAATAACGGATGGTAAAAGATTTAATTTTGCGCTCATTGCAGAGCAAAATTATGAAGCCGGGTATAGATATTTCTTAAATCTTAACCATGCCAATGTTGTAGATATTGACCCGCAAAACTATGACGCTACAATTGCAGAGAATTTGTATGTTGTTTGTGAGAAAGTTCCTGAAAAGTGTGATCCAACACACAACGCAAAAGCAGAAGTTGCATCCTTCGGTTGGAGCAAGATAGAGGAAGAGTGGAAAATTTTTGGAATAACCCTTTATAAGCTTGCCCATACGAAATGAATTACTCTGAATCAAAATTAATTTTAGAGAAAATTAAAAATGCAAAGAAGATTTTAATTAATTGCCACTATAGCCCTGATCCAGATTCAGTTGGAGCAGCGCTTTCTTTTTACCAGGTTTTAAAAGATATGAATAAAAATGCTACTGTGTATGCACCTGGAAAAATCTCAAATGGTTTGAATTTTCTCCCACATATTAACGAAGTTGAAGTAGTTAACTTTGAAAAGATTGATTACTCAGCTTTTGACTTATTTATTTCACTTGATTCGTCGACTTGGACCAATATTGTAGGGAACGATAAATTCCCACAGCCAAAGATAGATATGGTTGTCATAGACCATCATAAAAGTAATAAGGGGTATGGGTTTGTGAACTTAATAGATGGTAAATGTGTTTCAACTTGTGAGATGTTATTCTTACTTTTTCAAGATTGGGGTATAGATATTAATTCTAATATTGCAACAACTTTATTAACTGGAATTATTGCTGATAGTGGCGCTTTTCGTTATCCAGCAACCACGGGTAAAACTTTAAATATTGCTGCTAAGTTAATGGAATCAGGAGCTGATAAGGATAAAATTGTTTTCAACCTTTTTCAATCATCCGAGTTCGAAATTTTTAAATTTTGGGGGCTGGCATTAGATAAGCTACAAAAGGAGAATAATTTGGTTTGGACGGCAGTTAGTTACGATGATTATCTAAAGCTTGGATCTCCACTGAAGGCTAAGTCATCCTTTGCCTCAGTCTTTTTACAAACAATAGAAGGAACTGACTTTGGTTTTATTATAGTCGAAGAAAGGCCAGGACTAGTCGATATTAGTTTTAGATCAAGAACTGGAACAGTCGATACTTCGAAAATAGCATCTGAATTTGGCGGCGGAGGACATATTTGGGCTTCAGGTGCCAGGATTGAAGGCGTAACTTTTAAAGAAGCTGTTGAAAAAGTTTTGGAAGTTGCAAGAAAATATGCTAAAAAAACTAATTGAAGAAATAAAAAGCCACAAGATTATATATATTCTTTTACTGGCCACTATAGTTGTTGGTTTTTATCTAAGAGTTTATAGAATTGATAAAGTACTAGGCTTTTATTTTGATCAAGGACGTGACGCTTTGGTTATTTGGGATCTTTGGCATAATGGAAAGTTTTTTTTAGTAGGTCCCACAACTGGAATTGCAGGAATCTTTCGTGGCCCATACTACTATTATTTAATAGCCCCCTTTTATCTTCTGGGTGGTGGAAATCCAATTTTCCCTTCAGTTTTTCTTTCTTTAACAACAATTGTTTCTATAGTCTTTGTTTATTATTTAGGATTTAGAGCTTTGGATAGAACTGCTGGTCTGTTTGCTGCCATTATTGCATCAATTTCTTTTAATTTAGTTATTGCTTCGCGTTGGCTTTCAAATCCAACCCCAATGTTTCTTTTGTCTATGATTCTAGTTTGGGGAATGCTCAAGGTTAGCGATGGTAAAAAGTGGGCCTGGCCAGTTATCGCAGCTGCTTCAGGGCTTTCGCTATTTAACTTTGGCTCTGCAGGTGAGGTTTTTTATTTTTTGGCACTTGGGGTGTTTTTTATTTGGCAGTTGAAGAATAGACCGGATAAGAAAAATCTTATTCTTTCTATAATTCTTTTTGTAGTGACCTTTGTACCACTTGTTTTATTTGATCTAAAACATCAAGGAATCCTAAGAAGCAATATAAGTAATTTTCTTTTTGCAGAAAAAAGCTTTGCACTTCCCACCTGGAAATTTGTATGGGACAAACTAGGTTTTTATTATGAAGTTTTTACAAACAAAATTTTCAATGGGAGATACTTTTTGGAGCGAATATTGTTTTATGTTATTGCGGGATCTTTCTTTTTCTACTTGAATAAGTTATTTAAAAATAAAGTAGTTAAAATTCTCCTACTGTTAATTGTTTCAGTTTGTTTTGGACTTATATTTTTTCAAGGAAACTTTGGTAATATATATGATTACTACTTAACTGGGTATTATTTAATCTTTGTTCTTTTGCTTGCTCTTCCACTAGCAATGCTCTTTCGATCTAAAATCGGAAAATTGTTTGTTTTGTATTTTTTTTATTTATTTATAACAAATAATGCTGGAGTACTTAACTACAAATTAAACGATGATTGTGCTAACCCAAACAGTATTTGCTTAATTAATCAACTTCAGGCTATTGATTGGGTATACAAGGACACAGAAGAAATTCCTTTTAATGTTGACGTTTATGTTCCTCCAGTTATTCCCTATGCCTATGACTACTTGTTTAAATGGCGCGGCCAAAGTCTGTATGGCAAGACCCCGACATTAGATTTAGTCAATCCGCTTTACACTTTATATGAAGTTGATCCTCCAAACCCAGACAGGCTTACGACTTGGCTTGCAAGACAAAAAGGAATTGGTAAGGTGGAAGAAGAAGCTACCTTTGGCGGAATCACTGTTGAGAGGCGAGTACGCATAAAATGAGGAAACTGCTTAAAATTCTTCGAGAAAACTGGATACTCGTTGTGATTCTCTGCATTGGACTCTTTTTGAGGGCTTATAAACCACTGGAGTTATTTGCATATAACCATGATCAAGATTTGGCAGGATGGTTTATTAAAGATGTTTTAGTTAATCATCATTTTAGGCTTGTTGGTCAGGAAACAAGCTCCAAAGGAATTTTTATTGGTCCTCTTTTTTACTACCTTCAAATACCCTTTTACTTAATAGCAGGAATGGATCCAGCCGGAGCTTTGGCCCTTCCGGTTATTATTGGAGTTTTTGCTATTTTTTCTTGTTATTTTGTCTTGTCGAAAGTTTTTAGTAAAAATGCAGGACTGATTGGCACCCTTGTTTATGCAGTCTCATATTTAGTTGTTTTTACTGGCCGGGAAGTAGTACCAACAATGCCGGCCATGCTTTGGAGCATTTGGTATTTTTACTGCTTATGGCTAATTTTAAAAGGAAATCAAAAAGCATACCTTCTAATAGGTTTTTTATTTGGACTGATCTGGAACTTTAATTTAGCTTTAGCCATTCTTTCACCATTGGTTTTAGTGGCTCAATTTTTTTTAAAAAAGAGAATAGATTTTAAACAATTATTTATTGGGTTATTGATATTTATTATTTTAATGCTGCCATTTTTTGTTTTTGAGACAAGGCATAACTTTCAGCAAGTAAAGGCCTTAGTTAGTTCTTTTACGACTTTAAAAGACTATGTGCCCGAAACTGGAAGAGGTTTGGTGAAACTTGATCGAGTTCTTCAACTTGTTCATAGAAATACTACAAGTTTATTTTTAGATTCTGTGACAAGTATCCCAATTGCGTACACATTTTATTTGTTGATAATTTCATTTGCCGTCTTGTGTTTCAAAAAAATTATATCCAATAGTTTAGCAATAATTATGTTTTTATGGCAGATTTTGTATCTAGTGTTTTTTACACTTAATTCAATAAATGTTTCCGAATATTATCTTAACGGGATGAATATTATTTGGATTGCAATTTTTGCAGTCTCTGTATCAAATCTAATTAAAAATAAAACTCTTAAATATTTGGGTTTTGCACTTATTATTGCAGTTACTCTGATTAGTCTCTTGGGATTTTTCAAAAAAGATATAAACAAGAGCGGATATGTGGAAAGAAAAGCTCTCGTTTCGTATATTGCCCAAGACGCTAAAAAACATGAATATCCTTGCATTGCTATTTCATATATAACATCCCCTGGAAATAATATGGGTTATAGATATCTCTTTTGGAGAGAAGGTCTGCATGTAAATAGTCCAGACAGCGGGAGTCCTGTATACACAATTGTTTATCCGCTAAGTATGGTATATGGGGTCGACAAAAAATTTGGCGTCCTAGGGCTCGTTTTACCCGATTATCAAAGGTATACTAAAGAGGAAATAAAGGTGAGTTGTAGTGGTAAGGATCCAAATCTAACAAATCCTTTATTTAGTTTACCTAACTAAAATATGTCAGACAAAATTTATCTCTCTGTTGTGATTCCGGCTTACAATGAAGTACACAATATAAAGTCAGGCGCTTTAAAAGAAGTTTATGATTATTTGAAGGCACAAGACTATTCATGGGAGATTTTGATTGTTGATGACGGATCAACAGACGACACAGCTTTACTTGCATCAAGTTTTTCCCAAAAACATGCTGGCGTAAGATTAATGAAAGAACCTCACAGGGGTAAAGGCGGCACTGTCATTGCAGGAATGCTTACGGCAAAAGGGAAATATGTCCTGTTTACTGATATGGATCAGGCAACCCCAATTGATCAAATTGAGAGATTTCTTCCAAAATTTAAAGAAGGCTATGATGTTGTAATAGGATCCAGGGCTGGCAGGGAAGGGGCACCTCTAATTAGAAAATTAACGGCAATTGGTTTTGCTTTATTTCGAGCAGTTATTTTGAGGCTTCCGTATAAAGATACCCAAGCAGGATTTAAGGCATTTAAAAAAGAAGCCGCGGAAGCAATTTTTAGTAAAATGAAAAACCTTCTTGAAAAAAGGGAAGAAGGATCATCCCTAAGCGCTGGATTTGATACAGAAATGCTTTATTTAGCCAGGAAAATGAAGTTTAGAACTGCAGAAGTGCCGATTAAGTGGCATTACAAAGAAGGAACCAAAAAGAATATTATAAAAGAATCTTGGATAGGCTTTAAAGGTGTAATTGCAGTAAGGCTAAAAGCGCTAATGGGTTATTACAAATTAAAATGAATAAGTTTTTTAAAAAATGGAAATATACACTACTAATTGGGTTTGGTATTTTAGTTTTTGCAGCCCTAATAAGATTCTATAATTTAACACTTCTTCCAGTGTTTGCTGATGAGGCAATCTATATCCGTTGGAGCCAAATAATGGCTAACGAACCAACATTAAGATTCTTGCCGCTTTCAGATGGCAAACAACCGCTTTATATGTGGGTTTTAATGTTTGTTGTGAGCAGAATATCAGATCCATTGTTTGCAGGCAGGCTCCTTTCGGTTGTAAGTGGAATTGGGACGGTCGCAGGTATTTTTGCAGTAAGCTACCTTCTTTTTAAAAACAAGTTGGTTTCTTTAGCATCGGCTCTGATTTGGGTTATCTCACCTTTTAGTTTTTTCTTTGACAGGATGGCCTTAGTTGATTCGCTTCTTGCGGCTTTTAGTGTCTGGACTATGTTTTTTGCGATACTTACAGCTAAAACAAGAAGACTTGATGCAGCTATGATAACAGGGTTTGCCCTAGGATTTGCACTACTTACAAAGTCCCCAGCATTATTTGTTACTCTTTTGATTCCAACAACTTGGATTTTTGCGACTAAGCGAATTCATTTGGTTAAATTATTCTTTTTACTTTTAGTGATTTATGGCATTGGTTATGGAATGTATAACATTCTTCGTTTGGGGCCAAACTTTCAATTAATTGGTAGCAGGAATCAGGATTATATTTTTCCAATAAGTCACTTGTGGACTAATCCTAAAGATCCTTTTATTTTTCATATAGCGGAAATTTTTAAAGACTGGTTTGTAAAAATGGGGCCATGGCCGATTCTTCCGCTCGCAGTTCTTGGTCTTTGGGCGTCATATAGAAAATATTGGAAAGAAACAGTTTTACTTTCGGCCTGGTTTTTATTCCCAATACTCGTTCAGTCAATGTATGCAAAAGTTTTTACAGTTCGCTATATTCTTTTTACACTTCCAGCGTTTTTCATTCTTGCAGCCAGTGGATTTTTAAGTAAAAACAAAATTCTGAAGCTGCTTTATACTTTGTTTTTTGTGATTTTCACTGCCCTTGCACTTTATTTTGACTATTTGCTTTTGACAAATCCTGCAAAAGCTAATCTTCCATCAAGCGAAAGATCCGGGTATTTGGAGGAGTGGACCAGTGGAACTGGCATTAAAGAAGCTGCTGATTACTTAAAAGCAGAAAGAATTAAAAACCCTAATCAAAAGATTGTTGTTGGAACCGAAGGCTATTTTGGAACTTTACCGGATGGGCTGCAAATGTACATGCAGTCAGTTCCGGGTGTAGTTGTAATCGGAACAGGTCTTGATTTTAAGGAAGTACCGCAAAGCCTGGTTGACTCATTTAAGGCAGGCAATAAAACATACTTTGTAGTTAACAGTTCAAGATTAAAAATTAAAGAGGAAGACTTTGGAGGGAAAGGCCTAAAAGTTATAGCAAAATATAAAAAAACAGATCGCAAAGTAAAGGAAACTCATGAATATATCTGGTACGGCCCCTACGATATTTTCTATTTCTTTGAACTATTCTAGTAAGTTGACTTATCTGTTAGAATGTAAGTATGACAAAGAAATTGGACTATCTAATTAAACTAAGCTACGACAAGGCCTATAAAGGCTATGTTGCCGATGTTGTTAATTTATTCGGCTGTATGAGTCAAGGAAAAACTAAAAAAGAAGCTTTAGCCAATGTTGAAAAGGCAATTAAAGCTTACATGAGAGTTGTTTCTAAAAGAACGAATAAAAATGTGGAGTTTGCACAACAGACTGTCGAAACTTCTTTCCCTTTCTTAAATGCCTAAAATTGCTAATGTTTCTGGAAAAGATGCTGTCAAGGCATTTGTAAGATCAGGTTACATTCATGTTCATACTTCTGGAGATCACGCAATTTTGCAAAAATCAGGGATGCCAACTTTGTCAATTCCTTTACATAAAGAAGTTGCGCCATTTCTGCTAAGTTCTCAAATAAAGCGTGCAGGAATTTCTGCAAAAGATTTTCAAAAGTTTCTTAAAAAGAAAAAATTATGACGAAAAAGATTATTGGTCTAGTATTTATATTTCTACTTGTATTGGCTTTATACTTTCCTGTTTTTAATACCTATTTTACCAGTGATGATTTTTTCCATTTTAAAGCTTCATTGACGGATGGTAGTTTTTTAGGATTTTTAAAACTTTTTGGGGTTTATCCGATTATGAAGAGAGGTTATGCTTTTTATCGGCCTTTATTTAGAGAAGTTTTGTATAACATCTCTTATAATCTCTGGGGATTAAACCAGCTTCCTTTGAGAATTTTTTCTATTCTAATCCATTTTGTAAATATTACACTTGTTTATATTTTTATAGAAAAAATAACTAAAGACAAAAGAATTGCTTTTTTTACATCTTTAATGTTTGGAGTTTCGGCTGCGAATATTGGAATTCTTTATTATTTAGCGGGAGGCATTCAGGCCCAGGGGGCGACTTTATTTGTACTGCTGACGCTAATTTTGTTTCCCAAACATAAGGCTTTGGCTTTTGCTTCTTTTGTTTTATCCCTAATGTCTCACGAAATGGCGCTTGTAACTCCAATGCTTTTATGCGGGCTAATGTTTTTAAATAAAAACTTCAAGATTAAATATGTTCTGCCTTATTTTCTGCTCGCCGCTATCTTTGTATTTATTGAGCTGAAAGTGATTGGGTTTTCAAGTCAGGAGCTTCAGTATAGGCCTAGCTTGAATCCTATAAAAGCTCTAAATACTTTGGGCTGGTACGGACTTTGGGCATATGGTGTTCCAGAGACATTAATTGATTACATTGGCCCGGGAATTCGCTTAAATCCAAATTTAATGCGTTACTATGGTGATTACTATAAATTTATTATCCCTGCATTTTTGATTTCGGTGATTTCTTTTTTGGTAGTAATTAGGTCCTGGAGCTTAAAGATTGACAGGAAATTTTTATTTTTTGTATTTTGGTTTGTCGTTGGAATTCTTCCTGTTGTATTGTTGCCAATGCATAAATCAACATACTATTTAAGTATTTCTCTAGCAGCCTTTTGGGGAGGGTTATTTTATTTAATATTCAAAAATAAAAAAACAATACTAATACCAACACTTGTTTTTGCCATTTCGCTAATAGTTTTTACTCTTTTTACAGTGAAGGTTGGGAGCATTACCTATTGGGCGGCCGAGCGCGGAATTGTCTCCCGCAAGTTAATAAACAATTTAGTTAAAGTGTATCCGACCTTGCCAAAAGGAGCGGTTTTATTTATGAAGAATGATCCAAGCTATCCTTTTATATCTACAGATTGGGGAGGAACTTCTAAGCAAGCGAGTCTAACTTTATCCGGTGCTGACGCCATACAACTCTTATATAGGGACCCGACAATTAAGGTTTATTATGAAGATTTAAGCCAGAGGCCTAATGCTAATGTTTATGAGTTCATGGTAAGATTACAATGATGAAAGCCTTATTCAAAAAATACCGTAAAACCATTTTGCTTCTTGTACTGCTTCTGGTTGGATTTCTTATAAGAATCTATTTTGTTGAAAAAGTGGTGAAAGGGGATATTCTGGCCTATCTAGAGTGGGGACAGAAATTGGTACAGCTTGGATTTAAGGATTACTATAGCCGGGGGGGGTGGTATTTTACACCTCCAGTTTATCCACCTTTTGCCCAACTTGTTTTTGGCGGGCTTTACTGGCTCTACGATCATAAATATGTCTTGGCCCAGCTCCACAATATTATTAGATTTCCTCCGGCTGCTTTTATAATCTATTTCTATAAATATGGCGACCTTCTAATTATGAAGTTGCCTGGAATTTTGTCCGACTTGGGATTATCTCTTGTAGTTTACAAAATTATATTGTCCCTGACCAAAAATGTTAAAAAGGCATTTTTGGGACTAAGTCTATTTCTTTTTAATCCTGTTACGATTTTTATTTCAGGAGTTTGGGGTCAAACGGACAGTTTTGTGGCCCTTCTTGGCATGCTATCATTCCTGGCTCTAAATTCAGGTAGGGTAATGATTTCAATTCCACTTTTATTTTTAAGCCTCTATTTTAAACCTAGCTTGGGAGTTTTTATCCCATTTTATTTTTACCTTCTATATACTACAAAGCCGAAATTTTCATCTATTCTTAAAGGGGTCGCTATTTCCCTTGTTCTCTTTTTAGCAATTACCCTGCCATTTGCAAACGGAAATTTTATTGGCTTTGCTGATTTTTATATTAAACATAGGCTGCAGCTTCCACTAGGGATCATGGCTTCCAATTCTGCCTTTAACTTTCAAACAATATTTTTTAAAATAGACCGCGATTTTGGCAGTGCAAAACTTTTTGGTGTTACTTCGAACACGATTGGGGCTACTTTTTATATTTTAGTTAATATTATTACTCTTTATTTTGTCGGCAAACAGAAAAATAAGACGATGGGTTTGGTTGTGGGGTTTTTCATGATAGGAATGGGCAGCTTTCTCTTTATGTCAGCAATGCTCGAGCGCTACTTTTTTCCTGCCTTTGCCCCGCTTGTTATATTAATGGTCGTCAGGCCAAAGCTTTTGTTTAGTCTTATAGTCATGAATTTGATACTTTTTGCTAATTTAGTTTTTGCTTTTTATAGAAGAGGGTCAGACGAAATTGACCATCCTTTTACCAATAACAACTTTTTACTCATAAGAGTGTTATCAACCATTCAGGTCTCAATATACTTATTTGCTTCGAAAATGCTACAATCTAAGCGTGAATGAAGTAGGTGAGGAACACCTAGATCCAACTGGTGAAATATCAATCGAGACTGTCAAAAAAAGGTCTGTCCGGGGAGTAGTCGTTTTAACCGGCCGGACTTTTCTTTTGCAGGTTATTGGTCTAATTGCTCAACTTTTCCTGTTTGCATATTTAGGTAGATATGAGTTTGGAGTTTTTGCAATTGTCAGCGCTCTTATTAACTTTTTAGTTTACTTCTCAGACATCGGTCTGGCCGCAGCATTAATACAAAAAAAAGAAAAACCAACTCAGACTGACTTGAGAACGACTTTTTTAGTGCAGCAGGTTTTGGTTATTGCGATCATCGGAGTTGTTTTTTTGTTGGCCCCATTTTTTAAGGAGAAGTATTCGCTTAGTGCGGATGGGCAGGTTTTGCTTTACGCTCTTGCGGTATCCCTTCTTCTCTCTTCTTTTAAAAGCATCCCCTCAGTTCTTCTTGAGCGAAAACTCGAATTTGTAAAGCTTGTGTTTCCTCAGATTTTAGAACAAATAGTTTATAACGTCGTTCTAGTACTTCTTGCGATGAATGGATTTGGCCTAAAAAGCTTTAGCATTGCAGTTGTCTCCCGAGGGGTGGTGGGACTTGCCGCAATTTATATATTGCAGCCTTGGATGCCGGGCATAGCCTTTTCTAAGAAAACTTTACTTGGTCTTTTTAAGTTTGGAATTCCCTATCAAATTAATACTTTTCTGGCGACTCTTAAAGATGACGGCATGACACTAGTTTTAGGTGGCATTCTAGGCCCTGCCGGAGTAGGAATTCTTTCATTTGCCCAAAAAATAGCCAGACTCCCGCTTACTTTTTTTATGGATACGGTGACGAGAGTAACTTTTCCGGCCTTCTCGCGAATGCAGGGCAGTAAAGAAGATCTTAAGCGGAGTGTAACCAGGTCAATATTTTTCATTTGCTTTTTGGTATTTCCGAGCTTAGTAGGAATTAGTGTTTTAGCTCCAATACTTGTAAGGGTAGTTCCAAGGTACAATCAATGGATTCCTGCTCTTGTCCCTATTATTTTTATTTCAATTAATTTTCTTTTTGCAGCGGCAACTACACAGCTTACAAATCTTTTGAACGCAATAGGTAAAATAAAAATTACTTTTTATCTAATGATTATGTGGACTGCCCTTACCTGGGCTTTGATTCCATTTCTTTCCTCGAAGCTTGGAGTAAACGGTGCCGCTTTGGGATATGCCTTGGTTGGCGCCTCTTCTGTTGTTGCAATTTATATTGCCAAGAAATATGTTAATTTTTCAGTTCGGGATTCAATTCTTAAGCCATTAGTCGCCGCGGGCCTAATGGGGGCGGTCCTACTTATCTTAAGGAACTTTTTACCTAGTAGCTTTTATTCTTTAGGATTACTTATTTTAGTAGGCCTAGTTGTTTATGGGGTACTAATAGTTGCCATGGTTGGTGCAAGCTTAATCAGTGATGCTAAAAGGAGCGTTAAAACAATTTTTGCGAGGTAAGTTTTGGTTATTATTCCTTCTTGTTGCGGGGACAATCTCCTGGTCTCTAACTATGGTCAAGAGTGGAATAATCTATCAGTTTGGTATGGGTTTTTGGGGTCCAAATGGCCACGACGGCGTTTGGCATGTAGCTCTCTCTGAAAGTCTGGCCAAAGGCTCACTTAATATGCCTACTTTTGCAGGAATAAAATTGCAAAATTACCACATAGGATTTGATTTAATTGTTGCTGGTATTAATCGCTTAACTTCAATTCCTGTAACTACACTCTATTTTCAAATATTCCCGCCTCTTTTAGCCATGGGAATTGGAATACTTTCTTATTTGTTTGTTAAAAAATGGAAAAACTCAGAATCTGCGGCGCTATGGTCTTTATTTTTTGTTTTTTTTGGCGGAAGCTTGGGCTGGGTATTAGGCAAAGGTGAATCAGCTTTTTGGTCCCAGCAGGCTATATCAACGCTAATTAATCCTCCTTTTGCCCTTTCCTTAGTTTTAACTCTGGCAGGGTTAATTTTACTTATTAAGAAAAAATATGTTCTGGCAGCAATTTTCTTTGGCTTACTAATAGAAATAAAAGCATATGCCGGACTTTTGGCCCTGGGCGCACTTCTTGCCTCAGGTGTTTGGAAGGCTTTAATGGAAAAGAAGTTTAATATCTTGGGAGTTTTTGTAGGTTCACTTGTCATTTCTTTAGCTCTTTTTATTCCCCTAAATAGAAACTCAGTAAATCTTTTGGTGTTCCAGCCTTTTTGGTTTTTGGAAACAATGATAGGTCTTTCTGACCGCATTGGTTGGCAAAGATTTTTTAGCGCAATGACAAATTACAAGCTAGGAGGATTGTGGTGGAAATGGATACCAACTTACACTGCTGCATTTATAATTTTTAATGTAGGAAATTTAGGAACAAGACTTATTAAAGATGTCTGGATATTTAATAAATTAAAGAAGTTTAAGAATCTTACTTGGATTGATATTTTTCTGCTTTCAATTATTGGAGCAGGAATTATTATTCCGACATTTTTTCTCCAAAAGGGGACTCCATGGAATACGATTCAATTTTTTTACTATTCAGTTTTCTTCTCCGCAATTCTTGCCGGGGTTTCTGTTGGAAAATTATTAGAAAATAAATCTAATAAATTCAAAGTAATTTTTTCAACATTTTTAATAATATTAACTGTTCCAACGACTGTAATTACACTGAGCGAAGTTTATATTCCATCTCGTCCGCCTGCTAAAATTTCAAATGAAGAACTTGTTGCGTTGAAGTTTTTGAGAAGCCAACCAAACGGGGTAGTTCTTACTTATCCATTTGATGAGTTTAAGGCCAAGGAAGCCATAAAGAATCCCCCTAGACCACTTTATTTATATGATTCCACAGCATACGTGTCAGCTTTTTCTGCAAAGCCAGTTTATTTGGAAGATCAGGTTAACCTTGATATAACGGGATATGACTGGAGGGTCCGTAGAGAAAAAGTTTTGTGGTTTATTTCTACAAGGGATCAAGATGAAGCCAAAAAGTTTTTAAAGGAAAATAATATTAAGTATTTATATTTAGTAAAAGATGCAAGCCCATTAGTTGGCGAGGGACTTAAGCTGGGATCAGGACAACTAGGACTAATTAAGTTGTTTGCGAATATGGAAGTCGATATTTACAGAGTAGATTAAACTTGCTCTTATTTCTTCGGCGTCCTGACAGTATGATAGTCGTAGACTTCTTTAAGAACTTTATCGATCTGATCGCTTCCTTTCTCAATCGTACGTGGAATGGCTTTAACACCTTTCTCTACGTCTAAACCTAAATCAAACAAATTATTCATCCATCGCAAAGTAACTTTAGAGTAAACTTTTGCCAATCCAACTCCAAGTTCAACCATATGTAATTGAGTTTAATCTTTGGTGCGAAAATGTCAAGTTATGGTTCTTCGTGGTAAAATTAGAGCGTGGGGAAGATTAGTGTAGTTGTAAACGTAGTAAAAGAAGAAATTGACGTTTTAGAGCACGCACTTACGTCACTTAAGGGCTTTGCTGATGAAATTGTAATTATAGATATGACCTATCCAGGCTCGGGTGTATCTAAAATTGCTGAAAAATTTAAAGCTAATGTCCACAAGCACACTTTTGTTAATTATGTCGAGCCTGTTCGTAACTTTGGGGTTTCCAAGGCAACGAACGAATGGGTGTTGATTTTAGATCCCGACGAGGAGCTTCCAGGCAGCCTTGCAAAAAAACTTCTAGCGATTGCCAATAAGCCCGGGGCACATTACTTTAGAATTGCAAGAAAAAATATTGTTTTTGGCAAGTGGCTCAAGTATTCAAGGTGGTGGCCGGACTATAACATTAGGTTTTTCAAAAAAGGATCAGTTTCTTGGGATGAAGAAATTCATGGAGTTCCTAAAACAACTGGTAAAGGGGCTGACGTGCTGCCCGAAGAAAGTTTAGCCATTATTCATTATCACTACTTAACAATCGAGCAATATATAGAAAAGATGAATCGCTATACTTCAATTCAGGCCAATTTAAAGTCAAGTGAAGGATATAAATTTGTCTGGGCAGATCTTATTAGAAAGCCCATATCCGAGTTAATGAGTAGATTTTTTGCAGGTGAAGGGTATAAAGACGGGCTTCATGGCCTAGCAATATCCCTACTTCAAGCTTTTTCGGAGCTAGTTCTTTATTTAAAAATTTGGCAAAAAGAAAAGTTTAAAGAGGAAAATATTAGCGAGATTGAGATAAAAAACGTGATTAATGAAGAGCAAAAGAAGCTAAATTATTGGATTCACGATGCTTTATTTAAGAAAACTGGTAAGCTAGTCCACAGGCTAAAGAGAAAACTTAGAATTTCATGACCAAAGTCTTCGTAATAATTCTTAATTGGAATCAGGCTGACCTTACACTTGAGTGCTTAGAGTCTGTAAGCAAACTCGATACTTTGGGTTACCAGTTAAATGTTGTTGTTATTGATAATGGATCGACCGATGATAGCTTAAAAAAGCTGTCAAAGTTTAAGACTATTCATAATAGTACAAACTTAGGCTTTGCTGCAGGAAATAATGTTGGAATAAAATATGCGCTAGCACAAGGTACAGACTATATAATGATTCTGAATAACGATACTATCGTTCACCCGAACTTAGTAAGTAACCTATTGAACTCTGCAAAAGATTCAAAAGTTGGCGCTATATCTCCAATGATTTATTTTGCCAAAGGGTTTGAGTTTCACAAAGATAGATACAAAAAAAATGATTTGGGGAAAGTAATTTGGTACGGTGGTGGAAAAATGGATTGGAAAAATGTTTATGGATCAGCTAGATCAGTTGATAAGGTTGATAAGCAAAGCTTGCCGCTTCGCGGTAAAGGACAGTTTAAGAAGCCTGAAGATACAGATTTTGCAACTGGCACATGCATGTTTTTATCAGCAAAAGCTATAGAGGAAGTTGGCATGTTTGATGAGAAATATTTTATGTATTACGAGGACACGGATTTAAGTATGAGACTAAAAAAAGCTGGATATAGAGTTTTATTTGATCCAAAGGGTGTCGTTTGGCATAAAGTTGCCCAGAGCTCCGGCATTGGAAGCGAGCTCAACGACTACTATACTACAAGAAATAGAATGTTTTTTGGAATGAAGTACGCTAGTTTGAGAACAAAATTTGCTCTTGCTCGCGAAAGTATAAAATTATTACTCAATGGAAGAAAATGGCAAAGAACAGGCACAAAGGATTATTATCTAGGAAATTTTGGGAGAGGAAGCTGGAAATGAAAACGAGTGCAATTATTTTAGTTGGAGGTAAAGTTGACAGGGAACTCTTGAAAAAAAGTATTGATTCAGTTTCTTGGACTGACGAAATCATAAAAGTTGAATCAGAAAAAGTTAAAGGTGGATTCGCCGAATGGCGAAATTTTGGAGCTAAAAAAGCTAAGGGAGACTGGCTTTTATATATTGATACAGATGAGGAAGTTACATCAGATCTTAAGAAAGAGATATTAAATATTTCAGGTGAGTTTAGTGCCTACGCCATACCTCGAAGAAATTTTATATTTGGCAAAGAATTTAGGCATAGCGGACAATTTCCCGATTATCAAAAAAGACTATTTAAAAAATCAGAGTTTATCAAATGGGAAGGTATGCTGCACGAAGAGCCTATATTTAATGGTGAATTAGGACACCTCAAAAGCCCAATGATTCATAGGAAGCACAACACCTTAAGTGATATGGTTGATAAAACTAATGAACGGTCAGAAATAGAGGCCAAGCTCATGTTTGAGGCAAGGCATCCAAGAATGAATATTTCAAGATTTTTCTCAGCTATGGCTAGAGAATTTTGGTTGAGGATGATTAAGCAAACAGCTTTTCTTGATGGAGGAGAGGGAATAATATATGCCTTATATCAAGTCTTTAGCAGATTTGTAAGCTATGCAAAGCTTTGGGAGATGCAATTAAATGCGAGCAGGAATATATAGTCCATATTTAGATACTCTTGGCGGCGGTGAGCGCTATGTTGCTAGTGTTGCCAAAGTGCTTACAGATCATGGTTGGAATGTAGATTTGGAATCTCCTGTGAAGGGCATTATAGCAAAGCTTGAGTCGAAGTTTGGTATGAAACTTGACAGTGTCCAAGTCGTAGATAGCATTAAACGAGGCGATGGTTACGATTTATGTTTTTGGCTTTCAGATGGAAGCGTACCTACGCTTCTGGCACGTAAAAATATCCTTCACTTTCAAAGACCGTTTTACAAGGTAGACGGCAAGAGCCTAATTAATAGAATGAAATTTTTTAGGATAAATAAAGTTGTAGTTAACTCTAAGTTTACAAAAGACTGGATTGATAAAGAGTTTCCGATAGATAGTTACGTTTTGTATCCGCCCGTCGATGTTTCAAAGTTTAAGCCCGGCAAGAAAGAAAATGTTATTTTGTATGTAGGCAGGTTTTCTCAGCTTGAACAATCTAAAAGACAAGATATTTTGCTTTCAGTATTTAAAAAATTATATGACTCGGGCTTTAAAGACTGGAAGTTGATTCTGGCCGGAGGCAGTGAAGTTGGTAGAACTTCATATGTAGACAGGCTCAAAAAAAGTGCAGGCGGCTACCCTGTTAAAATAATTGAAAATCCAAGCTTTAAGGAATTGAAGGATTTTTACGCTCGTGCCAAAGTCTTTTGGTCCGCCTCAGGATACGGCGTCAATGAAGTAAAAGAACCACAAAAGGTTGAGCATTTTGGCATTACAGTAGTTGAGGCGATGTCTGCTGGGCTCGTGCCGATAGTATTTGCAGGAGGCGGCCATAGAGAAATTATAAAAGATGGGGAAAACGGCATTTTATGGAATGCAACTCAGGGGCTTCTTTCAAAAACTAAAAAACTTATTGATGACAAGGCTTTGTATTTCAAGTTAGCAAGAAATGCTAAAAGGGATTGCATAAAGTATTCGTATGAAAGATTTGCAAGAGAGTTTCTCTTGTTGCTCCAATGAATTTGTTGAATTTATTTAAAAAAAATTGGATACTCCTAATCCTTTTTTTTGTTTTAGTGTTTGGCTTTATTGTAAGAACTTATAGAATTAGTAACAACAATGTTGTTTTTGGATATGATGAAGTTGAAGATCTGATTCATGCAAGGAAAATTGCAGTAGACGGGGACCTAGTTGTAATTGGAAAGGCTATTTATGGAATTCCCGGTATTCGCCATGGTGTGTTTTCATACTATCTTTTGGCTCCGGCACTGTTACTGTTTAACCAAAACCCTTGGGCAGCGGCCGTATGGGTTGGCCTGTTTAATCTTTTAACTGCTGTTGTAGTTTATTTTACTGCTAAATCTTTGTTTAAAAACAAACAGCTGCCGCTAGTCGCGGCTACTTTGTATACATTTTCCTACTTGGTTGTTGAATATTCCGGATGGGTTGCGCACCCTACCTTTGCCATTCTATTTGTTTCTTTATTTTTTTTCGGATTATTGAAAGCATATAAAGGAAAAAGCTGGGGTTATTTAGTGGGCAGTTTGTTTTTGGGACTTTCTATACAGGCGGATTTAATATTCTTATATCTTGTCCCGATTGCTGTACTTTTTCTGGTTTTTTTTAAGCCGCTCCTCCCCAAGATTAGAACTATTATTTATTCATTTTCTATCTTGCTTTTGACCCTAAGTACTTTCATTTATACCGAGTTGTTATTTAATTTTTCAACGCTTAAGGCAATTCTTAAGTTTTCCGAAACTTTTGATGAAGGAAGAACCTCGCTTATCAATCGTCTAGTTTTGTTTTCTACCAATTTTTTCGAAGTTTTTTCGAAAAGTGTGCTGGGAAAGGAGAATAATATTGGCGTACTGTTGGCAGTCTTTGTAGTTTCTTTAATTTTGTTTTTCTTAATAAAAGCCAGGCGTAGAGACAAGCCAGAGATATTATTTTTGCTATTTTATTTATTTTCTCCAGCAATAACCCTCGTCCTTGGATATCACGATAAGCCTTGGAGCTTTCTAGGTATCTTACCTGCAATTTCAATAGCAGTTGCATTTGTAATTTCAAAATTAAAATATAGGATTTTAATTCTGCCGCTAGTTGCTATTCTAGTCTTCGTAAACATTGACGGTCTATTGAGGATGGGTAAAAAGAGCGGAATATTTCTTACTCTTCCAAAAACTTCTATCTTGGAGTCACAAATTAAAGTCATAGATTATACTTATGCAGCCTCCAATGGCAAAAGCTTCTCGATAGACGCAGTAACATATCCGTTATATGTTAATACCTATTGGTCGTATCATTATCCTTGGTATGGTAGGAAAAAGTATAAATACGTACCTACTTGGTCGGGAAGCGATCAGGTTTATCCACATAATACTTTGCCGAAACCAGATGGCAGAGAGAAATATGTCTATTTAATAATTGACAACACTCCCGATATTCCAGATTGGGCAAAACTCGAGGCAAAAATGAATATGGATTCTAAAAGCATTTTATTAGAAGAAAGAGAAATATCAGGTTTCATTGTTCAAAAAAGGGAACCTAAATAGTATACTTCTCTTAGAATGAGTAAACTGGTTCTGGCTGGGGTTTTTTTGGTTTTTGTTTTGGCTTTTTTCCTTCGAGTGATGTTTTTGCCCAAGAACTCTTTGACCTTTGGCTATGACCAGGCAAGGGACGCAATTGTAGCTCAGCAGATTATAAAAGGAGATATTAAAATTCAAGGCCCGCCTGCATCAACCCAAGGGCTATATCACGGAGTTTTTTATTACTATGTTTTAGCTCCTGCTTACTTGTTGGGGAAGGGGAGCCCTATTGCTGCTGCATACTGGATTGCTTTTCTTAACGCTAGTGTTGTGTTTGTAGTTTTTTATCTAACTTATCTTTTAACCAGGAAAAATATTTTCACATCTATTCTTGCTTCATTGTTGTTTGCCATATCATTTGAGGCGACTCAATACGCGACCTGGCTTAGTAATCCCACAATTGCAATACTAACCGTGCCCTTACTGTATCTTGGTTTGTGGGGATGGATTCGTGAGGGGAAGAAATGGGGACCGCTACTCACAGGAATCGGCTTGGGGCTTTCGATCCAATCCGAAATATTCTTAGCCTACCACATAGTACCTATTGCAATCTGGCTTTTTGTATCCAGAAAAAATATAACTAAAAAACAGGTTCTTACTTTCTTAATGTTTCTTGGCATAGCTCTTTCAACAATGATTGTTTCTGAATTCAAATTTGGTTTTCGTGGACTTGAAGGAATAAAGTCTCTTGCCGTCTCAGCTGAGGTAAGCCTGGCTTATGCAAAATCTATTGGCGACTATCTTACACTTTACTTAAATCAGACGGGGAGGATATTTGCCTTTAACAGCTATCCCGGAAATATTGGCTATGGGGGTGCTTTTGTTTTTGTTTTGGCGGTAGTATCACTGCTTCAATTGAAAAAATCAAAGGAGAATATAAGCCCTGAGGCTTTTCTAGCAGTTTGGCTTTTTAGCCACTTGACAGTTGTAACTGTTGGGGGGACGAGTACTCCCTTCTTGATGGTTGGGATTGGCCCCGCAGTATCTATGCTAATTGCTCTTTATGTCACGCGCCTATGGAAAAACTATAAATTTATTGCAGCCGCCCTAATTGTTATCCTTATTTATGGAAATATGTCGATGATACTTCGTGAAAATAAAAGCGGATCGACACTTTTTTCTATTCAAAAAGATATGCTTTTATCAAAAGAGCTCTCGGCAGTTGATTATACTTATGAGAAAGCTTCCGGAAAACCATTCAGCACTAATTCCCTTACATCTCCTTTGTGGATCAACCTTGTTTGGACTTATTTATATAAATGGTATGGCCAGCCAAAATATGGATATGTTCCTTCCTGGCATGGCAAAGACCAAATTGGCCTTATTGACAGCCTCGGGCAAACAAGAGATGATACAAAAACTTACTTTCTTATAATTGAGCCTTTGGCTGGCATCCCTCCTAGGTACTTGGATGAAACTGTTGGGGAAGAAGATACAAAATCCAGACTTTTAGAAGACAAGGCATTTGGGGAAATCAGAGTTCAGTATAGGGAGAAATTAGTAAAATGAAAAAAGCAGCGGAAAAGCTCCATGAAAATGTTCCTCCTGATTGGTATTTTGCTTCCATGAAAAGAAATATATTTCAAAAATATTGGCATGAAGAGCGTTTCAAGGCTGTCAAGTCTCTCTCGGAGCCAGTTGGTGGTCAAATTTTAGATATCGGCTCAGCCGATGGCGTTTTTAGCAAGGTCATACTAGACGCGACGGGAGCAAAGAAAGTTATTGGGATTGATGTATTAGGGTCTTCCGTTGCTTGGGCCAACAAACATTGGGCAAAGACGGGCAAAATGAGATTTGTAGTTGGAGACGGGCACAACTTAAAATTTGAGGCCAATACTTTCGATGCTGTTTTTGCCCTCGAGGTATTGGAACATGTTTTTGACCCGCACAAAGTTTTTACGGAGGTCAAGCGCGTGCTTAAAAAAGGCGGTTACGCAATTTTCTTGGTACCAACTGATAATTTTCTTTTTACAATTATTTGGTGGTTTATAACCAATTTCTGGTGGGCAAGAATTTGGCAGGGCTGTCATGTCCAGTCTTTTTCTCAAAAAAACAAACTTTCAAGGGCAGTTGCCAGAGCTGGCCTTAAAATAGAAGTTGACAAGACAGTCCTACTTGGTATGTTAAATATTGTGAAGGCTAGAAAAATATGAATGTTTCAATTGTGATACCAAACTGGAATGGTAGAGAGCTTTTGGAAAAGAATCTGCCGTTTGTTTTAGCGGCTAAAGATAATAAACCAAACAAAATATTAGAAATCATTGTTGTGGATGACGGCTCAAATGATGATTCAGTTAAATTCCTTAAAGAAAATTATGAAGGTAAAATAAAAATCATAAAACATACAAAGAATAGGGGATTTTCGGCTAGCATAAATACTGGAGTAAGGTCAGCCAAAGGAGATTTTGTTTGTCTATTAAATACTGACGTAGCTCCTGAAAAAGATTTTTTAGTTAGTACACGGGCTCTTTTTAATGATAAAAAAGTTTTCGGTGTTTCTCTACACGAAAAAGGATACGCTGGGTCAATTGGACGCTTTAGGGACGGGTTTATTGTTCATGATGCGGGTAAAGAATCAGACAAAGCCTACGAGACTTTTTGGATTAGTGGGGGAAGCGGAATCTTTAGAAGGTCAATTTGGATGGAACTAAAAGGACTCGATGAGGCCCTTCTTTCACCGCTTTATTGGGAAGACCTGGATATTTGTTATAGAGCTCTCAAAAGAGGCTATGTTCTTTTGTGGGATCCTAAAGCGAACGTATCACATATTCACGAATCGACGACTTCAAAGCTGCCTAGAGACCGTTTAAGTAGAATTAAGGAGAGAAATCAACTTCTTGTTAACTGGAAAAATTTGACTAGTCCTGCATTTTTTAGAAAACATTTGTCTGGGCTTCTAAGAAGAGTAGTTAAGCACCCGGGCTATATAAGAATAGTATTTATGGCTCTTCCTAGAATCAGAGATGTACTGAAGCTAAGAAAGATTGAAAAAAGAGAGTCAATTCTTTCGGATGAAGCAGTTTTTGCAAAGTTTACCTAAGCAAATGGAATTATCAATTATTATAGTTAACTACAAAACTCCGAAGCTTACTAAAAACTGCGTTGCTTCAATCAAAAAATACCCGCCTAAGGTTCCCTATGAAGTTATAGTTATAGATAATAGCATTGATAATATTGGCTTTGCCAAGGCCAATAATAAAGGAATAAGAAAGGCTAAGGGGAAATATATTTTCTTACTTAATTCTGATACAGAAGTAAAAAAAGATGCAATCAAAAAGCTTCTCCGGTTTGCAAAGGAAAATGAAGACGCAGGGGTGGTAGCTCCTAAACTTTTAAATCCAGACGGCAGCGTACAGGCGTCAGCTTTTCGTTTTCCGACTATTATACTCACCATGAGGGAATACTGGTTTGGAGAGAGAAATCTACTTAGTAAATATGTTCCAACTACAAAAACAGTAGAGGTTGCAGTTACGGCGGCATTTTTAATAACACCCGGGGCACTGGAAAAAGTAGGCCTTCTAAATGAAAAGTTTTTTATGTTTTTTGAGGAATTTGATTATTGCAGAAGAGTAAAAGCGACAGGGCTCAAAGTTTACTATCTTGCAAGCGCGGAAGTAGTTCATATTCACGGCGCCAGCGGCAAAGACCTTACGGATTGGGCTAACCAGTGGAGAAGGCTTATTCCTTCGAGTAAGATATATCATGGGGTGATAAAGCATTACATTATATTTTTTATAATGTGGACCTCGCAAAAATGGCAAAAATTATTAAAAATACTAAGTTAATACTCGCGATTATTATTTTGGTTGCTGCTTTTCTAAGACTCTGGGGTCTTGATAAGGTTCCAGTTTCGCTTTCGGGAGACGAGGTGGATGTTGGCTATCAGGCTTATTCAATTTTAAAGACGGGTAAAGATTATTATGGAAACTTCCTACCCATTCAGCTTCATTCGCAAGCCGAGTGGAGAACGCCATTTTATTCGTATTTTGCTACCTCGACGGTCGCTCTTTTTGGCATAAGCCCATACGGAATTCGTCTACCTGCGGCAATTTTTGGGGTACTTGGAGTTGTCGCTTTTTACTTTTTAGCTCTAGAGCTTACAAAAAAAGAAAGCATTGCGCTCGTCGCGGCGGCTATTCTTGCTTTTTCTCCGTGGCACATTCAATTTTCAAGGATCAGCTTTGATGTAACCACGCTTTTATTTTTTCTTTTCCTTGGGCTTTTATTTTTCTTTAAAGGTATAAAGAATGGCAAATATCTCTGGATGTCTGCGTTATTTTTTGCTCTGACTCCATGGATTTATAATACCGCCAAGTTATTCATACCTCTTCTTTTAGTCTTTCTTTTGGTTTTTTATCGGAAGGACATTTTTAAAATTTCAAAAAAATATCTAGTATCAGCATTTTTAGTATTAGTAGTTGTAGCTTCGCCCATTGCCTATAGCACTCTGTTTAATAGCGGTGTCCAGAGATTTGACTATATAGGAATTTTTTCAGATCCTACTATTGAGCCAGAAGTTGGAACTGCGAGGGGAATTGACGCCCACCAGAGGGGAGAAAAAGGTACGGGCCTTAACCCAACCATAATAGACAGGCTTATTCATAATAAATTTACTTTTGTTGGTGATAAATTTTTAAGAAATTATTTGCAGCCGTTTTCTTTTGATTTTTTGTTTAATAATGGTGATCCAAATCCAAGACACTCGATACATGAGATGGGGGAGTTTTACAAAATCGAGGCGTTAGCATTGATTTTGGGTCTTGTTCTATTTTTTTCAAGTAAAGCACAAGACCATAAAGTTAAGGCTTTGATAGCTTTTTGGATTCTTGCTGGTGTAATTCCGTCGGCACTAACCCGCGACGGGGGAAACCACGCAACCCGCTTAATTCTTATCCTCCCCCCATTAGCTTTTTTGATTTCGGTTGGAATTATAGATGGAATAAAATTAATAAAACCAAATTACAGAAAGTTAGCAATAGCTCTTTATTTAGGGCTTTGGCTTTTATGCTTTGGTTTTTACCAACACAACTATTGGGTCCACAATCCGACATATTCTGAACGCTGGTGGCATGGGGGATTCAAAGAAGCTGTAGGCTATATTGCTGAAAATCAAAAGGATTATGACAAAGTAGTTATATCAACAGCTGGTGAGCCGCCTTGGATTTTCTTTGCAGCCTTCTATCAGTATGATCCAGCTTCATGGCAGAAAAACTTTCCAATAGGCAATGACGTAGATGTTCCAGGTCTTGGTAAAGTTTCTCACATTGATAAATTTTACTTTGGCTCCCCCGCTGGGGGACTATATGAATTGGGCAAGGTCATTGATAAAAAAACTTTATATATGGCAACTGCTACTGAAGTGAAAGTTAACTTGATATTGGAGCCAGATAGAACGCCAAATGATTTAAAATTATTAAAGTCTGTTGCTTACCCATCGGGCGAGCCAGTCTTTTACATCTTTACCGGAAAATGAGCACGCAAGAAGATAAAACAATTAAATATTATGATGAACATGCCGAGGAATGGGCAGCGTCACATAGTGGCCTTAACGAAAAATCATTTTGGAATATCGAAATGGAACGATTTCACAAACTCTTGCCTCAAGGAAAATTGATAGAGATTGGTTCGGGAACTGGTAGAGACGCAGCAGATTTGATTGAAATGGGATACGATTATGTTGGTACAGATGCTTCGGATGGATTTTTAAAACTTGCACGAGACAGAAACCCAAAATCAAATTTCAAGAAGGTAAGGGTTCAAAAATTAGCTGAAAATTTTTCAGAAAATGAATTCGACGGTTTTTGGACAGCCGCAACCCTGCTCCATATACCCAAAGGAGAAGCAGGTGAGTCTTTGGAAAATATTTATACCATTGTTAAAAATGGTGGCGTTGGATTTATCTCTATTAAAGAAGGTGAAGGGGAAATTGAAGACGAAACAAGCAGACTGTTTTCATTTTATTCTCAAGATGAATTTTCTGAATTACTTAAGAGACATAATTTTGAGATCTTGGAAAAAAGTCTTAGAGTAGATTCAAAAAGAACGACTTGGCTTATCTTTTTGGTAAGAGTGAATAAACAGGTTAATTAGTTTCTACAATCCTCAAAACTATACTTCCATCTGGATAGTAAATGTCTTTTATTAAAGTTAGGTTGTGTTCTTTGATTTGTTGATCTGAAATTGCGAGTGCGTCGCCAATAAGATATTGTTTTATTTTTAAATCTTTCTCCCATTCTATGGGTTTAGTAGTTATTTGCCCAACTATTTTATTTCTATTTCTCTTCATGTTTGTATAGTAGTCATTTGGTGTAACTTCAAAATTATCAAGGCTAAACTTTGTCGGGTCTTCTTTCAGGAAGAAGGCGAGCTGAATATAGGGCTCGTCCCTTGAATTATCTACAATTATTGGTAAATTCTGATCTAATCTTTTAATTTCCTCTGTAGCTATCTCCCAGCCGTAATTCCAATCTTTTGCTCTATAGTATTCGTTGAGAACAATTATTGAGCTGTAAAGTTTCGCGATTGAGTAGATAATAGCGATAGAAAAAGTTAGCCAGAATAAAATTTTCAATCTTTTGGTTTTTACCGGCGAAGCTGACCAAGCTTTGCTTATTTTTTCATATACTCCAAGAATTCCCATAGAGATAATAATTATTAAAGGGATTACCATTTGTAGTGATCTAATTGTTGAATAAGGATCTCGAGTTAGGGCTGCAGGAATTGGTGAAACTAATAGTAGTGCAAGTGTAAAAAACTTTAATTCTCCCAGATCTTTTCTTTTTACAAATATATATAGTCCGTATATGTAAAAAGGGAATTGCCAAAGAAAAAATGTTGATAGCTCGGGAAAGGAACTCCTTGGGCCGGAGTCGCCCAATACAAACATACTTCTTGGTGAGAAGTAAGACAAATATAAAGCTCCAAATTCCTTAGTAACCGTGAAAAATGAAGCTGGTTTTTGTCCGTTTTGAGAAACAATGTTTAGGCCGTTAGCTCTTGCTAAAAAGCCTGGCGTTGTTGCCACACTTAAAGTTGGAGCGCTTATAATAAGGCCAACAATTGCGCCAATAACTAAGAACTTTCTATGTGTTTGTGATAAAAAAATTTTTCTGTGGCGTATAAAGAGAACGAGGAGCATTAGAGGTGTGACTATTCTTTGGGCGTGGTAGGAAGGGGTCGCTATTGCAAAAAATACTGCTGCCGGAATTAGCAGTTTTGGATTTTTGAGAGCTTTGTAAAAGAATAAAATTCCCGTGAGGAAGAAAAATAGAGCAACGTTGCACTCAAAATTGGTTCTGCCAAAAAGAATATGCCAAGGTGATATGGCAATAAGAATTGCTGCCAATGCTGCAAGTTTGTTAGAGATTTTACTTTGGGATATCTCTTTGATTAAGAAGTATAAAATTGGAATTGTAAGGATGCTAAAAAAGAAAGATGGGAATCTAACTGCAAAAGGAGTCAAGCCGAATATTGGAATTAGTGGAACTACTAGGTAAATATAGACCGGCGTTTTAAAGTCCGTAAATGACCTAAAGACTATCGGGAAGCTCTTGCCGAACTCATCCTTGCCAGTTTTTAGAATTGAATAAGCAGAATAGCCCTGCCCTGCTTCATCCAAGTAAAGGCCGGCAGGAGCAAGGCCTAGTTTATAGAATCGAGTAGCAATTCCCAAAATTATTGCAATGGCGAGTAGTATAAGAGAAAGTTTTTTCATTATAAATATTTCTTTTGAAAGTAAACCGCTCCTTCGCAAAGAATAACAGATAGTGGTATCCAAAGGATAAAATCCTGTCGGTCGAAGATTTGAAGAACCACAAGGGCTACTATCGACCCGCCCAAAAATATTACTATTTCTTTTTTAAACTTGCTTTTAGAGATTAAAAAGGCTCCTGTGAAAAATAAAATAAAACTTGGAAATGGGTATTTCGTTAAATTTTGATTTTCTATTGGATTTTCTCTTGGGTGAAACCCGAAGAAATAATTATTAGGATCAGTAAGGGCAAAAAAATTAAAAACTATTTTATCGATAATAATTCTTGGTTTATTTTGAAAAGTTCTAGCTAAAAAAACTGTCGGATAGAGCTGGGATTTCTGTATTACTTTTTGCACATCGTTGTTGCTGGACAAAAATACTGTTTGACCCTTAAAAGATTTAAAGTTTATTGCGAAAATCAGGGTAGCTATTAAAAGAAAGACGATTATATGCTTAGTTTTGTCTTTAAAAAATAAAAGGTCAGCTAAAATTATTGAAATAGGAAGAAGCGCGAGCTTGGGTTCAATGAAAGGAACTATTAAAAGCGGAACGGGGTATAGTTTATTTTTTTTGTAAGATATGAAAAAACTTATTCCGACCAGAAGCGTGGGAAGGAGATAATTAATAAAATCGCTCTTGGTATTTGCTAGAAAGAGCCCTATGGGCCAGAAGGCCAAAGAAATTAAAATTACAAGATTCCTGGTTCGCATGATGCTACAATTATAGTATATTCAAATGCGCAAATGGCTTTTGGCTGGTATTTTGATTCTGGGCTTTGTTTTAAGGGTTATTTTACTTGATAAGTCTCCCGTTGGTTTTACGGCCGATGAGGCCTCATTTGGTTATGACGCTTATAGTATTATTAAGACTGGTCGCGATCAATGGGGAAGCACATTCCCTTTAGTTCTTAAGTCCTTTGGCGATTTTAAGTCCCCGCTTTATGCATATTTGACTATCCCCTTTGTTTTTGTCTTGGGTTTAACAAAGTTTGCGGTTAGGCTTCCAAATGCGCTATTGGGAGCTATTGCTGTTTACTTCGTTTATTTGCTGTCCGGCGAGATCGGAAAACTTTCTGAATTGGATAAAAAGAAAAGATCACTCTTACAGCTGTCAGCAAGCTTTTTATTGGCCGTCTCTCCCTGGCACATAATGATGAGCAGGGGAGCTTTTGAGGCAAATCTGATTACAATCTTTTTACCAGCCAGTATTTATTTTTTCTTAAAGGGACTGAAAAACTCTAAGTTATTGATCCTTTCGGCACTACTGTTTGGCTTGAATCTGTTTACTTACCATTCGGCAAAGTTAATTACGCCTATTGTTATTTTAGGGTTGCTAGTTATTTTCAGAAGAGAAATATCTAAATTAAGGTTAAAAAATATCTTTATTAGTTTATTTGTTTTTCTAGTTTTCTTTTGTGGCTTTCTTTATACCTTCAGTCTTGGTGGCGGGGCTAGGATTTCAGAGCGGAGCATTACCCAAGGGGCTCTGGAGGAGGGGGCCAAAGAAAAAATTGCACTTATACAAGGAGGAAAAGACCCATTAATTTCAAAACTTCTTCACAACAAATATCAAACTGTAGCCAAGCGCTTTATCCTTAACTACAACCAATACTTTTCTGCTAAATTTTTGTTTATAAAAGGAGCAGGAGAGACGACCTATGGAATGCTGCCCGTTGGAGTTCTTTATATCTTTGAAGGAATTTTGTTTTTAGGAGTAATTTATTGTCTTTTCCAAAAAAAATTGAGAGCGGTCGTTATTCCACTAATGCTCTGGTTACTCATAGCACCGCTTCCAGCCGCACTGGCCACTGGTATTGGATATTCTGGTAATAGAGCCGAAGGAATGATTCCATCGCTACAGATTCTGGGAGCGTTTGGCTTGATTGGTTGGACATATTTAGTATCAAAGATCAATAGAAAATTAGTAATATGTCTAGTTGTTTTGCTTTGTGGTCTTGCATCCTTTGAAATTAGCAAGTTTGCAATTTATTACTTTCAAAAGGGCGATATAGCAGCTAAGGGAATGCTCTATGGAAGCTTGGAAGTTGCTGAATGGTTATCAAAGAGCTCAGAGACGAAAAACGTTATTGTTAGCCGCAGTATTTCTGAGCCTCAAATTTTTGTAGCATTTGTAAATAAGTGGGATCCATCTGATTTTCAAGCAAGTACTAAGACTTGGGGTTTTGACGAATCTGATCTTTCCTGGGTCGATCAAATTCCAAGCTACAGTTTGGGCAACTACACTTTTAAATCAGTAGATTGGAAGGTTGATACTGACACTCGAAACACAACGATTGTAGCCAGGCCGGAAGAGTTTCCAAAAAACATAGTTCCAGATAAAGTATTTACATACACTAATGGGGAGGATGCAATTTATGTCAAAAATTATTAATTTTTTAAAAAGAAATTTATTTATTATTGTTGTTTTACTAATTACAATTCCCTCTTTTTATGCACTTTTAAGACCAGGCTTTTTCCCTATGCAGGATGACATGCAGGTTTTTCGACTTAAGGAGATGGATATTTGTATTAAGGATGGACAAATTCCTTGTCGCTGGATACCCGACGCTGGCTATGGATATGGCTACCCCCAATATAATTATTACTCACCATTTGTCTACTACCTAGGCGAAGTATTTCACCTTGCTGGGTTTCAATTTATCGACTCAATTAAGATAGTTATAATTTTGGGGTTTTTATTGGGCGCTCTTTTTATATATATACTGGCCAAGGCACTTTTTGGTCAATGGGGAGGGCTTATCGCTTCGGTTTTTTATACTTATGCCCCGTTTAAAGCCCAAGAAATTTATGTTAGGGGAGCACTAAGCGAATTTTGGATATCAGTTTTTTATCCTTTAGTTCTTTGGGCTATTTATAAACTTATTAAAGAGGGAAGTAGAAAATACTTTTTTTGGACGAGTGTTTCGATTGCCGGAATGTTTCTGGCTCATAATTTGCTGTCGATACTTTTTATCCCCGTTATCGTCTTTTGGATAATCTACTGGGTGATTGCTGAAAAGAAAATCAGAATTTGGAAAACACTCACACTTTCCCTAGCTTTAGGGTTTGCAATGTCTAGTTTTTTTACACTTCCTCTTTATTTTGAAAAAGGCTATGTACACATTGAGACTCTTCTCGGGGGATACTTTGGCTACATGCAGCACTTTGTAACTTTAAAAGAATTGTTTTTATCTAGCCATTGGGGTTATGGATCTTCGGTTTTGGGGCCAATTGACGATTTATCACTATCGACTGGCATTCCTCATTGGATAGTTGGGATTATTGCTTTGGTGCTAGCTCTTTTTAACTTAAAGAAAAATAGAAAAATTTCTCTTCTAATATTGGGTCTTGGCGCAATTGAATTAGTGGTTCTATTCCTAATGCATGAGCGAAGCTCCTTTGTTTGGTCTGTGGTTAAACCACTAGCGTATCTTCAGTTTCCATGGAGATTTTTATCCATTAGCGTTGTCATTCTTTCGATGTTTGCAGCATTTGTGGTTCAAGGCCTTGGTAAATTAAAATATATACTAGCAATTTTGGGATTAGGGGCTGTTCTGTTGCTTTATGGCGGCTTTTTTAGACCCCAGACATGGCTAAACATAAGTGATCAAGAAAAATTGTCCGGTGAGCATTGGGAGAAAGAGCTAACTGCAAGTATTTTTGATTATTTGCCAATCTATGCTCAGTTTCCGCCAGAATCAAAAGCTCCGGACCTACCAGAAATTTTAAATGGGAGCGCTCTTTTTAAAAATTATTATAAAGGCAGTAATTACCAAACAGGGGAATTAAGTGTAGAAAGGGATGCTAGAATCAGGCTTCCTCTTTTCGATTTTCCGGGAATGACGGTCTATTTAAATGATAAAAAGATTGAGCATACACATGACGATTGTTCTGGTGAAAAATTCTGCCACGGGTTAATTACATTTGATGCAGAAAAGGGGAAATATTCATTTAAGGTAAAGCTGGAAAATACGCCGGTTAGAAATATTGGCAATTGGCTAAGTATTTTAGGTGCCGCCGGGCTTTTAGTTCTGGTGTTTAAAAGAAATGATAAAATTTTTCAAAAATAATATACATTTAATTCTGGTTTTGCTTTTGGCTTTTCCTGCGGTACTTGCACTGCTTCATAAAGGCTTTTATGGAGCTTCAGATGATCTTCATATCGCCTGGCTTTTTGAAATGGATAAGATTATAAAGCTTGGACAAATTCCTCCACGCTTTGTACCGGACTTGAGTTTTGGCTTTGGCTATCCGCTTTTTAATTTTGTTTTCCCGCTTCCTTTTTACTTAGGTGAGATATTTCATTTTACCGGGTTTTCCCTGGTTGATGGTATAAAAATCGTTTTTGCAATTTCACTAATAGGGTCTGGCCTCGCAATGTATATCCTTCTTAAGGAAATAATTTCAAAAGAACTAAGTTTAGTAGGCTCGCTGATCTATATTTATACACCCTATAGGTCAACCGATGTTTATATTAGGGGAGCGATAGGGGAGGCCTTGTCATTCGTCTTTTTACCCATTTTAGTATATTCAGTCATCAAGATTTACAAAGATTGTAAAATAAAATCCGGAATTCAATATAAAAATATTTCTATTTTAGGACTTTCACTTGGGGCTTTAATCCTTACCCATGACATTGTTTCCTATATGTTTTTTCCGTTTCTTTTGCTTTTAATCCTAGTATTTGTTTTAACTATTAAAGGCTCTAAAAAGGTATTTATTTTAAATAGCTTAGTGGGTATCTTTTTGGGACTTTTGTTAAGTATTTATTTTTGGTTGCCGGCAATTATTGAAAGCACCCTTATGGCTTACGGGACTGTTTTTGATTTCAAGGACCACTTCCCCGCCATTAAACAACTCATTACTCCCTATTTTGGCTACGGTGCATCGGTTCCGGGGCCCTATGACGGAATGTCTTTCTTTATGGGAGCACTAAATATTGCTCTAATTATTTCTGGATCAATTCTTACTCTATTTTTCTGGAGAAGAATCTCAAAAATTGGGAAAATAGTTATCCTCTGGGCTTTTGGGGTTTTGCTGATTTCACTTTTTATGATGAATCACCGTTCGACTCCTTTTTGGAACATTCTTCCCTTCGTACCATACTTTCAGTTCCCTTGGAGATTTCTTACTTTGACAACTTTTACATCTATATTATTTTTAATTCCACTTATGAGCTTTGAGAATAAATTTGTTAAATGGGTAATTCCGGGCGTGTTAGTTGTTTTAGTTCTTGTTTTAAATGTTGGATACTTTAAACCTCATGATTTTCTTGAAAGGGATGATAGCTATTACATAGATAGATATATTCCTACTCCAGAGCCGAGTAAAGAATATCTAAAATTAGAGGAAGAGTATCTAAGACTTCCAAAAGGAGCCTTAATGCGGCCTAAAATGGTCTACCCCATTATATTTTCGGGTCAGGAGGTTAGTTACAAAGTTATTAATACCAATGGAATATATTCTAAAATTGGCCTTAGCCTAAAGGAAGACCAAGTAATATCTTACAACAAGTATTATTTTCCAGGCTGGTATGCCAAAATAGACGGGCGGGAAGTGGAAGTCGTAGGTGGTAAGCCTTTTGGCCAAGTTTCAGTGAGGGTTCCAAAGGGGGAGCATGTTCTTGAATTTAATTTTAGAGAAGTGCCTTATAAAGTAGTTTTGGATTTAGTGTCGGTATCAGCCTTGGCACTATCTTTGGTATTTGCTTTTAAGAGTAAAAAAAATAATGTCTAAATTTATAAAAAAATACTCTAGCTGGATAGCAATTATTGCGGTTTTGGTTGTTGGGGTTCTAGCTTCCCGAGACCTTTTTAAGCACAATTTCTACTTTAATATGCACGACGATCTGCAAATGATGCGCCAGCTTGAGCTTGAAAAATGTTTCAAGGATGGGCAAGTCCCTTGCCGTTGGGTTCCTGATATGGGTTATGGATTTGGGTTACCCTTATATAATTATTATCCACAACTCCCCTATTTGTTTGGAGAGATTTTTAGGTTAGCAAGCTTTCCATTTAACGACGTCGCAAAATTAACCTTTGCACTTGGAATTATTGCATCTGGCGTTGCAATCTATCTTTTGGTCAAAGAGTTTTTTGGGCCATTAGGCGCAGTGCTGTCAGCGGTCTACTATATGTGGGCTCCCTATCATGCGGTTGATGTTTACGTGAGGGGTGCTATGAATGAATCCTGGGCATTTGTTTGGTTTCCGCTTATTTTATGGGCTTCATATAAACTGATAAAAGAATCAAAGGTTAACTACCTACTTGCTCTTTCAGTCTCCATAGCGGGTCTTTTACTAACCCACAACTTAATGGTAATGATATTTGCACCGGTTGGAATGCTTTGGGTAATTGGTTGGGTTGTTGTCACTAAGAATTTTAAATCAATACAAAAGCTTTTAATCTCGGGCTTACTTGCCATCGGGTTATCGGCGACGTTTACACTTCCGGCTATATTTGAGCAAAAGTTTGTTCATATAGAAACACTTGTTTCTGACTATTTTGCCTATACTGGGCACTTCACATCTCTTAATCAGCTTTTCTTTTCCCGCTTTTGGGGAGACGGACCATCAGTCTTTGGTACTAACGACGGGCTTGCCTTTCCAATAGGACAAGTGCATTGGATATTAGTTTCTGTAGCTGCAGTACTCTTGGGCTTAAAAATTATAAAGAGCAGGAAACTAGCTCCTTTAGACATGATAATTATTTTTGGCTTACTAGTTGGAACTGGTGCCGCTTTTATGACCCATGAGCGCGCTACCTTTATCTGGCTTTTAATTCCGGTCTTGAAGTTTGTCCAGTTTCCATGGAGATTTTTAACTCTTAACGTACTTGGTTATTCATTGGTCGTTGGATCTCTTTTTTACCTCCTTAAGCGCTTCAGTTTTTTTAAAAGTACAAAAGTGCAAATTGTTATCTTGTTTTTACTTTCGCTCACAGTCATTGCTTTTAATTGGAGCTATTTTAGGCCAGTTCATAGCGGTCCGTTAACAGATGAAGAGAAACTAAGCGGTGAGGCCTGGAGGCTTCAAACCCAAGCTGGGATTAGAGACTACTTGCCAATTTCTGCCAAAGATGATCCAGAGTTCGCTCAAGGAAGGCTGGCTGAAATATATAAAGGTAATGGAGAAATATTAGAGACTAGCCAAGGCACAAATTGGGCAAGTCTGAAGGTCAATTTCCCTAAAGATGATGGTACCTTGCGTGTAAATATTTTTGATTACCCCAATTGGAAAGCTTTTGTTGATGAAAAAGAATTAGAGGTTTATGTCGATCAAAAGGAAGAGTTTGGTAGAATCTATATAGACATACCTAAAGGTGAACACAATATTTCCTTAAAGCTTTTTGATACCCCTCTTCGAAAGTATTCAAATATAGTTAGTCTAATAGCCTGGGCAGGTCTTATAGCATTTGTTATTAAAAGAAAAATTCATGAAAATAAATCGTAGTCTGATTGCACTTTTTCTAATAGTTCTACTTGGAGCGGCCTTAAGGCTTTTTAATCTTTCTTCACTGCCGCCAAGCTTAAATTGGGATGAGGTAAGTCATGGCTATAATGCTTTTTCAATTTTGAAAACTGGAAAGGATCAGTGGGGGCAGCTTCTTCCAGTTCTAAACTTTAGAGCATACGGAGATTATCCGCTTCCTCTGAATCTTTATTTAACTATTCCTTTTATAGCCGCACTGGGCTTAAATGAATTTTCAATTCGTCTTCCACATGCAATATTAGGAGTAGGAACAATTATCGCAGCTTATTTTTTAGCAAGGGGGCTTACTAAAAGGAAAGAAATTGGACTACTGGCGAGCCTTTTAGTTGCCATTGATCCATGGACTTTATTTACTTCCCGCTTTGTTTTGCAGTCTAATCTATCTGTGTTTTTACTAACTACTGCAGCAGCATTATTTTTTAATAGAGAAAAAAAGAAAATATTTCTGCCGCTATCGATTCTTTCCTTGGGCCTTACTTTATATTCCTATCATACAACGAGGATAGTCTCGCCATTAATTCTTATTGCAGCAATTATTATTTATTGGAAAGAGGTTAAGCTTTCTTGGATTAGTACAGCTCTTATTGCTGCCTTTCTAATTCCCCTACCTTTTATATTTTTAAACCCTACGGCGAGGGTACGGTCAAATGTTGTTTTTGTTTTAAATGATGCGGCAACTAGTAAAATTATTAACCAACGACAAAGCTCCAAATTACCGCCTCTTGTCTCGAAGCTTGTTTTTAACAGACCAACTTATTTTGTTTGGACTTTTCTTGGGAATTACTTGGACTATTTCTCACCAGAATTTTTGTTCCAAAAAGGCGGGACACAATACCAATTTAGTGTTCCCGATAAAGGCCTACTTCACCTTGCAAGTTTGCCATTTTTCTATATTGGTTTAATTTGGATGGTTAGAAAAGCAAAAATAAAAAGAGAATATCAACTGATCATGGCTTGGCTTCTTCTGTCCCCAATTCCTGCAAGTATAACTGTTGATAAGTTTGCTGTACTTAGGGTAACATCAATGCTTCCACTACCAGAGCTTCTATCTGCTTTAGGCTTTTTTGTTGCATTGGATCATATTAAAAAAATGAAGTGGGTTTTGTATTTAGTTTTCTTCATAACCTTGGCATATGGCCTTGAAGCTTATATGGCAAGCTATATTACTAGCTATCTCAAAAATTATTCATGGAGCTGGCAGTATGGGTATAAAGAAGTTGTTCAGCATGCAAAAGAAAATTATGATAAATATGACAAAATTATAGTGACAAAGAAATATGGTGAGCCGCACGAATTCTTTTTGTTCTACAATGCCTGGGACCCTCAGAAATATCAGAGTGATCCAAACGCAATCCGATTTTTTCAGTCTGATTGGTATTGGGTAGATAGGTTTGATAAATACTTCTTCGTAAACGATTGGCAGGTAAAGGATATGGTGACTGAAAGTGGAATAAAGATTGATTGCAAGAAATTAAAATGTCTATTGATTACTTCACCTGAGAATTTTCCGAAAGGATGGACTAAGATTAAAGAGATAAATTTTCTTGATGGTAAGCCAGCTTTTGAAATATATGAGAATTGATATAATTGCATATGAAAATCGTTAAGACTACAACTTCCGACGGGATTATTTTTACTGGATTAATTACTGAACCGAAAGTCAGTTCAAAGAAAATAATTATTCATATTCATGGAATGGCTGGGAATCCTATTTTAAATAACTTTTATCAGCCAATGCATGATTACTACTCAAAGAATGGATTTGCCTTTTTAGCAACTGAAAATAGAGGCGTTGGTACCCTTACAGAACTTGTAATTAAAGGTGGCGTGAAGATGCTTGGGAATGCAATAGAAAGATTTGAAGATTGTGTGATTGATATTGAAGCTTGGGTAGATTATGCCAAAGGTTTAGGGTATGAAGAGATTTGGTTACAAGGCCATAGCTTGGGGCCATCAAAAATTGCATATTACATGTTTACCCAAAAACCTAAAGGCATAAAAGGTTTAATTTGGATTAGCCCTGCGGATATGACCGGGTGGGTTAATCAAAAGAGCGAAAACCAGGCAAAGAATCATAAAATTATGTTTGCTAAGGCAAAGCAGATGAAATCTGAAGGGAAGGGAAAGCTATTGATAGATCAGTCATTTTGGGGTAATGAGCTTATATCAGCTGATACCTATTTGAATTTTTTTGATGAGGGAGCAAATACTGCAATTTTCAACTTTGGCAATGAGAAACGAGGATGGGAGGTTGTGAATTCTATTGATCTTCCTGTAATTGCGATAACAGGGACAAATGATGATGGAATTGTTCCGATTATGCAGGCCAAGGAAGCAATGGAAAAACTAGAAACTGAGCTTAAGAATTCTCCAAAAGTGAAAACCATAGTTTATGACAATGCGAAGCATAGTTTTGAAGGCTTTGAGACAAATATTGTTGAGGATGTAATTAAATTTATTGAAAATGTTTAAGATATTTAAAACAAACTGGGTTTTTTTGTTAGTCTTAGTATTTGCTTCAATATTAAGACTATGGAATTTGGGATTAATTCCACCTGGGCTAACCCCTGATGAGGTCTCACTGGGCTATAATGCTTATTCAATTTTAAAAACTGGTAAGGATGAGTATGGGAAGGTAATGCCAGTAATTTTTAAATCTTTTGGGGACTTTAAGCCCGGGTTGTATATCTATACATCAGTTCCATTTGTTGCAGTATTAGGGCTCAATGAATTTGGGGTTAGGCTCCCAAATGCAATTGCTGGGATAATAGCAGTTTGGCTACTTTATTTAATTGTTAAGAAAATGTTTAAGGATGAGCGTTTAGCTGTTATTTCTGGGTTATTCCTTGCTATATCACCTTGGCATATTCAATTCTCTAGAGGGGCATGGGAAGTTAATTTATCTCTTACACTCACGCTTTGTGGAATTTATTTTTTTCTTAGAGCGCTTGAAAAACAAAAATTTCTTATTCTTTCAGCTCTCTTTTTTGCTTTAACCCTTATAACTTACCAAGGGGCAAAACTCTCAACTGGAATTGTCGTTTTACTTCTTTTGGTTGTATATAGAAAAGAAGTTTTTTCTTTTAAGGCAAAGACTTTAATAGTTTCTACTTTGATCGGGGTTTTTATTTCCCTACCAATAATTTTAAGTTTTTTTAATGGCCAGACGGGGAGGCTTAATGTTTTTAGTATTTTCTCCTACCCCAGGCCTAAGGAATATCTAGAAACCATACTTGGTGAGGGCGGAGAAAAGGTTGGGGATGTAACTTATTATCTTTTTCATTCAGAGGGCTTCAGTTTTTTAAGAACCATTCTTTTGCGCTATTTTAATCATTTTTCGGGAAGATTTTTGTTTTTTGAAGGGGACTTCGGAAATCCCAGGCACTCAGCACCTAATAGCGGCATGCTCCTTTTGGGGGATATTGCACTTTTAGTTTTTGGAGTTATATCTTTCATAAAATACGGGTTTAAAAAAGAAAGTATTTTTGTCTGGGTCTGGCTTTTACTCTCTCCTCTGCCAGCTGCTCTTTCCAGAGACCAGGTACACGCCATACGCGCCTACCACGAAGTTATTCCGTTAACCATTATTCTTGCTTTTGGACTTTCAGGTCTAGCTCAAATGAAGAATAAATTTATCAAGGCTGGCTTTGGAATTTTATATCTGGCTGGCTTTATATACTTTCTTGATGCCTATTTTGTTCACTTGCCTGCTCACAATTCTCAGTATTGGGGCTATGGATACAAACAAATAGTTGAAGCGGTTACCCCCATTCAAGGAAACTATAAACAAATCAAAATTCAAAAATCTTTTGAACAACCTTATATTTATTTTCTTTTTTACCAGAAATATGATCCTGCAAAGTATCAGGCTCAGGCCAAGTTAACTGAGAATGAAAACAGAGCAGACGTCGGACAAGTTGAAAAACTGGACAACATTTGTTTTTGTGCAATCGATTGGTCTATTAACAGAGGTGATCATGGAATGTTAATTGTGGCCGATCCAATAAGAATGCCGTATGAAGACTCGAAGGACGAAAAATTATTCAAGCTCGTAAAAGAAATTAAGTACCTGAATGGGAAAGACACCGCATTTAGAATAGTGGAGGTTAAATGAAGAAGATATTATTGGTTTTAATAATTGCTCTGGCTTTTGCTTTTAGATTTTGGAATCTTGATAATTTCCCAGCTCTTAACGCAGACGAGGCTGCCATTGGCTACAATGCCTACTCGTTAATTTTAACTGGTAAAGATGAACACGGGAACTCGTGGCCTATTCATTTTCAATCTTTTAATGATTATAAACCGGGATTATATTTCTACCTGGTACTGCCTTTCGTAAGGGCGCTGGGACTTAACGAATGGGCAGTAAGGATTCCCAATGCTACTTTAGGTGTTTTGACTGTTCTCGCGGTTTATCTTTTGGTAAAAGAGCAATTTAAGAAGGAAAAATTTGCACTGCTTTCTGCATTCTTGCTGGCCATTTCTCCCTGGCATATTCATTTCTCAAGGGGCGGCTGGGAGGCTAACACAGCTACATTTTTTATAACTGCAGGGTTGTGGTTATTTCTTAAATCGGCAAATAATAAGTTTAAGATTAATTATTTGATCTTAAGCGCCCTATCTCTTATAGCTTCTATTTATGCGTATCATTCAGCAAGAGTAATCATTCCTCTTTTGGGAATTGGTCTTCTTATTAAATACTGGAAAAATATGAAGGGTAGTATCAAAAATGTATTAATAGTAGGACTTTTGGGTATTGTGCTTCTTATACCACTTGTACTTGACCTTAAAAAGGGAGAAGTAAGCTCAAGGGCCGCTGGCGTTGGACTTTTTGCAGATCCTGGGCCGCGCTCGAGAGTTGAGGAACAAAGAGGAGAGCATGGAAACTATCTGAATATAATTGCTAAAGCACCTCATAATAAAATTGTTAATTACTCACTGGCATTTTTCAAAAACCTGACATATCACTATTCTCTTGATTTTCTATTCCTTTCCGGGGACATAATTCAAAGAAACAAGGTACCCGAAACCGGCCAGCTTTATTTAATTGAAGCATTGTTTGTTCTGGTTGGAGTAGTTGCAGTAATTAAAAAGTCTACGGGCTGGAGTATTATTTTCTGGTGGCTTTTAGTCGCTCCTACTGCCGCGGCTCTTACCTTTCAGGCTCCGCATGCACTAAGGGCTGAGAACATGGTAGTTCCTTTAGAAATTGTTAGCGCATACGGCCTTTATACTATTTTTGAGTGGCTAACAAGCAAGAAATTCAAACTTCTAGGTTATGCTTTTCTAGCAGCGGCAATTGTCTTGAGTTTTGCAATGTATGAACATATGTATTGGATTCATATGGCAAAGGAATACCCGTATTCTTCGCAGTATGGTGTTAAGGAGTTAGTGAGCTATGTGGGGCAAAATCAGGACAAGTACAAGAAAATATTAACTACAGATAGATACGACCAACCTTATATACTGTTTTTATTTTATATGAAATACGATCCTGCCAAGTTCCAAAAAGAACATGTGTTGACTCCCAGAGACGGATTTGGTTTTTCAACGGTCAATCATTTTGATAAATATTATTTTGCATCTATTAAATATGATCAGGCGAGACCTGAAAATCCTAATACTTTGATTGTAGGAACAGATGGCGAAATACCAAATGAAGCTAATGTAGTTAAGAACATTTACGGATCAAACGATTATTTGTATTTTCAAGCTGTAGCAAATTAAGATGACAAAAATTAGTGTTGTCCTGGCAGTTAGAAATGAAGAGGCAAATATAGGTAAGTGCCTTGATTCAGTAAAAGATATTGCTGACGAGATTGTGATTGTTGATGAATATTCAACAGATAAAACGGTTGAAATTGCAAAAGAGTATGGGGCAAGAGTAATTCTTGAGCCGCACCATGAAATTTTTCATATAACTAAGCAGAAAGCGCTCGATGCAGCAACCGGAAATTGGATATTGCTGCTTGATGCTGATGAAGTTGTAACACCTGAGCTTGGAAAAGAGATAAGAGAAACTATTGAAAATGGGCCAATTCCTGGGAAGTTAAATAAACTTTTCGAAAGACACCAAAAGTTGATTGAAAAAAGGGATGGGCCGATTGGTGAGAAAACTGGGGAGGTTGTGGCTTATTTTATTCCAAGATTAAATATGTTTTTAGGGAGGCCACTGATTCATGCAGGGGTATATCCCGACCCAGCAATAAGGCTGGTAAGAAAAGGCAAAGCTCACTTTACTGGAAAATCAGTGCACGATATCATGAAAATAAAGGGTGAAATAGGTTGGTTATCTAATCATATGCTGCATAACGACTCACCTACACTCAAAAGGTACTTCATTCGATTGAATCGATATACCGATTTGCATGCGGGGGAATTGAAAGAAAAAAAAGTTCCCAAGAATTTGTTTTATCTAATTTTTGTCTATTCATTTTTTAAACCGCTTTATATTTTTTTAAATTTGTTTTTTAGACACAAGGGTTTTCTTGATGGTATTTCAGGTTTTTTATGGTCAATGTTTTCTGCAATGCATTACCCAATAGCGTATTTTAAATATTGGACAAAGCAACTATAATGATTGACTGAAAGATTTTTTCTTGAAAGTTTTTACTTCATTTTCTAAAAATAATTTTATTTCCCCGGGTGCGATATTCTTATTAATAAACTCAATTTCATAGTTATTTATGTCATCCCAATAAACAAGTTGTTCAAGGAACAATTTTTCCGAGAAATCATTTCCGAATTTTTTAAGTGCCAGCTCTATGATTTTTTCCAAAGTAAGATAATTTTTCTTAATTATGAAATATAGATCTACATAATCTCTCCACTTTGGCCGCCTGCCTTGAATAAATGCCTTATATGCGGCAATATCTTTTATATCCATTAGATTAACAAATTCGTTTTCAGTGGGCTTAAAAAGTAGTTTATAATCATCGTGAAAAAGAGTGACTTTTATGCCCTCAGGAGTTGTTAAGTCTAATTGGTCTTCCACGTCAAGAAGTTTGATAGAATTTTTGCCAAAAACATCTTTAGCTTTTTGCCATATCTTGGAGCCTAATTTTTCCTCTATAAATATATCAAAATCGTATGACCCTCTATGCCCAATTTGAAGAGATAATGCTGTGCCTCCGCCAAGCACACCTAGGTGCTTAAAGTCTGTTAGCTTTTTAAGCACAACTAACCTGTTACTGTCTAATGACTCTAGGAAAAGTTTTGACATAATTTCTCTTATCTATCTCGTTAGGGATTTCGAGTAGTATATTTTTTGCAAAATTAAAGGATCGCTCGGTATAGTCTTTTTCCGGATATTCAGAAAAAACCCTTTTTATTTCTATTTCAGAATAATTTTCAAACAGCCAGACTAGGTGCTCCCAAGTTCCGTAAGCCAGAACTTGATGAATTATATAATTTTTATCGTTTTCGAGATTGAGTTTACTGATGTTTTTTGACCACAAAACTGCTTGTAAATTTTTGGGTAAATTTGTCATTTATGTCTCTAATTTTACCATATTTTGTGCTATTATCGTATCAGGTAGTATCTAAATAAGTATGAAAATTGCAATTGATTCGGGACCACTTACGAACGAACACAGTATAAGAGGAGTAGGTTTTTATACAAAAAATTTAATTTCTGCTTTAGGTAAAAAGGTTGAAGCCGTTGATTTTAGAACTGCTGATTTAACTAAATACGATATTGTCCATTATCCATATTTTGGAATTTTTATAAATACTTTACCCATTTTTAAGCCAGCCAAAACTGTAATTACCATTCATGATCTTATCCCTCTTTTGTATCCCAAGCATTATCCACCTGGGTTAAAAGGAAGATGGAGGCTTTCTGAGAAGAAATTATTGATTAAAAATGTAGATGCAATAATTACAGATACAGAAACTTCAAAAAAAGATATAGTCAGATTTTTAGGAGTGAGCCCTGACAAGGTTCATGTTGTTTATCTCGCCCCAGCCAAGCATTTTAAAAAGCTAGATAAAAGACAGACAGCAAGTGTGAAGGAAAAATATAATTTGCCCGATAAATTTGTACTCTATGTTGGGGATATTAACTTCAACAAAAATATACCTAATTTAATTAGAGCCTGTAAGATAGCCAAACTTCCTTTGGTAATTTGTGGGAAGCAGGCGCTGGATGTTGAAGAATTGGGCAACGATTTGACTTCACTTAAGGGTCCCAGGGATTGGGTTAGGTTTTTGTTTGGTAAGCCGCACCCTGAACTGGCTCATTACAAAGAAATATTGAAAGGATTTCAGGAGAATAAGAATATAAAGAGGCTTGGTTTCGTACCTGACTTAGACCTAGTTGCGGTTTACAATTTGGCAACTGTTTACTGTCAGCCCTCGCTTTATGAAGGCTTTGGACTTCCTGTCTTAGAAGCCCTTGCTTGCGGTATCCCTGTTGTTGCTGCAAAGACACAGGCTTTAGTTGAAATTGCTGAAGGTGCAGCAGTGTTTGTTGACCCTAAAGACCCAAAAGATATTGCAAAAGGCTTCAAGAACTTAATTAAAAATCCTAAGCTTCCAAGAAATTATTCGTGGGATAAAGTAGCCAAGGAAACACTTCAAATATATAACAGTTTATGAAAACTGATATGTTACTTCGTACCATGAAAAAGTCTGATTTTGTTTTCATTCTTTCTTCATTTTTAATTTGGAGAATTGTTTTATTTATATTTTTATTTATAGCCATAAAATTTGTACCACTTCAACAAAATTTTTTAGGCGGGGGATTGGAGAATTATTTAAAAGACCCTTATCTTTGGTCATGGCTTAACTTTGATGGAGAACATTACTTGAGCCTTGCTAGAATTGGATACCAACCGCTTACATATTTTTATTTTCCAGTTTTTCCACTTCTTATCAGGTTTGTTGCTGACATTCTCGTGGAAGCCCAAAAAGTATTTTCAGGACTTATCGTTTCAAACATTTCGTTTCTATTAGCTTTAATCGGGCTTTGGAAACTTGTACTTCTCGATTTTAAAAAGGTAGTTGCGAAAATGACAATTATTCTCATGCTTTTATTTCCTACATCTTTTTATTTTGGAAGTTATTATACTGAAAGTACTTTTCTAGCGCTCACTATTTGGTCATTTTATCTCGTCCGTACAAACAAATGGTTTTCAAGTGGGTTTTTAGCTTCGATTGCAACAGTAACTAGGGTAATTGGCGTCGCTCTCTTCCCAGCTTTAATGGTTGAATATTGGGGGGAGAAAAAGAAGAGCTTTAAAAAATTACTAAGCATAGTTTTAGTTCCTCTAGGCATTGTTTTATATATGGCCTATTTAAAGATTAAAACAGGTGACCCGTTTGAATTTTTGAATTCAGTTTCTATTTTTGGAGATCAGCGTTCGTCCCAATTTATCCTTCTACCTCAAGTTTTCTATAGATATATCGTAAAGATAATTCCAAACTTGACCTACTCGTATTTCCCAGTTGTCTTTACTACTTTCTTAGAAATTTTTGTAGCAATTGCTTTTCTAGCGTTACTTATTTTGGGAATCAAGAAAGTTAGGTGGAGTTATCTAGTTTATGCCTTGCTTTCGTATATAATTCCTAGTTTGTCGGGCAGTTTTTCATCTTTTCCGAGGTACGTATTGGTAATTTTTCCTGCCTTTATTGTTGCATCAATTTATCTGGTCAAAGCCCCGCGCCTTTTACAATTTCTGATTTTTGCAATACTATTTATAGGCTTAGGGTTCGCGACGGCTTTTTTCACAAGAGGAATTTGGATAGCATGAAGATTACAAATTTACTAAAACACCCGTTGTTCTCGGGAAGTTTCTTAATGATTGGTGGAAGTATGGCAGTCAATGTTGTTAATTACCTTTATCACGTAGTCATGGGAAGAGTTTTGGGACCTGTAGATTATGGAGTCTTGGCTAGTATTTTTTCACTACTATATATAATAAGCGTTGTACCGCTTTCAACTAGTGTTGCTATAGTGAAATTTATTTCTTCTGCAAAAGATAGTAAAGAAGTTTCAGTTATTTATCACGGTATCAAGGATTTCATTTTTAAAGTTGCAGTTATAAGTTCAATAGTTGTAATTGCTTTGGCTTTTCCCGTTGCTAGCTTTCTTCATATTCCGAACACTTTGTCTGTGATTTTCGTTGGCCCCGCTCTATTTTTTTCCTTAATGACATTGGTTAATCAGGCAAGCCTTCAGGGACTTCTGAAATTTATTGGTGTCGTTGGCCCCAACCTTCTCTCAGGAGTTATAAAGCTTGTATTAGGTTTGATATTTGTCTTTATGGGCTGGTCGGTCGCTGGGGCAATTGGGGCAGTTGTCATTGGAGCGCTTCTTGCATACGTATATTCAATTTTTCTTCTTAGAAGAGTTATAAAAAAAGAAAGAATTGGCAGCTTTAAACTTGATCCATTTTTGAAATATGCTTTTCCAGTTTTACTTCAGGCCCTTGCTTTTACTTCATTTTTTACAGTAGATGTATTATTGGTTAAACATTTTCTGCCGTCTTTTGATGCTGGACTTTATGCAGCCCTTTCGACTCTTGGAAAAATCATTTATTTTGCGGCAACTCCGATTGCCGGAGTAATGTTTCCTATAGTTGCCGGAAGACACTCTAAGGGTGAAAGTTATAAAAAAGTATTACTGGCATCACTTGGGGCAACTATTGCAATTTCACTTGTAGTGGTTGCTATTTATGGTTTATTCCCACAGCTTGCAATAGGTATGCTTTTTGGAAGTTCTTATTTAGGAGCTCAAAAGGAACTTATCTGGATGGGTATTTTTATGACTTTCTATACTGTAAGCTACTTTTTGACAAATTATCTTCTTTCAATTGGGAAAACTAGGATAGTGATATTTCCGATTCTTGCTGCAATCACGCAAATTATATTAATATATTTCTTCTTTCACCAAGATTTAAGAACGGTGATTAATATCTCACTTTATTGTATGATTGGATTATTCCTGTCGCTTTCACTGTACATAATCTTTAATAATGAAAAAAAATAAGCAAAGCTTGCCACTTCGTGATAAAAACTTTCTATCCGTAATAGTCCCGGCATACAAGCAAGAACGAACAATTAAGAAGGATCTCGAAAATATAGATACAACTTTGAGGATTGGTTTGGGTAAGGACTATGATTATGAAATTATTTGCATTGTAGATGGAAAGCTTGATAAGACTGAGGAAGAGGCAAGAAAAGTAAAATCCTCAAAAGTTAAAGTCTATTCATATGAAAAAAATATGGGCAAGGGTTTTGCCGTTAGATACGGCATGTCCCAGGCTAAGGGAGACCTAATTTCATTTCTAGATGCAGGACGCGAAATAGGTCCTAAGGGCATAATGATGCTTATGGCCCATATGGATTGGTATAAAGCAGATATTATAGTAGGCTCCAAAAGGCATCCTGCCTCCCAGGTTAAGTATCCTTTTATGAGGCACCTTATAAGCATTGGCTATCATTTTGGACTATGGCTCCTTTTTGGTATCACTGTTAAAGATACCCAAAGTGGAATAAAAATATTTCGAAGAGAGGTTGTCGACAAAATATTACCAAAACTATTAGTTAAGAGATATGCCATGGATATTGAAATGTTAGCTGTTGCTAGACATTTTGGTTTTAGTAGGATCTACGAAGCGCCGATTGAGATTCATTATAAGTTTGAAGACCTTACTCATGCTTCGACTTTGCGATCGATTATGCAAATGATTTGGGACACACTCGCAGTTTATTATCGCCTAAATATTCTTCATTATTATGACAAGAAAGATTAGTTGCTTTTGGCTATGACTACTAAGTCAACTTTTGGTTCACGCACATTTATCCAGTCAAAATATTTCCACATAGGCCTGGAGACATTTAGAAGCCCTTTTATAAAAGTTTTGTGGTTATAGTAATAATCACTTAACCTGGTAAGCACCCACGAAGGTGTTAGGCTTTTGCCGTCATCCTCATATATTTTTATAACTTTAAAGCCTGCCTTTTCAAGAGCAAATTTGAGACTATCTTTGTCAAACATAAACAAATGCTCGTAGTTATAGTAGCCGAACCATTTTTTACCTAGTAAGTGCCCCATTAAACTATTTCTGTTTGGGGTAGTAAGCATTAGTAACCCATCCTTCTTTAATAGACTTCTAAGTTTTTTTAGAACATTAATAGGATTTTCCAAGTGCTCGACTAGCTGGAAAAGTGTTATTGCGTCAAATGATTTTGGTTTAATTTTCGCCTTTTCGATTATAGAGTTATAAATACTGAATCCTCGACTTTTTGCAAAAAAACTAGGCTTTCGTGATGGCTCGACCCCAGTAACACTCCAGCCTTTGGCTTTGGCTTGGTTGAGAAACATTCCTGCTCCACAGCCGACGTCCAATAATTTTTTACCCTTTTTATATCTAGATATAATTTTCAGACAGTTTTTAAAATACGAATTGAAATATTTTTCAAATGATAAATATTCCTCAAAAAATTTATTTTCTGGAATTAAGCGCTTTTTCTTTATTTTTTCTACGTGAATTATTCTGCAGTCAGGGCAATATAGTAATTTTCTGTTCTTTGTTTTTTTGAAGAACTCAATTCGAAGGCTATTACAAAGGTGGCAAATGTTCATTGATGAAACTATATCATATTTCGATTTGTTATCAATTGAGATAGAATTCACTTAATGAATATTTTAGTTTTCAGTTGGCGCGATTCAAAGCATCCTCTAGCCGGCGGGGCAGAGCAAGTTATGCATATGCATATGAAAGGATGGATAGAAGCCGGCCATAAAGTTACTTTTTTTACTTCAAGACCTAAAAATACTCCAGCATCAGAGGCATTAGACGGAGTAGAAATTATAAGGCGGGGTAGTCAATACTTATCAGTTCATATATTTGCATTCTTTTGGTACTTGTTTGGAAAGCGTGTAAAGTTTGATTTCGTAGTCGACCAGTTTCATGGTTGGCCATTTTTTACACCGCTTTATGTAGGAGTTTCAAAACTTGCTGTAATACAGGAGCTGACCAAAGAGGTATGGTTTAAATATCCGCTCCCTTTAAGGCTCAATTATATATTGGGACTAATCGGATATTTAGTAGAGCCGCTATTTTTTTTAATTTACAGAAACACTAAATTCATGACAGGTTCTGAATCGGCTAAAATGGAATTGCAAACAGTTGGAATAAAGGAAAAAAATATAACTATCGTTCCCCATGGGGTTGTTCTTAATATACCAAAAAAACGTCCTCAAAAAGAAAAGAAGAAAACTATAATATTCTTAGGCGCACTTGCGGAAGATAAAGGAGTAAAGGATGCAATAAAGGTGTTCGGACTACTCAATAAGCAAGGTGATTATCAATTTTGGGTTGTGGGAAAGGGGGACGATAGTTATTTAAAGTATCTTAAAAAATTCTCAAATAGCCTAGGGCTAAAGGAAAAAACTATTTTTTTTGGTTTCGTATCTCAAAAAAAGAAATTCGAGTTGCTGGCGAAGTCGCATGTTATGGTTAATCCCTCAATTCGTGAAGGCTGGGGGCTTGTAAATATCGAGGCAAATGCAGTAGGGGTTCCGGTTGTTGCCTATAAGTCTCCAGGTTTGGTCGATTCGGTTAAAAATGGTAAGAGTGGGATATTGGTTGATAAAAATACGCCTGAGGCTTTGGCAGATGCAATAGCAAAGATTTTAGATGACGAGAAATTATTGAGAGGTCTCTCTAAAGGCTCGCTTGATTGGAGTAAAAACTTTTCTTGGGAAGAATCGAAAAGACTTAGCTTGAATTTAATAAATAAAATTACCAATGACTAAATATTTGCAGTCAAGGAAATCATTAAGTGATTATTTTAAATGGAGAACCAGAAGGGTTAGACCTGTCGTTAAAAAGATTAATAAAATTAAAAAGCTTCGAGGACTCAATATATTAGAAATTGGTTGCGGTTATGGCTCACTAATGGCACTTGTAAATGACCTAGGTGCTAATGTTATCGGGACTGAGGCAAGTAAGGAGTCTGTTGAGATTGCCAAGAAATTTTTAAAGGGTAGAAAAAAAGTGAAGGTTATAAATGTTAAAGATGAGAAGTTGGATTTCCAAGATTCTTCATTCGATGTAGTAGTTTTATTTGACGTAATTGAACACGTCAAGAATCCCGAGTTTATGGTTAAGGAGTGTATTCGGGTTCTAAAACCAGGAGGAATTTTATATTCTGAATTTACTCCTTATTATTCGCTAGTCGGCCACCATCTTTATGATGTCAGTAAATTGCCAATACATGTATTACCAGAAAGATATATAAAGAAGTTGGTTTATGGCGCTAAAGTAAAAGGTATTTTTAACCCGGATGACTACTGGAGAGATTTCAAATCACTTAATAAGCTTAGAATTTCAGAATTTCAGAAATATGTCAGATCCCTATCTAAGATTGAAGAAAAATACATATTAAAATACCCAGATGTATTTGAAATTAGTGTTCCGGTTTTAGCTCTTCTTGGTAGATTTAAAGACACTTTTGCATTTAGTTTTGAGGGAATATATAAAAAGACATGAAATCAATCAAAAAAATGTGGGAGGAGAGAGGAAGGAAATTTGGAAGAAAAATTGAAGGAGTGCTGCCAAAATCTTGGCCGAAGAGTTTAAATTACTATTTAGATGAGTGGATGTGGGAGAATGTCAAAGAAGCACTTTCGGCAGATAAGACGATTAAAGTACTCGACTTGGGTTGTGGATACGGTCGATTATCTTCGAAGGTATTAAATTATTATCCAAAAGCAAGAGCATCTGGCATTGATCTTGCTAAATCATATGTAGACCTTTATAACAATGACTTATCACCCAGAGGTAAAGCTTTAGTGGGAAACATAATGAATTTGCCCTTCAAGAATCAGCATTTTGACGTAGTATTCATGGTCACGACTTTGATGTACTTAGTTGAGAAAAAAGAGCAGCAAAAAGCAATTAATGAAATTATGAGAGTACTCAAAAAAGGTGGTAAGTTTGTAATAATTGAAAGAAACCCAGTAGGTCACAGCATTATTAATTTATTTGGCTTGGTTCAGTTAATTAGAGGAGAAAAGTTTAAAGAAATTGGGTCAACTAGCTTTAGTAAAACTGACTTTTATAGTTTAATAAAGCCAGCAAGTGGAAAAATTAACCAAGTTTCGGGAATTCCAGTTTTTACGCTAGGTTTTTATTTTCTTTTTATTCTGTCAAAAATAAAATTTGAAAAACTGGTTTTAAAGATTATAAAGCTTACAGACCAATTATTTGGTTCCCAGCTATTGACTTTATCTTTATACATAGCATATAGTGGGTACAAGAGATGAAAAAATTAGCTCTTGGATTATTGAGTTTTTTTCTTTTGGTTGGGGTCTTTGTATCACCTTTGAGCGCTTTTGCTCAGGATGAACCACAGGTTGAAGGTACAAAAGTTGAACAAGTAAGTTCTTTTGATTTGTTTTGGCCAATTGTAGCCGGCAAGACCTCGGGGGACTCTTTGTATTTTGCAAAGACATTAAAAGAGAGTGTGAGAGAGATGTTAATTTTCAGTAAATACAGAAAAACTGATTACAATATAACGCTTACCGAGAAAAGAGCTGTTGAGTTGGAAAAATTGCTTCAGAATAAGGATTTTGCAAATGCAGAAAAGACACTCGAGATGTCTAAATCTAAAAGATTAAATGTTCTTTCTTTATTGAAACAGTTGGCAGATGAAGGCACCAACACTACTGATCTTAAAACTACTTTTATGAATTCTCTCAAAGATCAGGAAATGCTGTTCAAATATCTTTTAACTACAGCATCAGACGATAAAGCTAAAGAAATAATTAATTCTTTCCTATCCTCTCTTCAGTCAGATCTTTCTTCTCTGAAATAGGTTTCTGTGGTATTATTTCCAGGTAATATGAAAATTTGTGTATTTACTCATACGTTTCCAAGGTTTAAAGGTGATAATGTCGCCCCTTTTATGGGTGAATTGGCTGAAGGATTAAGTAGTGGTGGAAATAAGGTAACTGTTTTAACGCCTTTTTCTAATGGCTTTAAGAAAACTTCAAATTTATCATTCAAGTTAGTTAAGTATAAATATATTTTTCCAGAAAAACTCCATCTATTGGGGTATTCACAAACTTTAGATAACGATAAAAGACTTTCGATGGTTATGTTTTTATTATCCCCGTTTCTTTATTTGTTTGGCTTCCTAGCTTTAATTAGATTAGTTAAGAAAGAGAAGTTTGATGTAATATCTTCACATTGGGTAGTGCCTAACGGTTTTATTTGTAGTTTGGTTTCCTTTTTCACTGGAGTTCCGTATACCGTTACTATTCCCGGCTCTGATGTCTATATGGGAAGCCAAAATTTCTTTTTTAAGTTTTTAGTTGGAATTGGGGCTATGAATTCTGATTGGTTAATTTCTGATAGTAAGTTTTATATTAAGCAGCTGAATAATCTAGGGTTCAAACCAAATAATTTATCTATAATAAGATATGGCGTTAATTCTTCAAAATTCAAAATAGAAAAAAAAGACCTAAATTTGCTAAACAAACTTGGAATTAAAAGATCGGATAAAGTAGTTATGGCTTTGGGTAGGTTTGTTGAAAAGAAAGGCTTCGTTTACTTTATAGACTCAATGCCTCAAATTATAAAATTATTTAAGAATGTTAAATTCGTGATTGTAGGCGATGGAGATCAGAAAAAACTTTTTGAAGAAAAAGTTAAAAAATACAAAATACAGAAGTCTGTTATTTTCCCTGGCATGATTGCTTTTCCAGACCTTCATAAGTTTTACAATTTAGCTGATGTATTTGTCATGCCTTCAATAAAAGACAATAGCGGCAATATTGATGCATCTCCAGTCTCAATGATGGAAGCTATGATGTGTGGTGTTCCGGTAGTAGCAACAAAATTCGCCGGTGGCGAGGAGGTAATAATGAACAATGAAACAGGGTTTATCGTTCCTCAAAAGAATAGCAAACTAATTTCGAAGTTTGTGCTAAAATTGCTCAGGGTAGGTAATATGTCAATAATGAGAAAAAAGGTTAGAGAAATCGCCATACGTGAGCTTTCTATAAAAGCCTCTACTCGCTCATACATGAACATATTTAATAAAATTTATGCAAAAGTCTAAATTACCAGCATCGGTTGGAGGAAAAGCAGTTAGAAATAAATTTCTTGTTTTTGGAAAACCATATATAGGCAAAGAAGAAATAAAGGAATTAATCGATACTATAAAATCTGGCTGGTGGGGGACTGGCCCTAAAACTGAGAGATTTGAGGAAAACTTTAGAAGATATGTTAAAGCAACATATGCTGTTTCTGTAAATTCAGCAACTGCAGGGCTTCATTTGGCACTTAAAACTCTAAATATTGGATCCGGTGATGAAGTAATTACTACACCAATGACTTTTGTTTCAACAGCAAATGTAATAGTTCACTGCGGCGCAAAGCCGGTTTTTGCTGATGTAGAGCCTGACACTTGGAATATAGATCCAAAAGAGATTGAAAAGAAAATTACTAAAAAAACTAAAGCAATTCTTCCAGTTCACTTACATGGTAGGCCAGCAAATATGTCTGGGATATTAAAACTGGCCAAGAAATATGGGCTCTTCGTTATCGAAGACGCAGCGCACGCAATTGAAGCAATTTATCAAGGTAAAAAAGTTGGTTCAATCGGAGACATTACTGTGTTTTCTTTTTATGTAACTAAAAATGTTGCAACAGGAGAAGGCGGAATGATCACGACTAATAATAAAAAATGGCAAGATCGGTTGAGGGTTTTAAGGCTCCACGGATTGTCATTAGATGCCTATAAAAGATATTCTGTGAAGCACTTTACTTTGTATACTGCAATCGAACCTGGATATAAATACAATTTAACAGATATAGCGTCATCATTGGGTCTTCATCAACTCGCAAGGGTTGAAGAGAATTTAAAAAGACGGAAGGAGATTTGGAATATGTATAATAAGGCGTTTAAAAGCTTCCCGTTTATCACTGTCCCAACTTCAATTCAGAAGGGAGACCGACATGCAATGCATCTATATGCTATCTTAATCGATACTGATCGTCTGAAAGTTTCAAGGAATGAATTTGTAGATAAGCTTATTAAGGAGAATATTGGTTCGGGTGTTCATTTCGCTGCAGTCCATCTTCATGATTTTTACCGTAATAATTTTGGTTATAAAAAAGGTGATTTCCCAAATGCTGAATATGTCGGAGATAGAATTTTATCTCTACCGCTTGGGGCTAATTTGTCAGACAAAGATGTTAAGGATGTAATAGCTGGTGTTAAGAAAATAATTGAATATTACTCAAGTAAGAAATGAGATCTAAAAGAGTTTTTTTTGTGCTTTTAATACCAGCACTTTTTTTTATAATCTGTTTACTTTCAATTTCACACTATGGAATTAGTTGGGACTCTCCAATACATTTTCAAAGGGGGCAAGCGTATTTGCATTATTTCATGACTGGTGAAACAAATTATAAAAGCTTACCAATTATTAAAGATTACACTCCTAGAATAGAAGGACTGGATGTGAGTAAGGAATTTCCTGGGAGAAAAATAATCTCGAATGATACGGAGCAAAAACGAAGTTATTTTCAAAACGAATCGTTTGATGCTAAATATTTTATAGAAGGAGATAGTGGCCACCCGCCACTTAATGGAATACTTGCTGCACTCTCAAATAAAATTTTCTATCAGAAGTTAGGGATAATGGGTGATATTGAGAGTTATCACTTATTCATTATTTTATCTGCAACGCTTTTAGTTTTCGTAGTTAGTGCATTTGCTTACCAGACATATGGATTTTTTGTTGCTCTTGTTTCTGGAATCAGTTTATCCTTGTATCCGCTATTTTTTTCAGAGTCACATTTCAACATAAAAGATCCGCCGGAGGCAGCTTTTTTCGGTTTGACTATTTGGTCCTTTTGGGTATCTCTAAATAGAAAGAGCTGGAGGTGGCTGCTACTTTCTGTAATTTCGTTTTCTTTAGCGTTGGGGACGAAATTTAATATATTGTTTTTACCGTTTATAGTGCTTCCTTATTTATTGGTTAGATATTTCGAACATATAACAGAATTCTTTAAGAAACCTTTTGTGGTTCTTAAACGTATTCCTTTTTCTTATTCTCTTATGCTACTGGTTTCACCTCTTATAGTATCAATTATTTTCTTTGGAACATGGCCGTACTTGTGGCAGGATTTTTGGTCAAATACGTTATCTATATTTAAGTTTTACAAAGATATTGGTACAGCAAGTAGTTATCAACCTGGCTTTATCCTTCCTGACGGCTTTAATTTTTATCCAGTTTATTGGATTATTGTAACGACCCCAATATGGATGCTGCTATTAACTTTTCTCGGAATTATTTTCTCAATTAAAAATATAAAGAAAAATAACTATCTATCACTTTTGTGGCTATTATGGTTTTTTGTTCCAATACTTAGAGTTAGTATGCCTGGAACCTCGGTCTACGGGGGAATAAGGCAAATTATGGAATATATTCCTGCAATGTCCATACTTAGTGGTCTAGGGGCTTATTTCTTAGTTCAAATACTATCGAGTTTAAAAATCCTGAAGAAAGGCTTCAAGTACTCCCGATATGTCATTATTTTATTTTTAACTATACTTTTTATGGCCTATCCTATTGTCAAGTATCATCCAAACGAAAACGTATACTTTAACGCTTTGGCTGGTGGACTATCTGGGGCATATGATAAAAAGATTCCTTCAGCAGGAAACAGTTTTGGAAATGCATATTATCAGGCTGTTGATTGGATGAATGAAAATTTGGAGAAAGACGCAAAATTAGTTTTTGTTCAGGGAACTTTGACAAATATTCCCAGCATATATTTAAGACCAGATATAAAACTTTGGAATGGATATTGGAGTGCTATAGATAGAAAAGGTGAATACCTTGTCGAGCTAACATACGAGGGCGTAAAAGTTGCCTATCCTTATGCATGGGATTATGTCGAGAAGTTTTTAATCCCTGTTTATGAAGTAAAAGTCGATGGAGTAGCCATTGCTAAAGTTTGGAAAAATGATTTAGTTAATACCAATAATGAATACAAAAAAATAGAAACTCCATTTACTGGGAAAATAAACTTAACAATATTAGAGGATGAAATACTCGTGACCTTATCCAAAGAAGCAATACTTAGCCATATAACGTTGAATTTTAGTAAGAATAGCAAGTGTGGGCTATCACTTGCCCATATATTTACTTCAAATGATGGAAAATTATGGATTAGAAAAGGTGATGATTTTCTTTCACATCAAATAAATGCAAAACTTGCACTCGACGGTGAAGTTGCAAATTATTATTTCGCTGGAGAAAATACGAGATATATAAAAATAAAAACAAATGATTTAAATTCTTGCCTATTAAATATAAAGAGTTTTAGTGTTACAATTCTCCAGTAATATGAAAAAGAAAATTGACTTAAGCTTAATACTTGCTTGCTACAACGAGGGCCCAACATTTCTATGGAGTTTGAAGGAAATTAAGAAAGTTCTTGACCGAACAAAGATTAGTTGGGAAATAATATGCATAGATGACAGAAGTAAGGACAATTCTTTTAAAGTGGCTAAGAAGTTTGCAAAATTCCAAGCAAATGTTTTTGCTTTTTTGCACGAAAAGAACTTGGGTCGTGGGGGGACTGTAGCAGAAGGATTCAAAATGGCGAGGGGTAAAGTGGTGGGTTTTATTGATGTAGATCTTGAAGTTTCGCCAATTTATATTCCTGAATTTGTAGAGGCAATTCAAGACGGAGCAGATGTCGTGATTGCGACAAGGTTCTATAAAGAAAGTCTAACTACTTTAGTTAGATGGGTATCTACAAAAGTTTATATTTTTCTGGTTCAGCAAGTTTTGGGGGTTAATTACAAAGATACGGAAGCTGGATATAAATTTTTTAATAAAAAGAAAATTCTTAAAATACTAAAAAAGGTTAAGAATAAAGGCTGGTTTTTTGATACAGAGATTGTAATTAGAAGTCACCTAGCCCATCTAAAAATAAAAGAGATTCCTGTTCTTTTCTTAAGAAGGCCTGAAAAACAGTCTACAGTGAGACTTATTCCCGACTCGATAGATTATCTAAAAGCGCTTATAGACCTCAAAAGAACATTGTAATGAGAATAGTAATCTTAACTGTCGACCACGTATATGCGAATAAGGTAGTTAAAGATTTAATTCTTAAATACGGATCCGAAGTGAAGTTAATAGTTGAGTCTGATTGTTTATACTATAACAAAAGTTTATTTGAGTCACTTAAAAAATACTATGACATTTCAGGACTATACTACATAATTGTCCAGGCACTTAAGTTGCAAATTTATAAGTACTTAAGTTTAATTATTACTAAATTTAACTTGGGTTCTGTTAGTTCAAAATTCTATCATTTTGAAAAATGTGCAGAAGTAAATAAAGTTCCAGTTAAAAAAATATTTAATATCAATTCTGATTTAGGATTGAAAGTACTAAAAAAATATAAACCAGATCTTATTGTCTCGGTTTTATTTAATCAGTTACTAGGAAAAAGCGTTATAAGCTTGCCAGCTAAAGGTGTTATTAACATTCATCCTGCTTATTTACCTGACTATAAAGGAGTGAGTCCGGTTTTTTGGGCTTTAGCAAACTCGGAAGAAAATGTTGGAGTGAGTGTCCATTATATAAATCAAGGAATTGATACTGGCCAAATTCTTGCTAGAAAGAGACTAAGGATTGAAAGGAAAGATACCGAAGATTCACTTTATTTGAAGCTTGTTAAAGTTGGTTCACCGCTTTTGATTGGAGTTATTGATAAATTAAAGGCAAGAATAAAAATTAATAAAATAGTCAACACCAAAGGTAGATATTTTTCTCTTCCAACCAAAAAAGCAGTTAAAAAATACTTAAAGAAAAGAAAGTCTTTTTTTAATCTATCAGATTATCTATTTACTAGTTAAGCACTTTTTCTATGTTGCTTGAGTCTTTCTTGTCGGCCTTCTTATAGATTATAAGCTCGGCAATCAATCCAGTTGTAATAAGTTGAATGCCAATAACCATTAGAAGTATTCCTAGGAAAAGGAGAGGGTAGCGATATTGAATCGTTCCAGTTGTGAATCTTAGATAACTTATATAGACACCAATGATAAAGCCAGCAACAAAACTTAAAAACCCTGCTGTTCCAAAGAAGTGTCCTGGTCGCTTTGCATAACCTGTTATAAATACAATCGTCAGCATATCTATAAATCCTTTAACGTTTCTACTCCAGCCAAATTTAGATTTACCAAACTTTCTAGCCTTATGCTTAACAATAATTTCTCCAACCCTGAAGTTTTGCTTTTCAACAAGAACTGGAATATATTTGTAAAGCTCGCCGTATAAATTTAAAGTTTCAATAACTTCTTTTTTGTAAACTTTGAAACCGCAGTTTAGATCATGAATTTTTATCCCTGTCAGTAAGCGAGTTGCAAAATTACCAATTTTGGAGGGAAAAGTTTTAGATATTGGGTCGTATCTTTTTTTTTTCCACCCCGAGACCATATCAAAGCCTTCTTCGAGTTTTTTTAGAAAGTTAGGAATTTCATTTGGATCATCTTGGAGGTCCGCATCCATTGTAAAGACAATTTCTCCTCTCACATGGTTAAACCCAGCCTGTAGAGCCATAGATTTTCCCCACCAACCTCTTAGTTTTATGACTCTAACATTTTTATGCTTTTTATTGAGCTTGCTAAGTACCTCGAAGGTTTTGTCTGTTGATCCGTCGTCGACGAAGATAATTTCAAAAGTTTTTTTTATTTTCTTACAAACAGTAACAATCTGTCGATGAAGTTCATTGACAGACTCCTCCTCGTTCTTTGTTGGTATAATAAAACTTAGTTGTGGTTTCATTGGTTTCTACCTTGAATTGCACTTATTATACAACTAATATAGCCAAATAAAAGTTTAATGAACAAAATCTTAAAATATTTAACAGTATTTTTGATTATAAACACTGCTTGGGCAATAACACTTTCTTTTTGGTTCAATAATGTCGATCTTTCGTACATGAAGCATTATTTTGACTTGGCAAATCCACTTAGTAATTTAAGTTTTGTCAATGTAGTAAGGGGACATGTTTTATTGCAAATTTTTTCTTACTTGTTGTTTGGGTTTAGACCATTCGGTTACTATCTTGTTGCTATTGTCTTGCATTCATTGGCTTCAGTGTTAGTTTTTCTATTTCTGGGAAAACTATTTAAAAATAATAAAGCAAATTTTCTACTTGCCATCCTATTTGGGATAAGCATTTCATATGCAAATGTTCTATTTGAGGGATCATTCAACTCTTATTACCCGCTTATATTAATTTTTATAATTTTGTCAATATATCCTTTCTTAAAATATCTTAAAAATAGATTTCCTTCAAAAACAAAAGTCAGCTTAATTGTTGCACCAGGAATATTGATGACATTTGGGCTATTATTCCGAGAAACTGTGCTTATTGTGCCTGTTATTATTTTTCTAATAATTGCTCTATCTTCTAAAAATTTAAGAAGTCTATTAAAAGATTCGATTTATCTTATCTTTCCAGTTTTAGTAGCCGTTACCTATCTTATTCTTCGAAATAAATTTCTTGGAGAGTTGAAATCTGATTTAACTGATGACGCTGTTCAGGCAAGAATGGCATTTATTTCAAGTGGGCGATACCTAGAATGGTTTCTTGTGACAATTGCCAATTTTCTACGTATGCTTTCCGAGCAAGTCTTTCCATTCTTGAGACTCGTTTCTCAAAATCTTATTTTTACGATATTTGGCGGGTTATTAAGTTTAATTAGTTTGATTTTTATTTCTTTCAGAATAATTAAAAAGAGAAACATTCTAATTACGAGAATCACAAAATTTGGTTTAGGATGGATATTATTTGTGAATTTATTTATTGCTTTTGTTTTACCGTTTCCAGTTTCTGTTATTACTGCAAAATATGATATTGGCGCAACCATCTCTCGTTATAATTATTGGGGACTTCTTGGTTTAATTATTTTACTTGGTGCAATTTTAACTACTTGGAAGAATATTTATAGAAAACTGGTTTTTATCCTAGCTCTCTACTTAGTCCTCAATTTTTTGTTGATTCAGATTGCGGGATTGGGATTATATAAAACTAAGCACTTACCAGTAAAGAACTTTTATAAGACAATGCTCGCCAAGTACCCTAGTTTTCCTAAAGAAACAGTAATTTACTATAATTTTTTCCAAATAAATAATCTTAGAGATTACGTTGGGGATTTAACATATGTTTTTAAGGATAAATATTATCCTGAGACCCATTTTGATTTAGAAACTAGCCTTTCACACGTTGAAAAAGAATATCTCAAAGGTAATACCTCTGCTGATTCAATATTTGCGTTTGACCTTGATAGCGCAGGGGTGCTTGTTGATAAAACAAATGAAGCGAGAAAAGCATTAAGAACGCTCCAAAATATCTACTTGGAGCCAAAACTTAAGCCAAAAATCCCAGAAAATATTTACGCAAATTTTGGATATCTACTTGAGTTTTCTTTAAGGCAAAAAGGAACCTCAAACAGTAAAAGTAAGCTTTGCACCAATGGCGTGGAGTCTTTGGATAAAGTCCTATCCTCGGAACTTTCGGACTACTTTAGCAAAAGACAAGAATTTTTAAGAAAGGTGAAAGTTAGCGTTAGTAGTAATTATGGAGACTCTTCTAGATTCTATTTTATAGATGCCAAAAATCTTGTTGATGATCAGTTTACTAGAGAATCAACTTGGCAGGCTAACATTGGCGATAATGATCAATCTATTATATTAGACTTAGGAGGCATAAAACCTGTATCAGGTGTTGCTTGGTACTCTGAAGGAAGCCATGCACTTCCCGCATCATATACTATTTGTACATCTCTTGATGGTACTGTTTGGAATGAAGCTTTATCTGTCAGAAATGAGAGCTCACTTAGTAAAATAGAGAAATTAAGCGCCCCAGTAGAGGCTAGGTATGTAAAAATGAAAGTTTTATCTACTAGTCTTGGACAACCGGTTCGCTTGACTGAGATTGAGGCCCTCAATTATTCAGACTATATACTTAATAATTATAAGAACTGGCAAGGTTTGATTGATGACATAGATAACATATTTTGTCAAAGCCACGGCTCTGAAATTATATCTAATATACAACCGGGAGAAGTCATTTGGTTAACCGACAAAGGAACTGTTGGTAAGCGGCGTTTAAACTTTTATCTAGACAAAGACTGGAGAAGATATAGTGTTCCAATTACTAACCTTGAGATATATTCAAATTCGCTTGCCATCTTAGGTGAAAAATTGAAATCAATTGAAATTATTCCCGGGAGACTGAGCTTGGATTACGAAGTTAAAGATGTTAAGCTAGTACCGATAAGGGACTAAGATGCTTAAAAAAAATCCGGTCGTCTCAATTGTTATTCCTACTTATAACGAAGAGAGAAATATAGGTAGGATCCTTACCTCCATTAAAAACCAAACCGCTAAAGGTGTAGAGGCTATAGTTGTTGATGATGGTTCAACTGACAAAACAATTGCAATTTCTAAGAAGTACACAAAAAAAGTTTATCCAAGAAAGCACAAAGAAAGGAGTGTCCAGCGCAATTTTGGCGCTAGCAAAGCTTCAGGGAAGTATGTTCTATTTCTAGATGCAGATATGGAATTGACTCCAAACGTTGTTAAAGATTGTCTACATCATATAGATGGATTCAAAGGCTTGGTTATCCCTGAAACAACGGTTGGCAATAGCCTAATGTCAAAAATTAGAAGGTTCGAGCGGGAAATGTATATGGGTGATAGGACAATTGAAGTTGCAAGATTTTTTGAAAAGAAAGTATTTGATGAGTTTGGGGGTTATGATATAAATTTGACCGGTGCAGAAGATTATGATCTTCCCAAAAGGATAAGTGAGAAATATCCAATTGGAAGGTCAAAAGAATATATCCTGCATCACGAAGAGATTCGCACTTTAGGGATACAGCTTAGAAAAAAGTTTTACTATGCAAAGAATAGCGCTCTATATGCTCAAAAACACCCAGACCTTATCTCAAAGCAGGGAATACTAATTTTAAGAAAAGCATATTTAAAGAATTGGAAGAAATTTATAAGTCATCCATTGTTGGGAGTCTACCTTATTTTGGTTAGAACTCTAGAGACGATTGCTGCGGTTTCAGGATTTATAAAGTCTGTTGGTATCATTAGATTCCTTAAAACTTTTTTTATAATGCTTAAATATTTATGAAGACTCCTTTGGTTTCCGTAATAATTGTAAACTGGAACGGGGGGAAGGTTTTTTCAGATTGTCTCAATTCGCTTTCAAAAATTTCATATAAAAATTACGAGTTAATTATTGTTGACAATGGCTCAACAGATGGAAGCGATAATGTAGGTAAGAAATACCGTGTTAATAAATTCATCAAGAATAAAAGCAATGTTGGCTTTGCTGAAGCAAATAATCAAGGTATCAAGGTTTCCAGGGGTAAATACCTTTTGCTTCTTAATAATGACACTCTAGTCACAAAAGACTTTTTAAATATTATGATTCTTAAAATGGAAGAAGATAAATCAGTTGGTGTCATGCAGCCTAAGATCTTTATGATCGATAAACCGGGTCACCTTGACAATGCGGGCTCCTTTTTAACTTGGAGCGGTTTTCTTTTCCATAACGGCTACGGAGAAAAGGACTCAAAAGAATTTGATAAAGAAAGAAAAGTACATACTGCCAAAGGGGCCTGCATGCTTATAAGAGCCGAGGTTGTAGAAAAATTAGGACTGTTCGATCCGGACTTTGTCTCATATTTCGAAGAAAGTGATTTTTGTTCCCGTGTTTGGCTTGCAGGTTTTAGCGTTTTATATTATCCCAAAGCTCGTATTTATCATAAGGTTGGCTTCACAAGTAAAAAATTAGATCAATTCTCCGTAAATTATCATTCTTTAAAAAACAGAATAGTTTCTTATTTGAAAAATTTTGGTAGTTTAGGATTAATAATTATTTTTATACCCCATATTGCTATCTTGTTTTTCTTAATTCTTATCTATTTAATAAAATTAGATTTTGGTAAAGTTGGTATGGTACTTAAAGCCTTTTGGTGGAATTTACTGAATTTAGGAAAAACAATAGCAAAGAGAAAAAGAATTCAAAAACTAAGAAGGGTGTCTGACTCTCAAATATTCAAAGACACTTTAGTAGGATGGAAAATAAGTGATATGATTAAACACTTTTTTATTGTTGAGAAAAATTTTTAGTTATGAAAACAAAATTTCCAATTCCATCATCCGTTCCCCTAAGTGGAAGGTTTGGAGCTTGTTATCAAATGATTACCAAATATCCCTCTAAAGGGAAGGTAATATTAGATGTTGGTTCCTCGGCTGGGACAATGGAGTATAAAATTTCTAATTTAGGATTTAAAAAAATAATAGGGATTGAGCCAAATAGGGCGGCTGTAGAGTTTTCAAGAAAGAATGTATCTGGGGCTGAGTTTCATGTTTCAACTGCCGACAAGCTTCCAGTTGCCAATGGGTCAGTGGATATTGTTAGCATGTTTGACGTAATTGAGCACGTCCCCATCAACGGAGAAGTAGATGCATTTAGGGAAGTTTATAGGGTTTTAAAGAAAGATGGCGTATTGGTTCTTACAACCCCGAACAATAATTGGATAACTAATTTATTAGATCCAGCTTGGTATCTGGGTCATAGGCATTATAAACCTCGGGACCTGACTAAGTTAGTAGAGAAAGCTGGACTTAATGTCAGAAAAACTGAAGTTAAGGGAGACATTTGGAGCAGTATATATTTTATATGGCTATATATCTCAAAATGGATTTTTGGAAAAACTTTGCCTAGGAATAGCTGGATTGAAATGAAGGAAAATGACGGATATAAAAGCCCTGGTATTTTTACACTTTTTCTTGAGGCCAGGAAAACATGCTAGGTTTAGCGGTCGAATCCAATTTTATTAGATATTATATACTCGGGCCTTTGTTTAACTTCGTCATATATCCGAGCCAAATATTCTCCAATTATTCCTAAGGTAATAAGTTGAACACCGCTAAAAAGTAATATGGCAGATAGAGTTGACGCCCAGCCGATGAGACCGAACCCTAAAAATATTCTTAAGATTAGAACTACTACTATAAAAATAAAAGCGATGGATGCTGTTATAAATCCTAAGAAACTGGCAAGTCTAAGTGGTACGTATGAAAAAGATACAAATCCGTCCATCGCGAGCTTTATAAGTTTCCTAAGCGACATTGGTTTTCCAGCGTGTCTCCTGGCTCTTTCATAGGTAATACCTACTTGTTTGAAACCGGTCCAGGCCCTTAAGCCACTTAGATATTTATTTTTTTCAGGAAGTCCAATTAATATGTTAGCAACTTTTTTATCAATTAGAGAGAAGGTACCGGAATCAACAGGCATCTTGTAACTTGAAATACTATTAAGTAGTTTATAGAAACTATCAAACAAAAATCTTTTTAAGAACATTTCTTTTCTTTTCCTTTTGATAGCATAAACAACGTCGTAACCTTTAATACTTTCTTTCCAGAGGTTCTCAATAATTTCAGGTGGATCTTGCAGGTCTGCGTCCATAATTACAATTTTCTTTCCAACTGCATGAGAAAGTCCTGCAGTAACAGCTGGCATGTGGCCAAAGTTTCTAGAAAAGGTCAAAATCTTTATTTTTTTATCTCTATTTCTTAATTTGCTTATTATTTTAAAAGAATTATCCACACTCCCGTCATCAACGAAAATAACTTCATGGTCATTTGAAATTTTCTTAAGAGTCACCTTAAGCCTGGTATAAAGAAGCGGTATGTTTTTTTCTTCGTTATAAACTGGTATTATTACGGATAGTTGTGTGCGCATTTGTGCCAATGTTACGTTCAATGAGCTGCTTTGTCAAATGAAAAACGAATTAATTAAAATAATGGTATGTCCCAATTGCGGGGGTAATTTGAGGAAAGTCTCCGGAAAATTGGTTTGTACAAAAAAACATAAGTTTAAATTAATCGGCAGTGTGCCGGTTTTTTCACAACTCGATCCATATCTAGAGATAGAGGCAAAGGCTTGGGAAGACGAATGGAGAAAAGGTGTTAGCAAAGAATCTCTCAATGCCTACAAAGTGAATATGCAAGTTTTTAAAAAATTAGGATTTTGGGAGGAGTCGGGAGAAGCAGCTGGTTTTATTCCTTCAAATAAAGAATTTAGGGTGCTTGATTTAGGATGCGGTAATGGCGTTTCAACTGCAAATATAGAGGGGAGCGTTGTTGTGGGTATGGATCTTTCGACGAATCAGATGGTGAGAGCTAAGAAAAGATTCAAAAATACCAACTATGTTGTGGGAGACGCAACCAAAATTCCTTTTAGAGATAATACTTTTGACTTAGTGGTTTCAATAAATCTTCTGCATCATATTAAAGACTCAGGCAAAGTCTTAAAAGAGATACATAGGGTACTCAAAAAAGGCGGTAAATCTCTAACCGTTGATCCAAATCTTTATAACCCAATAGGGTTTACAGGCCGAGAATTATTTAAATTATTAGGCCTTAAACATATCTTTCCCACTATTCCCCAATTTGCCCTGGGTGAAGACGAAAGACAGTTTACAAAGTCTGGCTATTATAGTTTATTCAAGAAATCAAAGTTCAAAAATTTCAGGATAATTCCCCACAGAATTGAAAGACTTTTGTTTTTTGGAAGTGTACTTTTCCCTCCACTTACAAAATTGTCATTTTTTAAAGATTTACTAATTTTCACCAGTAAATTTGGTAATAAATTGGTCCAAATTGAGCCATTTGACAATATTTGTTATTTTTGGAAAGCTGAGGCAATTAAGTAATGAAACTAGTTAAGCCAATTCTTGAGAAAGTAGTTGAAGTATTTTTTAAAATATTCTTTTTGATTTTTGGTGAACCCAAAATTTCAGACAATCTAGGCAAGGCAATAGATTTATATAAACATCGAGGCTTCTCAAGCTTGTTTGCGAAGATAAGGGCCTGGGATGCTCCCTATGACCAGGTAGAAAAGTTAATACCGTCCAGTGCGAAGGTGCTAGATTTAGGGTCCGGAGACGGATTAATGGCCAATTTCTTGGCACTATCTTCACGAAAAAGAAAGGTGTCAGGAATAGAGCTAAATAAAATGCGTGTCAAAGAATCATATAGGGGATTAAAAAACACGTCATTCAGTAGAGGAAACATAGTCAAGAGTAGCTACAAAGAAGTTGATGTAGTTTTGCTTATTCATGTACTGCATCATTTATCTTCTTTTGATGCTCAGGAAGAAGTTATTAAGAAAATTTCTAAAACATTATCAAAAAACAAAAAACTTATAATTCTTGAAATTGATGATAAACCATTCTTAAAATACATTTTTTCTTTTTTGGTAGACGCGATTGTTGTACCGATACTATTTGAAAGAAAACTCTTTTCATTTGACTTTAGATATAGAAAGAAAAAGGAATGGCTAAGACTTCTAAAAGAATATGGATTTTCGATTGTAGCCGCGAAGCATGTTAGTAAAGGTATGCCGTTTTCGCATATTCTTATTAACACTAGGAAAAAATGAAAAAAATCCTGTTGGCGATTTTGATAGTCGCTTCAGTACTGCGTTTTGTTGGAATATATCCTGGCTATAACCAATTTCATCCAGATGAGCAGATGTCTTACTCAACCGCTGCATCAATGCTTCAAGAGAAGAAATTTTTTCCAACTAGTGGGTATAGCGTAAAGTTAGCTTACCCCTACTTAGTACCACTCATAAATTATTTCTTTTTTAAGCAAGTTTTCGTTCCACTTTCGTGGACTAATTATTTTATTACCAATTCAGGGAAAATATTGGAAGGCTTTATTCATTTACCGCTTGCTCCAGCAGACGAAAAAAGAATATTTCAGTTTGATATTCTTGGATATAGAGAAGTAAATACAATATTTTGGGCAAGAACAGTAACCGCCTTCTTTGGAGTTGGAGTTGTTTTTCTGACTTACCTACTAGGATCTAAAATTGCCAACAAGAAAGTTGGTCTAATTGCGGCCTTTTTAATTGCCTTTGACTTCAGACAGATTACAAACTCACATATTGCACTGCCAGATATATATAATTCATTTTTTTTGCTTTTATCTTTAATTTCGTTTGTCAAACTTTTAAATAGTCCGACAAAAGCATCCTACTTCCTTGCCGGCCTGGCAGCAGCATTGGCATTTAATATAAAGTTTCAGTTTTTTGCTCTAGCTGGATTAATTGTCACCCACATTTTAGTTTCCATTCGGGAGAAGGGAAATATTATTAAATCCATCTTTGATATAAAGTTTATTTTAAGTCTATTATTGACTCCACTACTGCTGATGGTTATAAACCCATTTCATTTTATTTATATAGAAGAATCCTTTCCACATATTTCCTATGTAGCTATGAAGTACGGAATGGGAACTAATATGTTGAATTTATTCCCGGTTTGGTATTTGTTTAATGTAGCATTGGGACCGCCTCTTTTTATAGTTTCGGTTGTTGGAATTGCCTTAGGACTTATAAAATACTTCAAATATAGTTTAATAATTCTTTCAGCACTCGTTTTGCAAGGCTTCCTGTTTTTTTACTATTCTACTGGCGGCTTTCATGTCAGAAATCTTATCCCCATGACACCGCTTCTTTTAATTTTTGCAGCACTTGTCCTTGATAAAATTAGAAATAAACTACCGATTTTTTTATTTATTCCAATTCTTATCGCTATTGTTTTTGTTCCAGCGAGAAATAGTCTTATAAGTGATTATAACTACACCAGACCTTGGAATTTTAATTTACTTTCTGAGTGGCTTTTTAAAAATCCACTAGATGGTCCTATTGCATCAAATGCTACAGACCCACCAACTGGGACACCCGAGCTTACTAGAAGTGAATTTCATCAGAGTACTTTTTTTTCTATGGCAGAGCATATTGAAAACGATGCAAAATATGCTCTCATGAATACGGATTGGATAGGAAATGGATTTTACTATTGGATGGTTAATCACCCAGGAACACTAAGCGAAAAATGGAATAAACCGACTAAAAAACTTAGAGATACTTATTTTGGACTTTCAATTGAGGAGATGCTTAGATTTCAAATTTTTGCAGCAACGAAGCCATGGCAGTCTCCTGAGGCCAATTTAATATTGGTAGAGTTTCCAGATTGGAGTAAGGTAGAAATGGTAAAAGTTTTCCATAAAAGTGGGGAAGTTGCAAGCCAGGAAAACATTGGCAGTACTTTCGTAAATAAAATTCCAATCAAAGCTGGACACCTTTATAGAGTTATTGCAGGTCTAGAGAGCTCGCTTCCGTTAAAGTCAAATACGAGAGACGGGTTTTTAAGAGTTAATATGGGAAGTATAAACTGTGTTTCTGCGAGAGTATTCGATGGTGGATCCAAAAGAAAAACAATTTATTGTTTGGCACCCACAGACTCTGAAGAAATGATTATTAGTTTGCAGGTAGAAAACTTTGGGAATATAATTTCGGTTAGTAATTTAGAAATTAATGAATCAGTCGATATTGTCAAGAATATAAAGAGCACCTATCCTTATATAGATAACAGAGTTGAGCTAGAATTAATTTATCAAAATTCTCAGGCAAACTTATAAAAGAATTTAAAATGAGAAAGATTAAAAAAAACAATCTACCTCGAAGTAGAAAGGCAAAAATAATAGTTGTTATGCCTGCGTATAATGCTGAAAAGACTCTGGCTAAAACTTATCACGACCTAACTCCAGGAATTGTCGATAAAGTTATTCTGGTCGACGATGGAAGTCACGATAAGACTGTGGCTAAGGCAAAGAAACTTGGAATCAAAACATTTGTTCATCCCCAAAACAGAGGATACGGTGGGAATCAAAAAACTTGCTATACAATGGCTACCAGTGAAGAGGCAGACATCATTGTTATGGTCCACCCCGACTATCAATATGATAGTAGCCTGACTGGGGACATGGTCAAGCCGATTAAGGAAGGAAGATTTGACATAATGCTTGGGAGCAGGATAAGAACTAGATCAGAAGCCCTAGCTGGGGGTATGCCTATTTGGAAGTATTTTGCAAATCGTCTTTTGACGGTTCTTGAAAATATGGTTCTGGGGCTTAATCTGTCAGAATATCATACTGGTTTTAGGGCTTTTAATAAAAAAGTTTTAACAACTCTTCCGTTTCATAAATTTTCAGACGATTTTGTATTTGATCAGGATTTTTTGATTTCAGCTAACTATTCGGGTTTTAGGATTGGAGAAATCGCAGTTCCTGTGAGATATTTTCCTGAGGCCTCATCAATAAATTTTCGAAGATCACTAAAGTACGGTATCGAAACACTGTTTGATCTAGCCAAGTATTTGTCTGTTAGATCTGGTTTTTATAAATCCAGAATATTTTCCAGGAAATGACTTACTTCTTGAGAAAATATTGGGACACACTTCTACTATTAGCCATTTCCATAATAGCATATGGGCAAACGCTTTTTATGTACTTTCTCCACGACGATTATGCTGTCTATTACCTTTTTCAACAAGGTAAAATCTTGGGTTACCCTTACCAAATAAATAGTCTTTTAGCAAATGCTGCGATTTCACTTTTTGGACTCAATTCAGCTGCCTATTTTATGCTGGCAATTATTCTTTTTTTTATTGTCTCGATTATTTTTAAAAATTTTATATATTTACTTACGAAAGATAGAGCAATTTCTTTTATATGTGCAGCTCTATTTGCTTCCGGATACGTTGGCCAAAGAGCAATAGAGATGTTTCTTGGCAATGGAATAGTAACTCTACCAGCACTTACATTCTTTTTCCTCTGTTTGATTGGACTAATAAAATATGTAAATTTACAAAAAAATAAATGGTTACTATTGTCTCTACTTTCTTTTGCACTGACTTTAGAGATTGCGCCACATAGACACGCATCCTTTTTTATAGTCAACCTTGGGGTTCTTGTACTATTTTTATCGAGGAAAAGAGTAAAGAAATTCTTTATTCTGGCAATTATGTTTGGAGCACTCACATTTGTTGAGCTCTTTGTTCATCCGACAAAGTTATTATTAGGCTACGAAACCGGTTCTTCCAGTAATTTTATCGTATCAATTCTAAGTACTATAAATAGTAAGAATATTCTTAATTTATTCGGCTCGTTCTGGAATTCAGTATATCCAGTCAACAATAATAGCTCACCTGTTACCGCTGGAGTTATCTTGTTTCTATTTATAGTTTCGCTGCTCTTATTAAAGGTTCCAAAATACGATAGGGCTGTCAAAATTATGCTGGTTTTAATCTTAGGTAGTCTTTTGACTTTTTTTATGGCTGTCCCAGATCTAGTTTTAGAAAGCGAGCATCGTTACCTGCTAACAGTTTCATATGCCTCGGCGATTATACCATTAACATTAATAAGTAGGAGCGGAAAGAAAATGGCAGCAATACTTATAGCTAGCGCGATAATTTTGCTGCGTCTTAGTTCTGGAGTAATATCCCAACGGGAATTTGTTAATAGCTATAGCAGGCACTCTAAAAATATATTTAGTCAGATAAAGACCTATATCCCAATTATTAATAGTCCTGTGGCTATTTATATTGAAGGATCGACGAAGGCTCTTAATTTTGCTGTTGGCGACGCCTTTAGGGTAGGAGTTCTACCTTCAGAAGCAGCCGTTGCAGTTCATTACAAAACATCGATGGAAAACATAATTTTACCAGAGAGCTTAAGTCAGATGGAGGAAGTTTTTTCGAAGAACAAGATGTCTTTAAATGATATCTATACCTTTATATATGACGGCAATAGTTTAAAAGATACGAGCCTAACTACACGAAGACTTATTAAAGATTCCCCACAGCCGGTTGATGTCTTGCCAAGCAGCTGGCAAGTAGTTGACCGAGGATATTTATTTGAACCTGATTTTCAAATAGAAACTTTGGTGCCAGTGTTTTTACATATTTCAATCGACCTATCTAGTAAGTCATGGAATAATAGTTTGAGTGGCGAGAAAATAGTTGTTCGTTGGGAATATAACACTTCTGGTGACATTCGTGAGAAAATGGAAGCGGAAATGTTAATTAAAACCGGCAGAAACCTGCTTGACATTAAGATTCCGGCAGGCGGAGAATATTTGAGTAGAATAAGGATTGATTTCGATAAGTCAGAATTAAATTCTAAAATAAATTATGCAAAATTTTCTTACGAGAAATAAAAAAAAGTTATTAGTTTTTGCAGTACTCCTATTGGTGGTTCTTATTTCCTATGGGCAAACTCTATTTATGTATTTTTGGCAAGACGATTCGGCATTAATTTTCAGGTTGCAGCACCCGGCTGGGCAGATGGGGAGTTTTGGTCCAAGCATTTGGGCTGACCGGGGCCCTTACCGTTATATGGTTATACCATTCGTTCCCTTTTTTAAATTATTTAACTTAGAGCCTTTTGGTTATTTTCTTGGAGGACTAGTAACCTATCTTATTGCTACGATTGTTTTCTATGTTTTTACGAACGAGCTTTTTAAAAACAAGAAAGTTTCACTAGCTTCATCACTTATATTTGCAGCAGGATATATCGGTTCAGATATGATGTTTCGGATTATTAATTCCTGGCAGAGCAATGTGGGATTGATTTTGTCGCTCCTGTCCCTTTTATTCTATTTAAAATTTTTACGTGAGGATAAAATAAAATATTTATTTTTTGCAGTACTAAGCTATGTTGGCGCGATCGAACTTGTATACATTCGATCTCACGGCCTTATTGCCTCGATAATTATTCTAGATTTTGTTTTTAAGTTAATTCCTACTATTAAGAAAGAGAAAATTAAGGCTTTTATAAAGTCGGCTATAAGAATAGCTCCTTTTTTAGTTCTTTTTTACTTTTGGTATTTGAGAGATACGAGTTTTGGCACCCCGGGACTATTAAGCCTTGTTAAGGAAATATTTACAGGAAACCTAGGGATGCTCATGCCTCTTTTTGCAACAATCGGCAATGCTTTGGTTCCCAGCATTATTTCAGAAAAATTAGTCTTGATGTTTGGTAGTAATGCTGTATTGCTGATTACTTCAATTATGGTTTTTGTTTTTTTTGTACTTGTAAGAGTCTTAGCCAAGAAGAAGTTGATTCTTTTCTTAAATATTTTTGGTGATTTTGTTTTGTTTTTTGCAAGTTATATCTTGTATGAGCAGAAATTATTTTGGTATAGCGACCTTAATTCCTTTATCTCAGGGACAATTGGCCTTATTCTAACCTTCAACATTTTTTACATTGGTGTACTTACATGGAAGTCAAAAGGCGATATTGGGAAAATACTAATTGCTAGCTACATAATGATGGTAACACAGATATTTAGTTATTATGTTCAGTACCCCACGGCTGTATTTACGACAACACATAGGTATCTCGCTTTTGCATTAATTGGCTATTCTATATTGGGCAGTACCTTATTATATTTACTGGGTTTGACTGTTCTACCTAAGGTTAAGTTTTATTTATTGGTTTCCCTTCTTGTTGGCTTAAATCTCTTTTTGGGAGTTAGGTATCAATCAGATCTTGTTAAAGTAAGGAGCGTCCCCTCACGAGCTTTTTATCAATCTTTACTAAAAGAAATACCAAAAATAGAGAAGGGATCTATTTTCTACTTTAATGTTGAGGATAACGCATTTATTCGAAAGCAATTTAACGACTTTTTCTCTGTTGGTTCAATGCCCGAGTCTACGGCACTTGCCATATATTACGGCGTAGATAGAGATGATGTTTTATTTTTAATGAACTTTGACGAGTTGGTTTCTATTTTAGCCGAAGATCCCCAAAGAATTAATAAAGTTTATTCTATTTATTACGGAAATGAGGGGCTTATAAATGAAACGGATAGCCTTAGAAAGCTTCTAGTTGAACAAAATACTACTAGTGCAGCTAGTGTTATTCGTGAATCTAATCAAAAGTCTGTTATTAATTCTCAGGCTAGCATACCCTCCAGCACGTATTTAGCCATAAACTTTTTAGCTAAAGTGGATGTTAGTAGTACAAGACTAAATTCTATCAAAAAGACAGACATTAGTAATTCAGAGCGAGATTTAGTCTTTTCTTATCTTGGATCAAAAAAAGAATTCTATAATTCATCAAGTATTGGCAGTTTATCTGAGTGGAGGTATCAAGAAATTGAGAATCTACTAGATGGTAACACCGACACAAGTTGGCGAGGACACAGGATATATTGGGATAACAACGAGCGTGAGGAGGTAATACTTGACTTGGGCTATATGAAAGAAGTCAGTAGGTATATATGGACAAATTGGATTACTTCTTTATCACCAACTGCGTATACTATTGAAACTTCGAGTGATGGCAAAAACTGGACTGTTGTTTCTAGAGTTAAAGCTGGACCAGCCAAGAAAATTTCAGAAAAAACAATTGAAGAATTTACTCCAACAAGAGCTAGATATATCAAAATGAATATTGAATCGACGCAGACAAACGACGCGCCGGCTATGACTGAAGTTGAAGCTGTTGAGTCAAAATATGATAATTTGGAGTTATGGGTTGTCGATGAATTCCTGTCTTCTCCTTTTTCTTACGCGAGTAGTTTGAACCAAGCCTATGCATTTTCTCAAACCTTTGCCAATGTAAGTTATATAAATGTGGTATTAGAGACTGATAAGGGAAAAACAAAAACTATTATTCCAGTTGGCCAATTTAATACACAATCTTTATATAAAGTTTATTTCCCACAAAGCGGCACTTCGTTTAAGAGTGTTGTTGTTGAGATAGCAAACCCTTTAGAAATCAACATAAGTTCGGCTTCTATAAAGAATCTAAATATAAAAGATATGGAGAATTTAAACTTGATCAAAAGCTTTTCCCAAAATTAATTGGTTCTCTGCCAGATTTCCCAATCATCAAAAGTTGCTTTTAGACTATAATTTCTTAACAAACTATTTTCTATGTATCTGACCATTTTTTCCTTTTTATATTCTCTAATGAGCCTTAAGAAATAGTCTCGATTAATTATCCAATAGTCTGGAAGTTGTTCGTTTACTTCTTTAAAAGTTTTATCTAAGGGCTCCCAATTATATGGCGAGACGTAAGCATTTTTATTAGAAGGACGCCTTTGGGATGAAAAGTAAAATAGGGGGTCGCCAGCTACTAATATGGTTGCATTTTTATTTGTGTTTTTTCTAATCCAGTCGACGGTTTGATACATCGTGTCCCCGATTTGCATATCGTTGGCAATGCGCCCGGTGGGGGTTAGACTCGACCTCATTATGTACCAGGGAAGTATTTTGATAGACAGTCCAAGAAGCACTAAAATGACTACGATTTTAACTAACCTGATCAGCGATTTATTTTTATAAAGTTCATTTAATAAAAGTCCACAGAAAACGGCTATTAACGGCAGGGCGTAGCTTAGGTGGTGAAAATGGAAAACGCTAAAGAATATTGACGGGATTGTTGAAATAGTTAAAACAGTTGAAGTAACTAGTAAATAGTTAATCTTTTTATCACTTAATTTTAAATAAATTATAAAAACCAGAGCGGTGGCTAGTGGAACATAGAACAATAACAACTCAGGAATTGGTAATTTCAAAAGCGGTACTTTCTCATAAGTATTGGCGTAGACCGAATAGTAAAGGAAGTTTTGTTCGAAGAAATCTTGTAAGGCGCTGTTTTTGTAAAAGTAGAGAGCTAATAAACCAAGAGGCATTAACGCCCCCGAAGTAAATGAAAAAAATATTTTAATGATTTTAGCTTTATTGATTTTCTTATTAAAGCTAAGAGCAAGATAGAAAAGCGAAAGTATGATTAGTGTTAGGGTACCAATTTGCCCGGAAAGCTCTGCCAAGGATATTAACAAACCAAAACAAAAAACTTTTAGGGGATTTATGTTATTCGATCTATAAGTATTGATGTAGATATAAAACGCAATTAATAAAAGAAGTCCAACAAACATCTCTTCGTAAAACATTATTCCGGTTCCTAAAAACCAGGAGAATGCGGTAAAAAACGCAATCGCAATAGCAGTAGACTCTTTATTTAGAAACTTTTTGCCAAATTTATAAATAATGGCTACACAGGCGAGGTTAAGGATAAGACCTGCAAATGGACCGACTTGAAGATTCCAGTTTGAGATTAAGTAAAGTGGAATCAAAATCCACCTACCTAAGGGAAAATGGAAAGTGGTAAAATCTTTATAGGAAATTAGTCCGTCGTAAACCCAGCGTGTCTCAACTACATTGGGAAGTTCAATAAAGCGGGGAATAAATAGGTAGAAAAGTATGTGCCAGGCAAAGCTTAGTAGCAGGGTAATTTTAGAAATTGCGAACATTTGAAATTAGATATAGTATAATCTTCTGAGGCAGTTTGTGTCCAATGATAATCCCTTCAAAAGAAGAATACAAAGATCATTTATTTAAATATTCTCAATATGCAAAATCGGCGAGCTTTGTTGATTGGTGTTCAGGAATTGTAAAACATCGAGCTAGGAGAATTGTAACTTTAGTATCTGACTATAAACCAAAAAGCGCCAAAGTGTTAGATTTAGGTTGTGGAATCGGGCTTACTATGCATATCTTGGCTCAAGAGTTTAAAAACTGTATTGGTTGTGATTTGACAGATGAGTCGATCGTAGCAACAAAAGCTTTGTTATCAAAAGTTGGCTTACAGAATAGGGTAATTAAGTATGACGGCAAAAGGCTTCCGTTTGCAGCAAATTCGTTTGATGTGATTTTATCTTTAGAGGTTGTAGAACACGCCGAGAAGCCTGAGCTAATGCTTAAAGAAATTTCTAGAGTATTAAAGCGAGATGGGATATTGATAATAACTGCACCAAACAAGTGGTGGCCTTATGAAACTCATTATAAACTGCTTTTCTTATCCTACTTACCACATCAATTAGCAGATTTGTATGTACGATTGTCAGGAAGAGGACGAGACTATGACAATATTAATTCTCCAACCTACAGGAGGTTTAAAAAAACTATAGAGAAATTTTTTATTACTGAAGATCTTACTCTAAAAATTGTACGAGAGTATAAGAGGTTTTCTTTGGATATCGAGAGAGGAACTAAAATCGTCTTTGTCGCGAAGCTCTTACTTATACTAAAAAGTTTAGAAGCGACGCCATTCTTTTTTTTGAGCGACGCTATTTATTGGATGCTGGTTCGAGTTTCCCCGGGTTGGGCGTTTCTTGGAAGACCAAAAAAATGATGAAATCAGAGAAAAAGATTGAAAGACTAGTATTGTCTGTTTTGTTTTTATCTATAATTTGGGAGATTATAGTATTTATTTTTGCTCCAAAACAGGCATATGTTTTAGGTTTACTCGAGTCTTGGTATTTTAAAAACGGCCTCCTGTTTTACAAAGATATGGCTAACGCTTATACACCACTACTGAATTTTATAATGTATGCTTACCATGAATTGTTTGGCTATGGTCTAAATCAAACAATACTTCTGGCACCAATAGTTTCTATAGCGAACCTTGTTATACTCTATCTAGTTGGCAGAAAGTGGTTAAGTGGCCTTTCTAGAATTGCCCCCTTAATCTTTTATGAAATTTGGGCTGGATATCTTGGTGCTAATTCATTTACGACAACATCTTTTCTCGGGATCTTGATTTTAATCTCCTTTATTTATTGGCTGGGGTGGCTTAAAAAGCCGCAAAAAACACTCTCATTTGTATTGGGGTTATTGTTTAGTTTTTCTGTTCTAACGATACAAATAGTTGCACCGTTTATAGCTGTACTCTCTTTGGCTGTTCTCGTGAAGTCGATTAAACTAAAGAAAATTATTTATTTTATTTACTTATGTTTAGGGATAATTATTCCTGTCGGAATTTTATTTTATTGGGTTTGGGCCAACAATATAGTAAATGAATTTTTGTATTGGAACATATTGTACTATTTCGATGGTTATCCGTATTCTGGCTTAACAAAGGATGTCTCAATGGTCGCTGCTTTTGTGGCTATTCATAGTACTATCCTGGTTTATAGTCTAGGCGCTCCTCGCGATGAAGATAGGATTCAATATGTTTACACAATTCTTTCTATCTTAGTGATCGCTCTAACTTTTTGGTTTTCTGTATTTCATCCTTTTCGTTTTCAAATAAGCCTTCCACTTATGTCGCTTATTTTAGGGATGGGAATAGAGAGATATTTGTCAGGTAAGAGGAGTAAATTAAAGAATTTCATTTTAGGAGTTGCCCTTGGAGCAACTGTTCTTTGTTCAATTCTATATATTATTCCTCGTTATTTTATTTCCCTCTCCTTCAAGAATGTAGGGAGAATTATTTCAGAAGTGTATCCGGGTGATCTCATGTTTGATACTGTCGAATGGGTGAAGAGTAATACTCCAATTAATTCAAAGATTTTTTTACTTGGTGACACGTATTTCTACTTTGTTGCGAAGCGGCTCCCTGCCAATTACAGAAATGCATTAGGTAATGAACAAATGTTATTTTTCCCTCTCAATAAACTTCAAGAAGAGTTAATGGCAAATAGGCCAGACTATTGGGTTATTGATGAAAGATTATATTTAACCTATTCAAATTGGAATAAAAATAATTTATCGGTGACGATTAAAAAGTTTCTTTCGTGCCAAACCGAAATTAAAAAGTTTGATTATTGGATAGTAGCTAAACTAAATAGCTCAACTGAGGCTTGTGTTTCAAGGTTAAAATTTCAATGAAAAGAACAAAGTCGAGCGATACATTTATGCTTGGAAGTAAGATTGAAAACAAAAAATACTTTGGACATAATAAAAAAAGATTCCAACTCATTGTTGATGAGTTGGATCGGTTATTAAAAAACAAAAATAAGATCCGCATCTTAGATATCGGCACTTCGCCGTTAACTTTTTTAATTAGAGAAAGGTACCCTAAAATAAATCTGACAACTTTAGACTATTCTAATAATTTTAAAAGTAGATGTAGAAGAGAAAAAATTGAATTTATTAAGAAAGATCTAAATAAGCCAATAAAAGGTCTTATGGAAAATTACTTTGATGTTATTCTCTTTTTGGAAGTTATTGAGCATTTAAGTTCTGATGGAAGTTATGTCTTAAATAAGATTGGAGATTTACTAAAGCCTGGCGGCTATCTACTTGTTCAAACACCCAACAGATTTTCCTTGAAAAATGTAGTTCTAAACATAATTTCAGAAAAGGCTTGGGACAATCTGTCATGCCCACCACTCGGTGGGGAGGAATTCGACCATTTCAAGGAGTATGGCTTTGATGAATTAAAATTAATTCTAAAGAAAGTTAGAAACCTGAGGTTAGTAAGAAGTGAGAAGCCATTGTACTTTGACTACCCAGAATCAACACTTGTTTATCGGAAGAGCAAATTTATTTTTTATCCAATTATGTATCTTTACTTTCTGACTGTTTATTTAATTCCTATTTTCAGGAGGGGAATGTATTTTAAATTGAGGAAGATATGATAAACTTATCGCATGAAATCGCTTCCCCTAGTATCGGTGAACGTCAGGACCTTTAACAACGATCGAACAATAGGTAAAACCTTGGAATCTATTAAAAACCAGACTTATAAAAAGATAGAGGTTTTGATTTCAGACCAGTATAGTAAAGACGATACTATTAAAATAGCTCGGAAATATAAAGTTCGAATTAACTTCGCCAATAAATTCGAAGACCCTCGAATTAAAAATTACGAAAGAAGTAAAGGTAAATATATATTTTCGGTTGATTCGGATCAAGTTTTAGATAACGACGCTGTAGAAAAATGCGTTGAGCTTGCAGAGAAAAGAAAACTCGATGCGATTACAATCTCAGAGAAGTCGTTAATCATTAAAAACAGTTTAGTTGAAAGGTTAATTGCTTATGACAAATGGGTAATCGACAAAAATCAAGATGACGACTTTCTATTTGGTACCGCTTGTCCTAGATTTTTCAGAAAAGATTTTTTGAGGAACGTTAAATGGCCAGCAAAGTTTTCAATGTTTGATGACGCACTCTTATATGAGGATATGCTCTCTAAAAATGCGAAAGTGGCTTATTTGAGGAGCTCTTCAATTTGGCACCATGAGGTAACCAGCTGGACCACCTTTATTAAGAAGTTTCATAAATACGGTAAAAGCTATGTTCAGGCATTTCAGAAGAAGCCGAAGACGGTTGCCGCACACTCGCTTCCTAGAAGGTCTTATTTTAGTAAGGCAGCTTTTACGAAGCCACTTTATTTCTTAGGACTTCTACTATTGTATCTAGTGAAGTCGACAACAGCCATGATCGGGGCGCTTTCCTTTGTTCTTGAAAATAATTTTCCAAAAATGGTCAAATTTATTCAAAGAAATATAGGAATATTGGTGTCTTGTCTATTGGTATTTTTAGTTTATGTCTCAATGCTAAATGGTTTTTTTCAGCAGGATGAATGGTCTTCCTTCGCGTACAATTTCTCAATCCCTGTAGATAATGTCATTTGGCAAAGCTTTGCGCCGAATGCAGGCCACTACCAACCTTTAAATACTCTCTTTTTATACTTTCTAGTCTCAGTCTTTAAAATAAATTACTTGCCATATGCGGCAGTAAGTGTTCTCCTGCACCTGGTAAATGTCGCTTTGGTCTTTACTCTTATGGCGCGTCTATACAAAAACCGCTGGATTGCTTTTGCGACGGCATTGTTATTTGGGGTCCTGGTCTCAACATATCAGGCTACGACCTGGGTAATGGCAGATCTTGGTATTCATTTAGCAACAATTTTTGCTCTCATTTCATTAATTTCATTTATTGATTTCCTTACCAAGAAACATACAAAATATTTTCTGGCCTCTCTTGTGACTTTAGTTATTTCGTTATTATTTAAGGAGATCGCGATTGGCTTTTTCGTCTTTTTACCAATGATATTTTTTATGTTTGCTGACAAAAAATTAAAGAGGCAAAGCAGATTCTCCCTGATTATTCTCACCGCTGGTGCAATTTATTTAGTGTTTCGAGTGCTGATGCTTAACTCGCCAACAGCTTATTCAAGAGATACCCTCGTGTTTAGCTCCCAATCGCAAATTGAAGTTGTATGCAACGTTCTTAGCTATCCCTTTAAAGCATTGTCACAGTCAATAATTCCGGCTTCCACACTTATTGAAGTTGCGAAGTTTGTTGGACAATTTTTTCCAACAAAGATTGCAGGTAGGCCCGACACTACAGAATTTGATGTTTTTACTCAAAAATATGTACTTGAGACTGTCTCATTTTCTTTATTCGCACTAGCCTTGGGTGTTTGTCTTCTTGTTCTTAGAAGGCAGGAAATTAAGGATAAGAAAATTATAGCGGCAAGTTTCCTTTTTGTTTTTCTTAATGGACTAATATATGGACTTTCCCCAGAGCGGACAGGGATAACTACTATTCTTGATTCTCGCAATTTATATTTCGTTTCAATTGCCAGCTCTTTTCTTATCGTATGGCTAATATGGAAGCTGGGTAAGTTCACAACGAGGCAAAGAATTATTATTTTTGTAATAGTTGCAATTTTAAATATCTTTTTTCTGGAGGCTAAAATCAACGAATTAGTGAGTGTCGCTGGGCAAAGAAAAATGATTATTAATAACATTAAAAGAGATTATCCAATCCTGCCAGATAGGGTTGTGATTTATACTGAAAGCGATGCAAGTTTCTACGGTCTACCAATCACAGAAAAAATTTTACCGTTTCAGTCGGGTTTTGGTCAAACTCTGTTAATGATCTACTATGATAATCAAGATTATTCTCCGGAATTAACTTCAAAACGGTTTTTATGGGAACTAACAGACCAAGGATATAAAGAAGTTGGTAATAAAGGTTTTGGTTATTATCGTGATTTTAGCCTATTAAAAAAATCTTTAATAGACAACAAGCTTTCTAGCGACTCTGTAATAGCCTTCAAATATAACTCTCAAACCCAAAGCTTAGTCAATATCACGGCTAGCATTAGGCAAAGACTTAATTTATAAATATAATGAAGGATATGTTAAACAATATTTGGAAGTATAAATATTTTATTTTTCTGATTGTTTTAGGTTTAACGCCAATTATTTGGTTTTATAACCGTCCAGGGATATTAATTAACGGTTCGGACACGAACTTTCCTCTAAATCCGCTTATTTGGTTTGAGAGAAGATTTTTTGTCTGGAACGGTGTAGCAAATGCTGGTTCTGACTTTTCATCTTCAATTGCGGGGATATTCTTTCATCTAATTCAGGTGGTTCCATTTACTTTAGGCTTAGGCCTTCAGAATACTGAGATTATTAGCTTAGTTTTCTGGTTTTCAATGATTGTTTTTTCTTCCTATATTTTCTCAGGAATTCTTTTAGGTAAAAAAATTATGCCAAGGCTAGTTTTGGTATGTATATATACTTTCAATATTTATCTTTTTAATTCTTGGGAAAATGTTAAAGTTGCCAACTTAGCACTAGTTGCAACGCTACCACTGTTAATATGGATTTTCTGGTCTTATTTGGAAAGAAAGATTGATTTTGGGAGACTGCTATTATATTCGTGCTTGACAGGTATTTTAGCCTCAGGCGCAGGAATAAATCCAGCTTATTTTGCGACTTTGGTGGGCGGCCTTCTATTGGCTTTTGTTGTCAAAATTGTGATCAATAATAAGAAGGACATAAAACAAATATTGGTCGCATTTTTTGGGATACTCATTCCGCTCGTACTTATTAACCTATTTTGGATTTTGCCGACCTTGAATTATCTTTTCTTGTCAGATAGCAGCATAAAAAATATTAGCGATATTGGTTTTACCAACTGGCTAGACAGCTTATCGGAAAATACAAGTCTGTTTAATGTATTGAGGTTGCAGGGTGCTTGGGATTGGTATGCCAATGATGACGCCGGCGCGCCACTTTATATTCCATACGCACCCAACTACTTTCAGAAGCTTCCCTTTATTGCCTTTAGCGCTTTATTGAGTGGGCTAGCTTTTCTTTCACTAATCATAAGGAAGAAAAATATTGGCGGAAAATATTTCTTTCTTACGCTACTTCTTGTTATTGGTGTTTTTCTTGGCGCAGGAAGTCATGCACCCACCGGAGAGCTTTATCAACTGATGGTTGCAAAGATCCCCTTCTTTTCGTTCTTTAGGAGCCCTTGGTATATTTTTACGCCATTTGTTGTACTAGCGATCTCTTCATTAGTGGCCTTGTTCTTCTCTTGGTTTGGAGAAAAAATTAATAAGAAGTGGTCTTTAATTTTTATTGTCATTTTTATTGCTTCAAATTTCTTGTACGCTTACCCACTAGTTACCGGAAAGATATTTAGACCGGCAAGTGCGGATAATTTTTTGATTAGCTTCCCGAAATACGTTTTTACAGCCGGTGATTGGGCAACCAAAAATGTAAGTGGTCGAATTATCGGGTATCCGGACGATGAAATAGAAAGATTTGATTGGGGATATACTGGAATCGAGTCAATTTTAAATTTAGTTTCTTCTGTGGAAACAGTGTTCTCTTCTTTGAGTCAAGCTAATTTTGGTTTTAATTCAGTTTCAAAAGAATTTTTCTTAGCCTTAAAGAAAGATCAAGTTGAGACCGCTTTAAAATTGTCAGGCAGGATGAATGTTGAATACATTCTTAACAAAACTGACCAAAAGACGCTTGCTCCTAAACTTCCTGATAAAGTTGTTAGTTTAATTGCGACTGACTTTGGATTGTGGTCTTTCTATAAAATTCCGGACAACTATTACATTCCTAAGGTTTACTCCTCGAACTCGCTTTTCTATAGTTACCCGGCTGGGGATAATTCTGACAACTTAGCTGTGATTGGTGCCCGTGATTTATTAGTTAATCCGCTAGACAGTGTAGTCAACAGAATTCCAGATGTTCGCAAAGAGGCCGGTATTATAGTCGGTACTTTAAATTCTCAAAGCGAAGACAAAGATACTTATTTATCTTCACTCTCGAGGCAGTTAAACAGCCTTAGGGCCAGGGATCTATCAATCGTCAAATACTCCTTTTCTGTACCAGAAGATGGAGTTTATACACCAGCATTTGAAAGTTATCACTTAAAAGATTTTGGCATTGACCCTCGAAGTTTGGACATAACTCTTGACGACAGAAAGACAAGTTGGAGTATGGTCAGTCAGTCAGACTATACCTATTTCGAGCCCATTACTTTAACTAAGGGTGACCATTTTGTTACAATCAATATTAATAGCAGTAACGATTTAGTAGGCAGTAACTTAAATAGCCTCGAAGATTTCACCGAAACTTCAGAAGGTGTTTTTGAGCTTAAGGAAATTGATGGAATTAGGTTTTTGAGCATAAACAACACGGGTAATGAAAGCGAATCGAAAGCTGTTTTTAAAGTTAACAACTTTGATTGGATGAATCCTTATGTTTTTGAATTACGCCATGCTTCAATTCATGGGGAACATCCAATTGTTAGGATTGTTCAGAAAAATCAAAATTCAGACATAAAGACTCAAATTGAAAAAATTCCGTTATCAAATGAGACGTTAGATCCCAACGTTTATAGTTTTTATTTTGATCCCGTGAGCACCCCTTCAGAGATAACCGTAGAGCTGGTAGCTAAGCTTGCGGATGATCCTTATGGAACAAAAGTTTATTTCGGAGATTTATCTTTGAGAAAAGTTTTTACGAATAGGCTTATGTTTGTTAAAAACTCAAATCCTAAAAATATTGAGACTGTTGATGTTTCGTTTCAGAAAAACTCACCCATTTCATACTCGGTCGACGTAAAAAACGCCTTAGCTCCCCATATTATCGTTTTTTCTGAAAATTATTCATCTGCTTGGCAAGTAAGTATAGCCGACAGTCAGGGAAATAATTTACCGATTCGGCCATTCCACTTTTCAGTCAATGGTTTTGCCAATGCATGGTATTTAGAGGGCACTCCTAAAGATTATAAAATGACAATAACCTTTAAAAACCAGTGGTTAATTGTAGTTGGTGGAATAATTTCAGTAACTACTTTTTTAGCTTGTGCAACCTATTTAGTTACAAAGAGACGAACCAATGCTAGAAATTAAGGCGCTTAAAAATATGTATTCAACAGTTCAAAAATCTGTATCAAGTTGGGCAAGTAGAAATCACTTCCGTTTGATACTTTTTAATATGATTGTTATTATGCTTTTTCTATTGCATTCAGTTGGGTATTTTGCCCCGTTCTTTCCAATCACTATAAATTTTATAGTGCTTCTTTGTTTGATAGTTTCAATTCTTATATTCCGTTCTGGAAGTAAGTTCTTTTTTTCAATATCTATACTTTTTTGGATATTGGCAACCATCTTTAGGTTTTTACAAGTCGATGCCTGGGTCGAAAGAACTACAATCTATGTATTCCAGTCTTTAATAATTGGTTTGGTGCTACTGCTAACTGAAGTCTTACACGAGAAATGAAAAATAGAGTAGTAGTAATTATTCCTGCTTACAATGAAGAAAAAACATTGGGCAAGGTTCTCCGTGAAGTTGTTAAGTATGTAAACCTGGTAATTGTTATTGATGATGGGTCAAATGATAATACGGTGGAGAAGGTTAAGCATAAAAAAATTATACTTTTAAAGCACATCATTAATTTAGGTCAAGGAGCGGCTTTGCAAACAGGATTCGAATTCGCTCGTGAAATTAATGCTGATATTGTAGTTACTTTTGACGCTGATGGCCAGTTTCGTCCATCACAAATAAAGAGGCTTATAAAGCCGATTGTTAAAGGCAAGGCGGATGTTGTTTTGGGTTCAAGATTTTTAGGTAGAGTTAAAAATATCCCGCAGCTGCGCCTAGCGATATTAAAGCTTGGCATCTTTTTTACCTGGTTTTTTTCTAGAATCAGCTTATCTGATACTCATAATGGATTCAGGGCTTTTAATAAGTATGCATATACCTTAATGGATATTAAACACAATCGCTGGGCCCATCCATCAGATATTATTTTTCAAATTTCCAAAAATCACTTTCGAGTCGTTGAAGTACCTGTTGACGTTAATTATACAAAGTATTCACTAGGCAAGGGTCAAAGAAATATTGAAGCCTTGAAAATTCCTTTCCAATTAATATCTCGTGCCTTACTCGAAACATGATAACGCCATCACAAATACTACTATCAGCTATTATTATTTTTATAATAGTAAGAACCTTAGCCGCTTATAAGAAAGGAAGTCTGTCTCCATTTTTCAGTTTTGCCTGGATTATTTTTTGGGTTTTTGGCTTAGTACTTATTTTTCAGCAGGAATTTACAATTACAGTTGCCAATAGACTAGGAATATCAAGAGGAGTCGATTTAGTTATATATATTTCCCTAATTTTAGTATTTTATATGATATATAGACTTTTGGCCAAAATTGAAAATCTTGAGAGAAGCATAACTCAAATAGTAAGGAAGACCGCAATTAAAGACGCTCAAAAGAAGTTTCATAAATAACTATTATTCGCTCGTTAGCCTCTGATACAAAAACTTTCTTTAGAGTTTTTGATTGAAAATTTTCCCCAAGAAGAGGAGATAAATTTTTATCATTTGCAAGTTGGTCAGATGAAGCTGTAAAGTAGTCGACTTTATTTTTCTTTGCATATTCTAAAGTAACTGCCAATGTTAGCTCTTGGGGAATGTAAACTGTTTGGCCGTCTGCGTAAAACTCAATTCCTTCGTGCCTGGCCATTATTCTAGGATTTTCTTTCTTAGTGTTTTCTTTTATCCAAAGCCCGGCTTTCTCAATTTCTGGACGCGAGTAAGTATTAGTGAAGTTTTGTGCGTAGTCTTTTGGATTAAGAAAGACTTGCATATCCGAAACCGGGAGCATAAAAATAAGTAAAATTCCGGCTGGGATAAATACAACTCCTTTTTTGTTTTTTGTAAAGAAATAAAATATGCTCCTAACCCCTGCATACATTGACCCAATTATTATTGGGAAAACCCAAAGCAAATATCTAACATCTGCGAGCGGAGTGGCAAAAATAGTCAGCGCTACTGCCGGTATTGTTAGAAAAATAACGTAAAAAGTTTCCCAGGAATGTCTTTTTAGTAATGTTGTTATTCCCACGACTGACAACAAAAGTGCCCAAGTTGGGATATTTTTTATAAGCACTCCTTTCCAGACATTTGCCTTTTGAATTGTCCAGAACCAGAACCAGTCTGAATATTCAAGAACATGTTTTAGCCCGCCTTTAAAGTAGTCAGACTTGTAGTTTGGCCTTTTTACCGAGACGACTTCCTGGATCCAAGTCGTACCTTTTACCAACTGGAAAGCGTGACCTTGTTTAATTTGAGCTGAAGCTTTCTGAGACAGTGAAAAAGATCCTGTCTGAAGTTTTAGGGCGATTAGATAAGGACTTATTGTTACTAAGAAAATTATCAAGAACATTGGAATAGTTTTAATTTTTTTGATGAATACTAAAAAAACAAGTGAGAGGCCAAAAAACATTAAACCTTCTGAGCGCGTTAAATAGGTAAGACCAAAGACAATTGAAGCTAAGTAAAAGCGCTTATAAATAAAAAGTGTAATGGCGCTAACAACTAACATTGTTGCTAGCATATCCGACTGTGCAAGTATTGATATTTTGAAAATTGGACCCACTAAAATTACTGAAAGTGAAAATAAAAATGCTGCAGAAGTTGGAAGGAATTTCCTACCAATTAAATAAAGAGGTAGGATGAGAGCGCTTCCCGCGAGAGCTGAAACTACCCTAGCCGAATTTTCCCAGCTGTCAAGAAGATTATTTACTACAAAAGTTAGGAAAGGATATAGAGGTGGCCAAGTTGGATGGAAAACCAAACTAAATTTTCTCTGAAGCCAAAATCTGGCAATCTCGGCATAGATTGCGTCATCGGAGTAGAAAGTTAATTGTGAGTTATAGATGATGTAGATTTTTAAGACAAAAGTAAGAAAGATAGATAGTAGAATAATTTTCTTCATTATTTTTTTAAAAGAAATGACACTTCCATGCTGAAATGTGAAAAGTGCCTTTTGATTATCTTGAAGCCAGCTTGCTTAATAACTTTTTCGAGCTCGGTGTGTCTATATGGATGAAGATGCGCGTTTTGCCAGACTTTAGAAATAGTTTTTTCGCTAATCCACCAAACGATTCTAAATAACCAGTTGCCAGAATCCATGGCCACAATCGCCCGACCGTCCTTCTTAAGGACTCTCTTCATCTCCTTTAGTGCTACTAAGGGGTCAATTAAATGTTCAATTACTTCGTAGCAGACAACAAAATCAAATGAGCTAGTTTTGAAGGGTAATTTGTGGGCATCGGCCAATTTAAAATTAATGTGGGGATAGGCTTTTTTACCAAATTCAACTGCCCTTTTATAAGCGTCAACGCCGGTTATTCTGGCTCTAGGAAATATTTTTGAAATTTCATTAGCCATTCTCCCACTAGCACAGCCAACATCGAGTATTGTTTTGGGATTAAGCTTAGCCGTAAGCTTTTGGAAGGTGTCTACTTTTAAGGTGTGCCAATACCTTTTTAAATAATTTTTTGCGATTTCTTTTTCATAATAATTTGCAGGAACTTGGTTCCATATGTTTTTTAGTTCTTTTTGATTTACCATTTTATATAAATAATATAATATCAACATATCATAATATGAAAAGAGGCATTCTGACACTAGGACTATTGCTCGAATTGTGCTTTCTTTCTTTTTATGCGGTTAAGTATTTGTCTCTAAAGTGGGGAGTAGAGAAATTGTTCTTTGATGATTCTAAGATATTTGGTTTGACGTTTGGAGTTTTAGCGATAGCTCTAGTTATTCAAATAATTTCAGGAATATTTGCCAGTAGAAATATCATTCCCTATAAGCACATCCTAGTTTTTTCAATTATATTTAACCTGTCTCTGCTTTTTGTATGGAATATAGGCTCCGATGACTTATATACGCATATTCAGCGGGGGAGAATGGTCGCTAAATACGGCGCGAGTCCCTATACAACTACCTATGACAGCTTTAGTTATGATAAGTTCTATAAAGAAACAAAGACTGTTTGGTCCAGCCAATTGTCAATTTATGGTCCTGTATTCACTAACTTTGGCGCGGTTGTTTCATATATTGCGGGGGACAGTCTACTTGCTCACGTACTAATCTATAAACTTATCTATTCGGCTCTTAATATCCTTACTGGTTGGTTAATTTACAAAATAACTAAAAGTCCGCTTGCTTCCTTATTATTTTCGTGGAGTCCATTAGTAATATTTGAAATCCAAGCTAATAATCATTTCGAAATTCTTTCTATCTTTCCTATTGTTTTGTCAATATACCTTCTTGTTTCTGGGATAAACTGGAAAAGATATATATTGGCCCTGTCCATTCTGACTCTTGGAAGCCTAACTAAATATTTTGGATTAATCATTTATCCTTTCTTTATTATTTACGCAATAAAGAAATTAAGTACTGTTAAAGAGAAGTTCCTTTTTGTAACAATCGGGGGAGCGGTTCAGCTTATTATTGTAGGGCTAGCGTTTTTGCCTTTTATTGGCGACATTTTTATTCTAAACGGGCTTTTTGAGTTGGCCGGCGGTACGTTTACAAGCCCCAGCATTACTATTCTTTTTGCAAGTAGCGCTCTTGAGCTTTTTAATTTCAAAAAAGAAATTGCCCAAAATGCAGTTCAGTTGGGCTATAAAGTTTACTATGTATTACTATCCGTTAAATCTATATTTTTAAGGTTTTCTGACAAAAAAGATTTTCTAAAAACTCTTGTATTGGTATTCGCGGGCTTTACGCTGGTTTATTTAAATTTAGTTTTACCTTGGTATACTTTAACTTTACTCGCGCTAATTTCAATCTATTACGGATTAACCAAGGAGAAGAGATATATTATATTTTCATATATGCTTACAATTTACTCACTATTGCTTTATATAAGGGTTAAATAGATTGTTTTTATAAACTATATATCCATCTAGTTCCTTAAGCTTTAGGAAGCTTGTGTCGATAAGTTCATATTTTGAAATTACATATTTGGTTCCAAGTTCTGAAAGAATTTTAGCGTTTGGCTGTGGCTTTTGATAGAGATATACATCAAATGGGGGAACGCTTAATGTATATTTATCCCACTTTGAGTTTAGTGCCTGCTGCATCTTTTCGAAGTATTCCTTTTCCTGAAGAGTTCCATATCCTTCGACAAGCTTCAAATTTCTAATTGCTGCCTCTTTTTGCGGAATACACCGGGTCAGACAAAATACTCTGTAGTCAGACTTATCTTTCTCAAAAATCTCATAAATTTGCTGTGGAATGTTTTCTCTTGAAAAAACTGGTTTAGTAAGATAGGAATAACTGATTAAGGCAGAGTTAATAATTGCAAGAGACCCAAGTATTAGACCAACCTTGTTGGGTAGTTTATCGATCTCTTTCCCGAAAAGAAAAAGCAAAGGGAAAAAGGCAATTGGCCAGACTCTAATTGCTACCCGCATTAGAACAAATGGTTTAAACTTAATAAGGATTTGGTAGAGCGGAGAAACATTATTTAGGATAATTAGGCTAAGAATAAGGAATAGCAAAAGCAATAATAGTTTGTTTCTTAGCTTTAATTTTAAAAAACCCAAAAACGCAATGAGGCTTGGAACAATACCAAATGTAATCGCTTTTTCGGTTGCAGGGTTAAAAATAAATAGCGTTTTTAAAAAATCGCTTTTTCCACGCCAAATTGGAAAGGTTTCGGGGCTATTGAGAAGAAGCTGTCTAGTGGTTTGCCCTTGCCAAGACATTTGATAATAAAAGGCTGGCAAAATTAATATGAATGCAAGTCCTGCAGCTAGAAATGTGTATTTGAATTTTCTTTTAACTAACCAAAAAATCCCAACCGGAATTGCTACAACTATGGCCGTTAAAATATGATTAAAATAGAGTGAACTCGCGCTTGTTGCAAAAAGTAGAATCATTTTCCAGGTAGGCTTGGTTGCGATAGTGTATGCGGAAAGTAAAAAGTAAGGAAGCCAATTCCAGGCAATTGCCAGGCCCCAATGCCCAGCTTCGAGAAAGGAAAAGAATACGGGAGAAAGGATAAAAAGCGCAGTAATTAGAATATTTGTTCTTAATGAAAACCTAAAAACTTTTTTTGAGAGAAAAAATATTCCTATTGCTCCAAATAGGCAGTGGGCAAAGAGCGAGGCCACTATAGCTTGGTCAATTGAGAGGGTTAGAAAAATAAGATTTGGAATATACCAAATGGGGTTTTGCGGATCGGAGAGGAGCGGAGTTCCGGCAAACCATAACTGATTCGTACTAGGAATTTGCTGATTTAATATTAAGTTTTGCTTCAAGTAATAAAAGAGAGGCCAGAAGAATTCGGTTAAATCATTGTTTCGGTTGAGAAGTAGATCACTGTTGGCTAGAAAGGGAAGAAATACAAATATTACTACTATTAGTATTGGTAGTCCTGTTTTTAGTATAATGCGCATATGAAGCCTTTTTTTAAATTGGCCATTAGTATAGCACTGATACTGATTCCTGTAATCCTAGTTTTCAAAAACTTCTTTAATCCAGGCCCACTTGCATTTGGTGATGCTCCATTTTTTTATCCAGAGAGTTTGAAAGAGCTAATTTCCGAACCCTTAGCCTGGAGCGACAGGGCTAGTAGTTTTGGCGGGGTCAACTTATTTCTTTGGCTTTCCCCTGCGATGTTTTTATATGGTCTTCTAGATAGGATCTTTGGGTTAGGCAATGATTTAATTATAAGAGTTATTTTTTATTTTCCATCACTCCTGCTTGCCGTGTTTGGTTCATATTTTTTTGCAAAATACTTAAAACTATCAAAAGTCACTCAATTTTTTACTGTGCTGATCTACATCTTAAACACATACTACATATTATTAATTGACGGCGGACAAGTTGGGATAGCCTTGGCTTATGGCCTTTTCCCTTTAAGTTTGCTTAAGGCAAAAAAATTCATGAATAAGCCTTCTCCTTCTGGTTTTTTTGAGGGGCTTGCTTTTTTGTTCCTCCTGGGCATTGCCGACCCCAGGATTGCTGCGATACTGATTTTGACTATAGCCGTTTGGCAAATAATAGGTTTTAAATTTAAAAGTTTGGTTTATTTATTTCCTTTGATTCTTTCCTGGCTACTGCTTAATTTATACTGGATTTTTCCTCTTCTTAAGAATGCATCCTTGGGACAAGAAGCATTCTTGTCTAGTTTGGGCATTAATTCTTGGTATGATCCTTTAATTCTTAGAGCTCCTCATTGGCCGGAAAATATATTTGGAAAAGTTGCAAAACCAGCATTTTATTTTGGTTTTGTACCAATTTTAATTTTTGCAGGTATCGTAACTAAGAGGTCAAGGGAAATGATTAGTATGTTTATCGTCTTTTTAGTATTTGTAGTTTTATATAGCTTTAACCCACTTATTTATTTGCCTTTTGGTTCAGCCTTTAGGGATTCGACTAAATTTTTTATTCCCATCGTTCTTTTTGCTGGAGTATTAATTGGGCATACGGCTGAGGCTTTAAAACATTGGCTTGCCAGACTGGCCATTTTTGCATTTGTTTTATTTCTTATTGCACCGGCTCTATCCGGGAAGATGAACTTTGTTTTATCAAACAGGGTACATAATCCGGCCTTCCAGCAGATATATGAAAAAATAAAAAACGATAGCGAATTTGGCCAAATTGTATGGTTTCCAGAAAAGGCGCCGCTCTCATTTCAGACTTTAAATCACCCAGCTATCAATGCTTTCGATTTGGTAAAATTTCAACCATTTGCTCAAATGAATGCAGGAGAAGATCCTTATAACTTTATTAACAACAATGGATATGTAGGTTGGTTTAGAGTCTTAGGTATCAAGTATCTTATTTTATCTGATAATCCTAGAGGACTAATTAAAACCGAAAGTGAACAAAAAGATTGGGAAACTATTAATGAATTAGTAAGGAACACTAATAGTGCCAATTTACTCGATTCGAATTTAGATATACCTGTTTATAAAATTCCAAATTCATATCCCAAGCTCTATAGCGTTAGTAAAATTGTAGCTGTTGTTGGCCAGCCGTTGGTTTCGACTGCCCCAAGCGTCTATTTTGAAGACGGTAAGCTTGATTATAAAAACCTGGAAGGTATATCTCCTGATTCAGTTGTAATTGTATTTAATGCTAGAGAGAGGTCAGACTTGGCAATGAGCTTTTTGCAAGAGTATTTCATTGCACCCGCTGAAGCAACTAAAAAGGAGTGGGCAATTTATACGAAAGACCAGTATTTAAAATATAAATATGAACTTCTCATAAGGGGTGTTAGGTTTAGTGATTTTGATTATGGCAAAGGTATTTCTTTTTCAACTAAAAAAGGTGAGAAAATTGAATTTAGCTTTAATGTTTCTGTGAAAGGCACTTATATTTTTGCAGCTAGATCAATGACTCCCGAAGATGGGGATATAACATTTAAATGGAAGATTAAGGAATTGAATTTAGAAAAAGGAACGCATAGAGAGATTGTCGAAAACAATTCTGATATGCAAGTGCTAAATACGGTTGCCTTAATTCCCAAGAGTGATTTTGAAGAGGCACAAAAGCTGGCCAATGTATTTACCACCCATTTTAAAGTGATTGATAAAAGCAGGGTATCTAGTTTGGAAGACAAATATCAGAATATTGAAATAGATAACGCGGGAACACTAAAGTATAAGTTTGATGCTACTAAGGCTGGATATTGGCTAATTATGAACACCAATTATCATCCGCTTTGGCAATTAGGTAGGGGCAGGGACTATTTTGCCTCAGTACCAATATATTCAATGATTAATGGATTTTATGTTGATCCAGCCTGGGGAGACACAAAAGTTGAATTTAGAGGACAAGAGAATTTTAGATGGGGCTTGTATGGAAGCGTTGTTTCAATGATGATTATGACGATAATATATTTGTGGACTGGGGATAAACAATGGAAAAAATCAAAATAGCTCTTAGGTCGAAAACAGTCAGGCAAAGCGCTATTACCTCATTTGCAACTATTATTAATGGCCTTCTGGGCGTTGCCTTTTATATCTTAACCGCGAGGCTTTTCGGTCCCGAGAATTTTGGAATTTTGGTTGTTGCTTTAACGACTCTAACTTTGATTTCAGATATAGCCACAATTGGTACAGATACCGGAATCGTTAAATTTGTCGGCCAACACTACGAACGCGATCGTGATCGGGCACTTAAGTTTCTAAAGTTGGGATTAAAGATTAAACTTATTGTTGGAGTAGTTGTTCTTTTGCTCGGCTGGTTTATTGCTCCATTGGTGGCCAATAATCTTTTTGTAAAACCAGAGCTTGTAGTTCCATTGAGATTTGCTATAGCCGGGTCATTTGTGACACTTTTATTTACATTTGCTACGAGTAGTCTTCAGGCAATCCAGAAATTCTGGACTTGGGGAGCCGTAAATATTTCTTCAAATGCTCTAAGGTTGGTTTTGATAATTGTCCTGGCATTACTTGGCATCTTAAATGTAGACTCCGCACTCGCTTCTTATATAGTTTGTGTTCTATTAGGATTTTTCGTTTCACTTTTGTTTCTGCCAAACTTTTTTAAAGCAAAAAACGAAGGGACGCTGGCCAAAGAATTTTTGCACTACAATAAGTGGGTTGCAGTTTTTGTTATGATTGCAGCAGTATCTGGAAGGCTGGATACGTTTCTTTCTACGAGACTCTTATCGCTTACAGAAGTCGGAATATATGGAGTTGCAGTTGGGCTGGCCACCATTGGATCCCAAGTGGTAGCCGGAATTACAACTGTTGTAGCTCCAAAGCTTGCCAGCATGGATAGCGACAGAAAAGCGATAGAGTATCTAAAGAAGCTACAACTTCTGGTTTTGATGCTTTCGGTGATTGCAGTGGTTCTAGGTTCAATAGCCGGCTATGTTGTTATCCCAATGTTTTATGGCTCAACTTATGCCCCAAGTATTGCGCCGTTTATTGTCCTGCTTGCAGCCCAAGCTATATTTTTGCTTTCTATTCCTGCTCACTCCTCAGTTGTTTTTTATTTTGGCTATCCTAAGCTTTTTGTCTATATTAGTTTAGTTCATTTCGCGATAATTGGTGGCCTAGGCTGGTTTATGATTACCAACTTTGGAATAATGGGAGCTGCTTATACAGTTCTTGCCGGAAATATCTCTAATCTTCTTATCCCGGGTGTCTGGGTACTTAACAAATTTAGCAAAAAATGAAAATCATTGCTCATTGTCTTGTCAAAAATGAAGAAAATTTTATTTGGTTTGCAATAAGCTCGGTAATTAATTTTGTAGACGAGATCATGGTTTGGGACCAGGGGAGTGTTGATAACACAATTTCAATAATTAAATCTATCAAGAGCAATAAAATTAAATTTAAAAGTGTAAGAGGAGAAGTGGCCAAATTAAGACAAAAAATGGTTGAAGCGACTAGTGCTGATTGGATATTTATTCTTGACGGGGATGAAGTTTGGCCAGAGGTTAGTATTAAGAATTTAGCATCAAGCATAAAAACTACAAACTGTGACGTTCTTGTTTCACCGAACTATTTATTAGTAGGAGATATTTTCCACTATCTCGAAGAAGGCGCTGGAAAGTATAGGATTGGATCAAGGGTGGGGCACTACAATATAAGAGCTCTAAGAAAGACCCCTGGTCTTCATATTGAGGGTATTTACCCAAACGAGGCATACATCACAGGTGGGAGAGCTAAAGTTCAAAATTTGCCGCATGAGAAAATTTCGTTTTTAGAAGATAAATATTTACACGCTAGTTTTTTGCCAAGGTCAAAAAAAGATAGAAAGAAGTTAAAGTATGAATTGGGAGGAGAGTTTTCCAAGGATTTTTATTATCCCGAAGTTTTTTTTAGACCAAGGCCCGTTGCTGTTTCGTCTCCCTGGAGATTAATGACTACAAAAACTAATGCTTTTGCGAGATTAATTACTCCACTTAAAAAATTAAAAAGAAAATTGCATGATTAATTACAAGAAATACCACAGAGACAAAACCTACAAGGAAAATGAAAGCTTGTTTAGGAACATTTTTCAAAAAAGATATGATATCGCAAAAAAATTTATAATCAAGCCAGGAAAAGTACTTGATATAGGTACTTCGACAGGAACAATGCTCGATATTTTTAAAGATAACAGTTGGGAGACTTGGGGAGTCGAACCATCTCAGTCCTCGAGTGTTGCAATAGAGAAGGGCCACAAAATTATTAAAAATTATTTTGAAAAAGCTAAGCTACCAAAGGCATATTTTGACTTTATAATTGCCAACCATACCTTGGAGCATATGGATGACCCAATTCTAGTTCTTAGGAAAATTCACAGTCTTCTTAAGAGCGGCGGCATTGTTTATATCGATGTTCCAAATGCCGGAGGAATCGCCTCAAGAATTTTGGGAAAGCATTGGCCGTATAGATTGCCATTAGAGCATAAACATCAATTTACAAGAACCTCACTGTCGAAAATTTTTATTAAAGCAGGTTTTAAAGTTATTCACTTTGAAAGTAGGTCGGGTATTTTTGAATTCGCAAATCCGGTTCTTGAGCTTTGGAGTTCGCTGACAACTTTTAAAAAGCGTTTTTTTACCAATATCCTAACTTTCCCATATGCTTTGTTTGCAAACGTTTCAAATAGCGGAGATAGTATGAGTATGGTAGGTAGAAAAAAATGAAAAAAGTTTATCTAATTTTGGCGGGGATACTTGGAATTCATTTGTTGATTCTAGCGAGGCTAGGATTTACTGCTTGGCCAGAAATGGTCTCGTTTCCATACCTTGTCAGTAAAGGTTTTGCGCTTTACAAAGATTTTGTTCATCCATATCCACCTTTACTTACGTTTTTGTTGGTTGGAGTTTATAAATTATTTGGCTACAAGTTATTGGTTTTAAAAGTACTTACATGGGCAATAGTATTGGCGAATGATGTTTTGATTTTTTTGATAGTTAAAAAATTAGCCAAGAGCATTAAGTGGGCGTTAATAGGTGTTTTATTTTATAGCCTAACCCAGCCTTTTTTAGAAGGGAATCAGTTATGGTTTGATCTGGCGATTGTTCCACCACTTTTGCTTGGTACCTTATTTTTTTTGAATAAAAAATATTTATTGGGAGGATTATTAATTGCTGTTGCAGCACTAACCAAGCAAACTGCTGGAATATATTTGGTTCTTGGGTTTTTGTATTTGGTATTTACAAAAGAAAAATTCAAAAATATTTTATTTTTTTCTGCTGGTCCAATTGTTCTTGGAGTATTACTGGGGACTTATTTAGTTATAAATAACTTGTTACTTGATTTTCTTGATTGGACTTTGGTTTATCCATTCACTTTTTGGAGCAGCTTTCCTGGATATGTACAAATGGAGTTGAACAACAGACAGGTTTTAATATTGGGGGTACTCTTAATTCCATTAATTTTTCTAATTTCAAAAGTTAAGAATTACGCTCTCGTTGTTTTATTTTTTGCTACAGCATTTATCCTGGTTTATCCAAGATTTTCATTTTTTCATTTTCAACTCGCGTTGGCTTTTTTTGCAATTTTGTACGGGATTGCGCTTAAGGAAGTTAGGAAGCCTATATACTACGTACTATTTTTAATTCCTTTAATAGTTGTATTCCTCAAAGCACCTTACAACTTTAATAAGGAAGCTAGGTTTTGGAGCTCGAGTGAGTTGGAGTTTGCTCATAAAATTAGGCTCAAAGCTGAAAACAAAAGCATATTTTTACTTGGGTCACAATCAGCTCTATATGTTTTTTCAGAAAGTCTGCCTCCAAAGCCTTGGGCCGATAACTTCGTTTGGTTTTATGAAATTCCAGGATTTCAGGAAAAAGTAATTAAAAGTTGGGATGAAAATAGACCTTCAAGTATTGCTTGGCAGGATCCAAGCCAGGGCAATTGGTTTGACCTTGGGGTATATCAGCCTAAAAAGATTACAGACTGGATTAGCATAAACTATAATAGAAAAGAAGAAATTGAGCCGGGAATCTGGCTCTGGCAGAAAAAATGAAAATAGCATTCTTAAGCTTTTACAGTGGGGAAATATACAGGGGGGTTGAGACATTTGTTCACGAGATGGCCAATAGGCTTTCTGATTCTGGTTATAACATAACTGTTTATCAGAATGGACCTAGAATTTCAGGATCAAAATATAAAACAGTTTCTATAGGACTAAAAGTTAAGTGGAGTGCAAAACCAGGTGGATTGCCGTTTATTAACTATTTGTCGCTTTTAATAAAAAGATTTACCGGAAAAGTCCTAAAAGAATTAGATAAAGATACTGATATTGTCTTTCCTACAAATGGTCAGTGGGGGAGCCTTCTTTGTAAGTTGTGGGCAGTAAGGTACGGCAAGAAAGTAGTTATTTCAGGCCAATCGGGTAAGGGTTTGGATGACAGAATTAACTTATATGCTTTTCCAGACGTTTTTGTGCCAATTTCAACACAGGCCCTAAGGCATTCTAAGGGTAGGAATCCTTTTGTAAAGTCAGTTTATATACCCAATGGAGTTGATTTAACTAAGTTTAAATCTGAAGGTAAATCCTATAGCACAAAACTGCATAGACCCATAATATTATCTGTTGGGGCTTTGGTTAAGTCAAAGAGAATTGATTTAATAATTGAAGCTGTTTCGAGGCTATCTGAGGCTAGTCTTTTAATAGTAGGGGATGGGGAAGAGAAGCAAAGTCTTGAAAAATTAGGAAATGATTTAATTCCTGGCAGATTTGAGTTTTTAATGGCAAAACATGGGGAAATGCCTGAAATTTACAGATCTGCAAATTGCTTTGCACTACTCCCCCGCTCCTCTGAAGCTTTTGGAATTGTCTATGTCGAAGCTATGGCTTCGGGGCTTCCTGTCGTGGCTCCAAATGATGAACAAAGGGTTGAAATTGTAGGTCAAGCAGGTATTTTAGTTGACCACATTGACGAGCCAGAAGATATAGCCTTTGCAATTAACGAGGCTCTGGGCCGAAAGTGGGGAGATGGGCCTCGTAGACAAGCTCAAAAGTTTGATTGGGACAGTATTGCCAAGAAATATGAGAAACTGTTTAAGGAGATAATATGAAAGCATCAGTAATTATTCCAACATATAACGAAGAGAAAGTGATTGAGGAGTGCCTTTCCTCATTTCTCGAACAAAGTCTTAAGGATTTTGAAATTATTGTGGTTGATGATGGGTCGAGAGATTCTACTTTAGATGTCGTGAAAGGATTTACCAGCAAGGCTGGCCAAGCTCCGCTTATATCTGTAAAACTTTTCACGCAGGGGCATAAGGGAGCGGGGGCTGCAAGAAACTTGGGAGCAAAGCATTCAAAAGGTGAAGTTCTTGTTTTTGCTGATGCAGATATGACATTCGAAAAAGATTTTTTAAAAAAACTAATTAATCCTATTAGTCGCACAATAATTGGGACTTTTAGTAAAGAAGAGTACCTCGGTAACAAGGAAAATGTTTGGGCAAGGTGCTGGAATATTAACCGCGGCCTCCCTGCAGATAAAATGCATGCTAAAAATTATCCTGACCACGACAAAGTTTTCAGGGCAATTTTAAAAAGTGAATTTGATAGGGCAGGGGGTTTTGATGAAAAAGCTGGCTACACTGATGACTATTCCCTATCGCAAAAACTGGGCGTAATGGCGGTAGCTTCACCTGAGGCCGTCTTTTATCACAATAACCCGGACTCCTTAGAAGAAGTTTTTATTCAATCTAAGTGGATGGCAAAGCGAAAATATAAATTGGGAATAATAGGAAGCCTTGGGACTTTGGTAGCCAGGAGTCTTCCTTTCTCAATTCTTTTTGGAATTATAATAGCGGCAGCGAGTATGACTCCTCAATTTTTAATTTTTAGAATTGTTTCTGACTTTGGGCAGTTTATTGGTATTCTTGAATATATGCTTAAAGGAAAAGTTTCAAAATGATTGTTATAACCTTAATCCTGGGGCTTCTGTTAAGACTGATATCCTTAAATCAGAGCTTTTGGCTTGATGAGGCGACTAGTGCTACTGTTGTCAAAACATTGAATTTTGGAGATATTATTACGAAGTTTGCACCAGGCGACTTTCACCCACCTCTTTACTATCTCACCCTCAAGCTTTGGATCTTGCCATTTGGTGTGAGCGAGGTTTGGGTTAGAGCTCTGTCAATTCTTTTCGCCCTGGGCACAATCTATGTTATTTATTTAATTGGTAAAAAGTTAAAGGGCGAGAATCTTGGCACAATTGCAGCGATTCTTGTGGCAACAGCGCCCCTACATGTTTACTACTCACAGGAGGCAAGGATGTATAGCATGGAGACATTTCTTATAAGCCTTGCGGTTTATCTGTTTTTAAAAGAGAGGTGGGTATTTTTTTCAATAATCTTGGCTCTTGTGGGTCTGACTGATTATTTACCACTTCTAATAATCCCCACTTTTTGGATTTTTGCGGTATTGTCTAAAAAATCTATCCCTTGGTTCACCAAGTTGATTTTAAGCCATGTACCACTTGCTTTGTGTTATGTGGTGTGGTCCCCTTATCTTTTGAATCAATTAAGAGCGGGGTTTGGAGTCAGGGACTCAGGATCTTTGTGGTGGCAGGTCTTAGGTAGTCCAAGTCTTAAAGAGGCAGTCCTTGTTCCAGTTAAGTTTATGATAGGTAGGATAAGCTTTGACAGCAATATTGTCTACGGCCTTGTAGTTGGCCTCACTGGGCTTTTATTCGCTTTTTTATTTTTCAAATCAAAAAAATATTTAAAGCAGAATTTTTTACTTCTGCTTTGGCTTTTTGTTCCTGTTGTACTCGCTTTTATTATTAGCTTTAAGATTTCTGTATTTAGCTATTTTAGGTTTCTATTCGTACTCCCCGCTTATTACTTAATTTTGGCTTTGGGAATTTCAAGCCTCAAGAAAAAATTTTATCCTATTGTTTTCCTTTTAATTATTTTTTTAAACCTGGCATTTTCACTTGCATATCTGCTTAACACAAAGTTTCAAAGAGAAGATTGGAAGGGCTTAGTATCAACTATTGGCAGTGAGCCCGTTGTCTTTCCTGCCAAGTCTCAAAGAGAAGCTTTCCTTTATTACAACAATAAGCCAAACATTATTGAGCCAGAAAAACTTACCAAAAATCAAAAAATTCTTTGGCTTTCAAGATATGTGCAGGATATAACAGATCCTAAAGACCTGACACGCCTTAAAATAGAAGAATTAGGATATAAAAAGACAAACGATTATAATTTCAATGGCGTAAGTGTTTGGAAATACGAAAAATAATTGTATATTGACATTGTACATTTATAATGTACAATTTATCTATGAACATTATTAACGCCGCAGTATTGAGAAATAATCTAGCAGATACTATAAATTCCCTTGGACAAGATAGAGAGTATTTTCTTGTGGCTAAAAATAAAAAAATTACTTCTGCGCTGGTCGATATAGACCTGTTTGAAGACCTTTTGGCTCTCTCCAACTCAAATTATCTGGAAAGCATAAAGAAAGCTAGAGAAGAATATAAAAAAGGAGACTTCGTCAGTCACGAAGAGGCTTTTGGTGAAATATAAACTTCTTTATACAAAAGTTGCCATTAAAGATATTAAAAAACTCGACAAGGTTGCCAAGAAGAAAATTAGGCTGAAGATAGAAAATTACTCCCTGAGTCCAACAAAATTTTAAAAGAAGTTGATTAATTCTAAAATTGGCACTTTCCGTTGGAGAGCTGGAAACTATAGAATTGTGTTTGATATGACCAAGGACTCAATCGTTATATTGAGAGTTGGTCACAGGCGCGAAATATATAAATGAAAATAGGAATTGATATCAGCCAGATTATTTATGAGATAGGTGCTTCTTGGTATACCATGAAGCTGGTTGAAAATCTTCTTTTAGTTGATCACGAGAATGAATATGTTTTATTTGGCGGATCTTTGATGAGGAGGGATGATTTAAGATCAAAAATTAAAAACTTGACTGGAAATTTTGAATCAAAAATTTTTCCTTTTCCTCCTACCCTTGCTGATCTTGTTTGGAACAGGCTGCATTTTTTAAATGTTGAAAATTTGATAGGCAAAGTTGATGTATTTCATAGTTCAGACTGGAGCCAGCCGCCAGCAAAAGCTTTTAAAGTAACAACTGTCCACGACCTTTGGCCGATTAAGTTTCCAGATCAAACATTACCTAGGGTAGTTGCAACACACAAGGCAAGGCTTTACTGGGTTAAAAAAGAAGCAGATAGAATTATAGTGCCATCTGTTTCTACAAAAAATGATTTACTAGATCTTGGATTTGATGAAAAAAAGATAAAAGTAATTCATGAAGGGCCGCACTTTGAAACAGCACCACCTGCAGGGCAAGTAGAAGAAACTTTAAAAAAATATAATCTAAAGAAAAAGTTTTTACTTGGAGTTGGGGTAAGTCTTAGAAAAAACACAGATAGAATTATTAGAGCTTTTGAGTTGGCTACTGCGGGCAAGGATTATGATTTGGTTTTAATTGGAAGGCAATATTCGAAAGTTGAAAAAACAAAAGGAGTTAGAGTATTGGGCCATGTGGGAGACTTAGACCTTTCAGCTCTTTATGCAAGCTGTGAAGCTTTGGTTTATCCTTCTTTATATGAAGGGTTTGGTCTTCCAATACTTGATGCAATGAGGCTTGGTAGTCCAGTAGTAACCTCTAAGACATCATCCATGCCAGAGGTAGCAGGTAATGGTGCAGTGCTTGTAGATCCATTAAGTATCGAGTCAATTGCAGATGGAATAAAATATGCAATAACTCACAAAAAAACTTTGATTCAAAAAGGGAAAAAAGAAGTAGAAAGATTTTCTTGGAATAAAGCAGCTTCTGAAACACTCGCAGTATACAAAGAAGCTTCAAAATAGTTATTGACTTCGGGTAATGTTGGGTATAGTCTGGTATATATGATAGACAAAATCGTTTTATTTGAGGGCAATAAAATCCGCAGAGAGTGGGATAAAAAAAAAGAGAAATGGTACTTCTCGGTAGTTGATATTGTTGGAGTTCTGAGCGAAAGCAAGAACTCGAGAAAATATTGGAATAAACTGTCCGAAAGGTTAAGAAAAGAAGGAAGTGAGGTGGTGACAAAATGTCACCGACTGAAAATGATGGCTCCTGATGGAAAATACTATTTGACTGATGCTGCCGATACGGAAACTATGTTTCGTATAGTTCAATCTGTTCCTTCGCCCAAAGCTGAACCACTTAAGTTGTGGTTAGCAAAAGTTGGTTACGAGAGATTGCAGGATATTTCTGATCCCGAAAGATCCTTAAATAGAGCCAGAGATTATTGGCAGAGAATGGGTAGGAGTAAGGAATGGATCCAACAAAGGATGATGGGCCAAGAGATTAGAAATAAATTAACCGACTATTGGAAAGGCCATGAAATTGAAAAACAAGATGAGTATGCCATTTTAACCAACATTATTCATACTGAGTGGGCTGCTGTATCAGTAAAACAACACAAAAATCTAAAAAGATTGAAAACTGAAAATCTTCGTGATCATATGACAGATGCAGAACTTATCTTTACGGCATTAGCTGAGCTTTCAACACGCCAGATTGCAGAAAGCGTTCAATCAAAAGGTTTAGAAGAAAATAAAGTTCCGGCCAAAAAAGGTGGAAGAATAGCTAAAGACGCAAGGCTTGCCCTGGAGAAAAAGACAGGCAAGAAAGTAATCTCAAAAGAAAACTTCAAACTCCCTAACAAAAAAGTTAACTTCCAAAGACGGTAATTAAAACTTAATGAAAAGTTGTAAGCATAGCTTGGTCATTTAGTTGCTAAATGGTAAAATACACTTAAGAAAATGATTATTGGGGTTGATGGTAACGAAGCAAACATTGAAAAAAGAGTCGGGGTAAATGTGTATGCTTTTGAGCTACTAAGATCTATTTATAGGCTTGGTAGTGAGTGGAAGGGTCACAATAAGGTGGTTGTTTACCTCAAGGATGCACCAAGGGAGGACATGCCAGCAGAAACTTCATGGTGGCAATATAAAATAATTCCTGGTGGAGGCTTTTGGATAGTAAGGAAGCTTATGGTGGAGTTAATTTTTGGGAAGAACAAGCCAGATTTATTTTTTACGCCTACACATTATGCACCCCCAATTACACTTATGCCCAAGGTATGCTCAATTATGGACCTTGGATACCTCGAGTCCTCGGGGCAATTTACTAAAAAAGACCTTTGGCAGTTAAGGCTTTGGAGTGCTTGGTCTATACTTACTTCAAAGGTAATTTTTGCAATTTCTGAAAGCACGAAAAGTGAAATTACTAAGCACTACAAGCTTGTTAGTGGAAGGGTTGTCGTTACTCACTTAGGGTACGACAAAGAAAAGTTTAATTTAAGGAGTAAGGGTGACTCAGAAAGAGTAAAAGAGAAGTACCACATTAAAGGGGACTATATTCTCTTCCTTAGTACCCTAAAACCCAGTAAAAACATATCAGGCCTCCTTGAGGCCTTTAAGATGGTTATTCCGGAGTTTTCTGATGTAAAGCTTGTTTTGGCTGGTAAAAAGGGTTGGATGTATGATGATGTTTTTGCCAAGATTAGGGCACTAAACCTTGAAAAGCGAGTAATTTTTACAGACTATTTGCCGGAGGAGGATAAGCCGGGTTTAATCGCTGGATCTAAGCTTTTTGTCCTTCCATCCTTTTGGGAGGGCTTTGGAATTGATGTTCTCTCTGCAATGGCTTGTGGTGTCCCTGTTGTTATCTCTAATATTGGACCTCTTCCTGAAGTTGCAGGTGACGCTGGTGTCTATGTAAACCCTAATGACATCTCGTCAATTTATAGAGGGATTAAAAAAGTTCTCTCTGGGGATAGAAAAGAATATAATATACTTGTAAAGGCGGGCCTTGCCCAAGCAGAAAAGTTTTCTTGGGAGAAGACTGCTCGGGAAACTTTGAAAGGACTAGGAATTATATAATAATGAGAAGAGTACAAACATCTTGGTTGAAAGCTTTATCTGGGTTATCTATAAATCTCTCTGCTGCTTGGTATGGTGCAGTGTTAATCGCTCCAAACTTTGCTCCGATAAACTCTTTATTTAGAGCGTCGGTATTGTTTTATGACATAGTATTTGGTACGATATTTTTATACTTAGCTGTAATGCTTGAAAGGAAACAATTAAAATGAATTCTGATTTTTGGACCCTAAATTCAAATGTACAAATTACGACAGGTATTGTTTTGGTGGTAGTACTTCTTTTATACATTGCCTATAAACTTTCCAGAAAAAGCGTGAGATAATTAGCCATGCTTTATTCAGAGAATCTCCACTTCTCAAAAAAAGGAATTTCTTTTACAGATAAACATGGAAACTCACTGAGTCTCTCATCAGCTTTTAAGAAAGCTTTTGTCAGAGTTTTTAACTGGTATGTTGATGCTTTACTTTTTAAAGTTCATTTTATAAGTAAACATATTCCTTTTTGGTTTTTTAGAAAATTTGTTTTTAAAATTGTTGGAGTAAAAATTGGAAAAGGATCTGTTATCCACATGGGCGCAAGATTTTTTAATCCAAAAGGTGTGAGTATTGGTAGTGACACAATGGTTGGAGACAGTGCTTTTTTGGATGGACGCGCAACACTTAAAATTGGAAGTCATGTGGACATTGCTTCCCAGGTTTTAATTTATAACTCAGAGCATGATTTAAATGCTGAAGACTTTCATGCAGTTGATGAACCAGTTGAAATTGGAGATTATGTTTTTGTAGGTCCAAGGGCAATAATTCTTCCCGGTGTAAAAATTGGAAAAGGTGCAGTAGTTGCGGCAGGAGCAGTTGTTACCAAAGATGTTGCTGACTTTGCGATTGTTGGCGGAGTTCCTGCAAAGGAAATCGGGGAGAGGAAAAATAAAGACTTACACTACGTCCTCGGGAGAGCAAGATTGTTCCAGTAATTATTCAACTGCATTACTAATATCGAGAATATCGTGGAGGCTTGTAATTCGAAGATAGTATCCAAAAGGATCTTCGACTCTAAAATCTTTTAATCCCCAAGGCCTTAGTTGAAGCGGCTCATATACATTTGCGAAATCTTTTACCTTTTTGTAATAGCTCTCAACATCGTCAACCATAATTACTATTTCAACTCCATAACCTCTTTTTGTGTCTTTTGGCCATTGTTTGAAGTAATCCTGATCATAGACATGTTCATTACCTGCCCAGAAGCAGAGGATATTGTTTCCCATCTTTAATATCAAATAACCTTTAAACCCTTCAGGCTCTCTTTCCCAAACTATTTCAAATCCAAGTTTTTCATAGTAATCCTTGGTTTTTTTGAAATCTGGTACATGAAGTTCCAGAAGGACATTGTTCTGTGCTGGCTTCATAAATGTATTATATAATAACTCAGACTGATGAATAAGGTATTTATGGCCCTAGTTACAATAGCAGCTCTGGTTGCTTTGGCTTATACACTTCTCCCAGCTCCAGACTTTCCTGCTCCACCACCTGGATCTGTTCAGTCAATGGAGGAGGCAGATATTGAAACACCGCTTAAGAGGGCTTATTTTACTAACTATACTCGGGAGCAGGTGGTTGAGCACTATAAGGACCAGTTTAGATATAGAGCTTTTACTTTAAGGCTTAATTATCCTCCTGAGGAGGCTCAAACCCTGATTCGTGATCAGGCCCGTGCCACATATCTTGAAGAATTAGTCCACCCACTGCGTGAGTCACTGTTTATAAATGGTTTTGTGCCCTACCTGGCAAAGGATGATATCCATTATAAAGGCATTCATTATGAAGAAAAGATAACCATAAAATACATTCCTTCCTCTATTTTTGTCCGTGCTCCAATTGCTGTAATTTCTGTTTTGTGCTTGGGTTTGGTCCTCTGGGAGAATCTAAAAAATAAAAATGCTTGATCTTTCTATAGTAACCATCAATTACAAAACTGACGCATTAACTAAGGCATGTGTAGATTCGGTTAAGAAATATACGAAGGGAATTAAATTCGAGACCATTGTTGTTGATAACTCTCTAAACAACCGAGGATTTTCAGGCGGAAACAATGTAGGCATAAAAAAGGCAAAAGGACGCTATATTCTGCTTTTAAACTCAGATACTTACTTGCATGACGACGTTTTGTCAAAAATGGTTTCTTGGATGGACGAGCATCCCAATGTTGGAATTGCCTCATCGGCACTTAAAAATGTAGACGGAAGTCCACAGACTACAGGTGGGCATTTTCCAACACTTACTCGTGTTTTATTTTGGATGGTTTTGCAGGATTTTCCATTAATGGAAGGTTTAATTAATCAATTTCATCCTAAGAAGAATAAGGGGGGCGTATACGAGCTTGATTGGGTAGGTGGAACAATGTTTATGATGAAAAAAGAGGTTGTAGACAATATAGGGCTATTTGACGAGGACTATTTTATGTATACAGAGGAGGTTGATTATTGCTTTAGGGCACGCGGGAAGGGTTGGAAGATTAGCTATGTTCCAATTGGTTCAATTACTCACATTGGCGGTGCAAGTAGCACCAGTAGTGAATTTGTCGTCCTTTCTGAGATTTCGGGAGTAAAAACTTTTTTTAGAAAGCACTATCCCAAGTGGCAATACCCAATTCTACGCTTGATACTTAAAATTGGATCTTTGGGGAGGATTGTTTTATTCGGTATACTGAGAGGAGGAGAATATGCAAAAATTTATGCAAAGGCTTTCAAGCAGGCTTGACGAGGCCCTTAAATTCGGTGTTGCTGCCATTCTTTTAGCAATTCCTCTATATCAAAAATTCCCCTTTATAAATATTCCTGGGACATACGTCTCAATTAGACTTGAAGATTTTTTAATTTTATTAGTTTCTTTTATCTGGTTTCTGAAAATTATTCCTGACCTTAAGAATTTTTTAAAAAATAAGATAAACCAAGCTATTATTATTTTTTTAGGAGTTACTTTGGTCTCTCTTATCTCTGCAATATTCCTTACCCATACTGTAGTTCCCCACATTGGAATACTTAATTGGGCCAGGAGGGTTGAATATCTGCTTCCATTTTTTATTGGCGCAAGCGTTATTAAATCAAAAGAAGACTTGTGGTTTTATATAAAATGCATATTTATTGCAATATTTTTTGTCTTTGTATTTGGAATCGGTCAGAAATACTTTAATTGGCCGGTTATTACCACACAAAACCAAGAGTACTCAAAGGGTGTTGCCCTAATGTATATTCCCGGTGGACATTTGGCTTCTACATTTGCCGGACACTACGATCTTGCAGCTTATATTATTATTACTACTCCCTTACTGCTGGCTCTTTTATTCTCAAGCTTTGCAAAGAGTATAAAGACCAAAATTTTTATTTTTGCATTTTTAGCAATGTCATTTTGGCTTTTGGTAAACACGGTCTCAAGGATATCCATAGCCTCATATATGCTTACAGGGGCGCTTATGCTTTTCCTTTTAAGGAAATGGAAGCTTATTGCTGTATTTGTCGTTATTGTTGCCGTTCTTGGAGGCCTTTCTATGAGCTTAGTTGCAAGGTATGAGAGCATAATTAAAGTTTTTATTAAGGACGTCTCGGCTGCCTCAACACCCACTCCGGCTCCTATCCCGGTACTCGAGGATAGAAGCACTTCAATTAGAATTAATGTTGAGTGGCCAAGAGCTATAAGGGCTTTTACCAAGAACCCCTTGATGGGTACTGGGTTTTCTTCAATCACGCTGGCTACTGACAATGATTACTTAAGGCTCTTGGGAGAAGCTGGTATTGTCGGGTTTTTGGCATTTTTCTTGATTTTCAAAAGAATTATTAGCCTGATTCTTCCTAAGCTCAAAAAGATTGATACGTCAAATATAAGTAGCTTATATGTAGCTGCTATGGGAGTTGCCATTCCAGGAGTACTTGTTAATGCAATTTTTATCGATGTATTCGAAGCTTCAAAGTTTGCAATCCTTTTTTGGCTTATGCTAGGCTTTGCGGTTTCAATAATTAAAAATGAAAAAAATCCAGAAATTTCTAAATAGTAAGCTTGGGGAGATATTAATTCTCTTATTTATTCTCCTTGCTGGGTTTATCGTAAGGCTATACCACTTAAACTCGCCCCTGGCTGATTGGCATAGCTGGAGGCAGGCTGATACGGCCTCAGTTGCAAGAATTTATATGGACAAAAGTATTGATCTATTGCACCCCAAGTACTATGACATTTCAAAAATTCAAACTGGAGCATATAATCCTGAGGGCTATCGAATGGTCGAGTTTCCAATAAGGGATGCCCTGCACGCACTCCTTGCCAAAAATTTTACTTTTGTTGGATTTGAAGCCTGGGGAAGACTTGTTTCAATTTTTTGTGCTTTAGCCTCATCTGTTTTTCTTTTTTTGATAGCCAAGCACTATTTTGGCAAATGGACAGGGTTTACCACTGCATTTTTATTTCTTTTTATTCCTTATAATATTTATTTCTCAAGAGTAATACTTCCCGAGCCTATGGCTGTAATGTTTGGAGTAATTTCTCTTTATTTGTTTATAAAGGAAAAGTATATTTTTTCAGCAATCTTTTTAGCTTTAGGGTCACTTCTTAAGCCTTTTGTTTTCTTTTATGGACTGCCGATGTATTATCTGGCTGTAAATAAATATGGGTTTGCTGGAATATTCAAAAAAAGGGCATTGCTTTTTTTTGCAGATATTGCACTAATTCCATTTTTTTTGTGGAGAATCTGGATTAATCAGTTCCCGAATGGTATTCCTCACTTTGACTGGGCATTTAATGGGGACAAGATAAGGTTTAGGCCTGCTTTCTGGTTCTGGATATTTGGTGAGAGAATTGGAAGACTTATTCTTGGAGTTTGGGGAGTTGTTCCATTATCAATTGCCCTAATTAAAGTTCAAAAAAAGAATTTATTTACTTTCTATTTTCTTTTAGGGGTTATTCTTTATGCAGTTGTAATAGCGACTGCCAATGTAAGGCATGACTACTATCAGATATTTTTAGTTCCAGCTCTAGTCCTCATGGTTGCAGAAGGACTAAGACACATGTGGGTTGAAAAAACATTTAATAGATTCATGTCAAGATCACTTTCTTTTTTTGTGGTTTTTCTTATGATTATGATTGGATATTTTCAGGTAAAGGAATATTACAAGATCAACCACACTGAAATAATCGAGGCGGGGCAGGCCCTTGATAAAATTGCCCCCAAAGATGCAATTGTTATTGCACCATATAACGGAGATACAGCATTTTTATACCAAACTAAACGGTTTGGATTTCCAGTAGTTGATGAAGCCATCGAGGATATGGTCTCAAAGCGTGGTGCGAGCTACTTTGTAACAGTTAACTATGCAGATCCAGACACAAAATATGTCATGGACCACTTTAAGGTTCTTGAGAAAACGAATACTTATATGATTGCTGATTTGACCAAGAGTATCAAATGATAGAAGTCGAAAAGAAATTTACATTAAGCGAAGCCGAAATAGAAAAACTTACACAAGGAGCTGAATTTGTAGGTGAAAAAATCTTTACTGACACTTATTTTGATTCCCCAGACTATAAACTTACTACAAGAGATAAATGGTTGAGATTAAGGGGCGATCGGTTTGAATTAAAATTGCCAATGAACGAAGGCAAGGGCGCAAGCGATAGAAAACTAGACCAGTACGAGGAGTTAGATAGTGATGATGAAATAAGGCGAGTACTTGGTCTAAAACAGCAAGGTACGCTTCGAGAAGATTTGGAAGTGTGCGGATATAAATCATTTGCTTCATTTACCACTACTCGTAGGAAATTCAAAAGTGGTGAATTTGTTATTGATTTAGATGTAATGGATTTTGGATATAGTATTGGAGAAATTGAGCTTATGGTGAGCGACGAGTCAGAAATGGAACAAGCGCTAGATCGTATTTTGGCTTTTGCAAACAAACAAGGACTGGTTATTGCTCCTGTAAGGGCTAAGGTTATTGAATTTATAAATAGAAACAATGCAGATCATTACGAAGCTTTAAAGAAAGCTGGAGTTCTATGAATCTAGTTGACATCTTTGGTAATATGTTTATATGGAAATAAGGAAGAAGCAAAAAAATAGTAGGTGGACAGGGTTGGCACAGTATCTTCGTGGTGAAGGCTTTGTAACAAAAGACGATCTAGGCGGAGCCTTAGCTCGTGAAATAAAAGCGTCAGGATTAGCTACAAAGAAAGACATAGATGATATTTTTCATGAGAATATATCAGAATTTTATGTTGGGAAGATTGTTCCCGAGTTTGACAAATTAAGAGGAGAAATGAATACCCGTTTTGATAAAGTAGATACAGAAATTACATTTATAAAGCGCGATATATCAGACATAAAAGCTGATTTGTCCCTCACTCCATCCAGGGAGGAATTTACTGAACTTAAGGCTAAACTAGCGGCATGATATGAAGATTCTAATGCTGGTGCCGTTTTTGCCTAATACTCAGACTTCTGGTGGCCAGACTAGGTGGTATAACATAGTTAAATTTCTCTCAAAAGATCACGAAATTACACTTTTTTCTCTTATTAAGGATGAAAACGAAAGAAAATACATTCCCGAGCTTGAAAAATATTGTAAAAAAGTGAGAGTTTTTATGAGACCAAAGTCTCCTTGGACTTTTAGGAACCTGTTTTTGACTATATTTGGATTTTACCCACTTTTAGTTATTAGAAACTGGTCGCCTAAGGAGCGAAAGGCCGTAGCCGAAGAGCTTGAAAGTGAAAAATATGATCTAATCCACGCCGAGACTTTCTATGTTATGCCTCACATTCCAAAAACTAATGTTCCATCGATTATGGTTGAGCAAACAATTGAATATCAGGTTTATAAACACTATGTCGATAATGAGATTCCGGCTATTTTTAGGCCATTTTTCATGATTGACGTTATGAAGCTTCGTTTTTGGGAGACTTATTTTTGGAAGAAAGCAACCCTAGCTCTTGCAGTCTCTGAGGATGACAAGAAAATAATGCAGAAGCTAGTGCCTGGGCTCAAGGTTGATGTTATTCCAAATGGAGTTGACACGAGCTACTACAAGGAGAAGAAGATCGAAAAACTTTCACCTAGAAGAGTTATGTATGGTGTTACCAATTATGAATGGCTGCAAAATAGAGAAGCTGCTGATCTGCTTATAAAAGAAGTTTGGCCAAAGATACATGCCAAGCTTAAGGATGTTAGGCTCTGGATCGTCGGTAGGATGATCCCTGAGTACATTAAAAAGCTTGCAGGTGAGCGAGATGATATTGAGGTAACTGAGAGTATTCCTGATGCAAGAGATGCTTACTTGGGTGCAACTGTCATGGTTGCTCCAATCAGGGGCAGCGGTGGCACTAGGCTTAAGGCTCTTGAAGCTATGGCTGCTGGCCTTCCAATAGTATCCACAAGTACTGGGGTAGCTGGCCTTGGAATTGAGAATGGCAAAGAAGCCATAATAAACGACAGTATGGGGGGACTAGCTGAAGATACCATCAAACTTCTAAATAATCCTAAACTGCTTGAAAAAATAGGCCGTGCAGGACAGAAATTTGTCGAAGAAAAGTATGATTGGAAGGCTATAGTCAGACTTCATGATAAAATATACAAATACGTATGCTCTCTATAGTTATTTTAAACTACAACACTAAAGAATTAACTTTGGCTTGCGTAGATTCAATAATTAGGAATACAAAGAATCTAGAGTACGAAATAATAGTTGTCGATAATGGGTCGAGTGAACGGTTTCCAGAAACTCCAAAAGTAAAAATTATAAGAAATAAAGAGAATCTTGGCTTTGCCGCAGGAAATAATATGGCTAGGAGCGTTGTTAAAGGTGAGTATGTTTTGTTTTTAAATTCAGATACCTTAGTTCCCAAGGAAACACTCAAAGAAACTGTCTTTTTTATGAATAAAAACAAAGTGTACGGGGCATTGGGGGTTAAAACTATTCTTCCGAGTGGAGAGCTTGACCGCGACGCAAGACGATCATTCCCGACTCCTTGGGTTGCATTCACTCATTTTTCAGGGCTTGATATGGTTTTTCCAAATTCGAAAACACTCGCAAAATACTGGTATGGCTATAAATTAGCTGATGAAACCAGCCAAGTAGACGTCTTACAAGGAGCCTTTTTCTTGGTAAGAAAAAATGTTTTGGATGAGGTTGACTGGTTTAGCGAGGATTATTTCTTGGATGGAGAGGATATCGATCTCTCGTGGAAAATAAAAGAGGCTGGATATAAAATTGTTTACTATCCAAAATATTTTATAACTCACATTAAAAAAGCTACCAAAAATAAAGTTGGACTTAAATATGCAGGGCGCGGAGTTGAGGCAATGGAAATTTTTTACAAAAAACATTTATGGAATCGTTACCCTTGGTTATTAAATATATTCGTTGTTTTAGGAATTAAAATTTTAAAAACATTGAGACGTATATGAAAATATTAATTGACGCAAGACTTTATGGTTTGGAACACGGTGGTCCTGGACGCTATGTTATAAATCTTCTAAAAGAGATTGGGATATTAGATAAGAAAAATGAATACATAATACTTCTTCGCGAAAAGTATTTTAATGAATTAAAGTTTCCAGCCCACTGGAGTAAGGTATTGGCTAATTTTAGGCACTATAGCCTCACAGAGCAAGTGAAGCTTCCATTACTTATTAGCAGGTTGAAGCCAGATCTTGTTCATTTTCCTCATTTCAATGTTCCAATTGCCTATAATGGCAAGTTTGTAGTCACAATCCATGACATTATTATGCACAAGTTTAAAGGAACTGATGCAACAACCCTTTCGATGCCAATGTATTTTCTAAAAAGAATAGGTTATGGAAAGGTTTTTAGAAAAGCAGTTTTTGATTCAGAAAAAATTATTGTGCCCAGTAAATTTGTAAAGGATGAGTTAGTGGATTACTACAAAATAAGTCCAAAAAAGGTTGTTGTAACCTATGAAGGAGTAAGTTAAATATGAAAAAACCCTATTTTATTTACGTTGGCAATGCCTATCCTCATAAGAACCTAGAGCGTGCAATTGAAGCAATTGTTGCCTGTGAAGTTAATTTTGCAATTGTTTCCTCGAGAGGTGTGTTTGCCGAGAGGCTTGAGAAATTAATCAAAAAACATAATGCAGAGAAATTCGTTAAGCTTTTAGGTTTTGTGCCAGATAAAGAGTTAAAAACTTTATACAAAGGCGCAGAAGGCTTCATATTTCCTTCTCTTTATGAAGGGTTTGGCCTCCCAGGGCTTGAGGCGATGAATGCAGGAACTATTGTTTTAGCTTCAAATATCCCAGTATTTAGGGAAATTTATAAAGACAAAGTAATATATTTTAATCCTCTGGACTATGCTTCAATTGAACGAAGTATTGGTGATGTCTTGGTGATGGATAAGGAAAAGAGAAAGAGAATTATTGCTGAGGGTCGGGGCTTTGTTAAAAACTACTCATGGCCCTCAATGGCCAAAAAGACTTTAGGAGTATATAGTGAAGTTTTTAAATGAAAACGGCCATTGTCTACGATCGGGTTAACAAGTGGGGAGGTGCAGAGAGAGTACTTCTTACTCTACATGAAATGTTTCCAAGCGCCCCGTTGTATACATCTGTTTATAATTCCAAAACTGCTTCTTGGGCCAAAGTATTTCCAAAAGTGTATACTTCCTTCCTGCAAAATTTTCCTTTTGCAAAAAATAACCACGAACTTTATGCAGCTTTAATGCCCATAGCTTTTGAATCATTTAATTTTGATGAATATGATTTAGTGATATCAGTTACGAGTGAATCTGCTAAAGGAATTTTAGTGAAACCTGGAACAAAACATATTTGTTATATGTTAACTCCCACTCGTTATCTATGGAATGGATATGAAGAATATTTTAAAAATCCAATATTGAAGTTTATTTCAACTCCAGTAACAAATTACCTAAGAAATTGGGACAAGGTTGCGGCATATAGGCCTGATAAAATTGTATCAATCTCGAGCGAAGTTAAAAAAAGAGTAAAAAAATTCTACAATCTTGAAAGTGAGGTTATTTTCCCCCCAACAAGTCTAAGTACAGGATCAGATAAGCATGGTTCCAATTATTATTTAGTTGTAAGCAGGCTGGTTCCTTATAAAAGATTAAATCTAGCAGTTGAGGCATTTAACCGGTTGAAGTACCCACTTGTGATAGTTGGTACAGGATCTGAGCAAAATAACCTTAAATTTATGTCACACAAGAACATTAAGTTTGCTGGTAAAGTTTCTGAAGAAGAACTGGTTAAGTATTATTCTAGCTGCAGGGCATTAATTTTTCCTCAGGAGGAAGATTTTGGACTGACTGCGGTTGAGGCACAATCTTTTGGAAAGCCAGTTATTGCATATAAAGCTGGTGGATCACTAGATACTATAATTGATGGAAGGACTGGAGTTTTTTTTAATGAACAAAATTGGCAAGCACTATATGATGCAGTCAAAAGATTTGAAAAAATGAAATTTGATAGTAAGATAATAATACGAAATGCTGGAAGATTTTCAAAGGAAAGGTTTAAGAAGGAATTCTTAAAATTAATATGAAGGTTGTAATTTTTTGCGGAGGACACGGGACCAGGCTCTGGCCAGTTAGTAGAAAGTCTCTTCCAAAGCCCTTCGTTCCGCTTCTTAAAGGTAAATCCTTTCTTCAGGTAACATACAGGCGTTACAGGAAAGTTTTTGGCGTTGATGAAATTTTTATTGCAACTGAAGATAGATATCTGCCGTTTGTCAAAAAACAGCTTCCGAGTGTTCCTAAGAATAACATCATTCTAGAGCCCGAAAGGAAAGACATTTTGGCAGCTTGTGGTTTGGCTACTGCAGTAATTAATAAGTATTTCCCAGGTGAGACAGTGCATGTTTCATGGGCAAAACATATTTTTTCAAGGGAGTCGGTTTTTCTTAATGCTGTTTTAGCAGCAGGAGCGTATGCTGAAAAAAGCGGAAAAATTGTCTCGGTTGATTCAAAGCCCGAGTTTGCAAGTGTACATTGGGGATGGGTGAAAGTTGGTAAAGCTCTAGATACAGTTAATGGGTTTAAGGTTCTAGAGATTGAGAGGCATGTTGAAAAGCCAAAAATGGCAGTTGCCAATGAATTTTTAAAGTCCGGCAATTGGATGGTTAATACAGGCTACAGGGTTTGGAAATCTGATTTGATGCTTAAATATTATCAACAGTTTCAGCCTGCGATGTATGAGGGGCTTATGAAAATTGCAGATGCTTGGGGAACTAGTAAGCAAAAAGAGGTCTTGGAAAAAGAATATGCTGCGTTTAAAAAGGATTCGATTGAGTACGGAATATTCGAAAAACTCCCAGGCGACGTTCGTGCCTCAATCCCTGCCGATATGGGTTGGGAAGATATTGGAATATCTTGGGAAACCTTTTACAAAGCATTAATAACTCCGAAAGTAAAAACAATTGTTGAAGGTGGGGCTGATACTGAGTTTTTAGAAGCAGAAAACAATCTAGTAGTTGGACCCAAGAAAAAGTTAATTGCAGTTATTGGTCTATCTAATATTGCAGTAATAGATACACCAGATGGACTTTTGGTTACAAGCCTTGATAGGACTCAAAAAGTTAAGGATTTATATAAGAAGCTCGAACAATATCATAAAGAGTATACTTTATAGTACAATATCCTGCCTACAATGTTTGGATTCACAAAAAGGCTAATCGATCTACTAGGAGCAGTGCTCCTTATTACTATTTTCTCTCCTGTTCTTTTAATTAGCGCAATTATTATTAAATTTACTTCCAAAGGACCTATTTTTGCTGATGCACCAAAAAGAGTTGGTAAAAGTGGAAAGCTTTTTTATCCTTACAAATTTAGATCAATGATTTTAAACGCTCACAAACTTCTTCACTCAGATCCTAGATTTAAGAAACTTTTTGAGCAGTACAAAAAAAGCAGCTTCAAACTTCACGATGATCCAAGAATAACACCCTTCGGTAAATTTATAAGGAAACATTCGATCGATGAAATCCCACAACTATTTAATGTTTTAAAAGGAGAAATGAGTGTTGTAGGTCCAAGGCCTTACTACCCCGATGAGCTGGAGCAGCAAACTAAGCGATATCCGCATACAAAGGAACTTTTAAGGGAAGTGTTGTCTGTCAAGCCTGGTATAACAGGTTTTTGGCAAGTTTCAGGTAGAAGTACTGTTAATTTTGATAAAAGAATTGAGATGGATGCTTATTATGCCAGGAAGAAATCAATACTACTTGATATCTTAATTCTTCTTAAGACTCCTTGGGCTATGATCTCAGGAAAAGATACGGTATAGTTAAATAATGGACGACATTCCACACATAAAGCCCGTTACGAACCTTGATGCACCCGCTCCTGTCAAAGTTCCGACTGAGACTGTTCCACTTCAGTCACCGAAGGTAAGCAACACACCGCCGCCAAGTTTAAAAAAGAAAGTTGTAATTCCCAAAAAAGTTCTAGTAGTAGGAGGAATTGTTTTAGCGATTCTTATCCTCGCTTTTGTTATTCCAAGCATAATTATTTTTAGTATGGCAAACAAGGTTTATGCCGACAGCAAGTCTGTTGAAGCATCACTTAAGTCCCAAGATATTAAAACTGTGAAGTCCTCGCTTAAAGTTTTAGGCTCAGACCTGTCTTCTTTAAAATCAAGTTACCAGCTTTTAATTTGGACCAAATTTATTCCATTTTTTGGCGGATATTACAGTGACGGGGCTTCAGTTATTAGTGCTGGGATTTATGGAATTGATGCAGGAAACATAACCCTCGATACTATCGAGCCGTACGCGGACCTAATTGGGTTTAAGGCTGGTGCTGAGGGTGCTGCAAATGGCGAGGAGACCGCAAAGGACAGAATTGATTTTATAGTTAAATCGGTTGGCGAGATTTCACCAAAGCTTGATGAGATTTCTGCAAAAGTTACACTTGCTCAAAAAGAAATAGACAAGATTAACCCCAACAGGTATCCAGAGAAGTGGGGCAAGACTGCAGTCAGGTCAAAGCTAAAAGACGGCATAGCCATGGTCGACGAGCTTTCTATGGGCTTGTCTGATGCAAGGCCACTACTTAGACAAGCACCGTATTTACTGGGAATTAATGAGCCAAGGACCTATTTGCTTATTTTTCAAAACGACAAGGAGCTGAGGCCGACTGGAGGATTTATAACGGGCTACTCAATAATGACGGTTGACAAAGGCAAGGTAAATTCTGTTTCCTCAAACGATATTTATAATCTTGACAAAGTTTATAAGCCGACTGTTACAGCCCCTGACCCGATCATAAAATACATCAAAGGGCCATATGTTCTTTCTAAGGGATTAAGACTTCGCGATATGAATTTTGACCCCGACTTTAAAGTGAGTATGGATTTGTTCTCTAAAGAAGTACAAAAAGCTGGGATAAAAGATATTGACGGAATTATTGCGGTTGATACTTATGTTTTAGTAAAGCTTCTCAATGTTTTGGGGCAAATTGGAGTTCCAGGCTATGGAAACTTTAACACCAATATCGAAGCCGAATGTAACTGTCCTCAAGTAGTTCACGAGCTTGAGGCTTTTGCTGACGTTGAGGGAGCTGTTGTTTGGAGCGAGAATGAACCGGGTAAAATTGTCTTTGCTCCAGCAAACTACGAAAACAGAAAAAAGATAATTGGTCCTCTTATGAATTCAGTTCTTGCCAACGCCCTGGGGCAACCCAAAGAGAAGATTCCTGGCCTTGCACAAGCTGCATGGGAGTCCTTAACCGAAAAGCACGTCCTGCTTTATATGTTTGATGAGAATGCCCAAAAAGCAGTTGAATCGTTTAATATTGCTGGAAAAGTTAAAGAAATTCAGGATGGTCAAGACTACCTTTATATAAATGACGCAAATTTGGGGGGTAGAAAATCAAACCTTTATGTTTCTCAGGAGGTAACCCAAGATGTAAATATAAAAACAGATGGCTCTGTTGAAAAAACAGTTACAATTTCATATAAAAATAGCCAAGGCTACGACGGCTGGCTCAACTCAGTACTTCCATCTTGGAACAGAATTTACGTGCCGATTGGAAGCACCCTTGTAAGTCTTGACGGACTTGAAGACAAAAAAGATCCATATGAAGAGTTTGGCAAAACTGTATTTGCCGGGTCGTATACCTTAAGGCCCCAAGGAGTTGTAAAAATAACTGTTAAATACAAGCTTCCATTTAAAGTTAAGGGTGAATACAATATTCTTGTTCAAAAACAGCCCGGACTTGATGCGCCTTTATATACAACTAACGTTAAAAGGCAAACAGAAGAATATCTCTTAAAAACCGACCACCTCTTTCGATTTAGAATTTGAGTTGTTAGAATGACTTCGTGAAGTTGCACTCATATAAAACACAAGGAATTGTTTTGGCTAGAAGAAATTTTGGCGAGGCTGACCGTATTTTAGTTCTATATACCCGTGACTTTGGCAGGGTTTCAGTTATCGCCAAAGGAGTAAGAAAATTAACCAGCCGCAAAAGAGGCCATGTTGAAGTTTTTAGCCAAATTTCATTTTCAGCTGTAAAGACACATGGAATAGATATTATGACTGAGGCTGAGACTGTTGATTCTTTTGAAGATGTGAGAGCAGATCTTAGAAAAATTGCTTTAGCTTATTATTTTTGTGAAGCT
>Ga0210377_10000032_pt1 | contig 132297 bp, 135 predicted proteins | sample PLM4_65_b1redo_FD_155480 | JGI IMG/M metagenome (GOLD analysis project Ga0210377, IMG submission 155480) | Groundwater sediment microbial communities from an aquifer in East River, Colorado, USA - PLM4_65_b1 redo | ecosystem: Environmental > Terrestrial > Soil > Riparian zone | place: USA... | reverse complement strand
TCGGCCAGTTCCAGGATGCCTTGACCTTGGATGCTAACACCACCATCACCGCTGGGGCTTTGGTCCTAACCTTCGATCACGCCTCAGTTTCAGGCAACTTTGAACTGACGGGAGCTGCCTCCAAGCTTGGCATCAACGTCACCAACACCAATCAAACCCTGGAAGTGGGCGGCACGGCCTCCATCTCCGGTGCTGTCACTCTTAAAGGTGCTATCACTGGTGCTACCGGCTACAATGGCCTGGTCATTACCGCCGATACCGGCGTTATTACCACCGGTACCTGGAATGGCACCGATATCAGCTTGGCTGACGGTGGCACCGGTGCCACCCTGACCGATCCCAACGCTGACCGCCTCTTTATCTGGGACGACTCGGCTGGAGCCACGGTCTTGGCCGGCCTAGGCGGCTTCTTAACCATCACCGCCACCCCCACCTTAACGGTTACTTCCAATTCCTTAGGCTTCGGCCAGTTCCAGGATGCCTTGACCTTGGATGCTAACACCACCATCACCGCTGGGGCTTTGGTCCTAACCTTCGATCACGCCTCAGTTTCAGGCAACTTTGAACTGACGGGAGCTGCCTCCAAGCTGGGCATCAACGTCACCAACACCAATCAAACCCTGGAAGTGGGCGGCACGGCAAGTATCTCCGGTGCGACGACATTTGGCTCTACACTTGCGGTTTTGGGTGCAGCTAACTTCTCAAATAACGTCTCAATTTCTTTGAATCTGGAGGCTGTCGGGTATGCTTCAGCTTCAGCCATCTTTGGCGCGGGATTGGCCGATTGTGATGCGGGCATAGGCAATAAAGCATTGAACTGGTCTTTTGAAACTGGCAAGTTTTCATGCACCGATGATGATACAGGCGGTGGGGGCGGTGGTGCCAGTTTGCAGGTACGAGACTTCCCTCTAGGCACAACGGTCAGCAATGTCGCCACAATTTCCTTTGATGCTGGTCATTTTACGGTTACTACCTCCGGTTCAACTGATGCAGTAGTGAAGTTGGACTGGGATTCAGCTGGTGGCCCGGCTTCACTCTCGCAAAATGAAATAGTGACCGGAGAATGGTTATTTAATAATGATGCGTCAGTAGCCGGTAATTTCGAAGTGACTGGCACTATTAAAGGCAATACACTCGCCGTAACTACCGGATCAGTTATCACAATTTCCAATAATGTTTCAGCATCGTTCAACATGGAAATAGTCGGTTATGCTTCAGCTTCAGCCATCTTTGGAGCCGGCCTCACTGATTGTGATGCGGGCGTAGGGAATAAAGCATTGAACTGGAGTTCTGAAACCGGATCTTTCTCTTGTACCACTGATGATGCTGGCGGAGGAGGGGGAGCTCTTATCGAAGTAAGAGTCTCATCAGTCGCTGATGGCACCAACGTATCTTCCATTTCCTTCGATGCTGGAGGATTTGATATTTCTTTTAGTGGCACCGCAGCCGCCATCAAACTCGACTATGTCACTGGCCCTGCTTCACGCGCCTTTGACGAGACCATCACCGGCTTCTGGGAGTTCCGCACCGGCGCTTCCATATCAGGCGGCTCTAATGGTGTTCTGGCTGACCTCAATGGTACCGGTGATTTCATTGTCAGAAATGGCGGCACGACCTACCTGACTATCTCCGATGCTGGCCTATTTACCTTTGATGGCCTTACCCTAGATGCCAACACCATCGGTGCGCCCTCGGGCAACATCACCCTTAATTCCACCTCTGGCATCTTAGACGTCCAAGACAATGCCACTTTCGCTGGAACCCTGACTACCACCGGCCTAGCTACCTTCAATGGCGGGGTATCGGTCTCCACGAACTTTGAACTGACGGGAGCTGCCTCCAAGCTTGGCATCAACGTCACCAACACCAATCAAACCCTGGAAGTGGGCGGCACGGCAAGTATCTCCGGTGCGACGACATTTGGCTCTACACTTGGCGTAACAGGGGCTACAACATTATCATCTACCCTGGGCGTAACCGGCCTGACCACCCTCACCGGAGGCGCCTCTGTCTCCTACAACCTTGATCTGGGCAGTGCCGCTAAACTTGGCATCAATGCCGTTAACACTGACCAGACTTTAGAAGTGGGCGGCACGGCCTCCATCTCCGGCGCGACGACATTTGGCTCTACACTTGGTGTAACTGGGGCTACAACATTATCATCTACCCTGAGCGTAACCGGCCTAGCCACCTTCTCCGGCGGTGCTTCAGTCACTACAAACTTTGAAGTTCAAGGTAATGCCTCTGTCTCCACTCTCTTTGGTGCCGGATTGACGGATTGTGATGCGACCCTGGGCAACAAAGCTTTGAACTGGGATGTTAATACCGGTCGGTTCTCTTGCACTGATGATGATACATCGGCCGGGGCTGGCGTCAGCACGATTCAATTGTCAGATGTAAGTATCGAAAGCGCCGCTACCACCATCGATTTCAGCGGGGCTCACTTTACGGTTACTAGCAATCCAGCCGGCGAGGCAAATGTTGGCCTTAGTTGGGATCTCGGTGGTCCTGCCTCTCTCTCCCAGAATGAAATTGTCACCGGCGGTTGGCGATTCACCGCCACATCGAATCAGTTTAATAGCACATTAGAGTTTGGTACCGCTTCTATATCTGGCGGCCTAACCTCGTCTTTTACTGGCTCCAACTCCTTCAATGGCAGTCTCGATGTCACTAAAGGTTTGTCTTTCTTTGGTGAAATCAAACCCGATGGCCTTACCTGTGCTATTGGCCAAATATTAAAGAAAACTGCTGCCGATGATTGGGATTGCGCGACTGATGTGTCGGGCGGCGTAGCATCTGATGGGCTCGACTTTGATGAATTCGTAGACGCTATGACGATGGATGCGGATGTCACTATTGCATCCGCAGGATTCACTTTCGATTTTGATGACACACAGATTGAGAGTGATGGCGGTGCATCATTTAGCCTTTCAAACGGCGAGCAAATAATTATTAAATCGGTTGGCACCGCCGCCACGACAGATAGAGTTCAGATTTCGAGTAACAGCTTTGCTACCATAACCAATGGTACGAACGCTCTTCAGATCGATTGGGGACAGGGAAACACAGCAGCAACCGATCTTATCAGTGCTTTAAGAATTAATGCAACCAATGCTGCCACTACAACCGCCGGACAGTTAACTGCCATCCGGCTTAAGGTAACAGGGCCGGGCGGTGCAATAAACTCTGATACCGTTGGCCTATTCATAGATCCTCTACTTGCTTCATCATCCGGTACGAATTTCGATGTGGCCATCGAGGTAGGCAAAAACTGGGATGCTGGTCTCTATTTCCATGATCCGACTTCAACACTGATGTTTGCTGCTAGCGGCAGTTGGTCGGCTCGGGCAAGTTCAAGCACTCAGGGTGCGTTTGAAATTAAGCATAATAGCAGTCCATTCGGTACGCAGATTTCTGGGGGTGCGTTTATTGATTATAATTCCTATATCGGAGAAGAATTTAATTTGGATCGCTTCCCCACGGCCATAACCGTCGATAAAGCATCAATATCAGATAGTCGGAATTGGTATTATGATAACACCGCTACTACTTGTAGCTATCAGCAAACTGACAATACAAATGGTTTTGCTCGAACTATCTGTACTGCAACTACTTCGGGATATACCGTAAATTTGGGAGCGGTGATTGGAAATCAAGCAACCGTTATTGCCAAGGCAAATCGGCCGGTTATGCAGGCAAAGGTTCGAGTAGATACAACTCTTAACACTTCTGATTTCTTTGTCGGTTTTACCCGAACTGCTTCGGCGGCTGCATTAATAACGAATGATTATAAATCTTCAGACGGTATTTTCTTCTGGCACAATAACGGAACGGCGTGGACTGGTGAAGTAAGAGCGGCCGGGACTTCTTCTACGGTCACCTGTCCAGGATCAATCTCGATAACCCAATTTGCCGTATTGCGCATAGAAGTTATAGATGCAAACAACGTCAGGTTTATGGTAGATACAGATGCCTCAAATGGGGTGAGTATGACTGATTGTGGAATTGTGACGAAGGTCGGCCCGACAGTGGCTCTGGGTATCGGGTATTATGTAGCGCAAAGTGCTGCTACGGGTGATACAAATGTTGATGTTGATTATATTCGTGTATGGCAAGACGATGCTGCTGATCCGACGGCTGGATTTGCTGGATTAGGTTTGGAAATTGAGTCGGTACCCGCGTCAGAAAGTGCCTCGGAAGAGATCACCGCCGGCGGATTAAGTGTGCCATATGACGCCAAGAAAAAGTTAATAGAGTTTATGCTAAATCAAGACCAGCTAGCTTCTTCTTCGGCTGCACCGCTCTATGCTGACCGAATTGAAGCGGGAATGACGATTGTCGCACCGGAGGTGATCACGAACGGCCTGACGGTGACTGGCACGGCTACAATCAAAGAACTTATCGCCGATAAGATCACGGCTAATGAAATTGATGTTCCAGAATTTGCATCTTTCCGCGATTCTCTTAGTCAACTCGCCAACACATCAATAGATTTGGGTAATCGTCTTGATGGACTGGCAACTGAATTTCAACTCACTAAAACATTTTCGCAGGGGTTATCCGTCGAAGGCTTAAGCATATTGAAAGGCGGATTGCGGGTGGATTCTATTGGCGCCATCGGTGATCTCATCAGCTTTGAAAGCGATGCGATATTCTTCGGCCGACCGTACTTCAATGCCGATACCGCCGGTTTCGCGCTCATCGAAAAGGACGCCACGAGTGTAAACATCTCATTTGAGGAGGAATATCTGGATCAGCCGATTGTGAATGTGACCGTGTCACTGGATGAGGCTAGTAATTCCGCATCGCTTGAAGAATTGCTATTCACCAGCGATATTCGCCACCTGGTAAGCCGGAAATCAACCAAAGGATTCTCGATTATCCTTAACAAACCGGCGGCGGCAGATATTCAATTTAGTTGGGTTGCCTTGGCAGTTAAGAATCCAAAACTCTTCACTTCTGTTCCGTTATCCTTGCCGGAAATAAGTCCCACACCCGCACCAAGCGAGATTACAACTCCAGAACCGTCACCTAGTGAAACTCCCGCCCCATCTATTTCATCCACTCCAACTCCGGAGCCAACGCCAGAACTTACTCCTGAAGCAACTCCATCATCCACGCCCGAAGTGACGCCAGAGCCAACACCCGAACCAACACCGGAGCCAACTCCGCCGCCCGAGCCACCGCCGCCAGAAGAAGTACCCACACCATAAAAACAGTGGAAATCTCCACTGTTTTTGTTTGGTGAAATCGATCGGTCGTGTATGATGGTTAAGTTATGAGCCGTAAAATATATTGGACATTCCTGGCTGGATTCATTTTCGGCCTTGTCGGTGCGTGGATATTTTTTTCTTCGAATAGTGATTCAAGAGCGACCCAAGTCCGGCAGGGTGGTTTTACCTATATAAATCCGCTTTTAGAGTGCGAAGTTGGCGAAGAATTAATTTCAAAAGAGCTGCGGCCATTCAAAGGAATAGTCCAGGAAAAAGTTGATCAAATTTTAGAAGAGGGAAAAGCAAGTCATATCTCTATTTACTTCCGCGACCTCAATAACGGACCCTGGATCGGTATCAACGAGCGAGAAGAATTTATCCTAGCCAGTCTCGTAAAAGTGCCAGTCATGATCTCTTATTTCCGCGAAGCAGAAGAAGACCCTTCAATCCTCGCAAAATCCATATTATTTTCCGGTTCTTTAAATCCGAACGTGCCCTATTTCAAGCCCGCTTCAACACTGGAAACTGGAAAATCCTATACCGTTACGGAACTGATTGAACGAATGATTCGGTACTCTGATAATGATGCATACGATTTGCTAGTTCTCAATTTGAAAGGAAACCAGATTAACGAAACATTCAATTCCATAGGAGCCACACTTCCACCCGACCGCATCCGACTAACTGTCAAAGCATATGCGTCATTCTTTAGAATACTATTCAACTCTTCTTATCTAAATCAAGATCATTCGGAACAAGCTTTAAGCATATTGGCAAAAACCCAATTCGATCAGGGCATCAGGGCAGGAGTTCCGGGAAATACCATGGTTGCCCATAAATTTGGCGAGAAATGGAACCCAAGTGAAAGCAATGAGAAGCAGCTCCATGACTGCGGGATCGTTTACTTTCCGAACCATCCGTATTTGCTTTGTGTAATGACCCGCGGTGAAAGCTTTGACACTCTAGCCAGTGTCATTAAAGACCTATCAGCGCTGGTATACCATGAAGTTAACGAGCAATTTTAGCTTACAGACACTTGCTTTAAAAGTTTTTTTGTAGTTTTATAACCATGATGAGGTACACGGGAATAATCAGTAATCTGAAAACCCAGCTCAAGGCATTTGCAACTATGTTTACGGAGCATAGAGTAGTTGCTGTCCTTAGTTTATCGACTGCCATCTCGCTGACCGGAGCAGTATATTTCTATGCTCGTTTGGCATCTCTTCAGAGTGACCCCCAAGCTATTGCTCAAGATGAAACTAGTAAACTGATTGCTGATGTTGGCAGACTCATTTTATTGCCAGAAGGAGAAACCCCGACCGTGGCGACTGTTTCTGATGTAGAAAAACTCAAGGATCAGCCATTTTTTGCACACGCAAAAAATGGCTATAAGGTTCTTATTTACTCAAACTCAAGAAGAGCCATACTCTATGACCCAATCAATAATAAGATAATCGATGTTGCACCATTGGATACTGGTGCTGGGCCGCAATAGTTAAAATTTTGGTTATCAAGTGTCGATACACTCCGCCAAATGCGGTTTTTTTGATTTTTAATCCCACATTATATATAGTTGGAGGACATCTGTATGAAATACGACCCTCAGAAGATCGAAAAGAAGTGGCAGAAAGAGTGGGAGAAGCAAGAGCTTTATAAAACTCCCGACTCTGGAAAGGGAGACCCTCCTTCGCATAAAGCTTCGGACGGGCGAAGAAACTACATGCTTCTCACAGAATTTCCGTATCCATCCGGCAATTTGCATATTGGCCACTGGTACGCTTTTGCCCTGCCCGACATGCGGGCCCGGTATTTGCGGATGAAAGGCCATAATGTGATGTACCCGATCGGTTTTGATGCGTTCGGCTTGCCAGCAGAAAATGCGGCGATTAAAAACAAGTTAAATCCACGCGATTGGACCGAGCAGAATATTGCCTATATGACCCAGCAGCTCAAAAGCATGGGTGCCACATTCGATTGGTCCCGTGAAGTCCGCACAATTGACCCCGATTATTACAAGTGGACACAATGGATGTTCCTAAAATTTTATGAAAAAGGTTTAGCATATCGAGCTAAGATAAAAGTTAACTGGTGCCCAACTGACAAAACAGTCCTCGCCAATGAGCAGGTAATTAATGGCCGATGTGAACGCGACGATACGCCAGTGGAGCAGCGGGAGATTGAACAGTGGATGTTTAAGATTACTGACTATGCCGATCAACTTGTCGATGACCTCGAAGGATTAGATTGGCCGGAAACGACTAAGCTTGCTCAAAAGAATTGGATTGGCCGTTCAAAAGGAGCGCTCATAGAGTTCAAAGTGAAAAGTGAAAAGTTAAAAGTGAGTTCGATTGAAATCTTTACGACAAGATCGGATACGATTTATGGCGCAACATTTTTAGTTGTTTCACCCGAGCTTGCAAAAAAATGGATTGAAACTGGATGGAAAGCGAGTGACGAGGTGAAAAAATATATTACCACAGCACTTAGTCATCGCGAATTGGACCGTCTGCGAGGGATAGAAGCCCCGACGTCCCAGGAGGAGTCGGGGTCCCGACCCGAAGGCGTCGGGAAAAAAACCGGTGTACCATCGGGTTTTAATGCCATTAATCCTGCCACCAATAAAAAAATTCCTGTTTGGATTGCCGATTATGTTATCGGCTCTTACGGCACCGGTGCGGTTATGGCTGTACCGGCTCATGATGAACGGGATAGAGAATTTGCTGAAAAGTTTAATTTGGAGATTAGCGATGCTCCACTGAAAGAAAATAACATCGGCGTGGCAAAAACTAACTATCGTTTGCGCGATTGGGTTTTATCGCGCCAGCGCTATTGGGGCGTGCCCATTCCTATGATTCATTGCTCCATGTGCGGATACCAACCAGTACCGGAATCAGAACTACCCGTGCCCCTCCCAGAACTTAATGATTTCAAGCCCGCAGATGATGGGCGATCTCCGCTCGCGAAAGCTTCAGAATGGGCGAAGGCTAAATGCCCGGGGTGCGGTATGAATGCCGAGCGGGAAACGGATACGATGGATACCTTTGTAGATTCATCATGGTACTTCATGCGCTACACGGATCCGAAGAATTCAAAAGATTTTGCGTCAAAAGAAAAAATGGATGCATGGCTGCCGGTGCCGATGTATGTCGGTGGAGCGGAGCATAATACAATGCATCTGTTATATTCTCGGTTTTTTACGAAGGCACTGTATGATTTAGGCCACATTTCATTTAATGAGCCATTCCTTATCCGACGCAATCACGGGGATATTTTAGGTCCGAATAGTCAGCGCATGTCTAAATCACGGGGGAATGTCATTGACCCCGATGAGCAGGTTGCTCTCTATGGCGCCGATACAGTTCGAATGTATTTAGCATTTATGGGGCCTTACGATCAGACGATTCCGTGGGATTCGAAAGGCATCCAGGGTGTATATCGATTTTTAAATAGAGTGTGGAAATTAGGGACTGAAAAGTTTATCGAATCCACAGCAAATCAGAAGATTATTAATCATGCCATCAAAAAAGTGGGGGAGGATATTGATGACCTTAGATTCAATACCGCCGTCAGCGAACTCATGAAAACTTTGAACGTAATGGAAGTATCACCCGATAAGGGTCCCGGCGGAGTGAGTAAAGGAGAATTCGAGACATTCTTAAAATTACTCGCACCTATGGCGCCGCACATTGCCGAAGAAATTTGGCATTCCCTAGGACACGATGATTCAATTCATGGACAAGCCTGGCCGGAATATGATGCGCAGCTACTGATCGAAGACATATATCAGTTGCCGATTCAGGTAAATGGCAAATTGCGGGATACGATCACGGTTTCAACGGATTCCGAAGATCAAATCAAGGGACAGGCACTCGCATCAGAAAAAGTTAAAAAATACACCGAAGGCAAACAAATTCAGAAAATCCTCATCATTTCCCGCAAAATGATAAGTATTGTCACCTCATGATAAACGAGGTAAAATCAAATAACTGAATTGCTGCTTACTGATCACCTGTATCGCTGATGCGCTGAAGATGGTCAAGACACAGCACGCATGAAATATGGAAAATGATCAGCAGTTTGTTGAATATATTATCAAATCGATTGTCAATAATCCGGATGCCGTTCAAGTGACACGAACGGTAGATGAGTTGGGTGTACTCCTTTCCGTAAAAGTTGATGCTAAAGATATGGGACTTTTGATTGGTCGGAGCGGTTCAACGGCCAAAGCGATCCGCGTCTTAGCCCGTATTGTTGGTATGCGCAATAATGCCCGGGTCAATCTTCGTATCGAAGAACCAGAGGGTGGAAAGATGTCCGGTACGCAAGACAAGATAAAGGATGTAGATGATGTGATCGGCGAACTAGGAATGTAAATAGAAACTAACACAAAACCCGCTACTGGCGGGTTTTGTGTTTTTGTTGTATAGTATTCAACCAATGAGATTCGATATAATCACAATTTTCCCGACGCTATTTGAAAGCTTCAAAAACGAAGCTCTTATTGCGCGTGCGCAAAAAAAGAAACTTATTTCTATAGAAGCACACAATCTTCGAAAATTTTCTAATGATAAACGCGGCACCATCGACGGCCGTCCCTATGGTGGTGGCGCTGGTATGGTCATGATGGTTGAACCCATCATGAAAGCTATTTCGAAGATTAATAAAAGATCAAAAAATAAAAAAACAAAAGTAATTGTTTTTTCTCCCAAGGGTAAACTATTTAATCAGGCGACGGCACGGCGCTGGGCAAACCTGGATCAAATAATTATGATCGCCGGTCGCTACGAAGGCATCGATGAACGCGTGGCGCAGTATATTGCTGATGAAGAAATTTCGATTGGAGAATATGTGCTTTTCGGGGGTGAAGTTCCGGCGATGATTGTCATGGAAGCAGTTACGAGGCTCATCCCGGGAGCTATTGGAAAGCAGGAATCACTAAAAGAGGAATCGTTCAATAATGCGGGGAAAATAGGGAAAGAACAGCTTGTAAAATTCCTTGAATATCCGCACTACACCCGACCTGAAATTTTGAAGATTAACGGGAGGAAACGAATGGTTCCAAAAGTACTCCTTTCGGGCAACCACAAAGCCGTCGAAAAATGGCGTGAAAAGCGGATGAAGTAAGGGGTTGATCCCGTTCGAGAAAAGCCGCCCCAAGGTGGCTGAAGCCACTCGCAAGGCGAGGGCGTTCTCAAACGGGATTGACTGTTGATTTAAATCGGCTATACTGGAATTACTATGGGTTATTAAGTAACTTACAATAATCTAAAGTCTAAAGCGACTTAATAAGTCGTAGTTAGAAAGGAGGTAGTGCAACCACGATTGGTTCCCACACATAGGGCTAATCGTGGTTGTGTTATTGAGCGGATGTCCTACCATGCGAATTCTAGAGCATCTGCTTAGACATAATTGTTCGTTGTCAATCTTGTACAGTAAACCAGCCCCGAAATCAGCTCCGACGTTTGGTCGGAGAGCCGACTTTACGTCGGCTTCGGGGTCCCGACCTCCTCACGGAGCGTCGGGATATTTCTGAGCGGTCATCGCTTCGGCGGTGATTGTCTTACTTTAAGAGAGTTTGATTCTGGCTCAGGATGAACGCTGGCGGCGTGGATAAGGCATGCAAGTCGAACGGTACGGAACCGCAAGGTTCCGTATAGTGGCGAACGAGTTAGTAACACCTTGGTACGTAACCCCGAGTCGGGCACAACGGGTCGAAAGATCCGCTAATTCCCGATGGTCTCGCAAGAGTAAAGTCGCAAGACGCTTGGGGAGCGGCCTAGGTCCTATCAGCTTGTTGGCGGGGTAAAAGCCCACCAAGGCTATGACGGGTAGGGGGTGTGAGAGCACGACCCTCAACGATGAAACTGAGACACGGTTCATACACCTACGGGTGGCAGCAGTCGAGAATATTCGACAATGGGCGAAAGCCTGATCGAGCGACGCCGCGTGCAGGAAGAAGTCCTTCGGGATGTAAACTGCTTTTGTCAGGGAAAAATTTTGATTGTACCTGAAGAATAAGGGGTTGCTAACTCTGTGCCAGCAGCAGCGGTAATACAGAGACCCCGAGCGTTATCCGGAATAACTGGGCGTAAAGCGCGAGTATCCGGTTGTGTTAGTCTGATGTTAAATTTTTGGGCTTAACTCAAAAACCGCATTAGAAACGGCATAACTAGAGTGGGTAAGAGGCAAGCGGAACGTGCAGTGTAGGGGTGAAATCCATTGATATTGCACGGAACACCAAAAGCGAAGGCAGCTTGCTAGTGCTCAACTGACGGTCAATCGCGAAAGCGTGGGGATCAAAAAGGATTAGATACCCTTGTAGTCCACGCCCTAAACAATGCACACTAGCTATTGGGAGCATCGACCCTTCCAGTGGCGAAGCTAACGCGTTAAGTGTGTCGCCTGGGAAGTACGATCGCAAGATTAAAACTCAAAGAAATAGGCGGGAATTCGCACAAGCGGTGGATTATGTGGTTCAATTCGACTCTAAGCGAGGAACCTCACCAGGGCTTGAAATTCTAGTGAAAGCCTTAGGAAACTTTGGCCCCCGCAAGGCACTAGGACAGGTGCTGCACGGCTGTCGTCAGCTCGTCTCGTGAGAGGTTTCCTTAAGTGGATTAACGAGCGCAACCCCTATCGTGTGTTATATATGTCACACGAGACTGCTGCGGTAACGCAGAGGAAGGCGGGGATGACGTCAAGTCAGCGTGGCCCTCTGATGCCCTGGGCTACACACATAATACAATGGACGTTACAATGGGTTGCCAACCCGCGAGGGGGAGCTAATCCCATCAAAGGCGTCCTTAGTTCGGATAGGAGGCTGCAACTTGCCTCCTTGAAGCTGGAATCGCTAGTAATCGCAGATCAGAATGCTGCGGTGAATACGTTCTCGAGTTTTGCACTCACTGCCCGTCAAGTCAAGGGAGCCGGTAATACCTGAAGATCCATTTTTTTAAGTGGGGACATGGTAGGATCGGTGACAGGGACTAAGTCGTAACAAGGCAAGGGTAGCGGAAGCTGCTCTTGGATCACCTCCTTTCTATTATTTGATTTTTTTCAAATAGTGCACGAAAGGTTAGAAGTTTGAGGCGAAAGATGGGAAGAAGTTCTACTTTTTCACGTCCAACCTCTATCCTTCAATAAAATGATGTCGATATCCGCCCGCAAGGGCGAGATGGCTGGTCCGAAGCCGAAATCGGAAGTCTGATGGTAGTTCCAGGCGAAGTTTCATGAACGTGCGCAAGCCGTTCAAGAATCGCCTCCGGACTAAAAATCTACTAGAGATATCTGGTTAACTGTACAAGGTTGGTAATACACATAAACCCCGCCGTGAGGCGGGGTTTATGTTACAATAAATGCAATGGAGGGAATTACATTCGGGTTTCCACTGGAAATACTGCTATTTGTTTTGGCGTTTCTCGTTTATTGGGTGAACGCCTTCTTTATAATCTATCACTTGACCCGTTTTGGTATCGGCTCGCAGCCAAAAATCATGGCCCTCATATTTTTCTTAGGTTCGGCTGTATTATTTACGGCAGTTCTGGTGGCATACACCCAGATTGACCTTTCCGCGTCTATTACTGATTTCTATCGGCAACTTCTGAAGCCCTTAACATTTCCGGAGCTACCATCACTATGAAATTAAAAGACCATCTCCAAAGTCTAACTACGACGCATAATACTTTCGAAGGTAAGAAATCTTACGAGCAAGTGAAGCTGCTTTTATATCGGCACTGGTTTATATTGCTGGAAAAAGTTTTTGCCTTTATCTTTTTGGCGATTTTGCCACTGATACTTTATGTATTCGGCGGCGAATATATTGCTCGCAGCGAGCTCACAAGTCTATTTTGGTTTGTAATTGTGCTCTACTATCTTCTATGGTGGTACGGATTGTTTTATGCAATCACCATGTATCTGCTGGATACATGGGTCGTGACGGATCATCGGATTTTAGACAGCGAACAGCACGGGTTTTTTTCGAGGATAGTTTCCGAAGTAAATCTTGCAAAAATTCAAGATATTTCCGTTCGTATTCGTGGGCCGGTCTCAACTTTTCTGAATTTCGGCGATATTAGTATCCAAACCGCTGGCACCAAAGAACGATTCACATTCAAGCAAGTACCCGATCCTAGGCTGATCAAAGACACCATTATGGCAGAGCATAATGCCTATCTGGCTGCCCATAAAAATGGCCGTGAGGTCCATGAGGAACTTTAACTGCGGAGCAGGAACTATTTGATCTGTCAGGTAGTAGAATTTCCAGTATTGAGTCCAGTGGCCTTTGGCCACGCTGGAAATTTCACTACCTGATCTGATAGGTGATGCTAATGTTGACGATGATTTCATTTTCGCCCGCAGGAACTGATGGTCCGCCGCCGCCTCCACGACCGCCAATCTCAATTTTATCCATTGAGTAATAAATCGGAGTTGGAAACCCGCCGATGTTCTCTTGAAAGTTAACGATTTTGCCCAGGTCAACGCCAATCTGATTTTCAAGCTGCTCGGCTTTGTTTTTAGCATCATTAACGGCCTTTTCGCGGGCTTCGTTTTTTAGTTTCTCCATGTCGTCAATGGTAAATTGAAGACCATTAACTTGATTCACGCCAGCGCTGACGACGCCATCTAGGATTTTATTTACGTTATCGAGATTTCTGATTTTAACTTCTACAGTTTGGTTCACGGAATATCCACTGATTCTCGGCACATTGAATTGAGGATAAGTATATGTTGGTGTGATATTGTAAGAAGATGTTCGAATATCTTTATCTTCGATGCCGTTTTGTTTTAAAAAATCCGTTAGCGCATTTGATTTCTGGGAGTTTGCATCTTGAGCGATTTTAGAGGTAGCGCCCTCGGTGACAATTGATAAATTCACGATGGCGATATCGGGCTTGGCGACGACCTTACCCTCGCCAGTGAATGAAACTGTATTCGCCGTGGCGGCGGTATTTAAGACGTGATTAGTACTTACGAGCAGAAAAAGACCAAGAACGATAAGAACTGCTGTTCCCGCCCAGACGAGAGGTTTAAATGTTTCCATACTTGGATTCGGCTACGGAAATTGCCAGAGGCGCTCTCGCACCTAGAGCATAGCTGTAGCTTGTGATTAATGCATGGCCACTATACCATGAGCTTTATGAAACCGGTATACCTTGTTCTCCACAATATCCGAAGTGCTTTGAACGTCGGGTCAATCTTCCGAACAGCGGATGCCGTCGGCGTTAGAAAGATATACTTGAGTGGATATACACCTATCCCTGAAACGAGAGGCAAGAAATTGGGAAATAATAAAATTTCAAAAACTGCTTTGGGTGCCGAAAGATCCGTGGTCTGGGAATATGCACCCCAAACACGGCAACTATTACTAAAGCTAAGGGCCGAACGTATCCACATGGTGGCTCTTGAACAATCCCGCCGGTCCGTTGATTATAGAAAATACAAGCCGAGGTTTCCGATGACACTAGTATTGGGAAATGAAGTCAGGGGATTGAGTCCGGCGATACTAAAGCTATGCGACAATATCATTGAATTGCCGATGCGGGGTAAAAAAGAATCACTTAATGTGACTGTCGCTGCTGGGGTGGCGCTATACACCTTAATTAAATAAAACGAGAAGCTCGAGACTTGGTCTCGAGCTTCTTAGAGTGAAATTTGCGAAACTGTCACTATCCGGCTTTCCTCGGTGATGGTATTCACATAGTGGCGAACTTCCTGACCGTGAGGCGATAAAGAAATTTTCATAAGCATCCATCCGTCCGGATGAATGCAACGCGCGCAGAGACCGAAGTATCGTCCGCTTCCCGTATACGCCTTGTATTTCTGGCAAATGTCACATAACATGCTGCCTCCTAAGCTGATATGAAACTACCATCCAAAACAATCGAACGCAAATTATTTAACGATGGCTATACTCATATTATTGCTGTCGACGAAGTTGGCATGGGTTGCTTAGCGGGACCAGTAGTTGTTTGCGCAACGTTGTTTAATAAATCATTTTTCCAAAAGACACACAAAAATTTATTCTGGCTTCGAGATTCAAAACTATTATTACCGAACCAACGAAAAGTATTTTCAGACGCACTGAAGCAAGATAACGTACGGTACGAACTAACATATTGTTTTCCAAAAACTATCGATCGGATTAATATTTACCAGGCGGCCCGTACCGCGATGCGGCGCGCCATACAAAAGTTGCAAGTAGAAAGTAAAAAGTTTCCGCCAAAGGCGGACCCGCCTTTGGCGGAAAAAGTAATGGTGCTGGTTGATGGCAACAAAAAAATCCACGGCATCTCGTTCAAGCAACAGCCGATCGTCAAAGGCGATCGAAAAGTATTCTCTATCGCATGTGCTTCTATACTCGCCAAAGTATTCCGGGATCGGATGATGGAGCGTTATGCCAAGAAATTTCCCGGCTATGGCTTCGAAAAACATAAAGGCTATAGCACAAAACTACACCAAGCTCGCCTGATTGAATTGGGTCCCTCGCCTATACACAGATACTCATTCTCTCGAGTCGGAAAACTGATATAATAAAGGAAGTATGTTATTTACCGGATCGACCACCCCTAAAGTGGCCATTAATGGTTTTGGCCGGATCGGTCGCGCCTTTTTTAAACTTGGACTAGCAAAATCTGAGTTCGATATTGTGGCAATCAACGATCTGGGCGATGCACAAACGCTGGCCTATCTTTTACAGTATGATTCGGTCTACGGCCGGTGGAATACCGCGGTTTCAGTAAGGGAATCGGGTGGTCAGAAGTTTTTAGTTGTAGGTGATAAAGAAATAATTTTTCTTCAGGAGAAAGAACCGACAAATCTGCCTTGGGGTAAGTTAAGTATTGATATCGTGATAGAGGCCACGGGGATATTTGAAAGTTTTGAAAAAGCTTCGGTTCATAAACAAGCCGGCGCTAAACGAGTGGTTCTCACGGCACCGGCGAAAGATGAGGACAATCCGGAAGCAAAAACTGTTTTAATGGGCGTAAATGAAGAAGATTTAAAAACCTGCTCGATTTCTTCCAATGGTTCATGCACTACAAATTCAGTTTCGCCAGTCTTGCAGATTCTTTCAGAAAAACTTGGCGTTAAGAAAGCTTTTTTAAATACGACCCATGGCTATACGGCCACCCAGAATTTGGTGGACGGACCGGTGAAGGGCAGTGATATGCGCCGCGGCCGGGCAGGTGCCGTAAATATCGTGCCGTCATTTACCGGCGCGGCAGTGGCGGTTACCCGGGCAGTCAAACAGCTAGCAAATAAATTTGATGGCGTGTCCATGCGCGTGCCGGTGGCGACCGGATCACTTTCGGCGATTACCTTTGTTTCCGCCAAGCCGACTACCCCGGAAGAAATCAATAATATTTTAAAGAAAGCAGAAAAAGAACCTCGCTGGCAGGGAATTTTAAGAACCACAACTGATCAGCTTGTTTCCACTGATATCGTCGGTGATCCATACGCAGCAATTGTAGATTTATCTTTGACGAAGGTTGTTGATGGCGATCTTTGCTGCGTTTACTCTTGGTACGACAATGAATTCGGATATACCAACACACTGGTCGGACATGTCATAAAAGTGGCCCAAACATTTTGAAAACGGTCGAATATAAAAAAATTAATTCACGATATTAAATATGCTGCCGAAGTGGTTACAAATTGTTATTGTTATTGGATTTATTATTGGGATCGTATAGGCGTTTATGTAGTAAAATTATTCTAGATGTCCCAATATATTCACGACGATAAAATTAAGATGCTCGAGCTCAAAGCGAATGATATTCGTCAGTCGTTGATTGAGATGCTCGTGGAAGCTAAATCGGGCCACACCGCCGGGCCATTAGGAATGGCTGATATTTTCACGACTCTATACTTCCATGTCCTTAATCACGATCCGAAAGATCCGGCCTGGCCGGAGCGTGATCGGCTGATTCTTTCGAACGGCCACATTACGCCAGTCCGCTATGCGGCCATGGCGCATGCCGGATATTTTCCGCTTGAAGAATTAAAAACGTTGCGAAAATTTGGCACACGCTTGCAGGGCCATCCGGAACGGGAAAAATTGCCCGGCGTGGAAACAACATCAGGTCCGCTCGGCTCTGGTCTGGGCCAAGCTGCCGGATATGCGTATGCGGCCCGCATGGATAACAAAAAATTCCATGTTTATTGCATCATGTCCGACGGCGAGCAGGATGCTGGCGCAACCTGGGAATCAGCAATGTTTGCCGGCAAATATAAACTTGCTAATCTGACGGGAATTATTGATCGGAATAACATTCAAATTGACGGTATGACAGAAGATATCATGCCCCTTGAATCTCTCCGCGCAAAGTGGGAGGCTTTCAATTGGCATGTTCTTGAAATCGACGGCCATAATATTGGCCAATTCGTCGATTCGGTCGAACAAGCCAGGGCGATTCACGAAAAACCTACAGTGATAATTGCGCATACTATTCCAGGGAAAGGCATTGAAGAGATTGAATTTGACTACAAATGGCACGGAATTCCGCCAAAACCAGAGGAAGCCAAGAAGTTCATTGCTGAACTCCGAACATTACGTGGTAAAATTCAATCTGAACATGAGTAATAAGTAATAATATGAATAATAAAATACGTTTGATTCTTGTGTGTAGCTTAGTTCTTTCAGGAGCGTTGTTTGCATCATATGAAATACTTGCGTCGGTACCCAGCGGTACCGAACCTCGGCCGGGCGGTTGTAAAGAACGGCCAGCGTGTCTGGACGGAATACCAGCTTGCAATCCGGCGATACCCCAAGAAGGTTGGTGTGGTCCGAAATGTTACTATCAAGAAGTCCAGTGCGTGACAGTGCCATGCTATCCAATATTAGTCTGTCCGGCGCCTCCAAAACCATCTCCCGCGTATCTAGAGGGAAGTATGATTAGCGCCATTGGTTCCAACGATCCCGATATCTACATTGTCAACGAATCGTATTACAAACGATTATTCCTAAATCCGGTTATCTTCGAATTCTACGGTCATTTAGGTGGTTGGCACAATGTGATACCAGTTACACCGGCTAGTCGCGATGCCCACTGGACAAGTACGTTGTTCAGAAATTGTGAAACAATTGATACCAGTATAATGTTTAAGGTTTGGGCGGCAGAAGTAACCGGAGAAGACACAGCCATCTTGCACCACATGAATGTCACGGGAGAACAAGCATTGGCTCAAGATACTAATTTCTTCAAGCGAGTGTTTTGTATCAACGACAGAGAGTTTAATTGGTACGAAAAATCCACGATACCGTATACATCGGTCGGCCAGGCACCGGGATACATGCGTTAGTAAAATATAACTTTGCTCGTCCGCCTATTAAAATATGGGCGGACGCTGGAGAGCTATGATCCCTGCCTGCCGACAGGCAGGAACCCTTTACTATGATAAATAAAGAAGCCAAACTTGCTGATAACATATTCGACTCTAAAGCAGTCCAAATGGTACCGACGCGTGATGGCTATGGCAAAGGCGTCGCCCAAGCGGGAGAAAAAGATGAGCGGATTGTGGTATTGTGCGCCGACCTTACCGAGTCAACGCGGTCGCATTGGTTTGCCGAAAAATTTCCTGACCGATTTATTGAAATCGGCGTGGCCGAGCAAAATTTAGCGTTAGTCGCTTCGGGTATGGCTAATTACGGCAAAATTCCATTCATCGCCTCCTATGCCACCTTCAGTCCGGGGCGGAATAATGAGCAAATCCGGACCAATATCTGCATCAATAACGTGCCGGTGAAAGTGGTTGGTGCCCACGCCGGTATTTCGGTCGGGCCGGATGGCGCGACTCATCAATCCTTGGAAGATATCGCCCTAATGCGCGTTATGCCAAAGATGATCGTGGTGGTTCCCTGTGATGCGATCGAAGCTCAAAAAGCAACCGTCGCGGTTGCTTTCAATAATCAACCATCCTATCTTCGCGTCGGCCGGGAAAAATCACCCGTGTTCACGACGGCAGACACGCCATTTATGATCGGTAGAGCAGAAGTATTTAGAGAAGGCAAGGATTTAGCAATCATTGGCTGTGGCATGCTGTTACACAATGCATTGCTAGCTGCGGAGCAACTATCGAAAGAAGGAATAGAATGCACGGTTGTAAATTGCCACACCATCAAACCCATCGACGAGGAAACAATCGTCCGCGTTGCCCAAGAAACAGGGGCAATCGTGACTGTGGAAGAACACCAAGTGCATGGCGGGCTTGGCTCGGCAGTAGCAGAAGTACTGGGACGAAAGTATCCGGTGCCGCAAGAATTTATCGGCATCCAAGACCGTTTTGGTGAATCGGGTGAGCCCAGTCAATTGATCGAAGCGTTTGGCTTGGGGACGTCTTCAATAATAGATGCGGCAAAGAAAGTTATCTCACGAAAAAGATAAATATTTCACTTCGTTATATGAGGCAACAAAAAACTCCCTTCCGGGAGTTTTTTGTTAGGCTACCTGTTTGGTTTTCAGGAGTTCCTTTAGTTTTATGAAGTCAGTTTCTAGAAGTGATCTAACTTCCGGATCTCTAAGCGCTGAGACTGGGTGGAAAGTCGCTAAGAGTTCGTAGTGACCAAAATTGATGACGCGACCATGGATATTATCAAGAGGCTGTCGAAGGCCAACGCCGTTTAATGCCATATTACCCAACGTGACGACGATTTGGGGACCAACCGTTTTAATCTCTTCTTTCAAAAAGGGGACGTGGGATTTAATTTCTTTCGGCGTGGGAGTCTTTAGGGCCGTGTATTTCAACACGTTTGTCAGATAGATTTTCTTTTTGTCGATCCCTACCGAACGCAGGAGTTGGTTGAGTAGCTTAGCGGGATTGCCGGCCATTGGTCTGCCTTCCCGTTCCTCGGCTGCGCCAGGCGCCTCACCGACGAAGAGGATCCTAGCATCGCTAGCGCCATAGCCAAATACTAGATTTTTATCTTTAAATTTCTTCTTAAGAGCAATATTTACCTGTTGGAGTTTCTTTAGATCAGGCATTTGATTTGTACACCAGTATACAATATTCCTCGAATTTTAGCAAGCCCAATCATTCTTTCTTGTTTGCTCAGCGAGCCGTTTTCTGGTATAGTTTTCTTTGACTTTTATCGCAATCTGGGTGCGTAGGGCCGACGATTCTGTCGGCCTCCCGACCAGAGCGTCGGGATTCAGGTTTACTTATGAAAGGTTTCCTATGTATTCTCAAAGATAATAATGAAAAGATTTATATAGGGAGTACGGCGAATCTTGATCGGAGATTACATCAACACCGGCGGGGGGAAACGGCGACGACTAGAAAGATGAAAGGAATTAATTTAGTCTTTAGTCAAGAATTTGATTCCATAGAAAATGCCCGAAGGATAGAAAATAAGTTAAAAAATTTTAAAAGACGTGATTTTATTGACAAGATAATCGCAGATGGTTTTGTAAAGAAATTGTGATCTGGGTGCGTAGTTCAGTGGTAGAACGCGTTCCTGATAAGAACGAGGTCGTAGGTCCGATTCCTACCGCACCCACAATAATTTTGGGCCCTTAGCTCAGCCCCGACGTTTCAGTCGGGGAGCCGACAGAATATCGTCGGCTTTGGACAAAGCGCCTCATTGTGTTCCGATTTTTCACAACAGAAAGAGTTATCGAAGATCCTCGATGGCTTAGGTGGGCCCTTAGCTCAGCTGGTAGAGCGCCTCATTTGCAATGAGGAGGTCACCAGTTCGAATCTGGTAGGGTCCACCTAAGCCATCGGGACAATGAGCCTGCTGGCAGGTAAGAGGTCACCAGTTCGAATCTGGTAGGGTCCACTGAAAACTGTCATAATGAAGAGGTGAAGTCTCGAGATAACTCTGATAATAAAAAGGAACATGCCATTATCATCGGCGTGGTTTTCGTGGTGCTTGTTCTAATTTTAAGACCGGCTATATTCAGCCGGTTGCAGGCACTTCTATTTGGGGTTAATTCTTCTGAACTCAATGCGCATCGACTAAGTAAGATTTCAAGACTCGATGCCGATATTGTGCGGTTGGATGCATTCTCCTGGGATGTTATCGAAAAACAAAGGGGCATTTTTGATTTTTCTAATACTGATGCCATGGTTGCGATTGCTCGGAGGAATAAGCTTGATATTTTAGGCATCCTTCAATACAGCCCTTCTTGGGCATCGGGCACCAATTATAAACTTCCAACAAAGTTCTCTTCTCACTGCGGACTTCCGGATACGACCCAGGAAAGTTATGACAAATACCGGGCTTACCCGCCCTTAAATCCTTCCGATTTTGGCACTTTTGTTTACGTGACTGTCAAGCGTTACCCGGATGTGAAATATTGGCAAATCTGGAATGAACCAAACAACCCTGTCTTTTGGAGAAATAATCCGCGGGCGGATCAGTACGTCGCCTTGCTCAAAGAAGCCTATGGAGCCGTAAAGCGGGCCAACCCGAAGGCTATGGTGGTCTTTGGCGGACTGTCATTAAACGACCAAGAGTATATGGAGAAGATTTATACCCTGGGAGCAAAAAACTATTTCGACATTATGGCGGTACATCCGTATAATCCCGCCCAAGCTCCATCACAATACTTAGAATTTGAACTTACGAAGCTCAAGCAGTTTATGGGCAATCGAGACGACGGCCAGAAAGAGATTTGGGTGACCGAGATTGGCTGGCCAACCAGCACCGGCGGTGTCAGCGAAAAAACTCAAGCCCAATATATAGAAGAGACATATCGTATTGCCGGGTCACTCGATTTCGTAGGTGCGGTTTTTTGGCAAACTCTAGCTGATTGCACCGCTGATTTACAGAAAGCGGTGGACGAACAGAACTACGGCCTTTATCGAACTGATTTTTCGGCCAAACCGGGAGTTCAAAAATATCGGGACATTGCGCGTTAATGCTAGTTTGCTATTGTGTAAGGATGGATAGCGTCATAATTAATTATTGGGCGGTTCTCGTAGCAGCACTGGCGCAAATGGCGCTGGGTTCAATGTGGTACGGTCCATTGTTTGGAAAGGAATGGATGCGTCTAAGCGGTATCGGCCAATCCCAAATCGACGGCTCAAAAAAGGATGGAATGAGTAAACTCTACCTGGCGGCTTTTATTGGGTCATTCGTGATGTCATACGTATTGGCGCACTTTGTGCAATACTTCGATGCGACAACGGTTGGTCGTGCATTACAGTTAGCTTTCTGGACATGGCTTGGATTTGTAGCCACAATCATGTTGGGCGATATTTTATGGAAGGGCATACCAAGGAAGTTATTTGTTATTCAATCGGGCTATCAACTCGTAAGCATTATGATTTCGGCAGTTATCCTCGCGCTCTGGCAATAATTTAACTTATTCGGAGTGGAAAAGTGCCCCTGGGAAGTCCAGGGGCACTTTCGTATACTTTAGAGAGTAGGAGGTGATCGATGAGAAGTTCTGATTATGGTGACCTCATCGTCGATCTCAATAACAAGATTTCGACGCTGCAGGTCTATTTACTCAACTGGGCTGATGCCATGTTACATCTCTGGATGATTGTCTTTATCCTGAGCGTGGTGATACTTGCTCTAGTTGTCTACCAGATCCTGCAAAACAGGCGCATCCAAGTGCTTGAAATGTTTCTTCAGTGCAACGCCCGTGACAACCGAGCGCTTGCTCGTAAAGTTCGCTCTCTCGTTCCTGCGGCACAACTCGTTAGTTCCAGACTGACCGTTGAAAAAGTCGCCCCATTCCCCAGGTCCATTGCCGCCCGTCGCTGACGGGCGGAGCCTTGTTTACGACACACGACCTTGCTATAGTTCAGCCATGAATATTTGGGCAATGATTATCTCTTTAGTGGCGATAGCCCTATTAGGAGTTAATATTTACCTAACTTTTAAATCTCGCAAGAAACCCGAAGCGCCGACTGAATATCTGGCGCTCCATCAACGACTCGATTCCTTTGCTCAGCTAATAAATACGCAGCTGGAGTCGTCTCGGCAGTCTGCTGAACGGTCAACGCTCTCGGTCCACCAACAGGTCCAGCACTTTACCCAGGGCATGACCCAGTTGCAAGAAACCGTAAAACAAGTACAGGAATCAGTGAAAAGTGTTTCTTCGTTCCAGGATATTTTTAAATCGCCCAAATTACGAGGCATTTGGGGTGAAGCATCGCTCGAAGCCGCCCTGGGACAATATTTTTCTCATGATATTTACCAAATGCAGTATTATTTCAAGTCGGGGGAGGCGGTGGATGCGATTATCCATCTGCCTAACGGACTAATCTTGCCGATCGACTCAAAATTCAACTGGGAAAACTTTGAGAAAATGGTAAATGCCGATACTGACCTTAATCGCAATGTATATCAAAAGCAATTTTTTTCCGACGTAAAAAAGAAAATCGATGAAATTGCATCCAAATATATCCGGCCGTCGGAAGGGACGACGGATCTGGCAATGATGTATATTCCCGCCGAGACGGTTTACTACGAAGTGATTAATAATATTAAAGATGTCGACATTCCGGCGTACGCTCGATCAAAAAAAGTGCTTTTAGTCTCACCGAATACTTTTTTCCTCTCTACCTCGGCGCTGTATCATTGGTTCCGGGATGTCGAAATCTCAAAACAGACCAAAGAAATTATGAAACGCCTTGATCGGATCGTCGGTGATGGTTCAAAACTTGCCGATGAATTCCGTGTCCTGGGCAAACATATTTCCAACGCTCACAGCGCTTATGAAGATACAGAGAAACGCCTCGAACTCATGGTGGATCGTGTTAAAACAGTAGTCGAGATCGGTAAAGCCGACGAAACGAAAGAACTCGACGTGCCGCGGGTATAAATTACGATCTCTGACCCCTTAATTTAAAAAGCGAGATGTTTTCCAGGCGAAGAAGTAGCGCAGGCTCGATAGCTTGGTCTCGGAGAGTATCGAGCCGAGTGACTACGAACGGCTCGCTCGCTGGAGGCGAGAACGTTCGGTCTGAAACTGGAAGACATCGAGCGGCCTTTTTGATACAATAGTTTCATGTCCGAGTTTGCTCAAGTCAAAGATATCATGACCAGAGATGTCCTTAGCATTAATGTTGAGGACAGTTTGGAAATAATTGCTAAGCTGTTTGAACAATATGATTATGATGGCCTGCCCGTCATCGGCCAGGACAGGAAACTCCTGGGGATCATTACGGCCTATGATATGATCGTTCAAAGTTCGGGCATGCATTTGCCGACGATTATCGGTATTATGGGTCAGATCGCGGTCAATAAAGCTGATCGCAAAGACCTCGACGAACACTTTCGCAAGATTCGTGAAATCAAAGCCAAACAAATCATGAATGCGCAACCGCTGACGGTTTCGCCGGATACGAATATAGATGAAGCGGCAAAGCTTTTCTCCGAGCACCACCGGGTGAACCCATTGGTAGTTGTTGATGGGCAGGGATATTTAATGGGAGTCTTAAGCCGGTATGATATTATCCGGTTCTTTAATGAGAAATATTTCCAAAAGATCGTAGGCCAGGTTACTTCTTATCGAGATCCATTCAGGGATTTCGCGCAGACGAAATCGGAACAAGAAATCAATAGTACTGTGGGTGATATTGCCAAGGAATTCTTGTTAGTAAATAAAAAACGCCCTCGGATCTGGCGCTATGTGGCTATTGCCATGTTCATTGCCGGCTTGATTGTGGCGACGGCCATGATTATTAGGATTGTCCGGCAGGAGGTTATGATACCCGACCAGCGCGCATTTGCATTCTTAATAGGTATGTTAAAATAATTAGGTGACTACTAAATGGCGAAAGGGGGTGCACTATGTTTGAAATAGTATCAGCGCCAGATATCGTACGCACGTCGCTCGTCACGTTATGGGCTGGCGTCGCCGGGTTTGCGCCTCGAATCATCGCAGCACTCATCATTTTTCTAGTTGGGTGGTTGATTGCGACTCTTTTGGGTAAGTTGGCATACCATCTCGTACGTGTTTTGCACATTGATAACGCGCTGAGCAAAGTTGGTTTCAAGGAAGCATGGGAGCGCAGCGGATTTCGCCTGTCTAGTGCCATGTTCTTCTACGAGGTTGTAAAATGGTTTTTCATTGTCGTCTTCTTGATGGCAGCGGCAAATATTCTCGGCCTCCAGCAAGTAAGCGAGTTCCTGCGAACTGTCGTTCTGTACATTCCTAACGTTATTGTGGCGGCAGTTATCCTGCTGATTGGGATATTGGTAGCAAAGTTTTTGGAAAGTACGGTTCGGGCTTCTGTACGAGCCGCGGGCCTGGCGTCGGCTAGTTTTCTCGGTTCACTCACAAAGTGGGCTGTGTTTATTTTCTCGATGCTCATCGCCCTGGTTCAGCTACGCGTAGCCGACGATGTCATCCGAATTGTGATTATGGGTTTGATCGCAGCGTTCTCACTGGCGCTCGGTCTGTCGTTCGGCTTGGGTGGCGTGGAACACGCGAAAGAGTTTATCGGGCATCTAAAACGCCGAATGGAGGAATAGTTTTCTCAAATCAAAAAGATCCCGAGTCGGGATCTTTTTGATTTGAGATTATTGAACGAGTTGTGTGCCAGTTGAGGCGAGGAGTTCCACGGCTTTATTAAATATTTTTTTAACAATAAGCAGTTCGGCGGGTGCGAATCTTGCCAAAACGAATTTCTTTATTAATTCATTTTTGGCTTTTTCGGATTGATCGTATGCTCGTTTCAATGCGGGGTTGGCAATGCCTAACCGCAGGCGGAAGAATTTTTTTGTTTTCAATGCTGTCATGACTGATTCTACGCCGCGGTGACCGCCCGAATTTTTTTCAAAAGAAATTTTTACATTGCCGAGCGGTATATCTAGGTCATCTTGAATTAAAATAATGTCTTTCGGTTTTAATTTGAGAATAGTTTTTAATTTAGCAACTATTGGTCCAGTTGTGTTTACATAAGACTCCGGCCTGGCCAATACAACGGATGTTGATTTGCCGCCTATAATTAGTTTGCCTTTGGCTAGCCAAGCATTTGTATTTTTATCTAATTTAAACTCAATATCCTGATCACGAGCAATACTGTCTAAAAACATAAATCCGATGTTATGCCGGGTCTGCTGATATTGCGGATCGGGATTTCCGAGGCCGATGAGAAGCTTTGTAGCCATTGTTTTGACAGTATACCTTTTTGGGAGCGGCCGGCAAATTCATCCGCCGAGATTTTGATTTTTTTCAAAACTTAGGCGGGTTTGAAAAAAGTTAAAACGATGGTATACTGTGAAAGTTAAATTCTACTATGCACGAAGATACACCTGTCCGTTTTAGCGATGAACTGCTCTCATTTCTCTGGGAAACCACGAAGATTGTTGTCATCTCATTAGCTATTATCGTCCCTATCCGGTATTATCTGATCCAGCCTTTTTTTGTTAAAGGGAGCTCAATGGTGCCAAACTTCCAAGACAAAGATTATATTCTCGTGGATAAGCTTGGCTACCGGTTCGACAAACCACAAAGAGGCGATGTGATTATCTTTCGCTATCCAAGAAACCCCAGCGATTACTTTATTAAACGGGTCATCGGCTTGCCGGGCGAGTCGGTCAAAGTTGCTAACAATACGGTTACCATATATAACGATAGCCATCCGGGAGGAATTATTCTCAAAGAACCATATCTTACTAGTTCTCAGCGCACCGAAGGCAATAAAGTCTGGAAGCTGGATGATAACGAATATTTTGTGTTAGGCGATAATCGCCTCCAGAGTTCAGACTCGCGGACATGGGATGCGCTCAACCGTTCATTCATTGCCGGCCGGGCCTGGATTAGACTTTGGCCATTCAACGCTGCCAGTAAAATCTCGCGAACAACCTACCCGGAGTTAAAAGATTAACTGCCATGAAAGCTAAAAAAGCAAAATCATTTCAGGCGCCTCGCGGGATGCATGATATTCTCCCCGAAGAACAAAAATATTGGCGCTATACATTAAAGAAAGCTGAAACTCTCTTGGAAGATTACGGTTTCGAGCGACTGGAAACGCCAATTCTTGAATTTGCCGAACTATATAATAAAGGAACTGGCGAAGGAACGGATATTGTTGAAAAAGAAGTATACACTCTTGAAACTAAAGGCGGAGACCGTTTAGCACTCCGACCCGAATATACTCCTGGAGTTGCTCGATCGTATATCGAGAACGGTATGCAAGTCCGGCCCCACCCCGTAAAATTGTATTCATTTGGACCGGTATTTCGGCATGATCAGCCGCAGCAGGGGCGATATCGGCAGTTTTATCAACTTAATGTCGAAACTTACGGCGATGCATCAGAAGCCGTTGATGCCGAGCTTCTTTTCTTGGCATATAAAATTTTGATTTCACTTGGTCTTGGCAATTTCAATGTCCATATCAATAGTATCGGTGATCAAAATTGCCGCCCGGCTTATATCCGTGCCTTGAAAGATTATTATAAATCACGGGCAAAGAAACTCTGTGCTAACTGTAAAGCGCGAATCAAAAAAAATATTCTTCGGGTTTTGGATTGCAAAGAGGAAACCTGCCGTGAGATGATCAAAGATGCGCCGCAGATGATGGACTATCTTGATGAAGAATGCAAAAATCATTTCAAAAATGTTTTAGAATTCCTCGACGAAGCAAAAATTCCCTATATCCTAAACCCACACTTAGTCCGCGGTTTGGACTATTACACCCGAACGGTATTTGAATTCGTGCCTGAATATAATGCGGGCTCTCAATCTACGATTATTGGCGGCGGTCGTTACGACCGACTCCTTGATCTATTGGGCGGACACAAAACTCCTGCTGCCGGTTGGTCAATGGGCATGGAGCGGGTGATTCTAGCGCTTAAAGAACAAAATATCAACGTACCCGAAATTGGTGTAAGGCCGAAAGTGTTTTTGTCACAACTTGGCGAAATGGCGAAACGAAAAAGCTTATTAATTTTTGAAGAAATTCGCCGTGCGGGCATTGCCATTAAATCATCACTGGGCCGAGATAGCATTAAAGCCCAGCTTAGAATTGCCAATCGTCTGGGCGTAAAATACGCGCTAATTTTCGGCCAGAAAGAAGCTCTCGATGGAACCGTCATACTTAGGGAGATGGATAGTGGTATTCAGGAAAATATTCCGTTGGAAAAAATCGTCGACGAACTTAAAAAACGATTAAAAACAACTAAGTAAAGATATTTACCTGGGCGCAGGTGAATGAAATGAAACGAGCACAGGAATAAATTCTTTACCGAGCACATAATTTTAACTGACTAAAATTATGTGCTCGGTGCGGAATGTTCTAGCAGTTCGTCTGCTAGTGCAACTCCTCACTGAGAACATTCGCATGATTGATGACATATTTTGTAAAATAATCAAAGGTGAGCTGAAGGCAGACTCGGTATTCGAAGATGATGATTTTCTAGTGATTAGGGATATTAAACCCGCTGCGCCAGTGCACCTGTTAGTGATTCCCAAACAGCACTTCGACAGTTTGGCGGAGTTTGAATTAAAAGACGCGGGATTGCTTGGCCGAGCGTTATTGATTGCGGAAAAAATTGCGAAGGAGCAAGGGCTGGGCCGTGGTTACCGTCTCGTCTTGAATGAAGGCGAACATGGTGGTAAACTCGTACCTCACCTGCACATCCATATTTTGGGCGGAAAGCATTTAGGGCCCAAGATAGTTCAATAGTTTTCAGTTTCTAGTTTTTAGTTCTAATTCATTTAGCAACTAGAAACTAGAACCTAGAAACTGGGTTTTGAAAGGAGGTCTTATATGGTAGAAGTCAAACGAAAACCAAATGAAAGCACTGGTAGTTTGCTCCGCCGTTTCAGTCGCTTTGTTCAGCAAAGCGGCGTTTTAGTGAAAGCAAAGCGATCGCAATTTCGCAACAAAAAACAAAATGAACGCAAAGAAAAACAATCCGCAATCATGGGTTTGCACCTGCGGGAGCTCCGCAAGCGCCTAGAGAAACTTGGCAAGTATGATGAAGAAACTTTCGAAGAAGAAAAACGGAAATTAAAACAAGAACTAGGACTATAAATGCTTAAAGAAAAGATTCAGGTTGACGTTAAAGAGGCTTTGAAAGCGGGCGATAGCAAAAAACGAGTTGTTTTGAGCTCGCTGCTTTCGGCCCTAAAAAACCGAGAGCTTGATAAGCGCACTAAGCTTAGTAGGGCGGGCCAGGCGGGCGATCTCGATGCTGCCAGCCAACTGACTGATGATGAGGCGTTGGAAGTCATCAGTTCGGAAATCAAAAAGCGAAAAGAATCTATTGAAACGTATTCGAAGGCCAGTCGGCCCGAACTCGCCGAAAACGAACAATCAGAACTTGATTTATTAATGAATTACATGCCCGAACAGCTTTCGGAAGATGTAATCCGTTCCCAGGTACGCGAAGCGATTGCCCAGGTACACCCGCAAGGACCCAGGGACATGGGCAAAGTAATCGGCGCGGTCATGCCAAAAGTAAAAGGCCGGGCGGATGGTCAAATTGTGAGTCGGATTGTCAAAGAAGAACTTGAACGGACATCATCTTAATGATTGATTTAGCATTCCGAAATCTGACACGGACGACCAACTACGGGCCGTCATTTTTTTTGCCCTTAATCAAGCGGACTCTGGAAGCCGTTTCGCTCAACGCACCCACGGTTGAAATAAGCATCTCGCTTGTCGGTCTTCAAAAAATGCGGGCCCTAAATCAGCAATATCGAGGCAAAGATTCGCCGACCGATGTTATCTCATTTCCTCTAGGCGAAACGCCCCTGAAAGGCTATACTGTAAGAACTCTCGGCGATATTTTTATTTGTCCGGCGTATGCTGCTGCAAAAGCTCGAGAGGAGAGGGTAGATATGCAGGAAAAAATGGCGTGGCTGGCCGTACACGGCCTGCTTCACCTTATAGGTTATGACCATGAACGCTCCCGGCCAGAAGCAGCGGAGATGGTGCGTTTGGAAAAAATAATTCTTAAACCCTGATTATGCGTGAACATATTATTTCCGGAATCGACATTGGCAACTCTCAAATTAAAGTTGTTGTCGCGAAAATTCATCGTGAAACTTTAAAACCAGAAATAATCGGCGCCGGTATCTCTGCTTCCAACGGACTCCGCCGAGGGATGGTGGTAGATATGGAAGAAACCGTTGAAGACATTCGCGCAGCGATTCAGCAAGCGCAAGCGATGGCGGGCGTACCCGTGAAACGGGCATACTTATCGGTAAATGGTCTTCATATCAAAACTCAAGTTTCTCGGGGCGTGATTGCTGTCTCTCGCGCTGATAATGAGATTTCTCAAAGTGACATTGAGCGGGTGATGCAAGCTGCCTCGGTAGTGAGTTTGCCGGCAAACCGAGAAATTGTTCATGTACTGCCCCGCACGTTTATTGTTGACGGCACCGAATACGTCAAAAATCCATTGGGAATGAAGGGTGTGCGCCTGGAGGCCGATGTTTTTATAATTGATGGGTTGTCGCCTTACCTTCGAAATATTGCCCGCTGCGTTAACGAAAATAAAATAGAAGTTGCGGGGCTAGTCTATGCGCCGCTAGCGGCATCACTTTCAGCCCTGGATAAAAGCCAACGTGAGTATGGCGTGATGAACTTAGATTTCGGCGGTGGCACGTCGAGCCTGACAATTTTCGAAGAGAATGATTTGATCCACAGCGCAATTTTCCCGATTGGCTCCCGGCATATTACCAATGACTTGGCTATTGCCCTGCGCACCTCGCTGGATATCGCGGAAAAAATAAAGATTGAACACGGCGCGACATCGGAAGGCGAGGACGGCCGCCGGCGAGATAATATTGACTTATCCGATGCCTTGAGCGAAGAAGGCAATGTTGCGTCCCGTCGGCAGATCATTAAAGTTATCGATGCTCGGGCACAGGAACTTCTGGATATGGTGCACGCAGAATTAAGTAAAGTTGCCAAAACCGGCATGCTGCCCGCGGGCGTGGTCATCAGCGGCGGCGGCGCAAATTTACCCGGATTTGCGAAATTAGTGAAAGACTACTTGCGCCTACCCGTCAGAGTAGCTAAGCCGGCAAATGTCATCGGCACACCCGATATCATCAATGATCCTTCATACGCCGTAACCATCGGTCTAGTGCTCTGGGGAATGGAACAAGAGCTAGCGGGTATCAAATCTCGACCACTCCTCGGTGACCAAAATGACTTTTTCCGCAGGACATTAAGCTGGCTTAAAAACTTTTTACCCTAAACATCGAGGGGTCTACCCTGACTTATCTACAGGGTTATCCACAGCAATCTACCCCTTGCTTGCACCCTTGATTTTTTTGTGTTAATACGCAGGTAACTCGCATAGTTTTTAGTGATTAGTTTGTAGTTTCTAGCCTGAAAAACTAGCAACTTGAAACTAGTCACTAAACACTATCCTCATGCCCCAAGTCAAACCTCAATTTGAAACCTTCGCCCGCATCAAGGTAATTGGTGTTGGCGGATCCGGCTTAAATGCTTTGGAGCGAATGATTGAGGCTCGAATTCACGGCGTTGAATTTATCGGCATTAACACCGATGCTCAAGCTCTCCATAACTCAAATGCACCGGTAAAAATCCATATCGGTAAAAGTCTGACTCGAGGACTGGGTGCCGGTATGAATCCATCAATTGGCCGGGAAGCAGCTGAACAAACCCGAGAGGATATTTTAACGGCAATCAAGGGCGCCGACATGGTTTTTATCGCCTGTGGTCTCGGTGGCGGCACTGGTACTGGCGCGGCACCAGTAATTGCTGACATGGCTCGCGAGTCTGGCGCGCTAACGGTGGCTGTGGTGACGAAGCCATTTAGCTTTGAAGGCGCTCAGCGTTCTCGGATTGCTGAAGAGGGACTTCAAATCTTGCGTGATAAAGTGGATGCCCTAATTACGATTCCCAATGATCGGCTCTTGTCTGTTATTGATCGGAAGACACCCTTACTCGATTCATTTGCTATCGTGGATGACATCTTACGTCAAGGCGTCCAAGGAATTTCCGATTTGATTACTATTCCCGGTATCGTTAATACTGATTTTGCCGATGTGAAAGCGGTGATGTCTAATTCTGGATCAGCACTAATGGGTATTGGCCGGGCAATGGGGGAAGACCGAGCCGTTGAGGCTGCTCGCATGGCAATCAATTCACCGCTACTCGAACTTTCGATTGATGGTGCCCGGGGCGTACTTTTTAATGTTTCCGGCGGTCCCGATATGGCGATGGCCGAAATCAGCGAAGCGGCCCGCATTATCACGGCGCACATTGATCCCGATGCCAAAGTTATTTTCGGAGCCGTTCTCGATGATAAACTCAAAAAAGGCGAAATTAAAATTACTGTCGTGGCGACTGGTTTTGCCAATGCTTACCCGGCGACTGCTACCGGTGCCGCCTCCAAATACAACGGCGGAGGATTAAGTCTGTTTGATAATGCGACTAAGCCCGACTTTAAACCCGAACCGACAAAAGAAGTTAAAGAAATCGTGGACCCAGGCCTTGAAGAAGAAAAAGACTTTGATATACCGGCATTTATACGCCGGAAGATGAATAAGTAGTTTTGAATCGCTGTATCATAAAACGAAGCCCCGAAAGTAGGGGCTTTGTCGTTTTTATGACCGCAGGGGTTTGACCAATTTCATCGTTACAATTTCCGCTTCTCGATTCGACGTATTCTCAATACGTCTCTTCTCGGTGCTCGATTGTGCCTTGAACTTGATTAAATACGGCGATTCTAAGGCCCCAAAACAGCTACTTTACTTGTTTGACAAAACACTCGAAAAGGCGTATAATATATGGATAGTGAGGTAAATGAAAATGAAGATGAAACTGCGTACCTTTGCCCTGACCGTGTGGTTCGTTCTTACGGTTTTTCTCGGTATCTCCAGGCTGGCAATCTCCGATAACAGTAGCTGCTATCCGAAGGATCGCGAGGCGGCCAACATCTGCGATGACTACGTCACTCCGGAGGAGCAACAACGAGGACAGATCGGTTTGGGGCTTCTCGTGATTTCCATAGTTTCTTTCGGCGGCTTTCTAAATGTTTCCCTGAAGCCGTTCAAAGAAACAGATCCTTGAAGGCAAAGCTCGTGAAAGCGAGGGTCCGGCTCACCACACGAGCCTCCGTTCTCTAGCTCATCACATCCCGTGGTGAGCTGAAGGAAGGATTAGTTTTTTGAGGAGGAGAGATGAAAGTCAATACTTGGGTGGCTGCTGCGATCGCAGGAGCTACGACGGGCATCGGTTTTGTTTTCCCGCTGGGATTGCTGTTCGTTCCCCTTATCCTGGGGGCAACACTCGACAAGCCTTGGCATCCACGTGCGTTCCTAACGGTCTTCGGAGGATGTCTGTTCGGTGCGTCTATCCCGCTACTCATCTGTCTCGCACCCTTTGGTAGACCCGGACTGGAGATGTATCTCATCTTGAGTTGGTTGCTTTTCGTGGCGTACACGCTGGGAACGTGTGGGCCGATCCGGCGGAAAGTACTTCGCTGGTGAGAAATAAGCGACGGGGTTCCTGCCTACCGCAGGCAGGCGCTCAAAAATGACCCCACCGTTCTCTAGCTCATCACATCCCGTGGTGGGCTGAAGGAGGGGAAGTACCTTGAAAGAGGTGAAACAATGAAGTTTAGGTTGTTCTGTGTATCTATCCTTCTTGGCGCCGCCATCGCGTTCTTCATGACCCGGGCATCGATGATCGCCAAACAGACCACCGGCAAGCTGTCGACCGCGCAGGCCCAGCCGATGCCCAAGGACCCCAAGGAAATCGAGGCCTCGGTACCAGTTCCGGATCCGTTGGATGGGTATCTCCCGGGTGCGCCGGTGGTGAATCTGCCCCCTGGGCAGAAGTTCGTGGGGTTCGTACCTCGGGAGGAGAGCTTGGATTTGGCGAACCCACGCCGTTACGACCTCTACATGACGGAGGACCGGCCCCAAGGCGAGGCTCCGCGGAAGCTCACCATCTACGGCCCGGGCATGAGCCCGCACTCCTGGGTGGTCCACTTCCACATCCAGGAACACTAGATCTTCAGTCCTGCGCAACGCAGGGGTCCGGCTCACCACACGAGCTTTCAACGTCCCGTCTGGTCGCGTGACCATCCCATGGTTACCCCAGACGGGCGTTTTTCTTTTTTCTAAATACAAATTGTCGTGGTAATGGCTCATTCAGCAACTTATCCACATTGTGAGTAGAGTCAAAAAGTGATTAAATTCATCTTACCGATACGTTGGCTTAATAAGGCAGGAGGGTAGAGAGATGCGCGCATGAGCGGCGAATCTTTTTCCTCTTCTTCTCAACAATATATGGATAACGGGACTTCCGTTTTTCCCAACCTCGAGCGGTTGGATAAAATCGACCACTCGCCTCGCGGCGAAGCGGGTAAAAATGGCAAAGCCATAGAGCACGCCCTGGGCAGAGGCATGACTTGGCAGCGGCTTTTTGGCTTGACCGGCCAGGGTTCCGGGCATCCTTATGATGAGATTTCCTGGGAACGCCGGACAGCTAAAATTACTAAAGCTAATGGTACCGTCGTATTTGAGCAAACTGATATCGAAGTGCCGACATTTTGGAGCCAAACAGCGACCGATATTGTTGCTTCAAAATATTTTCGCGGGAAAATGAAGTCTCCGGAACGGGAGACCAGCGTCAAACAGATGATTGATCGTGTCGCTCAAACGATCGGTTATTGGGGATTACAAGATGGCTACTTCGCCAGCACAGAAGATGCGACTGATTTTACGCTTGATCTGACTTGGCTGCTAGTAAACCAGTTCGCGGCTTTCAATAGCCCCGTTTGGTTCAATGTTGGCGTCTATGAACGACCGCAATGCTCGGCGTGCTTTATCCTGGCAGTTGATGACACGATGGAATCAATCATGCAGTGGTACAAAGACGAAGGTATTATTTTCAAGGGCGGTTCCGGTTCCGGTTTGAATGTCTCCAATTTGCGTTCCTCGAAGGAGCCACTTTCCAAAGGCGGTTATTCATCCGGTCCGGTTTCGTTCATGAAAGGCGCTGATGGCGTAGCCAACACGATTCGCTCCGGCGGTACCACTCGCCGCGCCGCTAAGATGGTGGTCATGAACGTTAATCACCCCGATATTAAAGATTTTATCTATGCTAAGCAGTACATCGAAAAAATGACGCAGACGCTGGTGGCCAATGGCTTTGAAAACTCCCTTGATGGCGACCTATTCAGCCCGTATACGCTTTTGCCGTACGTAAATGCTAATAATTCTGTGCGAGTGACCGATGATTTTATGCGGGCGGTGGAAAATGATGCTGATTGGGACCTAAAGGCTATCACTACTAGTGAAACTCTGGAGCGGGTTAAGGCGCGCGACATTATGAATTGGATCGCTGATGCCGCCCACCACAGCGCCGATCCGGGTATGCAGTACCACGACACGATTAATCGCTGGCACACCTGTTCCAATACCGGCCCGATCACAGCCTCCAATCCTTGCAGTGAATATATGCATCTGGACAACAGTGCCTGCAATTTGGCTTCATTGAATCTGTTAAAATTTGCGGATGAAAGTGGCACATTCTTGGTAGATAAATTCCGCAAAGCAGTTGACGTAATGATTATGGCGCAGGATGTTATCGTCGGCCGGTCCTCGTATCCCACCGAGAAAATTACCCAAAATGCTAATGACTACCGCGAATTGGGCCTGGGTTACGCCAATCTCGGCGCTCTCTTGATGACGCTAGGCCTGCCGTACGATTCGGAAGAAGGCCGCCTTTTAGCTGGCCAGATTACCTCGCTTATGTGCGGCGAAGCCTATCGCTTTTCTGGATTGCTGGCCGATCGCAAGGGGCCGTTTGTCGGATACGAAAAAAATCGGGAACCAATGCTGAAAGTTCTCTCGATGCACCTCAATGAAGCGGAGAAGTTATATACTCGCGTTGTTCAATCCAATGTGGGTGCCCAAAATCCCGACTTGGCAGTGGCATCACGGGTGGTGTGGCATGAAGCGCTTGAAATCGGATCGGCTTACGGTGTCCGCAATTCTCAAGTTACGGTTTTGGCACCGACCGGTACGATTGCTTTCATGATGGATTGCGACACGACCGGCATTGAACCCTGTTTAGCTATGGTGGCTTATAAAAAACTAGTCGGCGGTGGGTTATTAAAACTTGTTAATAATCAGGTACCAGCAGCTCTTAGACGTTTGAATTATTCTGACGAACAAATCAAAGATATTAGCGCATATCTTTTGGAAAAAGACACGATCGAAGGCGCGCCGCATTTAAAAGAAGAACATTTGCCAGTTTTTGATTGTTCATTCCGGGCCGTCAATGGCCAACGTAGTATCAATTACATGGGTCACTTAAGCATGATGGCGGCAGCGCAGCCGTTTATCTCCGGTGCTATCTCTAAAACGATAAACCTGCCGAACGATGCGACCGTTGACGATATCCGTGACGCATTTGTCCAGGGCTGGAAACTGGGATTAAAAGCGATTGCTGTTTATCGCGACGGTTCCAAGGGCGTTCAACCGCTAAATACATCTAGAGATGATAAAAAACTTATCGAGCAAATCAATGGCTATCGGCGGGTTAAGTTGCCGGATGAGCGCCCGGCGCTTACGCATAAATTCAGCGTGGGCGGACATGATGGTTATATGACGGTAGGTATGTATCCGGATACGCAGCAGCCCGGTGAAACGTTCCTCTCAATTGCCAAAGAAGGCAGCACGCTTTCCGGCCTCTTAGATACGATTGCGATCCTAATCTCGATGTGTCTGCAGTCCGGTGTGCCGCTGAAAGTGTTGGTGCGAAAATTTAAAGACACAAGCTTTAGTCCCGCCGGTTTTACTGCTAATCCTGACATACCGACAGCCAAATCAATTATTGACTATGTTTTTCGCTACCTGGGCCGGCGATTTTTAAGTGCCGAAGATCAAGAAGAAATCTTTGGTTCCACTAATCATACTGCCCTAGTTGCGGCACCGGTGACAGTCACAGTAAATCCATTCTCGGAACCACAAAATATTAAAACTAATGCTGTATTATCGGGATTAGTCACTCCAACTAAAACTAATGGCAAAGCCAGTGCAACTTTCGTTTCTGATGCGCCGATCTGCCAGTGCGGTACGCTCATGTTCCGAGCCGGTTCGTGCTATGCATGTCCGGGGTGTGGGGCGACGACGGGGGTGTGCAACTGAGGAACGAAGGTGATATACCCAAGACAGCGACCGAGCGTAGAGCGAGGAAGTACTAAAGCACAATAGTGTGTATGTGCAGGCGGAGTACTACCCTAACTCAAAAACCCCGGGCTAGACCCGGGGTTTTTGTTTTTGTAGAGTACAGGGATGCATCGTTCTCAAGTTCTCGCTTACTTGCTGACTATTTTTTTATTAGGTGTGTTTATCGGATCGTATTGGGCGATCGCGGAAACGATGCTATTGACCTTTACCGCATTTGGAATTTTAGTGGTCGGCATATCTGTCTACCATCGGACGTTTGGCATTACTAAAACCGGAATCGCAAAACGAAAGATCGGTGTTCTTATCGGCTGCTGTATTCTAGTAATGCTCTACGGCATCTATAGATTTCAGCAGTTTGATGCTAACCACAGTCTGGTGACTCAATTCAATGATCGGACCGTTTCTGGCAAGGGAGTGTCAGTTATTGTTCGAGGTTATGTTGCTGGCGATGTCCGTATAAACACGCAGGAGGTACAGGTACCCATATGGGTGAAAGAAGTAATTACTCCAGGCAGAAAAATATTCACCGATGAAAAGATACTCGTCAGGTTGCGCGCTGCCGATGCGTATACTTACGGCGATACTATCGCTTTCCAGGGGACACTCACCAGCCCTAAAAATTTTGATGAATTTGACTACGTTACATATCTGAAAAAGCAGGGGATCCGGAGCATTATGCCGTTCCCGGAAGAAGCGAATTTAGAATCACTTACTCTCTCGCAAATGGAAAGAATTAGTATCTTGCTTCATCGCAAGCTTCAGCAGATTAAAAATAAATTTGAATCAGCAGTTCAGCGCAGTATGCCTGAACCGGAGGCTGCTTACGTGCAGGGGATTCTGCTAGGCAGCAGGACAAACATCCCCCAAGCGCTGCGGGATGCGTTTGCGACCACCGGCACCAGTCATATCTTAGCCATTTCCGGATATAATATTGCCATTCTTGCCGAGATGATAATGGCTGGAATTCTTTTTTGGTTCCGAAGACGAGTAGCGTTTTGGATAACAATGGTCGTTATTATTTTATTTGTAATTATTACTGGCGGGTCGGCTTCAGTAGTCAGGGCAGCTATCATGGGCATTTTGCTATTATTTGCTCAAGGGTACGGGCGTTTGTATAGCTCAAAACATGCCATCGCGCTGGCGGCAGCAGTTATGGTATTTTTCAATCCTTTTGTGTTAGTTTTTGATATCGGTTTTCAACTTTCTTTTCTAGCTGTCCTGGGTCTAATCTACCTTTACCCGATTTTTAAATATTACCTTCGTCGTTGGCGGGAAAGTGATTTTAAGGACCTAATACTCATGACTTTGGCGGCGCAGACGATGGTTTTGCCGGCCTTGATTGGATATTTCCATTCGTTGCCGCTGCTGTCATTGGCGGCGAATATTTTGGTTTTGCCATTTGTGCCAATGCTGATGGGTCTCGGTTTTGCGGCTGGTCTGGCCGGAATATTGGTGATGTTTCTTGGCAGGATAGTCGGGGTATTCGCCTGGGCGCTAGCTCATTACCAAATCAGCGTGATCGAGTGGTTCGCAGCATTACCGATGGCGGCGGTTGCGATTAGTGTGCCAAGGACTATAATTTTCGGCATATACGGGTTAATCTTCATCGGTTTGTGGCGATTCTATCGAACACATGCATACGTTTAAAGAAAAAATTCTAGTTGTTATCATTGGCCTTACGCTGGTCATGGTATCGCTAGCTACCGCCCGGGCGGTAGCCCAAAAAGACGGCTTGTTAAAAATTTACTTTCTCGATGTTGGCCAAGGCGATGCTATTTTAATTGAGGCGCCAAATGGCAACCAGGTGCTCATTGATGGCGGGCCAGATGGTAAGATTCTTTCCGAACTGGCGAAAGTTATGCCATTTTACGATCAATCAATTGACGCGGTGGTAGTTAGTCATCCCCATAGCGATCATATTACCGGATTGACCGAGGTACTAGCGCGGTATGAAGTATCTAATATCATTCAGGCAAATGAAAACTATGATTCACCAACGTTCCGTTCGTGGCAGGCCGCTGTCACGGCGGAACACACTCACGAAATGGAAGCTGTGGCAGGCACCAAAATCGCGCTAGCACCAGAAGTAATCCTGACAATCATCCATCCTTTTCAGTCCGTGGCCGGCACGACAACCAAAACGCCCCATGACGATGTTGTCGTTGCTGTCTTAGAATACCGTAGCCTGCGAGTGCTCCTAACGGGTGATATGGAAGTAAAAGTTGAACGGTCTCTTATTGGACACGGGATTGACCTACGAGCCGATGTTTTGAAAATAGGACATCATGGTTCAAGCACCTCCACATCGGAAGAATTCCTTGAAACAGTCGATCCCCAGGTGGCGGTGATTGAAGTGGGTGACAAAAACCGCTATCATCATCCCACGACATCCGTATTAGACCGCCTAACAAATTTTCAAGTGCAATATTATAGAACAGATGTCCATGGTGCAATAACGCTCTTGAGCAACGGCGAATCCTTCTATATTAATAAATAGTAATATAGTAATCATGAAAAGCATTTCAGATTTTCCTCAGTTTAAAACAAAAATGGGCGGTCCAAGATTTAATCTTGAAGATCGAGGTGAAAGACGAAAGTATTTTGATTTTAAAGCCGGTACAGAAATTAAAAAACTGAAAAAATATCTTCAGAAGGAGACTTTTATGGGGTTTTTCTTGGGTCCAAAAAACTCGGGGAAAGGGACATATGCTAAACTTTTTCTGGAAGCCCTTGATGCTGATTTTGTGGCTCATCTATCGGTGGGAGATATTGTTCGTAGTGTGCACAAATCTCTTTCAAACTCCAAGGATAAAAAAGAATTGATAACATTTCTACGGAGACGCTATCGGGGGTATATCTCCATAGAAAAGGCAATCGATATTATTTTAGGACGTGATACCAAAACACTTTTACCCGATGAAGTTATCCTTGCTTTAGTTGAGCGAGAAATTGATAAGTTAAATCGGAAGCCCGTGTTTATAGATGGTTTTCCCAGGAATCTTGATCAAGTGCAGACTTCTTTATATTTCCGCTCACTCATGGGCTATCGTGATGATCCAGATTTTTTTATATTTCTCCATGTTCCGGAAACTGTATTGGCTGAAAGATTCAAAACTCGCGTGATTTGTCCCAAATGTCAGACTTCGAGAAGCCTAAAATTACTTAGAACCAAGCAAATTGGTTATGATCAAAAAACGGAAGAGTTCTATCTCATTTGTGATAATGATGGAGCGAGGATGGTTAGCAAAGAAGGAGATGAATTGGGTATCGAGGCTATTCGGGATCGACTTGAAGTAGATAAAAAAGTTATGTCTCAGTTACTTCGGCTCCGAGGTGTGCCTAAAATTTACTTACGGAATTCTATCTACACGAAAGATGCAAAAAAACTTGTGGATGATTACGAGTTAACACCCGTTTCATCGTATGTTTGGAACGCGCGGAAAAAAGAAGTTATTATCAAAGAAGAACCATGGACCATCAAAGACGACAGTGGGAAGCTTTCTCATAGTCTTCTAGCGCCGCCCGTAGTAGTGGCTCTAATTAAACAAATGGTTAAAGTGCTCAATCTTTAGTTTATTTGTATGGAAGAAAAGAAGCTTTTTAAAGTTGTCATCACCGCTATTGTCGTTAAAGACGGTAAGTATCTGGTCTTGCAGCGAGCTGCATGGGAAAAAAAGTTTCCATCTCGATGGACGGTGCCCGGTGGAAAGCTTTCAACCGAGGACTATATCCATCTTCCCAAAGACACGCCTGACTATTGGTATAATGTTCTTGAAAAAACGCTGCGCCGAGAAGTTGGTCAAGAGGCCGGTATTGAAATCAAGAATATTCGCTATGTCACCTCTCTTGCCGATGCCCGGCAAGGCGATGACCCATCACTTGTGATTTCATGTCTTGCTGATTATGCGAGCGGGGATGTGAAAATGGACGATAGCATGGTGGATCACCGCTGGGTTTCATTAGAAGAAGCAAAGGGGGTAGATCTCATCGAAGGAATTTATGAAGAAATAGAGATAGCAGACCAGATGATCCAAAGGGGTTCTGCCCGAGAGTGGGGAAAGTAGGCAAATATGGTATACTGACAGTGGGCCTCCTCGTTGGCCTAAGCTTTAGAACAAATTATTTAACTAGGGATTTCTATATCGTTGTGCCCCGTGGGGCATATCTGCGAAAACCCACATATTTAAATAGCTTAAGTCTTTTGCTGGTGAGGGGGCCTTTTGGTTTCTTCATAGTCGCTTCACACCGATAATATATTCTTTATCCAAGCTCTTCTTTTATTCAGAAAGCTTTAGCTCAAGTCCTTTATTTTATCGGGAGCCTTATATTCATTAACCCTACGGAAATTCATTTATATCCATTTCCAAGGGATTAACCTGTGCGGGCACCCACCAGCTTTTGATGCTGAACCGCTTTATTGAATGAAGAAGGGCGGATTACAAAAACCGACTCATCGTCGGTTTTTGTAATTGAGTGTCGGGCACCACGTCCGCACGTACGCACTGCTGCGCTTTAGTACTTCCTCACTCTACGTTCGGTCGCTGTCTTTGGTATTTCGTCGCCTCCGCTCCTCAATACCCCGATTACTATCTTGGGCATTTCGACACCGTCGTGTCTCAACTGCAAATCATCCCTCCTTCACTTCGTTCAGTCGGGCTGCCGGGAATCGAACCCGGTCTACAACCACCCCATGGTCGCGTACTACCGGTATACTACAGCCCGCTTAGGCAGCTGCTTGGGTGCGGTCGATCTTACTAATAGTTTTAATGCAGTCGGTGCAAATTTTAATGCGTTTGCCATCCACGCGCGCCCATTGCAGGTTCGGATAGCGTCGGCGCTTGGAGGTTGGGTTATAGTGGCCGCGCAAAAGGACGCGGGTGGTTCCCATGATTGGTTTCTTGCCACACATTGGACATCGAGTTGCCATGGATATATTTGATTAGCGTTTTACATCCTACACCAATGATGATATTTTTTCAATAACCAATTCCTCATGGACCAGGCTCTTCTAATTATCTTTCAAGTCGCGGCGCTTATATATTCCGTGGTTATTCATGAAGTTTCGCACGGTGTGATGGCGTATGCGCTAGGGGATCCGACGGCCAAGCATGCCGGTCGGCTCACTCTTAATCCTTTCAAGCATCTCGATCTGTTCGGATCATTCCTATTGCCTCTCTTTCTTTACTTTACAACCGGTTTTACAGTCGGCTATGCCAAGCCGGTACCTTATAATCCGAATAATCTTAATGACCAACGCTACGGACCAGCTAAAGTCGCTTTTGCCGGACCGGCATCCAATATTATATTAGCCTTGCTGTTCGGCGTAGCCTACCGAGCGATGGTCGGCACGACTATCTCACCAACCATGCTTGATCTTATGCGGGGCGTTATTTTAATCAATCTTTCCCTGGCAATTTTTAATTTGACACCTATTCCGCCCCTGGACGGACATTGGCTACTTCTCACGGCGCTGCCAGGGCGATTTCTTGAGTTACGCCAGTTCCTATATCGGTACAGCCTACCACTTTTATTTGTCTTTATTATCTTTGTTTTCCCTAGAGTTTTCTTTATTATATTGTATCTCTTTCGGCTGATTACGGGGACGACGATATAATGTTGACGGTCCGTCACGTTTTTGTTACTATGAGCCTTGCTCACTTCTGTGTGGGCTCTCTATTTTATTGAAACCAATATCGAAATCAGATGCCAACATATAATCAAATGATGCGCCATCCGCGCAAATCGTCCAGGGCGAAAACAAAGTCGCCCGCAATGACGTTCGGTTTTAATGCTCTCAAAAATCGTCCGGTTGCTTATTCGTCACCGTTCAAACGTGGTGTTTGCGTCAGTGTTAAAACAATGACTCCGAAAAAGCCTAACTCGGCTCTGCGAAAAATTGCCCGCGTGCGACTGACCAATGGTATGGAAGTCACGGCTTATATCCCCGGCGTTGGCCATAATCTCCAAGAACACTCCGTAGTTGTTATCCGCGGTGGTAGGGTTAAAGATTTGCCTGGTGTTCGTTATCATATTGTCCGCGGCCGTTTGGATGCCGGTGGTGTGGATGGCCGCAAACAGGAACGTTCCAAATATGGCGTTAAAAGAGCTAAATAATAATGAGACGACCCATTAAAAATCGGAAACCCACTGAACCCGATCTCAAGTATTCGAGTAATTTGGTCTCGAAAATTATTAATAAGATAATGTATGAGGGTAAGAAATCTATTGCCCGAAGCATCGTATATGACGCTATGGCCATCGCCGAAAAACAGCTTAATAAACCAGCCTTGGAGGTTTTGGATAAAGCGATGGAAAATGTCACGCCGAATGTCGAGCTCAAAAGCCGCCGGGTCGGTGGTGCCAACTACCAGGTGCCGATTGAAGTTCGGCCCGAACGAAAAATGGCTCTAGCTATTCGTTGGCTTGTTGATTCCGCTCGCGGGCAAAAAGGTAAAGCAATGGCCAATAAATTAGCCGAAGAATTTATTGCCGCATTTAATAATACCGGCAACGCCGTCAAGAAAAAGAACGATACTCATCGTATGGCCGAGGCTAATAAAGCTTTTGCTCATCTCGCATGGTAAAATACCTGCACGCCCGTCAGGCTCACAGAGTATGAGCCTGCAGCTTTGGCCGATTTCTTCGTTATACTTCTCCGCTTGATCTCGTCGTAGCTAAAGTACGCCTCGATCAATGCTCAAAGTATGCCTCGAACTTGACCAAGCGTGCGAGGTATTTTGTTAAAAAATACATATGGCAGATTATCCTATAAATAAAATCCGGAACTTCGGTGTTATCGCGCATATTGACGCTGGAAAAACCACTACCTCCGAGCGCATTTTGTTTTATACGGGTATCTCTCATAAGATCGGCGAGGTACACGAAGGCGATACGATCATGGACTGGATGGAACAGGAGCGCGAGCGTGGTATAACCATTACTGCCGCTGCGACCACCGCTTACTGGGTGCCAACCCCGACGTTAGAGCGCCGACGTCCCGACACGGAGTCGGCGTCGGGATCGGGGCCCCGACCTGAAAGCGTCGGGGCTGACCAAAATGTAGATAAATATAAGCTCAACATCATTGACACGCCCGGCCATATCGATTTTACCATTGAGGTAAAACGCTCACTGCGCGTATTAGACGGGGCAGTGGTTGTATTTGATGGCGTGGCTGGTGTTGAACCCCAGTCAGAAACCAACTGGCGCTATGCCGACGACTATAAAGTTCCTCGCATTTGCTTCATCAATAAACTCGACCGTACCGGCGCCTCATTTGATCGTTCTTACCGATCGATCTTAGAACGTCTTTCGCCATCAGCCGTTAAACTGCAGATTCCCGATGGCCATGAAGATCAATTCCACGGCATTGTCGATCTTTTAACGATGGAGTACGTAACCTTCGAAGGCGATAAGGGAGAGAAGGTAGTAAAAGTGGCAACTATACCCGACCATATAAAGGAAGAAGCCGCGAAAGAGCGGGCGGCCACGATTGAAAAAATCATTGAAACTGACGATCGGGCCATGGCCGAATATTTGGAAGGCAAAAAGCCGGATTTAGGTCGCTTGCGAGAAATTCTCCGGAAAGCGGTCATCGAAAATAAAATTTTCCCGGTATTTGCCGGTTCAGCATTGAAAAATAAAGGTGTGCAGCTGGTACTGGACGCGGTTGCCTATTATCTTCCTTCTCCCACCGATATCACTCCCGCGACCGTAACTAATATGAAAACAGGCGAAGTGACGACGGTGAAGCCGGATGATAACGCGCCTTTTACGGCGCTGGCCTTTAAGACCGCAACTGACCCATATGTCGGAGCACTGACATTCTTTCGTGTGTATTCCGGAAAACTTACCGCGGGTTCGTATGTTTTAAATTCTCGTACTGGCAACCAGGAACGCATTAGCCGTATTGTTCGGTTGCACGCGGACCAGCGCGAAGAAATAAAAGAAATTTTTGCCGGCAACATCGCCGCTACCGTTGGTTTAAAAGATACCAAGACCGGCGACACGCTCTGCGATCCCGCAAATCCGGTTTTTTTGGAGGGTATCGATGCGCCGGAACCAGTTATTTCATTGCGCATTGAACCAAAGACAAAGGCTGATCAGGAAAAAATGGGCATCGCGTTGAAAAAACTGTCCGATGAAGATCCGACTTTCCGAATCCGCAGCGACGAGGAAACCGGTGAAATGATTATCTCCGGCATGGGCGAATTGCATCTGGAAATTCTGGTTGACCGCATGAAGCGTGAATTCGGCGTCCAGGCCAATACCGGTAAGCCGCAAGTGGCATATAAAGAAGCTGTTACCGCCGAAGCGCAGGCCGAAGGAAAATACATCAAACAGTCCGGCGGCCGAGGTCAGTACGGCCATTGCTGGCTGCGCGTCGCGCCCAAAGAACGAGGCGAGGGCTTTGAATTTGTCGACGCCATCAGGGGCGGCGCTATTCCACAAGAATTTATTCCAGCCATCGAAAAAGGCGTTCGTGAATCGATTGATAAAGGTGTTATTGCTGGATTTCCAGTGGTAGATATAAAGGTAACTGTCTATGATGGTTCCTATCACGACGTTGATTCTTCAGAAATCGCGTTTAAAGTTGCCGGTTCAATGGCGTTTCAAGAAGCGGTCAAACGCGCCAAGCCAGTGATTCTCGAACCGATCATGAAAGTCGAGGTAATTGTGCCGGAAAATTTCTTAGGCTCCACGACGGGCGATCTTTCTTCCCGTCGCGGCCAAATTATGAGCGTGGATGACCGGGGTTCAGTCGGATTAAAAGTTATTAATGCCAAGGTACCGCTGTCGGAAATGTTTGGCTATGCCACAACTATTCGCTCATTCTCCGAAGGCCGCGGTACATTCACGATGGAATTTGATCATTATGAAGCGGTGCCGGCTAACATTGCGACGCAGATTATGGAAGGTAAAAAATAAGCTATTGACTAGTTAAAAATGTTGCGTTAAACCAATACGAAGATTATGGATATCCGAGAATTAAAAGATTTGCTCAAAAATTCAACCTCTGTCTTGATGCTCGAAGACGGCGAGCCGTCATATATCATTTTGGACTACAAGGTTTATCGCAATCTCATACAACCCCGAGAGCAGGAGGTAGTAATTAAGAACCATACCAATCAGGATGAAACTCAACTCCGACGCTCCGAAGAAGTCGGGGTCGGAGCCCCGACTAAAACGTCGGGGCTTAGTGCCCAGGAAATGGAAGCATTGGAGCGGCTGAACCGGGAGATTCAAGCCCTTAAAGACCAGATCGAACAAGAGGAACGACAGGGTGATTTAGGGGGCGAGCAGTCATAAGCATAAAAGCGTTGACCCGCCTAAATTTTTGGACTATTCCGGCTAAATATATAACAAAAACATCAGTAATATATATCCGAAAACTTAGGCGGGTTGACCTTTTCGTCTTCTCCTGTTAAAATGACCATTGCGTTTAAATAAAAGCGATACTGCATCACGGATAATCCACGAAGGTAATCCTGCCTGCTGGCAGGCAAATCGCGCATTATTCACAATATTGTATCGTTAGTCGACAAAGAAATGGCAGACGTATCAAAATTCAATCGCTCTAAGCCCCACCTGAATATTGGGACGATCGGGCATGTAGACCACGGTAAGACTACGCTCACCGCGGCTATTTTACATGTCCTTGATATGAATAAGGACGCGGGTTACAGCGCTCGCGTCGAAGGCGTAGAAGGTATTGATAATGCCCCCGAAGAACGGGCTCGTGGTATCACGATTTCACTGCACCACTCGGAATACGAGACACCCAAGCGTCACTATGCTCATGTGGATGCGCCAGGCCACCAAGACTATATTAAGAACATGATTACCGGCGCGGCGCAGATGGATGCCGCCATCATTGTTGTAGCTGCTTCCGATGGACCGATGCCCCAGACTCGCGAGCATATCTTGCTTGCGCGTCAAGTTGGCGTACCCTATTTGGTTGTTTTCCTGAATAAAGTTGACCAAGTTGATGATCCAGAAATGTTGGATTTAGTTGAAGCTGAAATCCGGGAACTACTGACTAAGTACCAATTTCCCGGGGACAAGACCCCCATCATCCGCGGTTCAGGCTTGAAAGCACTGGAAGCAAAGTCCAAAGATGATGAATGGGCGCTTAAAGTAAAAGAGTTGGTTGACACTATCGACACTTATGTGCCCGATCCTCAACGCCAAACTGACCAACCATTCCTCATGCCGATCGAAGACATTTTCTCGATCGAAGGTCGTGGCACTGTCGTCACCGGCCGTATCGAACGAGGCAAAGTTAAAATCAACGAGGAAGTTGAACTCGTCGGTATCAAACCAACCCAGAAGACGGTTATCACGGGTATCGAAATGTTTAACAAGCAGCTGGACGAAGGTATGGCGGGCGATAATGCCGGTATCTTAGTCCGAGGTTTGAAGAAAGAAGACATTGAACGCGGTCAGGTTCTAGCCAAGCCCGGTTCCGTAAAGCCTCATACTGAATTCGATGCCGAGATTTACGTTCTCACCAAAGAGGAAGGTGGCCGACATACGCCATTCTTCAAAGGCTATAAACCTCAATTTTACTTCCGAACGACTGATGTCACGGGAGAGGTTATACTACCGGAGGGCACTGAAATGATTATGCCGGGCGATACAGCCAACCTCAAAGTGAAACTCATTGTACCGATTGCCATGGAAGAAAAACAGCGTTTCGCTATTCGCGAAGGCGGCAAGACGGTCGGCGCAGGAGTAGTCACAAAGATTCATGCATAAAACCAAAGCCCGGAATTAATTCCGGGCCTTGTCGTTCTTTGTAAAGGCTATGGCGAAAAAAATTCCAGAAGTCAATCAGCGAATTAGAATCAAACTTCGCGCCTACGATAATAAGATTATTGATAAATCGGCGCAGCAGATTATTGAAACAATCGAACGATATGGTTCCAAGCCCATCGGACCGGTACCTTTACCGACCGAAATTCGAAAGTTCACGGTAAACCGCTCGCCGTTCATCGATAAAAATTCGCGGGAACAATTCGAGATGAGGATCCATAAGCGATTGATCGATATCACGGCGCCAACCCCAAAGATCATTGATGCGCTGACGAATTTGAGCTTGCCAGCAGGCGTAGACATCGAAATCCGAATGTAATTAGAACTTTACTCCCAGCCTCACGCTCGTGAGGCTGGGAACTAAGGTGATAATTCAAGCATTAGTATTTATCCGGTAACAGATTACTCCCGGTTTCTAAAAATACACCGCTCAATTATTACCCCATAACACACCACGTGGTTTCAATACAAAGAGAGCCATAATCGGTTGTTAAAAAAGACAAGCTTGGGGCACTATGCCGGCTCGTCCGGCGTTTTGTTTTTAATTAGCAAGGGCTAATTAAAAACAGGCAGATTTGCAGCTCAATGAGCGACCACTTCGTCACCTTACTTGGCGAAGTCCCATTCGTGAGGGGCTTAAGCAAACCTGAGTTACATTTTGTTTAGTAAGCGTCAAACAGACAAATCATGAAATTCATTCTGGCAAAAAAATTAGACATGACCCAAATCTATGGGGAAGACGGCGCGGTGATTCCAGTCACCGTGGTTGAGGTTCAACCGAACACCGTTATCCAGATTAAGACTAAAGACACGGATGGTTATGAGGCTATCCAATTGGGAACTGGTGCTAAGAAAAAGATTGCCAAACCACAAATCGGTCATTTCAAGAATCTCGGAAAATTCCGCTATGTACGTGAATTTCGCAGCGCCTTGGATGGCGATCAAACCCATAAAGTCGGCGATGTATTTGATGTCGCCACCTTTGCACCTGGCGATATCGTTAACGTAACCGGTTATTCTAAAGGTAAAGGATTTGCTGGTGCCATGAAGCGGCATGGTTTTTCTGGTATGCCTATGGGTCACGGTCACAAACACGTTGCCCGTCATATCGGTTCCATTGGCCAGCGATTTCCCCAGCACACCTTGAAAGGTAAAAAAATGGCCGGTCGAGACGGTAATGAAAAGACTACCGTTCGGGGCTTGCGTGTCATTAAAATTGATAAAGATTCGGGCCTAATGGCAATAAGCGGAGCTGTGCCCGGTAATAGGGGCAATCTCCTGGCCATCGTTTCACAATAATCGTATGCAACTCCCAATTTATACCCAAAACGCGGAGAATGTCGGCACCATCGAAGTCTCAGATGCCATTTTTGCTTTGCCGATGAACCAGGATCTTTTGCATCAAGTTATAGTTTCCCAGAGCGCCAACCGCCGGCAGGTAATCGCTCACGCTAAAGGCCGCTCCGAGGTCAGGGGTGGCGGCAGGAAGCCGTGGCGACAAAAAGGCACCGGCCGGGCCCGTCACGGATCAATCCGATCACCGCTTTGGCGAGGTGGCGGCGCAACGTTCGGTCCGACTAAAGAAAAAGATTACTCAAAGAAAATTAATCGAAAAATGGCCCGCAAAGCCCTAGGCGTCGCATTATCGTCTAAAATCAGAGATGGCCAATTCGTCGTCGTTGACGCACTGAACATCGAGGAACCAAAAACGCGTTTGGCCTCGAAAATCATGCGCACCATCTCTGGTCTGTTTTTCCCGACGTTACAGTCGGGATCCCGACCCTCCGGCGTCGGGACTGGTAAAGCTAAAAAAATGCTTTTAGTTGTACCAACAATGGAAAACACGGCCCTAACTAAGTCGGTCCGCAACTTGCCGAATGTGGAAATTATGGAAGCCCGCAACCTAAATTCCTTAGATATACTTACGTTTCCTAATGTCGTAGCGCTTAAAGACGCCGTCCAAGCCATTGAAAAGACATTTAGTAAGAAATAGGTATGAAATTCAATATTTTTAAAAAAGATAAAAAGCCAGATTTAAAAGCCGAACCAGAGGCCCAGGAGGAAGTTACTGCGAATCCAACAGCGGCGCCAACGCCAATCGGAGTATCACAGGGGGCGCACGAAATTATCCGCAGTTTCTATGTGAGCGAGAAGGCATCTCGGCTGATGGGCATGAATCAATATGTATTTAAAGTTGCCAAGAGCGCCGACTCTCAATCAGTCAAGCGCCATATTTCAAAACTGTATAAAGTGAAGGTAGAAAGAGTCCAGATGCTTAATATGCCAGCTAAGAATCGGAATGTCGGCAAACATCCTGGTACTAAATCCGGATTTCGCAAAGCCATTGTCACATTAGCCGAGGGCAACACTATCGAACAGGCTAAACCATAATCATGAAACAGTATCGACCGACAACGCCATCGCGGCGACACATGAAAGGCTATGACTTCTCCCAACTCACAAAGATTGATTCTTTAAAGTCGCTCACGGGTGGTTTTCATAAATCAGTTGGCCGTAACAATCAAGGCCGTATTACGAGCTCTCATCGAGGAGCGGGCGTAAAGCGACTCTATCGCACAATAGATTTTAAACAAACGAAATTTAATATCCCCGGTAAGGTCGCAGCGATAGAGTACGACCCTAATCGAACGGCGCGTATTGCCCGCATAAACTTTATTGATGGCGAACGTTGCTATGTCTTAGCGCCCCAAGATCTGAAAGTCGGCGATACGATTATGACGGCCGATAAGGGTTCGATCCGACCGGGAAATCGTATGCGTCTGAAGAATATACCCCAAGGCACGATCGTTCATAATATTGAGTTATTTCCTGGCCAAGGTGGTCGGATTGTCCGTTCAGCAGGCAGTGGTGCCACCGTACTCGCTAGCGAAGGTGGCCAGGTTCAGATCATTATGCCATCTTCAGAAACACGGATGATATCCGGCGAGTCATTTGCTTCTATCGGCCAAATTTCAAATGCTGAACACGCGTTGGTAGTACTAGGCAAGGCCGGACGTTCCCGGTGGCTTGGTCGTCGGCCCAAAGTTCGTGGCACAGCTATGAATCCGGTGGACCATCCTTATGGTGGTGGCGAAGGTCGCCAAGGTCGTGGTACTCGCCGACCCAAGACACGCCACGGCAAAATTACCGGCGGACACAAGACGCGTAATAAGAAAAAGAAGTCATCGAAATTCATTAAGCGTCGAACCAAGTAAACTTAATAACGAAATATGTCACGGAGTTTAAAAAAAGGACCCTATATTGATGAGAAACTGCTCAAGAAAGTCAGTAAATTAAAGGCGGGCGATAAGACCGTTATTAAAACTTGGGCGCGAGATTGCACGATCATACCGGAGATGATAGGGTACACCTTCGGTGTCCATAACGGTAAGGTCCACATTCCAGTTTTTGTGACAGAAGACATGATTGGCCACAAGCTGGGTGAGTTTTCCCTTACCCGCAAGTTCAGCCGCCACGGCGGTCGCATGCAGAAAGAACTTGAATTAGCGCAGCGCCAGAAAGAGCTTGATGCTGCCAAGGCCGCCAAAGCCGAAACTACGCCCGAGGCAAAGCCCGCCGCTTAAGTAACATTTATCTAATACCATGGAAGTTAAAGCAAAACTGAACGGTATCCGTCTAGCCCCCCGCAAAGTTAGGGCGGTAGTTAATATTATTAAAAAGAAAGACGCATTGGTTGCATTAAATCAGCTTGAACATTTAGTCCGTCGGCCATCAATTCCGCTTTCTAAGCTAATCCGCTCGGCAATTTCTAACGCTGAGAAAAGCTATAACATGGTTGCCGAGAATCTTTACATAAAGGATTTTATAGTCGACGAGGGCGTAAAGCTCAAACGATATTTGCCGCGAGCTCAAGGTCGAGCTACCGAACTTCAAAAGAAAACTAGCCTAATAACGGTTGTGCTTGATGAGCGTGTGGCTGGCTTAAAAAAGGAAAAGACTGAAAAACAATTAGCCAAAGAGGAGTCCAAAAAAGAACACATTCAGGTCGAAGGTTCTAAGAAATCTGACAAGCCAGAGATAGATCGTGAACTTGGTAAGAAAACAGTCGGCAGTAAGGTAAAGCGATTTTTCAGTCGCAAAGCTGTTTAAATTATATGGGCCAAAAGATTTCTCCAACATCATTACGCATCGGTATCAATAAGGATTGGGCATCCCGCTGGTTTGGCGGCCGCAGATATCCCGCATATTTAAAAGATGACGTCGTCGTTCGCACATTTTTAAAAAAGAAACTCAAGAATATGGCCGTCGCTAGTATTAGTATTGAACGCGGTACAGACACGCTTAACATTACAATCCATACGGCTCGACCGGGGCTGATTATCGGCCGGGGCGGCAGCGGCATCGAAGAACTTAAAAACGCGCTCAAGAAACTCCTGAAGGATAAAATCGCGGTGCGATTAGAGATTCAGGAAATAAAAAGCCCCGAATCATCAGCGCCGATTATGGCCGAATCGATCATTGATCAAATTGAAAAACGCATTCCATTCCGACGCATCATGAAACAGACTCTGGCTAAGATCATTGCCAACCGCGATGTTAAGGGCGCGAAGATACAGCTTAGCGGCCGGCTTGATGGCGCGGAAATCGCACGTACCGAACACTTAGAACAAGGCAGCTTACCACTCCAGACACTTCGCGCTGATATTGATTTTGCTCGGGCCACGGCCTTGACGACCTACGGTACGATTGGCGTTAAAGTTTGGATTTATCGCGGTGAAGTATTTGATAAATAATTTGATATCATGTTGCAACCAAGTCGAATAAAACACACCAAGACACATAAAGGTCGCATCCAACGGGTTGCTACGCGCGGCACAACCTTGAGTTTTGGTTCCTATGGCCTGAAAGCGGAGGAGCCGCTTTGGCTCAAAGCCAAGCAGCTAGAAGCAGCCAAGCGAGCCATGACGCGTTTCATTCAGCGCGGTGGTAAAATTTGGATGCGAGTGTTCCCAGATAAGCCAAGAACAGCCAAAAGCGGTGAAACTGGTTTAGGAGGCGGCCGCGGTCCATTATCGCATTTTGTCGTGCCGGTTGAAGCTGGCCGGATTTTATTTGAGATTGACGGGTTGCCGGAAGCATCTGCGCTTCAAGCACTTCGTCTTGGTGCCCATAAGCTGCCGATTAAAACTAAAATTGTCAGACGGTCATAGAACATGAAATTTCAAGAATTACAAAATAAAGATAAAAATGAGCTTCAATTAATGTTGAAGGATTTACAGACAAAAATGCTGCAGATTTCTTTTGATTTGGCCGAGAAGAAATTAAAAGATTTCAGCCAGGTCAGAAAGACAAAACTTCAAATTGCACGCGTGTTGACCGCCCTGAAAATGCAATCAAATTAATCATGACAATTTCAAATACAACCAAAGGAAAGGCACTCAACGGCGTTGTGGTTTCTGATAAAATGACGAAAACCGTCGTTGTTAAGGTGACGCGGCTGAAAATGCATTCCAAGTATAAAAAACAATTCAAAGTGAGTACTAATTACAAAGCCCATGATCCGGAGCAGCAATATCATGTCGGCGATAAAGTCACAATCCGGGAAACTCGCCCGATATCCAAAGACAAACGCTGGATTGTTGTCGGCCCGTCCGGCCAGGGCAAAGTTAATTAATTTTTTCCATGCTTCAATTACGATCAATTGTCGATGTTGCAGATAACTCCGGTGCCAAAAAAGTCGGTATTTTTAAGGTGCTTGGTGGTTCTCGGCGAAAGTATGCCCAACTTGGCGATATTGTCGTTGTGTCTGTTAAATCTGCCGAACCTCGTAAGGCCGTAAAGAAAAAAGATGTCCTGCGAGCGGTCGTCGTGCGTCAACGTAATGCTTTTCGCCGGAAAGACGGCAGCTATATTCGCTTTGATGATAACGCAGTTGTAATTCTAGACGGCAAAGAGCCCAAGGGCGGTCGTATCTTTGGACCAATTCCTCGCGAGATCAAGGAAAGAGGATTTGCCACGATTGCCTCTCTGGCCCAGGAACTAGTTTAATCTCATGAAAATTCACAAAGGCGACAACATAATTATGATGAGCGGTCCCGATAAGGGCAAAACTGGGAAAATTTCCCAGGTTTCACCGCGTGAGAACAAAGTCCTAGTGGAAGGATTAAACATGGCCAAGCGTCATGTTCGCGCGCGCCAACGTGGCCAAAAGGGTCAAATTATTGCCCGCGAGCGTTTCATTAACGCGTCTCGTGTGGCTTTAGTCTGTAAGGCCTGCGGTAAGCCAACCCGAATTGGTTACCAGATTAATGGAGAAAGCAAAGTTCGCATTTGTCGTAAGTGCAAAGCAGAGATCTAGATTTTTTCTGAAAATCGTATATAATAAAGCGCTTAGAAATATATGGCCCGCCTTTACGAAAAATATAAGAAAACAGTAATTCCTGCCCTGCAGAAAGAGTTTGGAATTACCAATGTTATGGCGGTGCCAAAGGTTGAGAAGGTAGTCATTAATACCGGTATTGGTCGGATTATCAAAGACGAAAAGGCAGTCGAAAGGATTGAGCGTGACCTTGCTATCCTCGCCGGCCAGAAACCAGTTTTTCGGAAAGCCAAAAAGTCAATTTCGAGTTTCAAGATACGCCAAGGGGTGCCAGTGGGTTTGTCGGTTACAATCCGGGGCAAACGTATGTACGACTTCATTGATCGTTTGATTTCTTTAGCCCTGCCTATGTCCAAAGATTTCCGAGGTATTGAAATTAGAAATTTCGATGCCAAAGGCAACTTGAACTTAGGGATTCGCGAGCAGAACATTTTCCCTGAAATAACCTACGAAAGTTTAAAGGATATTTTTAGCTTACAAGTGACGGTAGTTGTTAAAAACACTAAAGGTCGCGAACAGGGAATTCAGTTGATGAGGTTACTCGGTTTTCCAATAAAGAAAGATGATTCAGATAGTAGGCGCGAACAACCGCTTAGACACCGAAAACGAAATAAGAACGGCGGCAGCCTAAACTTAATATCTGCCGCGAAATAACATGCCCAAGAAATCAACCATCGCCCGTTCAAATAAAAAGCCAAAATTTTCGACGCGTATCGTCCGTCGCTGCTTTATCTGCGGGCGCAAGCGGGGATATATTGGGAAGTTTGATCTTTGCCGGATTCATTTTCGCGAATTGGCAACCGATGGATTACTGCCCGGAGTTAAAAAATCAAGCTGGTAGTGAGTAGGAGCTCATCCCCGAAGAGGAATAACCTAAACATATGATTACAGATCCAATCGCCGACATGCTCAATAGAATCAAGAATGCCAACGCGGTCAAAGCTGACCACGTGGCAGTCCCGTCTTCGAAAGTGAAGGCGAAGATTGCAGCACTCTTGAAAGAAGCTGGCTACGTAGCCAATGTCGAAAAGAAAAAGAAAAAAGCTCGTAAAGTTGAGCATGATTATTTGGATCTTGAACTAAAATATACTGACGGCCAAAGCGCTATCAACGGTATTAAGTTGATTTCGCGGCCATCGCGGCATATTTATGTTAAAACGGGCAAGATTAAACCCGTTCGTTCAGGTTTTGGCACAATGGTTATATCTACATCCAAAGGTGTCATGACGGCCCAAGAAGCCCGCAAACAACGCTTGGGTGGCGAGATATTATTTGAAATTTGGTGAGTGTACCTGAGCGCAGGCGAGTAGACGAGCCGAGCAGAGAAACAGTTACTCACCCGCCCAAGTTTTGCAAAGCAAAATTTAGGCGGGTGCGGAATTTAGTAAAGGTTCGCCTGCCTGCCGGCAGGCAGGTCTGTTGCTACATTTCCTTACCTAAAAAAATTCGCATGTCTAAAATCGGCAAAAAATCTATTACTCTCCCGGAAAATGTCGACGTAAAAGTTGACGGTAGATTAGTTTCTATCAAAGGTCCCAAGGGGGAGTTATCTAGAACCATTACCAACGGCATTACCGTATTAGTGACCGATGGTAAAGTTATGGTTGCGCCGACTGATAAAATTCATCCTTCGATATGGGGCCTGGAACGGGCACTTGTTCGCAATATGATCTTAGGTGTTTCGACTGGCTTTGAAGAAAAGCTCGAGATCAACGGCGTCGGTTACAAAGCTATCCAAAAAGGTGAGGACTTGGAGCTAAATCTCGGTTATTCTCATCCAATTATTTTCAAAACTCCCAAAGGCATTAGCTATAAAATCGAAAAGAACATCATCACGATTACGGGTATAGATAAAGAACTTGTCGGCTATGTAGCTGCTCAGATTCGCAAGATGAAGGTTCCTGACCCATATAAAGTTCATGGCGTGAAGTATGTCGATGAAGTTATCAAGACAAAGGCCGGTAAGAAAGCGGCAACCGCCTAATATTTTATGACACACCTGATTACAAAACGTGAACATCGAAATCAACGCCACTCGCGTTTGCGAACGCAGATTTCAGGTACGGCCAATAAACCTCGAATCTCTGTTTTTAAAAGTAATCGCCACGTATTTATCCAGGTGATTGATGACGAAGCTCGCCGTACAATTGTTTCAAGTAAGGTTGTGGCAGCTGCTAAAACAAAAATCAAAGGTACGAAAACAGAAAAAGCGACGAAGATTGGAGAAATGATCGCCGAGAAGATGAAAGAAAAAGGCATCACACAAGCAGTCTTTGATCGCGGAGGTTTCAAATATCATGGCCGAGTAAAAGCTGTCGCTGAAGGCATCCGCCAAGGCGGGATAAAAATTTAAATCATGGATACACCAGACATTAAACCAACAACCCCAGCGGCTCCGCAGCAAGCAAGTACTCATAATACGAGTGCTATAAAAGAGGTTGCTCGCGCAGTGCCGGGTAATCCCGGCCAAGCGAGCGAAGGCGAGCGCGGTGCCCAGCATCAGCAGGTGGCGGGTATGGCACCCGTACCCAAACCGGAAGTGGTGCCCGCGCCAGCTCCCCAAGATGATCGCGCCGGTCGGGGAGGTTTTCGCAGTGGTCGGCGCGGCGGTCAAACCGGCCGAGGTCGGGGTAATCGCCCGCCACGAAAATTTGAAAAACCGGAATATGATTCTCAAGCCATTGATATTGCTCGCGTTACGCGCGTCACTAAGGGCGGTAAGAGATTCAGCTTCCGCACGACAATTGTGATTGGCAACGGCAAAGGAAAAGTCGGTGTCGGCATCGCCCAGGGCAAAGATGTTGCCCAGTCAATTCAGAAGGCAACAAACCAGGCTAGGAAAAATATGTTTCAAGTGTTAATCAAAGACGGCACGATTCCGTATGCAGTTTCGGCAAAGTATTCCAGCGCCGTGGTCATCCTGAAGCCGTCGAAAGGCGGCGTCAAAGCCGGTGGTCCGGTTCGAGTAGTCGCTCGCATGGCTGGTATCACGAGTTTGACCGGTAAACTTACCGAACGAACAAACAATAAACTCAATATTGCCATGGCGACGATTAAGGCGCTCCAGCAATTGAGACGCGAAGGCGGCGAAATGCCAAGACAGCGACCGAGCGTAGAGCAAGGAAGTACTAAAGCACAGTAGTGCGTACGTACAGGCGGGGTATCAGGAAATAATTAATATCTTATGCAGCTTCACGATTTAAAACCACAACATAAAAAATCTCGTAGCAAACGCGTCGGTCGCGGTGGCAAACGGGGCACCACATCCGGACATGGCACGAAAGGCCAGAAGTCCCGCGCTGGGGCGGGTGTGAAACCGGGTTTCCGTGGCGGCGATAACCGTCTTTGGCAGCTTTTCCCGAAGTTACGCGGTGCTACAAAAAAGCCTGGTAATGCTCGTCCGCATCGCAAGCATCGTTTCTATCGTCTCCGGCAGACTAAACCTATCGTCATTAATCTTACTGATTTGAACGTATTTTCGAATGGTGATACTGTAACACCCGAATTGCTTTTGGAGCGTGGCGTTGTACAATCTCAAGGAGAGATAAAAGTTTTAGGCAACGGTGAACTTAACAAAAAACTTACTCTCCATGGCCTCGAACTTTCTAAGTCGGCCCGCGAAAAACTGATTAAATCTGGCAGTATTGTCCAATAGCCTTTCATGAATCGAATTCTTCAACTATTCAAACGACCCGAACTGCGCAGTAAAGTGTTTTTCATCTTGGCTATTTTGGCCATATCTCGCGTTGTCTCTAATATTCCGCTACCGGTACTTGACGCGTCGCGATTGCGGGAGTTTTTCGCCAGCAATCAGTTACTTGGTCTTTTAAGCGCTTTCACGGGCGGTGCGTTATCGCGATTATCAATCGGCCTTTTGGGCCTCGGTCCCTATATTACGGCTTCGATCGTCATGCAGCTTTTGACGATGATTTTTCCATCTTTGGAACAGATGTATAAGTATGAAGGCGAAGCCGGTCGGACTAAATTCAATCAGTATTCCCGCATGCTCACCGTGCCGCTGGCGCTTTTGCAAGGCTACGCCTTTTTAAATCTGCTGACCCAGCAGGGCTTGATTACCGCATTGACGCCGATCGATTGGATAGTTTCGCTCACAACTATCGTGGCTAGCAGCATCTTCCTGATGTGGCTGGGCGAACTTATCACCGAAAAAAATCTCGGTAATGGCGTGTCGCTGTTGATTTTGGCCGGCATCGTTTCGGCTATCCCGACAAATATTCAGCAAGCGGCATTCACATACACACCAGATCAGATTTTCACTTACATCGGTTTTATACTCGTCGGCCTAGCGGTTATTGTTGGTGTTGTTTATATTTCCGAGGCACAGCGCAATATCCCAATTACATATGCCCGGCGCGTGCGTGGTTCTAAAATGTACGGCGGTACATCCACCTATCTGCCGATGCGAGTCAATAATGCCGGCGTTATCCCCATAATTTTCGCGCTTTCAATTCTTTTGTTCCCGGGCATCATTGCTAACTTTTTTTCTAGCTCGAACATTGCCTTAGTCGCTCGGATAGCGACAGCAATTAACGCGTTTATACAGTCGCAATTATGGTATGCGGTAATGTATTTCATCTTAGTCGTGGCTTTCACATATTTCTATACGGCGATTACTTTCGATCCCAAATCGATTTCTGAAAACATCCAAAAGCAAGGCGGCTATATTCCCGGTATTCGGCCCGGCCTGATGACCGCTGCTTTTCTCAATAATTTACTTAATAAAGTCACGCTAGTCGGTGCCATGTTCCTTGGCCTCATCGCCATTTTACCAAACGTTGTTCAGGGGATTACGGGTATTACTGCCTTCACTCTCGGCGGTACGTCAGTCTTGATCGTTGTTTCTGTCGCTCTGGAAGTCATGAAGCAGGTTGATGCGCAGTTGTCCATGTACGAATACTAGAGTCTGGTGGAAGGACGTGGACCATGAAGTTCTCGCCCTTTTTATTTGTCTTTGATACCATTGCACTATGAAGGCTTATATTGCCGCGCGGTTTAATCAAAAAGATCAGACTCTTGATATTGCCAGAAAACTAAAGGATCGTGGATATGATTTTATATCTGATTGGACTAGTCACAAGTCTATTAAACCATACGAACAAAACAGTGAAATGGCTCAGCAGTATGCAATCGAAGATGTTGATGGCACTAGGAACACAGATCTCTTTATTCTTATTAGTGACGAAGCTGGTACGGGAATGTATGTTGAACTAGGCGCAGCCATTGCATCAAATCTAATGTCCGGAAAACCAAAGATATACGTGATCGGAAATCAATTAGATCGTTCCATGTTTTATTTTCATCCAACTGTAAATCGCCGCAACACCATAGAAGATGTACTGAAAGAAATATAATATGCAACATCAGGTTATTATTCTCGTCGGTCCACCAGGATCGGGTAAAGGAACCCAGGCCGAACTTTTAGCGGATGATTTTGATTTTTATAATCTTGAATCTTCAAAAATCATCGAGACAAAAATTCACGAAAATACCGATAATCCGATGCTTAAAGAAGCTCAAGCAAATTTCAAAAACGGAAAACTTGTCGATCCAAAACTGGTCGCGTCATGGATAGTAGATACTATTAGGAATATTGGCGCCAAACAGAGTATGGTTTTCAGCGGTTCATTTAGGACAATCCAGGAAGCCGAAATAGAAACACCTATTATTGAGGAACTTTTTGGAAATAAGAACGTCCATATTATTAATATTCAATTGGATGGAGGAAAATCCGTTGAACGGAATACTAATCGCCGGATCTGTAAAGCCAATCGGCACCCGATTCCTAACTTTCCGGAATTTAAGAACATCACCACTTGTCCCAAGGATGGGAGCGAATTGATTAAGCGCATTTTAGATAATGAAGAAACAATGCGCGTACGTTACGCAACATATATGGAAGAGACGACGCCCGTACTTGATTATTTCCGAAATCGAGGCTATACAATCTTGGAAATAAATGGCGATCAAGGTATTCGCGAAGTGCATGATGACATTATGCGTGGTTTAGATAAGGCATCACATCCAGATTTATGATTTTAAACTATCAACAAATTCAAGACATGGTTGAAGGCGGCAAGATTCTCTCTAAAATTTTAAAGGAACTTGTAGCCGTGGTAAAACCGGATATGACAACCAGCGATTTCGACACGCTAGCGCGGGAGTTTATGAAACGCGAAAATGTCGAACCATCATTTCCAACCGTTGATAATTATCCAGCCGCACTCTGTACGTCTTTAAATGATGAAGCTGTTCACGCCATTCCATCTGACCGAGTAATAAAAAATGGTGACTTATTAAAACTTGATGTTGGCATCATTCACAAAGGCCTTCATACTGATATGGCAACAACTGTGATTGTCGGTGGTCGTAAATTTTTCAACAAAGAATATAAACAAAAAAGAAAACTCCTTTCTACAACTGAAGCGGCGCTCGAAGCCGGAATTAATATGGCACGAGTTGGCAACACGATTGGCGATATTGGTCAGGCGATTCAAGAAGTAGTGGAAGAAAACGGCTTTACGATTGTGCGAGAACTCGGCGGTCATGGTATCGGTAGAACGCTTCATGAAAATCCATTTCTCCCAAACTACCGTGATGGCAATTATAATGATGAATTGGTTCTAGGCATGGCCCTGGCTATTGAACCAATCACCTCGCTTGGCTCGGGGAAAATTTCTGAAAGCGTCGATGGCAAAGGTTATCGTATAAAAGACGGCTCGCTTTCGGCCCACTTCGAACATACGATTATTATCACCGAGAAAGAGCCGATTATTGTAACAGAATAATATTTATTCCGAAACTTATTCTAATGAGTGCGGTAGAAAAGCCAAAAGTTTTATATCACGGTTCGCCGAATGGGCAGATCGATGAATTCGTACCGCACTCGAAAGAAAGCCGCGACGAGTCGCCTGCAGTGTATGCTACTCCAGACAAATACCTGGCCATGATGTTCATGCATAAAAATATGGGCCTGGTCGGACACTTCGGCGATATACCATATGGAATACTTTTTGGTTCACGGGAAGAATGTGAGCACAATGATCATGACGGGCATCTCTACACGCTTCCTAGTGATACCTTTGAACTGAATCATAACCGAGGACTTCAAGGGAGAGAGTGGGTATCTCATAATCCAGTCAAGCCCATGCAAGTCCAGAAGTACGACTCTACTATAGACACAATGTTGAAAGAGGGTGTCCAGGTATATATTATGGATCGTCAAATGTATAATGAAATCAAGGCATCAAGCGATCATGGGCAGGAAATCCTAAGGAATGTACAATCGGAAAATCAGCACCGGGGAATCAATATTCGCCCATTCTAAGCCGGTAAATGCGCGGTATTGACTGCATAAAGAACCTTTGCTATACTGGCTTTACGAATGAAGAAATTAATCACAACTCAAAAATGTAGCGGCTAAATATCGCCCCAATTTTGGTTGGTGCCCCACGCCGCTGATGAAGCGGTTTTACATTTTTTACGGCCGATAGTTGCTCCTGAAATTCGGAATCAACTACTGACTGTAAAAGGCAAGCAACTTGAAAAATAAAGGTTTAAAATCATCACGATGGTGATCGAGAACCTTTCAGATACGATAGCGGGTAATAAGAAAGTAGAAGAATGAACAATCATTCAATGTAGTTACTCATTACATGAAAGGGCGTATGGAGGATGCCTTGACACGAAAAGGCGATGAAGGACGTGGCGTGTCTGCGATAAGCTTCGGGGAGGCGACTAGCGGCCCGTGATCCGGAGATGTCCGAATGGGGAAACCCCGTATTGTGAACCAATACGATTCCGCTTACAGCGGGAGGTAAACCTGGTGAAGTGAAACATCTCAGTAACCAGAGGAACATAAATAGAATAGATTCCGTCAGTAGCGGCGAGCGAACGCGGATCAGCCTAAACTTGTTTTTAATTTCAAAAATTAAAAATAAGGGTTATAGGGTTAGTACACTTGAAATTTGAACTTTGCGAAGACCATGAGGCGATTCCACTTCGTGGAACCTGTCGCCTGAACATTCGCGGAGTTCAAACTTCATAAGAAGTTACAAATTCGAATGGTAGCAGAATGGTCCTGGAACGGCCAACCACAGCGGGTGATAGTCCCGTACGCGAAACTATTCGAACTTCTGTATTATTTCCTGAGTAGTCCGGGATAAGAATGTCCTGGGTGAATTTGCCCATACTACTGGGTAAGGCTAAATACTTTTCGTGATCGATAGTGAACCAGTACCGTGAGGGAAAGGTGAAAAGAACCCCGATGAGGGGAGTGAAATAGAACTGAAACCATATGCCTACAAAGAGCCGGAGCCTGACCACCGCAAGGTGGGCTGGGTGACGGTGTGCCTATTGAAGAATGACCCAACGAGTTTATCCAAATTGCTATCTATAAGTCCCTTAAAGGACGAATGGGTAGGGAAACCGAGTGTTAATAGCGCGTTTTAGAACTTTCGTACATTAGCTTTACGGCTGATGTGCGAAAATTCTATATGCAGTTTGGGTAAGACCCGAAGCCAGACGAGCTAACCATGAGCAGGGTGAACGGTGTCGAAAGACACCTGGAGGCCCGAACCGGTTGATAGCGCAATATCATCGGATGACTTGTGGTTTGGAGTGAAAAGCTTATCGAGTTTGGTAATAGCTGGTTCTCTCCGAAATGCCTTTAGGGGCAGCGTCGTACAGTAATAAGAGGGGTAGAGCACTGATTGGTTAGCCGTGCCCGCAAGGGTAGGCCTACCAAACAAACTCCGAATACTCTTGTGAAATGTACGGCAGTGAGTATGCGAGGGCGAAGCTTCGTGTACGCAAGGGAAACAGCCCAGATCATCAATTAAGGTCCCCAAATCTATGCTAAGTGTGAAAAGGAGGTATCGTGCCTTAGACAGGTAGGAGGTTGGCTTAGAAGCAGCCATCCTTTAAAGAGTGCGTAACAGCTCACTACTCGATCCGGATTTATCCGGGAGGCATGATGCGCCGAAAATTTATCGGGGCTAAGCATAGTACCGAAATTATGGATTCTCGACTTTACTGTCGGGAGTGGTAGGAGAGCATTCCTAATGCTACGAAGGTGAATCGTGAGATTTGCTGGAGCGCTAGGAAGAGAGAATGTTGGGATGAGTAACCGCAAGTGCTGTGAAAGTCAGCACCGTCTAAAGCCTAAGGTTTCCTCCGCGATGTCAATCATCGGAGGGTGAGGCGCAACCTAAGCGTAACCGTGCTTTTGGGCACGGGATCGCGATGGTTAGCCGGTTAATATTCCGGCCCCACGCATGTATTCGATGGGATGACGGGGAAAATAAGATCAAGCGTATTATTGGATTTACGTTGCTGGTTCCCAGAGTAGCTGCCAGGCAAATCCGGCAGCAGCCGCAAGGCATGCTCGAGAACAGGCGAAACTATCTTCGGATAGAATTTGATCGAAGAGTCCTCCGAGAAAAGTCTCTAAGATTAATGCATGCGTGCACGTACCGCAAACCGACACAGGTGGGCAGGTTAAGAACACCAAGACGAACGGGTGATTATTGGCTAAGGAACTCGGCAAAAAAGCGGCCGTACGTTAGCAATATGGCCTGCCGCGCGCAAGCGCGGCCGCAGCTAAAGACCCTCTGGCGACTGTTTATCAAAAACACAACTCCGTGCGAAGCCGAAAGGCGCTGTATACGGGGTGACGCTTGTCCAATGCCGGAACGTTAACGGCGGAAGTGATATGGCGCAAGCTGTATTGCGGATGCCCGAAGCGCCGGTCAATGACGGCAGTAACTATAACTGTCTAAAAGTAGCGAAATTCCTTGTGGGGTAAGTTCCCACGCGCATGAATAGCGTAACGACTGGAGGACTGTCTCAGCCAATAGCCCGGTGAAAATGCAATGTCGGTAAAGATGCCGACTACCCGCACCAAGACGGAAAGACCCCGGAAGCTTTACTGCAGCTTGGTATTGGTCTACGAGTTTTACTACGTAGCGTAGTGGGTAGGATTTGAAGCGTTCCTCTCGGGGAACGTGGATCCGCCAATGAAACACCCATTTGTAAAATTTGTAGCTCTAACTGGCCGGACCCTACAAGGGTCATAAGTAAGGTTTCCTAATCTAAGGCGATTAATTAACAATCTCCTTTCTGTTGCAATCTTCAGATTTTGACTGCAGCTTTGTAAAAATTTTTCAACATAGAAATATTCTATGCTTCAAAATTTCTACTTCGCTTCGTCTAAAATCTTAAAATTTCACAACGAAAGAGATCATTAACTAATCACCATCTCGATTGGGTAATTTGAATTTGTGACTTTGTAGGGTTCGACCAAGACAGTGCCTGGCGGGCAGTTTTGGTGGGGCACTAGCCTCCTAAAAAGTAATGGAGGCGTTCATTAAGGTTGGCTAGCTCCGGATGGACATCGGAGCGATAGTGTAAAGGCATAAGCCAGCTTAACTGCAAGACGGATGTGTCGCGCAGATGCGAAAGCAGGACCTAGTGAACCGACACTTGCTCGTAGGAGCGGTGAAGATCAACAGATAAAAGCTACTCCGGGGATAACAGGCTGGTACTGCCCGAGCGTTCACAGCGACGGCAGTGTTCGGCACCTCGATGTCGGCTCGCCCTATCCTGGGACTGAAGAAGGCCCCAAGGGTTTGGCTGTTCGCCAATTAAAAGGGTACGTGAGCTGGGTTCAGACCGTCGTGAGACAGGTTGGTCCATATCTGGTGCGGGCGTAGAAGCTTGAGGGGGGTTGCTCCTAGTACGAGAGGACCGGAGTGAATAAACCTCTGGTGTATCAGCTGTCCTGCCAAGGGCAGTGCTGAGTAGCTATGTTTAGTTCCGATAAGTACTGAAAGCATATAAGTACGAAACGGGCCCCAAGATGAGGCTTCATAGATTCCTTGTAGATTACGAGGTAATAGGACTCAGGTGTACGCATGGCAACATGTTAAGCCGAGAGTTACTAATCAATCGTTGTAATAAGAGTAGCTACATTGAATGATCGCTCATAAAGTATTATTCGTCCCGACGATTCTGTCGGGATCCCGACCAAAGCGTCGGGACTATCGTAAAGTTGGAGATTTCGAGAAGTTAACTGTGTGCATGGTTGACAGAGCCTGAAAAGGGACTGGATTAGATACCCGAGTTCCTGGGACCGGCCGAGAGTTAGCTGTGTGCAGTTCTTCACCGGAGGCGTTTCGATTCGTTGCCTCCGGCCCTTCTCGAAATCTCTAACAGTCTTAATACCAGTAACTTGGTGACTATACTGGAGGTGTCCCACCTGATCCCATTCCGAACTCAGAAGTGAAATCCTCCAAGGCCCATGATAGTTGGCAATAGCCAGCGAAAGTAGGTAGTCGCCAGATTACTGGTTTTAAGTTTGTCTATATCGGGGACTTCGCCAGCGCTTCTTTTTTGATATAATAAGTTTATGAATGAACGGCCCATCAAGCAATTCACAATCGCGCTGATTTTTTTAATCATTGTTGTCGGTGTTTCTTATACTAGCTATAACATTCTAAATCCAGACCCGACTTGCTATGATCAGATCCAAAACCAAAGTGAGGAAGGTATAGATTGCGGCACCGTATGCAGTAATACTTGCGATCCAGTTATCGTCCCACTCCAGTTAATTAATGGAGAACTAGTACCGGTGGGCGAGGAATTTGATTTAGTATTACAGGTTCGGAATCCCAATGTGCTTCACGGTGCTAAAAACGTATCCTACGATATTATACTGACCGATGCTGAAAATAAAACATCTGTTATCCACGGTTCCTTTTATATCTTGCCATTACAGACTAAGTACATTATAAAATCTCGTTTGGCGAGCTCACTAACATCTTGGGAAATGGTAATCAAGGATGCGACATGGCATAAAGTTACTATAGCTGATCTTAAAGTCGACTTTCCACTCCTGCGCGAACTACATGAAACAGTATCTTTGCCGGGCGTAAAGTATCAAGTCGAAGGCACGCTTGAAAATCGATCAGATTTTGATTTCGACCAGATTGATGTTACTGTGCTTCTGATTGATTCTCTGGGCAGTGTTAAAGCGGTGAATACGACGACAATCAACACTTTCTTATCGAAGTCGCAGCGGTATTTCAAAGTCACCTGGCCGTATTCGATTGTCGGCGAAGGGCTCACGCCCCAGGTCCAGGCGACGACAAATGTATTTAATAATTCGAACTTTATAAGACGATATGGAACTCAAGAAGAGTTTCAGAAATATCAGTAACTCATTTCGAGAAATAGATCTCCCGCTTTTTGCCACGACCGTGGCAATTTGCGTTATTAGTATTCTGAACATCTATGGCATTGGCGGCAACAGTGTTTTTTTTAAGCGCCATGTAATTTTGATAGGTTTCGGATTATTGACGATGATTCTAGTTTCATTTTTTAATTACCGTTATTTAAAAAATTATTCCTCACCGGTATTACTTTTTTACGCAATCGGTATCATTCTCTTACTCGTGACGCTTATTTCTCCGCCAATCCGTGGTGCCCATGCCTGGATTATCATCGGTAGTTTTACATTCGAGCCTTCCGAACTCGTGAAACTAGCGGTTATCATTGTCACCGCGAAATATTTTTCTCAACGGCATATTCACATTAACCAATTTCGCCATATTTTTGTTTCGGGACTATATCTCCTAATCCCACTCGGCATCATTCTACTGCAACCCGACCTAGGTTCGGCCGCGACACTACTGGTAATCTGGGGCGGCATGATCCTAGTCTCGGGAATTAATAAACGTCACCTTTTCTCTCTTTTGAGCATAGGCGTGGTGGTGGCATATTTGTCATGGATCTTTATTCTGAAACCATATCAGAAAGAGCGTCTGATTTCATTCATTAATCCGTATAAAGACCCGACCGGTATTGGTTATAATGTCATCCAATCTAAAATTGCCATTGGTTCTGGACACTGGTTCGGCAACGGGCTGGGTAAGGGGTCTCAATCTAGGCTTGGATTTTTACCTGAACCGTACAACGATTTTGTTTTCGCCTCGTTCACCGAGCAGTTCGGTCTCGTCGGTGTTTTTGTTTGCTTGGGCCTTCTGATTACGATGCTTTTGAGAATTCTTCGAATTGGAGAACGGAGTACGAATAATTTCGGGAAACTTTTTGCCGTAGGCATGACCTTATTTATCTTAACCCATGTTATCGTGAGCGCGTCGGTAAATATCGGCCTCATGCCTATCACGGGGATACCGTTCCCATTTTTGAGCTATGGGGGTAGCCACCTCTTCTCACTCATGATAGGCTTGGGACTTCTTCATAGTATTGTCCGGTATGGCTGAAGAATTATACAACTTGATTATCAACTTCACCGGCCATAAGCAAATTCGACTTGAACTTGAGCAAGATGAAGGTCGGGTGGAGGCTGTGGATTTCTCATTTGACAGAAACCTAGATACCTTGTTGATAGAAAATATTGACAAAATTCTGAAAAGGAATAGAATAACCGCATTGTCTTTAGGAGCGGTCAAGGTCGCGGGCGCTGTTGATCCCAATAGCTCCGCGTATAAAATTGTCCAGACTTGGATTGAGGCGATAAAATCTTAAAAATCCAAAGTAAATTGAGGATTTTTGGATAGCCAGACAGAAGTACGGCTATTGAAAAGCATTCAATTTTTCAGGGGTAGGGACTCCGCCAGTTGGCGGACGGGGAGTCCTTGTCCTTGGGGCCCCCGCGTTTTGATTATCAGAGTCAATTAAACAGTTACAATCGCGATGCACGACTGGGTAAGCCGTGCTTTATTGTTGTTGTGCACGAGAAATTCTTGGTTGCAGGGTGAGTTATTAAGGAAGGTAGGTCGAGTTTGGAAAAATAAACTACCATGGCGCGCAAAATATTTTCTAAATATAATATAGATAAATTTGAAGCTCCGAACCTGGTTCAGGTGCAACTCGACTCATACAAATGGTTTTTGGATGTTGGCCTGGGCGAACTTTTGAAAGACGTTTCGCCGATCGAAGATTGGACTGGCAAAGAACTCGAACTTTCGTTCATTGATTTTCGGATTGACGACGCGAAATACGATGAACGAACTGCCATCGAGAAAAATATCTCCTTTGAAGCACCGCTTAAGGTTGTCGTCAGTTTAAAAAATAAACGAACGGGCGCAACTAAGGAACAGGAACTCTTTATGGCTGATTTGCCGTTGATGACGCCCCGAGGCACCTTCATTATTAATGGCGTCGAGCGTGTTGTCATTTCACAGCTCATTCGAAGCCCCGGCGCTTTTTTCTCTATGTCCCGTTCTAGCCGCTATAAGCGGTTTTTTGGCGCGAAATTAATACCGGCTCGCGGCGCCTGGCTTGAGTTTGAGACCGAATTTAACGGTGTTATTTCTGTCCGTATCGACCGTAAGCGTAAAATTCCAGCAACGGCGCTGTTACGCGCATTCGGGGTTGGTGACGATGAAGCAATTAAAAAACTTTTTGAAGACGTTGATACGGATCCGAACACGAAATATATTCTTTCCACGATTCTTCAGGACCCTTCTTCGAACGAGGAAGAGGGTTTGATTGAAATGTATAAGCGTATCCGACCAGGTGATCCGGCGACAGCTGATACTGCCCGACAGATGATTCAGAACCTCTTTTTTAATGGTGCCCGCTACGATCTTTCTAAGGTCGGACGTTTCCGTATGAATAAGCGTTTCAGTCAGGAACTTGATCTTGACGATAAGGCTAACCGGACTTTACGCCTAGAAGATGTTGTTAACCTCATTAAGGAAATTATTCGTCTTAATAATAATCCTGTCGCTGAACCGGACAATATTGACCACCTCGGTAACCGCCGCGTAAAGACGCTCGGCGAACTACTGCAGGATCGTTTACGCATCGCCTTCACGCGCATGGAGCGTATTATTAAAGATCGTATGTCTACTTCCGATTTGGAGGTGGTTATGCCGGCCCAGTTGATAAATGCCCGACCGCTCGTCGCTGCCCTTAAAGAATTTTTCTCCTCTGGTCAGCTCTCTCAATTCATGGATCAGCATAATCCGTTGGCGGAACTGGAACACAAACGACGCCTTTCGGCGATGGGTCCTGGCGGTCTGACCCGCGAACGAGCCAGCTTCGAAGTGCGCGACGTTCATCCCTCTCACTATGGCCGTATTTGTCCGATTGCCACGCCGGAAGGTCCGAATATCGGTTTGGTGGGTCACCTCGCCCTCTATGCGAAGGTTTCTCCGCTTGGTTTTATTCTCACGCCCTACGTGAAAGTCACTAAAGGTAAGATTACCGATGTGGTGGATTACATGGATGCCGTCGAAGAAGAACGTTATATTATTGCTCAAGCCGGCGCTGAAGTTGATAAGGATGGCAAACTCATAAGTAATAAGGTAGAAGCTCGAATTAAGGGCGAACCTGGTACGGCTGGACCCGAGGAAATTAACTACATTGATATCTCGCCCCGACAGCAATTTTCTGTGGCTACTTCACTCATTCCATTCTTGGAACACAATGATGCTAACCGCGCCTTAATGGGATCGAATATGCAGCGCCAGGCCGTGCCGCTTATTATGCCCGAATCACCGTATGTCGGTACGGGTTTGGAGTCAAAAGTTGCCGTTGACTCCGGGCTCGTAATTGTGGCGCCGGAAGCGGGAACAATCCTAGAAGTTGACGCGAATCATATTGTTTTAGAGACAGACAAGGGCAAGGAACATAAGTTTCCAATTTTAAAATTTGCCCGATCAAACGCATTTACCTGCTTAAACCAGCGGCCGATCGTGAAAAAGGGGGATAAGGTTAAGAAGGGCCACGTTTTAGCTGATGGTCCCGCAACGCATCAGGGCGAACTCGCGCTCGGCAAAAATCTAGTCGTTGCTTATATGTCCTTTGAGGGTTCTAACTATGAAGACGCTATCGTTCTGTCGGAGCGATTAGTGAAAGACGATGTGTTTTCATCTATTCACATCGAAGATTATAACGTTGATGTTCGGGAGACAAAACTTGGTCCCGAAGTTATCACTTATGATATTCCAAATGTAGCTATGGAGCGTCTAAGCGATCTAGATGCTGATGGCACAGTTCGAATTGGTGCCGAGGTTCGGTCGCAAGATATTCTCGTCGGTAAAATCTCACCGAAGGGCGAAAGCGATCTCACTGCTGAAGAACGATTACTCCGGGCAATTTTCGGCGATAAGTCCCGCGACGTCAAAGATACTTCATTGCGTCTGGATCACGGCAAACAAGGCCGTGTTGTCGGCGTGAAAGTATTTTCTCGAAAAGATGGTGACAAACTCGATGCCGGCGTTATTAAAAAAATTCAGGTTTCGATTGCCCAACTTCGTAAAATCCAGGTTGGCGATAAGCTTGCTGGCCGTCACGGCAACAAGGGTGTTATTTCGGTGATCTTGCCCGAGGAAGATATGCCATTTCTGGAAGATGGCACGCCGGTTGATATTGTCCTTTCGCCGCTTGGCATTATTTCCCGCATGAATATCGGCCAGGTGCTTGAATCACATCTCGGTATTGCCGCCAAGAAACTTGGCTACAAGGTTGCCACGCCGGCAATGGCCGGCCCCACCGAAGAAGTTATCATGGAGGAACTCGCTAAAGCCGGTTTTCCCGTAGACGGCAAAGTACAGCTTTATGATGGCAAAACCGGTTTGCCATACGCTCAAAAATGCCATGTTGGCCTGACATATTTTATGAAATTGATCCACATGGTAGAAGATAAAATCCATATGCGCTCGATCGGACCATACTCGCTGATTACCCAACAGCCATTGGGCGGTAAGGCGCAATTCGGCGGCCAGCGTTTCGGCGAAATGGAAGTTTGGGCGCTCGAAGGTTACGGTGCCGCCCATACCCTGCAGGAAATGTTGACGATTAAATCGGACGATGTACTTGGCCGCGCTAAAACCTACGAATCAATCGTCAACGGCGAAGAAATTGTGGCGCCGCACCTGCCAGAGTCATTCAAAGTATTGCTTTCGGAAATTAAAGGCCTGGGTCTTAATGTCGAGCTGATTGAACGCTAATATATATGTACCTTTCCCACATTAAACTTAAAATTGCCTCGCCGGAAGATGTCATGTCGTGGTCTTACGGCGAAGTAACAAAACCAGAAACGATAAATTACCGTACCCAAAAGGCGGAGCGGGAAGGTTTATTTTCGGAGGCTATTTTCGGACCGGTTCGTGACTGGGAATGTTATTGCGGCAAATACAAACGTATTCGCTATAAAGGCATCATCTGTGATCGCTGCGGTGTTGAAGTTACGCGCTCAATTGTCCGCCGTGAACGCATGGGCCATATCAAGCTTGCTGCCCCGGTAGCTCACATTTGGTTCCTGCGCGGCGTACCATCAAAGATTGCCTCGATTTTAAATGTTTCATTGCCCGAACTGGAAAAGGTAATCTATTTCGCTAGCTACATCGTTACGAAAGTAAACGAAGAGTTGAAAACAGAAGCGATGAAGCGTATCGAAGTTGAATTTAAATCGCGCATCAAAAATGTTGCTGGTCCGGCCGAAGAAGAAAATCTCAAGGACTTAAAAGACCGCGAACGGATTAATCTTAAAAACCTCAAAAAATACCAGATTCTCTCGGAATTGGACTATCGCGACCTTTCGTTGAAATACGGGGAAGTATTCGAAGCCAGTATCGGTGCGGAAGCAGTTCGGCGCCTGCTTGAGGAGATTAATCTAGAAAATCTAGCTCAAGAAGTTACTAAGATTTATCAAAATGAAACGAATCCGCTGGAACAGCGGAAGGTTTCTCGTCGCTTGAAGTTGGTTAGGAATATGATACGGGCCGGCATCCGGCCGGAGTGGATGATTATGACTATTCTACCGGTTATTCCGCCAGCGCTTCGACCGATGGTACCACTTGATGGTGGCCGTTTCGCGACTTCTGACTTGAATGATTTGTACCGCCGGGTTATTAACCGCAACAATCGGCTAAAGCATCTCGTGGAGCTGAAAGCCCCTGAAGTTATCACCAAGAACGAGAAGCGAATGTTACAGGAAGCAGTGGATGCGCTGATTGATAATTCGATGCGCCGCGGCCAAACTACGACTGCGGCTTCGACAGGTCAGAAGCGGGCGCTTCGATCGCTGGCCGATATGCTTAAGGGTAAACAGGGTCGGTTCCGGCAAAATTTACTCGGCAAGCGCGTCGACTACTCCGGCCGATCCGTTATTGTTATCGGTCCCAAACTGGGCTTGGGCGAGTGCGGCATCCCCAAGCACGTGGCGCTAGAGCTATTCAAACCATTCGTCATCGGAATTCTTATCCGCAATGGCTTGGCTCATAACATTAAATCAGCCAGCCGGCTCATCGAACAGGAAACACCGGATGTTTGGGCAGCACTCGAAGAGGCAATCCAGAAAAAACTGGTTTTGCTTAATCGTGCGCCGACGCTGCATCGTTTGTCGGTCCAAGCTTTCCGGCCAATCCTCATTGAGGGCAAGGCCATCCAGTTGCCAGCAATGCCCGTACATGCTTTCAATGCCGACTTTGATGGCGATCAGATGGCCGTTCATTTGCCATTGACTAATGAGGCCCAGCAAGAAGCTCGCGAGCTTATGCTTTCAACGCACGGCATTCTTAAGCCCGCGACTGGCGAACCGGTGGCTATCGCTTCTCACGATATATCGCTGGGCTGCTATTATCTGACTAGCATCTTAGAAGGCGCAAAGGGCGAAGGTAAATTATTCTCCTCATTCGAGGAAGCAAAGTTGGCTTATGAAAATGGGTTTATTGCCTTACGAGCTAAAATTAAAGTCTTATATCAGCCGTTGGGAGAGCGTAATGAACAGGAGGTTTTAAAAGGTGCTATTGCCCAGCCAGGCATTATTGAAACTAGTGTCGGCCGCATTATTTTCAACGATGCAATGCCCGAGGGGCATTATTTCGTCAATAAAACTCTCGATAAAAAAGATCTAAAAACAATCGAAGGCGAAATCTGGGAGGAAGCTGGCGAAGAAGTAACAGTCAAATTTCTTGATACGATCAAGGACCTTGGTTTTCACTATGCTACCGTTTCCGGAATTTCCTGGGGTATGAATGACCTTCGGATACCAAAGGAGAAAGGCGCAATTATTGCCGAAGCAGATCTAATTATTGAATCTAATCGTCGGCTCTACGAGGACGGTTTGCTGACCGAATATGAGCGTCGCGCAAAGGCTATCGAAATTTGGAATACGACTAAAGCTAAACTGTCGGTGCTGGTAAAGCAGCAGCTCACTTCCGAGGACCCGGCGTATATGATGGTGGAATCCAAATCCCGCGGCAACTGGTCAACGCTTGACCAGATGATGGGTATGCGCGGTATCTTTGCCAATCCGAAAGGTGAATTGATCGAGCTGCCGGTAAAAGACTCGCTTAAAGAGGGCCTGGATCCGTTAGAATACTTTATTTCGACGCACGGCGCCCGAAAGGGCCTAGTCGATACGGCCTTGAAAACCGCCTCGGCGGGTTATCTTACCCGTCGTCTGGTTGATGTTGCCCAAGATGTCGTGGTCTTAGAGGAAGACTGCAAAGATAAGGAAGGCTACATAGTCTATGCCGAAGACGGCAAGTTCAGTGGTGAAACATTAGGTAAGCGTGTTAAGGGCCGTACCTCTTTGGAGGAAGTTTCTGGTACTGACGGCAATGTTTTAATCAAGAAGGGTAAGATTATTGATAAGGACATGGCCAAGAAGCTCGATGAGCTTGGTTTATCTAAAATTAAAATTCGATCCTTAATTACGTGCAAAGCGCGGATGGGTGTCTGCCGGATGTGCTATGGCTATGACCTTTCGAAAAACCGTATTGTCGAAGTCGGGGAAGCCGTAGGTATTATCACGGCTCAAGCAATTGGTGAACCGGGTACGCAGCTGACAATGCGAACGTTCCACTCGGGCGGTGTGGCTGGCGGTGCTGACATCACCATGGGCTTACCGCGCGTTGATGAAATCTTCGAAGCTCGGCCGCCTCAATTTAAGGCGCTGATTGCTGATGCCGATGGGCAAGTGGTTTCAGTTGAGACTCGGGCTAAGCAAAAAATAATTACTATTGAGCTTAAAGAAACCAGCGAAAAACGAGAATACGCCGTTTCACCTAACATTGCTATTGCCGTGGCTCAAGGTGATCTCGTGACTATCGGCCAGCAGCTTTCGGAAGGCCACGTGGACCTGAAAGAACTTTATAAAACTACCAACGACATGGACCTTGTGGCTCGATATATTATCCGGGAAGTGCAATCCATCTATTTTCCCACTGGTGACACAATCAATGACAAGCACGTTGAACTTATCGTTCGGCAGATGTTTGCCCGAATGAAGATTATTGATCCGGGCGATACCGATTTACTTACGGGCGATATTGTTGAAAAACGGAAAGTTCTTCACGAAAATGAGAAAGCGCGCGATGCCAAAAAAATTGAGGCTACCTATGAACAACTACTCTTGGGTATCACTAAAGTCTCGCTGACCACCGAAAGCTTCTTGTCAGCGTCCTCATTCCAAGAAACTGCCAAAGTGCTGATAGATTCCGCCATTGCCGGCAAAGAAGACTACCTTCGTGGCTTAAAGGAAAATGTCATCATCGGCCGCCTTATACCCGCCGGTACCGGTCTGAAAAATCGGCCCGAACAACTCACAGAATAAAAAATGGCCTAGAGGGATCGGTCCCCCCTAGGCCACTCCGGGGCGACTCTTCTTAGACTATCTGGATCTTGCCTTTCAAGAGGCCCTCCTTTCTTTTCCCCGCATTGCGGGTGTTCTATATTTAGTATATTTCCTTATATTTAAAAAAGAAAGAGGGGTTGACCCCGTAGTGAATTTTCCGGAATACACGCAAGGCGAAAGCCTTAGCCGGAAAATCTACTACGGGGTTGATTTGAGTAGGTAGTTTGATAAGATAAGAAGGCCATGTCACGCCGCAAGAAGAAAGAAAATATCATCGCCAGAAAGAACGAAATGCGATCTCGTCTCGATATCTCTCAAGAGACGCGCAACAGCATCTGGGGCATCGCCAGCTTTATCGTCGCTACCTTAAGCGTACTGGCATTCATTGGCAGCGCTGGCACGGCCGGAGAATACTTTAACCTCTTTGCCCGATCCCTGTTTGGGTGGGGCTTTTTCCTTATTCCGGTAGCTTTCATAATGCTGGGCGTGGCTTTCATTAGGTCTATCTCTCGCCGGATTTATTCCAGCGCCGTGCTGGGGACTGCGCTTTTCACCCTGGCTTCACTGGCGATTTTTTTCATCGTCGGTAGCGGCGAATTTGATACCCGCCTAACCCAGGGCGGATATTTGGGAGCTATTTTCGGCTTGCCGTTACAAAAAATGGTTGGGTTCACGGCGTCATTAGTCGTATTGGCGGCAATTATCGTGATTTCGGTTCTTTTGGCGCTTAATATCCCGATCTACCAGTTGATTACCAAAGAAGAAGAGGAAAGAAAGAAAAGGGATGATATTAAGGAATTAGTCATTAAGAAAGGCGACGCGATCATGCCAGTAACAGGCCCTAAAGCCATAAATGGTAAACTCGTGCCAGCAAAAGTTGAGTTAAGCGATAAAGAATTTGTTATTAAAAACATGAAACTGGGCAAATGGATACTGCCGCCATTAGAGCTTTTAAATGAAGATAAAGATCAAGCTGCGACCGGGGATATAAACGCCAATGCCAGTATTATTAAACGTACGCTATCGAATTTTGGCATTGATGTCGAAATGGGTGAAGTTTCCATCGGTCCAACGGTAACGCAGTACACCATGCGGCCAGCGATAGGCGTGAAATTGTCCCGCATAACAGCTCTGAATCCTGATTTAGCGCTGGCATTAGCGGCTCATCCGATCCGTATTGAAGCGCCGATTCCTGGCAAATCATTGGTAGGCATTGAGGTACCTAACAGCAAAGCAGCGCTTGTCGGCTTGCGCAATATGCTGGAAGACGATGAATTTGCAAAATCAAAATGGTTTTTGCCGATGGCTGTCGGGCGCGATGTCGCTGGTACGCCTATTTTTTGCGGTTTAGATAAAATGCCCCACCTGCTTATCGCTGGCGCAACCGGTACCGGTAAATCGGTGGTGATTAATACGACGTTGCTTTCTTTGTTATACAAGCACTCGCCGGACATTTTAAAGTTAATCCTCATCGATCCGAAACGGGTTGAACTGACGCTTTACAACGACATTCCGCATCTGATCACGCCAGTCATCACTGACAATAAAAAAGTGCTTGGTGCGCTGAAATGGGCGGTGACAGAAATGGATCGCCGTTACGATATTCTTTCCAAATCCGCGTCTCGAGACATATTTTCATACAACGCGAAAATCACCAAGGATGTTCCAGTCATGCCTTTTATAGTAATCGTTATTGATGAATTAGCCGATCTTATGGCTTCCTACGGCCGAGATGTGGAAGCGGCGATTGTGCGCCTAGCCCAAATGTCTCGTGCGGTTGGTATTCATCTGATTCTATCTACCCAGCGGCCATCGGTTGAAGTTATTACCGGCTTAATTAAGGCCAACATTACTTCTCGCATTGCCTTGCAGGTAGCCAGCCAAATTGATTCCCGGACGATTTTAGATATGGCCGGCGCCGAAAAGCTGCTGGGTAAGGGCGATATGCTCTTTGTTCCCGGCGATTCATCTAAGCCAAAACGTGTCCAAGGACCCCTGGTAACCGAAAAAGAAGTTAAGGATGTTGTCTCCTTCCTTAAAGATCAAGCCGGTAAAATCGAAGTGACCAGTGAAACTCCCGAATTGCAGGTGGACTTTGATGCACCGGTGTCTCTAATTGGCACTGGCGGCAGCAGTGCCGGCGAGGATGATATGTATGAAGATGCTAAACATGTAGTGATTGAGGCTGGCAAAGCATCGGCATCGCTACTCCAGCGCCGATTGCGAGTCGGTTATGCGCGAGCGGCGCGGTTGCTCGATATCCTGGAAGAGAGAGGCGTTATCGGCCCGGGTGACGGCGCTAAACCACGAGATGTATATGTAAAACCAAGCGGCCCCGCCGCTACATTGACGAATGTCCCCGAATCAGAGTACGGTGAGAGCGGTATATCGGCTGATTCCCAAGAATCTGAACAGGACGAGGTATAGAAGAATATAAATTTAGAGGAGGGATTATTATATGTCAGCTAAAAAACAAGAGGAAGCAAAGGGAAACAAAAATACTAGTACCGAGCATAGCCGAAGTATTGACGTTGCTATTAGAGAAATCCAAGAGAAGTACGGTGATGGTTCGATCATGAAACTTGGCGATGCTCGCCGGGTGGATGTTGATGTCATCCCAACCGGCTCCGTATCACTTGACCTTGCCCTGGGTGTCGGTGGAATTCCTCGCGGCCGAGTGGTGGAAGTCTATGGTCCGGAAAGTTCCGGTAAAACAACTTTAGCGCTTCATGCTGTGGCGGAAGTACAAGCTATGGGCGGTGTGGCAGCCTATGTTGATGCCGAGCATGCCCTAGATCCCGAATATGCTAAAAAGATCGGTGTAAAAATCCAAGACCTCCTCATCTCTCAGCCGGATACGGGAGAACAGGCGCTAGAAATCGTCGAAACTCTTGTAAAATCAGGAGGCATATCGCTGGTAGTAGTAGATTCTGTGGCGGCGCTGACGCCCCGTGCCGAAATTGAGGGTGAGATGGATCAGCAACACATGGGATTGCAGGCTCGCCTAATGTCGCATGCCCTTCGAAAACTGACAAGCGTGGTTTCTAAGACAAATACAACGGTACTTTTCATAAATCAAATTCGCCAAAAGATTGGTATTATGTTCGGCAACCCGGAAACAACGCCCGGCGGTTTAGCGCTCAAATTTTATTCTTCAGTCCGCATTGAAATTCGTCGGGCGGCTCAAATTCAATCGGGCGAAAAAATTATTGGTAATCGGGTGAAGGCTAAGGTCGTAAAAAATAAAGTGGCCGCCCCATTCCGAACATGTGAATTCGACATCTTCTATAACGAAGGCATTTCTAGGGAAGCCGATGTAGTAAACACTGGTGTTATCTATAATCTCGTTTCTAAATCTGGCAGCTGGTATAATTACCTGCCTGACGGCAAGGCAGGTGGCGACGTGATCAAGCTAGGCCAGGGCATGGATGGTGCTCGCGCTTATCTCAAAGAAAACCCCAAGATTACCAGGGATCTCATCTCTAAAATTAAAAAGGCGGCAGCGGTCCAAGGGGTCTAAAACGCAGTAAACAGGTATCCACAGGTTATCAACTTATACCCCTCTTGCACTATTAATTTGGCGTGCTATAAATACTCTACAGTTCTTTAAAGGAAGTTGGTTATCTCTCGACAGCAGAAGCTTCACAGTCATTGACTGCGGGTCTTCTGCTGAAGGGAGATGGCCTCACGCGAAGGTTAACTCCTTGCAGCCGGTATGGAAGCGCCCCTTGAAAGGCGCTCACAGGCCGAGCGAGGTCTGGGGTTTGGTAGACCAAAGTGAAAAGCATGCCTAGTTCCCTAAAAAGAACAAAGGTACTCTGCGTCACGGTGGCTGACGTCCAACTCCGCACCTAGAGGAGCAGTAAATCTTCAAGGAAAACCAGATGGGTAAAACCAGGCTGGGTTCTAAGAAGGATGCAGATATTCGGCAATAGTTGCTACTAATGGCGCACCGGGGTAACACTCGAAAGCGTCAAAAGTAACAACTATAGTGTCTGGAGTAATCCAGCGCACACAGTGACCGAATAGCATTGGCGGAGACACCGATGCTACTAGTCGCTGTATGTCGAATAACCCCACATGCCGAAGCTATGTCCAGGTGAGGCTTAAAACCCCAAACCTGATGTGGCTAGCTGTGATCTGCTAGACTCCCGACCTACCGCTAAACTTCCGTACTTCGTTCGTACTACGGACGAATCGGCCCTCCCAAATCTCTCACAGACGAAGGGGGCCTTTTCTATTTCGTAATAGTGTTATATATTCTATCTAACTGCACTTTTTAGTTTGGGGCCAGTTAGTAGAACCCGCACTTAAGGGAACATAACCCAAATGTGCGAGAGTATCGTACGCCTAACAGGGGGCGTACCCTGGCTTCGGAGGCATGGACGCTGTCCGGAACCTTGTCCGCCGACACATCAGTGTCAGCGTGATGATCTGCTTTCAGCGCAGTCGAGGGCAAATAGCATGGTCTTCATGGTCACAGTCTTCCTGCGCCCCTGGCCCCGGTCCTTTCCGCCTCGCGACTCCTGCGAGGCGTTCGTTTTTAAAAAGTAAAACCGCCAAGAGGCGGTTTTACGATTAGTGCGAAGCTTAGCTTACTTTTTGACGGTTTGGTTGCGGGTATATGGCATCAACGCCATAAAGCGGGCAAGCTTGATCGAGTTTGAAATCATGCGCTGATGTTTATTGCAGAGTTTATTGCGCTTAGATGAACCGATCTTGAATTCGGATGTGACATACTTACGCAGGAACTGCGTATTCTTAAAATCGATATAGTTAATGTTGTCGTTGCAGAATGTGCAGTGCATGGGTAGTTTTTAGATTCTAGTTTTTAGTTGTTAGTCTTTATTTCTATAAACTATCAACTAGCCCCTAGTCACTATCTCAAAATGGCAGATCTTCTTCTTTTATTTTAACTTCGTCATCTTGGACTTCGGGCCGAGTTACCTCGTTTTCATTAATAATGGGAATATCTTCTGGGGCCACGGGTGCTGCTGCGGGCGATGGTGTCTTAACATCGCTCATACCCGCGCTTGCATTAGCCGATCGGGGACCGAGTTGCAGATTTTCGACGACGATCTCGGTAACGTATCGTTTAACGTTATCTTGTCCCTGCCAGGAGCGAGTCTGGAGACGGCCTTCGAGCATCACCAACCCGCCACGCTTAAGATACTGACTGGCAATTTCGGCCAGTCTGCCCCAGGCAATAGCCGTATGATACTCGGTGGCTTCTTTGCGCTCACGGCTATTTGGATCAGTCCAAGTCCGGTTAGTAGCCAAGCGAAGCGTGGTCACATTCTGGCCAGTCGAAGTGGAACGCATTTCTGGTTCCTGGGTCAAGCGGCCAATGAGAACAACTTTGTTTAGATTCATAAGGGGTAGTTTTTAGGTTCTAGTTTTTAGTTGCTAGTATTCTATAAATTATCAACTAGCTGCTAGTCGCTATCTTACAGTCCGCTAATTACGTCTTCCAGCTGCTTTTCAATCTCCTTACTGTCCTTGTGGACCTCTTTACGAACGCGGCGTTCCGGTTGGGCCATTGGGGTTTTGACCGGACCCTTACGCCGGTCGGCTAGCTTCACAATCAAATGCCGCATGACGTGGTTATTTAACCGCAGCTGTTCGTCTATATGAGCAATACCATCCTTATTTTCAATTGTAAAGTGGAGGTAACCAAAGAAGCTCATCCGCTCATGCTTAATGGGATAGGAGAGGCGAGTCCGATCCGGTTCCTTTGAGAATACAATCGTCCCACCTTGGGCCGTAACTAATTTTTCCAGCTCTTCTTTTAGGCTGGCAATCTGGGTATCTTCGACCTCCGGCTCAATATGATAGGCCAGTTCGTAAAGTTGCTTTTCCATACAATACTTTGGGTATACCGTACGCTATTGCCCTAGTAGATGGGCTCACGCACGGTTATTGCTAATACGCTGGAATAGTACACAAAATGACTTATTGCGTCAAGTCTTTGAATATTGACTTTGTAGTTAAATTATTGTATAGTTTAAAAGCTACCGAGAATAAGCTCGGTGCGACTGGTTTATAAAACAGTTCTCTGACAACTCCCTTGGTGTGCCGAACGGACGTAAGGGCCGTTCCGCAGCGCCACCCTCCGCCTAAGGCGGATGGAAAGGAGAACACCGTGAAGCCATCGGAAATCAAGTGGGAGGATTACCTCCCCATCCCTTGGGGTCGGACGAAGCGGTTCCTGCTGATCACGTCGGGGTTGCTGATGTACTTGTTGTTGACCTTGTTGGGGTCAGTAGCCTCCAGACTGAATCCTTCGGGCGACCTGGCCAGCATCCTTGTCCTTGCTGTAATCCCAGCCCTGCTTTTCCACGGAATCGTTGTGGGGGGCATCTGCGGCGAATATGGCGGCTTGAAGGTGTGGTGGAACGAGATGTACCGTGCTCGCAACATCATCGGCTACGACACCGTATACCGCTTGAAGGAAGGTGCGCTGGACTGCAACGTGGTGGGAAGATACGGCACCTTCTGGCCAGACGATTGGACCGTAAGGATTCCGTTCAACAAGCGGCGTTCGGGGCGGATCAGCGGCTGGGTAACTGCTGTAACTCCTGAATGCTGGCAAGTAACGTTAACAGCGCAGACGCTCGACCAGCCTCCGGATTTCTCTAATCCGGAGTCTCTCTGGGTGCGATTGAGCGATGGCACCGATGCCGGCTTAGAGATGAAGCTCCCGCATACGATGGAGATCATCAAGAAACATATCCTCGGACGGGACATCCGGTCGGTACGCGACCTTCTCGACAGCCTGCTGTGCGACCTGGCCTCGTTCAAGTGGCGAGAGGAGATCTTTCGTAAGGAGAACGAAGCCAAGACATACCAACTCCAAGAAGCTCACTCAACAATGACACAGTCCATGCTTGCCTTGGCGCACAGCACGCGCCTGAACTCCCCGGCCGCCCAACGAATTCGCATGGGTCTGGCCATGACGCTTGCCAAGCAGGCGGATCAGGGGCAGCAGCGCGAGTTCTACGAGCGATACACCAACTCCAGGCGTCCGCCTCGCGTCCGCACCACATAGCGCACTAACGCGCTGAACCAGGCCGGTGGGAAATCCTTCGCCAGTTGCGAAAGGGAATCCCACCGGCCTTTTACTTTCTTAAATTTTTATCTCAACTACGTCACCATCGGCAACGATATAATCTCGACCAACAGTGCGGAGGAGGCCTCTGGAGCGCGCATTTGCATATGACCCCGCCTCTAATAGTGTTTTCCAATTGATGACCTCGGCTCGGATAAAAAGTTTTTCGAAGTCAGTATGAATCGTGCGAGAGGCGACAGGAATCGGATCACCAATATGCGCTGTCCAGGCCCGTGTCTCATCTTCGCCGGTAGTCAGGAAGGTTAATAGTCCCAGGGTGCGATAGCTCTCTTTGATCAAGCGGTCTAAACCCGATTCGAGTAGGTTAAATTCGGCGAGAAATTCTTTTTTCTCTTCTGCGGTGACATCGGAAAGAGTTAGTTCAAGCTTATTGTTTATAATCACATATGGCGCGCCACGCAATGTTTCTAAAAGCTTTATGTCGGGCTGCCATCCCCGACGCTTTTGGTCGGGGCTCCGACCGCTTTGCGCGTCGGAGTTATTCGTAAGTTGTTCCTCTGAAACATTAAAAACATAAATTACTTTTTTATTGCTTAATAAATCTAACTCTGGCAAGTTCTTGTCCCCCGACGCTTGCGGTCGGGGTCCCGACTTCTCCGAACGTCGGGATTTCATTTCTAAATCCGCCAACTCAAGTTCAGTTCGGATAACTTCAATATCATTAATGGGGTCGACTTGGCCATGAACATGTATTACATCTCCGCCAGAGGCGGACCCGCCTTCGGCGGGAAAAACTCGGACCACGTGGGCAATCGCATCAACCTCGCGGATATTCGCCAGAAATTTATTACCCAAGCCCTCGCCTTGCGATGCGCCCTGGACAAGACCGGCAATATCAATGAAGTCAATTGTAGTGTAGATTTTCTTTCGGGAATTTGAGAAAGCATACAGTACATCTACCCGTTCATCCGGTACAGCCACCACACCCACATTTGGTTCAATTGTGGTAAAGGGGTAGTTCTGGATGTCGACTTGTTTATTCGTGATCGCCTTGAAAAGAGTAGATTTACCCACATTCGGCAGCCCAACGATTCCAATAGATAAACTCATAAATCAGATAAAATGATAATACTTTCCGAGAGAGCCATCCGCAGCCTGAGCGGGCACGGTGCGAAGCGAGCGAAGGCGAGGCGAGACAGAATTCTCACTGGGGATTCTGATCGTGCTCTCAAGGGAAGATATTATCATTTTATTAAATCACACAACTTCCAGACGTCGCCGGCGCCGATAGTAATAATGACCGAGCCTCTGGGAACATTTTTCTTAATGTATTCTTCGGCATCGGGAATGGTGGGCGTATGAATCGCTTTTGAGCCATTCTTTTCAATTTCTTTTACAACTTCCGACGTTTTAATGGTACCGGTGATTTCGCGAGCCGACGGATAAATATCCAACACGAGCGTCAGATCAACATCACCAAATGACTTTCCAAAATCAGTCAGCAATGCTTTGGTGCGGGTAAAAGTATGCGGGTGGAACACGGCCGTAATATGTTTGTCGGAATACTTATTACGAAGTGCTTTTAGCGTGGCGATAATCTCGGTAGGGTGGTGGCCATAATCGTCAATAATGATGTAATTATCGCTGGGGATCAATTCCATCCGCCGTTTGACGCCGTTAAACGCGGCGAGTGCGAGTACTGCTTTGTCTTTGCCAATACCCAACTTGAGCGCCATGATGAAACTAGCCGTGGCATTCATAATATTGTGCCGCCCATAAACTCGGAGTTTAATGTCGGCTACTTTTTGACTGCCAAAATTCAGCGTAAAACCGTCTAAAGCATCGTTTACGTTCGTAATCTGATAATCGGCACCACCGTTGAAGCCGAAACTCAACATATTACCGCTTAAACCTTTAAAAATTTCTCTCGTGTTCAGGTCGTCATTATTGTAGATAATGCAGCCATCATTTGAAAGAATTTTTGTGGCGAAATTTTGAAATGTTTCCGTGTAGTGCTGCATGTCCCGGAAATAATCGGGATGATCAAAGTCTATATTTGTGACAATAGCGTTTGCGGGCAAATAGTATTGAAACTTGTTTTGATATTCATCCGCTTCAAATACAAAAAACTTCGGCTTGTCCATTTTGGTATTGAGGCCGTCAGCCACGGTGCCGGTCAGCGTCACCGTCTCATGGTTAGTTTCCATAATCACGCCGAGCATAGAAGTTGTTGTCGTTTTGCCATGGCTGCCGCAAACGGCCACTGAAATCAACTTGCGCGAAATTTCTCCCACGGCTTGCGGGTAAGAGATGATTGGAATGCGCATCAGCTTGGCTTGGGAAATTTCCGGATTGCGATCGTTATAAGCCGTTGAAGTAATTATGAGATCGGGCATTTCTTTCTGAAGATTTTCACCATGAAATCCCTCGTGATAAGAAATATCATTCTGATGAAGCTGGATTTCAGTAAAAAACCTCTCATCGGTATCGGAACCGGTGACTTTGTAATCCATTTTTTTTAAAAGCACCGCCAGCGAGGACATGCCTGTGCCCTTGATGCCAATCATGTAGATTTTCCTTACATTCTGGTCTAACATCCGGTATAGTATACTAAATGCGATGGTCACCGTAAACCCCGATATTTTTAAACTTTATGACGTGCGTGGCGTGTATGGCCGCGATTTCGACGTTAATTTTGCCGAAGAATTTGGAAATAAAATTGCTCGGGCACTAAAAGCCACGACTATGGTTATCGGTCGGGATAGCCGGACGAGTTCCAGTCTGTTGGAAAAGGCAATTCTTCAGGGTCTGCTTTACGCCGGAGTAGAAGTTTATGAGGTTGGCATTTGCACGACGCCAGTTTTTTATTATGCCGTGCAAGCAAAAAACGCCGATGGCGGAATTATGATCACGGCTTCGCATAATCCCGAGGAATATAACGGCTTTAAAGTTGTCGGACCGAAAGCGAGTATTATCGGCGGCGAACAGTTACGAGAGATATTTCTCAAAACAGAATTAAATCTATCGGGCAGCGGTAATGTCCAAAACTATGATGGCGTGGGGAAATATGCCGATGCGGTCGCCAAGATGGGCGGTGGAGCCAGCCGTACATTTACTGTCGGTCTGACTGCCTCACCGGCAAGCGAAAAAATCCTCAATCGGATCGGTGAAAAGACCGGCCTTTTGATTCAAAAAAGAAATCCGGACGGCCTCAATGTTGAATTGGATGATGATGCGGACCGAATTACATTTTTTGACCGACAGCATAAAATTGAGGCTGATTTTATCACTCTCCTAATCGCCGAATATTTGGGTCTAAAACGAATTGTCCATGATTTTCGTTTTTCCAAATCAGTCCGAGAGCAATTTAAGAAGCTGGGCATTGTTGCTATTCCTTCCAAAGTTGGCCGGCTCCATATTTATGAAAATATGAAAAACTACGAAGGCGAGTTCGGCGCCGAACTATCGGGCCACTATTATCTTAAAGAATTCAATTGCCTTGAATCGCCGGAAATGGTTTTGCTGTGGATACGCAATATTATCCAAAAAACTGGCAAGAATTTGCAAGAACTAATTAAACCGTTCGATAAATATTTTCGCACTAGCGAACTTTCTATGCCGTACAGCTCGGGTGCGTTTGACCGCATTGAACAAAAATATTCCGATGCCAAAATCTCCAAAGACGATGGCATTCTTGTCGAGTACGATGATTGGTGGCTAAGCTTGCGCAAATCGAATACCGAACCGATGATGCGCCTGATTATTGAGGCAAAGAATGTAGGGCTTCTTGAAAGGAAGCTTGATGAAATTAATGAAACCCTACGTCGCTAAGAGCTAAAGCTCTGCTCCTATGGCCGATCTGATTTTGTCTATACAAAATCAGATCGAAAACGTAGAGCTCCTGAACCGAAAGGTCCAAGAGCTCGAGGCCGCATTGCACGGCTAGTACACATTGCTATCGTGTCCTTTTCTTTTTGCTGTGGCTGACTTTCCAGGGTTCCTGTCTCGAGGTGACTCGATCAAGTGCGTTGATCATGTCTCCCGTGGGAGCAAGCACCATTTTCACACCAACGTCTGCGGTGCTGGGAACGTGGATGTACCGGAACTCAAGTGACATTGTTGCCAGCTGGTTCTTGGTCACGATGAGGTCTCTTGCCAGCTCACTGGCAGCTCGCTCAATGGCGAGTTTAAACTTCTTAGTTGCAACTGTGCTTCGCATGTCACTCTTCTCTGTCATCGAGGCAACTAGATCTCGATGATCTGTCGTAGTCTCGACAACCACCGAAGGAACCTTCTCCAAGAAACCGCTCGAGTTGTCGAACTGCTCTACCAGGATTCACGTTTACGGAATAGACCACTACCAGGTCAGTGACCGTTCTTCCCGGGTGTTCTTCTTCGAACCTTCTGGCAGCTTCAGACAAGTAGACCGGCATCGTACCTCGCTCGAAACTCTTTGTTTCCTTCATCTCTACACCCCCATCTTGGCCTTGATCTCGGCCAGGTTTGTGCTGGCGATCATTCTAGCTTGTTCTTCAGACTTTTCCAAGATGTCCAAAACATGCTTGGGATTAGCTTTGAGTTCATTATATCTCTCTTGAAACGGTTTCAGAAAATTTACAACTACTTCCGCCAGATCATCCTTGAATTGGACATAAGTTTTGCCGGCGTACATAGTTTCAATTTCGCCGATTTGTTCACCTGAAAGAAGGGAATAGATGGTAACCAGATTTGAGATGCCCGGTTTCCCTTTTTCATCAAAGCGAATGTCTTTTCCGGAATCAGTCGTGGCGCGTTTAATCTTTGAGCGAACGGCGTCAGGATCGTCTGAAAGGGCGATACCCTCGTCCCCGGTCTTGGACATCTTTCTTGTCGGGTCCTGGAGCGACATTATGCGTGCACCCTCTTTAATGTACGGTTTTACGGGACTAAATGTTCCGTCAAAAGTAGAATTAAACCGCTTGGCAATTTCATTGGTGAGATCAATGTGGGGGAGCTGGTCTTCACCAACCGGCACAAGGTCTGATTTATAAAGCAAAATATCGGCGGCCATCAGTACCGGATAATCTAATAGCCCCATATTGTTAACCCTAGTTTTTTCTAGTTGCTCGCGATAGGTTGGCAAACGATCGAGCCAACTCACGGGCGTAATCGTATTGAAAAGCCAAGCCAGTTCAGTATGCTGGGGAACTTTAGATTGGCGGATAAGCAGAGATTTTTCCGGATCTAAACCAGCGGCCAAGAAAGTCGTGGCCGTATCAAAAACTTGATCCTGGTATGTTTTCGGATCGTAAGGCGTGGTGATACCATGATAATCAACAACGGCATAAACTGCTTGTTCGGCTTGATTTTGAAGCTCAATCCAGTTTTTTATTGCGCCTAGGTAGTTGCCTAAGTGGAGTTGACCGGATGAACGGATGCCAGAAAAAACCCTTGTCATTAGATTAAGAATAGCGAAAAAACGAAAACCCCGCCAGTCAGCGGGGCATCCGTTTATTTGTTTGCAGACATCCAACCTTCAACACGGACACGTAACTTTTCGATAGCTTCACCACGAGTGCCGCCGCGAGTTTCACCAAAGTCATGAGTAATTTTTTGGGGGAGATCAGTATCTATGCGATCCATAAATTTAACCCTTGCTATATATTGTTCTGTTTCGGATGGCAAAATTAATTCCAATACTGACAAATCATACTCGTACTTTTTCATGAAATATATATTAGTGAACCTTGATACGTTACCGCTTACACCTCAATCAATACTGGCAACACCATCGGCCGGCGTTCGGTTTTCTGAAACAAGAACTGGCCGATATCGTCTCGAATCTGGTCTTTGAGATAAGGTAGGTTGAGTGGACGGGCTTTATCATTCTCAACGATAGTCCGGATTTTCTTTCGGACGTGCGCCAATAATTCTTTATTTTCTTTGAGGTAAATAAACCCTCGAGAGATGATATCCGGACTCTGGACGACTTTACCCGATTTAGCATTGATTAGGGCAATAATGACAAACATGCCGTCCTCGGCCAGAACCTGCCGATCGCGGAGTACGACATTGCCAATATCGCCAATGCCAAGCCCGTCCACCATCACGTAGTTGGAAGGAGCGACTTTTTTGTCGAACCACCACTGATCTTTGGTCATGTGAATAATTTGGCCGTTGTCGGCGATGATGATATTTTCGTCAGACATACCCTTCTCTTTGCCTAAACTGCCGAGCGTGACCATCATCGAATATTGGCCGTGAATGGGCATGAGGAACTTGGGCCGCAACAGATCAATAATCTGCTTTAGATCTTCCTGCCGAGCGTGGCCGCCAGCATGAATGTCCATCATCTGATAGTGAAAGACTTTGACACCAGCCCGGTAGAGCATGTCTTTGAGGTACTGTACCGACCGTTCATTGCCCGGAATTACCGATGACGAGAAAATAACCGTATCTTTTTTAGTGATGTTTAGATGTCGGTGCTCTTTATTGACAATTCGCATTAGTGAAGCTGCTTCCTCGCCTTGGGCGCCGGTCGCAACCACGGTAACTTTCTCGCGGGGATAGTCGTTGACTTGTTCGATAGAGATCTGAGTACCTTTCTGCATTTTTATATAACCCAGCTCTTTGGCGAATTCGACATTGGTGCGGAGGCTATAGCCGTCAAAGCACACCTTGCGGCCATATTTTTCGGAAAGCTGCACGATTTGCTGAATGCGGTTAATCATTGAGGAGAATGTGCCCGTGACAAGCATGCCCGTCGCTTCTTTGAAGATCAGTTCGAGGTTATCGTAAATGGTCTGTTCGGAAATTGAGTGGCCGGTGCGTTCAGCATCGGTCGAGTCGCACAAAAGCGCGAGCACGCCCTCATCGCCAAAGGCTTTAAGTTGTTCAAAGCTTGCTGGTACGTCATTAACCGGATTCGGATCGAATTTAAAATCGGCGGTATGAATGACATTCCCGACTGGCGTTCGAACTAATACGCCCAAGTCATCAGGAATATTATGGTTCATATGGAAGAATTCCACTTCAAAGTGGTCTCCCATCTTTACTATGTCGCCGGCTTTCGAAAGTATAATCGGCAGCGCCGGTAAATTCGGGAACTCTAAGTGCCGCTTCATAGTAATACCGCGGGTGAGATTGGCAGTATAAATATCGGGGTTGCCCAATCGTTGCTGAAGATAGGGAACGGCACCGACGTGGTCCATATGGCCGTGCGTCAGAATCAATCCTCGGATGTTTTTCGTCTTATCTTCTAGATATTTGGTATTTGGGATGAGAAAATCAATACCTGGCATGTTCTCCTCGGGGAACATAATACCGGCATCAATGACGATAATATCGTCTTTATACTCCAGCATGTACATGTTTTTGCCAATCTCGCCTAAGCCGCCCAGAGCAATGACTTTAAGTGTGTTATCGGTGTCTTGATCTTTGGGCGTGCCAATTTTTCCCTCATGGATACCGGTGGGGGGCAGGCGCCGCTGCGTCGCTAAACGCGGCCGCCGACTGTTAAATTTATTTCGCGACTTGCGACGGCCACTAGATCCCATCGGCCGGGAAGTATTATCAGGCTGGACTGGCTGCTCCGAACGTACCGGAATATTTTTTGATTCTTCTGCTTTTTTAGGCGCATTTAAACGCTCATTGCTTTGCGCGCGGGAAAAGAGCGGTTCTGAAGCTTTTTCTTCAGGCGATTGATTACGATCTTCTTTCTTAATCATTACTTTCTAAAACTATAGTGATACTAGACCTACCTCACGGCAGGCGAGTCGTCTATGAGTTTCGTTACGTTTAATTTGATACATGAGAATTCTCTTCGATACTTCGTATAGTGCCCCCGACAGGATTTGAACCTGTACAGCCTTGCGGCCACTGGCTCCTGAAGCCAGCGTGTCTGCCAATTCCACCACGAGGGCATCACACTGTAAAGACCTGCCCGCCGGCGGGCAGGCCAGCGAATACGCTTTTCGAGTGCTTTACCTAAGTAAAGCAAGAGAATTAACGGTAGCTACAGTATATCCTACTTTTGGCAAAAAAGCAAACGGTGTTAATTACTTAAATGACCGATGGGTCTCAACATACCAATTTTCAACATTAGAAAATCGATCTGATGGCATGGAAATCAAAGACGTTTTAAAGCCTTGAATCGATTTATTCTGGACATACAAATAGTAGGGGCTATATAGAAACACAGCTGGGACGTCATCAATGACGATTTTTTGGAAATCGTCATATTTTTTCATTCGTTCTAATGGATTAATTGTCTGCCGCGCCTCTTCAAGGATTTTGTCGGCAGTCTTATTCTCGTAAAGAGCCAGATTCAAGCCCGGATCGTTTTTCTGGGACGAGTGCCAAAGACTAAACGGATCGGGATCAATATTGAGAATTTCACCAAAAAGAAGTATTTGGTACTCCCGGTCCTTAATCACTTGCTGAAGCTGGGAGATAGGTAACGCTTCCACGGTCACTTCGACGCCGGCTGCTCGCCACTGGTCTTTAAGAACATTGGCCACGTCAATAAGTTCCGGCCAGGTTGAAGTGGTAATTTTTAGCGTCAAACGCGCATCCTTTTTAGTCAGGATGCCATTGCTATCAGGCGTGCCCCAGCCGTCGGCTTTTAGGATTTCCTTGGCTTTTTCGACGTCGAACGGATAAGTAGCGACGTTGCTATTAATATCCAAGATTCCGCTCACCATCGGTGAATTGATGGCCATACCTTTATTTCCGAGAATGTTGGCGATGATAGCGTTGCGGTCAGTGGCATGGTTCAAAGCTAAGCGGACGTTTTTGTTAGCTAAAATATTAGACTCGTTTTGATTAAAAAAGGCAGCAAAGTAACGGGGGAGTTTTAATTCCTCGATCGTCAGGCGTTGTCTATACTTTACTTTTGAAAGATTCTGGCCAGAGATAAAACCTATATTCTGAATTTCATTTCGATTATAAGCATCGATCGTCTCATCTTCTGAGTTATAAAAACGGATGACAACCGTATCAATATAGGGCCGGCCATTTACATAAGCATCATTTGCCTCGAGTTCATAGGAATCAATCCTTCCTGCACGGTTCTTTTTCAGTTTCTTAAATTTAAATGGCCCAGAACCGATCGGCTTAACATTTAGTTCCGAAAGAGAAAAATTGATCGGTTTCACAAACTGCCAAAGGTGTTTAGGCATAATTCCCATCGTCAAATTATTCGCGAACTGGGCGTATTTGTTTTTAAGGCGGAAACGAATGGTATAATCATTGACCCTTTCCACTTCAACACCCTGCCAACTGACGCGCTGAGAACTGACATAGTCAGGGTTTTGAGCCGTCTGGATCGTAAAAATAACATCGTCCGCTGTAATCTTATTGCCGTCGTGCCATGTCGCGTTCTCTTTGAGATAAATAGTGTAACTTAATCCATCAGTCGAGATCTCGGGTGCAGATTTAGCCAGATCGGGAATAAGCTTGCCATCTTCATTGTATTTCATGATACCCGCAAAAATCAGGCTAGTCAGATCGCGATCGGCATCATTGGCTTGAGCCAAGAGCGGATTAATTAATCGGGGCTCACCCAGGACACCTTCACTGAATGAACCGCCGTAATCTGGTTCGGGTACGGTCGCGTGGTAATAAGAGGTGACGGGAATGGAAAAAACTGATCCCAGAAGAATTATTGAAAGAGCTAAGATGGCATAACGCTCGCGCTTGGAAAGGACCTTCGGCAAAAGACGAAGGCGGGTTCCTAGATCCATCCGCTTTATGAATGATTCTCGGAGGCTTTCCTTGGGTTTATTCTGTTCGTCTTCCGGCTTCAAGCCGAAAAAATCGTCTAGTTGGTTATTCTCGTTCATAGTTTCTATTCGTTAGATACTGGGAAACAAGCGAACTGCGACCGAAACGCCGATGAAGAGAACGGCGAATACGATTGTGGCATAGAAAACGACTTTTTCCGCGCCGCGCTTGGTGCTGTATTCCATGGCGCTGCCGCCGAAGGTCGCAGAAAGGCCCTCGCCTTTCTGTTGAAGCAAAATTGATACGATCAAAAGAATTCCGGTAGCAATCTGACCATACAATAATATATCGTGGATAGTCATTTATGTGGCGTGGGCAGTTAGAATATTAACGGCAGAAATTATAATTGTGGCGAAGAATAGTGCGACGAATGTATCAATGGAGACGAAATCGAATGATAAGTCTACCAGCCAGATAATAAACGCGTTGATGACCACCGTGAACAGGCCGAGCGTCACGATAATGAAAGGCAACGAAACCAGTTTGATAATCGGCCGAACGAGCATATTAAGCAGGGCTAACCCCAGGCCAGCCAGGAAATACTGCCACAAACCGCCGGTCACAATGAAGTTTGGCACCAACAAAGATGTCAGGTAAAAGGCCAGTGAATTTGCGATTACCCGTAGGATAAATGAGGTCATACGAACCTGGATATAGTAGCAAAGAAGGGGGAAGATGTCGAGTTCTGCGCCAAGGCATTTCACCCGCCTCCGCTGATAACTTCCGGCCATTTTGGCTCACAATCCGGGTATTCGTCAGGCCCTGTTTGCGTTACTCAACACCCGACGAATACCATTCGGATTGTATCACCAAAATTTCCGAAGTTTTAGCAGCGTCGTCGGAAAGAAATGCTTTAACACAGAACTCGACATTATATTAAATTAAAGGGGGACGCGGTGCGTCCCCCTTGGATGTGGCTAGATCTGCCAGCCGAACTCGATGATCAGTTGCTGTCGAAACTCTTCATGGAATTCGGGGAAAATCAATAGCCTCATCTCCACCCAAAACTCCTGGGCGCGCTGCCTTACTTCGGGATGGGTGAAGATGAAATGTCCCCGCCAGACGTCTTCCTGGGTTTGGGATTCTCCTTCGACGTCCTCCTTCATGTGCCGGAGGAGAAACGATGCGAAGGCACTACTATGGGCTGGGATTTCTTTTTCGGCCCGCTCTGTCATTTCTTGTTCCTCCGATCTTGAATAGGTATAACCTTATTATCTATTTCGTCAATGTCTTCTGGTGGAGTTTTCGGTAGTATGAAATAGCAAAGCGGTGGGCTTCGGCGTCGACGGAAAGAATAAGATTACGAGCTGGGGTGGGAATTTTTGAAAGTGGCCCGCTCGCAAATCTTTCATTGCGTATGAATGTTATATGATTACCCATGTGCTTTTCGTTTTTTGTGAGGGAAATAACAGTAATTTCTGGGTGGTTTTTCAGTATGCTGCGCGCAACATTCAATTGGCCCTTGCCGCCATCTATTATTATGAGGTCTGGGTACGGCCATTCGGGGTGATTCATGCGGCGAGTGAGTACTTCACGAAGCATACCAGTGTCATCAGATTGAGATATGGTCCGGATCTTGAATTTTCGATATGAATCTTTGTCCGGGTTTCCATAATCAAATACCACCATTGATCCGGTAGCGTGAATACCAGAAATATTAGAAATATCATATCCCTCAATGCGTAGCGGCGGTTTATGAAGCTTTAAAATCTTTTTCAATTCTTCCAAGGGACGCAACTGCTCTTTTTGAGTATTTATAATTTTTGCATTTTCAAATACGCGGTGGATGCGCCCGATTTTATATTGGAGCGTCATGGCTTTCTCAAATTCGTGCTGGCTACCCAGTTCTTTCATCTCTTTTTCCATATTTCGAATCACTGATTCCCGTTTTCCCGAAAGCAGATCACTAATGGTCCGGATATTTTTCATATACGTGGTTCGATCTTCTTCTCTCGGATTTTTTAAGCAACAAAAGCCAAGACATTTACCAATGTGAGCATTGAGGCAGCGCACATGATGTAGTTGTTTACAAGTACAATAGGGAAACAATCTGCGAAGTTGCTTAAGCGTCACCTTTAGTGATGTGCCATCAGTGAAGGGTCCAATCATTTCTTTGATTGGAGATTTAATGCGATTGGTTTGAAATTGATGTGTCAGAAAGATACGTGGATATTTCTGATCGGTAATTGCAACAAAAAAATACTGCTTATCATCTCGCATGGCCACATTGAACTGGGGCTTATATTTTTTTATAAGTTGGGATTCAAGGATAAGAGCTTCGATATCAGAGTCAGTAACTCGATATTCAAAATTACGAGCAGCCTGCACCATGGCAGTGATCCGCGCATCAACTGTTTTTAAATATGATAAAACCCGGCTTTTTAGGCCAGCTGCCTTGCCGATATAAATCGGCTTTCCCTTGGAACCCTTAAAGATATAAATGCCAGGTTTCTTAGGTATTTGAACAATTTTTTCACGCAGCTCATCTAGTTTCATAGGCGAATAGCATATCGCACTAAGCCCTTTCTTTCAATTGGTTTTTAGGATAGGTTGGTCGATATGGATCTTCGCAACGCAGTCTTGGCGACAATTGCCTATTATGACGTTTTTGATTTCCCGCTGACATCGCTTGAAATCTATCGTTATCTCATTAATCCAGCGAGACTAGAAAAGAACCTTGACGGCGTTGGCGATATTCAGCTATCAGACATCCGCGCCACTCTTGACGATTTAATTAGAGTAGAAAGAGCAGTCGAATATCGTGGTTTCTACTTTTTATCAGAAGATAGAATTTTAATATACGACAAACGGATTGCAAAAGAAAAATTAGCGACTAGGAAATGGAAGAAGCTGGTCAGGATTGCCTGGTGGTTTCAATTAATCCCATATTTGAAAGCAATACTCATAAGCGGTTCGATGGCGATGCATAATGCCGATGAGCAAAGTGATTTTGATGTTTTAGCGATTGTGAAAAATGGCCGGATGTATACTTGCCGGATAATTCTTTCGGCCGTCGCATCGCTGTTCAGTGCCAGGCGAAAGCGATTTGATTTGGTAGCGCCCGATAAGTTTTGTTTCAATCATTATATTACTGATAACCAGTTAGAAATTAAGCACGAGAGTCTTTATAACGCCCAAACATACGTCAATCTTCGGCCGGTATTTGTCCGCGGTAATGTGTTTGAGGATCTCTACCGAGAAAATCCCTGGCTCCATAAATATGTCTATAATTTCCAACCATCGTTCAATTACGAGAAGTTAGGTGTTCAATCAAACTACTTATTTCAATTATTTGCGCGCCTAGGAGAATTTATTTTAGATACGCCCGTTGGTTTTATAATTGAAAGCATATTTCGATGGTATCAACAACGACGGATTCGCCGGAATGCGACGACTTACGCGCCGGGCGGCCGGACGCTGTTTGACGACTCGCAGTTAGAATTTCATCCGCATTCCGCCGAACGATTAATAATTGAACGCTATAATGCTACTATTTCTCACTTAGGTACCTTCTGGAATTACTCGGAACTCGATTCTGGTCTAAAGTAGGTGCGCCCCTTGACTTGCGCATCCACGGCGAGTATATTTTGTCGTGTTGGCACTTGGCTTAGGCGAGTGCTAAATGTCTAATTTTTATAAAAAACTATGTTAAAACCATTATCGGACCACGTGATTATTGAGCCATTGCGCGAGGAAAAAAAGAGGGGCGGTATCATTCTGCCAGACACTGTCCAAAAAGAAAAACAGGAAAAAGGGAAGATCATCGCTGTTGGACCTGGTAAAATGGGCGAAGACGGCAAACGAATCCCATTAGAGGTCAAAAAGGGGGACGTGGTGATATTCACTAAATACGGCCCGAATGAGGTAAAAATAAACGAGAAAGAATATCTGATCTGCCGGGAGGACGATATCCTAGCGATAGTTAACTAGTTTGTAGTTGTTAGTTTCTAGAAAGTCTAAAAACTAGAACCTAACATCTAGAATCTATCCAAAGATGGCCAAACAAATACAGTATAAAGAGGAAGCGCGGGAATCACTCAAGCGTGGTGTAGATAAAATTGCTAATGCGGTCAAAGTCACGCTTGGTCCTAAGGGTCGGAACGTGGTTCTTGATCGAGGTTTTGGTTCGCCGATTATTACCAAAGACGGCGTAACCGTGGCCAAAGAAGTTGAACTCAAAGATAAATTTGAGAATATTGGCGCCGAACTCATTAAAGAAGTCGCGTCCAAAACAAACGATATTGCCGGCGATGGCACAACCACCGCCACTATTCTTGCCCAAGCAATCGTGGCGGAAGGATTTAGCGCCGTAAATTCCGGTGCTAATCCCATAGTGCTTAAACGGGGTATAGATAAAGCCGTGCAGTGGGTTGTGGAATTTTTAGATAAACGTTCCAAAAGCGTTTCCAGCTATGAAAAAATCAAAGAAGTGGCTTCCATCGCGGCCAACGATCCTGAAATTGGCGCGCTGATTGCCGATGTCTTTAAAGAAGTTGGCAAAGACGGTGTGGTGACCGTCGAGGAATCTCAATCGTCAGAGATGACCAAAGAACTTGTGGAGGGCATGCAATTCGATCGGGGCTATGCCTCGCCCTACATGATTACGAATGCGGAGCGGATGGAGGCCGTTTATAGTGATGCATATATTTTAATCAGTGACCGGAAGATTTCAGCGGTAGCAGACATCGTGCCGGTTCTTGAAAAAATTTCTCAAAGCGGTAAGCGCGATCTAGTCATCATTGCCGATGACATTGAAGGCGATGCCCTGGCGACACTAATTGTAAATAGGTTACGAGGAAATTTTCACACGCTGGCTATTAAATCACCGGGATTTGGCGATCGCAAGAAAGAAATGTTGGAAGATATCGCGGTTATTACTGGCGGCCAGGTGATTTCGGAAGAAAAAGGGATGAAATTAGATGCTACTGAACTCAATATGTTGGGCCGAGCCCATAAAGTAGTCGCTACCAAAGAGCACACCACGATTGTCGGCGGTAAGGGGAAAAAAGCGGCAATAGATGATCGGGTAGAACAGATTAAAGCCCAGATTACTAAAGCGACTTCCAGTTTTGACAAAGAAAAACTCCAGGAACGACTGGCCAAACTTGTCGGCGGCGTCGCCGTTATCAAAGTCGGCGCTCTCACCGAAACGGAACTCAAAGAAAAGAAATTCCGCATTGACGATGCTGTATCTGCTACCCGAGCGGCATTGGAAGAAGGTATTGTGCCGGGCGGCGGGGTTGCATTACTTGAAGCGGCCCGGGCGCTAGATCATAAAGCTATTCCTAATATGACCGAATTTGGCGATGAGTATAAGGGCATGTTAATCGTAAAATCTGTCCTCGAACGGCCGTTGCGGGCAATTGCTGAAAATTCTGGCAAAGATTCCAATGAAGTCGTCCAAACCGTTTCCCAGCAGGAAGCTGGTATGGGTTTGAATGCCGCCACGGGCGAATACGTAGATATGATGAAAGCCGGCATCATCGATCCCTTAAAAGTTGTTAAAACTTCTCTTGTAAATGCGGCATCCGTGGCTTCTCTTATCTTAACCACCGAAGCTGTTATCACCGATATTCCAGAAGAAAAAGATTCCAAACCGCCCATGCCACCGATGGGAGACTATTAGAGATAAAAAACGTTTCGTCTTTATCCACAGTTGTCCCAATTCGAGTTAGGAGAGTATACTGTTCGTGTACCTTATGCCTGCTTCGATCGAAAATCAGTCGAAGAGTCTCAAAACTAAATTCATCTTTGTTGCCGGCGGAGTCATGTCCGGTATTGGCAAGGGCGTTACCGTTGCTTCGACCGCCCGCATCCTCAAAAATTATGGTTTTAAAGTCACGGCGGTCAAGATTGACCCCTATTTGAATGTTGACGCGGGTACGATGAATCCCACCGAACACGGTGAGGTGTTTGTTTTGGACGATGGCATGGAAACAGATCAGGATATGGGCAACTACGAGCGGTTCTTGAACGAAAGCTTACCGCGAGAGAACTATATGACTGCCGGCCTGGTTTATCAGTCGGTAATCGACCGGGAACGGACACTCGGCTATAACGGTAAATGTGTTCAAATCATTCCTCATGTCACCGATGAAATTAAAAACCGGATCATTGACGCTGCCCAACGGGCCGATGCTGATTTTTGCTTAGTGGAAATCGGGGGCACAGTGGGCGAGTATGAGAACCAGTTATTTTTGGAAACGGGCCGGATTATGAAATTGGAAATACCGGGCCAAGTCCAATTTATGCTCGTCAGTTATTTTCCGGTACCGAATATGATTGGCGAAATGAAGACGAAGCCAACCCAGCATGCCATGCGCCTTCTGAATTACGCTGGAATCCAAGCTGATTTCGTCATTGCTCGCTCATCAGTTCCGCTCGACGATGTTCGCAAGCAAAAGGTTTCCATTTTCTGCAATATTGATACCCGGGACGTTATTTCTGCTCCCGATGTAAATTCAATTTACGAAGTGCCGGTGAATTTTGAAAAAGACAATCTCGGCAACCGAATTCTAGAGAAGTTTGGCATGGAAGCGAAGGCCAAAGACGGCAGAGAATGGTCGGAGTTCGTTAAAACGGCCCAACTAGCGGAAGCACCGGTGAAAGTCGGCATCGTTGGCAAATATTTCGGTACCGGTGATTTTATTTTATCCGATTCATATATCTCCGTGATTGAAGCGGTTAAACATGCCGCCTGGGCGCATGGCCGCAAGCCGGAAATTACTTGGCTAAATGCCGAAAAATACGAAGCCGATCCGGCAGCATTGGAGGAATTGAGGCAATTCGATGGCGTAATCGTGCCGGGCGGATTCGGAGCAAGAGGCGTGGAAGGGAAAATCAGCACAATCCGTTTTCTTCGGGAAAATAATATTCCCTTTCTTGGTCTCTGCTACGGACTACAGTTGGCAACCATCGAATTTGCCCGCAATGTTTGCGGCCTTGAAGGCGCGCATACTACTGAAATCGAACTTACGGCGGCACACCCGGTAATTAACACCATGACCGATCAAGTTTCCAAGATTGAACAGAGCAACATGGGTGGTACGATGCGATTGGGTTCATACGAATGCAAACTCATGCCCGATTCGAAGAGCTTTCAATTGTATGGATCGGAATTAATAGCTGAACGTCACCGCCATCGCTACGAAGTTAACAATGAGTATCTGGAACGGTTGCAGGAAAAGGGTATGTTGGTCGCAGGCGTGAATCCGCAGCATAATCTTGTTGAAATTATGGAGTTGCCGAGTCATAAGTTCTTTGTCGGGACGCAGTTTCATCCGGAATTAAAGTCGCGGCCGCTTGAACCGCACCCACTGTTCAAGGGGTTCATTGGCGCGTGCATCGCCCAATAGGTTCTATGGGGCGCAAGAAGCATCGCGCAGGGGGAATGATGAAGAAATCGGGAGAGGAAGAAACGGGGCGCTGGCCATTGAGTGACAAACTCGGAGTCGGACCTCGAATCAAGACCCCGCGATTTGTACCCGGATTGGAAGCTATGTTGGTATCAGGGCACTACCGGCTAAAGGACTTCGATGTCATCAAGCCAATCCTGGTCGAACAGGTTCGTCGCTCCGAACGACTCACGGCCGACGACCTAGAGACGAGAATCAACTGGTAATCGGGCCGGCATGGGGGTTTTGAGCAGTGACTCAAGACCTCCTTTTCATTCATCGAGATTAGTGTTATAAGATACATATTATGTGGATTATCTTTACAGTCATTGCGGTTCTCGTTTTGTGGCTTATCACCGTTTTTAACGGTTTAGTCGGTGCGCGTAACCGTGTCAAGGAAGCATGGTCAGATATTGATGTGCAATTAAAGCGCCGCTACGATCTTATTCCAAACCTTGTTGAAACCGTAAAGGGATATGCGACCCATGAGCGTGAAGCGCTGGAACGGGTCGTACAAGCCCGAGCCCAGGCGATGGGTGCTCGGACAGTTGGTGAGCACGGTCAAGCCGAGAACATGCTTTCCGGCGCCTTGAAAAATCTGTTTGCCCTCTCGGAAGCCTATCCGGACCTGAAAGCCTCCCAGAATTTTGTGGAACTTCAGCGAGAACTCACCGACACAGAGGATAAAATCCAAGCAGCCCGGCGGTTCTATAATTCGACAGTCATGGATATTAATAATCGAATTGAGCGCTTTCCGAGTAATTTCGTTGCCGGCACATTCGGTTTTAAGAAAGAAGAATTTTTTGAGCTTAACTCGAAAGTGGAACGCGAGCCCGTCAAGGTTAGCTTCTAGTATTTAGTGATCAGTTGTTAGTTCTAAAAACTAGAAACTAGCAACTTTTGCTATGGCAAGCACTCTTTACACTCAACATGATTCAAATGTTCGCAAAACCTGGTTATTGATGACCGGTTTTTTGGTATTTGTGGTGGCAATAGGGTATCTCTTTGGATATATCTATAATTCGCCCGGCATTTTATACGGCGCGATTGCCATAAGCCTCGTAATGAATTTTGTCGCCTATTGGTATTCTGACAAAATCGCCCTGGCCTCTACCGGTGCTCGGCCAATTTCCCGCGAAGAGAGTATTGAACTCTATCGAATCGTTGAGAATCTTTCCATCACCGCCGGATTGCCAATGCCGCGGCTATATATAATTCCCAGCGCCCAGATAAATGCGTTCGCCACTGGTCGCAATCCCCAACATGCTGCCGTGGCAGTGACAGAAGGCGCTCTTTCTAAACTAGACGAGAATGAACTCCAGGGCGTGTTAGCCCATGAACTTTCTCATGTTGGCAACGATGATATCCTTATTTCTACGGTGGCAGTTGTTTTAGCTGGCGTGATTGCTAGCATGTCGAATTGGTTCATCCGCATCGGCGGATTTCAACGCCGTTCCAGCGACGATAATCGCAGCGGGGGTGGCGTGTTGGCGCTTTTATCGCTGCTGGCCGTTTTATTGGCGCCTTTGGCAGCGACATTAATCAGATTGGCCGTATCACGCCGGCGGGAATCGCTGGCAGATGTTTCCGGCGCGCTTTTGACTCGTTATCCCGAAGGCCTAGCCCGAGCCTTAGAAAAAATCGCGGGCGATGAGATGCCCATGCGCACTGCCTCAAATGCCACGGCGCACTTGTTTATCTCTAATCCCTTCAAGGGTCAAGCTCGAACAAGCTGGTTCACTAAGCTTTTTATGACGCATCCGCCTTTATCCGAAAGGATTGCCGCGCTTCGCGGGATGCAGGTATGAGTCAATCAGTATTAAATTTCAAAGGCAAAAAAGTCCTAGTCTTCGGGCTAGGACTTCTAGGCGGTGGCGTCGCTACGACCAACTGGCTTTTAAGGCAGGGGGCGCAAGTGACGGTGACTGATTTAAAGACTGAAGAACAGTTAAAAACTTCGCTGGAAAAGATCAATGGCCAGGTCGTGCTGAAACTCGGCGGCCACAGCGAGGAAGACATCAGATCGCATGACGTGATTGTGTGCAACCAGGATGTTTCAATAAATAATCCATACATTCAACTTGCATTTAAAGAAGGCAAACGGGTTGAAACTGAAGGCACATTATTTTTCAAGCTTTTTCCAAAGCGAATTGTGGGTATTACTGGGACGCGGGGCAAGACAACGACGACCGCCTGGACGACTGTCTTTTTACAATCAACTCTTCGCGCAACGACTGCCGGTAATTGGGGGGACGTGAATCCGTTTCTCGAAATAGTGGATAAGGGAAAAAACTTTGATGTGGTGGTAGCCGAAATACCGTCGTTTCAGCTGGAGTACTTCTACTTAATTGATCGAAGTCCGGAAGTTGCAATCATAACTAATCTCTCTCCGGACCACTTGAACCGCCATGGCGACATGAAAGGCTATGCGCTGGCAAAAGCAAATCTTTTCAAGCACCAAACATCCGACCAGCATCTTATTTTGAACCGTGATAATGAATGGACAGAATTTTTTATTTCCCAAAAACCGAAATCGCATATTTGGCAGTTTTCGCGAACTAAGCTTCCCGGTAATGTTGATGGCATATACTACGAAGGAAGCAAGATTTTCCTGCAAGAAAAGGCAAATGCTCAATCAATTTTGTCTATTGGAAACTTTGTAAAAGAAAAAGGCGAACATAATTTAGAAAATTTGCTCGCCAGTTCTCTTGCCGCACATTTGGCGGGTATACCGTGGGAGAAAATCCAAGCAGCAGTCCCCTCGCTCCCGCAGGTGAAATTTCGACAAGAAATTATTTTTAAAAACGAAAAGCTTACGATTATCAATGATACAACGGCAACGTCGCCGGAAGGCGCCATTGCAGCACTGAAACGATTTGCCGGTCCTAACACAATTCTTATTGCTGGTGGCACCGACCGACAACTCGAATTTTCCGATTGGGCCGATGCCGTGACACGATGTATTACAAAAGGTAACCTCATCTTGCTTGGCGGGTCAGCGACTGATAAAATGATGGTGGCACTAAAGGAAAGGGGGTTTGATGCGAACACATTCTCTGTCCAGGAGACCCTCGCCAAGGCGGTGGCAGCGGGTCTTGCGAAGGTACGTCATCAGGAAGGTGCGGTGCTCGTCTTTTCCCCCGGAGCAAAGTCGTTTGAAAAGTTCCTGAATGAATTTGATCGGGGTGAACAGTTCAACGCACTAATCAAAAAGGAGCTGGGACATGAGTGAGAGCGGAGCAAAGCTCCTCCACGACACGTATCACAAAGTCGTGGGCGAGCATCCAAAGCCGGAGATGGAACAGTGGGAGGTGGCTCGCGAACTGCTGGAAGCGAGCTATCATCACCAGTTTCCCACCGACTTGGAGCCTGGGACATGGCAACTGTGCTTGAGGGTCATGGACGAAGAACTGATTCTCGATCCCCGGACCCGAGAGCGGCTTCAGGAAGAGCTAACACACGCGGCCTAGACCGCAGCAGGGGCGCCCCTTCGTGGCGCCCCTCCATACTTTATTGGAGAGATCGTCCTGCGCCAGGTAGGTTCGGTACGGGATAGACGCCGTGGTCCCTGCCCACCGGCAGGCAGGTAGTGCGCTCGCTTGTCCCTGATTTGTTTGGACGCAGCGAAGCAAGTACAATTACAAATCGCAATCCCGCTTATGGCGGAAGGTTGGCCGAGTGGTTTAAGGCGCACGCTTGGAAAGCGTGTGGGAGAAATCCCTCACAGGTTCGAATCCTGTACCTTCCGCCATGTGCGGGAGAAAGGCAGCATGCCCGAAAGGGTATCGTGGGTTCAAAGTTCCGGAAATCGCCACTGCAAGTTTTACGGGCGTGTGGTATACTGTCTGTATGTCAACCAAAAGGATGTGGCAGTGGTTCGCCATTGCAGCCGCGATATTTGGGCTGTGGTATGGGTTATTCCGCTAGCTATATAAAAAACAGCCCGGTTAGTCGCGACAGCTATTATAAATTTTAGCAAGCAACTTTATATGAAATATTGTATAATTTATCTATGAATAAAAATACTCGTTGGGTGCTCATAGTACTATTGATCGTGGTGGGTGTGTATGTGCTTGCAAATACGGGACTTCTGCGAACCTTCGCGGCAGTACTCTGGCCGGATTAATAATATTCATATTATTTTTTCTTCTAATTGACTTTTTTGGTGTTTTAGAGTATAGTTAGTACATATCAATCTTGTCCTGTAGTAATCAGGACACAACTCGAACCTCGTTTAGCGTCATCGAAAGCACTCTATGACCCTTGAAGGAATCGGGTCATAATTTGTAAATAGTATGGATCATGAAAAAAAGATCCCGGGCTTTGATGGCCTGGGAATCGCTCCAGAGTTTTTAAAAATTCTAGAGCATATTAAGTTTAGCGTACCAACGCCTATTCAGCACCAGGCAATACCTGCTGCAATCGAAGGAAAAGATCTTATGGGTATAGCCCAAACAGGCACCGGCAAAACCCTGGCCTTTAGCTTACCGCTCTTGCAGCGCTTGTATAAAAACGGCGGATCGGGACTTATTATTGTTCCAACACGCGAACTAGCTATTCAAATAGATGAAACACTGCAATTAATCGGCCGATCACTAGGCCTCTTAACCGCAGTCCTTATTGGAGGCGAACCGCTATCTCGACAGAAAGGAATGCTGCGCCGCCGACCAAATGTTATTGTTGCTACACCGGGGCGCTTATTGGATCACGTTGAGCAAGGAACAGTCCGATTGGATAAAATTAAAATCCTTATTTTAGACGAAGCTGATCGCATGTTTGATCTCGGTTTCGCACCCCAAATTGCAAAAATTTTTGCGCTTGTTCCAAAAGAACGCCAAACGATGCTATTTTCAGCCACTATGGCTTCGGAAATAGTAAAGTTAGCCCGATCTCATATGCAATTTCCGATTCGTATTGAAATTGCTCCATCGGGAACCGCCGCTGAACAGGTTGAGCAAGAAATTTTTCTAGTTCGAAAAGAACAGAAAGTGGAACTGCTTCATAAACTACTCCAGCAATACACGGGAACAGTGCTCGTATTTTCTCGTACCAAGCATGGTGCTCGAAAAATTTGCCAAGCTGTTCGAGGCATGGGCCATAATGCCGCAGAGATTCACTCGAATCGTTCATTAGGCCAGCGGCGTGAAGCGATGGCTGGATTCAAATCTGCAAAATACCGAATTATGGTTGCAACCGATATTGCAGCTAGAGGAATTGACGTTAATGGCATTGAATTGGTAATTAATTTTGATCTTCCAAATAATTCCGAAGACTACGTACATCGTATTGGCCGTACCGGTCGAGCGGGCAAGGATGGGAAAGCTATTTCATTTGCTATGCCTGATCAAAAACGTGATGTTGCAGACATCGAGCGGCTCATCAGAAAAGAAATTCCCGTAACGTCACACACGGGAGAGTCTTTTTTGACTGGCAAAATGCCGACACGATCACTCGGCCGCCGCTCATTTTCAAGACGCACCCACCGGCCCCGCAGAACGATGTAATGGTGATATAATATATAGTGCATGGATGTATATATTTTTAATGCAATTCATGACTTAGTCGGCATATCACCCGTACTCGATGATATTGGAATTTTTTTGGCGCGCTATTTAGCTTTTGTATTGGTGGGGATCTTGGCGGTGTCGGTTATGCGCCCCGGAGAGCGGGGATTAAAAAATCGTTTCGCCTTACTCGAAGCAATTGCCGCAGCTCTAATCGCCCGATTTGGTATAACAGTACTGATTCGGATGATTGTCCACCGGACCCGGCCATTTATTGACGGGTCATTCAAGGAACTTATTTCGATTGATGCCAGCGAATATTATGGTTCTTTTCCATCGGGACACGCGGCATTTTTCTTTGCAATCGCAACCGTAGTTTGGTTTCATAATCGCCGTTTAGGCAACTACTTTTACATTGGTGCGATTCTGATGGGTCTAGGCCGGATTTTTGTGGGTGTCCACTGGCCAAGTGATATTTTAGCCGGTGCTACCATCGGTATTCTGACCGGATTGGTAACTCACCGGTTTTGGCGGCGCATGACAACCCGTTTTTTTCATCCTCGGATTTCATAATACGACAGCATAACAACGTAATGATCTCGCGATGCCTAACTCGAAGAAACAATTGGCTAGTGTATAAATTCGCTTTGTTTTTGCCGGTATCAACGTTATAATAAATGCCATGGAAAGTGTTGAAGAAATTGTTAAAAAAGCGCATATCGAATCTCCGCCCACTAAAGAAGAAACCCTCCGGTTAAAACCGGGTCAGAAAATTTACAGCCGTAATCCAATTACCTACGTTGTGGAAGAGGGATGGAGAGTTATCGGTATCGATGAGAAAAAAGGTATAGTCCATCTTGAAAAAGAAACCCCAAATGGATTAGCCACGCGCAACCAAGCCGAGAAAGAGCTTGTGGAGATTAACATGCAGTTTGCAAAAATGAATCCGGGCGAGCCATCCAAAGCAGTGAATCCCGAGAATAAAGAAGAGCGCGACGCGCTGTATAAGGGGATAGATGAGACTCTCCGATGATAAGGCAAAATCTTGAAGTTCCAACGGGTGAATCCAGAGAACGGACCGATAAGGCCGGCTTTTTTCATTATACGAAAGATGGTAAACTTGAATCTGGTCCCATGCCGAAGGATATTAATGAACAATCCATGCCGGAGAGTCCATTAGATGAAATAAAAAATTCGGAAGATCCGGCTGCTCAAGAAGCAGAGCGCTTGCGCCAGTTGGAAGCGAAAACGATGGCCGATGAATTTAACCAGATGCTGGGCGATAATTTAGAAAAGAAAAAAGCAGAGCCGGAGCCAAATTTTGAACAAGAATTTAACAAATCAGTACTAGACCAACTTTTAGACGCCAAGGATATTACCGAATTCGAGTCATTCTGCGATAATGCCATCGCAAAAAACGAGAATGTCGAAGTAAACGGTACGCCCGTGAATCCAGATTTATTAAAAACAACTTTTAACAATGCTAAAGCCTTGGTGGAACAGAAAAAAGCCATGGGTGCCGTAAAGGAATTACAGCAGGTACCTGCCGGACCATTGCGAGATAAAATAGAAAAGCTTATTGGAATTCCGGGAATGACAGATTTTGTGGAAAGCGAATTGAATCAAGCTTACGGTGGTAAATAGTTTTCGAATCGGAGTTTTGTGATACAATCGAAATAACCAAACGCTGAACCAAAAGCGAGGAATCGCTTTTTTGGCGTTACGCCTGCGTTTATGCCCGATACCATTGAACAGATTAAATCCAAGCTGGATGTGGTCGATGTCATTTCCGGCTATATTAAAGTCCAAAAATCCGGCGTTAATTATAAAGCTCGCTGCCCCTTTCACAACGAAAAAACCGCCTCGTTTTATATTTCTCCCGAAAGGCAAATCTGGCATTGCTTTGGCTGCGCCAAGGGCGGCGATATGTTTGGCTTCATCAAAGAAATCGAAAGCGTCGAGTTTCCCGAAGCGCTCCGGATTCTAGCCCAACGTGCTGGCGTCGAACTTGAACGATACGCACCGGCAGCCAAGAGCGAAAAAGCTCTTCTTTACGAAATTTGCGAAACAGCGGCCAAATTTTTTGAAAAACAACTTACCCATTCTCAAACCGGTCAAAAAGCACTGGCATACTTGAAAGAACGCGGCCTTTCCGATGAAACAATTAAAGAATTCAGATTGGGCTACGCGCCCGATGATTGGCATGCGCTGGGCAAATTTCTGGTTGATTGCGGTTTCAAGGATATAGCGATTACAGCAGCGGGCTTGGCGGTCCAAAAAGACAATCGTCAGTACGACCGATTCCGCTCTCGGATTACTTTCCCTATTTTTGATATAAATGGCCAAGTTGTCGGTTTTACAGCCCGGGCGTTTTCAGTGGAACCTATCTCCGAAGAAGCCGAGGGCGCCAAGTATATCAATACCCCCCAGACCTTGATTTATGACAAAAGTAGGGTATTATACGGACTTCACCGTGCTAAGGTAGATATCCGCGGCGCCAATGCCTGTGTGCTCGTTGAAGGCAACATGGACGCGCTCATGTCGTATCAAGCTGGCACGAAGAACGTCGTGGCAACTTCGGGGACGGCATTGACCCCCCAGCATTTGCGTCTCTTGCAGCGCTACACGACGAACCTGAATTTTTGTTTCGATACTGACCAAGCCGGCGCTCTGGCAACCCGGCGCGGTATCGGTCTGGCCTTAAGCCAGAACTTCGAAATAAAAGTTATGACGATCGGCGACCCGGAGTGTAAAGATCCGGCTGATTATGTCCGCAAGTATGGCGAAAAATGGAGCGATGTCGTATCGTCGGCAAAACCGGTGATTGAATTCTACTTCGATAAGTCGCGGGCAAAATATGATCCCAGTTCTGTAGAAAGTAAAAAATTAATCATTGCCGCGGTTGCCCCATTAATCCAGCGTCTCCAGAGTCGGATTGAAAGATCACATTGGATCAATCACATTGCGAGTTACTTGCGCGTGAAGGAAGAAGATGTCGAGGCGGATATTGCCTTGGTCAAAGATGATTTAGGTGGTTACGAAGAGATTAAACCCAAACCGGCAGCTATAGTTAAGCCGGTGGCTACCCTAATTACCGTAGATATGCTAAGCGAGGCATTGCTAGGCGTGATCATGAAAAATCCGACTTTATTTCAAGACGATATCCGGTCAATGAGCACTGATTTTCTCGATCCGCAAGTTGCCCTGGTCGTAAAAGCGCTAATTGGATTCGGAAGCCCTTTTGACATGAATGCTTTTATGAAAAAATTTCGGGAGGAAAACGAATCTTACCGCCTGGAGTTTGCCTATCTGAAGTCGCAAGAACTTTGGAAAGATTTTCCGGACGAAGCGCTGAAAGCTGAATTCTATACCTTGCTTCATAAAATAAAAACTAAAGCTAAGCTCGGCCGGCTGGCGCAGCTGGAACTCGATATCAAAGCCGCCGAGGCGCAGCGGGACGAGGCGAAAGTTGCCGCCTTGGCAGCCGAGTTCAATCGGGTTGCCCAGGAATCAAATGAAATTCAAAAAGTTTAATGAAATCTCAAAAAAATAAAAAAGCTTCGTCTAAAATAAAAACTAAAAAATCCGCTAAGAAAACGTTTGCATTGCGCAAGGAATCAGAGAGGCGCAAGTCAAAACGGAGTGACGGAAAAGATCGTCGAAAAAATGTCATCAGCGAAAGCGGTATCATTTTTCTAATTGAGAAAGGTAAGCAGCGCGGGTTCGTCACTCAAGCTGAAATTCTTAACGCTTTCCCCAATATTGAAAAGGACATTGAGGGGCTGGAGGCGCTTTACGAACGGTTTGACGCGGTGAATATCAACGTCATTGAATCCGGCCGCGTATTTGAAGATAAGGAGGTCAAGGAATTAGAGGAAAAAAAGAGGATCGCTTCCGAGTTCGAAGAGACGGCATCAGATTCAGTTCAGATGTACCTCAAAGAAATTGGTAAATATCCGCTTATTAGCGGCGAGGAAGAAGTTGAACTGGCCAAAAAAATTGAACGGGGCGATGAGGCGGCTCGGCAGAAACTCGCCCTATCTAATCTTCGTCTGGTCGTTTCTATCGCCAAAAAATATGTCGGCCGTTCGGCTAACCTTACGCTTTTAGATCTTATTCAGGAGGGAAATATTGGTTTATTCAAGGCGGTAGAAAAATTCGATTTCAAAAAAGGATTTAAGTTTTCAACTTACGCGACATGGTGGATCCGACAGGCAATTACCCGGGCGCTAGCTGACCAGGCCCGCACGATTCGTATTCCGGTCCACATGGTGGAAACGATTAACAAGTATCAGCAAGTGGTGCGGCGCTTGGTGCAGGAACTGGGCCGCGACCCGCTTTCGGAAGAGGTTGCTTCGGAAATGGGTATGGATGTCGAAAAAATCCGGTATATCCAGAAAATTTCCCAGGACACGGTTTCATTGGAAGCGCCCGTCGGCGACGGCAAAGAAGAAGACAGCTCGCTGGCCGATTTCATACCCGATGAGGATGTGATTGCGCCGCCGGTTTCAGCTGCTCGGAAAATTCTCAAGGGTTACATCAATGAAATCATCAGCGATCTGACGCCGCGGGAACAGAAAATTTTAGATATGCGGTTCGGACTTTCCGACGGCGTGACCCATACTCTTGAAGAAGTGGGCAAAGTATTCAGTGTTACCCGCGAACGCATCCGGCAGATTGAAGCCAAGGCCCTGGAAAAAATCCGGCAGCATCAGAAAATAGACCGGCTGAAAGGCTACTAATATGGCCAGCACGATGAAACAAATGGAGCGCGAGCTCCGACGACTCCGCAAGCTTGTCTACTATGACGAGCTTACGGGATTATTAAACCGCCGCGGATTCCATGAGGAATCGGAACGAATTTTCCGTGGTACTTCGGCAGTCTGGAAACGCAAACAGGAGAAACGCCAAAACTCCGATGTTGCTTTCTCAATTATGTTTTTTGACGCGGACAATTTTAAACAGATTAACGATGTCCTAGGCCATGATTTAGGCGACGAAGTTCTGCAAAAAATCGCCTCACTATTTAGAAAGCATCTCCGCATGAGCGACATTGTGGCGCGCTGGGGCGGGGAAGAATTTGTAGTTGCGTTGTTTGGCGCGACTACCCAAGATGCGCCGGCGGTTGCCGAACGTATCCGTAAAGACATCGAAAAAATAAAGCTTCCCAGAAACAGTGAAAAGCTCAAAGCAACTGTCAGTGTCGGCATTGCAATCTACGATGGCGAGGATTCAATAGACAAGCTTATTAAGCATGCCGATGAGGCTATGTATCGCGCTAAAACGACAGGCAAAAATAAAGTCGTTATCTTTGATCCTCTAGCCCGTCATCGGGTTGATTCAGCCAGTGGCTGATCAGCCTTCGGCTGAAGCATAAAATGTATAGTGTATACGTCTTAAAGAGCCTTAGAAATCAAAAACGTTATGTGGGATTCACAAGAAAAACGGCAAATACTAGACTAGTTGGGCATAATTCTGGTAATAGTTCATGGACTAGTAGAAATGGTCCATTTGTCCTAGTATATGAGGAGAATTATGCCAATCAGATTGAAGCAATGAGAAGAGAACATTTTTTGAAGTCTGGTCAGGGTAGGAAATGGCTAGACGAGAACATTCCGCGGTAGCTCAATGGTAGAGCGGCTCCCTGTTAAGGAGAAGGTTCCAGGTTCGAGTCCTGGCCGCGGAGCATTCAGAAAACCAAAAGCACCCTTCACGGGTGTTTTTAGGTGGGGTTCAAATTTGGTATAATCGATTTATGGATAAAAAACGATTCTGGAAAACGTTTACAGTGGTATTTGTTATCGCATTTGCGGCTAATGTTCTTGTGGCTTATCTTTGGGGCCGAGCTTTTCCGAATAGTTCGTGGAGTTGGGATACAACTGCTACCACGGCCGGAATGATAGCGCTGTTTGTAGCTTATGTTCAGCGTCATTCCGGTAAAGAGTAGGAAAAGCCATTTTAAAGTTCTATGCCGTTCCAATAGCACCCTCTTCCTAATTAAGGTTCGAATATCGTTCACAAGGTGGAGCCAGAAAAAAACTTAGGTCACTTTTAAAAATAAAGAACGGGTGGCCAGGGAACCACCCGTCGGTCGAAGGGAAGCTAGATCTTCTTGATCTGCACCGGGAGAGCCGAGTAGAGAAGTGAGCAGGCTCTCCATTTCGGGTTTTGGAACGCGACACAAACTAATCTGCCGCCGTCGACCCTTTTCCTGTAGGAGATGAACTGACCTGGCGTGTTTCGGGGAATCCGGGGGCCGAAATCAGGATGTGGCTGGTGCAGAGGCAGATCTATTGCAGCACGTATCCCGTCCCCGGACTTAAACTCTCGCATCTGCAGCACAAGCACCTCCGTATGTTGTGTGTCATGAGGAGAATATCATCTTTTCTTTGGATATCAAATAGGTTCTAACATCGTCTAGCAAAGAGGGTCAGATTGACAAAATGCCACGAGAGTGGCATTTTGTTTTTGTTTAGGGAGGCAAGAATGGAACAGTCTTTCGGGTCCCGTCACATCCTCACGGCGACACTTGTTGTCGTGGACGAGCAAGGTAACAAGTGGGGCGAGACAGTTGAGCATCTTGAGGTGAAAAACATCCCCAAGGCCTGGGAGCTGAAGCGTGCTGAACCGAGGGGAGATGAGATTGATCAGAAGGAACAACTAGGAATAGGCGTCTCTCGTAATGAAGCGGTGGTCGACTGGTTTTACAAGAACCACGGATCGAAGAGGTTTGCGAACCTTCAAGACCCATCAAGACTGTGTCAAGAAGTTGATGGAGCCTTGAAAGCTCTTCTCGACTTTCAACAGGAGCTTCGGTATCGAGGTATGTGTAATTGAGGTAAGACCGCCATATCTACCGCCCGCGTGACGAGCCCGTCTCTCCGCGGGCTTCATCTTTTTTTATAATTATGCAATAATAGATTCTGTTCAGATTTGAATATATAAACATTTAATAAATCAATTGCTATGGCCAAACGACGCGGAGCACTCGGTAGCAGGAAAGGCGGATCTCGTTCCCATAAAACAAAGAAGCGGCTGGCAATTAAATGGGCTATGCTCAAAGAAAGAGCCGCGAAAAGGTCCAAGTAAATTTTCACAGTCTTGCAAAATAGCGCGGGTGCGCTATTTTGATTTGTGACAAGGGAGATGATGCATGAGACTATCACAGTTGCGTACCGACACGAGCTGGATGGCGTGGAACGAGGGCAGGTTCGTAGCAACAACCTGCGAAGAAGGAGTAGTCGGGGTAGAGAATGACCTGGGAGAACTCCGGAAGGCCTCCCTGGTGCTGTATCACGAAGGAAAAGGACAGCGTGTTACCTTTGGCAAGATCGAGGGCGGCAGGATCGTCGAGGTTCCATCCAAGCCAGTGTCGGGTGTTCACTAGCCCCGTACCGACTGAAGACCCCAATCCTTCGTCTGGTGCGGGGTCTTCTGTTTTTGTACGTAGCACAAAAAGATCCTCAATCCTCATTCGTCGGGGGCCTCTTTCTTTACGTAAAATTCCCATAAAACGGGACCTTTTTAATATTGCAAAGTCATTTATTCTGTGTTATAATAGTAGATGTCAACTGGCCAAGGCCAGGATGACTGTCTCCATCGGTGCCCAAGGGCATAGACGAGGAGATACTCTTTGAAAAGAAAGTGAGAAAACCATGACAATGTTGTTTGTCGGTTTCTTGTTCTGCCTCGCCGTCGTCTTCACCATCGTGGTGATGGACCGGTTGGGTGAACGGTGGCGCCGCCTACACCCGCACTTCCGTTACAACTACGTCGGTGGGGTGCTAGCCATCTGTAGCTCGACGGACTACGCCAAGGGCCGGAAGCTGGAACGCTCCGGCGGAAAGTCCCTGATCGTCGCTCCGGAGACCGTTGTCTTCTCGAACAACAAGGGCTCATATTTCTCCGGTCGAGTGCGCAGCCACTACCAGTGGTTGGAGCCGGAGGGATTTGATAACTTCTACCCTCGGGATAAGGCGGAGAATCTCTTCGTTCCGTTCGTCTCGGAGAAGTATCTGCCACTTGCAGAGCAGGAGCGGCTTTTCGTACCGGGCGCTGACACGAGGAGCTTCGCCGAGCGCAAGCAGGAAGAGAACCGCAAGGTAAAACCCGCTCTGCGATTCGCGGACTGGGAACTGGCGACAACAACGCAAAACAGACTCGGCAATGTCCAGCTCTTCGCGAGCATCGTGGCCGTCCTTCTGCTACTGGTCATCATCGGTGCTGGGGTAGCCCGGGACAATATGGCAACCGCCAACGAGGTTGTCACCATCTACATCACTAGCCTAGATCAGGAGGCGGTGCAGGAGACCCGCGTGACCAGGAGGGAAGCGCGCCAGCTGCTCATTAACGACGGCTATGGGTGGCGGCTGCCCATCTACAAGGGTCGTCTGATGAGTCTCACCAACCTGGGTGGCGGGAGTACGCTGGCATGCGCGCAGGCGAGCAGTGAGAATATCCGGTGCGGATTTGCTGACTCCTCCCTGAAGCTTGCCGTCGGCAACGCCGTATACCTCCGACCAGGCAATATCCTCTGGCGACACGACAAGAACTTCATCGACAAGCACCGCAACTTCTCCTGGTGGGTCATCACCGAGAAGGAAGCATTCGCGCTTCGGGACCGTGGACTGAAGATCGAGGAGTAACTACTTACACTAGGCCCCTGCGAAAGAGGTTCCCAATCCTCATTCGTCGGGGGCCTCTTTCTTTACGGGGTATTGTGCCGCTCTGCCGGAAGAACGATTAAACATTGCTTTTGCATTAACTTTGAATTATGGTACTCTAAACTCATAATGAAGTTTCTATTTACGGCCACTCTGCTTGCCAGCTTCATCGGCATTGCCGTATTTGGTGCTTTTGGCATGAATCATGCCAGTGCCCAAGGACATGACGGCGGTTGCATTGCAGCAACAGCTAAAGGCATAAATTGCCCCGAAGAAGCAAATCCGATTGATTCTGTGGCTTTTCACCTCGATGCTTACAGAGGATTTTCGCTGGCCACTTTTGGCGAAAGCGCCATGAGCGCGCTTTTAATTGCCTTTGCATCGCTGCTTTTTATCGGTGGGGCTTTTTTCTCGCGCCATCTTTTTAAATTGCCCCAGCTCGCTTTATCTCGTGACCGATTTAGCAATTCCTTTCCGCCGCCTCAAAAAACAGAACTTACTCGCTGGCTGGCGCTTCACGAAAATAGCCCGTCATTCTCGTAGGACGCCCAATACGCCGCCATAGTCGGTGATAGCGTATTGTTGCGTCCATAACCCCCAAAAGGGGTCTTTTTGTTTGTAATTAACTTAAAACCATGAAGAAAAATATTATCGGTATTGTCATACTTCTCGCGGCGCTGGCTGTTGTCGGGGTGCTCGTCTCAAAGAGTACAGCTGTGCCCCAACCGCAAGCCGCCGCGGCAAGCATGATCACAGCGACTGAACCAACCTATGACTTTGGGAACATCTCGATGAAGAAGGGGAATGTGAGCAGGGAATTTCTGGTCAAAAACACCAGTACGTCGCCGGTGATGATTGAGAAACTATACACTTCGTGCATGTGCACGAACGCCCAGTTGCGGATAGGAGAAAAAGAGTATGGACCGTATGGCATGCCCGGACACGCAGCAGTGCCGAAAGTGGGCACAGAACTCCTGCCGGGCCAGGAAGCGACCGTGACCGCTATCTTTGATCCTGCCGCGCATGGCCCATCAGGCATTGGCCCCGTGAGTCGCGTTGTGTTTCTCGAAGACGCCGCCGGAGGCACGCTCCAGCTTCAGTTTTCGGCGAACGTTACTCCATAACATCATGAAATTGAAGTTCCCCCTTATTGCGGGCCTGGTTATTATCCTGATTCTGGTCATTTTTCAGTTTAGCGGCAATGGAACGCAAATGCTCTGGGATATCAGCCGCCAGGGAACCTGGATGCTTCCCCTCGTGGCCATTGCGGCACTCATCGATAGCATTAATCCGTGCGCATTCTCAATTCTTCTCCTGACTATCGCGTTCTTGTTCGGCATCGGACAAAACCGCCGGGGGATTCTAAAGATTGGGGGCGCATATATCCTTGGGATATTTGTCGTGTATATCCTAATCGGCCTCGGTATTCTCCAAGTGCTGCACCTATTCAATACCCCGCACTTTATGGCAATAGTCGGCGCGGCAATGCTGATTGCGTGGGGATTGCTGGAGGTGATCGGCGAGCTGTTTCCGGCATTCCCCATCAAGCTTCGCATCCCCCATGTAGCTCATGGGAAAATTGCGGCACTCATGGAAAGGGCATCGTTGCCGACCGCGTTTCTGCTGGGAGCGCTGGTGGGAGTATGCGAATTTCCCTGCACGGGAGGGCCGTATTTGATGGTCCTGGGACTGCTGCATGATACGGCCACGTATGCCCGCGGCTTGGCATATCTCATCATGTACAATGCTATCTTCGTTTTGCCGCTTGTCGTTATCTTGAGTATTGCCAGCAACGCTGTTCTTCTGGAAAAAGTCCGCGATTGGAAAAAAACAAATACGTATAACATGCGCCTATGGGCTGGCATCGCAATGATTGCGCTGGGCATCATTACGCTCCTCCTATAGCGCTTCAACTATGACTGAAAAAAAATCCGAATTCGAGAATATCATCGAAAAGGCGCATCAGGCAAAGCGCGAACATAACCTGGATCTCTCGTTGGAAGAGGATCTTAGCATTGCGATCATGAATCTCGTGAGCATCGAAGAGCATCTGTACTTCACGGGCATTAAAACCGATAAGCCGGATTACTTTACGCTCATTGACGAGGTGCGCAGCGTTCGAAAGGATCTTCTCGCGCGCATGATTGACACGCGCGAAGGCGAAACGTGGTGCATTTCCAAACATCTTCTTGCTGCAACTATGCGGCTTATTGAAGTTGGCACGAAATATATGAGCGAAGGCAAGAAGGAGGATGCGCAGCATGTCTTCCAGCTTGGAAGCAAAATCTACAATCTTTTCTGGGCAATCCGCCTGAAACTGATTACTAAGTCCGATGCGCGCAAAATTAATGATAACCAGCTTGATGTACACGATAAATCCCCAAATGGCCGATGGACGTATGAAGATATCGTTAAAAAGCTGATTAACTGCTGCAATGAATAAAACCAGCGCAATTATCGGTGGCGTCGGCCTTGTCGTGGTGGCAGGTATTGCTTGGGGTATTTTCTTTCGAGAGGCGTCTCCAGCGGGAGCCTACGATACGCTGGCCCAATGTCTGACTGAAAAGGGCGCCGTTATGTACGGCGCCGAATGGTGCCCGCACTGCCAAAACGAGAAAAAAGCATTCGGTGATTCATTCCGCTTTGTGTCGTACGTCGAATGCCCCGACGATCCGCAGAAATGCTTGGCCGCCGGTATCAACGGCTACCCGACTTGGATATTCCCCGATGGGAGAAAACTTGAGGGCGAACAAGGACTTAAAAAACTGTCGCAAGAAAGCGGATGCGTTCTGCCGAATCAAAAATAACTTCAAAAACTATGGATTACGAAACAAAAAATCAGACGACTGAAAATGCATCAGAAATACAACTGCAAAAGAGAGATTATATTCTTTCCGCCAGCATTATCATTGCCACAATTATTCTTGCCAGTGCCTGGGTTTATACCGCTCAAATTAAAATTCCTGATCAAGAGGTTTTATCCGCAAAAGCTATGGCCGATCTAGAAGAGAAAGTTTTTCCGGAAAAAGGCGCAAAGCTGCCGATTGTCTGGGGGTCTCTAGGTAAGCAGATGATTGACGCCGGGGTTGTAGATCAGAAAAAATTTGAGGATCTGTATGCTCAACGCGCCAGTCTGCCGGACGGGCAGGGAGGACTTGATGAGGCAACAAAGCAATTACTCACCGAAACTGATAACAGACAACTAGTTATTACAAAAGAAAACGCCGGGGCGGTTCTCAGCCTGTTATGGGCGTTCGGTTTGGCAAATAAAAACGAAATTCTAGAAAAGGGGCCAATGATGGATAAGCAGTACGGCGGCAAGGCTGATAATTTTGCCTCAACTGGAGGCTGGACTTTGGCGGTCGGAAACCCCATGAATCATTACAGCAAACATTCGATGGTCGCATTAACGCCCGAACAGCAGTCTCTCGTAAGCGAAGTGAGTAAAAACATTTATCGCCCCTGCTGCGGCAACTCTACTCATTTCCCCGACTGCAATCATGGCATGGCCATGCTCGGCTTGCTGGAGCTGATGGCCTCGCAGGGAGTGAGTGAAGCGGATATGTACAAAGCTGCCCTGGCCGTTAATTCGTATTGGTTCCCCGATACCTATCTGACAGTTGCTCAATATCTCAAAACAAAAGGCATGGCTTGGAAAGATGTTTCCCCGAAAGAAATTTTAGGTCGGGAGTATTCGAGTGCTTCTGGATTTCAGCAAATTAGAAGCCAGGTTGTTCCGGTGGAGCCAAAGGGAAACAACAGTTGCAGTGCCTGATCAATTCTTAATAAAACTGCTATTATAGAAATTAGTTAGGACACAAAACAATATGAAAAGCGAGAGAGAAATAATTGAATCTTTGTTCAATAGGTCAGGCATTACCATCAATGGAGATAATCCATATGATCTCCAGGTGCATGACGAGAGATTCTATGGCCGCGTATTGCGGCAATGGTCACTGGGACTTGGCGAATCCTATGTTGATGGATGGTGGGACTGCGAAAGACTCGATCAGTTTTTTGATAAGGTTCTTGGAGCTGATATTGATCGTCGAGTCAAATACAATTGGAACGTAATATCCGGATTCATTTGGAATTCTATCTTGAATGCGGGCAGAAAATCAAAAGCCTTTGAGATCGGGCAAAAACATTACGACATCGGCAATGATCTCTATCGCGCGATGCTTGGCGAGCGTTTAGCCTATACCTGCGGATATTGGAGCGGCAATCCGCCGGCTGGCGGACTTGATGCCGCCCAGGAAGCAAAGCTGGACCTGGTCTGCAGGAAGATAGGCCTTAAGCGCGGTCAGAAAGTGCTTGATATCGGCTCTGGCTGGGGAAGTTTTATCGGCTATGCCGCTCAAAAATATGAAGCAGATGCGCTCGGAATCACCGTTTCAAAAGAACAAAAAGCGCTGGCCGATGAATTGTATAAAAATCATTCCGTTCAAACTCGTCTTCAGGATTACCGCGACATCAATGAAAAATTTAACCATGTCGTATCTTTGGGAATGTTTGAACATGTGGGATATAAGAACTATCATACTTTTATGAAAGTAGCGCACAATTCCCTGGAAGATGACGGGTTATTCCTTTTGCATACGATAGGCAGCAGCCGTTCCGCGAGAGGAACAGATCCGTGGATCGAAAAATACATATTTCCCAATTCCATGCTCCCTTCCATGTCTCAAATCAGTAGGGCGATTGAGGGACTTTTTATCGTGGAAGATTGGCATAATTTTGGAGCGGATTACGACAAGACGCTGATGGCATGGCATGAAAATTTTGAAAATAATTGGCATAGGATTAAATCGAATTATGACGCAAGATTTTACCGGATGTGGAAATATTATCTTTTATCTTGCGCCGGAGCGTTTCGAGCCAGAAAAATTCAGTTATGGCAGATTGTCTTGTCTAAAAAAGGAGTTCGGGGCGGTTATACGCCCGTTCGTTAATTGTAATTCAATATGAACCACAACAACCATAACAAAATGAATAGCGGAGAGCAGATATATACCTGTCCGATGCACCCAGAAGTGCGAAAAACTGAACCCGGCAAGTGCCCGGGCTGCGGTATGGATCTTATTCTCGAAGAGCGAAGGAGTGAACACGCCAAGCATGATCCGGATAAAATGTCGCATGCGGATCACGAAGCAGCTATGACGAATCCTCAAATTGCCAAGCAAATGGAAGCGGATATGCGTCGCCGGTTTTTAGTTTCGCTTCTGCTTTCCATTCCTATTTTTCTCTACTCTCCGGTCGGGATTAACTTCTTTGGATTTAATCTCCCTACGCCGATTCCGGTCAATTGGCTTCTCTTGATTCTCACCACCCCGATAGTTTTTTGGACAGGTTCGATCTTTATCACCGGCACTTATTACTCGCTCAAAGCCAAAAAGCTGAACATGGCGGTGCTCATTGCCACTGGCGTTTTGGCGGCCTACCTTTTCAGCGTATTGCTTACGATAATCCGCCCGGAAAGCGAAACATTCTATGAAGCGGCAGCCCTGCTCGTAACTTTTGTCCTTTTCGGCCACTGGATGGAGATGAAATCGCGCCGTGGCACGTCCGATGCGTTGCGCGCGCTTTTCGATCTGGTACCGCCTAAAGCCAATGTTATTCGGGGCGGTAAAGAAATGAATATTCCCAGCGCCGAGATAGTCCACAATGATATTGTCGTGCTTCGGCCGGGCGATAAGGTGCCGGTGGATGGCGAAATCACTGAGGGCGAAACCTCGATTGACGAATCTCTTGTGACCGGAGAATCTATCCCGGTTGTAAAAACTATCGGCGCAAAAGTAATTGGCGGATCGGTAAATCAGACCGGCACGGTTAAGTTCAAGGCTACGCAAGTCGGCTCGGAAACGGTGCTTGCCCAGATTATTAAAATGGTGGAAACGGCCCAGAATTCCAAAGCTCCCGGCCAGCGCATTGCCGACAAGGCGGCGGCATATCTGGTAGTCCTTGCCATCGGTTCCGGACTGGCCGCGTTTTTGGGTTGGTATTTTATAGCTAGTGCGGGACTTCTTACCGCACTGACATTCGCTGTTTCCACCGTAGTGATTGCTTGTCCGGATGCGCTAGGGTTAGCTACTCCCACGGCAGTCGCAGTCGGCACCGGGCTTGGCGCAAAACACAATATTCTCATTAAAGACGCGGCCACGCTTGAGAATACCTCAAGGCTTAACGCGATTGTGCTGGACAAAACCGGTACCCTCACCGAGGGGAAGCCAAAAGTTACCGATGTAATCGCGTTTGATGGATTTACTGAAAGGGACATTTTAAATTATGAAGCAAGCGTTGAAGCCGGCTCTAATCATCCGCTGGCCAAAGCAATCATGGAAGAAGCGGAACGGCAGGGCGCGACGCCCCTGGAATCAATCAGTAAATTTGAATCTATTGCCGGCCACGGACTTAAGGCGGTAATTAACGGGAAAACAGTTCTCGCTGGAAAAGAAAAACTTCTGGTTGATAATAAAGTTGAGATTGGCAGTGCCAAAGAAGTACTGGACCGTTTGGCTAGCGAGGGCAAGACCTTAAGTTTGATTGCGGTGGATGCCAAGCTGGCGGGTGTGATTGCGGCCGCCGATACTATTAAGCCGACGGCGAAAAAAGCCGTTGCCAGCTTAAAGCAGCTTGGCATTGAAGTCGCCATGATTACCGGCGATCACAAAAAATTGGCGGAAGCCGTAGGCGCGGAACTTGGTATTGATAGAATTTTTGCCGAAGTGCTGCCGGAAGATAAGGCCAAATATGTTAAAAAACTTCAGGATGAGGGTAAGTTCGTGGCGATGGTCGGCGATGGCATCAATGATGCCCCCGCCTTGGCCCAATCCGATATCGGGATTGCTATCGGCGCTGGCACGGATGTCGCTATTGAAACTGGCAATATCGTACTCATGAAATCGGATCCGTATGATATTGTGGCGGCGATCCGATTAAGCAAAGCTACCGTCATTAAGATGAAGCAAAATCTTTTCTGGGCCGCGATTTATAATATTCTGGCCATTCCTGTGGCGGCCGGAGTATTTTATAATTCCCTGGGCTGGTCGCTAAGACCGGAAATCTCGGCCTTGCTGATGTCGGCGTCGTCTATTATTGTCGCCACAAACGCGGTATTATTAAAGAGAGTTGAACCCCGCCTGCGCCAGTAGGTTCGCTTTGGCGGGCGGACTAAATTAAAAAATTAACATAGTATCTATGATTAATACAAAACATTTACTAAAGGTTACTTCTGTCTGGATAAGTGTTGTTTACGCAGTCTGTTTCACTGGTGTGGCGATGTTTACGAATATTCGCCCCGTTTTTATGAGATACGCACTGCATATGGAAGTTGATATGGGTCGCAATATTGTCACATTGGGCACATTCATTTCTGGGTTGATCATGTTGATCATTGGGTTGATAATATGGAATATTATTGCCCTGTTGGCAGTCTGGCTTTTTGCATTTCTCTACAATAAAATTAAGCAGTAAATATATGATAATGAGAAATTGGTATCGCCAGCGGTACGGGCAATAAGTTTTAGATGATTATTTATCATGAATTTTAGTAAAAATTTCGCCGTATTTATCTTATTTTTTGGCTTGGCTCTGGTCGAAGCTATCCAGTCCCGGAATTGGCTGAAGGCGGGCATTTTTTGCGCTCTCGGCCTACTTTCACTGTGGGCCGATTCCTCGAAGCACGACACGAGTAATCATTAAAAAATATCCATGACAAAATTTCAGAATCTATTTCTCTTCATCCTGCGCGTTTCTCTCGGCTGGATGATGTTGTATGCGGGTCTGACGAAGGTGTTCGATCCGGAGTGGTCAGCGGCGTTCTACTTGAAGGATGCAAAGATATTCCCGGAGCTCTTCACTTGGTTCATGCAGCCGAACATCCTTCCGACCGTAAACTTTGTGAATGAATGGGGGCTTACGCTGCTGGGCATATCGCTTATTCTTGGAATTGGGGTTCGCCTAAGTTCTATTCTTGGCGCAGCGCTGATGCTCCTGTACTATTTGCCCCTGCTTGATTTTCCGTACCCGAATGCGCATTCGTACATAGTGGACGATCATATAATTTATGCTGCCGCTCTGCTGTTCTTGGCGGCCATTAGGGCGGGGCGGGTTTGGGGATTGGAAAATTGGTGCTCCAATCTGCCTATTTGCCGCAAATATCCGGTATTAAGGAAGCTACTCGGGTAAGGATGTCGCTAGCTCATGAACGAACATTTACCTAAAAAACTTTATCGCTCCCACGCGAACCGGATTTTTGCCGGTGTTTTAGGCGGGATTGCTGAATACTTTGAAACTGATCCCGTGCTGGTGCGGGTTGGATTTCTCGTACTTTTGGTTTTAACCGGATTTTTCCCATTCGGCGTGCTCTATTTGTTGCTGTGGCTGGTAATTCCTCAAAAGTCCTAAATCATATCCAGATTTTAGAGTTATAAACTTTAAGTTTTTAGGCAGCATCCCTATACTGTAAGTAAGGAGGTGTGACATGCGCCATCTCGTCTACGCGCTTCTGGCCTCCTTGTTCTTTGCGACAACAGGTGAGGCCGATGATTTAGAATGGTTTAACATGACCGCCTGGACGCCGAGCTTGAAAGGTTCGCCGGAGTCACTGATCCGCCAGAATATCCGGGCAGACCTGGAAGGTTTGGCAAGAATCGCCAACGATCGCGAACTGGGCCAACTCGAACGTCAGGGCCATCTCATCGAAATCCGCGAAACGTTCTACTTGCGGGAAAAGCCCGATCCGCAGTGGCCCGAAAGGTTCCGGTGGTTGCGCCCCAACGCCGCGACTTGCCTAGACGATCTGGCAGCGGTTTTTTACAAAATGTTCGGAGTACCACTCCAGGTGAATTCGGGGGTCCGCACGAAAGATCGGCAGCGGGTCATTGGCCGGACTAATTATAGTGCCGCGCCGAGCGAAGGCGTCATGGCCTCGGCTCATCTGACGGGCTCCGCATTCGACATTGCCAAACTGCCGCTCTCGGCTGAACAGCTTGAATTCCTCCGCGCTTACCTGCTGGACCTGGAAGAGAGCGGCTTCATCGAGGTCACCGAGGAGTTTTACCAGGCGGTTTTTCACGTCATGGTCTTTAGCACTTACCCGGCGCGAGACTTGGACACTCCGCTCTCCGGCATGACCGTCGCCTCGGCCCCGCAGTAATGGTTACCCACCACGCTGCGGGGTTGTTCGTGCTTACGAGCGCGTTACAATAGGAATATGCCCGATTTTTTAAAGCCGACAAAAGTAAAACTGGTGATGCTCGTAATACTGGCGGCGATTAGTATTCCGTTTATCGGCTACGATACCGGCATCCGCTGCATCAAAGCGCCCTGTCCATCTTTTGCCTACACCTCGGTTTGGAAATACCTATTTTTAATGGGCGATAATCCCTATGCCCAACAAAGCATGACCATTTCCTGGCTTCGTTTCGGATTGGGTTTGCTAGCGTGGTATTTTGTGCTTTCTCTTATCAGTCATATAGTAAAAAAGTTTCTCGCTACTCCTGCTAAAAGCATTTAACCATAGTCCTATGTTTGATTTTACGCCGCGGGAGATTCAGATTTTCGAAAAACTGAAAACACCTCAAAAAATTCAAGATTTTCTGGACAAATTGCCAATGAATTTTGAACGGGACGGCGATACGCTCAAATCGCCCCGCCGAGTATTAAGAGAGCGAAACGCGCACTGCCTTGAGAGTGCGTTTTTCGCTGCTGCCGTGCTTTGGTTTCACGGCCAGGAACCGCTTTTGCTTGATATTCAATCCACGCGCGATGATTGGGATCATGTCGTGACACTTTTTAAACAGCATGGGCGGTGGGGGGCGATCTCCAAAACAAATCACAACGTGCTTCGATATCGTGAACCAGTTTATCGCTCCTACCACGAACTTGCCATGTCTTTCTTTCACGAATACTTTTTACCGGAAAAGAAAGGTAAAAAGACCATGCGGGCTTATTCAAAACCCTTTAATTTAAAGAAATTTGGAAACAAGTGGGTGACTCAAGAAGATGATCTTTGGGATATGGGCGATGCGCTAGATGAGAGTCCGCACATAAAAATCACCACACCTGCGATTTTGAGGGCGTTACGGAGGGCAAACCCCATAGAAGTTAAAGCGGGGAAGATCCCAGAGTGGAAGGATTGAGTTATCAACTTGACTAGTGAACGGCTGTTCACCTACAATGGGGATATGAGCTTACAAGACTATCTCCACAAACTTCGTCGCTTCTATCGGGGCTACAAAAGAATGCCGAGTTATGCGGAAATGCTTGAGCTTTTTGGCGTTCGCTCCAAGAATGCGGTAGCGAAGATTGTTAGTAAGCTAATTAAAGAGAGTGCTATCGAAAAAGACCAATCCGGACGCCTGATCCCTAATCAACTCTGGGGTCAGACGCGCGTACTGGGTCTGGTTGAAGCCGGCTGGCCATCACCGGCCGAAGAAGAAGCCTCGGATACCCTTAGTCTGGACGAATTTTTGATACGAAATCCCGAAGCGACTTTTATGTTGAAAGTCAAAGGCGATTCGATGCTGGATGCGGGGATTCTGCCTGGAGATATGGTCCTGGCCGAGCGGGGCAAAGAAGCCAAAGACGGCGATATTGTCATTGCCGAGGTAGACCAGGGCTGGACGATGAAATACTACAAACTCCGGGGAGGCAAGGTCTGGCTCATGCCAGCTAACAAAAATTACGGACCGATTTATCCTACCGAAGAATTAAAAATATCAGCTGTTGTACGAGTAGTTATACGCAAATACAAATCATAAGCAGCGGCGAGAAAAGTGGCTCCTGAAAAGCGTGTCAGAACCCTGGGTTTTATGAGAACCCGCCTGGGCCGACTCTGACTCTTACCCACTTGGGCTCGCATCTTTCTTGAGGCCACTTTTTTGGCCGCTGCTTTTCAGCCCCGAAATCATACTAAAAAGGGAAACAAAGCGGAGAAAACTGGCCATACCGGGGTATTTCAAGAAGTTAATTGAGTAAACGAAGAAGCCCTTATCGACTGCCTTTCGGCAGGGGCTTCACGGGACCAGTGGTCCATTGTCCGAACTCGCTTCTCGTTAGAAGTAGATCTTCACGATGCGTGTCTGAAGCAACCGAACCGGCGGATAGCACACCGCGGCCAATAGGACATCAAAGATGCCATCTAGTTGATTAATCACAAATTTGTGGTATACTATATGGCGGTTCAAGGAGGAATCATGGCGAAGCAATACGTACTCGAATATGCCGTATATATTGGGGAAAAACCCCAACACCGCCGAGTGGAGTTCCCGGCTAGCGATGATGAATCTGCTGTTCATGACGCGCAGGCCTTCATAGAGAAAGAAAAGCTCGAATTTCCGTTTGCGCCTCCCAAGATCACCAGCACACTATTTCGTCTTGAGAAGATACGTACCTGGTGATCGTCAACCCCGCCACTCTCCGAAATGTGGTGGGGTTCGTCGTTTTTAAATCATTTCTGCGGCAATCGTGATATCGTGTACAATATATAAAGTATGATTTTTCAGAAATCGTCATATAGATTCGTCAGCATCGGAATGGCCATTGTGGGCCTTACTCTATTACTAGCGCCGGTGGACTGGTTCCCATCCTTCTATGCCGTGCGATTCATGGGCATTGGCGCTTTGGTATTTGCGGCTGGCGTTCAGTTGCCACCGGTTATTTTTCACGGCCGGAGGGGCTTGCAAGCTAAAGCGGTTTTTAATCTTCAAAAAGCCGTCACGATCGGCTTGCTGCTAAGCGGGGCCGGCGAACTCGGACTCTGGCAGCTCTATCGAATCGGATTTCCGTACGACAAACTCGTTCATTTTATAGTGCCGGCCATGCTGGCCGCTTCTTTGGCGGGTATGGGATTGCATTATTGGAGGATGCGATTTAGCCGAGCCTTATTTTTAGCCGCCGGAATCGTTATTTTATTAGGCGTAGGATGGGAAGCAGTCGAATTCTACAGCGATAAACTTTTCGGCACTCAACTTTTTGGCGTTTACGGGACAGACATATCAATAGATACGATTGTTGATCTGATTTGCAATGTCTTGGGAGTATCTACAAGTTTGGCCATCGTGGCCGTAAAAGAAAAATAAAAAGTTATTATAAAAAAATCCTTTTTCATTAGGGTTTCATAGTTGTCTGATATTGTCGGGTCATAAACCGCTATCTATACCACTATGACGCGCGCTGTTATGACAAGATTTATTCGAACGCCGGTCGGCAAGATTTTTTATAATATCGGAATCGCGATGTCAGTTTTCATATTGACATCCATCAGCATGGAAGTATTTGCCGAACGGCCAGGTGATCGCCAGACCGAGCGGAACCCCATTACCCAGTATTTGTGGGGTATGACCCATTATCGCGAGATTACCGAACTGGGAAAAACCATTGATTATGCCCAGGGAAGGATTTACATCTTTAAACGGATGAAAGGCAGTCCTTACGCCTGGGGCGGGGAAGAAAAAGAGCAATATGATCAGATGTATGCTGAACAGCGCGTCCGGATTGACCGTTATAATAATCTAATAGCCCAATATAATGACGGGCGGAATGGCAGTGAAACAGGATTTTCTCCCAAGGCGTACTCTTTGGGTTATATGCCCTACGCGACAAGATAACACGGGCGCAAGTTGCGGGTGCCAGAAATGCAAAACACGCCTTGGGGGCGTGTTTTGCTAGTATTTCGTGAATAGCATGAGAACAATCTTTATTTACTACAGACAAACAATGACTGCAGAGAGCCAGATCCTAGGATGCAATGCTTGGATGGCGATTGCGGTCTGGGATGGGCAGTGTTTGTGAAAGTGCCGTGTCTTCACACTAGATTTTCTAGATGAATTATCTGTGAACCCCCCCGCCTATGCCTAAATGTGGGGTAAATTTTAAGTAATGATCTTATAGCCAACACCCCGGATCGTTTCTAAAAGCTTGTCATGATATTCCGTATCAACTTTTTTGCGAAGATTTTTCATGTGCACATCCACGATGTTACTAAAAGAATCAAAAGCAAAATCCCAAAGATGGTCCAGAATTTGTTCGCGGGTGAGGACTTGGTTCGGATGACGCATCAGATATTCCAGAAGGCCAAATTCTTTCATGGTTAGAGGCACTTCTTTGCCTTGGCGGTATACTTTTCGCGTCGTGACATTCAGCGAAAGGTCTTTTGCTTTTAATTCTAACGGCAAAGTCTGTTCTGGCCGGCGGAGAAGGGCGCGAACCCGAGCAAATAGTTCTTCAAAAGAAAACGGTTTGACTAAATAATCGTCCGCGCCTGAATCCAAGGCTGAAACTTTATCTTCAATTGCGTCACGAGCTGTTAAAATCAGAATCGGGGTCAAAATATCAGCTCGCCTAATATTGGCCGCAATCTCAAAGCCTGTGATTTTAGGCAGTAACAGGTCAAGAATAATCAGATCATAGTCTTTGTGACTGATTTCAATCCGCCGCTGGCCGGCTTCACCATCGAGAATATAATCAGCGGCGTAGCCTTCTTTTTCCAAGCCCTTCTTAAGTGCCTGGGCAAGTTTTTCTTCATCTTCAATAATCAATATTCGCATGATAGTTGTTCAATTAAGCTGATTTTGACGGGTAAGAATGAAGATTTCGTTAAGAAATCTTCATGAAGCCCGCCTAAATCGTAGCACATAAAATTTATGTGCTCGACTTGGGCGGGTGAAGTTCTTACACACCGGGGTATTCTGTAGTAAAATAAGGCATGGCTTTCACTCTCGACTATAGACAAAGTGGCTTTTCCGAGCAAGAGCTGAATACGGCCGCAACTCCTCTGGCGAGCTACCTCCAGTACCTTATCCAGTCACCCGAACCATTCATGCAACTCTCGGCCGATGCTGTCAGCTCACCGGTCCAAGAGGTGATTTTGATTGGCATTGGCGGCTCCAGTCTGGGAGCGGCGGCTGTGGCTCAAGCGCTGGGCGTAAATCAGCGGCTTTTTGTGGTAGATGTGCTTGACACGCAATGTTTTCAAGATTTGCGCCAACATATGGAAACCATCCACTCCCAGGAGCGAACGGTTAAATATATTATTGCCTCGAAATCTGGCAGCACGCTAGAAATAGTCGCAAACTTCAGTTTATTTCAATCTATTGCCAAGCAATTTGACCCGGCGTGGAAAGATCGAACAGTAATCATCACTGAACAAGATTCACCGCTTTGGAAATACGCTGACCAGGAAAAAATCAGCCACGCGGCGGTACCAAAAGAAGTTGCCGGCCGATTTTCTATCTTTACGCCGATGGGTCTTTTGCCTCTGGCGTCGCTTGGCATAGATGTTGCCGCATTTATTCGAGGCGCCAAAAATATTTTATCTGCCTGTTTGAACAATGATTTAAAATCAAATCCGGCGGCATGGAGCGCGGCGGCGGCGTATCTGAATGTTTCCAAGGGCCGGGCGATCCATACATTCTTTGAATTTGATAAACGGTTAGAGGGTCTGGGTTATTTTTGGCGCCAGCTTATAGCCGAGAGTTTAGCAAAAGATCATAAAGGAATAACACCGATTGTTTGTACGGCGGCCGATCTGCATTCCATGCTCCAGCGATACATGGACGGGCCGAGTGATACCTATACAATCTTTGCTCACGCCGCATCCGATTCAGGTGTTAGTATTTCTAGCGGTCTGATGGAAGCCCTAGCAGGCAAAACGATTGGCGAACTATCAACAGCGATTTTTGATATCGTTATCGGGGCTTTCGTCTCTAAACAATTGCCGCACGGCAGGATTCAATTTAGCGCGATTGACGCTGAATCAGTCGGCGCGTTTATGATGTTCTTAATGATGCAAACAATATTTATAGCGAAGCTGATGGGCGTCAATCCATTTGACCAACCGGGGGTGGAAGGATATAAACAAGAGATAAATAAGAAATTTGGCTTATGAATGATGCGTCATCAAACGACTACTTCCAGAGAAAACAAGTGCGTGAAGCGGCAATCCAGCAAGCGGTTCGCCGACGGCAAATGCGGCGAATGGGCAAGTGGTTTTTAGGCGTTGTAATTGTCGTCGGCCTGGGTTATTGGCTTTTTGCGGCCTTGAATGGTCCGGTCGGGCCGGCGGCCGGAGAGTTCTTTAAAGCCCAGTCACGCGACCACATTGCTATCGGCGCTCCTCACGCGGCATATAATTCTAATCCGCCCACGAGCGGCTGGCACTACGACACACCGGTTCAGACCGGTATTTACGACGCAGCATTTCCCGATGAACAATTAATTCACAATCTCGAACACGGTCATATTTGGATTGCGTATCGGCCTGATCTGCCTAAAGAAGATATTGAAAAACTGGCGAACATCGCTAAAAGCTACGGTTCAAAGATAGTTATGACGTCCCGACCGAACAATCCGACGCCGATTGCCATCGTTGCCTGGGAATATCTGCTAAAGCTGGATCATTTCAATGAGCAACAAATTAAAGATTTCATCGATGACCACCGTGGCAAAGGACCCGAGGTAGTGTCTGATTTCGGATTCAAAGATTTTCGCGGCCAGCCAACGCCGACGCCAGGCGCACCCATGAATTGATAATGAATCTTGCCGAAGAAATAAAAAAAAGAATTGCCGGCGACGTATTTTCCGATCCGGTATCACTGGATAAATATAGCCGCGATGCGAGCCTTTTTGAAGTGCGTCCGGCGCTGGTCGTTGTTCCCAAGGATACCGAAGATATTCGTAAGCTGGTCGGTTTTGCCGCGGAAAATGATGATGTTTCGCTGACCGTCCGCTCCGGTGCGACCGATATGACGGGAGGTCCACTGACGGAATCAATCGTTCTTGATTTCATGCGGTATTTTAACCGCGTAATCAATGTCGAAAATGGCCATGCGATCACTCAACCCGGCGTTTTTTACAGAGATTTTGAACGTGAAACGTTGAAGCACCATTTATTGCTGCCATCTTATCCGGCATCGCGCGAGATCTGTACAGTCGGCGGCATGGTTGCTAATAATTCTGGCGGGGAAAAGACGCTAACTTACGGCCAAACCAAAGAGTATGTGGCTGGATTGAGGGCCGTATTATCAGATGGCAACGAATACGAAATTAAACCTCTTGATAGAGCCGGACTTGAAGCAAAAATTGCTCAAAATGATTTTGAAGGCGATGTTTATCGTCGGATGTGGGAGATGATTGAAAAAAACAACGATTTTCTTACCGCTCATAAGCCGTATGTTTCTAAAAATTCGGCGGGCTATTTTTTGTGGGACATATGGGACGGCACGACATTCGACCTCACAAAACTTTTTACCGGTTCGCAAGGCACATTGGGAATTATTACCGAGATTAATTTTAAGCTTATCAAGCCGAAGACTCATTCTCAACTGCTCATAATTTTCCTCCATGATCTAAAAAGACTGGGCGAAATTGCCAAGACCGTCATGAAATTTGGTCCGGAAAGTTTTGAATCTTACGATGATAAGACGCTTAAGCTGGCTCTCCGATTCCTACCCGATTTCATTAAGCTCTTGGGCAAAGGTTTTCTAACATTAGTTTGGCAGTTCCTGCCGGAGTTTTGGATGTTCGTCACTGGCGGCGTGCCCAAACTGATTCTAATGGCTGAATTTACCGGCGATTCGGAAGCGGAAGTAAAAGAAAAGCTTTATCGGGCCCAAGCAGCGATCCAGCGATATGGCATGGCAAATCGAATCACAAAAAATGAAGAAGAAGTTAAAAAATACTGGACAATCCGCCGGGAAAGTTTCAATTTATTCCGGAAACACCTCCGAGGCCGGCGAACGGCGCCGTTCATCGATGATATGATCGTCCGACCCGAACATTTATCAAAATTCTTACCGCGATTGGAAAAGATTTTAAAGCCCTATCACTTAGTCTATTCGGTTGTCGGTCATGTCGGCGATGGAAACTTCCACGTCATTCCGCTCATGAAAATTGGGGATCCGCGCATGACTCAAATCATTCCCGAGCTTTCCAAGAAAGTATATGACCTGATTCTGGAATTTCACGGCTCTATTACCGGCGAACACAATGATGGTCTCATCCGAACGCCATTTTTAAAGCAGATGTACGGCGAAAAAATGTATGGCTTATTTGAAGAGACCAAACAAATCTTCGACCCGAAAAATATCTTTAACCCTGGCAAAAAGGTCGGCCTACCCGGCCAGGGCGGCAGTTTTGAGTACGCTATGGCGCACCTCCAGAAATAGTTGCCATAAATCGTAAAATCCGGTATACTATCTTCGCTTCCAGTCTTACTTCGCCTGCAGGCGAGTTTTTTGATTCGAATTTGTATAAACAAATTCGAATCAGGCAGATTTGCAGCGTAGCGACCACATAGCTTCATTGCTTGGCGAAGTCTCGTGAAGCGGGAGTAAAAGCAAATCCGAGTATACCTTATATTATGCCCCAGAACATCAGAAATATAGCCATCATCGCCCATGTCGACCACGGTAAAACAACCCTGGTAGATTTTTTATTGAAGCAATCCGGCACCTTTCGCGAAAAGGCGCATGAGATGGAACAGGATCTCATCATGGACTTCAACGATCAAGAGCGGGAGCGGGGTATCACCATCCTGGCCAAAAACACATCTGTTCAGTATAACGGCGTGAAAATCAACATCGTCGATACGCCGGGCCATGCTGATTTCGGCGGCGAAGTCGAACGGACACTTAATATGGCCGATGCCGCCCTACTGCTCGTTGACGCCCAAGAAGGACCGATGCCCCAAACCAAATTCGTGCTTAAAAAAGCGCTCGAGTTGGGGCTAAAAATTATCCTCGTCATTAATAAAATCGATAAACCTGGTGTCGACATTCCGCGAACAATTGAAGAGACTTCCAATCTCTTTCTCCAACTGGCTCATGATGAAAGCCATCTTGATTTTCCGATCATGTACGCCGTCGGTCGGGAAGGAAAAGCCTGGGACCATCTGCCAACCGCAGAAGAACGTAAAGCACCAGGTGATTTGAAAGCCATTTTTGAAAAAATAATTAGTTATGTACCCGCGCCGTCGGCTGATGAATCTGCGCCCCTGCAGCTTTTAGTCGCAGCTTTAGATCGCGACAATTATCAAGGCCGTTATGCCATCGGTCGGCTGGCTCGCGGCAAAGCCTTGGCCGGACAACCAGTCGTAGTGGTTCATCCGGATGGCAAGAAAGAGCCAAGCAAAATCGAAAAAGTGTTTGTCTATCAAGGCCTTAAAAGGGTAGAGGTGCCGGAAGTTTTTGCCGGCGATATTGTGGCAGTGACAGGTGTAGTCAACGCCCACATCGGCGAAACCGTAGCGGACCCCCAACAGCCCGAAGCACTGCCAGCCATCAAAGTCGAGGATCCGACCCTCCGAATTACTGTCGGTGCCAATACCTCGCCCTTTATGGGCAAGGAGGGCAAATTCGTGACGTCGCGTCAAATTGGCGAACGCATGGCAAGGGAACTCGAAACTAATATCGGCTTTAAACTTAGGGCAACGGGCGGGAGCGAGTACTTGCTGTCGGGCCGCGGCGAACTTCATCTATCAGTATTTATCGAAACGCTCCGCCGGGAAGGCTTTGAACTGCAGATTTCCAAACCGGAAGTTATTATCAAAGAAGAAAATGGTCAAAAGACCGAGCCAGTCGAAGAGGTAACAGTTGATATTCCAGAAGAATATGTCGGCGTCGTGACAGCTGAATTTGGCAAGCGCAAGGCTAAAACGATTGATCTCATCAATCACGGCAACGGCTATACCCGTCTGGTCTACGAAATCCCGACTCGAGGCTTTCTCGGCTTGCGCAGTATCCTTATGACCTCAACCAAGGGCACAATCGTAATTAATAGTGTCTTTATGGGCTATGAACCAATGCGGGAGT
>Ga0210377_10000031_pt1 | contig 134486 bp, 140 predicted proteins | sample PLM4_65_b1redo_FD_155480 | JGI IMG/M metagenome (GOLD analysis project Ga0210377, IMG submission 155480) | Groundwater sediment microbial communities from an aquifer in East River, Colorado, USA - PLM4_65_b1 redo | ecosystem: Environmental > Terrestrial > Soil > Riparian zone | place: USA... | reverse complement strand
CCGCTCCCACGTAACCCGCGTTGGTGTTGCCGATGTCCGCGCGCTTGGCGTCCAAGATGACAACCACGTCCGGCGCGACCTGGTGGATGTACCCGATTGTCATCCTGAGTGCGCGAAGACCCTTCTCGCCGAGGGCCTCGTAGAATGCGATGTTTGGCTTGTAAGCGCAAACGAGATTCTTGGTCGCCCTCACGATGGCTCGGTTGAATCGGAGGACTGCTCTCCACGGCGCCCGCTTCCAGAGCTTGAGGCCGAAGATGCATACATACTTCACGGACTCAGGAAGCTTGTCGTACTCGCTGTCGAGCCCGACGCAGACGAAGTTGCCGCGAGACCACTGGGCCTCCAGCAACTCACGGAAGTTTCGCTCGCTCATATCACCCCCTTCTTCTTTATTGGTTGGGAATGTACGACTTCAGCCGGATTGACCGGCTGATCACTTGGGCAACATTAGTGGGAATGATAAGAAAAGTCAAGTCAAAGTAAGAAAAGATACGTAACCAAAAACCCGTCTCGCAACGGGTTTTTGGTTGGTTGTCGGGCTCCCTGCCTGCCTGCCGGCAGGGAGTTTCTGCCCGCTATCCGGCTACGCCGTTAGGCGCTGACAGGCGGGGAACCCGGGTTACATGTTCCTGTGAATTTTTCGTCACCCTGGTCGGGCCGTGGGGAATCGAACCCCAGCACTGAAATCTGCTGATTTCAGTATTTCCTCACCTGCGTTCGTCAACTGCACCATTTTCCCCAGTCGGGGTACTGGGAGTCGGACCCAGCGTTTCTTGCACCCCATGCAAGCGTGTTGCCGCTACACTATACCCCGTTGCGTATGGATTATATATCAACCAAGCCAAAACTGTCTAATAAACAATCCCGCCAGATAGCGGGATTGTTCTTGAGTTATTGGGCGGTTGCGGTTGTCGCGGCGGTTTTTGCTCGAGAAGTGCGTACTCGGGTGGGCTTGTTGAGCGTCTTAATGCAATCGGTGCAGATTTTTATTCGTTTGCCATCCACTTTGGCCCATTGAAGATTAGGATAGCTTCGGTGTTTTGCCGTAGGGTTATAATGGCCACGCAAAAGGACTCGGGTAGTAACCATAATTGGTTTTTTGCCACATTGTGGACAGCGTGTTGCCATGTTTTTAATGAGACAAGTGACAGGTAATAAGAGACAAGTCTGTGCAATCCTTGTCTCGTGTCTCTTGTCACATGCCTCAAATGTGTTTTACATACTACACCAATAATGATATTTTTTCAATATGCCGGAGGGAATCATCATTATTTTCCAAATCGTAGTTCTGGTATACTCCGTGGTAATTCACGAGGTTTCTCATGGCGTCGTGGCACACGCGCTCGGAGATAATACGGCAAAAAATGCCGGGCGACTTACACTGAATCCATTCAAACATCTTGACCCTTTCGGTTCATTCTTTTTGCCGCTTATTCTTTTTATCTCCACTGGCTTTACCGTTGGCTACGCAAAGCCAGTGCCTTATGATCCGCGTAATTTGAGCGATCATCGGCATGGTCCGGCAAAAGTTGCGCTGGCGGGGCCTGCCTCAAATATCATCCTGGCTTTGCTTTTCGGTGTTGTGTACCGAATCCTGGCGGGTACGATGATCTCACCGGTGATGCTGGAGTTAATCCAGGTAATTATTCTAATTAACATTTCACTTGCCATTTTTAATCTGGTTCCCATCCCGCCCCTCGATGGCCATTGGCTACTCCTTTCGGTATTGCCCGCTCGATTCCTTGCATTTCGGACCTTTCTCTATCGGTACAGCCTGCCGCTCCTTTTTGTCTTTATTATCTTCATCTTTCCCAGGATTTTCTTCATCATTCTGTATCTTTTCCGACTCATTACCGGCGTGCCGGGACTGTCGATATACTAAGGTTTTGCCAGCGCTCAAAAATTGAGATGGTTTGACGCTCCTCTTTTTTTCTGATACCATTTCCCTTGCTCACTTTTGCTGTTAGCCATCTGTTTTTATTATGCCGACGTTTAATCAAATGATGAAGAGGCCGAGACGTATTACTCGGGCGAAAACCAAATCGCCTGCGATGACGTTTGGTTTTAATACGCTTAAGAATCGCCCCGTGGTTTATAACGCACCGTTCAAACGCGGCGTATGCGTCAGTGTAAAAACCATGACTCCGAAGAAACCTAACTCTGCTCTCCGCAAGATCGCCCGTGTTCGTCTTACGAATGGCATGGAAGTTACCGCCTATATTCCTGGCATTGGCCACAATCTTCAGGAGCACTCTGTTGTCATCATCCGTGGCGGCCGAGTGAAAGATTTGCCTGGCGTCCGTTATCATATTGTCCGCGGCCGCTTAGATGCAAGCGGTGTTGATGGTAGAAAGCAAGAGAGATCGAAATATGGGGTTAAGAAATCTAAATAAACCATGCGTAGACCAGTAAAAAATCGTAAAATTATAGAACCGGATCTCAAGTATTCGAGCTTTTTAATTGCCAAGATCATTAATAAGATTATGCATGAGGGCAAGAAGTCAATCGCCCGCTCGATTGTCTATGACGCCCTGGCAATCGCCGAAAAACAGCTCAATAAGCCAGCGTTAGAAGTTCTCGACAAAGCTATGGAAAATGTGACCCCGACGGTTGAGCTCAAATCTCGTCGCGTTGGCGGCGCCAACTACCAGGTACCTATCGAGGTCCGTCCCGAACGAAAAATGGCGCTCGCAATTCGCTGGATCGTAGATTCGGCCCGCGGTCAGAAAGGTAAGGCAATGAGCAAGAAGCTAGCCGAAGAACTTGTTAATGCATACAATAACACCGGAAATGCGGTGAAGAAGAGAAATGATACTCATCGTATGGCCGAAGCCAACAAAGCATTTGCCCACCTCGCTTGGTAAGGGCTTTGCCCGTGCGTATCCTAAACTTTGTCGAAGGAGAGCACGAAAGCAAAACCTTACCCGCCTAAATTTTGCTAGCAAAACTTAGGAGGGTGCTGAATTTTATAGACACTCGTCTGCTTCAGCACTTCCTCGTGTAACAAAATTCGCATGGCAGACTATCCAATTGAAAAAATTCGCAATATCGGTGTTATCGCACACATCGATGCAGGTAAAACAACGACATCGGAGCGCATTCTTTTTTATACCGGTATTTCTCACAAAATCGGCGAAGTTCACGAAGGCGATACGATTATGGACTGGATGGAGCAGGAGCGAGAGCGCGGTATCACCATTACCGCCGCCGCTACAACTGCCTACTGGATCCCGACCGATGCGAAGGATAAAGAAGCAGATAAGGTAAAACTCAATATCATTGATACCCCGGGACACATCGACTTTACTATTGAAGTAAAGCGGTCCCTGCGCGTACTCGACGGCGCCGTGGTGGTGTTTGACGGCGTCGCCGGCGTGGAACCTCAATCGGAAACTAATTGGCGCTATGCGGACGATTATAAGGTTCCGCGCATCTGCTTTATTAATAAACTCGACCGCTTGGGTGCCTCGTTTGAACGTTCCTATCAGTCGATTCTTGAACGTCTTTCTCCATTTGCCGTGAAACTCCAAATTCCGGATGGTCATGAAGATCAATTCAAAGGTATTATTGATCTGATGACGATGGAATATGTTACGTTTTCGGGAGATAAGGGCGAAAAGGTCATCAAAGGTGAAATTCCTGACCGTCTCATTGAAGACGCGAAAAAAGAACGCGCGACTATGATTGAGAAGATTGTCGAGCAAGACGATCAAGCTATGGCCGAATACCTTGAGGGAAAAGAGATCGATGTTTCTCGTCTGCGAAGTATTGTTCGCGCGGCAACGCTTGAAAATAAAATTTTCCCCGTGCTTTGCGGTTCGGCATTAAAGAATAAAGGCGTTCAACTAGTGCTTGACGCGGTGGCCTATTACCTACCATCTCCATTGGATATTCCTCCCGCGAAAGCTACGGTTCAAAAAACGGGTGAAGAGAAAACGATTGCCTCTGAAGATTCGGCTCCATTTACCGCCCTGGCGTTTAAAACCGCGACTGATCCGTATGTCGGCGCTTTGACGTTTTTCCGCGTGTACTCCGGGAAGATTACTGCCGGTTCCTATGTCCTCAATACGCGTAGCGGCCAGCAGGAACGTATCAGTCGCATTGTCCGGATGCACGCCAACGATCGGGAAGAAGTAAAAGAAATTTATGCGGGCAATATCGCCGCCACAGTCGGATTGAAAGATACCCGAACGGGGGATACGTTGTGCGATCCCGACAATCCGATCCTTCTTGAAGGTATCGACTTTCCAGAGCCGGTTATTTCCTTACGCATCGAACCGAAGACTAAAGCTGACCAAGAAAAGATGGGTATGGCTTTGAAAAAACTCTCCGACGAAGATCCTACATTCCGTATTCGGAGCGATGAGGAGACCAGTGAAATGATCATCGCCGGCATGGGTGAATTGCACTTGGAAATTCTCGTTGAACGCATGAAACGTGAATTCGGCGTCGAAGCAAATGTTGGTCGCCCGCAGGTTGCCTACAAAGAAGCTATTTCCGCAAAAGCCCAGGCAGAAGGTAAATATATCAAGCAGTCCGGTGGCCGCGGTCAATATGGGCATTGCTGGTTGCGGGTAGAGCCCAAAGAACGCGGCGAAGGATTCGAGTTTGTGAACGCCGTCAAAGGTGGCGCAATTCCCCAAGAATTCATTCCCGCCATTGAAAAAGGCGTCCGTGAAGCTATTGATAAGGGTGTTATCGCTGGATTCCCGGTTGTTGATATTAAAGTCACCGTCTATGATGGTTCCTACCATGATGTCGACTCTTCCGAAATCGCCTTCAAGGTGGCTGGGTCAATAGCATTTCAAGAAGCGGTCAAGCGCGCCAAGCCGGTTATCCTTGAACCAATCATGAAAGTCGAAGTTATCGTTCCAGACAATTTCCTCGGTTCCACCACTGGCGATCTTTCCTCGCGGCGCGGCCAGATTATGAGCGTTGATGATCGGGGCATACTTGGCTTGAAAATTATTAACTCACGCGTTCCGCTTTCGGAAATGTTCGGATATGCCACTACTATCCGCTCCTTTTCAGAGGGCCGGGGTACGTTTACGATGGAGTTTGATCACTACGAGCCGGTGCCCAACAATATTGCAACTCAAATAATTGAAGGCAAAAAATAGTTGCTCGTCTCATGTCATGCTTGGGATTTGAATAAGTGACAAGGGCTTGCTTTTTTATACAGGTGCGGTAAAAATAACAGGATGGATATTCGAGAATTAAAAGACTTGCTGAAAAACTCCACCTCGGTCCTTATCTTAGACGATGGGGAGCCGTCATATGTGATTTTGGATTATCAGGTCTATCGGAATCTGGTACAGGCCAGAGAGCAGGAGATCGTGGTAAAAAACCATACCAGCCATGAGAATCCTGGCTTTGAAAAAGTTCCGACTCCTGAATCACATCAAAACTCTCAACTCCAACACCCCGATGAAGTCGGAGCCCCGCCCAAAACATCGGGGTTGAGCACTCAAGAAGTGGAAGCTTTGGAGCGGCTGAACAGGGAAATACAGGCCTTGAAAGACCAGATAGAACAAGATGAAAAGCAGGGCGGTTTCCAGGAGAATCAGTAGCGGGGGGAAATGGTTGATGGTTCGAAAGTCTCACCACAAGCAAAGATTGCTCATGGAGTGCATTTCTATCATGATATTCTACTGCTCGCGCTGAGGTTCTCGAAGCGTTGACTTTCCTCAAGAGGTCTGTTAAAATGAGCACTACGTTTAAATAAAGGCGATACTGTGTCATGGATAATACACGAATGAATTCGCGCATTATTCATAACAACCGTATCGTTTCGTCGAAAAAGACATGGCAGAAGCAACAAAATTTAATCGGTCCAAACCCCACCTTAATGTGGGAACGATCGGTCACGTAGACCACGGAAAGACAACGCTTACCGCGGCTATTTTACACGTCCTTGATATGAATAAGGATGTTGGATATAGCGCTCGCGTAGAGGGTGTCGCCGGTATCGATAATGCTCCAGAAGAAAAAGCCCGAGGTATCACAATCTCGTTGCACCACTCCGAGTATGAAACGCCACTGCGTCATTATGCACACGTGGATGCTCCTGGCCACTCTGACTACATCAAGAACATGATCACCGGTGCCGCTCAAATGGATGCCGCTATTATTGTTGTTGCCGCTTCCGATGGTCCGATGCCCCAAACTCGCGAACACATCTTGCTTGCCCGTCAGGTTGGCGTACCTTATCTTGTTGTCTTTCTTAATAAGGTTGACCAAGTTGACGATCCGGAAATGTTAGATCTCGTCGAAGCTGAAATTCGTGAAATTCTCACAAAATACAAATTCCCCGGCGATACCACGCCTATTATCCGCGGTTCAGGCCTCAAAGCTCTGGAAGCTACCTCTAAGGATGATAAATGGGCACTCAAAGTTAAAGAACTAGTAGATACGCTCGATTCGTACATTCCTAATCCGGATCGCCAAATTGACCTACCATTCCTGATGCCGATCGAAGATATCTTTTCGATTGAAGGTCGCGGTACCGTTGTTACGGGCCGTATTGAACGCGGTCAGGTTAAAATTAATGATGAAGTTGAGCTTGTAGGTATTCGTCCAACTGTAAAAACCGTTATTACGGGTATCGAAATGTTTAACAAGCAACTCGACTCGGGTATGGCAGGCGACAACGCCGGTATCCTGGTTCGCGGCTTAAAGAAAGAAGACATTGAGCGCGGCCAAGTGCTTGCAAAGCCTGGTTCCGCCTCACCGCACACCGAATTTGATGCCGAAATTTACGTCCTCACAAAAGAAGAAGGCGGCCGACATACCCCATTCTTCAAAGGCTATAAACCTCAATTCTACTTCCGAACCACGGATGTAACAGGTGAAGTAATATTGCCTGAAGGTACCGAAATGATTATGCCTGGCGATACCGCTAATCTCAAAGTTAAACTCATCGTGCCGATTGCCATGGAAGAGAAACAGCGCTTCGCGATTCGAGAGGGCGGCAAGACTGTAGGTGCTGGTGTTGTAACTAAGATTCATGCATAGCTGATATAAGACCCATGAGTAATCCTCACGGGTCTTATTGTTCCTTGTAAAGCGTCATGGCGAAAAAAACTACTGATCTCAACCAACGGATTCGAATCAAGCTGAAGGCCTACGATAATAAAATTATCGATAAGTCGGCACAGCAAATTATCGAAACGATCGAGCGATACGGCGGTAAACCAATCGGTCCCGTGCCGTTGCCTACCGAAATAAAAAAGTTTACCGTAAATCGTTCTCCCTTCATCGATAAGAATTCGCGCGAGCAGTTTGAAATGAGAATCCATAAGCGGTTAATCGACATTACCGCGCCGACACCAAAAATTATCGATGCTTTAACGAATCTTAGTTTGCCAGCCGGCGTTGATATAGAAATTAAAATGTAGGGAGATTGTAATCTTACTCTCTGCTCCAGTCGTTGCTTGGAGCGGGGGACTAAGGCAGTAATCCAGCTGTAGTATTTATCCGGCAATGGTTCGACAAGTTCGACTGGCTCATTGCAAGCAGGCTCACCGCAAATGGTTGGCCTAGTCCGCCATCCGGTTTCTAAAAATACACACTTGGGTCAGTGTCTTATAACATCTAATTGGTTTCATCACGTATCGAAACATAATCGGTTGTTACAGACGAGCTTTGGCAATTGCCGGCTAGTCCGGTTTTGTTTTTATTTAGCGAAGGCTAAATAAAAACAGGCAGATTCACTGCCGAAAGGCTTGAGTGAATCTGAATTTCATTAGAATAAGAACATGAAATTTATTCTTGGAAAAAAATTAGACATGACCCAAGTATATGGGGAAAATGGAGCCGTGATTACTGCCACGGTTGTTGAGGTTGAGCCGAATATAGTTATTCAAATTAGAACTAAAGATAAAGACGGCTACGAGGCAGTTCAGGTAGGTACTGGCACCAAGAAAAAAATTGCCAAACCGCAACAGGGTCAATTCAAAGACTTAGGTAAATTTCGCTACGTCCGAGAATTTAAAGCATTGCAGATGAATGAGCATGATCTCAAGGTGGGTGATATTCTCGATTTGGCGGCATTTGCTCCGGGCGATGAAGTAAAAGTATCCGGTTACTCAAAAGGTAAGGGCTTTGCCGGCGCCATGAAGCGCCATGGATTTTCCGGTATGCCCATGGGTCACGGCCACAAACACGTAGCTCGACATATCGGTTCTATCGGTCAGCGGTTTCCTCAACACACCCTGAAAGGGAAAAAAATGGCCGGCCGTATGGGTAATATTCGGGTCACCGTCCGTGGTTTGAAGGTTGTCCATGTTGATAAGGAAAATGGCCTTATCGCCTTAAGTGGTCCAGTTCCCGGTAATAAGGGAGGATTACTTGCAATTATGGCCAATTAATATTATGCAGATTCCAATCTACAATCAAAACGCCGAACAAGCAGGAACTCTCGAAGTTTCCAATGCGGTGTTTGCCTTGCCGATGAATCAAGACTTGCTTCATCAGGTTGCGACGTCGCAACTGTCGAATCAGCGGCGGGTTATCGCTCACGCCAAAGGCCGTTCGGAAGTGCGTGGAGGCGGTAAGAAGCCATGGAAGCAGAAGGGTACCGGCCGCGCTCGTCACGGTTCCATCCGATCGCCGATCTGGAAAGGCGGAGGCGTCGCTCATGGTCCGACCAAAGATAAGAATTATTCCAAAAAAATTAACCGTAAAATGGCTCGTAAGGCTTTAGGTGTTGCGCTGTCTTCAAAGGTTCGTGATGGCCAGTTTGTGGTCATTGATATTATCACGATGGAAGCACCCAAGACGCGCATAGCTGCAAAGATCATGCGCAACATTTCTGGTTTGTTTTTGAAAAAATCAACGAAGAAGGCTCATCCGCGCATGCTGGTGGTGGTGCCTTCAACGAAAGAGGACGGCTTATCGCGGTCAGTCAGCAATTTGCCGAATGTCGCTATTATCGAAGCGCGTAACCTTAATTCATTAAACGTACTTTCCTATCCGAATGTGGTTGCATTAAAAGATGCCGTCGGAGTTATTGAAAAAGCATTTACCTCATAATCATGGCATTTAATATTTTTAGAAAAAAAGATACGGAAGTAAAGTCCAAATCCAAAGCCGAAGGTGAGGGGATATCCATTAAAAGCGAGGGTCAAGAGGAAGTTGTCGCACAGAAATCAGCAGCCGTCCCGATTGCCGTTTCCCAAGGCGCTCACGAGGTGATTAAAAGTTTCTATGCAAGCGAAAAAGCTTCCCGGCTCATGGGGATGAATCAGTATGTGTTCAGGGTGGCAAGCGATGCCGACAAGCAGTCAATCAAAAAGCATATTAGTGCGCTTTATAAAGTCAAAATCAAGAATGTCCAAGTATTGAACATGCCCGAAAAATCACGAAACGTCGGCAAATTCGCCGGCACCAAATCTGGATTTCGCAAAGCAATCGTGACGCTCGAAAAAGGCAGTGTCATTGAACAGGCAAAACCATAATCGTAACGTATGAAACAGTATCGACCCACAACGCCGTCACGGCGACATACCAAAGGATACGATTTCTCCCAGCTTGCTAAGAGTGGTTCCTTAAAGCCGCTCATTAGGGGTTTTCATAAATCAGTCGGCCGCAACAACCAGGGACGCATTACCAGCTCACACCGCGGCAACGGCGTAAAACGTCTCTATCGTGTCGTGGATTTCAAACAGCTTAAGATGGATATCCCGGGTAAGGTAGCTACTCTCGAGTATGATCCAAACCGTACGGCCCGCATCGCGCGCATTAATTTCATTGATGGCGATCGTCGCTACATCCTTGCTCCGCAAGAACTTAAAGTGGGCGATTCAGTTATGACCTTCGAGAAAGGACCGATTCGGCCCGGCAACCGCATGCGTTTGAAGAATATTCCTCAAGGCACCCTCGTTCATAATGTAGAGTTGTTTCCGGGCCAGGGTGGCAAGATCGTCCGTTCAGCGGGCAGTGGCGCTACCGTATTGGCGAGTGAAGCCGGCCAGGTACAGCTTGTCATGCCATCATCTGAAACTCGAATGCTTTCCGGTGAATGCCTCGCATCGATTGGGCAGGTCTCTAATACTGAACATGCTTTGATTTCGCTGGGCAAGGCAGGACGATCTCGATGGCTCGGCCGCCGTCCGAAAGTCCGTGGTACCGCCATGAATCCGGTTGACCATCCTTATGGCGGAGGCGAAGGCCGTCAAGGTCGCGGTACTCGTCGTCCGAAGACTCGTCATGGTAAGATTACCGGCGGTCACAAAACGCGCAATAAGAAGAAAAAGTCATCAAAGTTTATTATTCGACGCCGAGTTAAATAAGTATCAAAAATATACCATATGTCACGAAGTCTTAAAAAAGGTCCATACGTCAACGAAAAACTGCTTCAAAAAGTTGGCAAGTTGAAAGCGGGCAACCTGCCTGCCGGCGAGGCAGGTAAAACCGTTATTAAAACGTGGGCGCGTAATTGCACGATTGTGCCGGAGATGATAGGGTACACCTTCGGCGTTCATAACGGCAAGATCCATATCCAGGTTTTCGTGACTGAAGATATGGTTGGTCATAAGCTGGGCGAATTTTCGCATACGAGAAAGTTTGCCCGTCACGGTGGCCGCATGCAGAAGGAGTTAGAAGCCGCCCAGCGGCAGAAGGAATTGGATGCCGCGAAAGCCGCCAAGGCCGAGACAGCTCCTGCGGCGGCGGAAGTCAAAAAATGAGTATTAGCAAATACTCATCCCGAAGAGTTCGCAACAGCGATATAGAATTACAAAAATATTATCATGGAAGTCCGAGCACAACTTAATAACGTCCGGCTTGCCCCACGAAAGGTGAGGGCAGTTGTGGATTTGCTGAAAAAGAAAGACGCACTCGCTGCGCTTAGTCAGCTTGACCACCTTGTGCTTCGTCCCACCGGAGCGCTCTCAAAATTAATCCGTTCAGCCATCGCAAGCGCGGAAAATACCTACAGCATGGTTGCTGAAAATTTATATATTAAAGACTTTATTATCAATGAAGGTGTTAAGCTCAAGCGATATCTACCCCGAGCGCAAGGTCGTGCGACTGAAATTCAAAAAAAGACGAGCCGTATTATCCTGGTATTAGACGAACGCGTAGTAGGCTTGAAACAGGATAAAGCCGAACAGAAAGCCAAGGAAGAAAAAGAAAAGAAAGATAGAGAGCAGAGAGCGTTGGAAGCCAAAAAACCGGAGGTTGAGCGCGAATTAGGAAAAGAAGCAAAAGGAGAGCGCAAACGTCTCTTCAGCCGTAAAGCAATATAAAAATGGGACAAAAAATTTCACCAATTTCATTACGTATCGGCATTCATAAGGATTGGGCATCCCGTTGGTTTGGCGGCCGAAAATATCCCGCATATCTCAAAGACGATGTTGCTGTTCGCGCCTTTCTTACGAAAAAGCTCAAAAACATGGCAGTTGATCGCATTGATATCGAGCGGGGCACCGATTCATTAAACATCATTATTCACACGGCTCGACCAGGCTTAATTATCGGTCGCGGCGGTAGTGGTATTGAAGATCTTAAAAATGCCGTCACGAAGCTTTTGAAGAATAAAATTGCGGTCCGTATTGAAATCCAGGAAGTGAAGAGTCCTGAAGCGTCTGCCGCAATAATGGGTGAATCAATCGTGGATCAGATTGAGAAGCGCATTCCATTTCGACGCATTATGAAGCAAACTCTCGCTAAAATCGTGGGGAGTCGCGACGTAAAAGGCGCAAAAATCCAGTTGAGCGGCCGTCTTGATGGCGCGGAAATTGCTCGCACCGAACACTTGGAAAATGGAAGCTTGCCATTGCAAACGTTGCGTGCTGATATTGATTTTGCTCGAAAGACCGCCCTTACCACATATGGCACGATTGGCATTAAGGTCTGGGTTTATAAAGGCGAAGTATTCGATAAAGATATCAGATAATCTATCACCATGTTCCAACCAGCACGAATAAAACATACAAAAACGCATAAGGGCCGAATCCACCGAGTTGCCACTCGCGGTACAACTTTGAGTTTCGGTAGCTTTGGCCTAAAAGCTGAAGAACCATTGTGGCTGAAAGCCAATCAGCTTGAATCTGCCAAACGCGCCATGACGCGTTTTGTACAGCGCGGCGGAAAGATTTGGACTCGCGTATTTCCCGACAAGCCCCGAACTGCCAAAAGCGGGGAGACTGGCCTTGGAGGTGGCCGCGGTCCCTTATCTCATTTCGTGGTACCCGTTGAGGCCGGCCGTGTTTTATTCGAGATTGATGGATTACCCGAAGAAATCGCACGCCAAGCGCTTCGATTGGGTGCCCACAAATTACCGATCAAAACCCGAATTATTAAACGATCATAAATGAAATTCCAAGAATTAAAAGATAAAAATACGAGTGAGCTTCAGACTATGCTGAAGGAGTTGCAAGCGAAAATGTTGCAACTGCGTTTTGATTTAGCTGAAAAAAGATTGAAAGATTTTAGCCAAGTAAAGAAAACGAAAGTTCAAGTTGCGCGTGTCCTGACTGCGTTAAAAGCACGCGGTAATCAATAATACTATGAATACCCAGACTGCAAAAAAAGGAAAAACACTTACCGGTCTCGTCGTTTCAGACAAGATGATGAAAACGGTTGTTGTTGAGGTTACCCGGCTCAAACTTCACCCGAAGTATAAAAAACAGTTTAAAGTCAGCACGAAGTACAAAGCCCATGATGCTGAACAACAATACCATATTGGAGATAAAGTAATCATTCGCGAAACCCGGCCTATTTCGAAGGATAAGAAATGGATTGTGGAATCTAAATTTTAATATCTAACCATGCTACAACTACGATCAATTGTTAATGTTGCAGATAACTCCGGCGCAAAGAAGGTCGGTATCTTCAAGGTGCTCGGCGGTTCTAGACGCAAAATCGCTCAAATCGGCGATATCGTAGTTATCTCGGTAAAGGTGGCAGAACCGCGCAAGGCGGTTAAGAAAAAAGACGTCTTGAAAGCAGTGGTTGTCCGTCAGCGCCAAGCATTTCGCCGCAAGGACGGCAGTTATATCCGTTTTGATGACAATGCAGTTGTAATTCTTGATGGTAAAGAGCCAAAAGGCGGTCGTATCTTCGGTCCGATTCCTAGGGAAATCAAGGAAAAAGGATTTGCAACGATTGCCTCATTAGCCCAAGAATTAGTCTAACCATATGAAAATTCATAAAGGCGACAATATTATGATGTTGAATGGGCCCGACAAAGGTAAAACCGGCAAGGTTACCAGAGTTGTCCCGGCTGAAAACACCGTTTTAGTGGAAGGTTTGAATATGGTAAAGCGGCATATTCGCGGGCGCAAACAAGGCCAGAAAGGCCAGGTCATTTCCCGGGAACGGCTAATTGATATGTCCCGCGTAGCCATAGTATGCAAAGCATGCGGCAAACCGACAAGAATCGGATTTTCGGTAAATGGCGATAATAAGATTCGCATCTGTCGTAAGTGTAAAGCAGAAGTATAGTTCCTGGCCAAAAACCAGATTTCGTGTATAATATACAAGTTCAATGCCTCGTTTATTCGAACAATATAAAAAGACCGTCATCCCTGCTTTGCAGAAGGAATTTGGTATTAAAAACGTAATGGCCGTACCGAAAATCGATAAAGTAGTGATAAACACCGGTATCGGCAGAATTTTGAAAGACGATAAGGCTATCGAGAAAGTTGAACGCGATTTAGCGCTTTTGACCGGCCAGAAAGCGGTTGGACGAAAAGCGAAGAAATCAGTGTCTAGCTTCAAGCTTCGCGAGGGCGTTACGGTTGGATATTCCGTGACCCTGCATGGTAAGCGCATGTATGATTTCCTTGATCGATTGATCTCGCTTGCCTTGCCGATGTCAAAAGACTTTCGAGGTATTGATATTAAGAATTTTGATGCCAAGGGTAATCTCAATTTTGGAATCCGAGAACAAAGTATTTTTCCGGAGATAACTTACGAGACGTTGAAAGATATTTTCGGATTACAAGTTACCGTTGTCACCAAAAATAGCCACAGCCGAGAACAGGGCATTTCACTTATGCGCAAACTCGGGTTTCCGCTGAAGAAAAGCTAAAACATGCCAAAAAAATCAACAATTGCCCGATCAAATAAGAAGCCAAAATTTTCCAGTCGTATTGTCCGTCGTTGCTTTATGTGCGGCCGCAAGCGGGGATACATTGGTAAATTTGCCCTGTGTCGCATTCACTTTAGAGAATTAGCAACCGATGGCCTACTGCCGGGCATTAAGAAATCAAGCTGGTAAATGTATAGCACCTAGTTGCTAGATTCTAGTTTCTAGAAAGCTCTGGAAACTGAAAACTGGCTACTAACCACTAGAAACTAAAAACTAGAAACTATTTATGGATCCAATAGCAGATATGCTTTCACAAATAAAGAATGCCCAAGCGGTCAATCGCGACCATATTGTTTTACCGTCTTCAAAAATTAAAGTAAAAATAGCTGCCATTTTAAAAGAAGCTGGCTATCTTGCAAATATTGAGAAGAAAAAAAAGAAAGCTCATAAAGTTGAGCACGACTACCTTGACTTGGAACTTAAGTATACTGATGGTCAGGGCGCCATAAACGGCTTGAAATTGATTTCGAAACCATCCCGTCATCTGTATGTAAAAGCTACCGAGATCAAGTCGGTTCGGTCTGGGTTCGGCGTGGCAGTAATTTCCACGTCAAAAGGTATCATGACATCAAAGGAAGCACGCAAGCAGGGATTAGGCGGCGAAATATTATTCGAAATATGGTAAGTGAATATCTGATATGAGCAAAATCGGCAAAAAACTAATAATACTTCCGAATGGCGTTGACCTCAAAATCGAAGGAACTTCGGTTACCGTCAAGGGGCCAAAAGGAGAACTTCACCGCACAATCAGTGAGGGGATTTCAGTTTCTGTTATCGATGGTAAAGTTATGGTCATACCCACCCAGAAAGATCCGGCGCATACGTCAATTTGGGGTCTTGAACGCGCGTTGATAAGGAACATGATTCTTGGCGTCGCCGAAGGCTTTGAGGAAACCCTTGAACTCAACGGTGTTGGCTATAAAGCCGTTCCAAAAGGTACGGATCTTGAGCTTAATCTTGGTTTCTCGCACCCCATTCTCTTTAAGACTCCCGAAGGGATTACCTTTAAAGTAGAGAAGAACATCATCAAAATTAACGGTATTAATAAAGAGCTTGTTGGTTATGTCGCGGCCCAGATCCGAAAAATGAAAGTCCCCGATCCTTACAAGGTCCACGGCGTAAAATATGCTGACGAAGTTATTAAAGTGAAGGCGGGAAAGAAAGCCGCGACTGCGTAACACCATGCCTAACCTCAATCAAAAACTTTTACTTCGGAATAAGCGGCACGCTCGTGTTCGCTCCGAAATCTCCGGAACCGCTCAACGGCCTCGCGTTGCGGTATTTAAAAGCAATAAAAGCATGTACGTGCAGATCATTGACGATGTCACTCATAAGACCCTTGTCGGCATGGGCAATGCCAAGATGAAAGCGGCCCCGACACCAAAGGGCCGGGGCTCCGACCAAAGCGTCAGAGTTGGCGAGGAGATCAAGGGCCTGCCGGCGCAGGCGGGCCATAAAGAAAAAACTGCCTATGCATTAGGTCAAACATTGGCCAACAAGATGAAGGGTCTTGGTATCAAGGAAGCGGTTTTTGATCGCGGAGGATTTAAATACCACGGTCGCGTAAAAGCAGTTGCCGAGGGGCTTCGTCAGAACGGCATTAAAATATAATTATGGAAACTCCAGTTCAACAACCAATAGTACCAATGACGCCACCGCCAGCGCCGGACCAACAGAGAACAGATCGTCCGGGGGGATTTCGCGGCGGACGGGGCGGCAGTCGCGGCGGACGCGGTAATCGTCCTCCTCGCAAGTTTGAAAAGCCCGAATATGATTCGGCAGCTATCGACATTGCTCGTGTTACTCGTGTTACAAAAGGCGGTAAGCGATTTAGCTTTCGTACAACTATTGTTATCGGTGACAATAAGGGTAAAGTTGGCGTCGGCATCGCAAAGGGAAAAGATGTTCAGCAGTCCATCAAAAAGGCCACCAATCAAGCGAAGAAGAATATGATTACTGTTCTTACGAAAGACGGAACCATTCCATACCAAGTTACGGCTAAATACTCGAGTGCCACGGTTATCTTGAAGCCGTCAAAAGGCGGCGTTAAGGCCGGTGGTCCCGTTCGTGTTGTAGCCCGCATGGCAGGCATCACCAGTCTGACCGGAAAGTTGGTTGAGCGGACAAATAACAAACTCAACATCGCTATGGCGACCATGGATGCTTTAAGACAATTACGAAAGAAATAATACTTGTAGTGAGTAATATCGAACTATGCAACTTCACGAATTAAAACCAAAGACCCGAAAGCAACGAACAAAACGCGTCGGCCGCGGCGGCAAGCGCGGTACAACTTCTGGTGGCGGTACCAAGGGTCAAAAATCTCGTTCCGGCGCAGGCGTTAAGCCTGGATTTCGAGGCGGCGATAATCGACTTTGGCAGTTGTTTCCAAAGCAACGCGGCGCTTCCAAGAAACCCGGCAACTCCAGTCCGCACCGCAAACATCGCTTTTATACTATGCATCGCATAAAGCCCGCAATCATTAATTTGAGCGCTCTCAATGCTTTTTCAAATGGCGATACGATTACTCCGGAATTGCTTTTAGAGCGCGGCATTGTACAATCAGTGAAGCGGGGAGTGAAGATTCTCGGCAACGGCGAGCTCAAAAAGGAATTCACATTTGAAGGCGAAATTACATTCTCGAAATCAGCACGGGAAAAACTCGGCATTAAGGACGATGTTCAATAAATTTAATGAATAGAATTCTTCAACTTTTCAAAAGACCCGAGCTTCGCAGTAAGGTATTCTTTATTCTTGCTTTACTAGCGGTGTCGCGGGTTGTCTCAAATATTCCTTTGTCGGTTCTTGATGCGGCTCGTTTGCAAGAGTTCTTCGCCAACAATCAGCTTTTGGGACTTTTAAGCGCCTTCACCGGAGGCGCATTGTCTCGCTTGTCGATCGGGTTGCTTGGCCTTGGTCCTTACATTACGGCATCAATCATCATGCAGTTGTTAACGATGATCTTTCCTTCGATGGAACAGCTGTACAAGTATGAAGGTGAAGCCGGCCGAGCAAAGTTTAATCAATATTCTCGTATGCTTACGGTGCCGCTTGCCGCCCTGCAAGGTTTTAGTTTCCTGAAGATCCTTATGCAGCAAGGTCTCATCACCGCATTAAGTCCGATTGACTGGATTGTCTCGATTTCCGTGATTATCGCCAGTAGCGTCTTCTTAATGTGGCTCGGCGAACTGATTACCGAAAAGAATCTCGGCAATGGCGTCTCACTGCTTATTTTGGCCGGTATCGTTTCCGCATTTCCATCGCAAATTCAACAGGCGGCCTTTACCTATACTCCCGATCAGATCACAACCTATATCGGATTTATTCTCGTATCGTTGGTGGTTATTGTTGGCGTCGTCTATATTTCTGAAGCTCAACGCAATATTCCCATCACCTATGCGCGACGCGTTAGAGGATCGAAGATGATAGGCGGGGTTTCTACATATCTTCCCATGCGCGTAAACAACGCCGGTGTTATTCCGATTATTTTTGCGCTCTCGATGCTTTTATTCCCCGGCATTGCCGCCAACTTTCTTGCGGGATCTAGCATCCCTATCCTGGCTCGCGTCGCCACTCTCGTAAATAACTTTGTTCAAAACCAAGTCTGGTATTCGATCATGTATTTCTTCTTGGTCGTGCTGTTTACGTATTTCTACACCGCAATTTCATTTGATCCAAAATCAATTTCTGAAAATATTCAGAAACAAGGCGGTTATATTCCGGGCATTCGTCCCGGTCCGATGACCGCCGCGTTTCTTAATAATCTATTAAATAAAGTGACGCTTGTCGGCGCACTCTTCCTTGGTCTCATTGCCGTTCTCCCGAATATTGTTCGGGGATTGAGCGGTATTTCAGCCTTTTCGCTGGGAGGTACATCTGTTCTTATCGTTGTGTCGGTAGCACTGGAAGTTATGAAACAGGTGGATGCGCAACTCTCGATGTACGAGTATTAGGGCTCTTCTTTATGAGAGCGAGGATCGGTCCTCGCCCTTTTTGTTTGGCTATGATAGGGTGTACACGTTCTTGGAGGTGAGATGAGTGTACAGTTTTTCACAGGCCTCAAGCCGGGCGATCGGATAACCGTTGAAGACACCGGGAAATACTTGGCATTTGCCAATCCCGCAGAGGAGGTCTTCCATTTAGATACTCCTGAATACGATGGTCCCTGTTCTTCGGCGGGTACGTTAGAGGGAGTGGTAGACTTCCTTAACAGTGCGCTGGCACTTGCGGGTCTTACCTTGGTGCTTATCGAAGTATGGGATGGCGACGAGCAGATCGGTCCAGCAACATTTGCGGAGCTTCAGGGGCTCTGCGAAAACTGGAATGACGATTTCGATCTGACGTTTGACAGGTATATCTTTGAGTGCCGGATCAAGTAAAAGGGCGGGAGGCGAAAGCCAAACCCGCCCTCGGTTTACAGAAATGTTGATAGGGTTAGCAAGTTTGGAGGTGCCAAGATGTGTAAAGTATGTCTGCTCTGGCTTAGGAGAAGCCGGAAGGAAGCCCGAGCCTGCAACGGAAGGCACTATTGCTGGGGAAGGTCATCGGTCTCTGGCCATCTTTGCGGAGGGACGATCGAAGAAGGGCTCCCGAACTGGATTGGCTGTTCTCAGGGCCACGGTTCGTGTGACATTAGTGTTAACGACGAGCCACCGCCCTGGAACGCCACCATCTTTCCGAACGGCGTCGTCCATATCCCAGTAGGTGCTCAAGTAGCTTGACGCCCAATTGGCAATGTAAGAGTATTAGGGTCTTTTGCGGGAAGGTGTGGCATGGCGTTGATCCGAGCCGGAACAGTGATCAGATGGTACGGATCTAGGGACCGTACCATTTCCATCGAGAACGAAGGAGAGAGTGTTTTGACCCAGACGGGGGATGACAAACGGCTGATCCCGTGGCTCAAGAGCAAGAAGTCGTTCTACAAACTGGTATACGCCCTTGCCCTGATCCACGAGCTCTTGGTGGAAAAGGAGAAAAGCGGGCATGGGACAAGCGCCTGGAAGTTCTACGACGCGCGGTAGGGAAGTTCTTTGGGCGGGAAGGCAAACAGCCAACCCGCCCTCAGCCCCACACTCAAAGCACGAGTTGTGGGGCCTCGCTTTTAAATTAAGTTTGTCTAAATAAACTCAATTCAGACAGAAGGGTAGTCCGAAGTACTGATACCATTCGAGTTACATTTTCATAAAAATTCGGTACAATTAAGGGCATGCAACACCAAATCATAATTTTGATCGGTCCGCCGGGATCAGGCAAGGGGACCCAGGCAAATCTTTTAGCGGACGATTTTGGTTTTTACCATTTTGAATTTTCTAAGGTTATTGAAGATAAATTCGCCAGTGCCGATCCGAGTGATGCGGTGATTAGTAGGGAAAAACTTAATTTCAAGGAAGGCAGGCTTGTAAGTCCGACACTGGTGGAAGAGTGGTCGCTCGAGAAGCTCAAAGACTTCGGCAACCGCGGCCAGAGTATTGTATTCAGTAGTTCATTTAGGACGCCGCAGGAAACCGAATATCTCATTCCCATCGCCGAACAGTTCTATGGAAAAGATAATATTCATGTCGTACACATTAAAGTCGGCGAACAAGAATCGGTGTATCGAAACGTGAACCGACGGATCTGTAAGGCCAATCGGCACCCTATCCCTAACTTTCCGGAATTTAAAGAAATTACCGCGTGTCCAAAAGATGGAAGCGAACTCGTAAAGCGCATCTTAGATAGCGAAGAGACAATGAAGGTGCGCTACGCAACATTTCTAAAAGAGACAGAACCGGTATTTGACTACTTTCAAAAACGGGGATACAACATCCTAGAAGTCAACGGCGAACAGACGATCAGAAACGTTCATAACGATATCATGACGGGTATCCATAAGACGGCGCATCCTGATCTTGAAGCAAAGTTGCAGGATAGCGCCTGACTCTGGCCGGGAATTTATTTCAGGACATTTGTGATTCTAAATCAGCAACAAATTAAAGATATGCAAGAAGGCGGCAAGATTCTTTCCGCGATTTTGAAAGAGCTTGTCACTCTGGTGAAGCCTGGCACGACGACGAATGATTTCGACGTGCTTGCTCGTGAGCGCATGAAACACTACGACGTGAAGCCGTCATTTTTAGGATACAATAATTTTCCTGCCGCACTCTGCACATCAATCAATGAGGAAGCAGTGCACGCGGTCCCATCTAAGCGTGTCTTAGAAGAAGGCGATCTTTTCAAAATTGATATCGGCATCATCCATAAGGGGCTTCATACTGATATGGCGGTAACTGTTATCGTTGGAAGGAGAAAATTTTTCAATCGCGCATACTCGAAGAAAGAGGAACTCATCTCGGCAACACGAGTTGCCCTGAAGACGGGAATTAAAATGGCGTGTGCCGGTAATACCGTTGGAGATATCGGCCAAGCGATTCAAGACGCCGTTGAGCGAAAGGGATTCACAATTGTGCGCGAACTGGGCGGCCACGGCATCGGTTCACAATTACACGAGGATCCTTTTATTCCAAACTATCGCGATGGCAGTTATAATGATCCGCTCGTATCCGGCATGGCTATAGCGATTGAGCCGATCACCTCTCTTGGTTCGGGAAAAATCTCTAATAACGCCGATGGGCATGGGTACTTGATTAAAGACGGTTCACTTTCCGCGCATTTCGAGCACACGATCATAATCACCGACAAAGCGCCGATTATTGTGACGGAATAAGGCTTTAAATAATGTGTTTAAGAGCTATTGACGTCCCCGGAAGGCCTATGCTATACTTTTTTTACTGAATGAAGACATTAACCACAACTCAACGTAGCGGCTAAATAAGCTCCATTTTGGTTGGTGTCGAAAAGGCCGCTGAAGAAGCGGTTTTAAGTTTTTATTGGGAGTAGAAAGCGAAGCTAAGACGGGCAAACAGGAAACGTGGGCAATCAGTAATTGCTTCTCACTTTTTTTGGGGAGCAACTACTGACTGCATACGGCAAGAAACTTGAAAAATAAAGATTTGGAAATCACCACGTTGGTGATGAAAGAATCTTTCAGATACGATAGCGGGTAAGAAAGTAGAACAAACCTTATTTTATATCCGAACTCTGTTCGGATGAAGTAAGGAATCATCTAAGTAGTTACTCATTAATTGTAAGGGCGTATGGAGGATGCCTAGACACAAAAAGGCGATGAAGGACGTGGCGTGTCTGCGAAAAGCTTCGGTGAGGCGACTAGCGGCCTTTGACCCGGAGATGTCCGAATGGGGAAACCCCGTATTGTGAACCAATACGATTCCACGCAAGTGGAAAGCACACCTGGTGAAGTAAAACATTTCAGTAGCCAGAGGAAAAGAAATAGAATAGATTCCGTCAGTAGCGGCGAGCGAAAGCGGATAAGCCTAAACTAGCTTTTAATTTCAAAAATTAAAAATTAGGGTTATAGGGATAGTACATTTGAACTTTGAACTTTGCGAAGACCTGCCTACAACGGGCAGGCGCATTATTCGCAGGGTTCAAGCTTCATAAGAAGTTACAAATTCGAATGATAGCAGAACGGCCCTGGAACGGCCGACTAAAAAAGGTGATAGTCCTGTACGCGAAATTATTCGAACTTCTGTATTGTTTCCTGAGTAGCCCGGGATAAGAATGTCCTGGGTGAATTTGCCCATACTACTGGGTAAGGCTAAATACTTTTTGTGATCGATAGTGAACAAGTACCGTGAGGGAAAGGTGAAAAGCACCCCGGTGAGGGGAGTGAAATAGCAACTGAAACCATATGCCTACAAAGAGCCGGAGCCCGACTGTCGCAAGACAGGCTGGGTGACGGTGTGCCTATTGAAGAATGACCCAACGACTTTATCCAAATTGCACTATAAGTCCGAGAGGACGAATGGAAAGGGAAACCGAGTGTTAAAAGCGCGTTTTAGAACTTTCGTATAGCGGTTTTATAACTGCTGTACGAAATTTCTACATGCATTTTGGGTAAGACCCGAAGCCAGACGAGCTAACCATGAGCAGGGTGAAGTTCTGCGAAAGCAGAATGGAGGCCCGAACCGGTTGATAGCGCAATATCATCGGATGACTTGTGGTTTGGAGTGAAAAGCTTATCGAGTTTGGTAATAGCTGGTTCTCTCCGAAATGTCTTTAGGGACAGCGTCGTATAGTAGCGAGAGGGGTAGAGCACTGATTGGTTAGCCGTGCCCGCAAGGGTAGGCCTACCAAACAAACTCCGAATACTCTCGTGGAATGTACGGCAGTGAGTACGCGAGGGCGAAGCTTCGTGTACGCAAGGGAAACAGCCCAGATCATCAATTAAGGTCCCTAAATCTATGCTAAGTGTTAAAAGGAGGTTTCGTGCCTTAGACAGGTAGGAGGTTGGCTTAGAAGCAGCCATCCTTTAAAGAGTGCGTAATAGCTCACTACTCGATTCCGCCGCAAGGCGGGGAGGCATGATGCGCCGAAAATTTATCGGGGCTAAGCATAGTACCGAAATTATGAATCCTTCGACTTTATTGTCGAGGGGTGGTAGGAGAGCATTTCTAATGCGACGAAGGTGAATCGTGAGATTTGCTGGAGCGTTAGGAAGAGAGAATGTTGGGATGAGTAACCGCAAGTGCTGTGAAAGTCAGCACCGTCGAAAGCCCAAGGTTTCCTCCGCGATGTCAATCATCGGAGGGTGAGGCGACACCTAAGCGTAACCGTGCTTTCGGGCACGGGATCGCGATGGTGAGCCGGTTAATATTCCGGCCCCGCGTATGTATTCGAAGGGATGACGGGGAACATAAGATCAGGCGTATTATTGGATTTATGTTGCCAGCTCCTAGAGTGGCTGTCAGGCAAATCCGACAGCGGCCGCAAGGCACACTCGGAAGCCAGCGAAACTATCGCAAGATAGAATCTGATTGAAGAGTCCTCCTAGAAAAGTCTCTAAGGTTAGTACATACGTGCACGTACCGCAAACCGACACAGGTGGGCAGGTGAAGAACACTAAGACGAACGGGTGATTATTGGCTAAGGAACTCGGCAAAAAAGCGGCCGTAAGTTAGCGATAAGGCCTGCCCCGCCCTCTAAGCTCATGAACATGGCACCGATGCTGTGAATCACGGGCCTAGAGGGCGGGGCCGCAGCTAAAGAACCTCTGGCGACTGTTTATCAAAAACACAACTCCGTGCCAAGCCGAAAGGCGCTGTATACGGGGTGACGCTTGTCCGGTGCCGGAACGTTAACGGTGGAAGTGGTATGGCGCAAGCCGTACTGCGGACGCCCGAAGCGCCGGTGAACGACGGCAGTAACTATAACTGTCTAAAAGTAGCGAAATTCCTTGTGGGGTAAGTTCCCACGCGCATGAATAGCGTAACGACTGGAGGACTGTCTCAGCCAATAGCCCGGTGAAAATGCAATGTCGGTAAAGATGCCGACTACCCGCGCCAAGACGGAAAGACCCCGGAAGCTTTACTGCAGCTTGGTATTGGTCTACGAGTTTTACTGCGTAGTGTAGTGGGTAGCCTTTGAAGTGTCCCTCTCGGGGGATATGGAGGCGCCAATGAAACACCCATCTGTACAATTTGTAGCTCTAACTGGTAGGACCCTATAAGGTCCGTAACAAGCCCATCTAAGTTTTGTTTACAAAATTTTGGCGGGCAAGCGCAGAAAAAGCTCTGGAGAAGAGTTTATTTTGCGTTGAAAAAGTTGTGACTTTGTAGGGTTCTATCAAGACAGTGCCTGGCGGGCAGTTTTGGTGGGGCACTAGCCTCCTAAAAGGTAATGGAGGCGTTCATCAAGGTTGGCTAGCTCCGGATGGACATCGGAGCGATAGTGTAAAGGCATAAGCCAGCTTAACTGCAACTCGGATGTGAGGCGCAGGTGCGAAAGCAGGACCTAGTGAACCGACACTTGCTCGTAGGAGCGGTGAAGATCAACAGATAAAAGCTACTCCGGGGATAACAGGCTGGTACTGCCCGAGCGTTCACAGCGACGGCAGTGTTCGGCACCTCGATGTCGGCTCGCCCTATCCTGGGACTGAAGAAGGCCCCAAGGGTTTGGCTGTTCGCCAATTAAAAGGGTACGTGAGCTGGGTTCAGACCGTTCAGTTGTTGAAATTATTCGACACTTGAACCGTCTGAACCCGAGGAATAAAAAGACATCATGACACGGCGCCGCTATATAGGAATATATGGTGTGTGAGTTGACTTATATCGGTGAAACCCAGCCCTCTCCGAGAGAGCGGGACAACACCGAGGGAAGAATATTCTTTTGTAAGGAGGGTGGAGAGTTGCCATGCAACCAATCGCCGACGCGCTGGTGAGCAGGCGACTACTCGGGTTAAACCGAGCAGAGGGAACGAAAAGACACTCTCTTCACTCTTCTCTCCTTACAGGAGGATATTCACCCGTAGAGACTGCACGTCAACCATCCAACTCCAAGACCGGGATTTATCCTGAGCTTGTCGAAGGATGAAGGTACAGTCCAATGCACACAGTAATGTGTGGAAACATGCGTGAGACAGGTTGGTCCATATCTGGCGCGGGCGTAGAAGCTTGAGGGGGGTTGTCTCTAGTACGAGAGGACCGAGATGAATAAACCTCTGGTGTATCAGCTGTCCTGCCAAGGGCAGTGCTGAGTAGCTATGTTTAGTTCCGATAAGTACTGAAAGCATATAAGTACGAAACGGGCCCCAAGATGAGGCTTCATAGATTCCTTGTAGATTACGAGGTTGATAGGGCTCAGGTGTAAGCGCAGTGATGCGTTCAGCCGAGAGCTACTAATAAGTCATTATTAATGAGTAGCTACTTAAATGGTTTCTTAATATGTTCGAGCTATGTGTTCGGATATAAAATAAGGTTTGTTTAAAATTCGTCCCGACGATTCTGTCGGGATCCCGACCGGAGCGTCGGGGCTATCGTAGAAGTTGGAGATTTCGAGAAGGTGCTGGATGCAGTAAAGTTCACAGACGCCGTGGCGCCCCATAGCTGGGGATGTCTAATCCGGCGCAGGTGGGGTACGCTGCCCTTAGCCCTTCCCGGAGCGGTTCATCGCTCCGGCCCTTCTCGAAGTTTCCAAAGACTTTTTGTTTGTATAAAAAATTTTTAGTCCGTTGTTGTTAGTGTAAGGTAGCTATACTAGCGTTGCTCCACCTGATCCCATCCCGAACTCAGCAGTGAAATACGCTAAGGCCCATGATAGTTGGCAAAAGCCAGCGAAAGTAGGTAGCTGCCCTACACTGATTGTAACGGATTTTTAATTTACACAGGGTCCATTGCGTGCGGTCTGATCTCATCGGGTCGGACTATCACAAACGGTGGTTTCGGCCCCTTTCTTTTTTTAAAATACTTTTGTTTAAACAAAAGTATTTTAGGCAGAATCGCCGCTCGAAGAGCTTAGGCGATTTTGAGTTTCATTAGTATTTGATATACTCAAACTATGGATCGAGTTATAAAGCGGTTTACGATTGTATTGATTTTTTTGGTCATAGCCGCGGGAGTAAGCTACGGGATTTATGCGTTTGTGAATGTCGATCCGACCTGTTATGATCGCGTTCAAAATCAGGGGGAAGAGGGCGTGGATTGCGGTGCAACATGTGGTAATACATGTGATCCGATTGTGGTTCCTTTGGAAATCGTTTCTCAACGTCTTATCGCGGCAGGAGAGAGTGAGTATGATTTTATAGCCCAGATCAGGAATCCGAACACAAGCCATGGTGCCGCTAACGTTTCATATGACATTATTCTTAAAGATGAAAACGGGGCGGCGGTGAATACCATTCGGGGTACGTTTTATATCTTGCCCGTTCAGACAAAGTATATTGTTAAGACGCCAATTCGGATTATCGGGACGGGTATCACTCCCGAGCTTATCATTAAGGATGTCGTATGGCATAAGGTGAATGTTGCCGATCTCAAGATTGACTTTCCACTAATTGGAGAGCAGCATGGAGCAGTATCAGTGCCTGGCGTACGCTATCAGGTTGAGGGAACACTTTCTAATAAATCAGATTTCGATTTCGATCAGGTGGATGTGCTGGTTGTGGTTCAGGATTCCGTAGGCGAGATACATGCCGTGACGAGCACAACGATCAACACGTTCTTATCGCAGTCGCTTCGCTATTTCAAAGTTACGTGGCCGGATGAAATCTCTGGCGTGGAGATCACAATACCTCAAGTGCAAGCCAGCACTAACGTCTTCAATAATTCAAATTTTATTCGTCGGTATGGAACTGAAGAAGAATTCCAACGTTACTAGATTTCTTAGCCCGTATTTCAAAGATCTTGATTTTCCGCTTTTTGCCGCCGTAGTGGCTGTAAGCGTAATAAGTATCTTAAATCTCTATGGGATTGGCGGTGTCGATAGTCCGTATTTTATACGGCAGGTTATTATTGTCGCCGCTGGAGCTATATTGATGGTCTTAGTGTCCTTTTTCAATTACCGGTACTTAAAAAACTATTCCTTTCCGGTGCTGTTACTCTATGGGATTGGCATTCTGCTGTTGCTTATCACATTGGCCGAATCGCCGATTCGTGGCACACGGGCGTGGATTGTCGTTGCCGGTTATACGTTCGAACCTGCGGAGCTTATGAAGCTGGCGCTCATCATCGTGATGGCCAAATACTTCTCTCAGCGCCATATCCATATTAATCAATTTCGCCATATTATCATTTCTGGCCTCTATCTCTTAGTCCCGCTGGGCATTATTTTGTTGCAGCCCGATCTTGGTTCAGCTTCGACGCTGTCGATTATCTGGGGCGGCATGCTGATCGCTTCGGGAATCAATAAACGACACCTATTTTTACTCTTGAGCATTGGAGTAGTAATGGCATATCTCTCCTGGGTCTTCGTATTGAAGGATTATCAAAAAGAACGGCTAATCGCTTTCGCGAATCCGTATAAAGATCCCACAGGTATTGGCTATAATATCATCCAATCAAAGATCGCCATCGGATCAGGCTATTGGGTGGGGAACGGTCTAGGTAACGGATCCCAAGCTACGTTGAGATTTTTGCCGGAGCCGCACAATGATTTTGTATTTGCCGCTTTCGCCGAACAATTCGGACTAGTGGGTGTGCTGGTCCTGATCGGCCTTCTGATCATGATCTTAATGAGAATTCTGCGAATCGGGGAGAGGAGCAATAATAATTTTGGAAAACTTTTTGCAATCGGATTCTCTCTTTTTATTTTGACACATGCGATCATTAGCGCAGCGGTAAATATCGGGCTTATGCCCATTACCGGTATTCCGTTCCCATTTCTTAGCGCTGGCGGTAGCAATCTCCTGACCCTTATGGTAGGCTTGGGACTCCTTCAAGGGATTAAGCGCTATGGATAATACATTCATCCTTGTCATCAATTTCACGGGGTTTAAAAAAATCAGACTGGAGCTCACCCGTGTAGGAGACCCTGGCATCCCTCCAAAAGTCGGGGTTAGGCCGGAGTATCGGACTGTGGATTTCTCATTTGACAGCGACCTCGACACGGTGTTGATAGAAAGTATTGACAAAGTTTTAAAAAGGAATAGAATAGTCACAACGTCTTTGAAAGAGGTCAAGATCGTTGGCGATGTCAATCCGAACAGTTCAGCTTACAAAATTGCGCAAACCTGGATTGAGGCGGTAAAAACCTTTAAAAATCTATAGAAATTGAGTTTTATTGAATGGCCATATCCGCTCGCGACGGTGTTCACAGTAAGCCTGTCGAAGTACGGTTATTGAAAAAGATTCAATTTTTCAAGGGTAGGGACAAAGTACGGAGTCCTTGGCCTTGAGTCTTGCGCGTTTTGATTACGAAAATTAATTAACCAAGAAAACATCGTTAGGCACGACTGGGAAAGCCGTGCTTTATTGTTGTCTTGGAGGGTTGCTTGAGGAAGGGATAATTCACCACTGCCATGGCGCGTAAAATTTTCTCAAAATACAGCATCGATAAGTTTGAAGCTCCTAATTTGGTGCAGGTCCAGTTGGATTCGTACAAATGGTTCCTTGATGTCGGTTTAAGGGAGCTTCTTAAAGATGTTTCTCCGGTTGAAGATTGGACGGGCAAAGAACTTGAGTTGTCATTTCTGGATTTTCGTCTTGATGAAGCCAAATATGATGAGCGCACGGCCATCGAGAAAAATATTTCCTATGAAGCTCCATTGAAAGTAACAGTCGGTCTCAAGAATAAACGAACCGGCGCGATTAAAGAACAGGAATTATTTATGGCGGATTTGCCATTGATGACGCTTCGTGGGACGTTCATTATTAATGGTGTCGAGCGCGTAGTCATCTCTCAGCTTATCCGAAGCCCAGGCGCTTTCTTCTCAATGTCTCGTTCAAGCCGCTATAGGCGGTTTTTCGGTGCAAAATTAATTCCTGCCCGCGGCGCCTGGCTCGAATTCGAAACCGAATTCAATGGCGTCATCTCTGTTCGTATCGATCGCAAGCGTAAAGTTCCCGCTACCGCATTATTGCGTGCTTTTGGCGTGGGAAGCGACGAAGATATTAAGAAACTCTTTGAAGATGTCGATACGGATCCCAATACAAAATACATTCTCTCTACGATTCTTCAAGACCCATCTTCCAACGAAGATGAGGGCCTAATCGAAATGTATAAGCGTATTCGCCCGGGCGATCCCGCCACAGCCGATACCGCTCGTCAGATGATTCAGAACCTGTTTTTCAATTCTACCCGCTATGATCTTTCAAAAGTCGGCCGATTTCGCATGAACAAGCGGTTCCAGCAGGAATTAGATTTGGAAAATAAAGAAAATCGAATTCTTCGCCTGGAGGACGTGGTCAATTTAATGAAGGAAATTATCCGCCTCAACAATGATCCTCATGCCGAGCCGGACAACATCGACCATCTTGGCAATCGCCGCGTAAAAACTCTTGGTGAATTGCTTCAGGACCGATTGCGCATTGCCTTCAGCCGCATGGAACGCATCATCAAAGATCGCATGAGCACCTCGGATATCGAGATTGTCATGCCGGCCCAGCTCATCAACGCCCGACCGCTTGTCGCCGCCTTAAAGGAATTTTTCTCGTCTGGCCAGCTTTCTCAATTCATGGACCAACATAATCCACTGGCCGAGTTGGAGCACAAGCGTCGTTTATCAGCGATGGGTCCCGGTGGTTTAACTCGCGAGCGGGCCAGCTTTGAAGTGCGTGACGTTCACCCTTCTCACTATGGCCGCATTTGTCCGATTGCCACCCCAGAAGGTCCGAACATCGGTTTGGTCGGCCACTTGGCGCTCTATGCGAAAGTTTCTCCATTAGGTTTTATCTTAACGCCGTATCTTAAAGTAAATAAAGGAAAGATTACTGAAGAGATTGTGTATATGGATGCCGTGGAAGAGGAACGATACATCATCGCTCAGGCCGGCGCTGAAGTCGATAAAAATAATGTTTTTAAGGATGCAAAAGTTGAAGCTCGTTTGAGGGGAGAGCCGGGTACTGCCGCTCCGGAAGAAATAAATTACTTGGATGTTTCTCCCCGTCAGCAATTTTCGGTCGCCACTTGTTTGATTCCATTCCTTGAACATGATGATGCTAACCGTGCGCTCATGGGATCAAATATGCAACGTCAAGCAGTGCCATTAATTATGCCTGAATCGCCGTATGTCGGCACGGGTCTTGAGGCAAAAGTTGCCGTTGATTCCGGTCTCGTTATCGTTGCTCCGGAAGCCGGCACGATTACAAAAGTTGACGCTACGAATATTATTTTGGAAACGGAAAAAGGCAAGGAACACAAGTTTAAAATTTTGAAATTTGCTCGATCGAATGCCTTTACATGCTTAAACCAACGCCCCCTTGTGATGAAAGGAGATAAAGTAAAAAAAGGCCAGGTGCTCGCCGACGGTCCTTCTACGCAGGGCGGAGAATTAGCGCTTGGTAAGAACCTGATTGTGGCGTATATGTCTTTCGAAGGCTTGAATTTCCAAGACGCTATCGTCATCTCGGAACGTTTGGTAAAAGAAGATGTCCTCTCATCAATTCATATTGAAGATTATACCACCGATGTTAGAGAAACGAAGCTTGGTCCCGAAATTATCACCTACGATATCCCAAATGTCGCCATGGAACGGTTGAGCGACCTGGATGCCGATGGTACTGTCCGTATCGGCGCTGAAGTTCGATCGCAGGATATTCTGGTTGGCAAAATTTCTCCCAAGGGTGAAAGTGATCTTACCGCGGAAGAGCGGTTGCTCCGCGCTATCTTTGGTGATAAGTCTCGCGATGTGAAAGATACGTCTCTCCGCCTGGATCATGGGAAGCAAGGCCGCGTTGTCGGCGTAAAAGTATTCTCGCGCAACGACGGCGACAAGCTCGATGCGGGAGTTATCAAGAAGATCCAGGTGTCCATCGCCCAGCTCCGCAAGATTCAGGTGGGCGACAAGCTTGCCGGACGACACGGCAACAAAGGCGTTATCTCTATTATTCTTCCCGAAGAAGATATGCCGTTCACGCCCGAGGGTGTGCCGGTTGATATTATTTTGAGCCCGCTCGGTATCATTTCTCGCATGAATATCGGTCAGGTGCTTGAGTCCCATTTAGGTATTGCCGCAAAGAACCTCGGCTATAAAGTTTCAATTCCATCGATGGCCGGTCCTACGGAAGAGGTTATCATGGGCGAACTTCAAAAAGCTGGTTTCCCGGTGGACGGAAAGATCCAACTCTATGACGGTAAAACCGGTTTGCCATATGCGCAGAAGTGTCACGTTGGTTTAACATATTTTATGAAGTTGATTCACATGGTGGAAGACAAGATCCATATGCGATCTATCGGCCCTTACTCATTAATCACGCAGCAGCCGTTAGGCGGTAAAGCTCAATTTGGCGGCCAGCGGTTTGGAGAAATGGAAGTATGGGCATTGGAAGGTTATGGCGCCGCATACACATTGCAGGAAATGTTGACCATCAAATCAGATGATGTGCTTGGTCGCGCCAAAACATATGAGGCGATTGTTAATGGCGAAGAAATTGTTGCGCCGCACCTGCCGGAATCATTCAAAGTCTTATTGTCGGAAATTAAAGGCCTTGGCTTAAATGTTGAATTAATCGAACGATAAACTTAACACAATGGACTTATCGTATATAAAACTTAAGATTGCCTCTCCCGAAGATGTCCTCTCATGGTCATATGGCGAAGTAACCAAACCCGAAACGATCAATTATCGCACCCAAAAAGCCGAGCGTGAAGGTCTTTTCTCCGAAGCTATTTTTGGTCCCGTTCGTGACTGGGAGTGCTATTGCGGAAAATACAAACGTATCCGCTATAAGGGTATTATCTGCGATCGTTGTGGCGTTGAAGTTACCCGTTCCATTGTTCGCCGCGAACGCATGGGCCACATCAAGCTTGCCGCTCCCGTTGCTCACATCTGGTTCCTTCGCGGCGTTCCTTCGAAGATTGCCTCAATCCTCAATGTCTCATTGCCGGAGCTTGAAAAAGTCATTTACTTTGCCAGCTATATTGTCACGAGGGTAAACGATGAGCTCAAGACCGAAGCCATGAAACGCATTGAAGCTGAATTCAAGTCACGCATCAAGAATGTCGCTGGTCCTGAAGAGGAAGAGAACCTTAAAGACCTCAAAGACCAAGAGCGGCAAAATCTAAAGAATCTTAAAAAGTATCAAATTCTTTCTGAACTTGAGTATCGCGACCTCTCATTAAAATATGGAGAGGCATTCGAAGCGGGCATTGGCGCAGAGGCGGTCCGTCGTCTTTTGGAACAAGTAAATCTCAAGGATCTTGCTGAAGAAGTGGAGAAGATCTATCAGGCCGAGACCAATCCGCTTGAACAGCGAAAAGTTTCTCGCCGCCTAAAGCTTTTGCGCAACATGATTCGGGTTGGGATTCGCCCCGAGTGGATGATTATGACGATCCTTCCGGTTATTCCGCCGGCATTACGACCGATGGTGCCATTGGATGGCGGCCGTTTCGCAACCTCTGATTTAAATGATTTGTATCGACGTGTCATTAATCGCAACAATCGATTGAAACATCTCGTCGAATTGAAAGCTCCTGAAGTCATTACTAAGAATGAAAAGCGCATGTTACAGGAAGCCGTTGATGCACTTATCGACAATTCTATGCGTCGTGGCCAGACTACGACTGCCGCCTCAACTGGCCAGAAACGCGCGCTTCGCTCGCTCGCCGATATGCTGAAAGGTAAACAAGGCCGCTTCCGACAAAACTTACTCGGTAAGCGCGTTGATTACTCCGGCCGTTCCGTTATCGTTATCGGGCCTAAGCTTGGGTTAGGCGAATGTGGACTTCCAAAGCACGTTGCGCTCGAATTGTTCAAGCCGTTTGTTATCGGCATATTGATTCGTAATGGTTTGGCGCACAATATAAAGTCGGCCAGCCGTTTGATTGAACAAGAAACTCCCGATGTCTGGGCAGCCCTTGAAGAGGCGATTCATGAAAAGCTTGTTCTTCTCAATCGCGCACCGACGCTTCACCGTCTTTCAGTGCAGGCGTTTAAACCGATTCTTATCGAAGGAAAAGCTATACAGTTACCGGCCATGCCAACTTTCGCTTTCAATGCCGATTTTGACGGTGACCAGATGGCCGTCCATCTCCCATTGACCAATGAAGCGCAGAAAGAAGCTCGAGAACTCATGCTTTCCACGCATGGTATATTGAAGCCCGCTACCGGCGAACCGGTTGCCATCGCCAGCCATGACATTTCATTCGGTTGCTACTACCTCACCGGTATTTCTGAAAATGCGCGAGGTGCCGGTAAACTCTTCTCTTCATTTGAAGAAACCCTTCTTGCTTATGAAAATGGCGTCATTGATCTTCGCGCGCAGATCAAAGTGATGTATCGACCCGAAGAAGCCAGAAAAACGACCGACGGCTTTGCCGCTCCCGGTATCATTGAGACCACAATCGGCCGCATCATCTTTAATCAAGCCCTACCGCCAGACTACGGTTTTGTAAATAAAACATTAGCGAAGCCTGATATTAAAACTATCGAGGCTGATATCTGGGACGAATATGGCGAAGAAATCACGGTCCAGTGCTTGGATCGCATTAAGGATTTAGGCTTTTTCTACGCTACGAAGTCCGGCGTATCCTGGGGCATGAATGATTTACGATTGCCAAAAGAAAAACCAGGTATTATCGCCGAAGCTGATGCCATGATTGAGGCTAACCGCGGACTCTATGACGATGGTTTGCTCACTGAGTATGAGCGTCGCACGAAGGCTATCGAAATTTGGAACAATACAAAAGCCAGGCTCTCCGTACTCGTAAAGAAACAACTCAATCCCGAGGATCCTGCTTATATGATGGTGGAATCCAAGTCTCGCGGTAACTGGTCGACACTTGATCAAATGATGGGCATGCGCGGTATTTTCGCTAATCCAAAAGGTGAACTTATCGAGCTTCCGGTAAAGGACTCATTTAAGGAAGGCTTGGGTCCTCTTGAATACTTCATCTCGACCCACGGCGCTCGGAAGGGTTTAGTAGATACCGCCCTAAAAACCGCCTCTGCCGGATACCTGACTCGACGCCTCGTTGACGTGGCACAAGACGTGGTTGTTCTCGAAGAAGATTGCAAAGACAAAGATGGCTATGTCGTGCATGCCGAAGACGGCAAGCTAAGCGGCGAAAGTCTCGGTAAGCGCATCAAGGGTCGTGCCGTGCTTGAGGATATTGTCGATGCTCAAGGAGAGATGATTCTTAAGAAGGGCAAGATTGTTGATAAGGGAACAGCGGCAAAAATTGATCAGCTCGGTTTATCGAAAATTCGCATTCGCTCACTTATCAAGTGTAGGGCGTACCTAGGCGTTTGCCGTATGTGTTATGGCTACGACCTTTCCAAGAATCAACTCGTGGAGCGCGGTGAAGCGGTTGGTATTATTACCGCCCAAGCTATCGGTGAGCCGGGTACTCAGCTGACCATGAGAACTTTCCATACCGGAGGTGTTGCCGGAGGCGCCGATATCACGATGGGTTTACCTCGCGTTGATGAAATCTTCGAAGCGCGACCTCCGCAATTTAAGGCGCTCATCGCCGATGCTGACGGCCGTGTCCTCTCGATTGAAGACCACACAAAGCAGAAAATCATTACCATTGAACTCAATGATACCGGTGAGAAGCGCGAATATGCAGTTTCGCCGAATATCTCAATCGCCGTTGCTTCCGGCGACCTCGTTTCGGTGGGCCAACAGTTGAGTGAGGGCCACGTTGACTTAAAGGAACTCTTTAAGACCACCGATGATATGGATCTCGTTGCCCGCTACATTATTCGCGAAGTGCAGAGCATTTACTTCCCAACCGGCGACACGATCAACGAAAAGCACGTTGAACTGATTGTCCGTCAGATGTTTGCGCGCGTGAAAGTCATGGATCCGGGCGATACCGATCTCCTATCGGGCGATATTATCGAAAAGAGAAAAGCTCTCCTTGAAAATGAAAAGGCTCGCGATGCCAAGAAGATTGAAGCCACCTATGAGCAATTACTCTTGGGTATCACTAAAGTATCTCTTACCACCGAAAGTTTCTTGTCCGCATCATCCTTTCAAGAAACCGCGAAAGTGCTTATTGATTCCGCCATTGCCGGAAAAGAAGACTACCTTCGCGGCCTCAAAGAGAATGTTATTATCGGTCGCCTTATTCCGGCGGGGACGGGGTTAAAGGAGCGGCTGGAGGGATAGAGAAAGCATAAGAGTGTCGTTTCGATGTCGCGGTGCGGCTCCGTTGAGAAATACTATTCCAGCTCGTCATTGTTTGAGACAAAAAACTGGTTCCCCTCGTCGAGCTCGGACCAGTTTTTTGTTTCTCAAAAATCTCCTCACTGTTCATGTATTTCCAACAACGTCGCGCAAGCGAATCTCAACAGCACCCTTACGCTTTCCGTGAAGTGTTTGTAAACAAACGAAAAGCCCCTGGAAACCATCGGGATGATGGCGGGGCTTGGGCAGGCGGGGATGCCTGCAGGGGAGAAGGGGAAAGCTGGTTATCTGGTCGGGGCGTCTGGATGCTCCTGGAAGATCATGTTGATCACCCAGGGTGTTATAGAAGATGAGCCGACTCTCCAATAGTAGACTCGACTCCCTTTTCGAGTGATGAGCTTGGGGCGTCCGTCTTCTTCTCCCCTTTGGTACTCCACGAGCTTATGGCCGGGTGGCACATGCACCACAGTCACGTCACAGACCGTCATGCCGACGCCGAGGAGTTCCTCATTGTCATCGGCGATGAGCTTGCACTCTTTCTGCCAACGCTGGTGTGCTTCCTCTACGAGAACCGCTTCCGAGGATTCAACGCGGTTCCTCGGTTTAGGTTCTTCGGTGTTGGTCATGGCCGCTGGCTTGCTCTCCGCTATTTTGGCTTGGAGTTGTGCGCGTGATGCCGAGGTGTAAAAGTAGAAGAACAAGCTACCCGCCAGAGCAAACAGGAGAGGGCCCCACCATATGCGCATGAACCCGCGATACTTCCTATCTTCCAACTTCTTCACGGCAGCACCTCCTACTAAATCCGGAACTTGTAAAATACACTATCATATAATCATGTTAGTGTCAATGCAGTCTTTGTAGTCTTTCCGTTGATAAAACTGCTTGATTTGTGAGGATGAAAGCGGGTATACTAGATAGGTATGTCGCGGCACAAGAAGAAATATAAGATCGTTTCCAGGAGAGAAAGTAAGCCATTGTTTGATATCTCGCAAGAGACACGCAACAGCATTTGGGGTATCTCCAGCTTCATTGCGGCGATATTAAGCGTTCTGGCCTTTATTGGCAGTGCTGGTTCTGCCGGCAACTATTTTGACTTTTGGTCGCGATCCCTCTTTGGATGGGGCTTTTTTATTATCCCCATTGCATTTGTAATGTTTGGAGTGGCTTTTATCAAATCAATTAATCGCAACATCGCTCGCGGCGCAATGTTGGGCACTCTTTTGTTTGTATTAGCTTCGTTGGGCACATTCTTTATTATCGGTGATGGTGGAATGGAGGCACGCTTAGTTCAGGGAGGATATTTGGGCGTAGTGTTGGGATATCCGCTACAGAAATTTGTCGGTTTTACGGCGAGCTTGATTACGCTGATGGCTATCATGGTCATCTCGATCCTTTTGACGCTTAATGTGCCGATTTATAAATTGGTGACAAAAGAAGAAGAGGAAAAGAAGAAGGATGAAATGAAAGACTTGGTTATTAGAAAGGGTGATGCGATAATGCCTGCCGGCGCGTCCAAAATTGATCCGTCCCAAACCGTGAAACCCGCCCTCGCTAGAACAGAACTGACCGATAAAGAATTTGTCATTAAAAACCTCAAGCTTGGCAAATGGATCCTGCCGCCGCTGGAATTGCTAAATGGAGATAAGGATGAGGCCACAACCGGCGACATTAATGCAAATGCCACTATTATTAAGCGCACCCTTTCCAATTTCGGTATTGAGGTAGAGATGGGCGAGGTATCCATTGGCCCTACCGTTACGCAGTACACGATGCGGCCGGCCGTAGGCGTAAAGCTCTCGCGCATCACGGCCTTGAATCATGATCTGGCCCTAGCTCTTGCGGCGCATCCGATTCGCGTTGAGGCGCCAATCCCGGGCAAGTCGCTCGTCGGAATGGAGGTCCCCAATACTAAGGTTGCTATCGTGGGCCTTCGCACGATGCTCGAAGACGAGGGGTATCAGAAATCGAAATGGTTTTCGCCGTTGGCAATTGGCCGCGATGTTGCCGGAATGGCGATTTTTGGAGGACTGGAAAAGATGCCTCATCTCATGATTGCCGGCGCCACCGGGTCCGGTAAATCGGTAGTCATTAATGCCATACTTCTTTCGTTGCTCTGCAAACATTCCCCCGATATCATGAAGCTTATCTTAGTCGATCCCAAACGCGTTGAATTGTCACTTTATAATGATATCCCGCACCTCATTACGCCAGTTATCACCGATAACAAGAAAGTAATGGGAGCATTGAAGTGGGCGGTAGGCGAAATGGAGCGTCGTTATGAGTTGCTTCAAAAAGATGGCTCTCGTGATATTTTTTCGTACAACGCAAAAAATACCAGTAGAAATGAAGCGATCATGCCATTTATCGTAATTGTGATTGATGAGGTGGCCGATCTCATGGTTTCGTTTGGCCGCGACGTTGAAGCGACAATCGTGCGTCTGGCCCAGATGTCTCGTGCCGTCGGTATCCATCTTATTCTTTCGACACAGCGTCCATCAGTCGAAGTTATTACTGGTTTGATTAAGGCGAACATTACCTCTCGCATTGCTCTGCAGGTTGCCAGCCAGATTGACTCTCGCACTATTCTCGATATGTCCGGCGCCGAGAAGCTTTTAGGCAAAGGCGATATGTTATTTTTATCGGGAGATTCATCCAAGCCGCGTCGCGTCCAAGGACCATTTGTTACCGAGGAGGAAGTAAAAGATGTTGTTGATTTCATTAAAGCTCAAGCCGAGAAGCTACAGATTGGAGGAGAATCAACTGCTCAAGATTTTCGAGTGAATTTTGATGCAGTCGTATCGCTCGCTGGAAGTGCCAGTGGCGATGGCGGACCGGGTGAAGACGATATGTATGAAGATGCTAAGCGGGTTGTCACCGAAGCTGGTAAGGCTTCCGCATCGCTTCTTCAGCGACGATTACGAGTGGGCTATGCCCGAGCGGCGCGGCTTCTCGATATCTTAGAAGATAAAGGCGTAATCGGTCCCGGTGACGGCGCGAAACCTCGAGAAGTATATGTTGCCGCTGAAGGCAGAGAGGCGATGTTAGCGGAGGTGCCCCGACAAATGCAAGTTGAGCATGGTGCAAGCGGTGTCAATGCCGATACGTCAGAATCAGAACGAGATGCGGGGTAGGATATTATTAATTAGGAGGAGGGGAAAATCATGGCAAAAAAACAAGAAGAAATAAAAACTGTAAATAAAAGCGTCGATCTCGCAATTCAGGAAATTCAGGAAAAGTACGGCGATGGCTCGATCATGAAACTAGGCGATGCTCGGAAAGTTGATGTCGATGTGATTCCTACCGGTTCCATCTCGCTTGATCTTGCTCTTGGCGTCGGCGGTATTCCTCGCGGACGCACCATCGAAGTTTATGGGCCGGAAAGCTCGGGTAAAACGACCTTGGCGCTCCATATCGTAGCGGAAGTACAGGCGATGGGCGGCGTAGCGGCTTATGTCGATGCGGAGCATGCCCTTGATCCTGATTATGCTAAAAACATTGGCGTAAAGGTGCAAGACCTTATTATCTCCCAGCCCGATAACGGCGAACAGGCTTTGGAAATCGTCGAGATGCTTATAAAGTCTGCCGGAGTTTCTCTTATTGTCATTGATTCGGTAGCCGCACTTACGCCTCGCGCTGAAATCGAAGGAGAGATGGATCAGCAACACATGGGCTTACAGGCTCGTTTGATGTCGCATGCTCTTCGTAAGATTGCGGGCATTTCAGCGAAGACTAACACTACCGTCCTTTTTATTAACCAGATCCGTCAGAAGATTGGCATCGTATTCGGTAATCCTGAAACTACCCCCGGAGGACTGGCGCTTAAATTTTATGCCTCCGTTCGTATCGAAATCCGCCGTGCCGCGCAAATTCAATCCGGAGAGAAGATTATCGGTAATCGTGTAAAGGTCAAAATAGTTAAGAATAAAGTGGCCGCCCCCTTTAGAACTTGCGAATTTGATATCTTCTATAACGAAGGCATCTCACGAGAGGCTGATGTTGTGAATACGGGTGTCCTATACAACCTTGTTTCTAAATCAGGGAGCTGGTACAACTATGGTGATCAGAAGCTTGGCCAGGGAATGGACGGTGCCCGCACCTACCTTAGGGAAAATCCCAAAGTAACTAAAGAGATCATCGCGAAGATTAAAAAGGCTGTATCAGATGGTGTGGAGCCAGTATAAACAGCTATCCACAGCTTATCAACTTCGGGGGTTGACCCCCTCTTTGCTGTTTGATATAAAGGATGTACGGTAGTTCTTTAAAGCATGGTAGCTATCTTCTCTAGCAAAAGATTCAGAACATTTTCCGTGTCTTTTGCTGGAGGGGATAGGCCATCTCTTCCTAGCCGGGGTAGGTGTCCCTAAACAAGATGCTGATACCGGGCGGGGTTCGGGGCTGGGCAGAAGTCCGTGAAAAAGCATGGCCTCCAAAAGAGGTTACTCTGCATCACTGGGGCTCTCGTCGTCCAAACTCCCGACGCGCGCGGGGAGGAGAGATTCAAACACTCAAAGGAACTGCAAAGGCCTAAAACCAATGCTGATCCTTAGAGGATGCAGAGATTCGGCAAACGTTAGATCGGAAGGTCAACGTAAGCAAAGTACGATCACCCCGGTGATCAGAAATGTTCCAGAAGCAAACGACGACGAAAGGACATCGCCGCCAGCGACTGGGATCCGTTTAACCCCAATGTGCTCTCATTAGCTGTACCGCTCGGTAACCATTCCGAATGATACACGCTGACCTGGGCTAACTGACTACTGCAAAACCCCGACCCCACGCTAAACCCGTACCTTTGTACCGTTTGTTCGTACGACATCTGCGTTCGTATGGCAGACGAAGGACCTCCTCACCGTGAGCGGGGTCTTTTCGTACGCGCACGACTCGGACGGGTTGATTTTATGGAAGAGGACTTCCTCACTGCCGACGTAGGATTCAAGCGGTGATATCCATCAACCGCGGCCTCTAGGCCAGCACAATCCTGCGCAGCCACTCCTACCTGGGGCGTTGACCGCCGTTTTCGAGCCTTAGTAACTCGCGGTCGAGTAACTAGGGCTTTTCGTTTACCTAAAACCCCCCGCTAAGCCTATTTCTTCACCGTCTGGTTGCGAGTATATGGCATGAGCGCCATATACCGGGCCAGCTTGATCGCATTAGAGATCGTGCGCTGGTGCTTGTTGCACAATCGGTTGCGCTTAGACGAGCCAATTCGGAATTCTGACGTGACAAACTTTCGCAAGAATGCGGTGTTTTTGTAGTCGATATGATTGATGTTTTCGTGGCAAAATGTACAGTACATGCGATGTTTACTCAGCGAAGCAAGCAATTTGTTTGCGACGCTGAGCTGTTAGTAAACTCAGCACCGAGCACATAATGTATGTGCTCGGTTGAGCATCTGAGGCTGTGCTCGTTTCACTGCGCTCAGACAGATGACTTAAAATGGCAGATCTTCTTCTTTGATTTTTACTTCCTGCTCGTCAACGCCCTGATGGGTCATTTCATTCTCATCAATGATGGGGATATCATCAACTGGAGCTGGCGCCGCTGGGGCTCTGTCGCTAGTTGGGGCGCTACTTTGATAGGAAGCACTGCCTTCAGTAGCGCTTCGAGGTCCGAGCTGGAGATTTTCGGCGATAATCTCGGTCATATAGCGTTTCACATTATCATTGCCGGTCCAGTTGCGAGTTTGCAAACGGCCCTCAATCATGAGCAACCCGCCGCGTCTTAAATACTGGCTGGCGATTTCTCCCAGCCGTCCCCAGGCAATAACCGTGTGGTACTCAACGGCTTCTTTTCTTTGGCCGCTCGCTTGATCATTCCAGGTTCGATTTGTCGCCATGCGAAGGGTCGTAACACTCTGGCCGCTTGGCGTAGATCGGGCTTCCGGTTCTTGAGTGAGGCGACCTATAAGGATAACTTTGTTTAGATTCATGGATATTTATTTAGATGAGTAAGTGCGAAGAAACCTGCCTGCGGCAGGCAGACAAGTATCTTACAATCCGCTAATTACGTCTTCTAACTGCTTCTCAATTTCTTTGCTGTCCTTGTGAGCGGCTGTTTCTTTTCGGACTCGTCGCTCGGACTGACTGGCAGGAAGTTTTGCGACTATTGATCGGGGATCGTCGATCTTAATGATAAGGTGTCGCATAACATGGTTATTCAAACGAAGCTGTTCATCAATATGCGCGATGCTGTCATTGTCCTCGACCGTAAAATGCGCAAAGCCAAAATAACTCATCCGTTCATTGCGAATCGGATAAGAAAGTCGGGATCGTTCCGGCTCTTTTGAGAATACGATGGTGCCGCCGGTATCGGTTACTAACTTTTCCAATTCTTCCTTCAACGGGGTGAGCTGGTCTTCTTGAACTTCAGGTTCAATATGATACGCTAGCTCATATAGCTGTTTTTCCATACAATACGTTGGTTTGCCCGCTTAAGTCGTAGCACATAAATTATGTGCTCGATTTGGGCAGGGTTTCCGCGCGCGCTTGCCCTGATTTTGTAGAAGGGTTCCGCGCGGTTATTGTTACCAGGGGATGGTAGCAGGTTCTTTTCCTCATGTCAATAAACCAGAAATTGACAAGATGAGATTAAAGGTGTATTATATGAACACGGAGGGAAATCCAATGACGCCAAGTAAGTGGCGCAAGGAAGTAATGGACGAGCGTGTCGGTATGGCGGTTCAACAGCTCTTGGATGAGCTAGACAACTGGGTCCACGCAACGGGCCGCCACGTTACCCTCTTTCTGGTCCCGTTGGCGGGCGATGAGAGGGTTGTCGTCGCTCACGACGGCAAACCTGTGGAGGACCCGCCGTCGCTGACACCCGAGCAGTACTTTGCCAACGCGATGGCGGCTCGGCGCCCGCGGTAGGTCCGGGCCGGTGGGAAACCCCTGAAAGGGAATCCCATCGGTCCGTTTTGTTTCCTGTCGTATTTGACTTACTATTAGAAGTATTGTATTATGAATACGCTGCCGGAAATAAGTCCGGCGCGACTGCTCTTTCAAAATGAGTGGTTCAAGAACTCCCTTGGTGTGCCGAACGGACGTAAGGGCTTGTCCTGAATGCCCTGAAGGGCCGTTCCGTAGCGCCACCCGTCTCGCTCGCTGAAAGGCAAGCGGACCGGAAAGGAGAAAGCCGTGAAACCATCCGAAATCAAGTGGAAAAAGTACCTTCCCATCCCCTGGGGCCGGACGAAACGCTTCTTGATGCTCACATCGGGGCTTCTGACGTACCTGCTCTGCGTTCTGGTGGCGTTGGTGACCAGCAGGTTCGAGGCGACGTCCTCAGCCAGCATGGCCAACATGGCCGGCGCGTTTGTCATTGGTATGTTCTCAGCGGCGATTGTCAACCTGATCGTTGCGGGAATGATCATTGGCAATCACGGCTGGAAGGAGTGGTACGCGATGTACCGCGCTTGCAACGTCGTCGGCTACGACGCCTTCTATCACCTGTTGAAAGACGGCACAATCAACTGCGAAGTGGGCGCTAGAAACCTTCCTTGGCCAAGGTCAATCGACGACAGCTTCAGCCGCTTGTACGCTCCGTGGATGGTCATGTTCCCGCTCAACAAGCGGCGTCCGGGGCGGATCAGCGGCTGCGTACCTGCTGTAACTTTCGAACGCTGGCAAGTAACGGTAACAGCACAGATGCTCGACGAGCCACCGAACTTCTCTATCCCGGAGTCTCTCTGGGTGCGATTAAGCGACGATTCCGGTGCTGGCCTGGAGATGAAGCTCCCGCACGCGATGAAGGTCATCGGGGAATACATCAGCAAGCAGCAGATCCAGTCGGTCCGTGGCCTCTCGGATACCATGCTGTACGACCTGGCATTGTACGAGCGCTTGATGAAGATGAACTCTGAAACGCAGGCCAAGCGTGACCGGCGGATTGGGGACATGGAGGGCAAACTCCTCAACCTGAAGGAAGAGAATGATGTTCTGGCTCGACAGAAGCAGGAGCTGGAGCGGCGAGTGGGGTATCTCTGGGAGAAGCTCTGCAACGCCCACGAGGCCATGAGACGTGCTATGCTGTACCTCGCTCACAGTAGCCGGATCGGCAACTCGCGGATGGGCCAGAAGATCCGGATGAACCTCGCCGACACTCTGTACTACCAGACGGATGAGGAGAAGAATCCCGACGCGCGTGCTCTCTACGAGGAGTACAGAAAGCCGTCTCGTCCACCCCGTGTCCGAACCACGACAACCACGACGTAGCGCAATAACGCGCTGAACCAGGCCGGTGGGAAACCCCTGAAAGGGAATCCCATCGGCTTTTTGTTTACTTACCATATTTGAGTTTTAAATGAGTTGCAAATATGATATTATCGCTGAATGAGCAATGAAGAAAGTATTGAAAAGTTCAAGACCGGGATACTAAGGATAGGTCAAATAGAGGAGATTCCCGGAGGCGGATGGGATGTCCATATTCGAGGCAATCTTATTGAGGCTAAGACCGCAGAGGATCTTTTTATCGTATACGAAGTTTTTTACCGCGGAATCTATAATTACTTATTTAAGGACAATGCTTATGTTATCGACATTGGAATGAACATAGGCATAGCCTCACTATTTTTTGCGGCGAATGATGAAGTTCAAAAAGTATATGGCTATGAACCGTTTCGGCCAACCTATGAGCGAGCCATTGAAAATTTTAATCGAAATCCGATTATTTCTTCAAAAATCGTCCCTCATAATTACGGACTTTTAGATGCGAATAAGCATTTGCAAGCTGATTACTCTGAAGAAATAAAAGGCAGCATCGGTATCCATGGGATAGATAAGACCGAGACGGCCTTTAGGGAAAATCCAACAACGATGCTTGAAACCAGGAAAGAACCGATCGTTTTAAAAAGAGCAAGTGAGGAATTGAACCCTATTGTTCAGGCGGCCAAGGAAAAGAATATAGAATTGTTTATGAAGATAGATTGCGAAGGATCAGAATATGAGATATTGGAGGATCTGGAAAGAGAATCCTTGCTTAAGGACATAGATGTTCTCGTAATGGAGTGGCACCTCAAAGGACCTAAAGATATAGAGAGTGCGCTTGCAAGATCTAATTTTAGGATATTTTCTGTTCTTCCTTACCACGAAACTACAGGAATAATTCTCGCGGTTAATAGAGGGTCCTAATTAAGTATATTATTCAGTAATGCTCTAAAAATAGCACGCGCTCTTTGAATTTTGGTCTTTGGGAGCCGATCAAATGGACTCCGCTTGAGCGGCAGATCCAGTAGTAGTGTACTCAAGAGTCGTTCGGTGAGGTTGGCCCGAATTTTGATATCCAAATCTTTGACGTATGCTCGCGGGGCATATTTTTTAAATATCGTTAGCCATGACTTAAGTTCCTTTTGCCATACGGTAAGTGGCACATCATAGGCATACAGCGTTGCGGCCCATAACCAAAGCGCAATGCCGGCCGCTTCTGGCTTTGGCACAATATTGGATTCCCAGACGAAATATTTGCCATCCGCCGTCTTTACGATGTCGGTATTAGCGAAGTGGTCAAAGAACACGCCAGTGCCCAACCGATGCGCATGTGTGAAGATGAATGAAGTCGCGCGATCCTTTTCCTGGCTCGTGATGAATCCCTTGATAACAACGCCGTAGTCCCGGCCGGCGGTGAGCGACTTATGGAGGCGCATGGTGAAATAGTCGGAGATAGCCCATTCGCCGAAGTCAAACTTTGGGAATGCCGCAACCGTGTTCCAGTAAAGTTTTGCGACCTCTTCTTTTTCGGCTTGCGTTGCCAGCGGCCAATGCTTGATAATGCGAACGCCTTGCGGCTGGCCAGGATCAGCCGATTTCTGGATGAGAAACTGGCCGCCGCGAAGCCGTCCTTTCGCTAGGATGGTCGGTACCTGGATGACTGGTTTGCCTTTAACCGCTTTCTGGTAGCGGATAAAGTTATTGGCGATGGTCAGCAGGTTCTCGTGGGGTGATACTTTGATTACGGACGGGATGCCCTTGTACTGCCCGTGCCTGATCACCGAGCGAAAGTCATTCGGGCCGATCTTCGGCATCCAGCCCGGGTTCTTCTTGTCCTCGCGGAATCCGGTCTTTTGTACTGCTTGCCGGTAGAGCTTGAGAATGTTTGTTTTGTTCATAATAGTTACTATATTATATTTTGATCTCTACCACATCGCCGTCTTTGATGATGTAGTCCCTACCGACGGTGTGCAGAAGTCCCTTTGCGCGTGCGGGGCCGTAGCCGCCGCAGTTGAGGAGATCTTGCCAGTTGATAACTTCCGCGCGGATAAACAGGCGTTCGAAATCGGTGTGAATTGCGCGGGACGCACGGGGAATGTGGTCGCCGATGTGCGCGGTCCATGCGCGGGTCTCGTCGGGGCCGGTGGTGAGAAACGATAACAGTCCGAGGGTGTGATATGCCTCGCGGATGAGCCGGTCCAAGCCTGATTCGGGCAGACCAAGCTCGACGAGGAACTGTGCCTTTTCATCATGCGGCATTTCGGACAGCTCCAGCTCCAACTTGTTGCACATGACAACGCATTCGGAGCCTTCCATCGCATCAAGGAGCGCGACATCCGGTTTCCAACCCTCGGAGAGCTGAATATCACTGACATTGATGACATAAATGAACTTCTTTGCGGTTAAGAGGCCCAGTTCACCAACCAGTACCCGCCCTTCGTCGTGCAGTTCCAGTTGGCTTATCAGTTTGCCTTCCTGCAGGGCGGTCGCGAGCTTCTGCAGATGCGGTATCTGCGCCCGTGCGTCTTTGTCGTTTTTTGCCTTATGCTCGGTGGTGGCCATCCGCTTTGAGACCGTGTCCAAATCGGCGATGATGAGCTCGGCGTTGATGATACCGATGTCGCGTACGGGGTCCACGGTTTCGTGTACATGAATGATGTCGCCGGAATCAAATGCGCGCACGACCTGCGCAATCGCATCTACTTCACGGATGTTTGCAAGGAATTTGTTACCAAGCCCCTCGCCTTGGCTCGCGCCTTTGACGAGTCCGGCGATGTCGATGAATTCGATAGTGGCGTACAGTTTTTTTGCGGACTTCGATAATTCGGTCAGCTTGTCGACGCGGTCATCGGGCACTTCAACCACGCCCACATTGGGCTCGATGGTGGTGAAAGGATAGTTCTGAATATCGACTTGTTTGTTTGTGACGGCCTTAAAAAGGGTGGATTTTCCGACATTTGGCAGTCCTACGATTCCGATTGATAATGGCATGTCACTTAATTAAATCGCAAAGTTTCCAGACATCACCGGCGCCGATAGTGAGGACGACTGAACCTTGAGAGATATTTTTTTTGATATATTCGGCGGCATCGGGAATGGTCGGCGTATACACGACCTGTGATCCATTTTTTTTAATCTCTTCAACAACAGCTTCTGTCGAAATAGTGCCGGTAACTTCGCGGGCGGAAGGATAGATATCAAGTACCAGAGTCAGGTTGGCATCGCTAAACGCTCCGCCGAATTCTTTCAGAAGCGCCTTAGTGCGCGTGAACGTGTGCGGATGAAATACTGCGACAATCTGCTTATCTTTGTATTTATTTCGCAGGGCGCGCAGGGTGACGATTATTTCCGTGGGGTGATGGCCATAGTCGTCAACAAGGATATATTTCTCGCTGGGGATAACTTCCATGCGCCGCTTCACGCCTTTAAAATCTTTAAGCGCCTGCTGGATATTTTCCAGTGAGATTCCCAGCTTCAAAGACATAATAACACTGGCGGCGGAATTGAGGATATTATGCTCTCCATAGACACTCAAGGTAATATTGATAATGTCATGATCCTTATGGCGGAGAGTATACGAATTTAAATCTTCAGAGACATTGGTAATGCGGTAATCTGCTCCCGGATCAAAACCATAGCTGACCTTGTTTCCTTCGAGTTCCTCTATAAGTGTTCGCGTGATCCGGTCATCGTAGTTGTATACGACGAATCCGCCCGTCTCGAGCGTGCGTTTCAGGAAATTCCGAAAGGTGGCAATATAGTGCGAGAGATCGGTAAAGAAATCCGGATGATCGAAATCGATATTCGTTAGAATCACATTGGCTGGCGAGTAATACTGAAATTTATTTTGGTACTCGTCAGCCTCAAAAACAAAATATTTCGGGCGTTTAACTTCTTCTCCATTAAGGGTTTCCGCCACGGTGCCGGTAAGCGTGACAGTCTCATGATTCGTTTGCATGATCGTACCGAGCATGGAGGTAGTAGTGGTTTTCCCGTGACTGCCGCAGACAGCGACCGAGGTAAGTTTCTTAGAAATCTCGCCGACCGCCTCTGGGTAAGAAATCATTGAAAGGCGCATCAGTTTTGCCTGAGAAACTTCGGGATTGCGATCATTATAGGCAGTTGAGGTGATGACTAGATCGGAATTAGCATGTTCGAGGTGCGCCGGATTGAATCCATCGTGGTATATGATTTCGTTATTTTTCAACTGAATTTCAGTAAAAAAATGTTCATTGGTATCTGAACCGGATACTTGGTAGCCAAGCTTCTTTAAAAGAACGGCGAGGGAAGACATACCGGTGCCCTTAATTCCCACCATATAGATGTTTTTGACGTTATTATCGAACATATGTACCTCTTTATAAAACTGCTATAGTATATAAGAAAACCTGATGATCGTAAACCCAGACATATTTCGAAGCTATGATATTCGCGGCATCTATAACCGTGATTTTGACGCAAGCTTTGCGGAGGAGTTTGGCAACAAAGTAGCCCTGGCGCTTCAGGCGAAGACACTTGTGATTGGTCGTGACAGGCGCGTCAGTTCCGATGCGCTCGAAAAAGCTCTAGTCCAGGGCGTTATTCTTGCGGGTGTGCGTGTGCTGGAAATTGGGGAGTGCACAACACCGTCATTTTACTATTCGGTGCACGCCAAGCAGAGTGAGGGCGGTATTATGATTACCGCTTCTCATAATCCTCAAGAATATAACGGTTTTAAAGTGGTGGGCCCTGATGGAAATATTATAGGCGGCGACCAACTGCGGATGATGTACCTGAACACCGCATCAAGTCGTGCCGGCACGGGCGCGATTGAAGCCTACGATGGGATTGGGGAATATGCAAAAACCGTTTCGCGGATCGGCGGAAGCGGCGAGAACACTTTTGTCGTGGGCGTTAATGGTCCTCGAGCTAATGAAAAGATCCTCAATAAAATAGGCGAAAAAACAGCCCTACTTATCCAGAAAAGCAATGGATCAGGCCTGGAAGTTTCATTTGACGGTGATGCCGACAGAATTTCATTTTTCGATCGCCGAAAAAAAATTGATGCCGATTTTATCGCTCTTCTCATTATTATGAGTAGAGGCTATAAAAAAATTATCCATGATTTTCGATGTTCGCGCGCGGTGCGGGAACAGTTTGAAAAACTGGGCATCACCGCGATTCCATCGAAAGTCGGCCGTCTGAATGTCTATGAGAATATGAAAAATTATGATGCTGATTTCGGGTTTGAAATCACCGGCCATTTTTATCTTAAGGATTTCAATTATCTTGAGTCGCCGGAAACCGTTCTATTGTGGGTTCGGCAGATTATTCAAAAAGAAGGCAAAAATTTGGAAGAGTTGATAAAGCCGTATGACCGGTACTTCAGATCAGGCGAACTTTCATATCCTCTGAATTCCCGCGCATTTGCGCTTATTAAGGAGCGTTACGCTGATGGCCGGATTAATAGAGATGATGGGATCCTCGTTGAATACGATGATTGGTGGTTCAATCTTCGTGCTTCGAACACCGAGCCGGTAATGAGACTAATCGTGGAAGCCCAAAATAGAGAGCTCCTGAACCGCAAGGTCCAAGAGCTCGAAGGTATGCTGCGTAACTAATCCAGATCATCGTGGGAGCGGGGAAGACGGGGACCGAAGTCTCGGTGTGTTCGAAGAAGATGGTCTTTCACGGCTTCATGTCCGAACTGGGCGGCGATCCAAGTTGAAGTTTCATCTTCCTTGCTGTCCTTGCCGTCTTTGCAGTACCGGACCGTGATCTCCTTGACGCGCGTGCCTTCACCCCGTTCCTCCTCAAACTGGCGGACGGCCTTTTCGAGGTATTCCGGGAGCTCACCGCGCGCGAATTCCTTACTTATCAATTCAGCTCTCATGCTACACCCCCATCTTTGCCTTTATGTCGGCAAGGTTTGTGCTGGCAATCATCCTAGCTTTTTCTTCCGACTTTCGCAACACATCCATGACGTACCCGGGATCTGCTTTGAGTTGCTGATATTTATCCTGTATTGGCTCGAGAAAGTTGACAACGACTTCGGCGAGGTCATTTTTGAAAGAGATGTAGGATTTACCGGCATACATAGTCTCAATTTCCCCAATCTGTTCGCCGGAAAGAAGCGAGTAGATCGTAATTAAGTTGGAAATTGCGGGCTTCCGCGCTTCATCGAAGCGGACTTCTTTTTCCGAGTCGGTGACGGCCCGCTTGATTTTACCGCGAATGGTATCGGCGTCATCTGAAAGGGCAATGCCATCATCACCCGTTTTAGACATCTTCTGGGTGGCATCCTGAAGCGACATAATGCGCGCGCCATCGGTGACTTTGGGTTTCACCGGCTCAAAAGTTTCGTCACCTGTCTGGCCAGGAAAAATGTGATTAAATTTCTTTGCGATTTCATTTGTAACATCAATATGAACAAGTTGATCTTCGCCAACAGGTACCATATTGGATTTATATACGAGGATATCCGCGGCCATAAGGACGGGGTAGGCCAAGAGCGCTAGATTATTTTGGTAGCTCTTTGCTATATTTCGAGTCAGAACAATCTCCAGCCCTTCATTCTGCACTGGTCTCGTTACTATATTGAGAGTTGCTTCTTCAACTTGTTTAACTTTTTCCTTGTAATTTGGTAGTCGGTCCAGCCAGCTTACCGGTGTGATGGTGTTGAACAGCCATGCAAGTTCAGTATGCTGGGGAACTTTGGATTGGCGGATGAGAAGCGATTTCGCGGGATCGATGCCCGCGGCGAGGAAATCAGTGACTGCGCTCATGACCTGATCTTGATATGTCTGGGGATCATACGGCGTAGTGATGCCATGGTAATCAACGACGGCGTAAATGGCCTGGTCGGCGCCGCTCTGCAGTTCAACCCAGTTCTTGATGGCGCCCAGGTAGTTACCCAGGTGCAGTTTGCCCGACGGACGGATGCCGGAGAAGATCTTAGTCATAGATAGATGATAAAGGAATTTCGCAAAAAGTTCAAAAAATCAGTAAAATCAGTCCCGTGTGTTGAGCACGGGACTGGGGTGAGACCGCAGCCACACTAGGCGGTTTTCTTTTCGGACACGGAGATCGGCTGGCTTCCCAACAGCACCGGCTCATGGCTGTCGCCGGCGAAGCCGAGAACCTGGATCTGTTCCGTGGAGAGGGTGTGGGGATCGAAGTTCACCCTCAAGCGCGGGCACATAGCCATGGTGAACCATGGACGAACAAGAGGGAACCCGCAGTTGCGTTTGATGGCTACTCCCATACCGTCGGGGCGCTTGCCCGGCACTCCGTCTGGTTGGATGTGGAATGTCAGGCCATCGTGGAGGTGGCCTTTGTCCAACCCTGGCCGCTCCAGGTAGAGCTCACCGTTGGCGCCGATCTTGAACGGGAAATGGACTCGAACATCGCCCGAACCCATAATGGAGACACAGCCCTGCTCATCTACTGCGATCTCCACCTCACCAACAACTGTCGGAATGACGACTCTCGTCTCCTTCATCGAAACTCCTCCTCATCTCAACATCAACACGAGGATACTAGATGAAATCTAATCCGTCAATGGACTTCGTGGCTTTTGCGGGAAAGTTCTAGATTATACCTCAATTAGTACCGGCAATACCATGGGTCTTCGCTCGGTTTTCTGAAACAGGAACTGGCCGATGTCGTCGCGAATCGCATCTTTGATGTACGGGATGTTCAGCGGACGAGATTTTTCATTCTCGATGATCATACGAATTTTCTTTCGGACATGAGAGAGTAATTCCTTATTCTCTTTGAGATAAATAAATCCTCGAGAAATAATATCGGGGCTTTGAACAACTTTGCCGGTCTTGGTGTTGACGAGGGCGATAATGACGAACATGCCGTCTTCAGCAAGCACCTGGCGATCGCGCAGAACGACGTTGCCGATGTCGCCGATGCCAAGGCCGTCAACCATGATGTATTCGGACGGAGCGGCTTTCTTATCGAACCACCACTGATCCTTATTCATATTGATGATCTGGCCGTTGTCGGCGATGATGATATTTTCCTCAAGCATACCTTTTTCTTTACCAAGGCCGCCGAGAGTAACCATCATTGAATACTGGCCGTGGATAGGCATGAGGAATTTCGGACGGAGTAAATCGAGGATCTGCTTTAGATCTTCCTGTCGAGCATGGCCTCCCGCGTGAATGTCCATCATTTGGTAGTGGTACACCTTAATGCCGGCCCGATAGAGCATATCTTTCAAGTATTGAACGGAGCGCTCATTACCCGGCACGACAGACGAAGAGAAGATCACCGTATCCTGTTTAGTAATACTTATGTGCCGGTGCTCTTTATTGATGATGCGCATCAATTGTGCATTCTCTTCGCCTTGGGCGCCCGTAGCGATGATCGTAAGCTTTTCGCGGGGATAATTATGAATCTGCTCCATGGAGATCTCGGTGCCTTTTTGTATCTTAATGTAACCGAGCTCTTTAGCAAACTCTACGGTCGTCTTTAAGCTGTAGCCGCCAAAGCATACTTTACGGCCGTATTTCTCGGAAAGCTGAACCAGTTGTTGGATACGGTTGATCATCGAGGAGAAGGTACCCGTAATGAGCATCCCGGTAGCTTCTTTGAAAATAAGCTCGAGGTTGTCGTAAATCGTCTGTTCCGAGATCGAGTGCCCGGTGCGTTCAGCATCGGTCGAGTCGCAAAGCAAGGCGAGCACGCCTTCGTCTCCGTACTTTTTGAGGATTTCAAAATCGACTGGCACGTCGTTAACCGGATTTGGGTCGAACTTAAAATCGGCAGTATGGATAACCGTACCGACCGGCGTGCGCACGAGCACCCCCAAATCATCGGGGATGTTGTGGTTCATGTGGAAGAATTCCACTTCGAAATGGTCGCCCATTTTGACGATATCGCCGCCCTTTACCAGCGTAATCGGCAATTGGGGCAGATTTGGAAATTCCAGATGTCGTTTCAGGGTGATTCCGCGGGTAAGTTTAGCGGTATATATATCCGGATTTCCTAAACGTTGCTGAAGGTACGGAACGGCGCCAACGTGATCCATGTGGCCGTGGGTTAGAATAAGTCCTCGGATATTCTGCGTTTTCGTTTCTAAATATTTAGTATTTGGAATAAGCCAATCGATACCGGGCATGTTTTCCTCCGGGAACTTAATGCCTGCGTCAATGACAATGATGTCATCTTTATATTCAAGCACATACATATTTTTGCCAATCTCGCCCAAACCGCCGAGGGGGATGACCTTGAGAGTATCGTCGCCGGCCTCCACATCTTTCGGCGTGCCCATCTTGCCTTCATGGATGCCGGTAGGCGGTAGGCGACGCTGGGTAGCCAGCTTGGGGCGGCGATCGTTGAACTTATTGCGGGACTTTCCGCGGCGGCGGGCGCCGCCTTGTTCACCGATTGTTGATGTAGCGGCATTGGCTGGAGCGGTTGCAGGCCCGGGCCTAGGGAGTTCCTCTTTTCGGGGAGCGTGCCGCTCGTTCGTTTGCGCCCGCGAAAAAATGGGTTCCGAAGAATTATCTTCGGCTTTCTTAATTGTTTCTTCCTTCTTAATCATTCGTGATCAACGGAACAGAGTCCCATCTCGATATTGCTGAGCAATTTCGAATCTGACGTGTCAGAAGATGATGATCTCTCCTCCGTAAATTTAGAGTGGGTTGATATATAATATAAAGTCACACGTGTGCCCTCGACAGGACTTGAACCTGTACGATCTTGCGATCACTAGCACCTGAAGCTAGCGCGTCTGCCAATTTCGCCACGAGGGCATTCATAAGCATAAGTTGCTAATTCTACAGCAGAAAGCGATTGCAGATGGTGCTTTTACGAAATGCCCTACCTTCATAAAGCGAGAGAATTAACGGTAGATGCATTATAGCGCACTCTCGGGAAAAATACAAGGCCGGTCCGTGAACCCTATTTAAAGGATCGATTTGTTTCAATATACCAATGGCCTATGTTAGAAAATCGGTCGGAAGGCATGGAAATAAGGGAAGTGCTGAAACCACGGATACTATTGGTCTGGCTGTATAGGTAATACGGGCTATACAGAAATACGGCAGGAATATCTTCGATCACAAGTTTCTGAAAATCGTCATATTTATTCATGCGCTCAAGCGAATTAATAGTTTGACGAGCCTCTTCTAGAAGCTTATCGACAGTTTTATTCTCATATAGTGCCAGGTTTAAGCCCGGATCGCGCTTTTGCGAGGAGTGCCAGAGACTAAATGGATCCGGATCGATATTGAGAATTTCTCCAAACAATAGGATTTGGTATTCGCGATCTTTGATGACTTGCTGGAGTTGGGAAATGGGTAGCGCTTCGATGGTAACTTCGACGCCGACAGCCTGCCACTGCTCTTTGAGCATGGTGGCAACTTCCGTAAGCTCGGGCCACGTTGACGTGGTGAGTTTGAGCGTGAGACGGGTATCGCGCTTCGTAAGGATGCCGTTGCTGTCGGGATTGCCCCAGCCATCAGCGGTCAATATTTGTTTTACTTTCTCAACATTGAAATTATAGGATGTGACGTTGTTATTGATATCGAGAATTTCTCCCACCATCGGCGAGTTGATGATCAATCCGTTTCCGTTGAGAATCTTATCGATAATAGTCTGCCGGTCGGTGGCGTGATTGAGAGCCAAGCGAACATTTTTATTTTCAAGGATTGCGCTCTTATCCTGATTGAAGAACGCGCCGAAGTAGCGGGGGAGCTTTAGTTCCTGGATTGTCAGTCGGTTCTTATATTTAATTTTGTCGATATTCTGTCCTGAAACGAAGCCGATATTCTGGACTTCATTGCGATTATACGCGTCGATCATCTCGTCTTCTGAATTGTAAAAATAGATGGAAATAGTTTCGATATAAGGGCGTCCGTTGTGGTAGGTGCGGTTTGCCGCGAGTTCATAAGACTCAATTCTACCGGAACGATCTTTTCTAAGTTTTTCAAATTTATAGGGCCCTGAACCGATCGGTTTTACATTGAGCTCTGAAAGCGAGAAATTGATCGGTTTTACGTACTGCCAGAGGTGCTTGGGCAGAATGCCGATCGTGAGATTATTGGAAAACTGCGCGTATTTGTTTTTTAACTTGAAGCGGACGGTGTAATCGTTGATTTTCTCTACGTCGACTCCTTGCCAGCTTACGCGCTGGGGGCTGACATAGTCAGGATTTTGAGCGGCTTGAATGGTAAAAACAATATCATCGGCGGTGAGTTTGGTGCCGTCATGCCAAAAAGCATTCTCTTTTAAGTAGACAGTATATGTGAGCCCGTCGCTTGAAATTTCCGGATGGGATTTTGCAAGATCCGGAACAAGCTTGCCCTCCTCATTGTATTTCATAAGGCCGGAGTAGATGAGACTGGTAAGATCGCGATCGGCATCGTTGGCCTGTGCCAACAGAGGGTTAATGAGCCGTGGTTCGCCGAGCACGCCTTCGCTAAAGGATCCGCCGAAGTCAGGCGTTGGCATAGTGGCCTGATAGTATGCGGCGACCGGAATTATGAGCAGTGACAGTAAGATCACCACTAAAAATCCGAAAATAATATAACGTTCTCGCTTCGAGAGAATTTTAGGAAGAAGATGAAGCTTGTCGCCAAATGTAATTTTTTTAACAAAAGCTTCCTTGAGGGTTTCTTCCGGTTTTTTCTGTTCATCGTCCGGCTTTAAGCCGAAAAAATCATCGAGTTGGTTATTGCTATCCATGACAAATATTCCTGCGTGTAAGGCAGGAGATTAAAAGATACGAATGGCGATTGAGACGCCGATGAAGAGGACAGCCAAGACTATCGTGGCGTAGAAAATGATTTTTTCCGCGCCGCGTTTTGTGCTGTATTCCATTGAACTGCCTCCGAAGGTGGCCGACAAACCTGCGCCTTTCTGCTGGAGCAGGATGGTGACGACTAAAAGAATTGCGGTCGCAATCTGGACATAGGTAAGGATATCGTTGGTAGTCATATTATGTGGTGTGGGCTGTTAGGATATTTACGGCGGAGACAATCATGGTTGCCCAAAACAACGCCATAAACGTCTCAATCGAAACAAAGTCGAAGGAAACATCAACAAGCCAAATCATGAACGCATTAATTGCTACGGTGAACAATCCGAAAGTAATGATAATAAACGGCAATGATATAAGCTTAAGCAGGGGTCGGACGAGCATGTTAAGCAGTGCCAGTACGAGTCCCGCGAGCGCATATTCTTTAATTCCTCCGCTAACTAAAAAATTAGGGACTAGCAGGGTTGCTAGGTATAAGGCTAGGGAATTTGCAATAATCCTTAGGATAATGGTCGTCATGTGAACTTGAGTATGGTAGCACGGTGAGGCTCGAATGTCGAGAGTCTCCGTGGTGCGCTCGCGAATCGTATTGTGGGTGCTTCCGACGCTCACTCGTCGTTTTTTAAGTACTTGTTAGGTCCTGTTTGCGTTCCTCAACACCCACTAATTACTAGTAAAAAACTTCCTCTTTGCGCGTGTTATTACGGCACGATGCTCAAGCGAGCCTATCATCAGAGACTCTCGACTCAATGGAGAATTTTGAGAAGCAAGAGCGATACTTCGGTGTTGCTTCGCTAACTTATTGATTGTTTTCTGTGCAATTTGCGATAGCCCCGACGTAACAGTCGGGGTCCCGACCGAAGCGTCGGGATAACTATTTAAGCAAACTTCTTTTATGTAAGGTACGGTAGTACCTTACTGCGAAGCGGTGAGCTTCGGCGTCTACGGCAAGGATGAGATTTTTTGTCGATTCAGGAAGCTCGGTGAGAGAAATGAGCTTAAATGTACCTGATACTTTTGTGGTGAGATGGTCGCCGACGTGCCTTTCGTTTTTAGTAAGCGCAACGACGCGGATATTAAGCTTATGATTATCAAGTATGGACTGTACTGCATTGAGCTGGCCTTTACCGCCATCAATAAGCATGATTTCTGGATATGGCCATTCGGAATGATTCAAGCGGCGCCCAATGACTTCGCGAAGCATGTCGGTGTCATTTCCACCACGGACTTGTCCGCCTAAGTTTTGCCCTGCAAAAGTTTGGCGGATTTTGAATTTTCGGTATGAGTTCTTGTCGGGATTGCCGTTCTCGAACGAAACCATCGAACCGGTGGCGTGGATGCCAGAGATGTTTGAGATGTCGTAACCTTCGATTCGCACTGGTATCCGTGTAAGTTTAAGAATTTTCTTGAGCTCAACCAGTGCAGAATTTCCAATGTCTAATTTCAAATTTCTAATTATTTTTGCATTCCTGAAAACTCTTTGTAGCTTCTCAATCTTATCCCTTAAAGCAATTGCTTCCTCAAATTTATGTTGCTTTCCCAATAAAACCATCTCTTTTCTCAGTTTCCGGAGCGCCGAGATACGCTCGCCGGAGAGGAGCGCTTGAATAGATTGGATGTTTCTTCGATAGTGCTGTTTAGAAATTAGAAATTCTGAATTAGAAATTATATCTGGTTGCTTTAGGCAACAGATGCCAAGGCATTTACCGATGTGGTAATTGAGACAAGGGACATTGTGCAACTGCTTGCAGGTGCAATATGGAAACAGCCTACGGAGCGATTTGAGGGTTGTTTTGAGCGCGACGCCTTCCGTAAAAGGGCCGATCAACTCTTTGATCGGTACTTTGATGCGATTACTTTTGCGCTGATGGGTAAGGAGGATTCGTGGATACTCCTCATCCGTAATTGTCACATAGAAATATTGCTTATCATCCCGCATGGCGATGTTGAATTGCGGTTGATGCTTTTTAATGAGTTGTGATTCAAGAATAAGCGCTTCAGTGTCTGATGTCGTGACCTGATAGTCGAGTTTTTTGGCAACCTCGATCATTCTTATAATTCGTGTGTCAGTATATTTCAGGTATGCTGAAACGCGGCTTTTCAAACCGGCAGCCTTTCCTATATAGAGCGGTTTTCCTTTTGAATCCTTGAAAACGTAGATTCCAGGATTTTTGGGTAAATCGCTGATTTTTGACCGCAGGTCATTTAGTTGCACAGGCAAATAGTATACTCTTGGGGCGGCTTTATTTCAATTTCATTTTACGGTAGGGTGAGAGCGATGACCGACCTTCGAAACCCTGTCCTGGCGACGCTCGCCTATTACGATGTTTTTGATTTTCCCTTGACCACCCTTGAGGTGTATCGGTATTTGATAAATCCTGCTCGAATCGAACGGCAGGCCGATGGGGTGGGTGAAATTATGGTGTCGGACGTGATTTCTACGCTTGAAGAACTTTTAAGCCAGAGCAGGATCGCCGAGAAGAACGGCTATTATATGCTTTCCGTCGAGCGTCTTCATATCTATGAGAAGCGCATTACGAAAGAAAAAATCGCGGCGCTCAAGTGGAAGAAGCTGTTGCGCATTGCGCGGTGGTTTCAAGCAGTTCCTTTTTTAAGAGCGATCCTCGTGAGCGGTTCGATGGCAATGAACAATGCTGATGAGCAGAGTGATTTCGATGTTCTTGTGATTGCCAAAAGCGGGCGCATGTATACCTGCCGCATTTTTCTCTCGGCAATTGCATCGCTGTTTCGCGCTCGTCGGCACCGCTACGATCTCGTTGCTCCTGATAAATTTTGTTTTAATCACTACATCACGGATCGCCAGCTCACGATACGGTTTGAAAGTCTCTATAATGCCCAGAGCTATATTAATTTTCGGCCGGTGTATGTGCGGGGGTATATTTTAGAAGACCTGTATCGCGAAAATGTTTGGCTTAATAAATACGTATATAATTTCCAGCCCTCCTTTTTGTATGAGCGGCGAAGCGTGAAGCCCAGTCGAGCTCTTGCAATGATGGCGCGAATGGGCGAGGTGGCGCTTGCTACGTTTCCAGGAGGGGTTCTGGAGAAAACCCTTCGCTGGTACCAACAGAAGCGGATCCGCAATAATGCGGTCACATATGCCCCCGGCGGGCGGACGATTTTTGATGATATCCAACTCGAATTCCACCCGCATTCAGCGGAGCGGTCTATCTTGGAGCGATATAATGCCGCGATCAGCCAGTTGGGAACTTTTTGGAATTATCGCGAACTTGACTCGGGATTGCGGTAAGTCTAACGTAGAGACGGTACTCTCGTATTTCGATAGGAGGAGCCATGAAGCTCACGAAGCTTTTGGGTCTGCTACTCTGTTTCGCGGCGCTGCCCTCTCTGGCGCAGGATGCAGAGGAACTCACGTTTCCGTTACTTATAGTTGTGAAAGGGACTCACTATCAAGCGGCGATTCCGCAGGGAGTGGAGGCCGCTGATTACATCGGTGGGACAATTCGCAAGAACTTGGAGCTCACCAATGCCAGCGGTACTGATGCGCGAGCCTCTCTGAAGTTTGCGGGCATGCCCCCTGTTGTTTTTCAAGGTACGTCGAAACAGGGGCGAGAGGCGTTGGAGAAGATCGTGGCGTACGGCGTGAAAAACGCCCTTCTCCCCATCGAGTATGTGAACTTTGAAACGTCCCCGATGGATGCAGTCTATATGAACGCGCCAGTCATCAAGAATATCGATGTGGGTCTCTTGCCTGGCGACAAGCTTAGGCTAACCATTGAGGCAGAACGTCCGGATGATGAACGGACGTTCTACAACGTTGCGGTAGTTCCTTTCGCGAAGGAGTACCTGGGGGCAAAGTGCTGGATTGCCGCCGGCGCGCAACTTCAGGATGCGTTCCTTCTTCGAAAACAACATGATCTTCTGGGGAGCATTACCGATTTGCGATCTGCTTACCTCGTCGTGGAAACCGATGAGGAAGTAGTTGCGGATGAGAATGCTTTGTCGGGAGGGTGGCTGGCCCCCAAATTCCAGCGTTTCAAAGTGCTCCATCATTTTGATCTGGGAGTCTACGAGCTTCCCGAGGCGGTTACGTTTCGGGTGCGGCCAAAGTCGTCTCAAGATCAATTGAAAACTGACGACCCTCCGGCGATTACGATCGCCCAGGCCCTGCTTCGGTAGGGCCTTACGTTGCTTGACATACATGGCAGGTTTGCCTAAGATACCCTTGTTAGCACTCCCTGGTCGGGATTGCTAATCTGCCTGCCCTCGGCAGGTATAAAATTCTAACCTATTTATACCATGTTAAAACCATTATCAGACCATGTGGTTATCGAGCCATTGCGTGAAGAAAAAAAGAAGGGCGGCATTATTCTGCCCGATACTATCGAAAAAGAACGCCAGGAAAAAGGGAAGGTTATAGCAGTTGGTGCGGGAAAGTTCGACAGCAACGGCAAACGGATCCCCTTGGAAGTGAAAAAAGGCGATGTGGTGATTTTTAGGAAATATGGTCCCAATGAAGTGAAGGTTGGCGAGAAAGAATATCTTATCTGTCGGGAAGAGGATATTCTGGCGATAATCAGCTAGTTTTTAAAAAACTAGACACTAAAAACTATTCATTATGGCAAAACAGATTCAATATAAAGAGGAAGCCCGCGAGGCGCTCAAGCGCGGCGTCGATAAGATTGCTAACGCTGTTAAAGTTACTCTCGGTCCAAAAGGCCGCAATGTGGTTCTCGATCGCGGTTTTGGATCACCAGTCATTACTAAAGATGGTGTGACGGTGGCGAAGGAGATCGAACTCAAAGATAGATTTGAAAATATCGGCGCGGAATTGATTAAAGAAGTCGCCTCGAAGACCAATGATGTTGCCGGTGACGGCACGACGACGGCGACAGTTCTCGCCCAGGCTATCGTGGCTGAAGGTTTTAGTGCGGTAAATTCCGGCGCCAATCCGATAGTGCTCAAGCGCGGTATGGATAAAGCCGTGCAGTGGGTGATGGATTTTTTAGATAAGAAAAAGAAAAACGTCAGCGGTTACGAAAAAATTAAGGAGGTGGCTTCGATCGCGGCGAATGATCAGGAGATCGGCGCCCTTATTGCTGATGTCTTTAAGGAAGTAGGCAAAGATGGCGTCGTGACCGTTGAAGAGTCCCAGTCATCGGAAATGACGAAGGAACTCGTAGAAGGTATGCAGTTTGATCGAGGATATATTTCTCCGTACATGATTACGAGCGCTGAACGCATGGAGGCGGTCTATAATGACGCTTTTATCCTTATCACCGATCGGAAAATCTCAGCGGTAGCAGACATTGTGCCGTTGCTGGAAAAAGTTTCTCAAGCCGGTAAGCGCGATTTAGTTATTATTGCCGAAGATATTGAAGGCGATGCTTTAGCAACGCTTGTCGTAAACAAGCTTCGCGGGAATTTCCACGCCCTTGCCATTAAAGCTCCTGGTTTTGGGGAGCGAAAGAAGGAAATGCTTGAAGATCTTGCCGTTGTGACCGGTAGTCAGGTTATTTCTGAAGAAAAAGGCATGAAACTTGATGCGGCGACGATCGATATGCTTGGCCGCGCGCATAAAATCGTGGCGACCAAGGAACATACGACGATTATCGGCGGCAAAGGCAAAAAGGTGACCATCGATAATCGGGTTGATCAGATTAAAGCGCAGATCGCCAAATCTACATCCAGCTTTGATAAAGAAAAGCTCCAGGAGCGCCTGGCCAAACTTTCAGGCGGTGTCGCCGTCATTAAGGTCGGCGCGCTTACGGAAATTGAACTTAAAGAAAAGAAATTCAGGGTTGATGACGCCGTGGCGGCAACTCGCGCCGCGCTGGAAGAAGGCATCGTGGCGGGTGGCGGCGTCGTGCTTCTTGCCGCGGCAAGAGAACTGAATCCCAAAACAGTCGGTGTGGCGGAATTTGGCGATGAAGCTAAAGGCGTTTCTATTATTAAGGCGGTTCTTGAGCGTCCTATCCGGGTCATCGCGGAAAATTCGGGTAAAGATGCCAATGAAGTCATCAGTGCCGTGATTACTGCCGGAGAGGGCATGGGCCTGAATGCGGCTACGGGCGAGTACGTCGATATGATGAAGGCGGGCATCATTGATCCGCTCAAAGTCGTGAAGACTTCGCTTGTTAATGCCGTTTCAGTCGCCTCTCTTATTCTCACTACCGAAGCTATCGTTACCGATATTCCGGAGGAAAAAGATTCCAAACCCCCGATGGGCGGTATGGGAGGCATGGGAGACTACTAATTTATCCACAGTTGTTCTAATTGATCACAAAGGTATACTGAACGACATAGTATGCTCGTCTCGATTTCACCGCAATCAAATAATCTCAAAGTTCCAATTTTAAAGCCCGCTCAAAAGCGGGCTTTAAAATTGAGATTCTCACTTCTTAATGTCTGATCAAATGAAAAACGGGACTAAATTTATTTTTGTCGCCGGTGGAGTAATGTCTGGCATCGGCAAGGGCGTGACGGTTGCTTCGACCGCCCGTATTCTTAAAAACTATGGCTTTAAGGTTACGGCGGTCAAAATCGACCCTTACCTGAACATTGATGCGGGCACGATGAATCCCACGGAGCACGGAGAAGTCTTTGTGACGAATGACGGCATGGAGACTGATCAGGACATAGGCAACTATGAACGATTTCTGAATGAAAGTTTGCCGCGAGAAAACTATATGACCGCCGGTTTAGTCTATCAATCAGTCATTAATCGAGAGCGTGGTTTGGGCTATGAAGGAAAATGTGTCCAAATCATTCCGCATGTTACGGACGAGATCAGGGATCGCATTCTCGCCGCCGCTCAACGGGCTGAAGCTGATTTTTGTTTGGTAGAAATCGGAGGCACGGTGGGGGAATATGAGAATCAGTTGTTTCTGGAAACCGGCCGCATTATGCGCCTGGAAATGCCGGGTCAAGTCCTTTTTATGCTCGTAAGCTATTTCCCGGTGCCGAGCATAATCGGCGAAATGAAAACAAAACCGACTCAGCATGCCGTACGTCTTTTAAACTACGCCGGTATCCAGGCAGATTTCATCATTGCTCGCGCATCAGCGCCGTTGGACGAAGTGCGCAAGCGCAAGGTTTCGATTTTCTGTAATATGGACGTTCGCGACGTGATTTCGGCTCCCGATATCAAATCCATCTATGAAGTGCCGATAAATTTTGAGAAAGATAATCTGGGAGTTCGGATTCTCGAGAAAGTGGGCATGGAGCCGCGGGTGAAGGACGGCAGGGAGTGGGCGGAGTTTGTTCGCACCGCTCAACTGGCCGAGGCGCCGGTAAAAGTTGGAATCGTGGGTAAATATTTCGGCACCGGAGACTTCATGCTCTCGGATTCATATCTATCGGTGATTGAAGCTATAAAGCATGCCGCATGGATCAATGGCCGCAAGCCGGAAATAACCTGGCTGAATGCCGAGAAGTACGAAAGCGACCTGGTCGTGTTGGAAGAATTGCGGCAATTCGATGGCGTTATCGTGCCCGGAGGCTTTGGCTCTCGAGGCGTGGAGGGAAAAATCAACGTAATCCGTTTTCTGCGGGAGAATAATATTCCGTTCCTTGGATTGTGCTACGGTTTACAGCTTGCCACGATCGAATTTGCCCGCAACGTTTGTGGATTGGCTGGCGCGCATACCACTGAAGTTCAGCTGGCGGCTACGCATCCCGTTATTCATACGATGGCCGACCAGGTGGCTAAGATTAAAACTGCCGATATGGGCGGCACGATGCGATTGGGCGCGTACGATTGCAAGCTCAACTCGGTATCGAAGAGCGCAAAGCTCTACGGTACCAAGTTGATCTCGGAACGTCATCGTCATCGGTATGAGATAAATAACGCCTATGTAGAAAAGCTTGAGGCAAAAGGGTTGCTTATTGCGGGCGTAAACCCGCAATTCAATCTCGTTGAGATTGTCGAACTCCCTAATCACAAATTTTTTATCGCTACGCAGTTTCATCCGGAGCTCAAGTCGCGGCCGCTAGATCCTCATCCGTTGTTCCGCGGCTTTATTGCCGCTTGTATTGCCTAGACGGGTTGACATCAGTCACCCGCGTAGTACAATACTGCTATGTCATTACCTATTATTCTCCTTATTATTGCTGGGGTTTTGGTACTCTGGTTAGTTGGTGCGTTTAATGGTTTAGTGTCGGCGCGCAACCGAGTCAAAGAAGCGTGGTCTGATATTGATGTACAATTGAAGCGTCGCTATGATCTGATCCCTAATCTCGTGGAAACCGTGAAGGGGTATGCGACGCACGAAAGGGAAGCATTAGAAAAAGTGGTCCAAGCCCGGGCTCAAGCAATGGGTGCGCACACGATAGGCGAACATGGCCAGGCGGAAAATATGCTCTCTGGCGCATTAAAAAATCTCTTTGCGCTTTCTGAAGCGTATCCCGATTTGAAAGCTTCCCAGAATTTCGTCGAACTCCAGCGCGAGCTGGCGGATACCGAAGACAAAATCCAGGCGGCCCGTCGGTTCTATAACTCGACCGTCATGACGATGAACAATAAAGTTGAGCGATTCCCCAGCAACATCATCGCCGGGACATTCAGCTTCAAGAAAGAAGAATTCTTCGAGCTTGGTTCTTCTGCAGAGCGGGAGCCCGTCAAAGTTGCATTCTAGATGAGCTTATATTCTCACCGCGATTCTAATATTCAGAAAACCTGGGCCCTCATGATCGGTTTTTTTGTGTTCGTGATCGGTTTGGGCTACCTGTTTGGGCATATCTACAATGCTCCCGGCATTTTATACGGAGCAGTGATTCTAAGCTTTGCGATGAATGTGATTGCCTATTGGTTTTCCGATAAAATCGCCTTAGCATCATCGGGAGCACAAGCTATAACTCGAGAGCAGAATGTCGGACTCTATCGTATCGTAGAAAATCTTTCGATCACTGCCGGTTTACCGATGCCGCGGCTGTATGTGATTTCGACCGCTCAAATTAATGCATTTGCGACGGGCAGGAATCCGGAGCATGCGGCGGTGGCGGTGACGGAAGGTGCGCTTGCGAAACTCGATGAAAATGAGCTTCAAGGTGTTCTCGCTCATGAGTTGTCCCATGTCGGTAATCGCGATATCTTGGTTTCTACCGTAGTTGTGGTGCTGGCCGGCGTAATTTCCATGGTGTCAAACTGGTTTCTGCGATTCGGCGGATTAACTCGTCGCAACAACGACGATAGTCGAGGGGGTGGTGGCGCGCTGGCGATTATTGCCATCGTTGCAGTTATTTTGGCGCCGATTGCCGCTTCAATAATCCGTTTGGCGATATCACGCAAGCGTGAATTTTTAGCTGATGCTTCGGGGGCGCTCCTGACGCGCTATCCCGAAGGTCTGGCGAAGGCATTGGAGAAAATTGCCAACGATCAAATGCCGATGCGCACAGCTTCGAATGCTACGGCACATCTTTTCCTGGTAAACCCCTTCAAAGGTCAATCAAAAACGAGCTGGTTTACGAAGCTTTTTATGACGCATCCGCCAATTGAGGAACGCGTGGCGGCATTGCGCGGTTTGGAACTATAATGTCAACTGATAATATTGAGATGGGTTCTGGCTTCAAAGATAAAAAAGTCCTAGTTTTCGGACTAGGACTTTTAGGTGGCGGAGTGGCAACTACGAACTGGCTACTGAAACAAGGTGCGCGTGTTACGGTCACGGATCCGTTGGGCGAAGATCGTTTGGCGGAGTCCATAAAAAAGCTTGAAGGAAATGTAGAATTTCGTCTGAATAACTCCCAGACTGAAGAAGATTATAAAAAAGCAGATGTGGTGATTATAAATCCTGCATTTCCTCCAAATAATGAATGGACGCAATTAGCAAAGAAGCTAGGAAAAGAAGTCACAAATGAGGCAATTATTTTCTATAACTTATTTCCGGGGAAGATCATCGGCGTTACTGGTACGCGAGGGAAAACGACAACAACGACATGGATACATCACTTTTTACAGACATCATTTCGAAGTACGCTCGCAGGTAATTCATCCGAGCGTCCCTTTCTGAAAGTATTGGATGAATCATCGCAGTTCGATATCGCCGCTACGGAGACCCCCTCATATCATTTAGAATATTTTAATTCCTCGGTTCGATCGGCGGATATTGCCGTGGTAACGAATATATATATCGATCATATAAATTTTCATGGAACGCGAGAAAAATACGCAGAAGCCAAGATGAATATTTTTCGTTGGCAAAAACCTGGTCAGCGGGTTGTTCTTAATTATGATAATGATTTGACGGAAAATATTATACAGAATCCTTCGCCGTCCGATCTTTGGCTCTTTTCAGCGACTCAAAAATTACCTGAAGATGTGAACGGTATTTTCTATACCAATCATAATCTCATTTTTCAGAGAGATGGCCGCACGGAGACTTTATTTTCAATAGGAAATTTTGTTAAAGAAAAAGGGGAGCATAATCTGGAGAATTTACTTGCCAGCGCTTCGGCTGCGCATTTGGCGGGAGTCCCTTGGGAGAAAATCCAATCAGCAATTTCGACATTGCCGCAAATACCATTTCGCCAGGAAATAATTTTTAAAAATGACGAACTTACGATCATTAATGATACGACTGCGACATCGCCCGATGGCGCTATTGCCGCTGTAAAGCGTTTTAGCGGACCCCATACGATTCTTATTGCTGGCGGCACCGATCGCGACCTTGATTTTACCGAATGGGGAAAAGTAATACCCCGGCATATTAAGCTAGAAAACATAATCTTGCTCTCGGGGAGTGCTACTGATAAGATGCAAGCGTCCCTGAAAGGAGGGCCGTTTGGCAAGAGCAAGGTTGCGTCACCGCATCAAACACTCGCCGATTGCCTGGCAGCAGCTCTGGCGCAGACTCAAGCGTACGGGCACTGGGTGGTACTTTTCTCGCCTGGGGCCAAATCGTTCGAGAAGTTCTCAAACGAGTTTGACCGCGGCGAGCGGTTCAACGCCTTGGTCAAGAAGGTGATGGGGAGGTAAGACCATGAGTCCGCAGGGTGAACACGTTCTACGTGATACCTACCAGCAGTTCGCTGGCCATGCGCCCGCTCCCGACATGGAGCACTGGGAGATTGTCCGTGAGCTCATGCATCGGAGATACCAAGGCAAGTTCCCCGAACTGCCGCGGGGGCAGTGGCAGGATTGCATGAGGATCATCCAGGAGGAGTTGGACCACTTGGATCCCCAGACCGCCATCATGGTGGAGGACGAGATCATCAGGAGGCCCAATGCCGTAGGCGGAACCGAGGTCATGTAGCAGTTCTTTCCGTGGGGGCTCACCGGTCGAGCCCCCAAACGTTTTTTGGAGGGTTGGCCGAGTGGTTTAAGGCGCACGCTTGGAAAGCGTGTGGGAGTAATCCCTCACAGGTTCGAATCCTGTACCCTCCGCCAGATGGGAAAATACAAGCGGCTGAACGCCGCTCCTTGACGTATCGGCTTAATTATGCTAGGATGAGCGGCAATCTGGACATAGTGTCCGGAAGCAATCAGATAGTTTCCTGAAAAGGAAGGAGTACAGAATGAGCGAACGAAACAGTCCGTTTGAGAAGCACAGCTCGCATGTCCACATCGGTGGCGAGTCGTACGGGCCGACGTTCCGTCATGGCGACTGGCGGAACGGCATCACAGTCTCGCGCCCTCGGGTGTGGGAGCCACGGCCTGATCTCATCGGGAAGACGGTCGTCCTGCACAGTTGTTTCGAGAGTGAGAAGCATGAGCGCGAGGGAAACCTGTGCTCGTGCAACCTCATCGGCAAGCCGGTGGTCATCACTGCGATCGCGCATTCGAACCGCACGTTTACGGCGTACCGCATCGCTGAGAGCGAGAAGTTGATCTATGAACGATCATTCTCCGACGAGACGCGCGGCAAGGACTGGGACGATGTTGTCGGCTACATTCTCGAGGGTCCTGACGGAATGTTCCTCGGCGCCGGGTTCGCGTGGCTGTCTGCAGAGCGACCGCTCGACGGGTATCTGCACAACGCGGGCGTCGTGCGCGATCTACTCACCGCCGAGTTCCCGAACGGACGCCCGACGAAGGCGTATCCCGCATCGAGCAAACTCGACGGAGACCAGAAGCGTATCACGGGAGATGCTGTCACTTTCGACCAGCTCACGCTGTAGCGCGACGCGCTACTCGGATAGGCCGCCAATCCTTTGAGAAAGGCGGCCTGATTTTTTTTGCGAGAATTTGCCGCCAAAGAAGAACCAGAGCACTAAAAGCTTTTGGCGCCCTGGTTCGAAAAATCTATCGAAATATGGCTTGCGGGTTTCTGTGAAGGAGGTACAATGGCGATATGGAAAATGTTGAACGCCATCAAAATGAGGGTCGCCGGGAAAATCTTCCTCCAGAACATAAAGATCTGAATCTTACCATAGGCGAAACTATCAATGTTACCTTGCCCGAAGGAAAGCAGGGTCAACTGATCTTTCTGGGGCAGTTCCCGCCGGAGGGACAGCCTATTAGAAACGAACGAGGCCAGCGTTTGCTGAAGTTTACTGACGGCAATGACGAATTTCTTATTTTTGAAGATCCGCAACGAGTTCAACCAATAGAATCTACAACAACAGAATCTATAGCTCAAAAAAAGCTTGCCGAATCTCCAAGCGGAAATTCGGATAAAACAAATGAGTTCTATCCTCCCGAAAAGATTCGCGAACTGGCCGAATCTCTTAAAGGTATTAAAATTGATTTAGAGTTTTTTGAAGAACTCCGCAAGCATTGGAAAGTCGAGGGCGTCACGCAGAATGAAAGCGGAGAACTCATGGTTATTTTGAAATCGGAAAAGACTATTCCGCTTATTCAATTCGTTGAGTACGTTAGAGAAGTTTCTGAATAATGCCGGAATCTCTGGAACAATCTGTTGAGCGGAATGAAGACCTTGATAAGAGGGGGGTTTTTCGTTGGGAGAATGGAGAGATTAAAAAAGTAACGAAAGAAGAGTATGACGAAATGAAAAAGAGCGCTCCTGTTCCGGAGGTTCCCGTGCATGTAGAGACGCCAGCTTCTGAACCAACCTCTGACAATGAGTCTCGTGAAGATTCTGATCCGACCAGGATTTTTCACGCCCCTACGCCGAAAGCATTAGACACGTATGCTCAAAAGGAAGCTGAAGCTTCTCATTTGCAGGAAATTAAAGGTCTTGCCGATGCGGCGAATGATCTTATGGCCGAAGGCGAAAAGTCGGAAGCTTCTGCCGAAACCAAAACGCCGGAAAATGCTCCAGTGCCAGAAGTTCATGTGCCCGTGGAAACGGAACCAATGAGTGCCGTAGAGCCTATGGATGCGAAAGATCGGCTTTTATCTGCTAAAAGCATCGATGCATTTATCACTATTTGCGATGAGTTGCAGGCAAAAAATGAATCCATTGAAATCAACGGCGAGCCGTACGGCGGCAACTTTGTGAAAAGAAGCCTTGAGGCGGCGCGAGACAGCATCCGCTCCGGTAAAAAACTTATTGAAGCCGCTGGCTTCATCGGACGAATACCGAAAAGCGAACTGCGCGATAAGCTGGAACAGCTTCTGAATGTTAAGGGCATTATGGAGACTGCCCGAGCCGTAGAGGAGGCTTATACACAGGCCGCCTAGATAATCTCTTTCCATTGTATTTTTTTGTGGTACAATTTTACCTAACCGTTTAGACATACTAAGGCGAGGGATTCGCTCCTTTGCTGTTCGTGCGTTTAAGTTTTCTCATGGCAGATTCCATTGAACAAATAAAATCGAAACTTGATGTCGTTGATGTCATTTCCGGTTACATTAAAGTTCAAAAATCTGGCGTAAATTTCAAGGCTCGCTGTCCGTTCCACAACGAGAAGACCCCTTCTTTTTATATTTCTCCCGAACGGCAGATTTGGCATTGTTTCGGCTGTGCCAAAGGCGGCGATATGTTCGGGTTCATCAAGGAGATCGAAAGCGTGGAATTCGGCGAGGCGTTGCGCATTCTCGCTCAACGCGCCGGCGTGCAATTAGAGCGCTATGCTCCCGAAAGCAAGAGTGAAAAAACCGAGCTGTACGAGATTACTGAAGCGGCATCGCAATTTTTTGAAAAACAGCTGACTCATTCCCAAACGGGGCAGAAGGCGCTGGAGTATTTAAAGAGCCGCGGCGTTGACGAAGCGATGGTCCGGGAATTCCGATTGGGATTTGCGCCTGATGACTGGCAGGCGCTGGGAAAATTCCTCAATGACCGCGGCCACGAAAATCCCAAAATCGTAGCGGCGGGATTGGCGGTGCCGAAGGACAATCGCCAGTATGATCGCTTCCGCTCGCGCATTACATTTCCCATTTTAGATATCAATGGCCAGGTAGTCGGTTTTACCGGCCGAGTTTTTTCCACCAAGCCCATGACGAAAGAGGAAGAGGGAGCGAAGTACATCAATACGCCCCAGACCTTGATTTATGACAAAAGTAAGGTATTATACGGACTCCACCGCGCCAAGGTAGATATTAAGACCGCTGACGCCTGCGTTCTCGTAGAAGGGAACATGGATGCGCTCATGTCCTACCAGGCTGGCGTGAGAAATGTCGTAGCCACTTCGGGGACGGCTTTGACCCCCCATCATTTGCGCCTATTACAGCGCTATACGACAAATTTGAATTTTTGTTTTGATGCTGATCAGGCGGGCGCAATTGCGACTCGCCGCGGCATTGGCCTGGCTTTGAGTCAAAGCTTCAATATCAAAGTACTGACGATTACGGATGCGGAATGCAAGGATCCGGCAGATTATGTAAAAAAATACGGCAATGGCTGGCAGGAGGTCGTATCAAAAGCCAAGCCGGTCATCGAATTCTATTTCGATAAAGCCCGCCAGAGCTTTGACCCGAGTTCCGTTGAAAGCAAAAAAGCGATCATTGCCGCCATAGCCCCATTTATTCAGCGGCTCCAAAGTCGCGTTGAACGCTCTCACTGGGTAAACCATGTGGCCAGTTACCTGCGAGTGCGGGAAGAAGATGTAAGTGCGGATATCGCCCAGATTAAAGATGATCTCGGGGTATATGAAGAGACGATCAAGCCTCAAGCCGCCGTAGCGAAGTCGATGCCGACCGTAACTATGGATATGCTTAGTGAAGCGCTACTGTCCGTGATAATGAAAAGCCCGGAGTTATTCCAGGAAGATGTAAAGCGGATCAATACGCAATTTCTTGATCCAAGCATTGCTTCCATCGTACAGCAACTGACGGCGCAAAAGGAGTTTGATATAAACAGCTTTATGAAGAATTTTAGGGAACAGAATTCCACCTATCGTTTGGAATTCGCGTATTTAAAATCACAAGAGCTTTGGAAGGATTTTCCCGATGAAGCGCTGAAAGCGGAATTCTATACGCTTCTCCACAGGATTAAGCAAAAAGCAGTCCTCGCTAAATTAGCTACGCTGGAATTGGAGATGAAAGAAGCGGAAATACGCCATGACGACGCAAAGGCGCACGCCCTTGCTACGGAGTTCATGGAACTTACGCGCCAGCTAGCCGAAATACAAAAAGTATAATGAAAAAAGTTAAGAAGAAAAAGAAGATTGTTCCAAAGAAAGCGAAAAAGACAAAGAAGCCTGCTCCAAAACGGAATTTAATCAGGCGCAAAGCCAAAGATCGTCGTAAAGTGAGGCGCGTTCCTACTGATCGCCGTAAAGAGATAATCAGCGAAAGCGGTATCATGTTCCTCGTTGAAAAGGGCAAACAGCGAGGGTTTGTAACCCAAGTGGAAATTCTTAACGCATTTCCAAATATCGAAAAAGACATCGACGGGCTGGAGGCGCTCTATGAGCGCTTTGATTCGGCGAATATCAACGTAATCGAATCCGGCCGAGTATTCGAAGATAAAGAAGTAAAAGAGCTCGAGGAGAAAAAGCGTATCGCATCGGAATTTGAAGAAACGGCAACCGACTCGGTGCAGATGTATCTCAAAGAAATCGGCAAATATCCGCTTATCACCGGCGAAGAGGAAGTAGAATTGGCAAAGAAAATCGAGCGCAATGACGAACCGGCTCGCCAAAAACTGGCATTATCCAACCTACGCCTGGTAGTTTCGATTGCCAAGAAGTATGTCGGCCGCTCGGCAAACCTTACCCTCCTCGATTTGATCCAGGAAGGCAATATCGGTCTCTTTAAAGCTGTTGAAAAATTTGATTACAAAAGAGGATATAAATTCTCGACCTACGCTACATGGTGGATACGGCAGGCGATCACCCGCGCCTTGGCTGATCAAGCGCGCACGATCCGTATTCCCGTGCACATGGTAGAAACGATCAACAAGTACCAGCAAGTTGTTCGCCGTCTCGTGCAAGAACTTGGCCGCGATCCGCTTGCCGAAGAAGTTGCTTCTGAAATGGGCCTGGAAGTCGAGAAGATTCGCTACATCATAAAGATTTCCCAGGACACCGTTTCGCTGGAAGCTCCGGTCGGCGACGGCAAGGAAGAAGACAGTTCGCTCGCTGATTTCATTCCCGACGAAGATGTCATCGCGCCGCCCGTTTCTGCCGCCCGCAAGATTCTCAAATCTTACATCAACGAAATCATCAGCGATCTCACGCCACGTGAGCAGAAGATTCTCGACATGCGCTTCGGCCTCTCCGACGGCGTGACGCACACGCTGGAGGAGGTAGGCAAAGTGTTCAGCGTTACTCGCGAGCGCATTCGTCAGATTGAAGCAAAAGCATTGGAAAAAATCAGACAGCACCAAAAGATCGACAAGCTGAAAGGCTATTAATGTGATGAATCGGATTAAAAAACTTGAGCGTGAACTGCGCCGGCTCCAGAAGCTCGTATTTTACGATGAGCTGACTGGCGTACTCAACCGCCGCGGCTTTAAAGAGGAAGCGGAAAAAGCGTTCCGCGTCGTCTATCCGTCGGCGCGTCATCAAAATCGACGAACGCCTATGCCGGTGCGCTTCTGTATTCTCTTCACGGACATTGATAATTTTAAGAAAATCAATGATACCTTCGGCCACGAGGTGGGGGATAAAGCGCTCAAACGGATTGGCGCCGCGCTCCGCAAGACGCTCCGCTCGGAAGATCTCTTTGGCCGCTGGGGCGGTGAGGAGTTTGTCATTGCATTATTGTGGGCGCGCGCGGCACAAGCCCGCATGGTTGCGGAGCGCATCCGCCGTAATATTGGACAAATCAACCTGAAAGTGAAGGCCCGCCGCGTGCCGGTCACGGCGAGCATCGGTATCGCCCTGCACAGCCGAGAAAAGAACATTTTTGAGCTCATCCAAACCGCCGACAAGGCGATGTATCGAGCCAAGAAACTCGGCAAAAATCGCGTGTTCGAGTTTGAGTAAACCCTTCCTTTTCAAGCAGATTTTGATATACTGAAGCCTGTTTCGTTGTGATATTCCGCGGTAGCTCAATGGTAGAGCGGCTCCCTGTTAAGGAGAAGGTTCCAGGTTCGAGTCCTGGCCGCGGAGCAGAATTTAACAAAATGACCCTGAAACGGGTCATTTTGTTAAATTCTGCTCCCGAATTAAAACCTTCGCAAACTTTTGAAATTATTTTACCAAATCTGATACACAAATCCAAAAAGCGAAATCTGAAATGATGCGCCCCGCCACTATTTTCCTGGGGCGAAGGAGGCGGGGCTTCGGCTTTCTTTTTTAAAAAAATCGGCGGCTAAATTCATAGATACATTATATCCTGATTTGGGATTATTCCGCAATAGGATATATCATGGAGGTACATATGAGTAGATCAGTTTACTCAAAAGACTATAAGGAAATCATAGAACGCTTGAAGAAAGCGCGTATTGAGGCCGGTTTTGCACAACAGGATGTAGCCGACAAATTAGGTAAACCGCAATCTTATATTTCAAAAATAGAGTCTGGTGAAAGACGCCTTGATGTCGCAGAAATGAAGAAGTTTGCACAAGTTTATAAAAAGCCCGCAGACTATTTTTTTAAATAAAATATGTATAAATATAAACATCCAAAACCAATTATTGTAGAGCTTACTGATGAGCTCGGTTTTCAATTGAGGCAAAAAGCGGCTGAATATATTGTCGCAAATCAAAATCGAACCGGTGCAGAACGAGGAAGTTCAGAGGAGCAAGGGTTTGGTGCGCTTGCAGAAATGGTTATACGAAATAAGTTAGGTATGCCGGAAATAAATCCCGAGGATCATCCTCTCGGATACGATCTTTTACTTCCCTCTGGGATAAAAGTTGATGTTAAGTGCCGCGGTGGTGCATTACCGTTCAAAGAGGAATATGAAAGTAGCGACGGTATCGCAAGAGAAGCAAAACATAATTTCTTTGCGAGACAAATGCATGACGAAAGACTGGACGCCGATATTTATGTTATGACTCACCTCGAAACTCCCAGCAAAAGAGAGCTTCCGGGTACGACCAGACAAAGAAAATGGATACTTTACATCTGTGGCTGGGTATCAAAAGAACGGGTAGGGAACGAGGGTGTTTATCTCCCACGCGGTTCTCTAACCGAGCAAGGACGGACATGGTTTACATATCGCGGACAAGAAATTGAATATTATAATCGAAACCTCAACGGACTGGAGACAGTCGAAGATTTATTGAGTATTGATCCACCAGATGTTGAGAAGGATAGAGCCCACAAAGGCGATCTAAATTTAACCTCCGTTGATGCAGTTAGAATCGCATATGACCTGATTGGTCGTGGCGTGCTTTCCAAAAAACATCTCGCCTTTGTTCAGAAAGAAACCGGTCTAACTAAAATCGTCAAACCCATTTTACACGCGAACCAATATTTTCATCTTCTGCATTGGCTTAAAGGAAAAGATGTACTAACTGATAGTGAAATTGAAAAAGCGCAACTAGTTCTCCAAGAGGAGCCTTACAGCGGAATCTAAAATAACTTTAGCTTGTTGCTCTCTGCCTTGTATTGAGCCTCGGCTTCTTTTATGCGTTTTTTGGAAATCTCGATATAATCCACTTCATGTTTCTTAAATAGATAAACATCTTGGTTTTTCTCAATTCCAATAAATTTTCTCCCCTCTAAAACTGCCGAGACAAGGAAGCTCCCACTACCACAAGTATTATCTAAGACAACCCCTCCTTCTTTTGTGAAGGTACGAATGAGATAGCGTCCGAGTTCCACCGGTTTTTGTGTTGGGTGATAAACTTCGCCTTCGCTCTCGGCGGTTTTGAAATAGACAACATCAGTAGGATATCTCTCGCCATTGCTTTTTACCTCAACAGTTTTGAAATCGCCGTAACTTCCGGTGAATTGATCTTTCCTAAAACCTTTGTTGTAAGGTTCACCATAAGTCATCTGAGGATTATATGCGGGCTGACTTTTATAAAAAATGCAAACATCTTCATGTTTTCGGAGCGGTTGTTTTTTGGCATTAAGAAAATTTGTTGGTTTAGATTTTACCCATGTTATTTTGTATTTAAATAAATTTTGTTTAGAAAGCATTAAGTTTGCGGTAAAAAGTCCTTGACTTGTGAGCGCAATGACTCCCTTATCTTTAATAATTCGCTCGTAATGAGCCCAGAGTTCGTTTAATGGGATAACACTATCCCAATGATTTTGTGTAGTGCCGTATGGCAGATCGCACAAAATCATATCAATAGAATTTGTGGGGATATTCTTCATTACATCCAAACAGTCTCCTTCAATAACTTTATTCTCAAAAAACTCAATTTTTTTGTTATTTTTTGCTATTTCGACTTTTGGCTCTTCCGCGCCAAAATTTTTGCGTAAATACCAAAGACAATATGTATTTACTGGCAACCCTTCTTGTTGAGCTCTTTGTTCAAGTTCGAGATATGAATCTGTGCCAAGCAAATTTCTCAATTCGTTACTTTCTAGTTTAGCAATATTTTTGTATATATCTTTGTTTCTTTCGCCAAACGCTAAAATAAATCCTTTTGCTTTAGGATTTGCTTCTTTATAATCAGGGAAATATACTGCTTTGAAAATTTGGGTACTCGCCATGCTTATATTATAGTATGATACCCGTAAATAATCTATGGTTATTTATCCACATTTTTGTTAATATGTAAGAATTATGAATTATCAAGGCGTAATAATTGAGGAAAGTTTGGAAAATAAAGACATTCTCAAAGATGTCAAAATTTTAGAGACGAAAGTTGAGGAAGTTGCGGAAGAACATAAAACTCCGTGGATAAAACAATGGACTTTGCATACTGTCGAAATCCCAGAAAATCAAGTTGCTAGTGTCGCGGAAAAATTAAGTAAAGCATTAGATTCAAAACATGACTGGTACGCTGACTTTAAAAATGATACTCATCACTACATTATTTTCCGCGACAAAGTTTTTTACATAGACCGAAAAAGTAAGGAACAATATAGTGAAGCGAAACGCTATGGTATTTCGCTCGGCATACCAGAATATCAAGTTGATTTTGCTCCCGACGATAAAATCTGGGAAAGATAATTTATGGACAAAAAATTAGAAGCAACAATCAAAGCAGTCACAGAAAAATTTGATCCAATATCAATTTTTCTGTATGGCTCGCGAGCGCGAACCGATTCTTTGAGTTGGAGCGATTATGAGGTTGGTGTGCTTTATAAGCGAGATAAGAAAATATCTCGCTCTGAGCTCAAAGAAATAAATCCATACAAAGATGTGGTTTTATATCCCTTTGAATATGAGGACTTTCTCGTTTACAAAATTGATACTCCCTTCCCCGAAAATATTTACTTTCGTGAACTAATTGAAGCGGGTAAAACACTTTATGGCGAGAAAGTCATTGAAAATTTAGAACCACCGAAAATCACCACTTTGGATTTATTACAACGAATCAGGTTTGATACGGGGTTCGCGCTCGCAGCCATTTTATCAAAACGAAATGGAGATGAAATTACCGCCGCAACAGAGTTTCCAAAATCATGCTTGTTTGGCGTGCGCTGTCTAATAATTCTTGATACAAAAAATTTTCCACTTACTTATGACGATATATACGAGCAATCAAAGAAACTTGATTTAGGCGAATATCGAGAAGTGGTTGACCACGCTTTTGCAGTACGAAAGGGTGAGAAAATTGATGAAAATTTTTTGTATCGGAATGTTTCGTTATTGAACAAGGTTATCAAAAACCGCATACTTGAGTCATTACGAAAGGATGGAGACAAGATTTTAATATAATAGCCGCCGATTTTTTCAAAAAAGAAAGCCGAAGCCCCGCCTCCTTCGCCCCAGGAAAATAGTGGCGGGGCGCATCATTTCAGATTTCGCTTTTTGGATTTGTGTATCAGATTTGGTAAAATAATTTCAAAAGTTTGCGAAGGTTTTAATTCGGGAGCCAAGGTCTGGTGTTCAAAGCGACCTGGCCGTATCCAGTCGCAAATCAAAAAGCCCAGAGAATATCTGGGCTTTTTGATTTCTTAGTTTGGCTACGAAAACTTACTTTCGTCCGATTTCGGCCGACTGGCGACAGGGTAATTCTCTTTGCTATTAAACTTGATATATTCAATGCCTTTAATAGTCACTTTATTCAACCCATTATATTCTATCCCTTTTTCATTAAATGATTCTTTAACATATGCGATAGTGATATGGGGCTTGAAAGGCTTTTGATCTTCTTCATAATGCGGCATTTTAAGAAACTCATCGTGAATGCGTTGTAACAGACCTTTATCATCATTCACGATGAAATATAATATCTTACATTTTATCTGGGGCACAGGAAATGCTTTTACACCTACTATTTCTAGCTCTGAGAGTGATAAGGTCTTAATAAGCTCCTCTATTTCTTTTTTATTTATTAACTCGTCATTAAGCCCAAAGAATAATGTTAAATGAGCGTCATCTATTACATTTCCTCCTTCCTTTTTTCCGTTTACCTCAGACCAGAATAGATTCTCTTCGGGAATGGCCTTTATTGACCAGTCAGCCAGAGCTTTTACGGCTTCAGGTGAAATTGTGACTGCTACGTATCCTTTTACTTGTTCTTTTATCATAGAAAATACATCTAAGAAACGAGCAAAACTTGTTCGGTGTCATCCGAATCTTTCTTTGTGAAGGTCACATGGCGACCTTGTTCATTTATCAATACTCGATCTATATATTCCGGGTAGTTATTCGTTAATATTTTTTCAATAATACCTGGATTTTCAATCAATTTCAGCCCGGCTTTTTGCGCTAAATCGATAAGATATCGATTTGATTGAGAAATTGTAGCCCAAACAGAATAGTTGTTTTGACAAAGATCACGGACTAAATTGACGATGCTATCAGCATTGGTAGATGCAATGGCATATATTCTCTCGCCACTTATCAAGCAGCAGGAAATCACCTCGTTTTGATTATTAATTTCATAAACGACTGAATTTATTTTGTCATTAAAAAGCTTATCTAAATCCAACCGTCTGCCATAACTTTTCTTTGCCAAATTGATAATATTCTGTCTGATGTCGCTATCAAGAGATTCTATTGCTACGGATTTATATTTTTCAGATGTTTCCAGCACTGGCTTTTGAGACTTGATACTGTCAAAAATACCTTTGGTGTCATAGCCGTCGAATAAATTCAGAACTTCTCGAGAGTTAAGATTATTACAAATTTTCTGAAGTTCAGGGAGTTCTGATGGATTGTTTGCGAAATAATCTATTACTGGGGTGATGCTTGATTTAATTACTTCCCATGTTTCTTTGGGTGCAACCAAATCTGGCATTCGTGAGATTTGCTTCAGAGCTGATATTATTTTCCACGAATCTTTTCTGGCTTCGTCTGGAGAACAGAATATTAACTTTTTATTGATGGCATCACTCAGCATTTCTAAATTTAGTAGTTTCTGATTTCCCAAATCAAAAGCACAACAGTTCATTGTTATATCTCCGAGGGAGATAAGAGTGTCTGTGTCGAGTTGGTCTACAAGTCCAACTTGCATCCTTCTACCCCTCATCATCATATTTATTATATTACCCCCGGAGTTAAAGGAATATTTATCTTCCTCAAATTCTTGTCTGTCACCTTCAATAAATCCATTTCGGTGCAAGTTTGGAATAACTTGCTCGTGGGGCATCCTTGTCATCAGATCAAAATCAGAATTAACCAGATTCTTTCCTAAAGCCAAATCACGAACGAAACCACCTATTAAAAAGGTCTCCCTTCCAAACATATCGGTTATTTCTTGTATCGGCAAAATTTCAATGAGTTGCCTTTCAATAGATAAGACTTTCTCATTTGATTCTGTCGCTTGTGATCGCTCGGTACTTTCCATTCGTTGATTGATTGATAATTTTTTGTAAGCATATCATAATAAATTGAATGAAACAAAAGAATCTAAAGACAAAAACAGTAACATACGAAAGGCTAATTAGCCTTCCGTTTAAGGTTCGCAGGGCTCTAAAGTGGGTAATAAAAATTCTAAGAGATCAAAAAGTGCCCTACCAAATTTCTGGTGGATTATGCGCCAGATTTTATGGTGCAACGCGACGCATAAATGATATCGATATAGACATCAGAAAAATTGATTTTCCTTGCCTTCAAGCGATAATACTGCCATATGTAATTTTCGGCCCAGACCAATATATCGATAAAAAATGGAACGTGTTTATCATGATTTTGAAATACCAAGATCAACTCATTGAATTCACAAGCGGAGACTTCTCAGAAATCTCCAATACCGATCGAACCAAATGGTTAGTTTTTCGATACGATTTACAAGATGTAAATATCATTCCCTGGGAAGGCACAACAATCAATCTAATGAGGCCTGAGAAGATTTTGAGATATAAGAAGCATTTAGACGGGAAAAAGCAGAAAGAGGACATCAAAGCAATAAAACATTTCATTTCTCTCACTCGTAAACGATAAAAGCCTGGCCGGACGACTTGCTCATAACATAAATCATGCTACCTTGATTATACATGGATTCCGCATTTCACGCCTTAATGAAAAGGCAACCGGCACTGCGAAGGAAAGCTGTTTTGGCTCTTGGAAAGAAGAGCTTCGGAAAATCTTTCCTGTTGCTTTGTGAGGTTTTAAAACAAGATCCATCGCCAGTGATTAGACACGAAGCTGCGTTTATTTTGGGCGCAACAAAAAAACAAGGTAGCGGTACCAATCTTAATAAATTCAATATTGACCGACAAATCTGATATTGTTCGTCATGAATCGATTGAAGCACTTGGTGATCTTGGAATTAAATCAAGAGAAATCACCGATCTTCTTAAGGATCTGTGCAATGATAATAACCCATTTATCAAAGACACTGCTGAGATAGCATTAGCGACTCTTAAACTCTGAATTCTTCCTCAGGGGAACCTCGCAGGATTAGTCCGACAGGTTACCCATTACGAACTGCCGTGATATAATTTTAATATGGAAAATAATTTTATTCCAAAAACTTATTTAGGAAAATGGTCAGTAGGGCTGGATGCCTTCTTCTTGGTGATAATTTTTATTTCCATTATGCTTGTTAAGGTATTTAAAGTACTTTCGTTTAATAATCATTGGTGGGATGTAACTGTTCCAATTTTAGCCCTTGTAACCGTCACTGCTTTTATTTTAGGGATAATAGCCATAATAAAAAAAGAACGTTCTGCGCTTGTTTATATATCGGTCATTATAGGTCTGCTGGCTATTCTTTTCATTCCTTTGCATAGTTTATTTATAAATGATTAATTGCGTCGGGGAGCAGATTGACAAAATGTCACAAAGGTGACATTTTGTTATTGTTCAAACAAAGGAGGAACGATGAAGCCAACCGGGCCGCATCAATACACGGAAGAAACCGGAAAAGATGTCAACGGTCGTTACATGATCGTTTGCAGGGATTGCGAAACCTGCGCCCATGCATATTCGGTGCTCGAGGCCTATGACGACTTGGCTCTGACCGCGTGCAAGACTGACTGCCAGAACTGTAAGAGCCTGCGTCACAGCTACGATGGTAAGCCCGCAGTACCGATCGGAGGAACCTGTAACGCCATCCTTCACGTCTGTCCGAATGACGGGAACAGGTGGTGGCAATCCAACACACACTTTCATCTCTGGAATCAGGTTACCAGTTCCAGGGAGTGGGAGGGACTCGAAGAGGGACTACGCAATCCGAGCGACAGACGGGCTCTCGATTGATAACTTCCAAAAGCACACGTCTATACCTTCAACTAGCCCGCGTGACGAACCCTCGGTTCTCCGCGGGTTTCGTCTTTTTTATCAAAATAAAGTTATAAAGATGGACGGGGTGGTTGGGCCACCCCGTCCGACGTCCGACGGAGACTAGATCTTCCGGATCTGTACTGGGAGGGTGGCGTAGACCAGGGACATGCTACTCCACCTTGGGTTTTGGAAAGCGACCCAAGCGACCCTGCCCCCATCGCTCCTTCGCGCGTAGTGTGTGAACTGCCCCTGCGTTCCCTTGGGGATCCGCGGGCCGAAGTCAGGGTGCGGCCTACGCATGGACAGATCAGTCGTTGTGCAGATCTGATCTCCAGGCTTGAGCTGTTGCAACACGGTACCTCCTTTGTGCTATTAGGAAGATACCATTGAGTATAGATTATTTAAGTGAATATGAACATTCTCGGCAAAACTCTCCGCGGGTTGTTATAACGTTAGCCAATGTCATTCAGAAGTGATATACTCGCAAAGCATTCATTAATCTAATTATCATGGCTAAAAGACGTGGAGCACTCGGGAGCAGAAAAGGAGGACGCAAGTCTCACAAAACCAAAAAACGGCTTGCAATTAAATGGGCCATGTTGGCGGCAAGAGCTGCTAAAAAATCTAGGTAAATAGTTGCGGCACACCTATCTTAAAATCACTTCGAAAGGACGAGGGCGATTTTTATAGTTGAATCCATAATTTTTGCCGAATTATTCCAGTCGGCCGCCGCTTTTTTTAGCGTCTCGAATGAATAAATCATACCGTTGCCCTCTTCGGTGCCCGGATCGTTGATGATAAAACCGGAAGAGCTATAGCCCCTGACGACAATCATGTGATAGGTCGGCCCCGATTCGGCATAGGTTGGATTTCCTAATAGTCGCGCATTGATTGGCAAAAGGATAACATGATTCTTAACTAATTCTTTTTTTAAATCCGCTTCGGTGTAATCTCTAATTTGTCGAACAGTTATGCCAAATGTCCCTTCGGCCATTCGAGAGGTGGCATAGGCGCCCGTGTCAGCATTATAACCAATATTAGCTTCTTCCCAGCGCTTTAACGAGTTTATATATTCTTGGGCAATCGCGGCCGGTAACTTATCGTCCCTGTTTCCATTTAAGTAGGCATTGGCCATAGTGATACTTGCCTCTTCGCAGTCTTCATTCCGGTCCCATTTCCCCGTCGGGGCTTGGTCGGTAAAAGGCACAGCCAGAAGGAGTTCTTCCGGTAACGATTTTTTGCTAGTTACGATCAGCGCGCCAATGATGCCCAGGCCCAATAGAACGGCAACATATTTGTAATTTGAAAAAATATTCAGCATTATTTTGAGACGACAATCATGAGAGATTTACTCTCGTCGATTGTACCTGTGGCATGATCCCAATCAGCCGGAGCGTTCTTAAGAGTTGTAAATGAATATCGATAATTCTCTCCATTTTTTGTGCCGGGGTCATTGGTGATGAGTTGCGTGGCGGTGTAGCCCCGAACGACGAGCATGTGATAGATTGGCCCCGGTTGACGGTAATAAGGATTGCCAATTTTCCGTCCGTTCACGGGGAGGATTACCAATTTATTTGCGTTTAGCGCGTCTTTGATATCCTTTTCAGTATAGTTACTCACGACAGTTGCTTTGAGATGATAGAACAGCCGTATCATCTCCGCTGTTTCCGCAGTGGTGGTATCCAGCGAATAGCCAAAACGCGCTTGCTCCCAGTTGGTCAAAGCGGTTAATTGATTCTCAACCTCTCCAGCTGGAATCTTTGTTCGCGTATCGCCAGAAAAGTAGGCCGCCACCATAATCGCGCTGGCTTCTTCGCAGGCTTCATTGTGAAGTTGGTCCCAGTTTCCAGTTGGCGCTTGAGGCGTGAATGGCACCTTGAGCGAAAGTGTACTAGGAGTTGTTGACGTCGCGGAGGGCTTTGGCGAAGAAGAAGTCCCGGGCTTTGTGGAAGGCGCAGGTGTTTTAGTGTAGCCCGGAATATTAAGGGACTGTCTTTTATATAAAACAACCCCGCCGATTACGGCGGTAACGAGAAGTAAGGTAACAACGATACTTGATTTTTTCATCGTCTAACCAGTATAGACTGAATCATTAAATAATTAAAGTTTATCGAAATGCGGGCCGGATGAATATGAAACTTCTTTGGCAATGTTTCGTAAACGCCAAGGCATAAATACCAAAAGCAACAAGAGTTCCACAGCGCTGGCCAGAAAGAAAGCAAACGGCAGGGCAACTATGTCCAGTTGAGGCACTAAATAGAGAGCTGTTGAGGTTGAAATCGCAAAACCAATAATACTAAATACGACTGGAATAGCCGTGTTTTTGGTGGCATAAAATGCACGAGCCATCAGTTGGACCAGTGATTCAGTCGGGATGGCCAGGGTAAATATCCCAAGAGCGAGGGCGGTGCGCACAATGCTTGCTTGATTAAAAGCGCCGCCGCTAAACACTAATCGTATTAACGGTTCGCGTATGAGAAATATAATCCCTGCGGCCGCCACACTGCCTCCCAATATAATCCAAAAAGACATTTTTAAAATCTTTTTGAATTGTTCCAGGGAATGATTAGTAATCGCTTGAGCCAGAAGGGGGAATGTGGTTGTGGCCACGGTAATTCCGATAAGACTCACGGGCACACTCTCAAAGTTACGGGCAAAACTCATAATGGCGACGGAGCCTGGTTCTAACCGCGAAGCAATAATAGTAAAAGCCCAAAACGTGGCTAACTCCACGGGATGGCCGAACATTTTGGGAATCATAAGCGAGATGGTCTTACGAAACTCGGGTGTAGACGGATGAAAACTTAATTTCAATTTAAAGCCCGAACGGATTACGTCAATAAGACGCACCAAAAGATGCAGTAATGCCCCGATAATAGTGCCCAACGCCACGCCAACCATGCCAAAATGAGGAACCAGAAAAACAGTGCCCACAATAATGCCAAAATTATACAGCACCGGTGACAATCCGTAATAGAGGAATTTTCGTTTTGCCACAAGGATTGCGCCGAGGGTATTTGAAACGCCGAATATAATCGGAGAGAGTGCGAGATATCGTAACAGTTGAGCTACAAGAAGTTGATCATGAGGTTGAAATCCCGGAGCGACCCAGACGCTTATGGTGTTGGCAAAAAGCATTATTGCTCCGGCCATCAGAACCATCACGCCCATCGCTCCGGTCATCATCGTATTGATATATTCGGTTGCGCGTTTGTTATCTGATTTTAACAGCTCGGTCAAGATGGGAACAAAGGCGGCGGCGATGCCGCTGGCAATAAGGATGTTGAATAATAAATCCGGCAGTAAGAAGGCGGCATTATAAGCATCGAGCGCTCGCGACGCGCCAAAAGTCGTTGCAAATATCCGATCGCGAAATAAGCCTGCCCCATAAGACAGAAAAGTCGTGACTCCCAAGATAATACTGCCTGCCGGAATGAATCTCAAAAACTTTTTCATAAGCCAAGTTCAGTATAGCAACATTCTGACCCATTGAAACCCCTCTGAATCTTGATATAATTAGCCTGAACTTCGATGCGGAGCCAGTGCAAAACTTCTCTGATTTATGTCAAACTATCATGTTACTCCTGACCGTGAAAAAGGTTGGGCAATCAAAAAAGAGGGAGCTTCTAAAACTAGCGGATTCTCATCCACTCAAGAAGGAGCTGAAAAAACAGCTAAGCAGTTTACTTCTGAAAGCGGTGGTGGAGAAGTGGTTATTCATGGGCGCGATGGTAAGATAATAGATAAAGACACCGTACGTCCCGCCCACGACCCATTCCCTCCTCGAGATCGAAAGCATTGATACTAAGAGTATAAAGACAGATTGCCAAAATAGCGCGGATGCGCTATTTTGGTCTGCGGAGGTGGACCGTGAGTTCTGAAGTTTTGAAGGTGTTCGAGATGTCCGAGGCGCAAGAACAATACGTGCAAACAGCCCTGACCGGCCATTATGTCAGTTCCCCGAACGTAGGGGTTCACATAGAGAAAATGGACAGGGATAGATGTATGGTTTGGGGACACAGCACGTCCATCATGGAAAGCGGTCCGCCGGTAGTGGTGCTCCTTTCAGAGGACAGCACACCGCAAAAGGCGAAGGTTCATCCTGATGCGGGGAGTAAATTTGAGGCGGCTGCGAGACGTCTCATCCGGGACGGCGTGGAATTCTACACCGTTTTGCGTCCGGGCTGGGCCTTGCCCGCGCTCCGATGGACGCTTGAATATCGTTAGTTCGGCAGTTATGTGTTCAGGAGGGAAGGTAAGGGAGCGTGTGTTGGAGAGATGACGTTGTAATGTCCCGCGTCTGTATCAGTTGCGGCCAGAATTACTGTGGCGATCTAGGGCATGAAAACTGTCCCGAATTTCCAAGGAGGACGCAGATGTCCCAGGAAGTCAAGGTACCCCAGGCGCTTTCTGAAGGAGAGTTCGTGTCGGGTCAAATCACAGTGGTCTATGCTGCCACCCGCAACCAGGACTTGACCGAGGGGAAGGGCAGAACGATCGACCACTCGTATTACCTCACGGGGCATGCTGCTAGGATCGCAACCAGCGGCATCGATGTCATGGGGTCAGATGGCAAGGTCGAGCCCCGGCTCGCTCTCCATCTGTCGGATGGGAGATTCGCTCTGTCTCCCGTGCTCATCACGATCTCCGAGGATCCCGAGGCCGAGGCAAAGCTCCGCGAACAAGCTCTCAAGAAGCTCACGCCCGCGGAGCGAGCAGCTCTGCTGGGAGGAAAGGAGTAGGAGCTATAGCCCCACACCCACAGAAGGCCCCAATCCTTCGTCTGGTGTGGGGTCTTCTGTTTTTAGGACGACTAACATAGGGTTGACATATATCATAAGAGTGTGGTATTATTGATTTAGGTCTCCAAAATTGAGGAGGTGTTGCATGAGCGCAGAGCTGTTTGGAATGCTCTCGGGAGGGCTGGTCGTCATCAGCATCATCCCGTACAGCATTCGGACGTACCAGGGCAAGATCCACCCGAATCTGACGAGTTGGTCGCTCTGGACCGTCATCGGCCTGGCACTCCTGCTTACCTACAAGAGCTCGGGCGCTGAGGCGAACGTCTGGCCTGCCATGTTCGGGTTCACTAATCCGCTGCTGGTTACCATCCTGGCGGCGCGGCGGATGGGAGAGTGGGCAAAACTCAACAAGGTTGAAGTAGCGTGTATGGTGTTCGGCCTTATGGCACTGGTACTCTGGCTGATCGTGCACCAGGATAGGGGACTCGTGCAGTACGCCCTCTACCTGGCGATCATTGCTGATGCCTGTGCCGCGATTCCAACCATTGTCTTTGTCTGGACACAACCGGACGGGGATCGGCCGTTCGCCTGGGGGCTCTTCGCCGTCGGCTACGGCCTTGCGTTCTTTGCCATCACTGAACACACGTTTGCTAACTATGTCCTTCCGGCGTACATGACCGTGGGATCGTTCAGCGTAACCGTCCCGCTGGCCCTGTACCGCATGCGGCAGAAAGTTCCGCTTCGGGAGTGGGCGTAGAAGTCCTTACTCCATACCGATGGTCCCCGCAAAAGAGGTCTTCAATCCTCATTCGTCGGGGACCTCTTTTCATACAACCGCATAATATCTCGTGCTTCTTCTCTCGAGTGCCTTCTCGTAGAATATATTTAGCGAAATAGTAATTTGGGTTTATCTTTGCTATTATACAATTAAATTAACATGACAGAATCACAAATTGTAGGACTTATTCTTTTGGTAATCGGCGGGTTAAATGTCGTCAGACCTGAATTGTTACTGCGTTTCCAAACATGGTCACAAAGAGTGATAATGGGCGCAAAATACGAGCCAGGCCAGCGTACCTATAAAGTTATTAGGATTATCGGAGTGATTTTTATGATCCTTGGCCTGCTTGCTATAACGGAAATTCTGAAATAATTATCAAATAATAATGGAGGATATTAAATTTGCGAATATTACTGTCTTCATTCTGTTTTTCGGAATTGCTTTAATTGAGGCTATCCAAAAGCACAACTGGTTAGAGGCCGTACTTTTTATGGCGCTGGGAGTATTGTCTCTACGGGCCGATTTTCATAAGAAATAAAAAGATAGTTCCAGCCCCAGAGAGATGAAAAAAGGTTAGGTCCCCTTTTCTCTTGTGTTGCCGTTTTTGTTGATAACTAATATATGTTCCATATGCTATTATTAAGAGTATATGAAACACTCACACATATTAGTCATGGCGTTCGGCGGGCTGGTGATCGGATCACTGATGTCATTGGTCGGGTTCGATATTAGAGATATTTTGGCCAAAGGGCCGGATCAGTTCGGCTACAACTACGGCGCGCGTCTCTTTGAGGGTGTGGCTGACGGTGTGGATAAGAATCTTGACGGTACTGTCTGGGGCGACTCGCTGTATGGAAAAGATCGCCTAGTCATGAAGTGGTCCAAGGATTGGGATAATGCCCGTTTCAATGGGAAAAATTGGACATGTGATGCCTGGACGACGAACGAGTGGAACGGGAAAGTGCCTGGCGGAAGCGGCGAAACGTGGCACTATAAAATAGTTTGGGTTGGCCCGCAGCTTCAACAAAGCTCTTGTTGGGCGCCCGGCGGATATTCTATCTGGGGCGAGTTTGAGGTAATTATGTCCCAAGGCACCGTTGCCAACAAGCATTTTTGGGATGCTCATGCCGTACCCACGGGGTTTTAGTCCGATTTATTTTGGAAAAACTTTAGCCGGTTCGGGACTACTTCGCGGAGTTAGTCGGAATCCAGAGGGATGTGTGGTATACTAGTTTCATGATGGGATATTACGGAAATTGGTCAATGATGGGCTGGGACACCGGAATCTTTAGTGTCTTCTGTTTCATCACGTGGCTCGCCTGGACCGGCGTTGGCATCTTGGCCTGCGTTTGGCTCTGGAAGCAGATAAAAAAGTAATCCGAGTGACTAGTTCTTGTTCGCGTAAACTTTTTTAATATGTTAGTCTTGGCTACAGATAACTAATATTATAGGTGTTCTCTTAGCTGTGTCGGTTATTACCGATATCGCAATAAGAATGCTTGTTTTAGTGAGATATGTATAAATCTAAAAAAACAACGGTTGTCATGATAGTCGCCGTTCTTATATTCGGTGTAGCCATTGGCTTTTCCATGGCCCGAAATACTGCGACGACGGCATTAGCAGATGATGATAACGGTTCAAAAGTTGACCGGGAGGATCTTGAAGAAATATATCAGGCCGCGTTCGGACGATCACCGGATGACGAAGGAGAAAGGTTCCATCTTGGCAAAGACCTGAAACAAGTTCTTCGCGATATCAATAACTCCGATGAGCGCAGATACTACGCGGCCCTTTTCAAGTCGGTAAAAGCGTATGAACAGGCGGTCCGCGCACCGGGAACAGTAAGCGACGCAGACAAGCAGATTTTTCTTAACAACATAAATTCAGCGCTCGCGACGCTGATTGCGTGGGTTGAAACATTGCCGGAACAGAATATCTGCAAGGGAGTAGTTGGAGCAGAGGAAGCCCGCCAAGCGATTCAAGCAGCTTTCGATAGGATGAGCCCGGCAGCTCAAGCGGTTGCTAAGCGTGGCATCTTCAAAGCGCTCGATTCTATTGGCGGACCGAAAGATCAGCATCTTCCGTCACTGCGATGTCTACTGACTCCGACTCCATCAGTATCTCCGACGCCATCTCCGTCAGCATCTCCATCTCCAACACCTACCACATAAATATTGGAGCAGTAACCGCCGACCCCGCCCTCTAAGCTCATGAACATGGCACCAATGCTGTGAATTGCGGGCCTAGAGGGCGGGGCTGGCTTTGGCTTTATCTACACACCAGAAAAAGATAATCTCTTACACTTTGCTTGTGACAGGCGAGGAAGAGTATAATATAAGCATGGATACTCTAACTATTTTGTATGTGTTCTCGGGGATAGGTATAGCGGATACTTTGTATTTGTTGTATCACAAAATAATGGGAACGGACGTTGCTTGCCCGTTCTTCCCGAAGGAATGGTGTCGAAAAGTCCAGTATAGCCCCAGGAGTAAGACGTTCGGAATTCCCAATTCTTTAGCAGGATTATTGATGTATGCGGGAATCTTTATCCTCACATGGTTCTATGCGGCCGGCTCAATTGCTTTATGGCCGATTCAGCTTATCGTCACCGTTGGTTTTCTGTTCTCGATGTATTTTACGTATGTGCAGGCGTTTGTGCTCAGGGCATTCTGCACTTGGTGCGTAGTCTCCGCTCTAAATTTTACGATTATGGTGTTGGCGGTTTGGTTGAGATAGGTTCTAGGCTTTCTTCTGATCGGCGATTTTGTTGAGGATTTTTTGAACTAAAGAGATCGCTTCCGGATCGTGGATGGAAAGCATCGTGGCATTTTTATTGAGCTTCTTAAGTTTAGCGAGCTGTTTTTTGGCGGCTGCCGCATCGGCGAGATCCGTTTTGCTCAAAAAGAGGTACTCCTGCTTTTTGAGCATTGATTTATTATATGTCCCAAGCTCATTGCGGATGGCTTTGTAGTCGGTCACCGGGTCCGCTGATTCGGCTGAAACGAGATGAAAGAGAACTTTTGTCCGCTCAACGTGGCGGAGAAATTTGATGCCGAGGCCCTTGCCTTCCGATGCCCCCTCGATAAGGCCGGGAATATCGGCCAGGATAAGATCATAATAGACGCCCAAGTGCGGTTCAAGCGTGGTAAACGGATAATTCGCCACCTTGCTGTTGGCGCGCGTGAGTTCATTGATGAGGCTGGACTTACCGGCATTGGGAAGACCAATGAGTCCGACATCGGCAATCATTTTAAGCTCCAGGCGAATGTTAAATATTTCTCCCGGAAGGCCTTTTTGGAATTTAGTGGGCGAGGTGTGCTCCGGGCCGCGAAAGTGAAAATTTCCTTTGCCTCCTCGGCCGCCCTTGGCAACCAAAAACCGCTCGTCGATCTGGACGATTTCATGATCAGAACCGACGGTGAGATTATGAACGACAGTTCCGACCGGTACGCGAATGGTGAGATCTTCTCCGTCGGCGCCGTCATTTAATTGGTGTCGCCCGCGCTGGCCGCCTTCAGCTTTAAAAACTTTCTGGTTTCGAAGGCTGTTGAGTGCGCCCAAATCCGATACGCCGATGAGATAGACACTTCCGCCCAAACCGCCACTGCCGCCGGAAGGTCCCAGCGTCATCTTGTTCTTATTAAAGGAAACGATACCATCGCCTCCCTTGCCCGCCTCAATTTTAATTGTTATTTCATCTACCAGCATAATGGACGGCTACTATAGCATACGTACGGAAATAAGACGAGAACCTTTCATGATTATCCGGTTGGACATTTAGTATGACGGCGGTATAATGGCTGTGCAGAATGTAACTTCATACTCTCATCCTCGCATGAAAATCGTATCTTTTGAAGCTAACAACCAGACGAAAGAAATTTTTAGCGCGTCATTTACAGGACACGATGTGGCGTACGTTGGCGGGCCGCTTAACGAAGACTCGATTAGTCACGCCGAAGACGCCGAAATTATTACAATATTCGTCAGCTCTTCAGTTACGGCGCCGGTGATTAAACGTCTGGCAAAAGCGCGACTCATCGTCACACTCTCAACGGGGTATGATCACATTGATGTGGCAGCGGCGGCGACGCAAGGAATCGCCGTTGCCTCGGTTCCCGGGTACGGATCTCAAGCCGTCGCCGAGCATACGTTTGCTCTGCTACTCTCATTATCGCGGCGTGTGTTTGACGCGTACCATCAAATTCGAGAGGAGGGGGATTTTTCCATTGAGCGTTTGCAGGGATTTGATCTCGCCGGCAAGACGCTCGGCATCATCGGCACCGGCCGGATCGGCAAAAAAGTGGCGCAAATCGCAAATGGGTTCGATATGAAGATCATTGCGTTTGATCCAAAGCCGGACGCATCGCTTAGCGAGCGTTTTGGGGTTGCGTACGTTGATCTTCCTGAACTTTTTAAGGCGGCTGATATCATTTCAGCGCACGTGCCCCTTATGCCTGAAACTCACCATCTCATAAATGATCAGGCATTTGCGCTCATGAAGCACGGTGTATGCATCGTGAACACCGCGCGCGGAGAAATAATCGATACTGCCGCTCTTCTTTCCGGACTGAAGAGCGGAAAAGTTGCCGGCGCCGCGCTCGACGTACTGGAGGGCGAACGCGAGCTTCATGAGGAAGCCGAACTTATAACGGGTCAGAAAAAGATCAATGATCTCAAGATCATCCTCCGTGACCACATCCTCATTGATTTACCGAATGTAATCATAACCCCGCACATCGCATTCCATTCCCGCGAAGCCGACCTGGAACGGATTTCGACCGGCGCCGAAATTATTCATGCGTTTATAGAGGGGAAATCAATACAAACAGTTTCCGCATAACTTATGATCACCACTCCTTCCCGATGGATTAAAAATGCAGACGATCTTGGAACCACGCCAGAGCGTCAAGATATGCTGAAAATTCTCGAAGCCGGTTATGATTCAATTGAAACTACCCAAGTTGTTCGCACCAATGTGCATGTCGAGGGGACTGCGTTGCGGATAGCGGGCCATCAATTTGATCTCGGCAGGTTTAAATCTATTTCCATTATCGGGTTTGGCAAGGGAGCCGCTACGGCTGTCCATACTTTAACCGAAATTCTTCGAGACAAAGTAACTCGTGGAGTGGTGATCGACAAGGTGGCTATTGAGTCTGACCGGATATTAAGCTACAAGGGCACGCATCCCATCCCGTCTTCCTCAAACGTATCAGCAAGCGCTATGATCATGGAAGTTGCCACCGAACTTACAGCGGAAGATCTTGTGCTTGTTGTGATATGCGGCGGCGGATCATCGCTCCTGTGCTGGCCCGAAAGCGAATGCGGGCAAAGCCAGCGTCTCTATGAAGCATTTTTGAAGGTTGGCGCTACAATTCATGAAGTAAATCTTGTTCGCAAGCATATCTCTACGGTTAAGGGCGGGGGATTGGCGAAGCTCCTGTATCCGGCAACTGTTGTCGGCCTTGTGTTCTCGGATATTGTCGGTGATCGTCCGGAGGAAGTGGCATCCGGCCCGACATACTATGACTCATCTACAGTTGAGGATGCGAAGCGCATCCTGGATGGGTATGGAATACTTGAAGAGTTTACGCTGGTGGAAACGGTTAAAGATAAGAAATATTTTGAGAACGTGACAAACATCGTTCTGATTTCAAGCGCGCATGCTCTTGAGGCGATGGCTAGGACTGCTCAACGCCTCGGCTACAAGTCCGATATCGTGCAGGAGCCACTCTACGCAAGCGCTGACGATGCCCTAAACGCGCTTCAAACACGGTCAACGGATAAGAGTGTCGTGCTGGCCGGCGGGGAGATTATCGTGAAGGTTACTAACTTGAGCGGAAACGGCGGACGGTGCCAGTACCTTGCGCTTCACGCGCTCCCAAAACTCTACGATAGCCAGGTTTTTGCCGCCGTAGCATCTGACGGCAACGATAACAGCGATATTGCGGGAGCCGTTGTCGACACCGAAACCGATCGGAAAATTGTGCACTATCATTTAGAAGGGCATGATAAGCTGTTGAATGCGTATGATATTATTTCCAGGACAAATGATTATGTAATGACGGGTCCGACTGAAGCAAACGTCTCTGACTGGTATGTATTATTAACTCCTTATATCCGTGCCAAATAACATTACTTCAATAAAAGCAGAGCAGATTACCGATTCGCGGGGAAACCCAACGCTCTCCGTTGCGGTTTTAGTCGGTCCGGCGCAAGGGTCGTTTTCTGTTCCGTCAGGAAGCAGTACCGGCTCGCATGAAGCAGTTGAACTCCGTGATCCGGGCGCCAAAACGGTCAACGCGGCCATTGCTAATGTGCGCGAGATAATTGCTCCGGCGCTTATCGGTATGAATGCCACGGATCAGGCCGCGATAGATCAAATAATGCTTGAGCTCGACGGCACTCCGCAAAAATCCCGATTGGGCGGAAATGCCATGATCGGTGTTAGTATTGCCGTTGCCAAAGCCGCCGCCGCGGCGCAAGGAGTCGAGCCCTACCAGCACTTGCGGACGCTTCGCGTCATGGAACCTTCTCGTCGCGTGCCGCGCCTATTTATGAATGTTATAAACGGCGGGAAGCATGCGGCAACCGGACTTGCATTTCAGGAGTACCACATTATTCCAGAAACTGATAATGTTGCTGAAGCGATTCAAATTGGTTCGAAATTCATGGATGCGCTCGACGTGTACGCAAACCGGCGCTTTCCCGGCGCGTATGCCGTGGGCGATGAGGGTGGCCTTGCTCTTCCTCTCGAAGATGTTGCCGAGCCGTTACGTATGATGCGCGACATTGCCCGTTCCGAAACTATCAATACGACGCGCTTCGGCTTGGATGTGGCGGCGAGCTCATTTTGGACGGATGAACGCTATGTGTGCGGCGGCAGTAAACTTACTGCCGATGAATTTTTAAAACTGCTTACTAGTTTAGCTTCAGAGTATAATCTTCTCAATATCGAAGATCCGTTCCACGAGGAAGCGTTTGAAAGTTTTGCCGCGCTCCGCAAGACGCCTAACGCGCCGCTAATCGTCGGAGACGACTTGACCGTTACAAATTCTGCGCGCCTAGAAGAGGCAGTCAAGCAAGAAAGTATCAGCGGGGTAATCATTAAGCCAAATCAGGTGGGCACGCTCACCGAAACAATCGATACCATGGAATATGCCCGCAAAAACGGAATTCACTGCATCGTAAGCCACCGAAGCGGCGAGACAATGGATGATTTTATCGCTGACCTTGCCTTCGCATTCGGTGCGTACGGCTTAAAAACGGGCGTACCGCGTCAACCGGAGCGTATCGCAAAGTTAAAGCGGCTTCAGCGTATCAGTGCACAATAATATTTTATATGGCAACTCGAGCACAAATAATTGCAACTGTAGGTCCGATAAGCGGTACGCGATCAGCTCTCGATGTGTTGGTGCGAAAACAAATGGATGTTGTGCGGCTCAACTTTTCGTGGGGGACGTATGATGAGCATCGGGCGTATATTGAGAATACTCGCGCCGCCGCGGAATCGGCAGGAAGAAAAATTCCGATTATTCAAGACCTGTCCGGGCCGCGAATGCAGGGAGAACATGGCCATTCATTTGATCCGGGCGCGACGCCGGTGGCAGGCGTGCTTACGGAGAAAGATCTTAACGATCTCGAGTTCGGAATTTCTCAAAAAGTTGATTATGTGGCGCTTTCCTACGTCGGTCAGGCCTCGGATATCGAGGTGCTTCGGCAGAAAATCAGGGAATTGGGCGGTTCCGCAAAAATTATAGCCAAGATTGAGCGGCCGGAAGCTCTAGCCGCTTTAGACGGCATTATTGGAGCAAGCGACGCGATTATGATAGCTCGAGGAGACTTGGGCCAGAATATTCCCGTTGAGCAAGTGCCGTTCGTTGAGCGGGATATTATTCTGAAGTGCAAAGCCGCGCGAAAACCGGTAATCACCGCAACCCAGATGATGTTTTCGATGACCGAGAATCCATATCCCACTCGCGCCGAAGTTACGGATGTCGCGTATGCAATCGTTCTCGGCAGTGACGCGGTCATGCTGTCTGAAGAAACCGCTCGCGGCAAACATCCATTTGAAACGGTGGAGATGATGGATCGCATCATCGCGGAGGCAGAAAAGCACGTGTTCGATTTTGAAATCAACCAGCTCTAGTAAATAAGGAAAAGTTTAGAATAGGAACCTAACTTCTTTTCAAGCCGTGGCTTTTAAGCATAGTGGTTTGACATGTGAAAAAATTATAAGTATAATGAACACTAGCCTTAGTTCCTTTCACATTTCCCGGTAACATGTTGTACCTAGCATAAAGGAGTTCCGATGCGCACACTTTGCCTAGCCTTGGTTTTCGTGATCTCGTCGTGGAGTGCGGCTTTTGCCGAAACTGCACGAATCCAGGCGCAATCCGCGAACTTGCGGGTTGCACCCACGCTCCAGAGTGCCGTCGTCGTCACTCTGGCGAGGGGAACCTTACTGGAGGTCATTGAGTGGAGCGGATCTCGTTTCACGTGGGCGCGAGTGGCTGTGCCTGATCGGGCCATCGAAGGATACATCTACGGCGCGCTTGTCGAATCAGTTCAGGAGAAAAACAAGACGCCCAATCCGGCTGAATCGGAAGTTACGGTTGCGCAGGACAAGGGATCCACGGGGTCATCGACGCCAGCCAGCCCCCGAAACTTGCGCCTTTCCGGCTATGAAACGGCTCTCCCTGCCTATACTGATTCAGTGGGGGAACGCGCCGCCTGGAGTTACAAGTTGCAGGACGCCAAGCGAAAGAAAAAGCGGGGCACGACCTTTCTGATCACCGGTGGAGGACTGATAGCGGTTGGTCTCCTGACCAAGGCCACTCAAGGAGATTACCAACGCATGACTTTGGGTTTCGTATCTGACGTCACCCTCTTCGTGGGCGGTGGTGTCGCCATGGGTGGCTATGGCATCTTGGCACGATCGAAAGCTGGTCATGAAATTACGGCGCTGGAAGCGGAAGGCAGGCAAAATGGATTTGCGGGCTTGACGCCTCCGAGCGGAGTTCGTCTAGCGTTCCGAGTTAGTTTTTAGGTTTACCCATGCAACCGACCATCGTGTTCCTCGTTGCTGTCACAAGCGTCTTAGTAGCGGATAGGGGGCCCACCGTTCCTGGTTGGGTTAATCCAGCGATCGAATTGGGCTCATCTCGGTCAGTGGCGCCGATTCCCTTAGGAAAGCTGGGCTTCGCGCCGCTCCGAGTGTTGCTTCGCTTTAGGGAAGTCAAACACGACGAAGGCTTCGCCTATCTCACCACACCGTTCTTGCGCGTCGCCATCGCCGCCTCGGAAGCGCGCCGCAACATGCTGCTGTTCACGGCAAAGGACGTAACATCCGATATGCTTCGTCCGGTTGCCCGAGTGTATGTTCCGGTGTATGGGCAGCAGAGTTTGGTAACCGGTTACCAAACCGGGGCCCAAAAACATCCATCCCACATCGTGATCCGTCCCCTTGGCGCCAGTGAACCAACCGACGCCATTCAGCCGCTCTCGCTCAAGCCGTTCGACGCCTCGACGCTACCCTTGTCGTTTTTGTCTAAAATGGGCCAGGGTATCGTGGCAGACTTTCCCTTGGGAGCTGTGCGTGCTGGCCATGAGTTCTACATTGTGCTTCTGCGCACGGACTCCAACACCGGGTCAGCCGAGCCCAAGATCATCCGCATCCCCATCACCAGAGACATCCTTGACCAGGCAGGTTGCGGCCAGACGTGCGGACCATAAGGACCGCGGGAAGCCGGCAAGCCGGAGGACGCAGTACCTCCGGCCTTTTTTTATTTCCTGAAAATACTTAGTAATTTTTTCATGCGGTTTTTGAGAGAGAGGGGGAGATGTGATATAATAACTGAATATGAAGAAGACACTCCTTATACTTCTGGCGCTTGCGGTTATTGGTGGCGGGTTGTGGGCGTGGAGCATATATCGACAGCCGAAAATCACTGCCGAGGAATTTGCGGGAACAATTCAAAGCGTGGAGGGCAATACGCTTTTGGTGAAGGGTGCGTATCTCTCCCTGGAACATCCGGAGTTGAGTCGTCCCGATCAACAGCAAAATGTGCAGATCATAATTACCGCTGATACCCGACTTATCTACACCACCTACTATCGCCCAACACCTGAAGAGATTGCAAAAAATCCGGGTCCGTATATCGTGCGGGACTTGAAGCACGAACAAAAAAATGGCGCTCTTGCAGACCTTGTTCCCGGAAGGGAGATTCAGGTGTTCGCCGAGGCGAATATTTATCAGAAAAAGCAATTTACCGCCCAACGTATCGAGTATCTCGATATCACTTCCCGGTAGTTGAATAGCGACCGCGTGTCGCCGCTTTAGCGGTGGCGCAAGGTGACAAAATACCGCAGGCAGTAGCCTGAATGTGCGGAATGCCATGATATTCTGCGCATGACTCATTAAAAAACGTAAAGAAACTTAAGCTTGAATCGAAATTAAATTTGGAAGACTGAAAAAGGGAGCTAACCCATTTCTCAAACTCCTAAGGTTATTTAATTTATTAAAGGGCATGGAGAAAGAAAAATTTGAGAGTATTGGACAAGCAAGGATTGACGACATAGAAAAAGCGCATTTTGTGGCTGCGTTTGAGCAACTCGAACGTAGTAAGGCGGATGCCTACGAACAGTATCTTCAAAAGCCGGAAGCATCTCTCATGAAAGATCGTTTTACGTTTTCTATGTGGGAATCCTGGAAGTTGAGCCCCGCAGATGTACAGAAATACGGAGAGGTGACCGTTGAACAAATGGGGGCTCTTTATGATATAGATAAAAAAGTCGAACAGCTTGAAGATAAAGGAGAGCGGCTTAAATTGGTCGGGGAGATGATACTTGGTCTAACAGTTTCAACACTCAATTTGATGCGTCTTGTTGGTTTTGATACTCCGCGCTTCTATTTAAATAAGATGAAAAATACTTCTTGGTGGTTTGGAAACGAGGATACACGAATGTCCTGGACGAGAGCAAAAAACAGCATGTACCGCGTGGCCGTGAGCCGAGAAGCGCTGAAAAGAATTAATAAACGCGCGCCGGAAGGAGAATCAATTCAATGGGATTTTGACCAAAAGACACGCGAGATTTTGGAAGAAGGTGAGCAATATCAGATTCCAGAGATTCGGTCATACCCGAAATCAGAGAAGTACGAGGGAAACGTATCTTCCGGCGAACGAGAGGATGGAGAGGTGGTATTGGAGGGAGTTTTTGAGTGGGTCGCGAAGCAATATGATGCATATCTCAAAAATGAAGGAGAATCTAGAGGATCGTTTGAGCATTTTTTCCAAGAATTCAAGAGAAATAATGTTACTCCGGAGGATATTCGTAAGGAAAAAGATAAAACCGTGTTGTGGCTGGATGCTTTTTCTGAATGGCGGGCAAGAATAGAGCAGTCCAGCCAGGGGGAGCTAGAGGAAGAGGAAAGCCTGAATTTTTATAAGTTTTTAATGGAGATTCTTTCTGATGAACCGTCTGACCGATTGGATAAGGTACGAGCCCTTATCGCACCGGTTATTAAGCTTTATTTACTATTGAAACGAAAGGTTGCCAGTGGTATGGAAGAACCGCAAGGCGCTCCTGCCTGATATGTTCCAAACCCTGGAAGATGATACGATTACTGTGTAAGGTAGAGAAACAATGTTCCCGCCCGCATGTTTCGCAGGCAGATAAAGGGTATTTGGACTAGATAGCTCTTTCCCATTTGCTATGCCATCCTATGTCTCATGTCCTACGCTCTTAGAACCAGGATAAAAAAAGAAATCGTTGCAGAATTTGTGCCGCCGATGAGGCGGTCAAATAAAGTCGTTATACTTTGCGGCGGCATGCCGGGATATCCCGCCAGAAAGGAGTTGATGTTTTTTCTTGCCGAAAAGAGCTTTTGGGTATTCTCGCCGCGCTATCGTGGAAGCTGGGAGAGCGACGGGTCATTTTTGAAAAAATCGCCCCACCTGGATGTCATTGACGTCATGAATTCGCTTTCCTCTGGGTTCACCGATCTCTGGAATAACAAGAAATATAAGATCAAGGATCCCAAAATATATCTCATCGGCTCCAGTTTTGGCGGTCCGGCGGCAATTTTAGCCTCAAAGGATACGAGGGTGAAAAAAATAATTGCCCTTTCGCCGGTGGTAGATTGGAGAGTGAAAAGTAAGCTTGAACCGCTTGATTGGCTGGGTAAATTCACGAGAACAGCTTTTGGCAACGGTTATCGCTTTAGGCAGAAAGATTGGGACAAATTAAAAGATGGAAAGTTTTACAACCCCGCTTCTGAATTAGGAAAACTTGATAAAGATAAAATCTACATCATTCATGCCAAAGACGATGAGGTGGTTCCCATTAAACCGGTAATAAAATTTGCCAAAGCACTTGGCTGTAAGATCACCGTGCTCAAAAAGGGCGGACATTTATCAAGCTCAAACTTGCTTAGGGCCGCTTTTTGGAAAAGAGTACGAAGCTTTTTTATTATTCACTGATGCATTCTCTAACGATGATTGCGTAGTCAGCAATTCATCGGACGAGACCGGCGGCCACAGGAGCATCATGTTACCTTCGACAGTGCGTGAAAGATAGAATATATCTGGTGGATGGAGGAATAAAAACCTTATTAATGGATACCAAACGCTTCCAGCGCACAAAAGAGGACTTTGCCTGTGAGCACTGCGGGCAAGAAGTGAAGGGGAATGGTTACACCAACCACTGTCCCGAATGTCTGTGGAGCAAGCACGTTGATGTTAACCCAGGCGACCGCCAAGCGACATGTCAGGGGCTCATGGAGCCCGTGGGCGTGGAGCTCAAGGGAGGAGAATACACCATTCTCCATCGTTGTGTCTCATGCGGTTTTGAGAAGCGGAATAAGATGGTGAAGGACGACAACTTCGAAGCAATCCTTGAAGTTTATCATAACCATAAATCATAAGAAGAAGGAATGAAAACAGCTGACGCAACGAGGAAATAAAAGGGATCTGACCATTTTTTTGTTTCCCACAATCCGTTTCATACTTACGATAGCTTTAGAATTTTCTGAAAGTGATCAACGTAAAAAACAGGAATATCAAGATCGATGTGCTGTTCTAAGAGGTATTTGTTAATTACTGCAACGTCTATCATGTTTTTATCCTTATCAAAGAGAACCGAATGGCCGAGAATAATTGCCTTAGGCCTGGAAGCCAAGTTAAGTTTTATTGCCTCAAGAAAGTACCCAACATCCTTTGGTTCTTCGCCTGGGATATAGTGATGCTCAAAGAACAAGACCCTGTTAGACATATCTATCTTGGCACCCGCAAGCATAATGGCAGAAATAAAAGAATGGCCGCCAATAATTCTCTCATCTTCCAGCGTGAGGGAGGTCGTGCCCCGAAGAATCTGGCCATTATAATTTTGAAGTTTCCGATTTTGTAAAAAATCAAGGACAAATTGTCTTTGTTCCGCTGTGGGAAAATAGTCTTTTATTTGTTTAAGGCCTGGGCCGTAATAGCAGGTGACTCCTAGAGGTATGGCCCTAAATGCGAAATGCGTAAAATCACTCTGTCCTAGAAACGATTTGTGAGAATGCCGTACAAGATCCCAGTCAATTTTATTGAGAAATTGTATTAGCTCACTTCCGCCCTGAATAAACCAAACTAGGTCTACCGAATCATCGCCGAGTGCTTCGTGAAAGCCGTTGAGGAGGTCTTCAAAATTTTCTCTTCCAGAGAAATAATCAACATAGTCAATATTATTCTCCTCAAGAAATTCTAAAGAGGCCTGGTAATACGGTGTTTTAGAGAAGTCCTGTATCTTCGATAAATTTACAAGGGCTATTTTCATGTCTTCATTTTACCAACTTATTAGACAGTTTAGGAAAAAGCTTGTTCACAATCTGTTGATATTTTATATCAAGAACCCCTGGAAATGGGGTCTTTTTACCACACATTGAGTATTGTCATCTCTCTGTCTTTCCCAGAGGGTATTTGAAATTTTGTGCTATCTCCTTTTTTCTTTCCAATTAAAACCATAGCAAGTGGAGCGCGTGATGTAAGTACGGCAATGCATCGTTTTTCGTTTTTAACGTTAATACCACCGCCTTCTGGAAGGACGAAATAAAAACTTTGTTTATCTCCAGACTCTTGAACTTCAACCACGGAACCGATTTGAACCACTTCGGATTGCTGAAGCTGACTTTCCGGTAGATTTCCTAATGCGCTAATAGCCCGTTCCTTTTCCACGAGTGAGTTTCTAATATTATCCGCGAGAGTATGCATTTGCGATTTTGTAGTGTCACTATGAGATTGCATTGCGCCAGGCGCTTCAGCGGCAGCCCGAAGAGTTGATTTTAGATTAATTTCAACTTGTGATCTCTCGGTTTCAAGCTCTCTGATAATTTCAGCAATCAATAATTTTTTATTCATAATTACTTCTAACTTTCTTTATCTTACAGCACTTTCATATCTAGTGATACTCTTGTCATGCTCTATCAAATATGGCATAATAGAACTAACTTATATCTTGAGGAAGGAGTAAGCCTTGTTAGCACTAGACTGGCAGAATTTCGATCAAGAGAAGAGGCGTATCACAATGCAGGGAGAATAAGAAATTATTATGTTTGATCATCTTAATCAAGAAGTAAGTAAAAAACTTTCTGAATGGCTTCGAGAAAAAGAGAAGCTGGTTATTGGCATTGATGGATATAGTGCCTCCGGTAAGACGATGCTTTTGAGGTCTCTTGCTGAGTCTAATCCCGATGTACTGCCAGTTTATATGGACGACTTCATTAGGCTCTCCTCGGAGCGAGTTAGGCTTATGACTGAAGTCGAAGACCGCTCAAGAGTGTTCGAGACTCAATGGTATCGATATGATAAGTTGGAAGAGTTAATCAGGAAATTCAAGGAAGAAGGACAGGGCATGTATGAGGTGGATGTCTATGATTATGATAAGAACGCATTTGGGCCGCCTCATCAATTTGATCTTTCAAAAAAGATTCTCATCTTGGAAGGCATTTTTCTTTTCCATCCCGAGCTTTCTATTAGTAAAATGTGGGACAAGAAGATATATCTTGATACTCACCTTGAACAAGCTGATGCAAGAAGGGAACAGCGTGAGCGTGAACGTTGGGGCGACAAGTATGTTCCGGAAACCCATCCTGATTCTTTCCTAGTTCCTTATAAAGTCGCGTACCGCAGGTATTTAGATCTCTATAAGCCGCAAGATCAAGCTGATCTTGTGCTTCGGTCGGGTTAATAAAAAATGAAAAAGAGCTGGCTTAGTTCTTTTTCATTTACTCTTAAAACGCTGAGATTTGTTGAGATTGCTCCTGCGGGAAAGGCGTTTTTTGTTAGAAAATTGAATACGGCCTCCTATTTGTATACAATTCGGCCATGGAAAGGAGCCTAGTATCGCAGGACAGAGAAAAGGAATTAGGTCCCTTTTCTTCTCACCGTGAAAGGCGGACAATAGCTTCATTGTCCGCCTTTTGCTGTGCACAATTTATCAACTGTTCTCTTTGAAACCCCTGAAACAGGCCCTCTTTTTATCCACTTTTTGGGTATAAAAGAGAGGATTCAGCGGTTATACCTCTATGATAGATTCTTTTAATGTATCTATCCGGCACAAAACCTTGACAAAGACCCACAATTTAATTACTATTCATAATTAACAGGGCAGAATGGTTTTGCTCTGCAAAAGCACCTTTACATACATAATAGAAACCAGCGGGAAGGAGGAGTTAGTCATGGCGGCCAAACTCAGTGCGCCTGTAGACGTGCAAATTGAGTTGACGCAGGCTTGCAACTGGCGATGCCGCCATTGTTACAACTATTGGCGCTCGCCTGGGGCAACAACCAGATCTAGTCAACACCTTTCCTGCAACGATCTTGTTCGCGTCGTGCAGGAACTGACTACGAATCGAGTTCCGTCGATCACGATCACTGGTGGCGAACCGTTTTCACGACGCAGAGAAGTTTTTATGCTACTGGAGACGGTTGAGAAGGCGGGCATCCACGCATCAATTAACACAAATCTTAGTCTCGTAAGTAAAGAAGATGTCGAGAAACTTGCCAACGAACACGGTAGCGTATCGATTCTCTTCTCGCTTTTGTCGGCTGATGCGGCAGAACACGAACGTCTGGCGGGCGCTCCGATTGGCACCCATGCACGGGTAATGGAACGCGCCGCCCTTGCAATTCGGCGTGGGCTTCCGGTAAGTCTCAACATGGTCCTCATGCGTGAAAACCTTCACGCCATAGAGGATACAGCGCGTCTTGCCAAGAGCCTTGGTGTTCAGGCTTTTTGCGCAACGAAGGCTCTACCCAATGCCCATGCGCCTGATGCCGCATTTCTACTGTCGGCAGAAGAGGTGCGTTGGTCTCTTGTCGAACTCATGAGACTCGAGCGGCTACTCAATATGCCCGTTGACATTTTGGGCTGCTACCCGAGGTGCCTCTTTGTGGACACCGATGCCTACCAGCGTTTCTCACATCGTACCTGCGTAGCTGGCTACACGACAGTCACCGTCGGCACTGATGGAAATGTCAGGGCATGTTCCCACATGGAAGCGAGCTACGGGAACATCTTCCACGAGCCGCTAGCCACTATCTGGCAGAAGATGGCAGGTTGGCGCGATGGTGAGTTTGTTCCCAATGAGTGTCATAACTGTCCAGTCGTTGCTACTTGCAGAGGAGGCTGTCGAGTCAACACGCTCACGCCTGGCTTGCGAAATATGGATTTCTACGCCGATCCACGGCGCCTGAACAGTCAACCACGGGAACGCCTAATTTCGCGTTTGCCCAAGGAAACCGACAACATTCCAGCAAAGGTTGTAGTGTGTCCGCAGGTAAGGTTTCGCAACGAGCCGTTTGGAGCGTTGGCTTATAGGACTAACCCTCTGGCCATCATCCTGGTAAACCACGGTGCCGCATCCTTCCTCAAGACCGCGGTGGAGGAAAAGAGGGAATTCAGTTTCCTCTCTTTCCTTGAACAATCGGGCGCAAAAACTGAAACGGAGCGGCGAAGCGTAGAGTGCCTGTATCAGAAACTGATTCGGAGGGGCTTCCTCATGACGTCCACTGACCACGAAGGGGGGTGATAATCGTGCCGAAGGACATTCGCGGCGAATCGGACAACCAAGACAAGCAACATGAAGTGTTCGCCGAAGTCTCATTGTTCGACGCAGAGATGGCCGGTAGCGACCAGAGCGCCGACTGTGGTTGCTTCAGCTGTGATGGAAATCCGTGCAACAAGTGACCATCTGACGTATGTTTCCCACAACGCTGGGGAGGGGACTAACCGCACTCCCCTCCCTTTTTAATTTATAAACTGTTTTTTGAACTCGGCTATGAATGGTTCGAATTTCTCGCCGAAATACAACGGGATGCTTTTTATAGAAAAACGCGTTGAGCGGCTACTGCGTATCGCTGTGATAAACTTTTCCCACCCGTACCGCCGTACAGAAAACATAACGAGCAACCCGGCGATACTATAACCATTATGTTCTGCGGCAAACTTCCAAGATACACGCTTAAAAGGTATGTCTTTTTGTGCAATTTTTTTCCAATCTACAATTACTATCGAGGGCTTGAAAATCTGGGCGGCGATATATACTGATATTCCCTCTTTTAACCAATCAGGTAAATTTGGATTCAATATGTTTGTATAAAGATGTGTTATTTCATGCAGAAGTATCTGGCGGTAACTTCCCGCTTGTTTCGCTATTAATTTCTCTTTGTTGCTGAATACATAAATACTAGAAGTATTCTTTGGGGGCACGTAAGCAACAAGCCAATCCGGTGCCAGCTTTTTATGGATTGCTTTTAAAAAGGAGAGTCGATTTCGAAAAACGTACACTTCAATAAAAGGAGGTGAGACGGAAAATAATTTATTTAATTTCCGTATACTCGAATGAGTGTTTCTGATGTAAAAATCTTTTTGAAGTATTCCCCGCTCAAATACAAATTTTATTCTTTGTTTTTTGCTCTTCATGAAATTGTGTTTTTGTAGAATTCTTTGATGAGTAAAGATAGCAAATAATATTGCTATTGTAAAACACCCCAAAATGGGGCTCCTTTTATCCACTTTTGAGATATAATCATGACATAAGATTGACTCTCATTGCAATTCGTGTTAGATTGGCATTGCTATCCTAAGTTTGGGCAGAGAAACAGAAAAGCAGTTCCTTTTAACTAATGGAGAAGAGACATGGAGACCGTTCGGGCCGTGCAATCGTTCAGCGATACCATGGCTCGGGTCATGGCGGGTCGGCTAACAACCGGCTCGCCTTTTTCTTACTAAGTATTATTATTTACACTATGGATGACAAAAAGAAATTCTGGGATGATCTTTTTGCGGGCGGGCAGACCTATCGGCCGCTGAAGGACGAAGATCTTGAAGAAATTTTAAGACAGTACTCAGACATGAGCGGTCTGCAGCCGAAGGTTATTGCCGATATCGGTGCTGGAACGGGGGATGTTACGGTTGTGCTTGCTAAGCGTGGATTTAATGTGACCGCCTTTGACATTTCATCGGTTGCCCTGGATTCAGCTTCTATAAAAGCTAAGGAAGCGGGAGTTGATATTTACACCGAAGAAGCAGATATAAACGCATCCGATTTTGGTGATACATACCAAGAAGCATTTGATTTAATTTTTTTGAAGCTCGCGATTGCGTTTGCTGACAACGGGGCTGATGTGATTCAGCGCGTACACTCTATGCTCCGACCGAAGGGAGCGGTGGTAATAATCACTCCCGTTCTCGTGCTTGGCGGCGAGTACAGCGAACGCCAGAAGGGTATTTCAGTATCTAGAAAAGAGCTTGAAGGTATTCTCGAAAATAATTTTAGTAAATTTAAAATTGTTTCGGAACAAGGCGAGCCAATCTGGCCCCTGGTAACCTATCTCTGTCTCGCATAGGATCTTTTACTGGAGTTACTAACCTGTTGATATTTTATATCCAAAAGCCCTGAAAATGGGGCTTTTTGGCCTGTTTTGATGGATTTGACACGGGGATGGCGAATTTTGTGATGGATGTAGCCTATGGCAGATGTCTGAAGACTAAAAAAGGGACCTGACCCCTTTTCCCACCTCCGCCCCCAATTTTGCAATTTTGAATTTTCAATAAAAAAAGGGGCGAGGGTTTTGATGCCTCGCCCAACGGGTCTAGGACTGCTAGCTGTCTACGTTCAGCTGTCGTTACCGCAGCTGCAGTCCTCGCCGCATCCGGCGTCGCCGGTGCAACCGCTCTGGAAGTTGCAGTCGCCATGTCCATTCCCAATGTTGAGAGATCGGGGAGGGATGGCATCCTTGACTTCCAGGCAACGAGGGGAGCGAGAGGTCTTCTCCATGGTTCCCTCCTGGAACTCACCCCGATTGAAAGACTCTGGCCTACGCAGTGAGTCATTTAAGCACGACGCTTCAACCGAGGGACTAATCAGTATTCTATTCCAATCTTTCTCTATGTCAAGTCGTCAGACACTGCTTGCGCGAGCGATCCGCTTCACAACTTCAAGGAGAACTGCTCTTGTGAATGCACAGTAAGGTGTATCCCGTTGGTAGAAGTCTCTGTGTTGGCGAACTGCCTTTGCCGCACATCCACCGGCACACGTGTACCGCGCGAAGCATTTCGAGCATGGATTAAGCCCGTCGGCATGCCGTGCTCGTAAGCGTTTGAGCTGCTCTTGGTCAAGCTCGAAACTATGAGCAGATGGATTCCAGGAACCGCAGCGGAATACCTCAATATCAGGATCCTGGCCATCTACGACCTCGAGACAACCGGTCAGAATGCCATCGTGAGTAACCACCATGGCTCTTCCGGCAGCCAGTCCACAGAAGTAGGCACTACTCGAGCTGAGATTCATGAAGTGGCTGTTATAAATTACGATGCCGAGTCTCTCGCACGTATCCATTGTCTCGAGGAATTTTTGAACCATCTCTTTCGGTGAAGGAGGAGCTACCGGTCCGACACTTCTTGGGCCAAAGTCGATTGTGTCGTAGTCCCTTCCGTAGGGGAAGATCGGTTCGAGGTGTACTGAACGAACTCCCAACCTAGCCAAATACTCAAGCGTCTCTGTCATGGAGGTATCGGAAGAGTAGCTCATCCGGATGGTGAAGGGGTAGCCTTCGCGCACGAATGAACGAACTGTTTCTTCCACGATGGGACTTGACTTACCCCCGCCGACAAGTGCTCGATTTCTGTTCTGGATATCTGGAGGTCCATCCATTGAGATTGAGATTTTGAAGCTTCGCGACATCATCCACTTGTAGTCTGAAAACGGAGCGGTCCCATTGGTCGTGATGAGGAAAGTTGTCTCTTTTCCTGCCCCAATCTCATCTGAGCGACTCACAACTGACCTGATGAGCCCCATTTCCAGAGATGGTTCGCCGCCACCATGGAAACAGACTCGGATATGTCCACGAGGAAGTCGTCGAACGTAGAAGTCTAGAGCATCTATAGCTAACTCTATTGGCATGCTTGGGCCGAAGCTTTTTGCCTTGGCATAGCAATAGACACACTGAAGGTTGCACTGCCTTGTGAGGAGGAGGGTTAGAGACCGAAAACCTTTCCACTCGGTGTCGCAACGGGCCGTTGTCGGTTTTGGATTGCAGAATCCGCTGTCGACGAGCAGTCTATGATCGTCTTCGGACAAGAAATGAGCACTCAGTCTCGCAATCTTGCCCTTGACGGGAGAGTAGGCGATGAGAGACTCGCCATCACGAACGAGAAGCGTGTCTCCGATAAGCCATGCGAGATTGTCGCGCATGTCCCTGTCCTTTCTATGTAAAGTACAAACCCGATATATATATTGCAACAAAGATTCTTCTATGTCAATTTTTGCAGTTCTTTTCGCCAGTTATCCCATTGGGTATGGAGATGAGGGAGATCCTGACCAAATGCCATAAGTACTGCAACATTTTCATCTTTCTGAGTGAAATCAAGTTGCTTGAGAAATGTTTTCACTGCGGACCAACCAAATTTCTCCGAAAGAAAAGCCATAATATTTGCGGCTAGGGGATAGAATTCATCAGGTAGCCAAGTACGCCATTCTGTCCAATCTTTTTGATAAATCTCCTGACTATAATTACATGAGATAAAACGCAATTTTGGATCAGGTCGTTCCCGGTCGAGCAATACGCAGATTCCCTCAAGCCATAATCCGCTCCACGGCCACTTGTAACGATCGAGGAGCTGTTTGAGGAGAATGTGTGTGACCTCATGTCCCTTTGATTGATAAAAGTGTCCATGTATTTCTCGCTTTGATGGGATTGCAAATGAAGCAATAACCCCGCGATCTTTTGCGAAATCCATTGAAGGATACACATAAAAATTTAATGGTGACGTCTTAACTCCGAGAATACTTGCATTCTCAACATATGCTTGGACCCTTTTGTTCATCCACGTATCGCTGATCTGGACTTCAGGATGGATGATGAAAGTAATAGGCTTAACAACCATTTTCCTCCAAGAATTATAAAATCCCTCATCTTGAAGCTTCTGTGCCGCTAGTGCGCTTTCCGAAAGAGGAACATCCATGTATTTGGATTATACTCTCCTTGGCCAATTGGGGAAGAGGTCGAAGCTGAAGGAGTCCAACAGCGATTCGCGGCTTCAGGTATTTATCTTTAATCCGTATAATTTTTCTAGGAAACCCGCTCAAAAACAGCCTTTTTTACCCTCTTTTTATCCACTTTTGGGGTGTTGACTTTCTGATTTTTATATGCTATACTTCTAACAGATCATTAACACCCGAGATACACATCGTTTCACCGCAGTTTGAAGTAACGCGTTTTTTTGGCCATAGGAGGCCATCATGACCACGATCAAGTGGCCGATCCGGTTCCCGGTCCTCCTGATGGCGGCCATGCTGGCCACCATCAACTGTGATCGTCTGCCGGTCAACCCCACCGGGCCGTCCGACGGTTCGTCGGCTCGCGCGTCCATGACCTTCGAAATCTGGCAGGGCGGCATTCCCGGATGCGGCGGACCGGCTTGTGACGGGCCGGTGTTCAAGCTGAACCCCAACGCGGACGGTTCGTACACCGTCCAGATGGACCGCAAGCATGGCCTCATCGTCAAGATCACCAACAACCCGGGTATCAACGGGCGACGCATCCAGGGAGACGTCATCGCTACCTTGGCGATCCTCGGTGGGCAGGACCGGTTTACCTGTGGGGTCGACGAGAGTGGTTATCCCGGAGCGTTTACGTTGTGCACTATCGGGTGGCAAATCTGGGGCGGCAACGGAGGGACGGCGGAGGTGACAATCATGCTCCGTTTCACCGAGAGCGGCCCGGACATGGTGTCCAGTCCGCTGAACCAGGACGTCGCTCTGCGCACCGTCCCGCGCCAGTGAGTGAAGGTTCGGGGAGGGTTTGAGTGGGGTTGGCTTTGAACCAGCAACCCCACTCTTTTTGTTTTTCCAAAACGGGGTATAATTGTATGGTATGCGACATTTCTTTCTTTTCATCTCTGTTTCGTTTTTTATGGCGCTCATTTTTCCCAATCGGGCATACGGCGTGGAGGTCAACAGTACACTTTCCATCGGATGCAATGATGGGGGTGGGGGAACCGAGGTGAGCAGAGATGTTCGACATATTGCCGGACAGGCCTGGCGGTGGAACTCGGTGCATACGCGGAATGATAACCCCGCTCCTGGGGTGGAAGTGGGATTGAGCAGAGCCGATGTCATGCTGGGTGATTCCGCGTATTGGCTCGTGCAGATACTCGGACAACAAGGGGGCGCGGTAGGGAGTGCTGGAGATAGTATCGGTGGAAGCATGTCGCCATTTGAATACATGATTGTGCGAGTGGAATGCGACGGCGATGTTTCTAATAATAACGATTTCGCGGGAGATTTTACGGTGTACGGGAGAATCGTAGAACATACGGGCATGTCGGTGAATCCGGCAACAATCGATCAGAATGGTTCATCGAATATCAGCTGGTCGGGCGCTCATGCCTGGGAGAGTCGGGTGACCATCTCCGACGGAGGCCAGACAATTCAGAAAGGCGGCGATCCAAACGGATCATTCACCAGCAGTCACACTTATACGAATGGGGGGTATGTCGGCACGGTGAATGTGGAAACATGCGTAACCGGTTATAGTTGGAGCAATGAATGGACCTCAATTTGTCAGAGCCGTGATATCACGGTTGAAGCACTGGTGTCGCCAACCGTTGATATTCTCTGCGCGGGCGGCAACGGGCCGTGTACCATCAACCAAGGTGACTATATTAATATCAGCTGGAGCGAGAGCAACGCCTCAAGCTGTTGGACCACTGGCGGCGGGCCCGACAGCAGTTGGCCTCGCGATCCGATAACTCCACGGAGCGGCGGCAGTGAAGATCGCGGACCCCTGACCTCTGCGGGCACGTATAATTATACATACACGTGCGATAACGCGAACGGCTCGGATTCCGACAGCGTGACGGTATTTGTGAACGCAACGACGGTACCCATCGTTGACCTTCGATGCGGCGCCGGTAGCAATGGGCCGTGTACGGTGGCCTCGGGAACAAATGTGAATCTCTCATGGACGAGCGCCAATGTGACCACCTGCACCGCGTCAGGCGGCACATTTGCGGACGTCAACCCCAAGCCGACCAGTAGCGCGGGCGAATCACACGGTCCGATTACGGCTCCGATTACATACAATCTTTTGTGTACCGGTCCGCTGGGCTCGGCATCGGACAGCGTTGTGGTATCGCCCGGCGCGGTAACGACGGTTGATTTGAAATGCAACAACGGTGGCACAGGCGGACCGTACATTGATGGTCCGTGCTGGGCACTGCCGGGGGGAAATTTTGAATTGCAGTGGACTTCCACGAACGCCGATACCTGCATTGCGCTACGCGTCCCACCGGCCACTAACTGGGAAGGATCAGTCGGTCTGGCGGGCCCTAAACTTCTAAGCGTTCCGTCAGGGCAACGCTTGTACAGATTGACCTGCACGGGCACGAGTACGGCAGTTGATGAAGTAACGGTAAACCCGGGTATAAACAATCCGCCCACCGCCTCAAGCGTAAAGGCGACTGAACCGGATTACTGCATCTTCGGTCCGTCCATCACCGTGTCCTGGGTATACACTGATCCCGAAGGAACCACCCAAACGGCTTACCGGATGCAGATTGACGACAATGCCGGTTTTTCCAGCCCCGATTATGATTCAGGAAAAATACTAAGTTCCAGCACGGCTATATATGCCATCGGCTTAACCTGGAACACCACCTATCGCGCTCGGGTCATGGTCTGGGACGGATCTGATAACGCGTCCGCCTGGGCAATTCAGACATTATGTCAAGGTCCGCCCGCCAACCCCTCCGGTTGCGCGGGCAATCAGCAATCATGGAAATCACCCAACAATCAATATCCTTCGGACCTGGACACCTTCAGTTGGACACCGGCCAAACCGGCCCTCAACAAGCCGGTGCAGTTTGATGACGGCTCTACCACCTGCTACAAGACGCCGCCTAACACCGTAGACGTCTGCTTAGCCTGGAATTGGATCTTTGGTGACGGCGGCACTTCAACTCTGCGCGATCCTTCTCATACCTACGCCAATACCGGCAGTTACGATGTAAATCTCAAAGCCACCGACCAACAGAATGGCTACACCTGCGGCTACAGCAAAACATTGAACATCCAGAAACCGATCCCATTCTGGAAGGAAGTTCTGCCCCAATGAAGATACTTTGGACGGTGACGCTTGGCATCTACGCCCGCAGCGTCACCAAGACCCTGAACGCCAATTTGCCTGTCTCCGTGTGGAAGAAGATAATACCGAAGTAGGGGGAGGGGCAGCATAGTAAAATACCGGTTGGATTGACTTCTACGGCAATTAATTGTACGATTGTTTAAATGTTTAAGTTTTTTGCACTGGCGATTGCACCACTTTTTTAAATAGAAATTTCATCAATACATGAACCGAAAATCTGTAATTAATTTATTCATCAAACGGCTTAAGGAATCTCGGGAAGTCCTGCGAGAAAATTATGAGACCCACAAGCAAGCTTCGGTTGAAGCCCCTGGCGCAATGCAATCTCATTCAGACACAAGTAAGTTTCGGTTTGGTCAATTGGCGGAAGCCGTCTTCTCAAAGTTAATAGAATTAGACAGGCTTATAGAATTTTTAGAACAACTAGCGCCGCCCTCTGAAAATTTAATTGAGGTAGGGTCATTGGTTCAAGTGAAACAAGATGGGAAATCGCAGTATCTTTTGTTGGTTCCGGAGGGTGCCGGCGGACAAAGATTTGAAGTAGAGAATTCCACTGTCCAAGCTGTTTCAATAACCTCCCCAATTGGCCAGGCTTTGGTTAATAAAACTGTCGGCGCAGAGATGGAACTACGGCTCCCGGCCGGAACAACTAAGAATATAAAAATAGACAGGATTTTGAATTAGTAATTTTCATCTAAGCCATTGAGTGTGGGCGTGAGCTCAGCATAAGCTTAAAAAAGCGGAAAAGTATGGCCGGTGCAAAATCGTCAAAGAAAGACGCCGCGTGAGCTTGTAAGCTTGATACGCGGCGTTGGGCTACCCTTTGTTTAACAGGGATGCCCTGATCTTTGGATACATGAACTCACCCGGCTCTTCCATACACCATCCTTGTTGAGCACCTGGCGCTCTGCAGTTGAAGTTGCAGAATGGTGTTACGGTTAAGCGTAGCGGGGCCGTTGCAAGAAGACTGTCAACATCTGCGTTCCCGAGCACTTCTTGTATTTTCTGCTTCAATGCCCTTGGTCTCCCGAAGTATTCGGGCACTTGAAAACCGAGGTCGCGGCGCATATAGCAAAAGTAAAGGTGCAGACGCGGGTCAACTCGAACGTAGTCACCAAAACCTTCCTCGCACTCTTTCTTAAATGAGCATGACGCGCAGGGATGTACGCTACGATCCAGTCTATCGCCCAGTTTTACTTCAACTGATCCGCCCCCAACAAGATGAAACCGGAGACGGCCACGGCCGAGTTGTTTTCTCACTCTGACTATCTCAATCGTGCGCGGCAAAACCGACACTCGCACAACAGGACGCCAGTCTTGATAGAACCGCTCGTGCGTGGATGCGCTCTGTGGTGTCCACAGGAGCGTGTAGAGTTTGAGTCGGCTTCTGTACCGCTCGATGAATAACAACTGTTCGGGAATATCATCAGTGTACCCTTTGTGGAGCACACGATTGAAAGCGATTTTTATACCCGATTCAAGTGCAAGTGTTATCCCGCGCATGAACCGATTATAATCACCATAACCTCCAGATATTTCCCTGAACATAAGCGGGTCAGTTGAGTGCCAGCTTGTTCTTATGAGTGAAAGGCCGGCGCGACTCAAATTCTCGGCGAAGATGTCCAACAGTTGCCCGTTGGTCGTCATCGAAACCTTGAATCCGCGTTCCGTCAGTGCACCTACGACATCATGAATGCGATACTGCTCGTCCCGCCACAAAAGCGGTTCAAGCGCACCGATTTCCACTTCGGAAGTTCCGCCCATGTCACGCCATGCGTCCGCAACGGCCATGATATGAGCGTACGAGAGCGGTTTTAAGCTCATGGTATTCCTCCTTGCGCAACGATACGCTTAATTGTTGTGGCGACTTCCTCGGCTGTCATGTCGCTGGTGTCAATGTAGATGAGGCCGAACGACATGAAGATTTCAGCGATGCGGTCAAGGAGTGTGCTATCTCCTTCAAGTTTTACGTCACTTAACACCTTTGCCCGTTCAAGTATTCTTTTATCACGAACCTCCGAACGAGCGCCGAGAAGAAACGCGAAGTGCGGATTGAGAAGCCCCGCATCGTTATGGATAACTCGAATGCGAGCATCCATTGCGATGTGATATGCTGCCGTGGACGCGATATAGCGATCACAGACGACAGAGTTTGTTTCCAGCAACTGGTTTATCTGCACCGAATCGAACTGCGTTGCTAGCCGATAGAAGCAGTATCGCTCAAGCGGAGTTGCGTGAGTATCAACCTCTTTTCGCAGTTGCGCGAAAGGGCCAGCGGGAGATTTGTGGTATTGGAAAGATCCGTCAGCGGCAAGAAGCTTTGCCACCGTGGTCTTGCCAACACCATCAACACCATCGAGACTGATAAAGACGTGTTCCGGTTTCATCTCAACCTCTTTATTTCTTTCAGGTCACCGAAATGACGCTAAACCGTCTCGTCGTTTCTTGGATTTTGATTTCTACCTCATCACCCGCGACAGCGCCGATAAACGCGCGAGCCATAGGTGCGCCCACATTGAGGACGGTGATTTTTTCTCCCTCCACTTCGTAAGTATTCCCGCCACCTGTTGGCAACAGGAAATACTTTGACCTTGAGCTGTCCTCACGGTTTTCAACTTCTACAAGCGCATAGCCGTAGACCTTGGTAATAGTCGGTGGATAATCCCTAATGGACTTCAACGTGCCTAACATCTTGCCGAGTTCCAGCAACCGGGCGCTGTAACCGCCTGCAAGGTACTGCGCCTCTTCCTTAAAGGTGTCGTATCGAGATTCCATCGCGCCTTTGTGCGCCTTGGATTCTTCGATAGCATCCAACCGCCCACGTTCCGCGTTCTTGATCTGGGTCTCTACTTCTTTGATGACACGATCAAGAATAACGATCTTGATGTTTTCCATGTTCTCCTCTTACTCTTCTTCGGTTGTGAAAGGACTCTTAGGGAACTTTCTTTTGTGTTCCCGAACCACGGTGAAATATAACACATCTTCCTAGTTCTGTAAAGATTTGTGATGAGGCATGGCCACCGCTTTCCGGCGGAGCTAGTCGCTAGAGGAAAGTAGAGATTTTATCAATGCAGTGCGGAGACTTTAGAGACGGAACACCAGATGTGAACGAGCAGGATCCTACCCACATCTTCTCAACACCAGGTAGATACCAGGTCACACTGAAAGCCACCGACCAACAGAATGGCTACACCTGCGGCTACAGCAAAACATTGAACATCCAGAAACCGATCCCATTCTGGAAGGAAGTTCTGCCGCAATGATTATACTGGTAAAAAACTTAGCAAGATGTAAATTATTTAAAATACTGACTCCGAAGTTCTCATGTTAATAAAACATCCGCACTAAAACATGAGTATGACACAAAATCAAAGTATATCTCATAAGCTATGGGAAAGGATGTGGCATATGCCAGAGATTCTGCTTGGTAGGTAGATTCAACTTTTGTGGAACAGTCCAAAATCTGGTTGCTGCTTTCCTTCGAAGGTCGTGTGATTTATTAAGATCAATCAGTCCAGGAATAATAACTCTGACTACCTTGATCTTCGTGCTCTTGATATCACGAGTGGTTAGTTCTTTGAAAAATACTTCTAACCCACCCTTTCTCAACTCTTCAAACAGGTAATTTTTCGAGTACTTCTCTTTCTTGTATTTTTCTTTCCTTGACTTTTTGAAAAGGAGATTTTGAAAATCCTCATCTTGATAATAGAGGTAATGCTCATAGAGAGTTTTAATTTTTGATTTATTTTTTTGTTTCAGATCCATAAGAAACTTAGAATAGAAGTAGGTAAATAAGCATTCCTTGAGTGTCTTCTCTAGTGCCTTATCGGAATCGAGATTAGCACATGCTCCGATTCCATAGTGTAATGTATTCTGATTTTTTCTCCAGATCAACCCCAAAAAGATTGGTACTTTAATATCGCTATAAAGTTTATAGATTTTAAGGTTATAGCCCCTTTTAATTTTTAATATAAAAGTCTTTAAAGTACCTTTTGTCGACTCCGTATCAAGTTCGGGGGGATCTAGCCTTTGCAAGAAGTTTATCATAAGTGCATCCCTCTCGATTGCTTCTAAGGTGCCGCCTAAAACAGCATTAGAAAGTGTCGTATGCGCAGCAACTCCAGTAGAAGTAGCTTCCGCCGCTCTGAGACCGTGCTCAAACGGAAGATACACAAGACTTGCTGGCCAGTAAAGAAACTTCTTTGGATTAGTATACTGGGATACTTTAACCCAGTATATTTTTGCTTTTTTAGGATCTGAAAATTCTGAATGACTTCGATATTGCTTTTTTGTGTAAAGATAAAAATCTTGTGGGAGATGTTCATTCGCTAGACCATTATAGGAAGAAAAGATCAAATCTCTATCTTTATAAACGGACATGCAGTATCTTTCAAGTGCTTCTCCGATACAAGAAAGAAAGGCTTTTTTAGGGGAGCGATCAATACCAAGACCTCCGCTTGAGACCTCTTTTGTGAGATTGAATAAAACCTTTACTTGCGCACTTAAGCACTGAAACATGCGCAGTCCATATTTTTTAAGTTCATTTCTTTTTAATAGAGCGTTAATAATTCCAAACTGGCGACTAAATATCTTTTCGAAACCCCCTCGCTCTTTTCGAGATAAAAACCCTAACTCATTTAGATTAGAAATGAAAATATTTTTGCTCATAAATTTCTTCCCAGGCATTTACATGTGGGAACTTTCAGAAGATTGTGTTTCGAAAAAATCGCACCCTTTCTGTATTCAAGAATAATACCATGAGTAACTGGGAAGGGTTTCTTTGACAGGATTTTTTTAACTTTTGCAATATCACCTTTTGTAGGAGAAATAAATTGCTGTATATCAAAAAAAGAGGAAGAAAAAATCCGCTTTTGAAAGCATTTTACACAAAATTCTTTTGAGACGATTGGACCAACAAACAAAGACCCGGAAACCTTCCCGAAAAAACCCGCATTCTTAAAAACGCTTATTTTTCCAGAAAAAACATCTCTGAAATCTACAAGCTGTAGAAGCATAAGTTTGAAGTACCACTTTTACGCGGTACAGAGTAAATCAGTTTTTCTATTAAATCTTTTCATAATATCACCCCCTTACTTTGTTTATAAATGTTATTCGTTTAAGTACGACGTTGCCTTAGCATTAAAATCAGAAAGCTTCTCTAGAAGCTTCGATAAATTCGAGTTATCCTTGCGTATTGCTAATACCCAACTACCAATCGGTGTTTTCATAAAGTAATCAATATATTCTTTTCTTTCAACCTTAGAGTTTCCCTTAAGAGGATCGCAGACAATAAGACCTTCCGCATTGTATCCAGTCGCCAGGATTGTGTGGAGAGAGGACTGTCCAAGTTTGCCCGAAACGAGAACAAGATAGTTGTTTTGTAAATACTGCTTTATAGTGTCTGTGGTTATTGTCACATCGCTAAGCACCTGTGTTCCCCACCGTTCAGCCTCGGTGAGGTGTGCTCGGTACTCCTCCATTAGCCGTGAAAATACCTCGGAATTAAACATCCCCTCATTCTTAAAAAGATCGGGCTCAGTATGCATCAGAACAGATTCGAGACCAGCCTTTCCCGCTTCTGCAGCGATTCCTGAAAGATGCGATCCGGGAATAATATTTGATTTAAATTTATCGTATTCTGCTTTTTCAATTTCATGATAAAGGTCCATTTTTTTAAAGTAATGCATAGCCATCATAAAGCACGCGACTGAGCATGTTTCTCTCGTGGATTGCCGGAAGGGAACAACATTTTTAATAAGTAGTTCGTTTCTATAACCAAGCAACTTAGTTAAACCATCTATAATAACTTGGTCAGGAAATTCATAAATACTGTTAGCTTTTTTAAGTATTTTTGCATCAGATAAGTATTCAAGGACCTTCTTACGGAGTACAAAACCAGAGATACCGACAAGTTTTTTTAAAATAGCGTATTCTTCAATATTATCAAATTCTAAAATATCACGGATACTTTTGAGGCGCGGCCGCTCAAGAGTTAAGTATCTGTGTCGTATTTTATGATCATCATCCATAAGCATACTTTCCTTTACTCTTTCTATCGCTTCTTGATCCATCTCGTCGTACTCTTTGAACTTTTTCATTCTTCCAGAAAATATCAACTCGTCATTCGCATGATATTTCTCAAGCAAGTTTTTCTCAATCGTTTCTAGGTTCGGACTTTTGCCCTTTTTGGCTAAAATATAATCCAGGTGATCTACGTGGTATTGGATCCAGAAAGATTCGTGAGGTATGGTGAGAAGAAGTTGCCTCTCTTCCGGACTCATGAGCGTAGCTCCTTCCCCATCGATCCAGTTTTCAACATTTTTCTTGGATGCAGCCGAAACAATAAGGGTTGCCTGATCGACCAAGGAAGCAGTTTTATAACACTCGGAAATTGCTTCCACCTGTAGTGGTGCCAGTTCTGTATGTTTTTTTTCAATTATTAACCCCACCGCAGGTTCAAGAAGATTTTCATAAAATACATCATGCCATCCCCACCGTTCTATAAGATCGCGATAGAAAGAATCAGGCTGTTTTTTAGATTCTATATCAATTCCATGAACAACTTTCTCATTCAATTGAGCAAAAGCGCGGTTTGCTCCGTGGAGTTCACGAGCTATGATTTCATCAATATCCGCTTTCCATTCCTCTGGGATAATTTCTCGCTTATAATTTTCCTGTTCTTCCATCTTTTCTGATGTTTTATACTCAAAATTACCTTCTTTCATAGCACGATAGTTTAAATAGTGTAGGATTTATGGTCAGATAAGTATCAAAAATACACCTGAATAATCGGATTTTAATGATATATCCTGAATTTGTCAACCGCCGTTAATGATTCAATAGCTTGTGACCAACCCAGAGGGAAGGGGAAAGGCCTTTTATGGAAGAATATGGACCGTTAGAGGCAGGTGCGGCATCCTACTATGGCGGGATTACTTCTAACGGGATTCATGCTTTCATTATACTAGACTCGAGTGGATTTGTTCCGAGAGCTTATTTACAGAGGCGTCTATTTTTAGTTTTTAAACGAAATCGATTACGGTATTTCTCCAACGATTTAAGAGTTACTTTGCCGATGCTGTTTTTAATCCAGGGCAAAAAATTCTGAAGTTCTTCGAAAGACGCGAACTCTCTTGAAACTGTTTCAAACTCTCCTTTAAACGGTTCTAACTTCTCTAGCTGTCCGGCATAGCGAAGTTGTAAATAGTGTGTCCCTTCTCTGCCAGTATTTGCAGGATCGAAGACTTCGATGTATCCAAGCAAGTTAATATTCTTTGCAACCGTATAAGCCTCTTCATTTAGCTCACGAATGACAACTTCTCCTGGTTTTTCACCCGCTTCGGGATGCCCACCAGGTAAATTATATCTACCATTCTGATTTTTAATAAGAAGAACTTCGTGAGCTTGGTCCAGGCACAGGATAGAGGCTTGGCTGACAGGGATACCCTTTGGGAAATCAAAAGATTCATACCAGTGCATTTTAATAGTACGACCTTTGTAATCAATACTCTCCTGCGCGGTGATCATTTCTTTTTATTTGAGCTTTAAAATATGAATTAATATAGTATATTTTCTAGTTTTTGTCAATTCAATGTTCCTCTTTAGTATTGACAGTCATTGAGAATGGAGTAAGTTAAGAGCAGTTTTGTACTGGCACATCTCTCTTAAATAGAGAGGCGGCTGTTTTTTAGGATAAATGTCTATGCTGGTTGCAGAGAGGAGAGGTAATGAATTTGGAAGATCCCGTAACTGGATCGGCGATTCTTTTTTATTTTTTACACTATTCTATGAAAAACATCAGTCTTATCGTTATCCAGGCCCGAACGGATGAACCACTGCTTCGCGTTCTCCGAACAGCGAAGAATGAACTTGATCGTTTCTTTAAAATCAAGCTTGATTTGCCGCTTCTCGTTTTGCTTTCTTCGCGGCACCAGTTCAATATATTCTGGGGGCAACAGACCGAGAACTGGATGATGGCGTGGGCACGAAACAGCGTTATTTATGCCTTGAGGCTGAAAGCTATCCGCCGACATAATCTTCATTACTCAATTGCAGACTATCACAAGCTTTTAAAACACGAGCATGCCCACCTTTATATCAATACTGTCGGACAGGCCGAAGCCATGCCAAAATGGCTAAAAGAGGGACTAGCATGTTGGATAGCGAATCAGAAAAAGCGCATTCCCGATCAAGCTCGGCTGGAGTCGGTTTTCCGGCCAGACGAGATTAATCCGAAAGATACATATGCCATCGGATATGCATGGGTTGATCGTTTACTACGTTCATTCGGCAAGAACAAGTTTCTTGCGCTGATTCAGCGGCTTGAGGGGCGATATTCACTAGCACAATTTCGGAAGACTTTTCGGGCGGTGTACGGTCTGCCTTGGTCACGTCAATTGCTGAATCGTAAACACTCTCGTTCGAATAATTAGATGCTATTCTTCGGTAAAGAAAACGCGACTCTATGCGAGTCGCGTTTTCTTAGTGTACAATGAACCAATGAATATACTTCAAGCGGTAGTGCTGGGCATCGTGGAAGGGCTGACGGAATTCCTGCCGATTTCTTCGACCGCGCATTTAATCCTTGCTTCGCGGATTTTCGGCATTCCCACCGATGATTTTCTGAAGACATTTGAAATTGCCATCCAGCTGGGCGCAATCATGGCGGTGGCGCTGTTATATCGCGCGATTTTCCTGAAGCAGTGGGAAATAAATAAACGGGTCTTGATCGCATTCTTGCCTACGGCGATTCTGGGAGCGGCTCTCTATCCGTTTATAAAAGAACTGCTGGGCAGTACCACCAGCGCGTCAGTCGCGCTTCTTATCGGCGGCGCGGCGCTTATAGTTTTTGAGCGACTGCACAGAGAAGGACCGAATGATATCGGCGCATTGAGCATTATTTCGTACAAGCAAGCTATTGCCATCGGTTTAGCGCAGTCTATGGCGATGGTGCCGGGCGTATCTCGATCGGCGGCCACGATTATCGGCGGTATGGTGGTAGGCATAAAGCGGGAGACAATCGTCGAATTTTCCTTCTTGCTCGCAGTGCCTACGATGGCGGCCGCCACGGGATTGGATCTTTTGAAAAATTTTAACGGTTTTAGCGGCGGAGAAGTAAATTTGTTATTTGTAGGATTTTTTAGCGCGTTTGCTTCGGCACTCTTCGCGGTTTCTTGGTTTATTCAGTATATAAAAAATCATACATTCACCGCGTTTGGCATCTATCGCATTGTTATCGCCATTGCATTCCTGATTCTCTCGTAAGCGGAGAGGGATACAGGGGGCGCCGAGGCAACAATTATGACCAAGAAAAAATTAACTTTCAACAATAGAGTTCTCAAGTTCTACGAAACTCTTACCCCGCCCCGCATTTCCTTGAAAGGGGTTGGAGTGATTCGGTCATACGAAGATCGGGAAGTACGGGGATATATGGAAAAGTTTTTCAACAAATTTTTCCGAGATATGAGAAATCGCGTTTTTGTGTTTGGCATTAACCCGGGACGATTTGGTTCCGGCACTACAGGTGTTCCGTTTACTGATCCTGTTGCGCTTGAGAATGTGTGTGGTATTGCTAATAAGTTAGTAAAGCGCAGAGAAACATCATCTGAATTCGTATATCAGTTTATCGAACGCTGGGGCGGTCCCCACGTCTTCTATCGCGATTTTTTTCTCACAGCGATATCACCGATTGGTTTTATCCGTAATGGAATAAATTACAATTATTATGATCATCTGGTGCTATTCAGAGAAGTAAGATCATTTATCGTCGATACACTCGCCGCGCAACTTACTTTTGGTGCCCGGAGGGATGTCGCCATAGTACTTGGTAGCGGGAAAAACCAAAAAATATTTGGGGATCTGAATCGAGAATACGGCTGGTTCAAAGAGGTATATGCCGTAGAACATCCGCGATTCATCATGCAGTATCGCAGGAGATATCTCAAAAGGTATCTTAAAAAATACCAAGATATTTTTTCTCGCGCTCTTTTGTGAGAAAACTTGGTAATAATTGCATTCCCATGATACATTTCATGCCGGTGTGAATAGTTTCCGAACAATAAAAAAGGAGATCGAAATGCAAGAGCAGGCCATAATAGAGACTCAGTTGGGGTTTTACAGAAGGGGTGGCGCAGGTTGTTTGTTTGCCGCCCACGCGGCAGGAAATCCTTCCAAATACGAATGGAAACTCTCGGTCAGCAATGTCGACAAGACTCGAATTGAGGAGCTGATACAATCGGCGATTTCTCTGGCCGGTGTATCCACGCAAAGCATCATCTTTCCGTCAGTTATGACATGGGAGGATTTGAAAAATTTGCTCCTGATCTTGAAAGAAACGCCGTCGGTGTTCCTTGAGCAGGAAGAAGAATTCGAGGGCGCGGTGTGTCTGGGCTATCGGGTCAAAGTCAGTGGTTTGAAGTCGTGGATGACAGGATTCGGAAGCTTTGATTTTTTCCCAAAGACGCGTCAGGCAGTATTTACGGAAATCGTGTTTCGTACAAAGCCAAGGCCAGATTATGAGTGGGTAATGAAAGAGACACCGTCTGGAGTTATTCATCTCGCGGACATGGATATGAAAGGGATGCGAGAAAATCAATTCAAGGCTCTTTGGTACGGTTCTTTCGACAACACCGAAAACATACTTGGACACAAACCTGACTTAAGAAGCGCGGCGAAGACAACTTTTGCTGTCCCGTTGGACTTATGGAAAGGGGCATAACACACTTTTCCAAGCTAAACCTTTTGTTCGCAAACCTAGCCTCGCGGTTTCACTTCGGAGACATCTGAATAAACTGCGAGGCCCTCTTTTTGTTTAGGAATTTTTGATAAAATCTTAGGCGGGTTAATACATGATATACTTTGGGCATGAAGGAATTCTTTAAACCCACGTGGCTAAAAATCATTCTTATGCTGGTAGCGTTACTGGCGGCGATTCCGTTCATCGGCTACGATACCGGCATTCGCTGTATCACTACGCCCTGTCCTTCATTCGTGCATACCACCTTATGGAAGTTTATGTTTTTAAGAGTCGATAATCCATACGCGGCGAATTCATACGACATCTCGTGGTGGCGTGGTCTGGCGGGCATTGGGATATTTTATACGATTATCTGTGCCGTTATTCCGTTCAGTAAAAAAATGCTGGGTACTGTAGCGCGAAGCGACTAAAGAAAACAGTAAGTAACTTTTTAAAAAAATATATCAGCTCATTGAGAAGGGATAGCTCTCTCGAAACCACGGATCGATTTTCCCAGCGAGAAAATCGTCCTACTCTCGTGCTCGCTTACCATGCCGCTCGCACTGCGAGATGCTTTCTCAAGAGCTATCCCTTCTCTAAGAACCCTATCTATCATGTTTGGATTTAATACACAAGAAATCAAAGTTTTGCGCCGTCTCAATACGCCGAAGAAAATCCAGGACTTTCTTGGCGGGCTGGAGATGAACTTCGAGCTTAAAGGCGATACGTTGATGTCGCCGCGACGGGTGTTGCGCGAGGGGAAGGCGCACTGCTTGGAAGGAGCCTTCTTGGCGGCGGCGGCGCTTTGGGTACACGGCAAAGAACCGTTGCTTTTAGATTTGCAGTCCACCAATGATGATTTAGACCACGTAGTTACCCTTTTTCGAGATCATGGTCGCTGGGGCGCGCTTTCAAAAACAAATCACGCCGTGCTTCGCTACCGTGAGCCGGTCTACCGGAACTGTGGCGAGCTGGCGATGTCTTATTTTCATGAATATTTTCTTAATGACGGCAAGAAAACGATGCGTGCCTATTCGAAGCCGTTCAATCTAAAAAAATTCGGACATGCCTGGATGACGAGCGAGGAGGATCTTTGGTCCATAGGTGAAGCTCTCGATGCCAGTCCGCACATTAAAATATTGACGCCCGCGATAAAAAAGAATTTGCGAAGAGCGGATCAAATCGAAATTGAGGCGGGGAAGATCGTCGAGTAGTCACAAGATTAGCCGAAATCAGCATAATTGAGAAGGGATAGCTCTCTCGAAACCACGGATCGATTTTCCCAGCGAGAAAATCGTCCTACTCTCGTGCTCGTTTACCATGCCACTCGCACTGTGAGATGCTTTCTTAAGAGCCATCCCTTCTCAAATATATATGAAACGGATTGTAGCTCATATTGATATGGATGCGTTTTTTGCGGCCATTGAAGAACGAGATACGCCGCGATTTAAAGGCGCGCCGCTGGTAATCGGCGCCGATCCCAAAAATGGCATTGGCCGTGGCGTTGTTTCCACAGCCAGCTACAAAGCGCGGGAGTACGGCATTAGATCCGCGATGCCGATTTCACGAGCGTGGAAACTCGCGTCAGCGGCGCGGGAGCGGGGAGAGGCGGCGACAATTTTCCTGCCGGTTGATATGAGAAAGTATGTCCGCGTATCGGATGAAATTTTTCAGATTCTCAAACAACGCGTGCCGCTTGTGGAGGCGGCAAGCGTGGACGAGGCATATTTAGATCTTAGCTTTACTAAATCATACAAAAAAGCGGCGGAGCTTTGTCAGAAAATAAAAAATGACATCAGGAAGCGCTTGCGGATTACAGCTTCTATCGGACTCGGGCCGAACAAGCTGATTGCCAAGATCGCGTCGGATCGCGATAAGCCGGACGGCATGACGATTGTCACTGAAAAGCAGGCAAAAAAGTTTTTGGAACCTCTCTCGATTCGCACGATTCCCGGCATCGGACCCAAAACCGAAAAGTTTTTTCAGGAAAAAGGGATTCAAACCGTGCGTGATTTAAAACAGTATTCGTTACAGGAGTTACAGCTTTTTTTGGGAAAATGGGGCGTGGATCTCTACCATCGCGTTCGCGGGGAAGATGACAGTCCAATCGTAGGAGAACACGAAGCGAAATCCATCGGCGAACAGGAAACATTTGACGAGGATACGCTTGATTCCCGGATTATTTTCGAACGTTTCAAAGTATTATGTGAGGGGATTATTCAGCAGTTCAAAAAAAGCGGATTTATCGGATATCGGACAATTGTGGTTACGGTGCGGTTTGAAAACTTTACCACTTTTTCCAGTTCACACACTCTGCCGGATGGCGGTGATAGTTTTGACGCGCTCTATCGGGAAGGGATGAAGCTGATGATGCCATATCTTGATCGGCGAAAAAATCCGCGCCATCAAAAGATCCGCTTGATCGGCATTCGCGTAGAGAAACTCGAGATTAACAACACTGCATAGAAGCGTTATAATAAAAGTCTATGGCACCCCGCTGGAAATTACTGACGATGCTCATAATAGCAATGGTTATTGTCGGATGCATCCTAATTTTTGGCCCTCGTTCCTGGTTCCCTTCATTCTATATGCCGACTTTCATGGGGATCGTAGCGCTGATTTTTGCTTTACTGTTGGTGCTCCCGGAGTGGATATTTATTCCCAAAAATAAGCGTCAGCGAAAAGCGCGTGAGCACCTCCAGATTACTTTGGCGCTTTGCTTAATATTGAGCGGGGCCGGAGAGCTTGGTTTATGGCAACTCTATCTCATAGGATTTCAGTACGACAAGCTCGTACATATTCTTATTACCGGATTGCTTACCTTCTCTTTTTCGCATTTTGCGCAGGAGTGGTGGGGATTCAGCTTCAAACGCGCGTTGACGGCTACGGCTTTCCTTGTTTTCGCGCTGGGTATTATATGGGAGGTCATTGAGTTCTACAGCGACCGGATTTTTGGAACTCAACTTTTCGGCGTATACGGCACTCAAATTTCTCGAGATACGATCATTGATCTCATCTCTAATCTAATTGGTATCGGGCTGGCTATCCTCATTCGCCAACGGGTAAAATTTCATGCGGATTGATTTTCCCAGTGCGCTGTTTCTATAGTAGAATAAAGTATGGCGTTGAATCTCGACTATCGACAATGCGGATATCCAGAGGCAGAACTGTCTCAAGCGGTTGCCTCATTGGCGGAGTATTGCCGCGAACTAAAAGCTGTTGTTTCATATGAATCTCCCGAGAGCTTTTTACTTCTTCCCAAAGACGAGAACATCTTTAATGAAATAACGGCCTGCCTCGTGGCAAGGCGGGCGCTTGGAAGCGATACCGACGGCGTGCTCTTAATCGGTATCGGCGCTTCCAGCCTCGGCACGCTGGCGATTGCCCAGGCGCTACATTCCGCCAAGAAGCTTCTGGTTGTGGATGCGGTTGACGAGGGGCTTTTAAAACATGTCCGGGAAATCTTGAAAGCGGAGTATGCCCAAGGAAAAAAATACCAAACCATAATCGTTTCTAAATCCGGCGCCACGCTGGAAACTTTAGTAAATGCCGGCGCCCTAGGCCCATTTCTTAAAAATCTTGATTCCGAATTTGCCAGCCGAATTTTAGTAATTACGGATAAAAGTACGCCGTTGTGGGAATACGCCGCACAGCAAGGATGGAAAACTATTGCTTCTCTTAATCCCATTTCGGGAAGATACTCTGTATTTAGTCCTGTCGTATTGGCGCCCTTGATGTTTTTGGGAATTGATATCGGCCGTTTTCGCGCCGGCGCGCAGAGTATGCAGGATATATGCCTTGATCCCGATGTAAATAAAAATCCGGCGCTATGGGGAGCGGCGGCAACGTATCTCAATTATCAGCATAACAAGTCCACGCACGCGCTTTTCTTCTTGAATCCGCTTTTGCGGGGTCTAAGCCGCTGGTGGCAGCAGCTCATCAGTGAAAGCTTGGGCAAAGACGGCAAGGGGATTCTGCCCGTTCTTTCCGAAGCGAGTGATATGCATGCCCTTAGCCAGTTCTATATGGACGGTCCGGCAAACGTTTTTACCACTTTTATTGAATTATCTTCGGATGCGGGAACGGTTCTTGCCGACGTGCCGCTCTTGCCGTCTTTAAGCGGCAAAAAGATCGAGGAAGTTACACAAGGAATCAATAACGGAATTCGGGGAGCGTATATCAAGAAAAAACTTCCGCATATTACAATTAACTTCGATGATATAGACGAAGAGTCCCTGGGAGCGTTTTGCGCTCTCAAAATGCTGGAAACGGTCTATCTCGCAAAGCTGATGGGCGTGAATGCGTTTGATCAGCCGGGAGTAGAATTATATAAGCAAGAAGTAAAATCTATTTTAAAATTATGAGTGATTACGTGGAAAAAAAACAAGCTCGGGACAAGGAATTGCGTCGTGCGGCGCGCATCAGACAAATGAAAAAAAGAGCAAAATGGCTTTTGCTCACAGCAATGGTCGTCGGCGCGGGCTACCGGGTATTTACGATATCTGATAAGCCGCAAGAACCGACACTTGGCCAATATTTCCAAGCGCAATCGCGAGATCACATCGCGGCAGGGGCTTCCCATCCCGACTACAATTCCAATCCACCAACAGGAGGCTGGCACTATGCCACTCCGGTTCAATCGGGAATTTACGATCAGCAATTTCAGGATGAACAGTTACTTCATAATCTCGAGCATGGGCACATTTGGATTGCTTATCAATCGGATCTTCCGAAAGACGAAATCGAAAAGCTTGCCGATATCGCCAAGAGCTATGGCTCGAAAATCATCATGACCCCGCGACCGAATAATCCAACACCTATTTCCGTTATAGCGTGGGAATATCTTTTGAACATTAATACCTTCGATGAGCAGAAAATTAATGATTTTATCGGAGAGCATCGGGGCAAAGGTCCGGAAGCGATTCCTGACTTTGGATTTAAAGATTTCCGCGGCCAGGCAACACCCACGCCGAATCCAAGTCTATAAATGAATTGACATTATTTAGGAGGGATGAATTTACGAACAGAAATAAAAAAACTTCGTGCCGGAGATATTCTTCCTTCGCGATTCATACGGCAGTATAGCCACGATGCAAGCCTCTTTGAGGTCCGGCCAAAGATTGCGATTGCTCCTCGCACGGCGGGAGACATAAAAAAACTCGTAGAATTTGTTTTGAAAAACAAAGGGCTCTCTTTGACGCCTCGCGCGGCGGGAACTGACATGTCGGGGGGTCCGCTTACGGAATCTATCGTCTTGGATATGGTCCGGCATTTTGATCGTATAGAAAAAGTAGCTGCTTGTGGTGAGCAAAGCCGAACTGATGGTTATGCTATTGCCCAGCCCGGCGTATATTACCGCGATTTCGAGAAAGCGACTTTACGGAAAGGCTTGATCATGCCGTCTTATCCGGCATCGCGCGAGATTTGCACGATCGGCGGCATGGTTGCCAATAACGCGGGGGGTGAGAAGACGCTGACGTACGGCCAGACAAAAAACTATGTCGCCGGATTAAAGATGGTATTGGCCGACGGCAACGAATACAAGATACGGCCACTGAACGAGCAGGAACTGAAAGCAAAGATCGCCCAGAAAGATTTCGAAGGGAATATCTACGAAAAAGTTTTTGATCTGGTAAAAAAAAATCAGGAGTTTCTTCAAACACACAAGCCGCGGGTGTCAAAGAATTCAGCCGGATATTTTCTGTGGGATATATGGGATGGGGAGACGTTTGATCTTACGAAATTATTCACCGGCTCGCAGGGTACGCTTGGAATTATCACCGAGATAAAATTTAATCTGATAAAACCAAAAAAGCACCATAAACTACTGGTAATTTTTCTTCATAAACTAGATCGACTGGGGGATATCGCGACAACCGTTTTGAAGTACAGTCCCGAAAGCTTTGAGTCGTACGACGACAAGACGCTCAAGCTCGCCCTCAAATTTCTGCCGGGATTCATTAAGCTTTTGGGTAAAAATATTCTTTCGCTTGCCTGGCAATTCCTGCCGGAAATTTGGATGTTCCTGACGGGGGGAATGCCAAAACTGATTCTTATGGCAGAGTTTGCGGGAGACACGGAACATGAAGTCGATCTTCAAATCAATAAAGCTCTGTGGGCGCTACAGCCATTCAAAGTGCCTCTCCACGTCGCAAAGAATGAAGATGAGACTAAAAAATATTGGACGATCCGGCGGGAAAGCTTTAATCTTTTGCGCAATCACCTCAAGAACCAGCGCACGGCGCCATTTATCGATGATATGGTTGTCCAACCCAAGGACTTGCCTAAATTTCTTCCTCGTCTGGAAAAGATCATGAAACCATATCATCTGGTCTATTCGGTAGCCGGCCATATCGGCAACGGTAATTTCCATATCATTCCGCTTATAAAACTGAATGATCCCAAGATTACCAAGATCATTCCCGAGCTTTCCAAAAAAGTGTACGATCTCATTTTAGAATTTCACGGATCAATTACCGGCGAACATAATGACGGTCTTATCAGAAGTCCGTTTTTGAAACAGATGTACGGAGAAAGAATGTACCGCCTGTTTGAGCGCACAAAAGAAACCTTCGACCCAAACAACATCTTCAACCCCGGCAAAAAAGTAGGAGGAGATTTTGGGTATGCGATGAAGCATTTACAGTCCTAGCATAGTACCGTAAGATATCGAAAGGAGGTGACTATGTCTCTGCGTCGGCTAGCAATCTGCGTGGGCGGAGCGGTTGTGATCCTATGCTTTGTGTTTGCCTCGTGCATGGCCATTATGCTCGATAAGGGGGAAAGCATCACTCCTTTTTACGTGCTGATGAGCATTGGGATTGTTCTTTTGGGCGGCGGTCTCTGGTGGACGGGTTTCGAAGAGGGGAAGAGAATCTACGGAAAACCGTAAGACAGGACTGAAGGTTTGAGGCGGGTGCTTGCGAGCTCCCGCCTCGCTTTTTATCTGAAACTGTGTTATAGTGACTACCTTCGGAAGCCATTCCGCCCTGGGCGGAATTTTGATTCGAATTTGTATAAACAAATTCGAATCAGGCAGATTTACCGCTTAATGAGCTTGGGTAAATCTGAGTTACAATTTTTAAAGCAAAATCCAATTAGGCAGATTTGCAGCCTCATGGGCTTAAGCAAATCTGAGTTACATACTTATGCCTCAAGATATTAGAAACATTGCCATTATTGCTCATGTAGACCACGGTAAAACCACACTGGTTGATTTTTTACTGAAACAATCCGGCACTTTCCGTGAGTCATCTCACGAAATGGGCGAGGATCTCATCATGGACTCCAGCGATCAGGAACGGGAGCGCGGCATTACTATTCTAGCCAAGAACACCGCCGTGCAGTATAACGGCGTGAAAATCAATATCGTCGATACTCCCGGCCATGCTGATTTCGGCGGTGAGGTTGAGCGTACGCTTAATATGGCTGACGGCGCGTTACTGCTCGTTGATGCCCAGGAAGGTCCTATGCCTCAAACCAAATTTGTCCTTAAAAAAGCTTTGGAGATGGGCTTAAAGATTATCCTGCTCGTTAATAAAGTCGATAAGCCCGGCAGTGATGTTGAACGCACAATCAATGAAACGACTAATCTTTTTCTTCAACTGGCGCACGACGAGGGCAATTTAGAATTTCCGGTCATGTACGCAATCGGACGCGAAGGAAAAGCTTGGGATCACAATCCCACGCCGGAAGAGCGCGCTCAAGCGGGGGATTTAAAACCATTATTTGATAAAATCATTGAATATGTTCCAGCTCCGCAAAGCGATGAGGATGGTCCGCTCCAACTGCTCGTCGCCGCGCTTGATCGCGACAATTATCAGGGCCGCTATGCCATCGGCCGCTTAGCCCGCGGTAAGGTTACGGCTGGCCAGTCGGTAGTGGTGGTGCATCCCGACGGCAAGAAAGAAGCCAGCAAGATTGAAAAAGTTTTCGTATACCAGGGATTAAAACGTATTGAAGTTTCGCAGGTTTTTGCCGGCGATATCGTGGCTGTGACCGGCGCCACCAATGCCCATATCGGCGAGACCATTGCCGATGCACAGAATCCGGAAGCTTTGCCGGCTATTAAGATCGAAGATCCTACTCTTCGTATTACTATTGGCGCAAATACATCGCCATTCATGGGCAAAGAAGGTAAATTTGTCACGTCTCGCCAGATCGGTGAACGCCTCGAAAAAGAACTCGAAACCAATGTCGGATTTAAATTACACTCACCCGGTGGCGGCGAATACTTGCTTTCCGGCCGGGGCGAACTCCATCTTTCTGTTTTTATTGAAACGCTTCGCCGCGAAGGATTCGAACTGCAGATTTCCAAACCGGAAGTTATCATAAAGGAAGAGACAAACGATCAGGGACAAGTGACAAAAACCGAACCGGTGGAAGAAGTAACCGTGGATGTGCCGGAAGAATACGTCGGTGTGGTAACCGCCGAGTTCGGTAAGCGCAAGGCCAAAACGATCGACATGATAAACCACAATAATGGTTATACGCGGCTCGTTTACAATATCACTACGCGCGGCTTTCTTGGGTTGCGAAGCATACTCATGACGTCCACCAAGGGCACTGTCGTCATTAACAGCGTTTTCTTGGGTTATGAGCCGCTGTCCGATCTTCCTCCGCGTGAGCGCAACGGCGTGCTTATGGCTTCAGAAACAGGCCAGGCTGTTTCTTTCGGCTTGGAAGTTGCTCAAGGCCGTGGCATTACCTTCATAGATGCCGGCACGCAGGTCTATGAAGGGATGATCATCGGTCTCAACAGTCGGAAGGAAGATATTGACATTAATGTCTGTAAGGGGAAGGAATTGACCAACATGCGCTCCAAGAGCTCGGATGGGGTTATCATTTTGGCGCCGCCGGTTATTATGTCACTGGAGCAAGCGCTCGACTTCATCGAAGATGATGAACTCATGGAAGTTACTTCGCAAAACATTCGCCTTCGAAAGCGCCATCTCAAGAAAGTAGACCGGGATAGGGCGAAAAGGCCCGCCAAATAGCTCTATTGTGATTTAATGGGCTTTATGGTATACTAGAACCAGTGTAGGTTTTCTCGGAGTAGTGCCTTTCTGCATTATGCAGTAGGAACTAGACGGGAGGTCGTCCTACTGTAAAAATAGTGGGCATTCTAGCCGGTATTCTTAGTAAGAATATACGCCTGAATGTCTCAAGCAATGTCAAAAAGGTTATATGTCGGTAGTCTCGCTTACGAGACCACTGATCAGGAGTTGAAGGATGCCTTTTCACAAGCTGGTACCGTAGAGTCCGCCGCTGTCATCATGGACAGAATGACGGGTCGCTCTAAGGGTTTCGGTTTCGTGGAAATGACCAACGACGATGAAGCCATGAAGGCCATTGAAATGTGGAATGGCAAAGAACTTGGCGGCCGGACGCTCGTAGTCAACGAAGCCCGACCAATGGAACCTCGCGCCCCTCGAACAGGTGGCCGCGATGGCGGTAGTGGCGGTGGCCGCGGTGGTTTCGGCGGTGGCCGAGGCGGTTACTAAGCTTTATCGTGAGTTTGTGGTTCGATAGACTCACCACGGTGAGCTTGTCGAATCCGTCGAGTGACAACTCTCTCAAAAACTCCCTTCGGGCCTGCCCGGCCAGGGGAGTTTTTGATTTGTGTTAAATGGGGAAGTATCACTTTTCATCGCGCCAGGCTCCATCGAGAACTAACTCCTCGTTTCGGTCGCTGTTTGGGTACTCTCTAGGCTCTGTTTCATTTCACTCAACACCTAGAGAGTACCACTCAAACATCTTCGCTCAACTTCGGATAGTTCTAACAATGTCGCCGAGCGATTTAAGTGTACTTCCCATTTAACACAAATGTTCCTATTGAATCACTTGCGCGGGACGCCCCTTCATTGGCAATGGCTTCAATTTTTCAACTTTCAAGCACAAAATCTCCAATGAATCACTTGGTTGACGTTGCCACGCTTCCCAGAGTTAAGTGAGATGCTTCGATTGATACCTCGCGGGTGTTGAAAACAGGACCCTCGAGGTATCCGAAGCATGAGCGTAACGATTGGTGAAGCGGTTTCAACGGAGACCCGTGATGAAGGGGGGATTTTTGTGCTACACTTTCCTTGTGCTTATCGTAATCACCGGTAACGGAAAAGGGAAAACTACCAGTGCGCTTGGTCAGGCGCTTCGTTCGGTGGGTGACGGAAAGAAGGTTTTGATGGTGCAGTTTATCAAAGGTCCTTGGCGGTCAGGAGAGGACGATTCACAGAAGCTTCTCGCCCCAAATTTTAAAATAATAAAAACAGGATTGGGCTTTGTGGGTATCTTGGGTGATACGTTACCTCGCGAGGATCATATCAACGCCGCCAAAAAAGGACTTGAACTTGCTCGCGCGGAAATGAAGTCAGGCAATTGGCAAATGCTGATTCTGGACGAAGTGCACAATGCTATTCAGCTGGGACTTCTCGAGATTGCAGACGTGATGGACTTAGTAACAAACGCACCCGAACATATGGATATTATTCTCACTGGTCGCGATGCTCATCAGGTATTTATCGATAAAGCTGATATTGTGAGCGAGGTCAAAGAAATAAAACATATTTATAACTCTGGCGTAAAGGGCAAAAAAGGGGTTGAGTGGTAGATAAGCTTGCTCGACAAAGTCGGGACTAAAATTGTAAACTTTTTCTATGCAATTCAAAATGCCGAAAAATGACGAGAAATATCACTGGACGAATCATGTCATGCAGAAAATGATGTATTACGGCTTGTCGGCTGATCGCGTGAAGCGGGTGATCCGCGCCCCCCAAAGAGCCGAGGAGGGCATAGCGGAAAACACCATCGCCGTTATGCAAAAAGCCGGTTCAACAAAAAATCCCCAGGAAATTTGGGTGATGTATGCAGAGAAACGTGACAAGCAACAAGAGACAAGAGACAAGAAAAAAGTGGTGGGTAAAAATATATCACTTGTCCCCGGTCTCATGTCACACAAAAAAATAATTATCACGGCATGGCGCTATCCTGGCGTGAGCCCTGTTCGAGATCGTGTGCCTTTGCCTGAAGGTCTCATGGCGGAACTGGAACGGGAGAATCTTGTGTAAATATACAATACTGATATTATGCTTATGATATGTTTAAAGAATTCTTAGAAATTCCATTGCCGGATAAATGGTGGTATGTCCTCATGCTGGTGTGGGTAGTTGTTTGGAAGGGCATAGCATTATGGAAATCGGCGCGTCTTGGCCAGAAATGGTGGTTTGCCGTTTTGTTCGTATTGAATACATTCGGCATTCTTGAGATTTTATACATTTACGTATTTTCAAAGAAACGCGAAACTCAACACCGCGAACGGCGGCCTGAAGATGAAAAAGATCATGATATCCATGCTCATACAACTGGAATCAGCTTCTTAGATAATGCTGAACCTGTGAGTAGTAATAATGGTGAGGAAGAGAAGACTCAATAGCCTAAATACTGTTTCTTAAGCTTTTGGAATGTGCCTCGTGCGAGCGAACTCCTGATTTCTTCCAGGAGCGTGTTAAAAAACCAAACGTTGTGGATTGTCGCAAACCGCCCTGAATTGGGGTGTTTTGTTTTAAAAAGCTTATGGAGTTTGGCTTTTGAAATTTTTTTGCATGTCGGACATCCGCAACCCGCTTCAAGCGGCTTATTATCATCTGCAAATTTTGATTTGCGAATGTCATAATGGCCCCGCTTGGTCCAAATACGCGCGTGGCGCGCTTCGCGAGTCGGGATAACGCAGTCGAAAAAATCAATGCCATTTTCCACGGCGATAAAGATGTCTTTAACGCGCCCGATGCCCAAAAGGTGGCGAGGTTTCTCCTCCGGCAGATGGGAAACGATAGTGGCGAGCGTAGAGGCCATTTCATCTTCGCCGAATGATCCGCCGATACCGAAACCCTGGAACGGCAGGGAGCCGATGTATTTTGCGCTTTTGGTTCGAAGCCGTCTGGATCGGCCGCCCTGCACGATCCCAAAAAGCATCTGGTCGTCGCGCGTTTTAGCCTTCAAACAACGGAGTGCCCAGCGATGGGTGCGTTCCATGGCCTGCTTATTATAAGCGAAGGAATGAAGGGGTGAGGTACATTCATCAAATGCAAAAATAATATCCGCGCCGATCTCCTCCTGGATCCTTATAGAATCCTCCGGCGATAGAAATTGCCGCCTTCCGTCAATAGCGAAGGAAACCCCTTTTTCGGTGATTTTGACGTTGTTTTTCTTATTGCTTGTCTCATGTTGCTTGTTGCTTGGTTTCAATACCTTCCCGACCCCGTACTCCTTTGCCGCGCCGAAGCTGAACACCTGAAATCCTCCCGAATCAGTCATGGTTGGCATTTTTGTGCCTAGCTTTTCCCAAATAAAACTTTTCTTTGAAGTCTTGCTTGCAAGTACAGGGTCCCAAAGATGATAAGTATTAGAAATAACCATTTGGGTTTTTGTTTTTTTGATATCGCTCGGCTTTAAGCACTTTATTTGGGCATGGGTGGCTACCATGACATAGGAAGGAGTTTTAACCGTGCCATGTGCCGTGTGCAAAATACCCAAGCGAGCTCGGGTTTTTACCTCTTTTTTAATAATCTCGAAAAACAATGGTTGTTTTTTGGCGGCCATGCTATACTGCAAAAGTAAAAGTGATATAACAAGCGAAAACTATGGCAAAAATCATTATCTATACCACGCCAACCTGCGCTTACTGCAAGATGGCCAAAGAATACTTTAAATCAAAAGGGCTCGAATGGGAAGAGAAGAACGTTGCTACCGATGTTCAGGCTCAACAGGAGATGATTGCCAAAAGCGGCCAGCTCGGCGTGCCCGTCATCGATATCGACGGCAAGATTGTTGTCGGTTTTGATCGCCCCAGAATTAACGAGTACCTAGAAATTCATTAAAATTGTGTTGGCAGTCGTCCCGCCACGCCTTTCGGAGAGTACGACGTAATTTTCTACTGAAAATTCGTCTCGTACTCGCGCCGTCGCGCTCCGTAAGCCTCCCGAGAAGGCGCGCCAGTTTGACTGCCAATTATCATTATGGACCCAAAACCGCTTCCATTCACAAAAGAGTTAGTCGGGATTTCTGCCAAAGCACTGGCGATTCACCATGACAAACTGTATGCGGGGTATGTCGGTAAAATCAATGAAGTTTGGGAGAAGTTGCGCGGATTTTCTGAAAATCTGAAAAAAGGTGGCGAGGCGCCCACGGGAAACGCGACCTACAGCGAGTTACGAGCACTGAAAGACGCGGAAACATTCGCCGTCAACGGTGTGTATCTGCACGAATGGTATTTTGACGTGCTTGGAGGTGATGGCATCGCAGACAAAGCACCGGAACTTTCCAAGACGCTTACCGAGAAGTGGGGATCCGTTGAAAACAGCATTAAGTATATGTCCGAATGCGCAATGGCCTCACGTGGTTGGGCGGTGCTTGCGTGGGATACGAAGAGGCAAAAGGTGATGCAGTATAACGGTGACTCTCACAATCAAGGCGGTGTTTGGGGATGTCTGCCTATCATCGTGCTGGACGTGTATGAACACGCGTACTTCATTGATTTTGGTTCCGATAAGAAAGCATACATCGAAGCTTTCTGGAAAAATCTCGATTGGGCCAAGGCTGAAGAGCTGTATGTGAAATCTAAAAATTTCGCACTTTGATACCAAGTCCGGTATTCGGCGTTAAAGAAATTATCGCCAGCTTTGCATCCAAATGCGAAGACTGTAATCATTTTCTGAAAGCGGCAGGCCGTAGCTTAACGGGGCAAAGAAAATAAAAGTTATCACGACAAGCGTCATAAGCGGGATAAAATAGCGAAGCCGTTTCGGCTCTTGGTCGACAAGATGGATGAGTATCAGGATCGCAAACACAAGCG